>Ga0255766_10000005_pt1 | contig 244634 bp, 192 predicted proteins | sample 071ome_23_FD_179966 | JGI IMG/M metagenome (GOLD analysis project Ga0255766, IMG submission 179966) | Coastal salt marsh microbial communities from the Groves Creek Marsh, Skidaway Island, Georgia - 071403BT metaG (version 2) | ecosystem: Environmental > Aquatic > Marine > Intertidal zone >...
CTTAGCTGTAGCCGTTGTCTTCTTAGCTCTCGTAGTCGTTTTCTTGGCTGCCGGCTTCGCTTTCACAGCTGTCTTTCTTGCTGCCGGCTTCGCTTTGGCCGCTGGTTTACTGGATTTCTTCTCCAATCCCGGAACCTCGAGCCTAGCCCAGTTCTCACCTGCTTCAATACGGTTAATCTGAGTATGGCTGACACTGAATTTTGCCGCTATTTTACTCTTAGTCATTCTTCCTACAGCAAGGTGTTTTTTAATTCTGATCACCTGCGCTTCAGTTAATTTTGGTTTGCCACCTTTTCTATGTGGCTTATATCCATATTTTTTAGCTCTCTTCTTCACATATTCCCTCCATTCGTCGTCAGTCACCCACACGATGTTTGAGGCTTTATTATTGAGACGATTCAGGTTTTTGTGGATGTACCTGTTATAGCCAGCTTTTCTTGGCTTTTTGGACCAGTACTTTGCAACAGCCATATGAACATAAAGGCCATAACTTCCTCCTTCCAACTTGATGCTGGACTTCAAGTAGTCTTTTGCATCCGGTGTAGGATTCAGAATATGCTCTGATCTATCCGTTTTACTCCTGGACTTTAATCTTCCCAGATTGGATACATAGTAGTCCATTTTTAAAGTAGGTCTTGGAGTTTCAATTTTTTTCCACCGTTCGCCTTTAAGGCTTTTGGCTTTTTTTTGTCGAGTTACATTTGACATGAGAAAATGATTTAATTATCTAAGTTTGATACTATCCTGTCTATATACTTGGTCTTAAGATAGTAATCTTTAATCAATAATAATTGCTTTTCGTCCTTATTTTGAAAATTAAACTCTTCAAACAGCGACTGGATGCCTTCATTAAGTTCATCATCTACTCGCTTTAACTGTTTGAGAATATCATCTTTCAAATCATTTTCAGGATCCATCTTAAACTCCATGATCATCTCATTGATGTCCATGACCTCTATCAGGAACTCCTGTGGGACTTTCTCACTTCCTTCAACAAAATCAATGCCATTAATTTCCAATACGTACTTAATACGCTCTCTTTTACTGCTTAAAGTCCTGTATGCCTTGTTGATCGTGGTAGACATTTCCAATGCGTGAATTTGCTCTTCCTGTGGTAACAAACCAAACCTGTCGGGGTGATACTCCCTTGACTTTTCGTAATACTTTTGCCTCAATTCTTCTTCATCCAAGATGAATGAAGGTGTGATTCCAAATAACTCGAAATAATTCAAGGCTTGATTTTTTTATTAGAATAATCGAGAAATATCAAGACCGAGGGCATATATCATCAATAGGATAAGAACAATAAATCCTACAAAATTGGCTATTTCCATAACCCTGTCCGGCACCTCTTTGCCTGTTATGGATTCAAATATGAGAAACATGACATATCCCCCATCCAGTGCGGGAATAGGTAATAGATTCAGAAATCCGAGTAATATTGACAAGCTTGCTGTCATATACCAGAATCGCCTCCAATCCCATTCTGTACCAAACATTTTTCCAATGGTAATGAAACTGCCCAGGCTTTCCTTTACCTGAATATTACCTTTAAACATCTGCCCGAATGCTTTAAGTTGGTCAGTTAGGAATGTCCACGATAGTGAAAATCCAGCAGGAATTGCCCGACCCAGAGAATAGGATTCTTTTTGATAGTCATAAAACTTGGAACTATCCTGGATCCAGAAACCAATGCGCCTTCTTTTCTCTATTTCTTTACCTGAAAGGCGATCTACAATACCCTGCTTTTTATCAAATAAGGTATTAAAACTTGTATTCAGGGTATCGGCATTTCTGACCAAGCTGAATTGCATCACTGATCCTTCAGCATCCAATACCGCTTCCTCGAATTCGTGTGCATAGTTGGTTGGTTTATCGTTTATTGCAATGATCCTGTCACCGGCAATTATGCCGTTTTCTGAAGCTTTAGCCGGAGAGCCTTCATCGATATAGTCTACAACAGCCGGGTATTTAAGGAATACAAGCTGGAGGTTCCTATTCTCAAATTTTGTCAATTCAGAGATATACTTTTCATCCACGGGCACCTCTACTACCCTACCATTACGTTCAACATAAATTTTATCTGCCTGGTTAATGATGATCTCCTTCGTCAAAACGCCTGGTCTGAACTGTTCAAATTCTTTATCACCAACAGATAATATTTTATCGCCATCCCTCAGTCCCATCTCATACCCGGTTACACTGACAGCTATACCTTCGGTGACTGCCTCGTTGGAAATATACAACTCACCCCAGACAAATAATATCATCGCAAAAAGGATGATGCCAAGAATAAAATTCACGGTGACGCCACCAACCATAATGATGAGCCTTTGCCAGGCAGGTTTGGATCTGAACTCCCAAGGCTTGGGCTCTTCCTTCATCTGCTCTTTATCGAAACTCTCATCGATCATTCCCGATATCTTGACATAGCCACCCAATGGCAACCAGCCCAAACCATATTCGGTCTCTCCCTTCTGAAATTTAAAAAGCGAAAAGCCTGGATTAAAAAAGAGATAGAATTTTTCAACCCGTGTCTTAAACCATTTGGCTGCACCGAAATGCCCAAATTCGTGTAAGACGATCAGGATAGATAAACTAAGAAGAAACTGTGCAATGGTAACCCACATATTCTTTATTTTACGTTGATAATTAGCAAATAATATCGCTTTTCAAACGCCGCAAAAGTAGTAATTTAATAAGCATAAAACCACAAGCATTCGGATTGTTCAGCCAATAGAATGAATGTTTGCCATACAATAACACCAATGATCCTATTTTTTGTACGCGATTTAGATGAAAACCGAGCTTTTTTGGAAGAAGATGAGTTCAGACACTGCATAAAGGTCTTGCGCAAGAAAGAAATGGACCTCATTAATGTAACAGATGGTCGTGGTCGCTTTGCAACAGCAAAAATAATACACATCGCAAAATCAAGAGCAGAACTGCAAATCAATGAAATCGAACAGAAAGCTGCTAAAGAGAATACACTTTACCTTGCCATAGCCCCTCCCAAATCAAAATCACGTTGGGAGTTTATTCTTGAAAAATCAGTTGAATGCGGTGTCGATGTCATTTTACCTTTTCAGAGCATGCATTCTGAACGGGTTAAAATAAATGTTGACAGGGCTAAAAAAATTATCCGATCCGCAGCATTGCAATCCAAGCGTATCGTTCATCCCTCGATTGCAAATTTATGCAGCCTTGATGCACTTATTGATTTTGCAAAAAACAATGATATAGAGTCATTTATCGCTCATTACCAGGAAGACAACACCAGCTTAGGGAATATAGCATTCAACAGTAAGAATCAGATGCTCCTTATTGGACCGGAGGGAGATTTCAATCCGCTGGAATTGGAAAAAGCCATACAAGCAGGCTTCCTCCCGGTAAAGCTTTCCCGGAACAGGTTGCGCACCGAAACAGCAGCTATGGTCGCAGTCACACTTATAGAGTCGCTTTACATGACTTAATCAGCCTTGGGGATTAGGATACAAATCATCCTCGGCTTCTTCAGCCCTTGGCACCAGGCATTGAAAGTCCTTTTCCACCAGGATGTAGCAGCCATTATCCATTTCTGCCTCAAAACCGACCTTATCATTTAAATGCCAATCCTTTATCCATTCAGAAGGAATGTTTATAACAATAACATGTCCTTCAAACGCTGCGGTCATGCCAGATCCATCACCAGCTTTCAGACCGTAATCGAGATTGTTCCCCAGCAAGGCACAACGATCAGTTACAATAGACTCTGAGACAAGTGTCTGAACCTCATCTTTGCTGAGTCGCAATCTGATTGTATTTGATTTTATCCTCAACTTCATTTTATATGCACTTCTTCAAATTCCTTAAAAATATTCAACGGCAGTTCTTTTATCATATCCGAGTAGCTTTTCCAGTCCTCTGCAAAGAATGAATTAATAAGCTGTAGGATTTCTTCTGTTGCTCTCCTGGCCGTATCAATGGCATTCCTTCCATTTTTTGTAGGCACTCCTGTAGAAGTATTCAGAAAGGAAGATGCGGTCCTTAATTTTGAATTCAAAGTATGAGAATCATCTCGATATGCCGTCTTACGTGCTTCCGGTAACATATAAAGATGCATTAAACTGTCAACTCTATTTATGGTTTCCTTGTGCAGTTTATTTACGTCTTTTTTGATGCTGTCTTCTTGAACCGCAATGATTTTCGCGTATGTTTCCATCACCTTCTTGGCTTCTTTCAACTGGTCAAACCCTTTAGTTGCTGCCTCAACAACCCTGTTGAACTCTATGCGTGCAACGTATTTAGCTTGTGGATCAAAAAGTCCGGCATCTACACGAGGGTCTGGCAGCACATCAAGCATAGTCGAATCTTTCTTGCCAGCAAAACTGAAGAGCACTTTATACTCACCCGGTATAATGGGCACTCCACCGGGTTCTGAATTTTCTCTGGGTTCAGACTTGCTAGGGTATCTAACCCCCTTCTGGTCAGGCCTCCACGATATTCTGTTCAGACCATCTTTGAGTCTTCTATGGATGGTCCTGACAGTGTCGCCTTCACTATTAATCACTAACACCTTGAGTCTGTCATTCTTTTTTGATGCCGGTTTCATTTTACCAATATCAGACTCCTTTGTTTCTTTGCCATCTTTGGGCTTTTCTTCCGCTGGCTTCTTCCACAGCGTAAAGACAGCAGACATTCCTTTATTATCGCCAACAAATTCTCCCTGTGCAATAAATCGGATACCATCATAAGATCTTGAGCTTGTAAGGTATGCCGGTCTGGCTCCAAAACTGTAAAAACTTGAATCAAGGAGTTCCTTGCCCTTGGAAGCTAACTGTCTTAAAGGATCTATGTCATCCAGCACCCAGAAAGAACGTCCAAATGTACCCAGGACCAGATCACTATGTTGTTCCTGTATTTTCATATCCCGGATCTGCACATGTGGCAAGCCTTCCCCCCAGCGGATCCAAGAACGGCCATAATCAAGCGAAAAATAGAGACCTACGTCGGTGCCCAAGAACAATAACTGGTCTTCGAAAGGATCCTGTAATACGGAACAGACGAATCCTTCAACATCGTTGTCATCAACAATCCGTGTCCAGCTCTTACCATAATCCTTGGAATGGTATAAATAAGCTGACCAATCGTTGAGCCTATAATTATTGACGACGACAAACAACTCACCTTCATTAATCTTTGATAATTGAATCTGAGGAATCCAGCAGTTTTCGGGCATTCCTGGAAGACTGGCACTCAAGTCCGTCCAGCTTTGCCCACCATCCCTGGTTCTATGAATACGGCCGTCATCAGTCGATGCATAGATCAGGTCTTTTTCAAAAGCACTGGGAGCAATAGCCAGAATAGTTGTATGGTTTTCAGCACCCGTAATGTCAAGTGTAAGGCCACCACTTTTGGATTGATTTTGCTTGATGGTATCGTTGGTCGTCAAGTCCGGAGATATAATTTGCCAGGACTTGCCACAATCACTGCTGTAGTGCACATATTGTGAGCCATAGTAAAGACCACAATCATTGTAAGGGTCTAATGCAAGTGCTGCATTCCAGTTATACCTCAGCTTTTCACCTTCAGGGTGCTGTGGCTGAATAAACTCAGTGCGTCCCGTAAGCCTGTCATAGTGCGCCAAATTGCCTTCCTGAGACATGGCATAGCCATAACGGCTATCATCTCTTGGAGCGACATCAAAGCCGTCTCCAAAATAAAGTTCCTGCCAATCATAATTGCGAATCCCGCCACTTTTCAATACGAAGCCTGGACCTACCCACGATCCGTTATCCTGCATACCGCCATAAATATTGTAGGGAAAATGATTATCGACATCAACATGGTAAAATTGGCCGACAGGAAGATTTTCAATAAATTGCCAGGAAGCTGCGCCATCTCTTGAAATATTAAGCCCCCCATCATTACCGTTGATCAGGTAATTCGGGTCATCGGGGTCAATCCAAAAAGAATGATGATCAGGGTGGACGCTATTGCCATAGTCCATAATTGTGGTGAAGCTTCGGCCACCATCCTCTGATCGTGACACATAGGACCAAAGATTGTAAATCCTGTTTTCATTCTTGGGATCTACATAGATTTCAGCATAATAAAAAGGCCTGTTTCCAATATCCTTTGTACTGACCAAAGTCCAGTTCTCACCTCCATTAGTGCTCTTGTAAAGTCCATTTTTTTCTGATTCTACCAAGGCATAAACAATGTTGGGCTTTGATGGTGCAAAGGCAAGCCCTACCCTCCCTATATGCTCTTCGGGCAATCCTTCTTTGTAGCTTAGTTTTTTCCAGTTTTCTCCTGCATCATAACTCAGATAAATACCTGAGTTCTCTCCTCCTGAATTAAAGCTCCAGGGAGTGCGTCTGAATTCCCACATTGCTGCGATGAGCTTATCCGGGTTTGATGGGTCCACAACCAAATCAGCAATACCGGTACCTTTCGATGCATACAACACCTTTGTCCAGCTCTTACCACCATCTGTCGTTTTATAGACACCTCGTTCTTCGGAATCGCCCCAGGCTGAGCCGAGGGCTCCCACAAAAACGATATCCGGATTATGGGCATGAACTATGATTCGATGTATAAGCTTGGTCTCTTTGAGTCCCATGTAGCTCCAGGTCTTACCGCCATCTATACTTTTAAAAATTCCGGCACCACTGTTATGTGAGTTTCGTGGATTGCCTTCGCCAGTTCCTACCCAGATTACATCAGGGTTCTTCTGATTGAATTTTACCGCGCCAATTGACAATGTCGGCTGATCATCAAAAATTGGCTGCCAGGATATACCTCCATTCTTGGACTCCCATACACCACCAGAAGCAGATCCAACAAGTATATGTTCTTTGTCCTGAAGATTGACATCGATAGAAGTGATTCTTCCACTCATGCCGGCAGGTCCTATATTCCGCCAGTTCAGATCCTTGAAATACTTGAAGTCAAGGTCCTGGGCAGACAATTGTAGACCAAGGAACACAAATAGAAATGATACTAGAGTTGAGATTCTCATAGACTTTAATTCGTAAGTTTTCAAATGATAAAATTCTGATACTAAATCCAATAATGACCTGCTAATGTAATCAGATTGAAAGAATTTTTATGAGGCCCTAATATCTGGACGCCATCATCCATAATAGCACAAACAAGAGAAGTATTGAGACTGACAAACCGATTGCAGCCGTTCCATACTGCAGATATACCAGGCTGCCTATACCAAACAACATGGAATAAACAAAAAGGCTGCCTGTAAACATCATTAGTATTTCTGATGAGAGATGCTGATTAGGTAATTCTTTGAGCTTGGTTTGCTCAGATTCAGACATACTGCCGAGAACCGGCTTCCAGCCTAAGGGGTATGGCTTAATAAGTGTATAAAAGGACTTTAGAGTATCCAATTGCGTTTTTGGTCCCCAAATACAAGCCAACAGCCAACATACAGAGGTGATGCCGATACCGGCAATCATGCGCTCGTATGCCAACAGGCCTCCATCGTAGAATATCTCGAAGTATAGGGCTATGATAAAGGATACTATCATCGCAACGATTTCTGCCATTGCATTAACACGCCACCAAAACCAACGTAGAATAAATATCAAGCCTGTTCCAGCCCCGATCTGCAACAAAATATTGAACGCCTGTAAGGCATTGCTCAAAAGAAGGGCGAATACAGCTGCCAGGATCATGAGGATAACTGTGCTTACTCTTCCAAGCTGTACCTGTGATGCTTCATCTAGACCTGGTTTGAAAAAACGGACCACAAAATCTTTCACAATATATGACGCTCCCCAGTTCAGGTGCGTACTTATTGTTGACATAAGTGCAGCTATCAAAGCGGCAATTACAAGGCCCAATAATCCTTTTGGTAAAAGATTTATCATGGCTGGAAATGCCAAATCATGTTTTATAAGTGATGACTCCACTTGCGGAAAGGCAGTGGCAATAGAATCAAGGTCTGGAAATACAACCAAAGAAGCCAGGGCAATTAAAATCCAGGGCCATGGCCTCAAGGCATAATGAGCCAGGTTAAAAAATAAGGTTGCTTTTACTGCATCCCTTTCGTTGCGAGCTGACAGCATCCTTTGTGCTACATATCCGCCGCCGCCAGGCTCTGCCCCCGGATACCATACGCTCCACCACTGGACAGCAATAGGAATTAAAAACAGGGGAATAAAGAGCTCTGGATTCGTAAAATCAGGGATATAATTCAACTTCCCTTCTACCGACTCATGAATCAACATGGAAGAAAGCCCACCTACCTCAGGAAGATTTACAATATATATGGCTGCTAGGATCATACCTGCCATGCTCAGTATAAATTGAAAGAAATCAGTCAGAATAACCGCTCGCAAGCCGCCCATTGAAGCATAAACTACAGTGATAATACTTACCAGAGCTACAGTCTGAAAGGCGCTCATTCCCAGGATCACTGAGGCGATCTTAATGCCGGCCAGCAATACCGTAGCCATTATAATGACATTAAAAAATACGCCCAGATAAATGGCTCTGAAGCCTCTGAGGAAGGCGGCTGCCTTTCCTGAATACCTCAACTCATAGAATTCGAGATCTGTATCGATTCCGGATCTTCGCCATAAGCGTGCATATACAAAAACGGTAAGCATTCCAGTCAGTAAGAATGCCCACCAAACCCAGTTGCCTGCCACACCATTTGTACGAACAATGTCCGTAACCAGGTTGGGGGTGTCAGCCGAGAAAGTTGTGGCCACCATGGACACGCCCAATAGCCACCAGGGCATATTACGTCCGGAAAGAAAGTATTCACCGCTGTTTTGAGAAGCCCTTCTGCTGACCATAAAGCCAATTCCCAGAGTGATCAGGAAAAAAACGAGAATTATAATCCAGTCAACAGAAGACAAATTCATAAGGTGTAAAAATTGTAGGGTCCCAATTCGGATTTACTTTATATGTTCAATTATGGTTTCAATTCTTCGCGCCAACTCTTTGACAGGCCTGCCCAACACACTGCCTACAGTGTAACCGTATTCCTTACACAGATTTTTGATGACCGACTCCGCATGATGCGCAATTGAACCTACAAAATGTACAGGAAGTTCTTTTAATTCTTCCTTGTAGGGATGCAAGGCATTATTGATGAACAATCGAATTTCAAATTCCATTATGCCCTGCATAATAGGATCATCCAGATTTTCTAATACGAATGGAGCGAAGGAAGCAAGGTACGCACTCTGATTGTTGTGATGGTATAGATTGTATTTGACACGCTCTGGATCCATATTGTATCTTTCTTCAAACTTTTTAGCAAGATGTTCTGGCATGCGCCTGTAAAAATAGGCCCTCAGGCATGCTCTTCCGATGGCGTTACCGCCGCCATCGTCCATGAGGCTATAGCCGAGGGACGGTATTTTGACATCAACCTTTTTGCCATCGTAATAACAGCAGTTACTTCCCGTGCCCAGAATAGCTACAACCGCCGGATCGTCTGAAGTAGCAAATACAGCTCCTTCTATGTCACTCAGAACATGAATGTCGGTACTTTTGTAAAAAAGTGATTTCAATGTCTGCTTCATCTTCTGACGTATATTTTCAGGACCACAGCCGGAACCAAAGAAAAAAATCTGCTCTACATAACTTTTTATGCTCAGAATATCATTAGAGCTGTTAACAGCTCCTATTATCTCGTTTTCCATGGCATAGGTCGGATTAAGCCCCGGCGTACTTATGATGAAATGCTTATCATTTCTCTGATTGTCAACAAAAATCCAATCGCATTTTGTTGTGCCGCTATCTGCCAGGAGAATCATATCGTCTTGGAATTAACAAATTGTGCTTAAATCAATACCTTTTCGAAAGAATAAGTACATAAATATAACAATGCTAAGCTTTCAAGCATTATTGATGTGGTCAATTCCTTAAATGCGCGAATAGCGAGGCTATGATCAAAAGGAATTGATATTTTTGCAGCCGTATAATTAGATATGCAGTTTGTTCATCCAGAATTACTTTGGGCTTTACTGGCACTTTCAATCCCGATTATAATCCACCTGTTCCACTTTAGGCGGTTTAAAAAGGTATATTTCACCAATGTCAGATTTCTCAAAGAAATAAAAGACGAAAAGAGTACACGCAGGCGATTGCGCAAGCTCTTGGTACTTCTTTGCCGCTTACTTGCCTTTGCTTTTATCATTCTGGCATTTGCACAACCCTTCATTTCTGAAGATGATACAGCCAAATTCGGAAAAAACAATGTCAGTGTTTTCATTGACAATTCTTTCAGCATGACAGCATCCAGCGAGGATGTTCCCCTGATGGATAAAGCAAAAAGAAAGGCCGAGGAAATTATTGCCGCTTATTCAGAAACAGACAGGTTTCAAATTCTTTCCCATGAGATGAAAGGGTATCAGCTAAGATGGATCAATAAGGAGAATACCATCCAGTCTATTGAGGAAATTGAATTAAATCCGGAAGTAAGTATGTTGGAAAATGTCCTCCAAATCCAACAGCAGTACCTTCCTGATGATGGCAACAACATTATTTATTACATTTCAGATTTTCAAAAAAGCATCACAGACTTTGAATCTCCAAGCGACAGTCTTACAGAAGTAAATCTTGTTCCTCTACAGGCTGTTAAGGAAAATAATATCAGCATTGATTCTGCCTGGTTCGAATCGGTTGTACCTGCGCTCAATCAGAACAACAAACTCCTGTTGCGCATTCACAACCATGGCAGTGAAGACCAAAAGGATCTGAGAATCAGAATGAGACATAATGGCCAGACGCGACCCGTAGGCATGATTGACATCAAAGCCAATTCATTCAGGACTGATACGGTCAAGCTCCTGATTAATGAGGCTGGCTGGCAAGAGGTTGAGCTGATTCTTGAAGACTATCCAATCCAGTTTGATAACAGTTATTTCCTGGCATTCAATGTACCTGAACAATTGCAGGTTCTGTCCATCAATAACTCAGATACCGAAAAATATTTCCAGGCCGTCTTTTCCAGCCTCAACAATTTTAATCTTACGCGCGTCAACAGCTCCAACATCCCATATGACAGAATGAATGACTTCAATCTCATCATTTGCTCGGATTTAGAGAATATAAGTTCAGGACTGGCCGGCGCTTTGGCAGAGTATATTCGGAATGGCGGCAATGCCCTTATTTTTCCGTCAAGGAATATCAATAACGAAAGTTTCAGCTCTTTTTTCAAAACCCTTAGAGTCCCTGGCCTAGGCAACTGGATAGAGGAAAATCTACAGGTGTACAGGATTAATACATCTGAATTTATTTTTGAAAACGTATTTACGGATGTGACCAATAAGCTAAAGCTGCCAACCACCAAAGGGCGTTATGAGATTAATTCCTCTGATAGAAAAGCTGGTGAATCACTGTTGAGCTTCAGGGATGGCAGCAGTTATATAAGCAAATACCCGAGAGATAAGGGTCACCTCTTTGTTTGCGCCACTCCGGTCAGCAGAGATTACAACGACCTTGTCCTCAATGCAGAAGTATTCGTACCCTTGCTATACAAGGCTGCCTATGCCTCCACGCAGGGCGAAGAAATGTCATACACCATAGGAAGGGATAACATCATTTCTGTCAATAACTCCAGCAATTCGGATGAAATCATATACAGGATTACCGGTAAATCCGAGTTCATTCCAGGACAATCAAATCAAGGGAACAGGACACTTCTGAGAATGAATAATATGATTGCCGAAGCAGGATATTATAACATCATCCTTGATGATGCCCTGGTCAGAAAAATAGCCATGAACTATGACAGGATTGAATCAGAACTGGACTACTTCAAGCTGGAGGATCTGGAAGAGAAATATGGATCCAGATTTAATATCATTGATAAATCGCTTGACTCTGATTTGGCTACGCTAATCAAAGAAAAAGACAAAGGCATCACTTTCTGGAAATGGTGTCTTATTTTAGCATTGGTGTTCATCGCACTTGAAATATTGCTCTTGAGAATCTGGAAGATTTAAATCCCGAGCTATGTCACTACTAATAAAAAAAGCAAAAATCATCCACCCTGACTCCAGTTATAATGGAGAGGTCAAAGATATGCTGGTCCAAAATGGAAAGATCATTCGTATCGCTGATGAGATCAAAGATGAAAAGGCTACAGTAATATCTTCAGCTAAACTGCATGCCTCTATAGGCTGGATGGATATTGGAACGGTCAGTGGAGAGCCTGGCTATGAGCAACGTGAAACATTTGAAAGCCTTTCAAAAACAGCAGCAGCCGGGGGTTATACTGCTATTGCCGTTTTTCCAAATACAATGCCGGTCTCGGACTCCAAATCAAGTATACAGTATGTCAGCAATACCACTAAGAGTCTTCTTGTAGATTTTCTTCCAATAGCATCCGTAAGCAAAGGGTGCAAGGGAGTTGAGATCACAGAGATGATAGATATGAAGGAAAATGGAGCAATCGCCTTTTCGGATGGTGTACACTCTATAGAATCGAGTGGGCTGATGCTTAGGGCTCTTCAGTACTCAAAGGTTGTAGATGGCATTGTCATCCACCAGGCTTCAGATCCTGGTATTGCCAATGGAAATGATATACATGAAGGCACAGTGAGTACAAGCCTGGGACTTAAGGCCAGCCCTGTGTTGAGCGAGGTTCTTGCCGTAGAGCGAGACCTGAGGCTAGCCGAATACGCAGAAGGCCGACTGCTTGTTCATAATATAAGCTCTGCCGAGTCTGTAGAAAAGTTGAAAGCATTCAAAAGTAAGAATGTATACTGCTCTGTACCATACCTCAACCTATGTAAGACAGATCAATCTATTGCATCATTTGATGTGAATTATAAAACATGTCCGCCTCTTCGTTCAGAAGGGGATCGGGAAGCCCTTGTCAACGGTATCAGGAAAAATGTCATAGATATAATTTCAAGCAATCATGTGCCGTTGGAAGAGGAATTGAAGAAAAAAGAATTTGTTTATGCCGACGCCGGAGCTACAGGCTTACAAACCTGCTTCAGTGCCCTTTGCAGTTTTGCAAAAGATATCAGCATCAAAAAAATGGTGAAATGTCTGGCTTTGAATCCAAGGCACATATTTGGATTAGGAATACCTGCCATTGAGGAAGGTGCTGAAGCCAACCTATGCCTGTTTGATCCCGAGGCTGAATGGGAACTCAATGAAACTAATAATTTTTCACTAAGCCGTAACTCCCCATTCTGGAATCAAAAGTTAAACGGTAAGGTGATTGCCGTGATAAAAGCTCGGCAAAATCACATCAACAATTATTAAAAGTCGGTAAGCGTTTATCCTATATGAAAAATGCGGTATCACTCATATCCCTGGCATTGACATTGACACTTATATCTATGCATCCCGAGCCAAGCTATAAACTGGCTCTGATGAAATACAATGGTGGAGGGGATTGGTATGCCAATCCAACGGCTTTACCCAACCTGGCCGCATTTTGCAATCTGCAGATCAATACCAATTTTGATATCAATTACGCAACCGTAGAGGTGGGAAGCCCGGAACTCTTTAACCACCCCTTTATCCATATGACGGGGCATGGCAATGTGGTATTCTCCGACCAGGAAGCAGAAAATCTGAGGATGTACCTTATCGCCGGTGGCTTTTTACATATTGACGACAACTATGGTATGGATCCCTTTGTGCGACCGGCCATGAAAAAAGTATTCCCTGAATTAGAATTTGTAGAATTGCCATTCGACCATCCCATTTACAATATGACTTTCAGCTTCAATAATGGCTTACCAAAAATACATGAACATGATGGTCAGGCACCAAAAGGATTTGGCTTGATTTACGAAGGTCGCCTGGTGTGTTTTTATTCTTATGAATCAGATCTTGGTGATGGCTGGGAAGACCCTGAAGTGCACAATGATGCTCAGAGTGTCAGGCTGGAAGCCTTGAAAATGGGCGCCAATATTATTCAATTTGCTTTTGAAGGCGAATAAAGCAAGCTTATTCCTCCTCTGTATCAGACCTGTCTGCCAACTTCTTATCCTCCATGTTTTCATTTAGAAAGGCGTTAATCTTATCAATATCAAGGTTCGATTGCAACTCACCGAAAGGATTGATTTTTATATCAAAACCACACAAGTCCTCATGAACCCTTGGTTTCCCTTTCTTCTTCATTTTCTTTGGCATAGCTCACATTTTTGTATCTTATGAGACTTATTTTTCATACTTAGCATACTAAGTGAAATTTAGCTCGGATTCAAAGATATTAAATCTATAACTTTGAAATTATTAGCAGCTTGATATGTACACTCAGAGCTATAAAATCGTTGTGAAAGCATGAATTTAACCAGACTCATACCCAGATTTGTCCTGGTTATATGTGTGCTTTGCAAGACATATACAGCCCTTGGTCAGCAGTCCCCACAGTTTGCTATATCTCCTTTAGACAGCATTGTCCCTTGCAGCAGCAATATAGATGAAGATTTCATACTTTGGTATTTCAATGATGCAGGAGCACGTCCTGTAAATGCAGAACATGAAATCATAGCAATACTTGAACTGGGATCAGCATTGGATTCACTTGAAGCAGCTCTTAACGGATGTTCTGGTACCGGAAGCTTAATTTTGGGCTTCTATGTGATGGATGATACAGGCCAAATCAGCAGCGATACTCTATTCGCCAGCTTTACAGTTGCCGACATTTTAAGACCTGTTGTTACTCGGGAATCTCATGATGTGAGCATGGTCTGTGACGGGAATTCCCTCGATAGTCTGCACAGCTGGATCCAATCAGCAGCAGGTGCGATGCTATCAGATGATTGTGACCCCTCTCCTCAATGGGTAAGTTATTCGTGGACAGATAGTAACGGAAACTCGGGCTCCGGAGACTTTACCAGTCTTCATACTATTGAGATCTCACGGACCAGTTGTATATGGTCAGCTGAATTCAATTTTTTCGGAACTGATGCGTGTGGAAATATCAATAATACGATAGCAGAATTTGAAATCACCGGTGACATTGAAGCGCCAGCTCTTATTGACTTCCCAAAAGACACGATGGTCGAGTGCAGCCAGACCATTCCCGTTCAACAGGCTTTATTTATAGATGGCTGCGATGGCACAGTAAGCACTGAATTAAGTGAGCTGAGCACCCAATCAACAGATAGTCTCCAATGCTCCTATTATTCCTACGATATAAGAAGAACCTGGACAGCTATCGACGCGTGCGGGAATTCAGCATCCCACACTCAAATTATTATGGTAAGAGATACCGTTCCGCCTGCACTTGAATTTGAAAGTATTGTGGCCATTGATTGCGATGAAGACATTAATACTATTAAAAACTTTATTTCGTTTGAAGACGCTTGCAGCCGATCGAATCTGACTTTTCAGGATTCTATTCTCACTACTGGAATCTGTAACAGCAGAATCAGAAGAACTTACCTCTTCCAGGACCTTTGTTCCAATACAATAGAAGCTAGACAGGATATACAAATAGAAGATTTCACCGGGCCTACATTCGAGAGTGAGCCTATGGATATAAACTTGTCCTGTGGAATAGATAATATTAACCAGAGATTTCAAAACTGGATCAATAATTTTGGGTTCGCGGAGACTCAAGACAACTGTAACAAACATTTTCGATACGTTAGAAATGAAAACAACCTTTCTGATACCAATTCAATCATACAAGCACAAACAGCTAGGCTCATGCCTATTGGATGTCAGTCAGGTGCTTCAAACAATATTGTTTTCAGTCAGGAATTTTACTTCTACACATACGATATATGTGGCAACATTACTATGAGCTCGGCTCAATTTAATCTGATAGATACAATACCTCCAACAATACCTAACTGTCCTGAAAGCAGGGAAATGATCCTTGACAACGGCAATTGTCAAGCACCCCTGACTTTAATAGCACCCTTTGCAATTGATCCGTGCCTGGCGCCCAGTGAATTGCTATGGAATATCACTGTGGATGATGTTTTTGTTTTTGAAAAAAGAAATAAAAGCATAGATTTTCTATTCGATATTGGAGAGCATGTGGTGGAATACAGTATCACCGATTGTGCTGGCAATCAAAATATTTGTCTTCAAAATATAACTGTTCGTGATACGATAAACCCGGTTTTAGTTTGTCCAGATGATATCGCAGTATATCTCAGCAAAGAAGAATGCGAAGCACTAATCGAAATTCCGGAGCTGGATCTATTCGATGATAATTGCTTCGGTCCGGCAGATTTCAGCGCCAGACTTCCGGAAGGAGAAGGCTTTATAGAATTCATCCGGGATGATTCTGACAGCAGCTATTCTGCACAATCCTTTATCATTGAATTTGAAGATGTGGTCGAAGACCAGCGGTATTTCAAACCTGTCCTTACACTAGAATATGCATTGAACCTGGATGTGCGTTCACGCCTCGTCCTTAAATCTGAATTCAGTGAAGAACTGTTCGTTGCTGAAAAATTACCCTGCGTCAGACAAAAACATAAACTTCTTATCGATGAAAATCAGTTCGAAGGCTGGTCAAAGGACAACGATATCAATTTTTTTGTTGTCGTCGAAACCAATGGAGATAAGGGCATAATACCATGTGCCCCTGAAAATCTTGATGGTCCTTCAGATATCGATGAATTCTCATTTTTCAAGATGACCCTGGAGTATTCGGAAATTGAGCCTGAGCTCATGTTGATAGATGCAGAAGGTAATTCAACTGAAATTATGGAAAACACCGTCTTACTTGAGAGCGGTAATTATACCCTGTCGTTTCAGTCTGAAGATTTGGATGGTAATATTGGCAGTTGTTCAAGTCAGATAACCGTCATTGACACACTGGCACCAGAGATATCATGCAATAATCAAATCCTCATTCTCAGTCCTGATACTGAGTTGTTCGTGGATATTGATCTTGACGAGCTTGACATTACAGTAGACGATAACTGTACTGTGGAGCGGATTAATTTCTTTCCATCAGACTTCAGCTGTCAACAAATCAACAGAAATATTGACCTTGTCGTTCAGGCGTGGGACGACAGTGATAATTTCAGTTTTTGCAGTTCACAAATTTCAATTCAGGCTGCGTCATTAGAGCCCGTATTTATTGCAGGCTTGTGTCTGGCCGATACCATAAAACTTTTCGCAAATCTAGATGCCAATATCAACGGCAGTTTCAACTGGACCGGCCCAAATGATTTCATTTCCAATGATCGCAATCCTGTTATTTCAAATGCTGATATTCAAAGCTCTGGCAGATACAGGCTTATGTTAACAACAAATAATGGGTGTAATTTCAGTGGCTTTGTTGACATTGATGTCAGCCGTTTCAATATACCCGAGATCAGCTCGGAATCCGATGTCATCTGCAGGGGAGAATCCATAACACTTATGGCCAATGCTTTTACAGAAGAGGTCAGTTACCTCTGGTATCTAGGCGAAAAAGATAAGGGTGTTCTCATCTCTGAAACAATAAACCCTGAACTTGAAGTATTCCCCCTATCTGAAACAAACAGCTATTATGTTGTTGTGGAAGGAGAAGATTGCCTTTCAGAATCTTCTGACAACATCATTATAGAGTTGGAAGAAGTGCCGGAAGCTGAAGTTATACGCTCATTTATTACAGCTTGTGAGGGAGAGGATATACTTCTTGAAAGCAGTGATAACAATACATTCTTAACATACCGTTGGTCTGGCCCTGATGGATTCCAATCCAGGGAAATAAGTCCTGAATTACTTAATATAAATCCATCAAGTACTGGTTTATACAGTCTCATAGTTTCCAATGGCATTTGCGAATCAGAGCCAGCCAGTACCCAGGTAATCGTTAATAGCAAACCTGAAAGACCTATCATCAGGGCCAATGATGTATACTGTGAGGGTGAAAGAGTGGTTCTCGAAGCAGACAGTCCAAATGCTTTAAAATATCTATGGTATCTAAATGGTGAATTGTTCAGTTCAAGCAATAATGATAAGCTTGTTATTCCTGACATCGATAATACATTTGAAGGAACCTGGCAATTGATCATTGATGATGGGCTCTGTGTCTCGGACAGTTCAGATACCTTGATACTTGAAGTCGAAGCAAAACCCACTATAGGTGCTTCAAACAACAGCCCGGTTTGTGAAGGCGATTCAGTAAGATTGACCTGCAGCTTCTTGCCTAATGCCACCTACATCTGGGAAAGCCCATCAGGAAATTTATTTTTTACACGTGAGTTTACAAGCCTAGCAGTTGAAGGCATTTATACTGTGAGTGTAACAAGCTCCAATGCTTGTGTATCAAAGACCTTAACAGAAGTTGAAATAAGGACGCGTCCAAGAATAACTGCAATTAGCAATACGGCAAAAGACTGTATGGCTGAAGGTTCACAAATCGAAATAAATCCAAGCGTCTTCCCTCCTGGGAATTATGATTATAATTGGTCTGGACCCGGCAACTTCAATTCTTCTGACCCTTCTGTTATTCTCGAAAATATCATGCAGGAAGATGCAGGAAGATATAGCCTCATCATCAATGATGGCTTTTGCAATTCCATAGAGTCCCACACAGAATTAGACTTCAACATTGAACCAGAAAAACCCATAGTGCTTGGAGACTCAATCATTTGTGAAAATGAAATACTAGTACTTGAGATAAGCAATCCAATTTCAGGACAGGATGTCACATACAGGTGGATCGGTCCACAAGGTGAAGTTATCAGCTCAAATCCACGACTAGAGCTTTCGAATCCTATAACTGGTATTTACCGCGTGAGACAGGAAAAAAATGGATGCCTTTCGGAATACTCAGACAGTAAAATCATCAATGTCCTGGGGCAAGCTGAGCCTCCACTTATATTTGGTCCGTCTTACTTATGTGAAGGCAGCTCTTTGGAATTGTCAACAGGTTTCGTGGAAAATACAGACTTTATGTGGCTACTCCCCGGCGGTGATACACTTATTCAGGAAGAACGGTTCCTTCGTATTGATATGCTGCAAGCCAGAGACACGGGGCAATATTTTCTCCGATTATTAAATGAAGCCTGCATATCAGAATCTTCCGAATCCTTCCAGCTAAGTTTTAGTGAAGCGCCTGACCCTTTGGACTTTACTGAAGACACTATTCATGTCTGCCGTACAAATGGAGAGTCTGTTCAAATTTGTTTCGAGAACCTGGACAATATAACAGAATTGATACGTCTTGTTGAGCTACCTGGAATGAACAGCATGGCAGAGTCTCTTGATAGCTGCGTCCTTGTGGATCTGGCTCGGCTGGAAAATAAGGATAGAGTAACTGTAATGGCTGAATCAATACGGGGGAATTGTTCCACACTTTCAGAAGATTCATTGGAAATAATTCTTAATGATGAACCTGATTCATTTTTTGAAATAAGCGAGAAGTCAAGTTACTTATGTGAAGGTTCTGAAATTACTGTAATGGCTGAAGACCCTGGCATAAATATCTCGATCAACTGGTTGAGTAATGCAAATGTTGCTATACGAGACGCTCAATCGCCTGTTACCCTCATATCAAATATTTCAACAGGCCAAACCATTCTTATAGCGCAATCCGTTTCGAAAGCATGTGGCATCTATGCCATTGACTCATTAATTCTTATTAAGCCTGAAGCACCTATGGCGTCTGATGATGCCTATGAATTTGAACCGTCATCTAAGGGATATACAATGTCTGTTCTTAATAATGACATGTATACAGAAGCCGTCAATATAGATATTCTGGACAGTCAAATTGATGCCGATGTAGAAATAATTAACCAGGAAGTACACATTCAACCGAGAGAAAACATTCGGGGTGATTTTATGATGCGATACAGTATTTGCTATGAAGAATGTCCTGAGCTTTGCTCATATGCAGATATCCTGATCAAAATTTTTGATGAAGAGGAGTGTTTGGCTAGCAATGTCATAACACCAAACGGAGATGGAATCAATGACAGTTTTGTCATTACCTGTCTCGAAGGACAGAAATACCCGAATAGTTCCCTGATCATATTCAATAACTGGGGGGATGAACTCTACAGGGCAGCCCCTTACGATAATTCATGGCAAGGCAGCTACAGGGATGAAGCACTGCCCTCTGGCACCTATTATTTCATTTTTAACAGGGGCGATGGATCAGCAAAACTGGCAGGATTTATAGCATTAGAACGCGGATGAAAAAAATTATCTACATAGTAGTTATATGCCTTTCATCTGCGCTACACGCGCAGCAAGAAAATCTCAGCACCCAGTTTGCATTCAATAATATATCTATTAATCCTGCCTTTTCGGGTTTTGAAAAAGAGAACAAAATCAGTGCATCCCACAGAACACAATGGGCCGGATTGCAGGGGGCTCCCGAGAACCAGTTCTTGAGCTACTCGACCGGAAAGACAGGTTCTGTACATGCTTGGGGGGCCATATTAAGGAGGGACGCAGCTGGAATACAGGAACGATTTGAAATGAAAGCAGCGTACAGTTTTGAACTGAAATTTGATAAGCGATCCATATACCTGGCCCCTTCCTTTTCAGTTCGCCGATACAATCTTGATTTTACCGACCCCAGGCTTTTTGCCCCTGATGGATTTACACCGGATGCGCTTATAGAAAGAGAACGCGTATCATCAACAAGAATGAATGTGGGCATTGGCATCCTATACACACATAAAAACTTTTTTGCTGGCTTCAGCATTCCTGCCTTTTCGGAAAACGGTATCCGTAAAACCGGAAATGAGTCGATAAGGTCTGAAGAAAAACGGCACATTTATGGCATGCTTGGAGGCACTGTTCCTATTAATGAAAACTGGGATTACCGCCCTTCGAGTCTCTTTAAAATTTCTGAAAACACACCATATAATCTCGATCTTCTGAATATGCTATCCTATAAATCAAGATTATTTCTTGGCATTAATCTGAGGTCTGGGGGCTCTGGTGATACCATGCTTGAAAGTCTTGATGCCATAGCAGGTATACAAATAAACGACAAACTTTTTGCCTCCTTTAGTTATGACTACACATTGTCAGAATTAAATGATGTTTCAAATGGAAGCGTAGAAATTATGCTCCAATACTGCTTTAACCAACAGGAAAAATCAGAATCAATCATACCTGATCATGAACTCACACTGCCTGAGCAAAAGAATTCACAATATGAGGCAAGTGTTACAGATTCTTGCGAACACCTGCTTCTGGAGGGTGAGACTGTAATTTTTGAAAATTTGGCATTCGATCAGGGTGGTTACCACTTGACGAAAAGCGCCGAAAAAGACCTGAAAGCTTTGGTTGCATTTTTGCAAAAACATCAAAGCGATAAGGTTCAAATCATAAGTTATACCGACAGCAGAGGATCTGATGAAGAAAATAAGATAAAAACAAATCGAAGAGCCAACGCAATAAGGTCTTATCTCTTAAGCAATGCTATTACAGTGGATCGCTTCATTTCCATAGGTATGGGTGAGAGCAAAATCAGAAATCGATGTAAAGACGGTGTTGAATGCGACGAAGAAGAGCATTCGTATAATAATCGAGTAGAAGTAAAAATAATTTGGGAATAGTCTCCTATCATATGATAAATTTGATTCAAATTATCAGCATGAATAAACTTTCCATTTTCCTTTTTCTGTTCCTCTATGCCACTCAGTTGTTTTCACAAGTAAACGGTACGGTAACGAATGAAAACTCAGAAGGGCTCTCCTACGTCAATGTATTCGTTAAAAATACAAGTACCGGAACGACCACAAACCTTGACGGTTATTACAGCCTAAAACTTGAGCCTGGAAACTATACGATTGTCTACCAGTTCATTGGATATAAGAGTCAGGAAAGAAGCGTTCGTATTGGTACCGAAGCATATACTGAAAACGTTCAACTTCAAACGGCATCCTATGAAATGCCTCAAGTTACTATAGAAGCCAATGCCGAGGACCCTGCTTACGCCATTATTAGAAAAGCGCAGTCACGGCGCAAATTTCACCTGAGGCAAAATGAAAACTACGAATGTGATGCTTACATGAGGGGCTTTAATAAAATATTCGACGCGCCGGAAAAAATCATGGGTATTAATGTAGGAGACCTTGATGAGACCCTGGATTCAACCCGACAGGGAGTCATATACCTATCAGAATCTGTTTCACATTTATATGCAGCGAAAGGTCGTTCAAAGGAAGTAATGTTTTCTTCAAAAGTAAGCGGCAATAACCAGGGATATAGTTTTAACAGCGCCCAGGAAATGGATTTCAATTTTTACAACAACAGCCTTGAACTGAACAGGCATATCATTTCACCTATTGGGTCTAACGCTATGCCAATATATAATTATAAACTTGAAGGTGCCACAATAGATGAAAACGGGCAATTGGTCAATAAAATAAAAGTTACACCAAAGAACATTTTTGACCCTGCTTTCTCTGGATTCATATATATAAATGAAGATTTGTGGAATATTAACAGCCTTGAACTCAGCGTCACCAAAGAAGCCAGCCAGATTCCCTTTATAGATACGCTCAAGTTTAAGATCAGTTATATACCCCTTGAGCAAAATCGATGGCTACCCATTTCAAATGTCATAAATTTCCGGATGAGCGCATTCGGCTTTGAACTTGGTGGAAATTTTGCTTGTGTCTATTCAAATTATAAACTCGATGATGTGGATGAATCCGTCTTTAACAGGGAAGTATACGTCGTTGATTCAGAGGCCAATACACGAACAGAAATCTATTGGGACTCTATAAGACCCATTCCCTTGACCATCGAAGAAAAAATTGACTACAAGCAAAAAGACAGCATCCAGCTTGTCAGAGAGAGTACGGAATACCTCGACTCCATAGACAGGGAAAACAACACATTCAAATTTGGCGATGTGCTGAGTGGATACAGCCATCAAAACTCGCAGACGAGAAGCAATTGGAGTATTTCGACACCTCTTACAAATCTGGCCGCGAATACCATAAGTGGTTGGAATGGCAGCTTTGGCTTTAGCTACAGGAAAGCATATAATGAAGACCGGACGCGCCGTCTGAGAATTGGAGCCACTGTGAATTATGCCTTATCGGACAGACAATGGCGACCTACAGCTTCGGCAAGCTACCTTGCCAACAGAACCAATAATATGAGCTTTGAGATTGAAGCTGGACGGGCACTACAACAGTTCAACAGTATGGAACCTATCACCAATAGGTTAAATACTATTATGACACTCGTTTTCAGGCGTAATTATTTGAAAGCTTATGACAGTAAATTTTTCCGTGCCCAATTATCAACAGATACAGGAGCCATTCTCAGGCTTCGAAGCTCAGTGACATATGAAGACAGGAGTGTACTGGAAAACACATATGACGGCAGCATATTTTACAAAGACAGCAGAGTGTTCTCGCCAAATATCTCAGGATTCGAGGATCACAAGAGTCTTATTCTCAGACTCTCTTTAAGGATCAGGCCAGGAGAACAACTTGTCAGGTATCCGAATCGTATATTCAAAACAGGATCAGAATGGCCTACCTTCTGGATACATTATAAGCAGGCATTAAACAATATTACCGGTGATGCCGGCATCAGTTTGATTCATGTCAGTATCGATAAGGATCTGGAGTTAAGAAACCTGGGTGATCTTCAAATGTACCTGCATGCCGGGAGCTTCCTACAAGAACCAGATTACTTCATAGATCAGATGCATTTTATGGGCAATCAGACCCACCTGGGTTATAGTGACAACTACAACAGAAACTTTCTGTTGATGCCCTATTACGGCTTGAGTACGGGTTCAGATTTTGTCGAAATGCATATTCAGCACAATTTCAAAGGATTCATATTAGGCAAAATCCCAATAATACGACATCTGGGATGGCACCTTGCCGGAGGCTATAAATTCCTTGGAAGATCAGGACCAAACTACAGGGAATGGCATCTTGGAATTGACAATATCGGTTACCGATTTTTCAGAGTTTTTAGAATTGACCTTGTATGGGCGGACCAACTGGATATTCCACAAACAGAAACAGACAGCTATTCCCGTTTCGGTTTTGTTGTTGGACTGGACTTTAGAATTTAGAAATCCTTCATACTGTCGTCCGGTATAGGAATGTTGCGCCGGAAGGCCGTTTCAAAAGAGATTGTGGTATTGGTTCCTTCGACACCTTTGATGGGGTGAATCTTCTCATAAATGATATTTCTGAGATGCCTGTTGTTTATGGCATAAATTTTTACCAGGATAGCATAGCGTCCGGCGATATTGACGCATTCCGTTATTTCCGGTATTTCACTCAACTGGCTTTCAACATTTCTGTGAAAATTTGAATTCTCAAGCATGATCTGGGTGTAGGCAGATGTCTGAAACCCCATTTTCCAGGGATCCAGATAGAAGCTGGCATTCTTCAATACCTCCATATCCTTTAATTTCTTAATTCTCTGGTGAATGAATGTGTTGGATACACCCAGCTTCTTAGCCAGCTTGACATAGGGAATTCGTGCGTCCAATGTCAATTCTGTAATTATTCGCCTGTCAAACGGGTCAAGTTGAATATTGGGAGTCATAAACTCAGAATTTGAAATCAATTATAACTCAAATATAATCTATAAAATGTTATTTTAACTCTTTATTAGATATTTTAAATATATATTAAACAAAAGAATCTAATTTTATGTCATAATTAAAGTTTTAGCAAGCTATTGTAGCCAAGCTGGGAAACATTTTTTTAACTACTAAAAAGATTAATGAGATGAATATAGCAGCAATACTTTCTGTCACTTTGATTTTATTTTCTGTGATTGATATGATCGGAAATATTCCTGTAATCATAAATATGAAGCGGGAGGGATTAAGAATCAATGCCCAGACAACTACTTTGGTTTCTGGAAGCATAATGATTGCATTTCTCTTTTTTGGATCTGCGGTTTTGAGCCTATTTGGTATAGACATTTCCTCTTTTGCCTTGGCAGGCTCACTGGTTATGTTTTTTATAGGACTTGAAATGATTCTGGGAATCCGATTTTTCAAGGAAGAGAATACGGGTGAAAAGTCAGGTAGCATCGTGCCGATTGCATTTCCTCTTCTGGCGGGAGCAGGAACACTGACAACTATCATATCCCTAAAAGTACAGTATGACAGCATCAGTATTATTTTAGGTATTCTGATCAACGTTTTGATCATTTACATCGTTTTAAGATCAACAGACTGGATGGCAAAGAAACTGTCTGAGGATGTATCTATGACCTTGAGGAAGGTATTTGGCATACTCTTACTGGCCATCTCAATACAGATTATCAAAAATAATTTATAAAGAGAAAAGCATTAGTTTTTTTTAATAACGTTGATTATTTAAATATGAAAACCCGGAGCGCTCGCTTCGGGTTTTTTATTTAGATATGCAGATATCTGTTGCCTGTGGCTCCCAGCGCCGCTTCTTTTACAGCTTCCGAATAGGTTGGGTGTGGATGGGAAATCCTGGCCATATCCTCTGCAGATGCCCTGAATTCAAGCAGAGCAACAGCCTCCATGATCAAGTCAGCAGCTCGCGCTCCTACCATGTGCACACCCAGCAATTCGTCAGTATCCTTATGGGCTATAACCTTTATCATACCATCCAAGTCCATACTTGCACGTGAACGACCCAGGGCCTTCATAGGGAACTTCCCGGTTTTGTAGGGTATGGCCGCTTCCTTGCATTGCTGCTCCGTTTTTCCTACGGCTGCCAATTCAGGCCATGTGTAGACGACTCCCGGAATCAACTCGTAATTGATATGGGGTTTTTGACCAGCCATATGCTCTGCTACATAAACTCCCTCTTCTTCAGCTTTATGGGCCAACATAGCCCCCCTTATGACATCACCAATAGCATATACACCTTCAGCGGTTGTCTGCATGTGTTCATTAACCGGTATACGCCCTTTACCGTCCTTTTCAATACCTATATTCTCAAGTCCAAGATTGTCTGTATATGGCCGGCGTCCTATAGCAATCAGACAGTAATCGGCTTTGATCTCAAACTTATCTTCCGAACCCTTCTTTGCGTATTCTACAGTGACGGACCGGCTCGTCGCCGAAACACCCTGGACGGCATGACCCAAATGAAATGTGATACCCAGTTTTTTCAAGGATCTTCTCATTTCCTTTGCGGCATCTTTGTCCATTCCTGGCAGGATAGTATCCTGGAATTCAATCACCTCAACTTCGGTACCCAACCTGGCAAAAACAGAACCCATCTCCAATCCGATAACACCTGCGCCTACAACAATCATCCTTTTGGGGATGCTTGTAATATTAAGAGCTTCTGTAGAACTGATTACTCTTTTCTTGTCGTAATTGAACATAGCCGGGGTTATTGGCTTGGAACCCGTTGCTATGATAGCCTTATCATACTCAATGGTTTTTTTGTCATCGCCATTGTTTATCTCAATCTTTCCTTTCTCTGCAAAACTGCCGTGCCCATGGATGACGTCGATCTTGTTTTTCTTCATCAGAAAGGACACCCCATCATTGGTTTGTTGGACCACACTGTTCTTTCTGGTGACCATTTGCTTCAAGTCGGCTTTCAGATCATTGAGCTGCACCCCATGCTCTTCAAAGTTACTTTTAGCATTATGATAGTGCTCTGTAGAATCCAATAACGCCTTCGAAGGAATACATCCCACATTAAGGCATGTACCGCCCAGTACGCTGTAGCGCTCAATGATGGCTGTTTTAAATCCCAACTGAGCAGCCCTTATAGCCGCCACATATCCGCCGGGGCCTGAACCCACGACAACAACATCATACTTCATCTGGTCTAGTTATCTTTTTTGTTCGAATTATTACCCTTGTTGTTCCGGTTCCTGTTAGATTTATTACGTCTGGATTTACCTTGAGGTTTTTTATTTTCATCAGTATTTGATGAAGCCTTGTTTTTATTTGTTTGAGGCTTACGATTATTGCCAGGTTTGCGTTTGTTTCTCCTGCTTTTTCTGCGTCGTTTGACATCAGGCAATTCAATTTCACCGGTTACATCAGCGAAATCAAGTTCTATATTTTCATCAAATTCATCCGAGTCTGTAACCTGAACAGGCGCCTCTTCAAGGCTTGCCAGATCCTCGATCTTCTTGCCTTTTTTATTCATTTCGAGGAGCATCTTTACTTTCTCCTTAGAAATGGCAACAAGTGGTCCTTTGAAATTTTCTTTCTGTATCGAATAGTACATGATGCCTTTAAAGATATCGGTCTTTATAAGCTGGGCTTTGCCGCCTTCAAGCTTCAAAACATCCGCTTTATCCGGAAAATCACCCAAAGCGTCAATATAGGTGTCCAATTCATAATTCAGACAACATTTAAGTCTTCCACACTGCCCAGTGAGCTTGGTTTGATTGATGGCCAGATTCTGGTACCGCGCTGCTGTTGTCGTGACGGTTTCAAAATTGGACTTCCAGGTAGAACAACATAATTCCCTGCCGCAGGTCCCTATGCCTCCAATAATAGAAGATTCCTGGCGCGAGCCAATTTGCTTCATTTCGATTTTAACTTTGAATTCCTTGGCATACAATCTTACCAGTTCCCTGAAATCAACCCTGCCTTCGGCAGTATAATAGAAGGTCGCTTTCCGCTTATCACCCTGATACTCGACATCGCCAACTTTCATTTCGAGGCCAAGTGTTCTGGCTATCGCCCTGGCACGGATCATGGCTTTCTTTTCGAGTGCCCTTGCTTCAGCCAACTTTTCAAGATCTCTCGCATTGGCAATACGAATCACCTTATAGATAATGCTTTCTTCGGCCTTGCCTTTCTTTTTCATTTGAAGCCTTACCAGGTCCCCCGATAGAGATACCCTGCCGATATCATAGCCATTGGATGATTCCACAACAACCATATCACCGGTTATAGCTTCGGTGTGTTCAGGGTTAATGAAAAACTTCTTATGATTGCCTTTTTTGAAGGATACCTCTACCATGCGGTATTCCATCGGATCGTGAATATCCAGTGTGGAAAGCCAGTCGAAAGTATTCTTCTTATTGCAACTGCCACTTGAGCAGTGGCCTTTATTTCCGCATCCCTGAGGGACTCCGTTTTTTGTTACTGAACACGATGCACATCCCATCTCTTCTGTATTTATAATAGAGGCCATGAAACATCTCACATATGTGAGTCAACTGCGGCCGGAGACGTTGTTTTAATGTATATAGAATGCAATTTGCATGCCTTTGATATCTTAAAAATTGATATTCAAGGCCTTACTAAGATAAAATCTTCTACAAAATCGTCAATATCAGGCAAATTTATTCACTTCTGCCCTTAAAATCTCATTTATTTTAAGGCTCATATCCATCAATATGATCTTTATAGACAGATTTCTGTCTATATACGCCAGATTTTTATTGATCAGCTTTTGCAACGCACATGTCTTGTCCAGGTCAAGGATTTTCTGGAGTTTCAAAACAACATTCCGCTCTGTCGTCGACAATCTCGTATTGTCGGAACTTTGCATCTGAAAGGCCATCAGGTACTCTCTCAAAAAGTGGAGCATATACCTGAAAAATGCCTTAAGTGTTTCCCGCTCAAATGCATTCAGGTCCGTCACAATTGACAAAAGCTCGTCGGGATCCGCTTTGTAACATTTCCTCAACCAATCCAACATATCTGCCGAATAATTCATGCTGTTGTGTCTGGCCAACTCTATTGCCTTCCTCATATTGCCATCCGCCAGGAAGCAGAATTCTTTCAATTCCTTTTGATCAATATCAAAATCCCTTTCAAGCAGACCTTCAATTTCTGAATCTGTATAGGCCGGCAATTTCAAAATTTGACAACGGGATTGTATGGTATTCAGAATCGCATTATGATTTTGGCTGATCAGAATTATAAGGGTATCGCCCGTAGGCTCTTCGATGAGCTTCAGCAGACGATTGCCCTCTTTGGCCAGGCTTTCGGCATGCCATATAATCTGGATTTTGTATTTGCCTTCATAAGTCTTAAGGCCGAGGTTATGGATAATCTCATTACATTCAGCCACATTGATATTAAAAGTCTTGTTGAGCCCGTTGATCTGATCAAGCCAGTCAGAAATGGTGCCATGGATATTTGTCTTCAGGAAATGACGCCATTCATCCATAAATTGCTTGCTGGTCGTTTCCTCCCTTTTAAACTTCTCGTGTTTAATAACAGGAAAAGCAAAATGCACATCGGGGTGACTGAAATTATCCATTTTGATGCAAGACTTACATTTTCCGCAATAACTGCCCAATTCCCCTTCTGTACATTGAAGCATCTTGGCCCACTCCACAGCCGCACGTAATTGGCCTGTACCCTCCTGACCTAAAAGCAATAGGGCATGAGGAACACGATCATCCTCGGTGATATGCGAGAAATATTTCATGATATCAGAGTAGCTGCCCAGCATCAATAATTGAATTTTAGCATCATATTAAAAATCCGAAAATATGAAAATTAAATTTCTAAAGCGTTGTGGATCGGGCCAGAATAATTAAATCCTAAGGCATTAAAACATTAAGTTTACATCTCGGTTTTAATAGTAAGACATACAGGAAAAATGAGAATATCAATATGCCGATGGGCCCATTTCAATGCTGCGCACAAACTCCATGTTGAAGATTGGTCAATGCAGAAAAACCATGATATATTCGGAAAGTGCGCCAATCCAAATTATCATGGCCACAATTATGAACTGGAAGTGACTCTTACAGGAGAAATAGACCCTGTGACCGGTTATGTATATGATCTTGGTGAGCTGAAAAAGATAATCACCCAAAAGGTAGAAGATCGTTATGATCACAAGAACCTGAATCTGGATTGTCCTGAATTCAAAGACAAACAACCAACAGCAGAGAACATTTGCGTTGAAATCTACAATATTCTTAGAACAAATATTGGCGACCACCTGGATATCAGCGTTCGTCTATGGGAGACGCCTAGAAACAGTGTCATTTATCCCCCCATCAGCTAATAACTGAGCTAAAGTTCGTATTCACTGCCTAAAGCTGGAATTTCAATATCTTCGAAACCCACTCCCTTCAGGTATTCACGAAATGCCACTTGCGTATCGTATTCTCCATGGACAAGGAACAGCTTTTTAAGGGATTTTTGATTGGATATAAAATTCAGCATCTCCTTCCTGTCCCCATGAGCAGAAAATGAGTCCATCGTTTTGACCGTGGCCTTCACCTTCTTCACCTTTCCAAACAGTTTTATTTCTTCAATACCGGCCTTCAACATGCCTCCAGGTGTGTCGGGCGTGCAATAACCTACTATCAAGAAGGTAGCATCCTCTCTTTCTATATTATTAAATAAATGGTGCCTTACCCTTCCGGCGTGCATCATGCCACTCGAGCTTATAATTATCTGCGCTTCATTGGATGCATTCAAAGCCTTTGAATCTTCAACTTCCCGAATGTAGTGGAGGGTATTAAATCCAAATGGATTGGGATCCTTAAGCATGTATTCATTGAGATTATTATCATAACATTCGGGATGCATGCCATAGACATGTGTCGCATTAACAGCCAGGGGGCTATCGACATAGACAGGAATTTTTGGCAGCAAGCCTGCCGTCTCCAGCTTATCGAGCATGTATACAATCTCCTGGGTACGGCCAATACTGAATGCGGGTATAATTAGTTTTCCCTTTTTTTCACAACATGCCTCTTTCACAATATCCAGGAAAGTCTGAGATTGTTCCGGAGGAGACTCATGCTCTCGATCACCATAAGTGGATTCACAAATTAGGTAGTCCACTTCAGGCATCTGAATCGGATCCCTCAAAATCGGTCTGTCAGGACGTCCAATATCTCCTGTAAATCCAAAATTTACATAATCTCCCTCATCATTGCTGATTCGCAAGGTGACACTGGCGCTGCCTAGTATATGCCCCTGGTCTCGAAAACACAATTCAACATTTTTGTGAATATGAAACCACTTATTATAGGAATGCCCTTCAAACAGCTCCATTGCGGGTGCCACATCTTCTCTTTTATAGAGCGCTTCCCTAAATTCATTCCTGAACTTCTTACGCTTCTTGCGTAATTTTTGATTATACCAATCCACATCTCTTTCCTGAATATGTGCTGAATCCAAAAGCATAATGGTACAAAGACTACGCGTAGCATGGGTGGAATGTATTTTACCTCGAAAACCGTCCTTCACCAGTTTGGGTATGCGTCCACTATGATCAATGTGGGCGTGAGAGAGAATCATGCAGTCAATGGATGCCGGGTCATAATACCAGGTATTATTCATTTCCCAAGTAAGCTTGCCGCTGCCTTGAACCAGACCGCAATCAAGAAGAATGCTGAAACCGTCATCCAGGGTCAGAAGATGTGAGCTCCCTGTCACGGTTCGTGCTGCGCCGCCAAATTTAACTTTCATAATTATGCTTGGCAGATCAATTTAGAAAAATAAAAATGAAAAATTCCTGAGGCCGTGATTTTATAATTTTTCAAAAGGAAGATACAGTTCGCCCTTGATGATATTCCTTGAGATTACAATCTTTTGTATTTCACTTGTTCCCTCATAAATCTGGGTAATCTTGGCATCACGCAACAATCTTTCAACATGATACTCTTTGACATACCCGTATCCACCATGAACCTGTACAGCCTCACTTGTGACCGATTGCGCAATATCTGATGCATACAGCTTAGCCATAGCAGAAGCCTGGTCATAGGCCATTCCATTATCTTTAAGCCAGGCAGCTCGATACACCATCATCTTAGCCGTTTCTACCTTCACGGACATATCGGCCAACTTGAAGGCAACAGCCTGGTGCCGGTTGATGGTTTTTCCGAAAGCCTCTCTTTCATGAGAATAGGTCACAGCAAGCTCATAAGCTCCCCCAGCGATTCCAAGGGCCTGGGCGGCAATACCGATACGACCGCCATTCAAAACCTTCATAGCAAAATTAAATCCGAAGCCGTCCTCCCCTATGCGATTCGATTTAGGCACTTTCACATCCTGGAACATGACAGAGCAGGTATCCGATGAACGGATACCCAATTTGTCTTCCAATTCTCCAGTAGTCACCCCTCCTGAATCCGCATCTACAATGATCGCATTAATGCCTTTATGCCCTTTCTCCGGATCTGTCTGCGCAATAACAATATAAACGCCGGCATGCTTACCGTTAGTAATCCAGTTTTTTGTTCCGTTGATTATATAATGGTCTCCTTTATCTTCTGCTGTTGTACGCTGACTGGTAGCGTCACTTCCAGCTTCCGGCTCTGACAGAAGGAAAGCTCCGATAACTTCACCTGAAGCCAGCTGCGGCAAATACTTCTGTTTCAGCTCCTCAGAAGCATAGGCCTGTATGCCTGAGCAAACGAGTGAATTCTGTACAGACATAGCTACAGAGCAGGAGTTGTCGACTTTAGAAATCTCTTCAATTGCCAAAACATAGGATAAAGTATCCATGCCTGTTCCTCCATATTCAGGCTTCACAAGCATTCCCATAAATCCCAGTTCACCCATCTGCCTGATCTGTTCTGTCGGGTGCTGCTTATGCGTATCTCTATCTATGACACCATTCTTTAATTCGTTCTGGGCAAAGTCCCTTGCCGCGTCTTGAATCATCAACTGTTCTTCATTCAGAATAAAATCCATCTCAAAGTTATTTATAAAGACAATGTTTGCGTGCGTTATGGCAATAATACCCCTTATACAGGTGGAAACACTTTATATATACAAAGTTACTGTCTTCATTGATATAATAGTCAATATCGGGGATGAGCTTTTCAGAAATTCCTAATTTTCTGATAAATAAAAGTTCATCCGCATCAGGATCATAAAAGCCATGATTTATTTCAATAGCTATCCTGCTCAACAGACAGTCAGGGCATAAACAATTTTTTGAAGGCTCTGTTTGACGCAAGCGTGGAAAACTGAAGCACCAGTATCCTGAGTCCATTGTACAGTCAATTTGTCTTTGGCATTCAGGCCAGTTTTTCATACTCCTTGAGTCGGCAGATCAAAAAATAAGGAAAGACGACATGTTCAGAAATTCAGCAATCTCTCTGCCATCAAACTCCTTCTTGATTATCAAGGTGTCGATGCCGTTCTGATCAGAACTTAGAAGTACAGAAACAGAGTCAGCGGTTTTGCAAGCAACTAGAGTGATAATAAAAAAAAAGGAAAAAGGACTGTTTAATAATAATCATCAATTTTTAGCCGAGTCCAAGATATTTAGTTGCTGTATTTCCTAATAATATCAATCATTTCCTCTTCAGGAACACGATGCTCCTGATATTGTGAAATGAGGTCAATAAAATCATTGATCATAGCCCTGGAGAAGCCCAATTTGAATCCATAATGATGAATAATTCCAGTTTCCTCTTCAGTGACACGCTTATCAATTTTCATAAGGAAAAGCAGATAGTAAAGCATCCTCATCCTGTCGTGCTCGGAAGGAGGACTGTTGATTTCAAACTCTGAAGCTTGACGCACCAATCTCTCAAACCTGGTCTGAGAAAGGCCGAGACGCTCTGCCACATTCAACAAATAGGCAAACTCGTTCTCATCAAAGTCTTTATCTGACCTTGATAATAGTACAAGCATTTTAATGAGTTCCTCCGAATTCATCAAGGGTTCTAGTCAATGAGAAGGTGATAGCCTTTTCTAAGATATTTTCGCAAATTCAACCAAAAAGCCATAATCAAATATATGATAATGGGAGATCCAATGGTTACAAAGGAAAGGTAGATGAAGTACAGTCGCACCCTTGAACTTCGTATACCCATTGCCCTTGCTATTGATGAGCATACACCAAATACAGATTTCTCTATAAAATTTCTTATAAGCTCGTGCATCCTAGACTTATTATCCTAAATATAATAAAGCCGAGGCAAACCTGTTCAGGCAGCTTTTAGAAAATAGCGTCTATTGTGCAGCTTTTCCAGCATCAATTTGAGCAAACTCAGCCTCGTGGACCAGTATCTGTTCAATATCACAATTACTCGAAGGATATATTTTCTGGACACATAAGGTCAGCCCTGTGATAGCCATAAAAACTACAATAACGAGGAAAAAATACTCCTTGATTATTAACGAAGGACTGTATTCCAGCTCCTCAACAGGGTGTGAATCGGTCATGGGATCCATAATTTTATATTTTGAGACCTCCAATTTACACTAAATATTTTAGGTATATAATAAATTATAAATATTTTTAATATGAAATTGACACTTAGTCAAGTCCCGGCTTTCTCAATGCAACTTTATTGGAAAGCTTTCCGTTAAGCATAAAAACAGAAAGATGAGCGAAGAGAAAAAACAAAAGAATTCTGTCAATATAGAACTGCCTGAAGAAGTAGCAGAAGGAATCTATTCCAACCTGGCCATTATCTCACATTCTCAGGCTGAATTTGTAGTGGACTTCATACGTATGGTCCCCAATGTTCCAAAAGCCAAAGTGAAAGCGAGAATAATCCTCACCCCACAGCATGCTAAGAGATTGCTTAAAGCCCTTAATGATAATGTAGTGAAATTTGAAAAGCAGTTTGGCCCTATAAGCGACAACCAGGCACCACCCAATTTGCCTCTTAACTTTACGCCGACTGCTCAAGCTTAATATTTAATGGGGCTTCAAAAGAGTGTAGCCTCTCCCCCAGATCTTGACAGGCCTAGGTGCTTGTAGGCCTTATCAGTAGCTTCACGGCCTCGGGGGGTGCGCTGAATATATCCCTCCATGATAAGGAAGGGTTCATGTACTTCTTCAATGGTACCTGCTTCCTCGGCAACTGCCGTAGCTATGGTTGTCAAACCGACAGGTCCTCCCTTGAACTTTTCGATTATAGCTGAGAGTATGCGGTTGTCCATCTCATCCAATCCCCCATCATCAACATTCAGAGCTTTCAATCCATATCGTGCAATTTCAAGATCGACAATGCCATTGCCTTTGACCTGCGCAAAATCCCGGATTCTTCTCAATAGCGCATTCGCTATTCTCGGCGTGCCCCGTGAACGTCCGGCTAATTCTTTGGCCCCATCATCGGTGATTTCAACACCAAGAATACCAGCGCTTCGTTGTATGATGCCTGATAAGGTATCCACATCGTAATAATCAAGATGGCAATTGATTCCGAAACGCGCTCTCAAAGGAGATGTCAAAAGACCCATCCGTGTTGTGGCACCGATTAGTGTAAAGGGATTAAGTTCGATCTGTATACTCCTGGCACTGGGCCCTGAATCAATCATTATATCAATCCTGTAATCTTCCATAGCTGAGTACAGGTATTCCTCTATGACATTATTGAGTCGATGGATCTCATCGATAAAAAGTACATCACCTGGTTCAAGATTGGTAAGTAGTCCGGCAAGATCGCCGGGCTTTTCCAGTACCGGTCCTGAAGTCAGTTTAATTCCGGTATTTAATTCGTTGGCTATGATATGGCTCAGTGTCGTCTTCCCCAAACCAGGAGGACCGTGCAGCAGCACATGATCCAGTGCTTCTTCTCGCTGCTTTGCGGCCTGTATAAAAACATGGAGATTGTCTACGATCTTCCGCTGGCCAGCAAAGTCTTCGAGCAACTTCGGACGAAGAGCTTTTTCCATCTGCCTTTCTTCCGGCGATAAGAAATCTTCTGTTGGGTTTAGTAGAAAATCAGACATATGGCAAAAATACTTAATAATAAAGAAAAGCGCAGAGGCTTTCCATAGAGGAGGCTACTCTATTATATCCTGCATCAATTGATAAAAGTGTACTAGGCATCGATTCATATCTTACATAGCTTTCCAAGAAGTTTAAAGTTGAGCCAGTTCATTTTTTAAATACCAAATGACTATACTATAGGACTGTTTTCATTTATCAAAGGAACAGGATCAAAGATTTTTAAATAGAAGGATGCGGAAACTGTCAGCGGAACAAACCAATGTATCGGAATCTGTGTATTCGATGTATTGCTTTTGGTCCGGGGAGGCAACACTGGGAAAACTGGATGGCGTACTCAAAGACAATCAGAGTATCTTGTTTCTTTTAAATCAGTTTGGCGCAACAATATCCATAAGTCCTCCTGGCTCGGTTTCAACGCTGGCACCCGACTGTATATCCAGTGTAAATCCTTTTGCCGTCTGACCATTTTTTACAGTAATGGTAAATCCTGAAGGAATAATAATGTCCTGGCAATAGTCCGGAAATTCTCCAAGACTCCAATAGGAGGCATTTTGATTCCAGTCACCACTTGCTGGACCTACCCAGGTGTTTGTGCCCGATGTGCAATTACATGGAGCAAAATCAAAATTAGATATCCACGTTGTCCACTGAGTCGTAGGATTATACTCGCCGGTAAACCAAAAACTGTCATCAACCGGATCCACACTCATTGAGGCATAGTCACCGTAACGATTGCTTGAATTGGCGCCTCCACCCGTTGCTAGAAAAATCTCTGGCTCTGTCATCATGCCTAATGCATCACATGAGCGCCTTCCTGTATACTTCAATGATGGATACGAATTTGAACTGCTTATATTAAATGCTAATCCGATATCACCTGCAGCATTTAAGGCTATTGAAGCCATCCATCTGGATTCAGTATCTGGAGAATAGGTGCCTTCCTGATGTATACTCCAGTCGCCGGTCGTTCTCCTAAGTTCATACCATCTTACTCCTGCACGATCTGTTGCATCGACATCAGTTGCATGACACATAACCATTACTTCGTAGGATCCAAAATTCCGATAGTGGATTTTATTCATCAATACTTCGCGCAAAGGATCAAGGGTTATACCACTTCCCTGCTGCGGAATACAGGCAAATGAGGTATATCCACACAGATGCGTATCGAATGGTGAGGTTGCCAGTTCTTCCACAAGGGTCAGCGTCGTATTGGAAGGTGTATTAAAATCAATATCGAATTCAAATATGTCAAGCTGATCCTGAGTCAGAGTAGGGTCCCATGCATCATCAGCCATACGCATAACCAATGCGGGCGATCCCGAGGGAGGCAGTGTACTGCCATCAACATCCACTGGCGTAAGGGCCTGGAAAGCCAGAGTTCCATATGGTGGCACGGTAAACCTCTGGGCAGTCCCTGGGTTACCAGATAACATTTGCGTTCTATCCAGGGCATATACGGCGGGACTGCTTTCATTTGTCGTGACTATGTAAGCATCGCTCCAAATTGAATATTTAGGGTAATCAGGAAAATTTGGAGTATTATAAGAATAGACATACCACGCACCAAGCGGGTCATTGGTTTGGCTGATCATAACAATTAATTTGTTTCCTGCCGATGCAAATTCACTCAACAACCATCGATCTGCAAATTGGTCGTATAATACAATAGGGTCCCCCAACCCACTAATTCCTGTAATTGCGTCCATATACATCTGAGATTGAACAAGGCTGCCACTTCTATCCCATATTTCAAAATAAGCCCCGCCTGGGCCATTGATCATCTGGATGACATGATTTGAACTGACATCCAGACATGGATCTGGTGGATTTAAATTGGCATATCCCATGCCCTCATAATTTAGATTCAAAGCTTTCCGGGGTTTTGACTTTGCATATTTCTTTTGCCAGACAGGGTCTGGACCATTAGGCTTTGCATTTGGATTGATACTATCATTTAAGATCCAGTCATCTTTTGGATGATAGCCTATTTTTTCAGTCCGTACAATATTACCATCGAATGGCGGTGGGACGAAGTTTCGCAACTCTTCTGTCACTTTAACAAACTCACCTCTTATCAGGTCAGGATTGGTATACTGTATTTCCTGGCTATGTACTTTCACAGTAACACAAAGCAACACCGCGGCAAAGCATGTTGATATTAATCTCATAAAGTCAATGATTGAAAAGGAAATTACTAAAAAAATACAATACAGACCGCCAGCAGTACTGCTTAAAGTTTGATGATTTTATAACTTCGGATCTCGATGCCATCATTAATGAGAAGCATTAAAAGTCCATCCGTAACTCCTATATCTGTTGTTTTCAAATTAAAGCTATTAACGCCCTTAGCTATTTGAATACGGTTTTCATATAACTTCTTTCCAGACATATCAAAAATGCTGAATGATGCTTGTCTGCTGTTTTGTGCATTGATTACAATATCAAATTCTTCTGAGAATGGATTTGGAGATATCCTAATCGCTTCAGCCTCCACCTTATTGAAATAGAGACCATTTATGTGGTGAACAAAGTCCTTGTGGTCATATAATTGATTTTTCCAATTATGTGCAAGGGATATGAAATCACTGAGCCTTCCTTCTGCCTTAACCTTGAATACAAGTTCTGCCCCATACCCGGACGACTTGGTTTCATTCTCCAATTCAGAATCAACATATAATATCTTGAGAAGCTTTCTATCTCTAAAAGCCTGGACCATCCCTGTAGATGAACCAATCTTTTCAAACTCCAAGCCTTCTATATTAAAAGCTAACTGAAAGCCGACATAGGATTGTCCGAATTCCTTAGGTCCCAGATTGATTCTCAATTCCTGGCCAGGCTCCAGGTCTTGGTCACCCATGTGAATATCCATATGCCTAGCCTGGCCCACACTCTTTTGTGTATCTATGTGATAATCACCGTTTACATCACCTACCTTGATGGCTTCAAAGTCATAGCTGATATTATTTTCGTAGCGTTCTAATGAATATTCGGATTTGATGTTCCATGGATAGTCAAGGCTCAATTCATTTTTAGAAACATTAAACAACCATGCATTATTGTTCGGCAGACGATCCTCTATGCCTAATATAAGCCTTTGCAATTGTAAGATATCCATTGCTGTAATAGTGCGAGAGCCGTCCGCATCAGCAGCAATATAATCATGGGGTGAATCAAAATTCCTTATTCCCAGTATATGCCTTTGAATATGAATTAAATCCAAGGCTGATACACCAGCAGTATAATTATCTGGCGAAACTGGCTCAAGAATATAATCATCTATATACATAGGGTTAAATGCATATTCGCCCGATCTGTTTGTCTTTGTATCATCGATGCTTATACCGGAAACGGTTTCTTTTATCCTTAATTCAAAATTTTCCAGTGGTTGATTATATACTGATGTCAATGTTCCAGAAACAAGCTGTTTTTTAGTGCTCTTGACGGCACAACTTGCCTGGATGCTCAAGGCATCTATATCCCAAGCTGTAACATTACTATCAACACCTGACAAACAATAAGGCAAGAATTCAAAACTGAAACTTGTCGCTGCATCAACCCTGAAAGCATCTATGTCACTAAATGAGAATATTTCTCTTGTCCATTCCCGATTTGTAGGATTATCAATACTTCTGTAGATTTCCTGCCCATCTCGTAAAACCCTGAGACCATAAAACACAGGATAATTATTGAGTCCACTGTATCCTACAATCCATTGAAATTCTTCCGGTGCCCTTTCATAAAAGTCAATACTGGTTATTTGAATAGCCGAGTCCGGGCTGGGAATCACCTCGATATCAAATATCAGGCTTTTGGGGTCACCGGCTACATAGTCACATGAGTCCAGTGAACTTACGCACATGGCCACTCCTCCATCGAAGCCAGGTGTGCAGGAATGTGCATTAACAGTTGGATCAACACGGTACGCATCGGAGCCTGTAAACTCTCCACATATCAAAGGACTCGGATAATCGGCAACAAGCAGATCGTAATCCACAGACCGGCAGTCCTCAAAGTCATAGCGGACAACAGCGTTTTGCGAGATTACATTGACTACCAGAGTACTGTCACAACCCATTAAGGTCAAGTCTTCCTGGATATATTCTCCAGGTTCAGTAATATTTATTCCTTGTATCTTGAGCGTGTCCCCTTCCGTAATCAGGGTATCGATACTCGTAAAGTAGCTGGGGAACACTTCCAATTCAAATTCGCAAAAACTGTTTTGCTGCTCTCCTGCTGAATCAAACCAACTCAGTTGAACAGAGTAATTTCCCGCTTCCGATGCCAGCAGCTCACTTACCATAGTTTGGTTTACACCGGGTCCAGACCAAAGTATTTCTTCCAGAGGTGGTGAAGATAGATTTGGCGGATCCTGAGAAATAATCAATTCCAGTAGGGTTTGATCTCCGTCACATATCTGACTGTCTCCAATAACCTCACAGGAATACACCGGGTCGTTATAACCTACATCGATGATTATTATACTATCACAATCCTGATCAGTAAGCAGGTTTTGTACATAGCTCCCTTCCTGGCTATATACTTCACCGTTGATCACCAGGCTGTCACCAAAGCCGAGTAAGGTATCAATTTCAACAGTATAACTTGGAAACTCTGTGACTTCTATGCTACAGCTCAATTGATCACAGGTGTCCCCCGCAGCATTGACCCATTGAAAACTGTACACATAATCACCTGCTTCCGTTACGTCAATACTATCAACATCTTCTGCCACAAGCGTATTGGCTGAACTTTCTGTCCAGCGTTGTGATATGATTTGAAAATTACTACCTGCAGGCATTATCTCGTGTATCACGGCAAAGGCGATGGTGTCCCCCTGACAAAGACTTGATGGTCCTTCGATTATACACTCAAGCTGACCCGGCATTATGAATACGGATTCGAAGCTCTGCCTCGTAGAAAACCACCAAGAATTGATCGTATTGAGGTTGCCAAAGCCAACCGCCCCGGGGTCTGTATAATTTGTCCATCCATGGCAAGGCAAGGAACATCCTGCCAATTGCACAGCCGCTTCCCCGGTGCCGGAAGGCACTGAAATATTACTGTCGTCGTAGTACAAGAGTGGGTCCTGACCCTGGGGGCGTACCGCTTCAATCTGGAATCCAGTTGTCATCAGTTCGGCATCATAAATCGGGAAATGATAGATGCCCTGGGCAAATGAAAAATTTACGGGTACTTCAACCTGCATGCCGGAAAGATCATCACCCAAACCATTCCGTCCATCCCATTCAAGACATAATTCCTGTCCTACTTCTGAAGCATCCACATTGGCAGTAATCATCAAATCCGCAGTGCCAGGTGTGAATATATTATCCCTTCCATCAAAGTCCAGGAACAAGTCAATTTGCCCGGCGCGCGTGCTTATAAATTTGATGCAGAAATCTTCTCCGTCACAACTGCTTATTCCTAAAAGGGATATATCCCCGCCTTCGGCCGTCTCACATATATCAATAGGGTCATTGAGAAAGATCGCATATTCAGCCTCGGTCAGATTCATCCTTTCCACACTCCTGCGGTCTTCCACAATATTACCTGTATTCATAGTACCAAAACTGTTGAATGCCACATTGAAAGCAGCCGGTCTGAAGCCACTGCCATCAAAATCAATACGGGTGATGAAAGCAGATTCCTGGTCCTGTGGATCCGGCGCACAGACATAAAACGATCCATTAAATGGGCGATTGGGAAATCCAAAATCATTGATGGCAAAAAGTGCCCAGTTATAGGACCAGACACGTCCTGTCTTTTCTTGTGGCGTGGTCATACTGCAGTCCACAACTGTTATATCCCAATAATCAATAAGAAAAGGATCAGCACTGCTTAAATTTCTGAATTCGATATAATAATCGCCTTCTCCTGTCCATCCACTGGATGTCAAATCCGCAGAGCTGACCATCTGGCCTGTATATCCGGACGGGCCTGCAAGAGCAGCGGGGCCATTAAAGGCTTCAGACCAGTTCGAAATACTGGCTTGCCCTTGGAGGATTGTTACCGGTCCAAAAATTATGTTACCATCCGGATCAAGAATTCGGTACTCAAAGTCCTGAGAAGGCGGATTGGGCGTTGTTCGATTTAAGTGTGCTTCGCTAAAACCAAGATATATGCATTCGGAAGCAGGATCAGAAATATGAATATTAAGACGACTAGTAATGTTGGCATTGTTATACGCACCAAAATTGTTGAACTGGGGATTGGCAATATGTAATGCCGCCACGTCATTGCTTGTAAACCCGTTGATTATTATTGATTGATTTGGCGCCAGTTGCCGCGTACCTTCAGCTGTCAGCACAGATAGGGCAAATAAAGTGATCAGGGCGGTAAGCAAACATGCCTCGCCATGCTGTGCCAAAGATTTCATCTGTCTTGATTTATTGATATATAAATTTAAAAGAATATTTAACCGCATCGAAAACTGCAGACTAAATAATTGAAAAGTTAACTATGATCAGGCTCAAAGGCCTTTTTTACTTATGTTTTGGGCTTTGGAAAGCGCAAAAGGATATTCCATTAAACAGCTTGAAATACAAATACCCTTAGGCTAAATACCTCAAACTTACCCAACCATTTTGGGATACATGTCGTCTTTATATGTGAATCAGCTATGAAAAAGCAAAACACTACTATTATTCTATCTGATAAGACAAAGGACTTATCATCAAGGCCAGGAAGTTGTCAAGAATCTATCTAAGCTTTCAGAATCAGACAACTTTCGGCCTTTTTCATTGAAAGATAAGAAGTAAGCTTATAGCGCAGCGGACATTAGGAAGAGACTTTTTTTTATATCTTGATGTGTCAAATCACAACCTGTGGAACTTAATAAAATTGTCGATGGCTGTAAACGTAATGACAGAAGCTGTCAGGAACAGTTGTACAAGTTTTATTTCAGCGATATGATGATGATGTGCATGCGTTATATTCAAGAGAGGAATAGGGCTGCTGAAGTTGTAAATGATGGGTTCATGAAAGTTTTCATGAATATATCTCAATATGAAAACAAAGGCAGTTTTGAGGGTTGGGTCAGGCGTATTATTTTCAGATGTTTGGCAGATTCCATGAAAAAAGAGAACCGGTATCTCAAATTCATGGTATTTGAAGACCATGACCTTAATACCAGGCATCGCGTTCTTGACAAATTATTTGAAGAGGACATTTTGAAATTAATTGATAAACTACCTCCTGCAAGTGCGGATATTTTTATCCTCTATGCGGTAGAAGGCTATAGTCATAAAGATATTGCTGACATGAAAAAAATCAGTGTCGGTACATCTAAGTGGCATTTGTCTGAAGCTAGGAAAAAACTGCAGGATTTGATAAAAGAAAACTACTCGAGTTTAAATGCTGGGTAAAAATGAATTTGAGCATATGGAACAGGACTTTATCAATGAGTCCTGGAACGCTCTAAGGTATCGACTGGACGAAAAGATGCCTTTATATTCGACTGGGCCTGCCCCCAGGTCAAAATGGCTTGTTTTAGCTCTTTTCTTGAACCTGGCCTGGCTGACTGTCATGTCTTACCTGTATTTTAGAAGTATACCTTATGCACCAGCAACTAGGCACAGCATTGAATACAAGACTAAGTACTTAATCCAAAATCAGCCGACCGCTAAGGCTTTTGCAGGCTCAGACGATCGTGAATCATCAAATCTAGGAATTACTGCAGCACAATTTGGCATACCTGCCAATATTGTTTCCTCTTCCGATGCATTTCAAAATGACCATGCAGCTGTCGAATATGCCAGTCCATCGAATCTGGTGCATGACCAAATTGATAATGCTGAGTTGATATCTTCTGATCTTTACAGTATACAATACAGAATCAGTCACACAACTCCCAGCTTGTATGCGCTGTCAAAACTTAACATCGAAAACAGGAAAGCAATTTCTGCTTTGTCATTCAGCTTAAGCAGCTTTATCAGCAATCTGAATTACACGGGCTATGGCCTTGGTTTTGGCCTCAACTTCCCTGTCAAAGGAAGGATTAATCTGGAAACAGGCATCCACCTTAACTTTATTTCCAAGTCCTACTATTTTCTGCCATTCTTCGAGCGCAGCGTTCCTGATAATTTTAAAGCCAATAGCAACATCAATCTGCAAGATGCCGATACCTTTCACTCAGGCCTTAAGTCCTTCAATCAAGTTGTATTGCCTCTTGCCCTGAGTTACAGCATCAACAGAAGACTTGCATTAAGCACGGGAGTCCGATTCAGGTACACCTACAGCAAAAACATAGATGAGACTCTGCAATCAAAAGCTCAAAGAAAAATTGAAAGGAATAAAAGTGTAGAAGAGACATTTTTTAACGCCTCAAATCTCGGTATTTATTCAGGACTCAGCTACAATGTAACGCCTCATATAAACCTGCGCTTGGATGCTGAGTTGGGCCTTGGTTCCTTGATAAGCAACCAAGCTATCTCAGATCCTTATTTCAGGCCTTATGACCTGAATCTGCTTAATCTTTCAGCTCAATTTAAGTTTTAACAATAGCTGCTCCTATGAGTTAATTGCTTTGATAGTTGCTCACTATGGATTATCTTACTCTGAAAGATATCCTTGAGAAGTATTTCCATAGCCTCGCTAGTGCTTTCCTCTATTGTAGTTTTCAAGCATTCCCCTGATTGCACAAGCACAAAGTGCATCAGCTGAAATTTAAATCGTTTAATCGAATATAAATTAAACAGCAATACCCTGTGATGCATGAAATTAAGATTATTTAACAGGAGGTTTAAGCTATGCTTAAGTGTATCTACCTTAAAGCTTTGAAGAAAGAACGCATCATATGGCTGCACTCCTCATGATGCACACCATACTCAAGTTTGGTTGAGGGGTGTAATAATTCCTTTCCATATTGCATAAAGCCGCGTTTATCATCGGCAGCGCCATAGACCAGTTTCCCTAATCTGGCCCAGTTTATAGCCCCCGCACACATGGGACATGGCTCAAGAGTAACATACATCGTGCATTCTTCAAGGAATTTACTGCCCAGGTAATTCGATGCAGCCGTAATAGCAAGAATTTCAGCATGTGCTGTAATATCTGACAAACTTTCAACCTGGTTATGTGCTTTGGCTATGATGGTATTATTACATACGATTACGGCACCTACAGGAACTTCTGACTCATCAGCTGCCTGGCGTGCTTCCTCGATTGCTTTTTTCATAAAGAACTCATCTGTAAAAACCGATATCATCATTGAGCGTTGAAGGAGTAAATGTATGAATTTCATCAGTACCAGCTTTCAATAAAACAAGAGAATTACTGATACATAGCCTTTGATCTCTCTATTGATTGCTGAAAGAAAAAAAATGTCATAGATTTGCGCATGGATTCTAATAATATTAACCAAAAAAATATCAGGGAGGCCCTCACATTCGATGATGTGCTCCTTGTTCCAGCTCACTCCACTGTTCTCCCAAAAGAAGTTTCTGTTCAAACTCGAGTCACGCGTGACCTGAAAATCAATATACCTATTGTATCCGCTGCCATGGATACGGTAACCGAGTTCAGGCTGGCTATTGCACTGGCGCGATCAGGAGGCATTGGTCTCATCCATAAAAATATGAGTATTGAAGACCAGGCTGACCAGGTACGCAAAGTCAAGAGATCTGAAAGCGGGATGATTATAGATCCTGTTACATTGACAAAATCGGCTTCAGTAGGTGATGCTCTTTCCCTGATGAAGAACTATAAGATCGGAGGTATTCCAATCGTAGACGACAATATGAAACTTATTGGTATCCTTACAAACAGGGATCTGAGATTCGAAAACGATATGAATAAAAGTGTTGAAAGCCTCATAACCACTAAAAACCTGGTCACAGCGCCGCAGGGCACAACACTTATTGAAGCACAGAATATCCTTCAGAAATTCAAAATAGAAAAGCTGCCCGTAGTCGACTCTAACAATATCCTTGTAGGACTCATAACCTATAAAGACATAATGAAAGTCAAAAATTATCCGGATGCAGCCAAGGATACCCACGGCAGACTGATCGTCGGAGCAGCTGTGGGTGTTACCAGTGATACAATGACGCGCCTGGAAGCTCTTGTCAAAGTGGATGTTGATGTAGTAGCTGTAGATACAGCTCATGGCCACTCCCAGGGCGTACTCAATGTGATAAAAGAAATTCGACATAATTTTCCTGATCTCCAGATCATAGGTGGAAATGTAGCTACGGCATCGGCTGCAAAAGCTCTTGCAGATGCAGGCGTTGATGCAGTCAAAGTTGGTGTAGGTCCGGGCAGTATTTGCACAACACGCATCGTTGCCGGTGTAGGTGTACCTCAACTGACAGCTATTATGGACGCCTCCAAAGGACTTGAAGGCACCGGCATCCCGGTCATTGCAGATGGAGGTATCCGCTATACGGGAGACATTGCTAAAGCTATTGTGGCTGGAGCAGATTGCATAATGGCGGGTTCATTATTTGCCGGCACCGAAGAAGCACCTGGTGAAACCATACTTTTCCAGGGAAGAAAATTCAAGGTGTACCGCGGCATGGGTTCTATTGGCGCTATGGAGCATGGATCTAAAGACAGGTATTTCCAGGATGTGGAAGACGACGTCAAAAAGCTGGTGCCAGAAGGCATCGAAGGCCGCGTACCATACAAAGGTACTGTGAATGAGGTCATGGTTCAGTACATGGGGGGGCTCAGAGCAGGTATGGGCTATGTCGGAGCTCCAGATATCAACAGCTTGAAAAATGCTGACTTTGTGAGAATCACAAATTCAGGAATGATGGAGAGCCACCCGCATAATATTACTATTACAAAAGAAGCACCTAACTACACGCGATGATTAATGATTCATTGAATCATTCTATCATTGAAACATTACAGCATTTTAGCATTGTAGCATTCAAACAATGTAGCATTTAAACATTGATATCCTAAATGCCCTCCTGAAGGGATACATGAGCATTTGCCAGCAGGGTTTTGAGGCTGTCCCTATCAGGGGCATGTGCGTAAACCCTCAATACGGGTTCCGTTCCTGATGGTCTGACCATCACCCATTCATCTTCACTGAGAAAGAATTTATAACCATCAAGGTCTTCAGTCCGGATGACATCTCTGCCACCAATTGAGGTAACGCCTCCTGCAGCACATTTGTCCATGATGGCCCACTTTTTTGAATCTTCGATGTGAAGGTCATCACGGTCAAAGCTGAATGGACCTATTTTATCATACAGGTCCTGGATAAGCTGGTTAAGGCTTTTGCCTGACTTGGCCATAAACTCCATGATCAGCAGTCCCATCCAAATTCCGTCTCGCTCATTGATATGGCCTTTGGCGGCAATACCTCCGGACTCTTCACCTCCAAGTAGAACATCTTCTTTGGTCATTATTTCAGCAATATACTTGAATCCAATTTTGGTGGTCTCCACATCCACACCATATTGCTCAGCCAGTTTCAATATCTTGTTTGTCACAGAAAATGTGATGATCAGCTTGCCATCCAGCGTTTTAAACTCCTTGAGATAGTACAGGAGCAAAAGAAGTATGTGATGGCTGTCTACAAATTCTCCTTTATCATTATACAAACCAATCCTGTCCGCATCACCGTCATTTGCCAAACCGAGTTGGATGCTGTCATCCGCTGCTATAAGCGCAGAAAGCTCTTTAAGATTACGGTCTATAGGTTCAGGAGCCTGTCCTTTGAAGGAAGGATTGTAATCGCAATGCAAAAGAGTGGCCTCAGGAAACAATCTCTTGATTACATTCTGACCAGCACCATACATGGCATCGTAAGCCAGCTTAATATTTGCCGATTTAATAAGTTCAAGGTCAAAACACTCCTCGACATGGTCGATATACATTTGTTCAAGGTCGACATATTCAACCAGCCCTTTATCCTCGTAACTGCTTACCGGTGGTAATTTACCCAGTGGATCTTCCGGAATAATCGTCTCGACATCCGCAATATCTGATGGAATGGTCGGCCCCCCATAAGAAGATTTTAATTTGAAGCCGTTGTAGCTTGGCGGGTTATGACTGGCCGTAATGACAACGCCCATGTCAGCATTTAATTTAACGACACCTAATGAAACCATTGGAGTCGAAACAAAATTCATATCTATATAAACCTTGATGCCGAAATTGCAAAACACTTCGGCAGCCGTATTGCTGAACATCGGTCCCCCGAATCGGCAATCATAACCAATAACAACAGCCGACATATTTTTTTGCAACATCCACCTGGCCGTAGCCTCGGAAACCCGTTTTACATTATCAACTGTATAATCCTTGGCAATAATAGCTCGCCATCCGTCGGTTCCGAATTTAATTTGTGTTTGTCCCATAAAGTTTTTCAGTTGTATTTAAGCCCGTGAAAATAATAGTAAAAATTTGACTTTTTTTGATTATCAGCCCTATTTAAAGGCTAGTAAATCTACACTCGAAAGCGATATTCTACCGGACTTTGTCTCACGATGGGTGGATCCAGAATAATTAAAGCGATGTCAAAATCATATTAAAAATAAATATAATATATTACTAATTTAGGGCCATGGATAGTTACAGGCACAAAGGTTTGAGAAAAGCGCTGGTCTCTTCATTGAGACCCAAAGGCATTTATAACGAAGCTGTTCTGGATGCCATGATGAAAGTTCCCAGGCATCTCTTTCTTGACAAAGCTTTTGAAGAATGGGCTTACAAAGACCAGGCCTTCCCCATAAGGGAGGGGCAAACCATTTCTCAGCCATTTACAGTAGCTTTTCAAACGCAATTGCTTGAGCCCGAGAAATCAGAAAAAGTCCTTGAAATAGGCACAGGCTCCGGTTACCAAGCCTGTATATTATACCACTTGTTTAAAAAAGTATATACCATTGAGCGCCTAAAAACATTGTTTGATTCCACGCAGAAACTATTGAAAGATATTGGATATGAAAGGATTCGCAGTCTTTATGGTGATGGATATAAAGGTGCTCCGCGTTTCGCTCCCTTTGATAAGATTCTTGTAACAGCAGGTGCCAGCAGTATTCCCAAAACACTCCTGGAACAGCTCAAAATCGGTGGATACCTGGTAGTCCCGGTTGGACAGGGTGACGATAAAGAAATGCTGCGCATCAAAAAGACTGGTGAAGAAAGCTACGAAAAAGAAAGCTTCGGAATCTTCAGATTTGTGCCATTTAAAAAGGGCACAGTCGATTAAACCATGCCCCTTTATTTTTTCTTAATTAATTAAACACTTATTCACCAGACTCGCTGCCCATATCTGTCTCAGGCTCAGGATCTTTTTTGATGAGGTGCTTGGTTTTCTTAAAGGTCTCCAACACCCTCATGTTGGCTTCATATTCCTTATCAAATTTATCGAAATGCTCCATTCTGATCTGATCAATAATCTTTTCCCTCTTTTGTTGCGCTTTCAGAGGAAGCTTTCTGATTTCGAGGATCATATTATTCTTGAATTCCTGAACTACATCTTTCTTATTTTTCTTAAGGGACATAGTCATAGTCCTGACTCGTGTGATCATGGCTTGTTTCTCATTGGCTACAGCTTTCTCATCTGTTTCTTCAAGAACCTTGTTGAAATTATCGATGTTATCAGCTATTTCTTTTTTATAATCATCGTTTAACTTGGTGAGCTGATCTTCCATCTTTGCCTTCTCGTCTTCCAATGCCTTATCATATTCAGCCAATTCTTCTTCTGTTCCTTCATCATTGAATTCGACAGGTTGTATATTTAATAGGTCACCGAGAAGAGCCCCTTCTTCCTGAGCTGATAGTGGCAGAACCGCTAAAAGTACAACCAAGCAACTAAGCACATTTTTCATAATCAAATATTTTGTGAGTATTGGGTTTCGGGTTGATTAAAGTTGTCCAAATATACTGTGTTTGATTCAGTATTTGAACTGAAAAAACAGCTGGGACACTAAATTATCTATAATAATGAATATTTAGACTCATTATTTTCTACCTAGCAAATGACTTATCAGTCAATTTGTGCAAAAACATCCTTCAACAAGGGACTTGTCCTTTCGGAAACATCAATTCTGATTCTCTGCTCCTTTTTCTCAATCAATGAAAACAAGCCATCCAAAGCCTTATTGTTGACATGATTATCCAACTCCGAATTTACTGCTGATGTGAATGGTAAACTGTTATACTTTTCTACTATCGACTTCCAATAAGTACGTGCATTCACTTCATCTAGTGCATCCTGTATAACCGGCAAAAAAGCTTCGTAAAGCTTTTGCCTTGAACTCGCATCAAGATAACGCGTAGCAGCATCTTCCTTACCAAACAGTATTTTCCTGGCATCTTCGAATGACATGGACGTGATGGCATCGGTAAATATAGGTGTCGCCTTCTTGGCTGCTGATTCCGCAGCGGCATTCATCTTCTCGACGAGGTTCCTTTCTACATCGCTGAATCCCGGAAATATCTTGAGTTTATCCACAACCTTCCTGGCTTCCTCCGGCAGAATAATTTTATAGGGGCTTTCGAGATAGCCGTCTTCAGCAGACAAACGATTGACAGCTTCTTCGACACCCACCTGCAAGGCTTCCTTCAACCCACCTGAAATATCAAGTTCATCACCTCCCAATATTTTTTTTCCCAATTCAGACTTGTTGACCTTATCCAGGAATTTGCCAATTTGGGCATCCGCAGAAAAGCTGATTATCGATAGCCCGAGGAATAAAATGAATGTTCTCATAGTTTATTTTTCAAAACTAAAATACTAAGTCAAAAATTTCAGGCCTTTTGACTTTAAGTTGGATTTAACGCTTTTGCCCGCTGGCAGCCTTTTATCAGATAAATTACATACGGTTGGTTCAATTATTGCATAGTTATTAGATTAAACGTCACCATTGGCATCATCAACAGAAAAGAACGGAATTACTTCCAAACTGAGTCGCGCTCAGATTTCGAGAGCTGCTATTGAAAGGCTTTATATTGCCATGCGACACCTCTTCATACGGGGATCCTATAAGCCGCTGGGAATATCCGGCGAAGCTATTATAAAATCTTTACTGGAGCTGAAGCCCGAAATATATGGAAGTATAGCTGACCGCGAAAAACTTGAACTCAATGGACTGCTGTATGTGTTTCAAAGGCTTCCACAAGGCATCGAAGAATGCACTTTTATAAAACTGATTTCCAGGGAAGGCTACGAAAACTCCCCCAATGAAGCCATAATACCCGCCAAAAGAAGAAGAAACTGCTACAGGATCGATAAAGAGCAGATGTACATTGAAATGACGCGTGGCAGAAGTGATATTTATGATGTCCTCACCCACCTTACCTTCATGTATAATGAAGCTGAAAAAATCAGAAGCAACGCTCTTGACCACAGAGGCCGCTATAAAAGGGACTGGCTTAAACTCGAAGAGATTGTTAAAAAGATAAGGAATAAGGAAGATTTCGATGCTAAAATAGGCTTTACCTATCTAAGCACATTAATAGGGCGTACCTATGCCGAGACAGCAGAAGCCTATATCAAATTTGACGAAGCCGAAAAAGCCAATGATCTGTTTTGGATCGTTTACTGGTTAGGCAAAAAAAGTATAGATGAATTTCTTGAGCAGGCTGACAGGGAAATAAGCTTTTCATCTACCCTCCGTGAAAAAATAGGTCACCATATATTCGGATCCCAATGGGCTCACAGCGTAAAGTCCAGTCTGGAAAAAAATGGCCTTCTCGATAGACCCATTCACATCATAAGCGCCAATCTGCACAGTGTGATGAACAGCTTGTTTGCAGTCGCCGTAGTGGATAAAAAGAAAGACTTTTTTGAAATAGCGGAGAGCCTGTCTCTTGATGAAAGAGGAGCACTGCGGAAAAAGGTGGAAAAATTTGCCTACTCAAGAGGTATGACCACTGTAGCAGACGATTATGGTGTGAATATCGGATGTCAAATATTCGATTGCGCCCAAATTGAAAAAGATATGCTCCCCCAGGAACTTTCCGAATGTTTTGGCAAGAGGAAACTAGGCAACGAGGTACTGATAGTCTTCGATTATGCTTTTGGAGAACAGGCTTATGAATTGATGGATGAACTGCTCAAGCCCTTTGAGAAAGCTGACGAGCGAATACCTATCAATATTCAATCCATAAATATTATGGGCAAGGCCGGCATCCTGGAGGGTAAAAATGGCGATATCATGGTACCTGATGCTCACATATTTGAAGGCAGTGCAGACAATTATCCATTTGACAATAGATTTGATGCATCTTGTTTTGAAAACAGTGGATTGAAGGTGTACAGCGGGCCCATGATTACTGTTTTGGGCACCTCTCTTCAAAACAAAGATATCTTACGCTATTTTCTGAAGTCATCATGGCACTGCATAGGGCTTGAAATGGAAGGTGCACATTATCAGAAAGCAATACAAGCTGCATCGCGTATACGAAAAAGTGTTAATGAAAAAGTTCAGCTCAGATATGCCTATTACGCATCTGACAACCCTCTGGAAACAGGTTCAACTCTTGCATCAGGCGGCTTGGGTATTGGCGGTGTCAAACCCACCTATCTGATAACACTGTCTATGCTGAAAAGTATTTTTGAGCAGGAAATAATCTAAGCGCTACTCACACTGAATTCTTCTAACCTTCGGTTCATTATTTTAAACCATAAAGGTGGCACCATCGATATCAGCATGGATGTCGGGTAACCGTATGGCAATTGCGGAGAACTTTGATGGTGCTCGAGCAATTGATATTTCTTGTTGGCCAGGAAATGATGATCCGAATGGCGCGTTAATTCATACAATATAATTCTCCCCAAGTGATGGTTACTATTCCACGAATGCCAGGGCTGCACCCTTTCATACCTTCCGGAATCAAGTCTTTTGCGAAACAAGCCATAGTGTTCAACGTAATTGATGGTCTCAAGAAACAAGAAACTCACAATACCGCTAGCTATGATTATAAGAGCAGCTGTGGTGCTGAAAAAAATAAACAAGGCACTTATATAAATCAGTTGCAGGAATGTATAAATGATCATCCTGTTGTCTAATCTCAATACAGATTTGTTTTCCTGCCCCAATCGCTTGCTTTCTAGCTTCCAGGCATTGACGTATGATCCTACGACGGACCTAATCCAGAATGCATATAATATCTCATTCCTACGCGCAGTGGCCGGATCCTTGTCGGTAGCCACATTCTTATGGTGTCCTAAATTATGTTCCAGGTGAAAATGTGTGTAATGGCATGGTATAAGCAGAAATACAGAACTGTATCTACCCCACCATTCATCTTTATGGCCCAACTCATGAGCTACATTGATGCCGCAGGATGCCAGCAGAGCACCATTGGATAAAAGAAGGCCTGTCAACTCATTTGTTGTATATATGCCATCTGTTACCCTGGTAGACAGTAAAAACAACAAATAAAATACTACTGGAATGTTTAAATAGAGAAGAAATTCAAAGAATAGAGAATCTGCTTTTTTTAATCGAGTCTCTTCATCAAGATTGTTGGTGCTTTGTGTGAGAAATGGCTCCGCTAAAGGAACAATAATAAAAGCAAAAATAACAGCACCATAAGTGAGAATGCCACCCTGCATGACACCAAGGTAGACAAGTATAGGCACAATATAGGCCGCCAGATACCTAAGGTCAGATAATCTCATTGAAGAGGTCTTTGTATAAAAATAACAAATACCTCCATTTTTTTATTAAATCCCACTGCCTGTAATCTATGAACAATCCAAAGTGCTTATCCAAACCTTCAAAGCTAAAGGTGACTGTGGCATCCTTTTATTCAAAGATGTTTTTGTCGATGTGAACCTTGTTACCACCAATAATCAATTTGAATTCTTCTCCTGACACCCATGTGATTTCAAGCATACTCACTTTCTGGTTAAAATTAAACTTGAAAGTTAAGTCACCAGGACCCTATATCATATAACAGCTCATTTGGCTGTCAGACATGGTTTTCAACTAATCATGATTTAATGAAAATATATAACCGTCTAATTATCATATGCTATCTTTCCGTTTTGTAAAATACTTTGCAGTAATAATATCAGATTTTAAAGCCAACAGTAAAACTAAGTTTGGTAAATGTAGTCTCGTTATCTATATTCTGTAGCCTTTTTTGGTCCAAAACCTGGTAAGGAATGTAACCTTCTGTTAGAGTTCTGTATTGATAAGCAACATCAAAATATATTCTGTTAGCCCTGTATCCAAATCCTAGGGAATAGACATTGCTAAAATCAAAAGCATTGTCCACGGCATATGGCGACCCTAATAAACCTACTCCAGCTCTGAGACGGATTCTCTCAAAAGCGATCTCGCCTCCAATATTGAAATTGAAGACAGATTGCAATTGTTGATCGATCTCGGTATTGACCTCTCTTTCAAACTCAGCTTCACTGGGATCATTATTATCCACAGTAAAGTCAAATTGATTGGCTGTATAGTTAAGGTAGTTCGCATCAAAATTTACAAATCCTTTGACGGCGTCCGATTTAAAAAGAGTTCCAACACTCATTGTGAGCCTGGATGGTGTCGTAAGTTTATAGTTAAATCGACCATCCGGCGAACCACTTTCAAATTCCTGGCGCCCTTCCGAGTCTGTAAATGAGTAATTTAAAATGGTAAAGTAATTATCATCCAAGCTGTAATACGTGGGACTCTGATAAGCCAGGCCGAATCGAAGAGTCTTTTCGAGAACATAGCCCAGGCCAATTTTGAAATTAAAGCCCGTTCCAGATGTAGCCAGACGCTCGCCGTACTCAAGTTCATTGAAAAATGGTGTCCTGTCATCCAGGTCTTCTTCACGGTAAATCTTATCCTCTTCAAAACTAATAAACGGTATGCCAATAGCCACACCCAAACTCAAGTCCTTATCAAACTTGCCTGCCCAGGCGATAGATAATTCATTAATACGACCAGACCTGCTCACAGATTGTGATTTATACACATCCTGGATGGTATCGAAATCTGTTTCATATACAAGGTCTCCATCAAAATCAAATAAGGCACCTGTCTCCCAGGCCAGCTGAGATTCAAAGGGATCGAAAAAGTCAGGATCCCTACCATTTGCTCTCTCGGCAAAGCGCTCTGTGATCGAACCCTTACTATATCCTTCATAATTAAAATCCTGATTGTAGTTATTATAATGGGTAAATCCGATAGCCAGATTATTTGTGACAAGGCCAGCTCCTCTTGGACGCGCACTGAACACGATACCCAGGTTTTCAATTCGTGGTTCATTGGCATGTCCTGTACTTACAAATGTGTTATTTTCCAAGGAAGAGCGTGTCTCACCCCCATTAAAGGAAAAGCTGAACATGAGCTCGCTCGTCTTGAATTCAGAAATGCCGGCAGGATTTATTCCTAGGACACCAAAATCACCACCCATGGATCCAAAAGATGAGCCTGTCCCGATTACCCGTGAAGTACCTCCTTGAATCAGGTTTGAATATCTCAAGGCATCTGTTAAAGATTGGCCGGCCAATGAAAGTGAGAGGCATAGTATGGCTATGAGACTGATAAGATTCCGCATATCTGTGGATTTAATCGTTTTAGACAAAAAAAGGGTGGCATTATTCACCACCCTTTTAATATTTATTTATCCTTTTCTTCTAGGTGAAGATCCACCAGACGAAGACCTGCTAGGGCTGCTTGACCTTGATGGGCTTGCCGACCTGCTTGGCATAGTAGGAGAATTACTTCTGCTGTTATACGATCTGCTCGGCGTAGACCTATCAAATCTTGGAGACGATTGTCCCTGGTATCTGCTGTTTGATCGGTGTGTTTCTGATTGCCTGCTCCTTACTGACGGCCTCTCCGTAGACCTGTCAAAACGAGAAGTACTTGCCTCTGACCTTTTTAAATTTTGAGGACTTACAGACATTCTGCTTGGCCTCTGACCTTTTCGGCGAGATACTGACGACTGCCCTCTTTCTCTGCCATCTAGCACTGATGTACGTCCTGGTCTCTCAGACCATCTTGAAACAGCCAGATCATCCTGCCTTACATCCGTTCTTCTTGGCGACCTGCGCACAGTGCTGTTTTTGGCTAGAGCATCAGACCTTAGAGCATTATCCTGTATACGCACAGCGGAACTCAATCTTTCGTTTGATACAACTTCAGCTCGCGGATTGGTCCTGACGCCCTTTACTGAACTGGAAGTAGAACCAGCTCTTCTTGATCCGTAGTAAGATCCTTTAGGATTGCTCTGCTGACTGTAGGTATTTACAACCAAAACATTATTCACATATCCAGGACCATAGCCAAATCCACCTCCATACAATGTTGGGCAATATGGATTCCAACCGCCTCCCCAGCCCCAGGAGCCTGCATACCAGTTATTGTTCCAACCCCAATTATTCCAAACCGGATTCCAATAGCTGTTCCTCCATCCCCAGTTATTCCAGCCCATATTAGCAAATCCTGCATTGAAAAGCGGAGTGCCAAAACCTGCACTAAAATAAGATCCTCCAATTCCACCATATGGACCGAACGGATCCCATGGATCAAAAAACAAACTGTTATAAGCCCAGGAGTTGTAGAATCCTATTCTTACCCAGGGTCGGTGAAACCGCCTGATCCTGGAAGCATAATAATTATCGTAATCTCTCCAATAAGCATATTCGTCATAATCATCATACTCGTCGTCATCGAAATAGGAATTATCTCCATTATCATAGACTTCATCATAATAATAGGAATCGTCCGTATCCGGATCGTAATACAGGTCATCAAATTGTGCCCGTACTGCGCCAGCGATAAGAATGATGCTTAGTACCAGTATGTGATTCAATTTTTTCATAATTACAATTTTATTGTTCTATCCCTTCTTCAGAGCTTCCTAATTCTAATGCCTAAATTATTACAATTGTTTGTTTGAGAGCGTTAAAACACAATTAAATTGGTTGTTAACAATGGTTAAACTTTGTTAAGATGTATCCTTATACACCACTAATAGCAATACAATTATTGACGAAGAGTGGTTCAGTAAAAGGCTTTCTTTTAAGTTCTTTAACACAGAAGCCAATTATCTCTCCAATTTTTTAAAATATAATGAAATTCTAATTCATAACTTTGCCATTTGCATTAATATCAGACAATTCATACAGAAAGTAATTAAGAATGGCTAAGCAAATCACCAAAAGAGAGGAAAATTATTCGCAGTGGTACAATGACATTGTTAAGAAAGCCGGTTTAGCAGACAATTCAGCAGTCAGAGGGTGTATGGTTATAAAACCACTTGGCTATGGTATTTGGGAGAATATGAAGGCCCAGTTGGATAAAATGTTTAAGGACACCGGCCATGTAAATGCCTATTTCCCCTTATTCATTCCAAAAAGCTTTTTAAGCCGCGAAGCCCAGCATGTTGAAGGTTTTGCCAAAGAATGTGCTGTTATCACTCACCACAGGCTGATGAATGATCCTGACGGTAATGGCGTAGTCGTTGATCCATCCGCCAGACTGGAAGAAGAACTGGTTGTAAGGCCAACATCAGAAACCATTATATGGAACACCTACAAAGACTGGATTCAGTCTTACCGTGATCTTCCTTTATTAATCAACCAATGGGCCAATGTGGTGCGCTGGGAAATGCGTACACGCCCATTTTTAAGGACTGCCGAATTTTTATGGCAGGAAGGACATACGGCTCATGCTACCAAAGAAGAGGCAGAACTAGAGGCGGCATTAATCCATGAAGTCTATGCACGCTTCGCTGAAGACTACATGGCTATGCCAGTGATTAAAGGCGCCAAAACAGCCAATGAACGATTTGCGGGTGCAGAAGAAACATACACCATTGAAGCACTGATGCAGGATGGTAAAGCACTTCAGGCAGGTACTTCTCACTTCCTGGGACAAAACTTTGCAAAAGCATTTGATGTCAAATTTGCAGATAATAACAACCAGGAAGAATATGTGTGGGCTACATCCTGGGGGGTATCTACACGGCTTGTTGGAGGACTGGTGATGACCCATTCAGACGACGATGGCCTTGTCATTCCTCCGCGCCTAGCTCCAACACAGGTTGTGATCGTGCCTATTCCTAAACCAACTACAGAAATACTGGAAGTGGCAGAACAGATTGAAAACAGGTTGAAGGCCCTCGGCATCTCCGTCAGAATTGACAGAGACGAGCAGAAAAGGCCGGGCTTCAAATTTGCGCAGTACGAAATGGAAGGCGTACCTGTTCGAATAGGCATCGGCATGCGGGATCTTGCCAATCAGCAAGTCGAGGTGGCGAGAAGGGATACGAAAGAAAAGATGCCTGTTCTTCTGGAAGGCATTGATAAGTACATACAAAAACTCCTGGAAGATATACAGCTCAATCTGTTTGACCGTGCCAAGAAATTCAGAGATGATCATATCACCGAGGTCAAGAATTTTGATGAGTTCAAGTCTGTACTGGAAGAAAAAGGCGGATTTATAAAAGCACACTGGGACGGCACTACAGAGACGGAGTTGAAGATCAAGGAGGAGACCAAAGCTACCATTCGCTGCATTCCAAATGAGGAGCCAGAAAGTCCTGGAAAATGTGTTTACTCCGGTGAGACATCAAGCCGAAAGGTACTTTTTGCCAAAGCATATTAGCCCTTGACATAAAAAAGGGGTTCCTGGCAGAACCCCTCCGAATCTTTTTGGTTACATACCATCATTTCTCAGGTGGTACTGAAGTCGTAACCGAAAGGATCTCATGAAGTAAACTGCCGCTAAAGTAATAAATTTTAGATTTTTATATATATAAAAACTACTTATTAATATTTTTTGAATATGACAATGAGCCCTGATTTCTACCAGAATTTATTGGGGTTCTTGAATATTCAAATAATTAAAACAAGGTCCCAGAATAACAAAATCGACAACATTCAATTGTTCTGCTAGCACAATCAATTAGCATGAGCCATAGCAACATAGCAAAAGCACAGGAGGAACTTAAAAAAACAGGATGCCTCGACATCGAACTTGATCCTGCTCTGAACCTTGAAGAAGAGATAAACAGGCTTAAGAAAGAAAAGAATCAGAAATAATTCAACTGGATAATACGGTATTACGGTTAAAGCATAAAGGTCAATTGGAAAAGCTGGTATTGAATGAAACCCGCGAAACCCAAAGTCCAAGAATTTTTATCGAGCTGAATGAAGATAATAATAGTCTGAAATTACATCACACCAATCACTGGTCTGACGCTATACAGTTCGACTATTTCTTTTCTGGCAGCAAGGGGCAGGAATCAGTATGGACTGCAAGCGTCTAGCAGGAAATTCCAAAATCTGAGCCGCCCTATACAGAGCTTGTAGTTCAGATGAGCGATGACATATTTGGTGCAAACAGTGCCCGCGCCAGTATTATGCTACCCGCCGTTAGACAGCCTTCGAATCTCCCTCTTTACTTTTTGGCACTTATAATTATCTTTGCCAGCGGTTTATCAGGGCTTCGTTTGATATGGAAATGATCCTTCGTTTCAGTCCGAATCATACGAATACTATGATAAATCCGTTATTGTCTTGATAATTGAATTCGTAGTGCAACTAAAGAAATTTTCATTAATACTTCTTATCAGCTTTTTCTGTGGACTGGGCTTCGGTCAACGGGGCTATGAATTAGGGGTCCGTACAGGCTTTTCCCATTACTTCGGAGACCTGAACACCAATTATCAATTAAATGATGCCGGTTTTTCTTTAGGTATTCTTGGGAGAAGAAACCTCAATGAACGTATTTCTTTTGCCGCCGGATTCGATTACGGACGTATTTCTGCCTCTGACCTTGATTCAAACAACAACTTTCAAAGGATGAGAAATCTGGATTTCAAATCCAATATTTTTGATCTGAATGTTGTTATGGAATTCAATTTTTTCCCATACATCCACGGCAGTAACGAAAATTATTATAGCCCATATATTTTCGGAGGACTGTCATTCCTTAAATTTAATCCAACCACTGAATACAATGGCGAATCCTACAGCCTCAGGGATTTGGGTACAGAAGGACAGCAAAATGGTCAGGAGTACGCTCTATTCTCCTCCGCATTTGTATTCGGCATCGGTTTTAAATGGGATATCAACAGGGACTGGAGTCTTAACGCATCCCTTTCAGGACGTAATGTCTTCAGCGACTACATTGATGATGTAAGTAGTGAATATCCCGACTTTTTAAGTCTTCAGGCCAGACGGGGAGCCATCGCCGTAGCGCTTTCTGACCGTTCGCCAGATCCAGATTTTGCCCGCATAGGTATGCAAAGAGGCAATGGAAAAAATAATGATGTCATATATTTTATGCAAATTGGATTGATGAGATATTTCGGAGAGCTTCCTTGCCCCTCCATTTCCAAAAGCATCTATTAGATGATACAACATTTTGATATCCAACTTAGCGCCCGGAAACGGGGATATCATATTATTACAAGCGAAATTCTGAATGCCATCGGAAGACTTCCTGAATCAGGAGTTTTATTTCTTTTTATTAAACATACCTCCGCAGCGATTTGCATCAATGAAAATGCAGATCCAGATGTGTTGGCAGATTTCGAGTCCATTTTCAACCATATAGTTCCTGAGCACCTGCCCTTTCTAAAACACACGATCGAAGGACCTGATGATATGCCGGCGCATATCAAAGCGGCAATGATTGGCAGCTCGATTTCTATACCTATTAGAAATGGAAAACTGGACCTGGGGACCTGGCAGGGCATATACCTGTGTGAATTCAGAAACAAGGGTGGATCAAGAAAATTAACAGCGAGTATATACAGCTAGTATGGGAATATTTATTGAAGGTCTTCTTTCTGGAATGCTGCTGGCCGTATCGCTGGGGCCTATTTTTATAGCCCTTACACAGACATCACTCGAAAAAGGGATAAAACCTGGATTGACAGTAGGTTCAGGGATATGGTTTAGCGATATTGCCATTGTTCTCTTACTTTATAATTTCATTTTCAGGATTAAGTCAACAATAGAGAGCGAAGTTTTCATGCTATGGATGGGGCTATCCGGTGCGATAATATTGGGATTGTTTGGTGTGGCTTTACTGATTAAAAAGCCGACACTTAAATATAGTCACCTCAATATCAGCAGATCGGATTATATGGGGTTCTGGCTTAAAGGATTCCTTGTCAATACAATTAACCCATTTACATTTGTATTCTGGATTGGTATAATCTCTACCTATATGATTGGTAGAAATGCCAACGGAGTGGAAATGGGGATCCTGCTTGGAACCATCCTGGCAGTCATCATCATATCTGACACCTTCAAAGTGTTTCTTGCCGACTTTATCCGAAAGTGGCTCAATGAGGCCCATGTCAACCAGCTCAGCAACTTGTCAGGCATCATTCTGATCATTTTCGGCTTATTCCTGGCATGGAAGTCAATATAAAAAAGGGCATCCTGCTGATGCAAAATGCCCTTTAGATGTATTTCAAAATGATTTATTTTTTAATATGGACCAGGTCTTTTTCCTGTTGCAGCATGTCTCTTAAAACTAGGAGAGCTTCTTCAAGGTAAATATCCTTTTTGATCGACTTTATCCATTCTTCATTCCTGGCAACACGCGATTCATCCAGATTAATGTAATCCATATCAACCTCAAGGTTGCGTGCTACAAGGGCTTCAATATCATTTTCATAAATGCCCTCATACTTTTTGGCTTCAGCATCTCTGTCATTTTTAAGCTTGCTGAAACGCTCGTAGTCAAGAGGATAAACGGATTGATCCTGATTTCTTTTTAACCGCTCAGCATTTTCAAGAATCAATTTGAAATTTTCATCCTTGGAAATTCTTTCCTGGCTCATTTGCACAAGACTTTGCTTGTTGGCAACCTGGTAGATGTTCTGTTCAAATTCTACAGAGGGTATCTCTGTCCATTCTACTGCATTATCAAAATCCTTTTCGCCCGTTTCTATGTAATGATAGCTGTCAGGTAGAATTACATCAGGGATAACGCCTTTAAGTTGGGTGGATCCTCCATCAATCCTGTAGAATTTCTGCATGGTGATCTTCAAATTACCCAATGGCTTTATCTCTTCATAATCCCTGTATGCCCTGTCAAGGTCAATAAACCTCTGGACTGTTCCTTTACCAAATGTAGAGTTACTGCCAATGATCACTGCCCTGTTATAATCCTGTAAAGCGGCTGCCAATATTTCAGAAGCCGAAGCACTGAATTGATTGACCAGTACGATGAGCGGTCCTGTGAAGTGTACTTCAGCATCTTCATCTTCGTAGACATACGCTTCTTTTTCTCTTGGCTTAACCTGGACGATAGGACCATCTTCAATAAACAGACCCGTCATATCGATAACATCTCTCAAGGATCCCCCGCCATTGTTTCTGAGGTCAAGAATGATCCCTGAAACATCTTGCTCCTTAAGTTTTTCAATTTCTATCTTGACATCTTTGGCACAGCTGTTTCCATCTTCTTTTTCAAAAGTGCTGTAAAACTTAGGCAGTCGTATATATCCAACATTATTCAGGGACCCCTCAAGATCAAGAATCAGCGAGCGCGCAAATGATTCGTCGATAATAACTTCATCACGCTCGATTTCAATATCTTTCATTGTTCCATCTGCCTTCTTGACGGTAAGGGTAACTCGTGTTCCTTTCTTACCCCTTATTTTCTGCACAACATCATCAAGACGCATACCCATAATATTGAGAGGCTCCTCCCCTTCTTGAGTCACTGCTGTAATTAAATCATCGACCTCAAGTTCTTTACCCTTCCAGGCGGGTCCACCCGGAACAATGGAAACGACTTTTGTCAATTCATCCTGGGTAGAGAGTCTTGCTCCGATACCTTCCAGTTTACCTCCCATCTGAATATCAAAGTCCTCCTTGGACTTAGGTGTCATATAATCTGAATGGGGATCGTAGGTATGTGTGATGGCGTTAATGTATGATTCAAAGTAATCGGACCTTCTCATTTTTCCTAGATTATCAAATAAGTTTTTATAAGACTTCTTGATGGCTTCAATCACTTCTGCTTCAAGTTCTTCACGGGATTTTAGCTCGGGTTTTTCAAGACTTTCCTCTTGACTGGATTCAAACTCTTCTATTTTTTTATCCTGGCTTTCGATTTTTGACTTCAACCTGACATTAAAATCATACTTGATTATTTTTTTCCAAAGTAAACGCAGGTCTTCTTCATCCTTTGCAAAGTTTCTCTTATCGACGTCCATCTCCAGGTTTTCAGCACTGATTTCTGAAAGATCAGAATCTATAATTTCATAGAATATATTTTCAGCCCGTTCGCGTGCGTGGTTTATAATTGTTTCGGCTTCATTAAAAAAATCGAAGGTCCGGCTGCTTACCTGTTCGTCAAGACTTTTTTTGTATTTATTTAGGTAGTTGACTTCGTCCTGGATGTAAAACCTCTTCCCAGAATCCATCAGCTTGATGCAATTATCAAATGCCATCGCTGAAAACTCATCATCCAGTTTTACAGGATCAAGATGCAGGGCATCAAGATAATTTATGACAGCATTAAGAATAAGCCTTTCTTTGGCAGGGTTTATTCCCGGCACAACAGCACTTATAAGCAATCCCGATGATACGATAAGCGTTAAAAGCAGTCCCTTCAATTTCATACGCGTGATTAGATTTTCCAGGTTTTAAAATATTTTCAGATCAATTTATCCCTATGCATCAGCCTATACTGACGATTTTAATCTCTACCCTTTGATTTTTCTTTCTTCCCTCTTCAGTTGCATTCGAAGCGATAGGCTTCCTTTTGCCATAGCCCTTGTAGCTTATGCGTTCTTCAACAATGCCTTTTGCAATCAGGTAATCCGCAACAGCCTTAGCTCTTGCTGTTGAAAGTTGGTTGCAATAATCATGCGAAGGTATATTGTTGGTATGTCCGCCAATTTCCACAATGATATCTTCATTGTTTTTAAGGAAATCATAAAGCTCGTTCAGAACCTCGAAAGATTCAAAATCGATCGCACTTGTATCGGCTTCAAAAAAGAGCTGATCTATCGGAATATTCTGGCCTTTTACAATATTTTCTCTCTCAAGCGCCAGAATTTTGTCTTTTTTAGGCCTTTCATAGACAATAGTATCGACCTTTAAATCTTTACTGCCCCTGTTGAATACCGTCTGATTTCTCTTCTTCGCTTTGTGGGCAGGCATCACAAGCATTTTCTTTTCAGGCTTGTCTACTTTATTGGCTACATATAACTCGACGTCATCTTCACAGTCGATAAGCTTGAAATCAGATGCGCCATCAATAAGAATATGTCCATTGTAAGGAAATAAAACAGGTGTTTTGTAGAATGCTTCTATCCTTATATATCTATAGGTATCTGAGGGTTCTATCTTGAAGTTGTACTCTCTCCATTCGGCATGATCTACAGGAGGGGACTCCATAAGCAATTCAGATTGACCGCAATATCCATTGCCTCCCCACAACCTGAATACGGTGGGTGTAGTGAAGTTTTTCTCTCCATTCTTGTTGGCAACCTGGCTGATATAGGTTTCAGACCTAGACAGGGAAACACTGAAGCTGTAACACCTTCCTTCTTGCAGCGGCATAGCCAGTCTCTGGGACAGGGACTCATAGGTTTCACTCTCCCTGACCACCATACCTAAATAAGTTCTGCCCTGGGCAGAGCCTTGTGTATTCTGCCAAAACGCCGTATCGCGATTCACGCCTTGGTGGATATCAGGAGGACTTTCATTGGGAAATTCAATGCGTCCGCAATCAAACCAACCGTCTATAGGATCGTAAATATCCGTTCTGCCAAAATGAGGTCTGTCTTCAAAACCGCCATTGACAATTTTAACATCCTGAGCTTTTAAAAAATACAGATTGATAAAAAGCAGTAAAAACAAAGTGATTTTCGTCTTCATAGATCTACACTGTACACATATTCACAATTTAAATAAAGGAAAACTTAGAATAAATGTTTCTTTCCGACGCTTTATTATAGAAATATTAACGGTTTATGTCTACGAACACAAATAAATCCATTTAATCGGCAACACTTTGAGACTCTTTATATGTCTATATTTATAAATCGTGTTATGAATAGACTCCGCATTTCCATCTTCCTTATCCTCAATATCATTTGTTTGGCATCCTGTTCAAATGAAAATGTATGTTTGAATATCGCTATCGATTCTAGTCTTGAATTTTAGGAGTCGGATCGGTTTTGTGTGGACCAGGCTCTTGAGTTCAGCATTGAGCAAATCATCGACCAGCGTTGCTCCGGCGATGTAGCATGTATTTGGGAGGGTGAGTTGGTCTTCTACCTGAGAATTTTTCAGTCTCATCAAGATTAGTTCTATCAATGGCATGAAAAGCTGGAAAACCAGCCACATCCAGTAACGGGTCTGAAGCTGATCGACATTGAACATTTTTTCGATGACAGCTGTGAAGCCATGACGCCCATTTAAGAAATTCGATTCAGGGCTAAAACTCGTTTAGAGTAGAAAGTCTGGCTTAACTGGATTTCAGTTTTTTCTTCAGTGCAAACAATTCATCCCTGTATTGGGCAGCTGTTATAAAATCCAGTTCTTTAGCGGCCTTTTTCATCTTGGATTCCGTTTCGCTGATCAGAGCTTCAATCTGGTCACGATTCATATAACCAATAACTGGATCGGCTGCTATATCATGTTCTTCTGGTTCTATGTATGCTTTTGAGCTGACACCACGGATATCCAGAACTGATTTCTGAGCCAAAATTTCTTCCTTGGTCTTTGAAATTGTTCTCGGCGTAATACCATGCTTTTTATTAAAGGCCATTTGGACGGCTCTCCTCCTGTTCGTCTCATCGATGGTATCCTGCATGGACGAGGTTATTTCATCCGCATAGAAAATGACAATGCCATTGGCATTCCGTGCAGCCCTTCCTGCAGTTTGTGTCAGAGAGCGCTGATTCCGAAGGAAGCCCTCCTTATCTGCATCTATCACCGCGACAAGGGATACTTCCGGGAGATCGAGCCCTTCTCGAAGCAAGTTGACACCCACCAAAACATCAAATCCTCCCAGGCGTAAATCCCTTATGATTTCAACCCTGTCGAGGGTATCCACTTCAGAATGTATATACCTCACCTTTATATTCAGCTTGACCAGGTATTTGCTAAGCTCCTCTGCCATTCTCTTGGTAAGCGTTGTTACCAGAACCCTTTCTTCCCTGTCAATCCGTTTGTTTATTTCTTCAAGCAAATCATCGATCTGGTTCAGACTTGGTCTCACCTCGATTGGCGGATCAAGCAATCCTGTAGGTCTTACTATCTGCTCTACCACCAGCCCTTCTGTTTGCTCCAATTCGTATTCACCTGGTGTTGCGCTTACATAAATAACCTGGTTTGTGATTTCTTCAAACTCATTGAAATTAAGTGGCCTGTTATCAAGAGCCGAAGGCAGCCTGAATCCAAAATTCACCAGGTTAAGTTTTCGAGCCCTGTCACCACCCCACATACCTCGTACTTGCGGAAGGGTTACGTGAGATTCATCGATCACCATCAGGTAGTCTTCCGGAAAATAATCCAGCAGACAGAAAGGTCGTGTTCCCTGTTTTCGGCCGTCAAAAAATCGTGAATAGTTTTCAATGCCATTGCAATAGCCCAGTTCGCGCATCATTTCAAGATCAAAAGTCACGCGCTCGCGAATACGCTTGGCTTCAATAAATCGACCTTCCGCTTCAAAAAACTTTTCATGCGCTGTCAACTCATCCTCTATCTCACGGATGATACTGTTAAATCGATCTTTGGGAGCTACATACAGGTTGGCAGGAAAGACAGCAGCATGATCCAGGGATATAATGCGCTTTCCGGTCTCGATTTCAAGTGACTCTATATTTTCTATTTCATCACCAAAAAAAGTAACCCTGTAGCCGTAATCAAGATATGGGAGGTTAATATCAACGGTATCCCCTTTTACGCGAAAGGTCCCCCTCTTAAAATCAGCTACCGTCCTGGAATACAGCGAGTCCACAAGTTTGTGAAGAAATTGATTTCGTGAAATACGCATACCCTTTTCAAGCCTGATAATACTTGACTTGTAATCTTCAGGATTTCCCATACCGAAAATGCACGATACCGACGCTACAATAATTACATCCCTACGGCCTGACAATAATGAGGTCGTGGCCCTGAGTCTTAATTTGTCAACCTGTTCATTGATGGACAAATCTTTTTCAATATAGGTGTCGCTATGGGATATGTAAGCTTCCGGCTGGTAGTAATCGTAATAGGACACAAAGTACTCTACCGCATTATCCGGAAAAAACTCCTGCAGCTCGGCATACAGTTGCGCCGTAAGTGTTTTGTTATGCGTAAGAACTAATGTAGGCCTGTCAACCCGATTGATAACATTGGCAATGGTGAATGTCTTACCCGAACCGGTGACCCCCAGAAGTACCTGCGCGGATTCACCACCTTCCAGCCCAGCCACCAACTGATCAATAGCTTGGGGTTGGTCTCCGGTAGGTTCATATTTTGACGTCAGCTTAAATGACATTATTTCTCTCGATTCACATTGAATAAAACTTACAATCTAAGCAATTAGAAGACATAGCTCAAATAATCTTGTTCAAATAGAGACACACATTTATATAATATACATTAGATTAAGGGTGTGAATGTAAACGTGCCTATGAGAATAGTCCTAGCCATATTACTGTGTTTTTACGTAAGCATTTCCTGGTCTCAGTTTGAAGGCCACTACTGGTCACATCAATTTGGTTCCAAGGGACTTCTATTAAACGGCGCAGTCATATCATCTTCTGATGATGAAACCAATATATTCTATAACCCGGGTGCCATAGGTCTGGATTCAGACCTGGGATTTAGTTTCAGTTTTCTTTCTCCAAGCTATTCCAATTACCGCCTGGAAAATTTCGTAGGCAACAACAATGATGTTACCGATGAAGGCTTTGGCTTTAGCCCGGGCTTCCTGGCCGTGAGATACAAACCTTTTAAAACGGAAAAACTGACAATCGGCGTAGCTTCCTTCGAACGTTTCAAAACCAGCATAAATTTCAATCAGCGTGCTGTTTCATCAATCAACGAAACCGGTGGGTTTATACTGAGGGCAGATATTGATGTTGCTCAACACAGATCAGAAAACTGGTATGGCTTTGCTGTATCCTATAATATAACCAACAATGTGGGAATAGGTATTTCTCAATTCTCTGTGTGGGGTGGCCAGGACCTGGAATTCAATTTACGCAAAGAGGTCTTCCCGAGCTTTGATGTAAATACCGTGCAATCCTCCTGGAGACATGATTTCAGCTATTCCCTGAATTATTACGGAGGCTTTATATCCAAAATTGGAACTTCTTTTGCAACCGATGAATTCAATATCGGATTGACTTTCACCAGTCCGATGTACAATACCGTTCAACGCTCTTTAGATTACGCCATCGATGATCAAAAAATAATCCAGTCCGGAGAGGCAGCTGAGGTCTTTTCAAACCGAAATAAAAAAGATTTGATCAATTATAAAACACCGGCATCCTTCGGTATAGGTTTAGAATGGCATATGAATGCCACATGTCTTTCCATTTCGGCCGAACATTTCAGGCCTGTAGACCGCTACCTGATTGGGCGTGACAGTGATGACCCATTTGACGGTACTTCTTTAAATCCGGAGTTACTCGACTTGGAGCTCTACACTGAATTATCAGCAGTCACGAATTTTGCTTTTGGAGTACAATTTATCAAGAATGAAAATGTGACATGGCTCGCAGGATTCAGAACAGATCTTTCTCCCGAAATGACTTTAAGCAGTGACGAGGCCCAATACCTGAGGACAACCCCTGACATTTTTCACCTGTCTGGCGGAGGCTCCTTCAGGGCTAAACAATCAAATTTCGCTATCGGAATTGATGTCGCGTACGGCGCTGGAAAAGAGGGCCGGCAACTTGCCAATTTTGAAGATGTCACCTCTGAAAACCTTTTTAGTTTCGAGGGGGACAATGTTGTGGATAGCCGGTTTATGTCAGTTAGCCTATTCCTCACCTACGACTTTATCTTTCAATCATTTACCCGAAACCAATAATACAATCTTGCGTTAGCTTGGTATGTCTTATTTGAATTACAGGATTTACGGAGAGCATGGCGACTATGTAATAATATTACATGGGCTGCTGGGTATGCTGGATAACTGGCACAGCTTTGCAAAGGCACTATCAGAAAATTATAGGGTCATATGCATCGATCAGCGTAATCACGGTCGATCTTTTAAATCGGTGGAATTCACCTACGAGCTGCTTGCCACAGATCTTGCCGCGTTTTTAGATCAACAGAATATCTTGGAAGCTCACTTAATTGGGCATTCCATGGGCGGAAAAACGGTGATGCATTTCCTGGATTTATTTCCAGAAAAATCACTTAAGAGTATCATTGTAGATATAGGGGCGAAAGCCTACAAAGGTGGACATGAAGATATTTTCAAAGCGCTTTTGGCTATTGATATTAATAAGGTCAGTTCAAGAAAAGAGGTTCAGGATAGCCTAATGGTATCCATTAATGATCTGGGTGTGGTTCTCTTTTTGATGAAAAACCTGAGTCGTAACCCTGAAGGTTATTACGAATGGAAAGCCAATATTAAAGCACTGTATACGAACTATCCAAATATCATAAAAGCAATTGATGTCAATGCTCCTGTCAATAGTGATATTCTTTTTGTGAAGGGCGGCAAGTCAAAATACATCCGGGAAGAAGACAAAGAGTCCCTGTTAGATATTTTTCCTTTTGCAAAGTTCGAAACTATAAAAAATGCTGGCCATTGGGTACATGCCGACAGTAAGGACGAACTATTGAATATTGTCAGGCAATACCTGAACTGATGAAAAGCCTATTTTTGTTTACAATAATTCTTTGCAATTACGTTTAATTCCTAAAGTAAGCCAATGCATTTTAAGATTATATTGATATCCATAGTAGCCCTCCTGGGTGTTTCTGCGACAAGCATACAACAAGACAAGCTCTACGAAATTTCTAAAAATATTGAAATCTTCATCAATGTCTATAAAGAACTTAATGCGAATTATGTCGATGACCTGGATCCTAATCAACTGATGCGTGTCGGCCTGGATGCTATGGTTGCTTCACTTGATCCATACACAAATTATATATCTGAATCCCAGGTGGCCAGTTACATGATCAATACAGAAGGCCGCTATGAAGGCATCGGAGCCATAGTCGAAAAAATAGGTGATTATGTAACTATCGTGGAGCCCTACGAAGGAAGCCCTGTACTTGAAGTCGGCCTAAAGGCAGGAGATATGATTATAGGTATTGAAGGTCAGTCGACTCTTGGCAAATCACGCGAAGAAGTTACCTCTTTTTACAGAGGGGTGCCAGGCACTAAAGTCAGGTTAAAGATTCAAACACCTAAAGGTGAAATCAAAGATGTAGATGTTGAACGATCTGAGGTGAGCACTCCCAATGTACCCTATTCCGGTTTTGTCAGCGAAGATATAGGCTACATTGCATTATCCGTGTTTACGGCTGATGCTTCAAAAAACATCAAAAAAGCACTCAAAGACCTAAAAGAAGAAAACAGTAATATCAAAGGACTTATCCTGGACCTAAGAGACAATGGAGGTGGATTGCTCAGGGAAGCCATCAATATATCAAACATCTTCATCCCTAAAGACAAGGAAGTGGTCAGCGTTAAATCCAAAGTCAGGGAAAGGGATGAAACCTACAGGACCATGACAACGCCCGATGATACTGAAATTCCTTTGGTCATTTTGATAAATAAAAATTCTGCCTCGGCATCTGAAATTGTATCCGGCGTCATCCAGGATTATGACCGGGGTGTTTTAATGGGCCAACGCAGCTACGGCAAAGGGCTTGTTCAGAATACAAGGGAGGTAGGATACAATTCTAGAATTAAGTTGACCACCTCTAAATACTATATCCCTAGTGGTCGCTGTATTCAAAGTGTTATGTACGAAGATGGGGAGCCTGTTGACATTCCCGATGACAAGAGGTCTAAGTTTAAAACTTCCAATGGGCGGATTGTCCTGGATGGCGGAGGTATCTCTCCGGATGTCAAACTTGATCTTCCTCAATCCTCAGAGCTTCTTTCCGCTTTGAAAAAGGACTATATGATTTTTATGTTTACCAATGCCTATATAGAAAATGTTGATACCAGCATGGCCAACAATGAAATCGTGTTTGATGAATTTAATACCTTCATCAGCTTTTTAGAAGATCAGAAATTCTCATATGAAACCGAAGCTGAAGAACTACTCAATGAATTACGTTCCCAGATAAGAGCGGTAGATGTTTCTAAACTGGATCAACAACTCAAAATCATTGACCAAAGCCTTAATCAAATGAAGATGACGGCCTATGAAGCCAATAAGTCTGCTATCATTGATGCCATTGAAATAGAAATTGCTACTCGATTGGCCTATCAAAGAGGCAAGGCATTTCAGCGGCTTAAAAACGATGCAGAGATTGACGAGGCTGTTAAACTTCTGAATGATCCAGCCAGATATCAATCCATCTTAATGGCAAAATAAGCACGCAAAGTTGACCGATACCTTCATCTTAAATCTAGAAACCTCTGCCAAAGATTGCAGTATCGCATTGGGTAAAAACGGTGAATGCCTGGGAACGCGTAAGTCCAAGGGTGAATGGAAACATTCTAGGGAAATCACTTTACTCATCGAACAGACAATCAAAGATGCAGGATTGAAATTCGATCAGCTTTCTGCTGTGGCTGTAAGCAGTGGTCCGGGGTCTTATACAGGATTGAGGGTCGGTACATCGGCAGCGAAGGCTATGGCCTTTGCCCTGGAAATACCCTTACTTGCTGTAGAAACCCTCAAACTCATAGCTGCACCATACCATAAACAAGCATTGGAAGAAAAAAGCATTATAATTCCAGTCATAGATGCACGGCGTGATGAAGTCTACTATCAGCTTTATGATGCCGAATTAAACGCGCTTAATAATGCGTCTAACCTGGTCTTGAAGTCTGATAGCCTCGAAGAATTAGCCTGCAAAAAGAACATTGTTTGTGGTGATGCTGCTGTTAAAGCGGAGAGGATTATGGGATCAACTGCCTTTTCATATGAAGATTCGAGACCTGATGCCTACTGGATGTGTTCTTTGTCGCAAGACCGGTTGGATAATAATTACATAGAGGATACCGCCTATTTCAGGCCATTCTACCTTAAGTCCCCCAATATAACCAAGTCGAAAAAAGCGCCTTTTTAGCAACTATTCTACAAATAGATGAGTTTATTTAGTCATAAGTCATTGATTTTCAATGACATTAACAAGCTGTCTTCATTTTGGTACAGTTTTGGTAATAATGCTAAACGTATTAAATCAACTTTATTAAAACTTACCTATGAGAAATAAGAAGAACGAAACTGTTACCCTGAAAAAAGGTGCTAGTGATATACAGTTGGACTATGCTGACCTCAGGAAAGCGGTATTGGTCCTCAGGGCTGTTAATCATAAGTTGAGACAACGAATCATTGATTTGTTGGATTCCAGCCAGACCATGACTGTAACTGACATTTATATCAAATTGAGATTGGAACAATCTGTTGCATCTCAGCATCTGGCTATCCTGAGAAGAGCTGGAGTAGTGATCACCGAAAGGCAGGGTAAGTTTATTTATTATTCTTTGGATAAAGACAGATTAAACCAAATTTCCAAACTAGTTGAGGATTTGGCAGGGTAATATATCTTAACAGGGTAATATTTCTCTGGTAAAAGTTGTTAGTCATAATCAGATTAACAACTTTTTTTATATGTATACCAGTCACATATAGTGATTAACAGTTTAAAAAAACCTTTAATATTATTTTTTTTCTTCATTCTGTTTTTACATCTTTGTAATAAGGGTCTATAATAAATAAGAAAACTAAGTAAACTAATGAAGAAGACTAAGGTTAGCTTTGATCATCAGAAGCTACAGTATTCCACCGTTTTGATGAAAGCTTTAGCACACCCTCTCCGATTAAAAATCCTGGAATATATTGATATGAAAGGCGTTATAAACGTCAACAAGATTTACAATACCTTGCAAATCGAACAATCCGTCACATCACAGCATTTGCGTTTGTTGAGATTGGCCGGTGTTGTCAATGCCAGGAAAGAAGGTAAATATGTACATTATAATATCAATTATGATGTGCTGTCAAAAGCTGAGAGAGCGGTAAACCGTTTCCTGGGAAAAGCTTGATTTCTTTAATCTAGAAATTATCTTTTGCTATATCTTCAATAGCTATAGCCATTTCCAGCTTTTTTCTCTTTACCCGAATTTAGGAAATACGATCTGTAAAATATCAGGATCAAGGCAACGCCTATAGATATTGCCGAGTCTGCAATATTGAATACTGGTTTGAAGAAAGCAAATCTGTCTCCACCAAAAAATGGTATCCACGATGGTAGATGGGTGTCTATCATCGGGAAATAAAACATATCCACCACAGACCCCTGTAAAAAGCCGGCATACCCGCCTGCCTCTGGTAAAAACTCTGCAATACCGCAATGGTAGCAGGACTCTGAAAACACAAGACCATAAAACATACTGTCGATGATATTCCCAACTGCACCAGCAATAATGAGTGCAAAGCTGAATTGCAAACCGAAGGATTCATTGGTTTTCATAAGCATCCTGAGAAAATAGATCAGGAAAAGCACCATCACAATACGAAAGATGCTGAGGATGTACTTGCCTGTTTCTCCACCAAAGCTAAGTCCAAAGGCCATTCCTTCATTTTCTACAAAATGGATTTTAGCCCAACTCGCACCAAGGATGTCAAATCCTCCGCCTATGGTATAATTCATCTTAATATATATCTTGAGCCATTGATCCAGAAAAAGTATCAATACGATAATTATTATAAGTATATTCGATCTCTTCAATAATACAGGATTATGGCTCCCTATACTCTGGGAGCTTGTTTTTGTTTCGCCTCTATACTTAGCGTAGCATGTGGAACAGCTTTAAGTCTGGCTTTTGATATCAGTTTGCCGGTTTCCCTGCATATGCCATATACCTTGTTACTGATCCGCATTTTAGCATTATTAAGATGCTGTATCAACTTGGTCTGGCGTGATGCCATTTGTTGTAAACGCGTTGACTCGATTGTGCCCTGACCATCATCAAGGCCTTTTACCTTGGTGCCGTCATTTTCTGCCAGCTCCTTGATCTGGTTCAGATAGTAGTTTAGCTCTTCTTCTGCCTTGGCGAGTTTTTGGTCGATAATGGCCTCAAACTCCTTGAGTTCATCATCGGAATACCTTGTTTTCTCTTCCATAGAATTCCCGTTTTAATGGACTACTAATGAAATATAAATTGATCGTGCTCTCAGCATAAATAATTCTGAGGCCAAAGATAAACGCTTTTACAAATTCCTTGAATAAGAAATTCTAAGCGCCCTCAACTCACTACTCAAGTGGTATAAAACCGCCATTGCCCCATATATATTACATTTTCAATACAAGAATTGCGAAAATTTAGTTTCCATAGTGACAGCCCGCATAATTGCCAAGCTGTCCTAATATCCTTGCAATGCAGAATTGGGAACCAAAAAAATAGCCAGTATAGGTATCAGGTTATTGATGGCATGAATAAGCACACAATGAAATATGCCATTGCGCACCCTCACATAAGCAAGGAAAAGGCCTACAACAAATTGTGGAAACACAAGGATAGGGGTGCTATACCATTCAAGCTCACCCCCAAAATTAAAAATGTGTATAAAGGCGAATAGTGCAGCACTGAAATAAACGATGTATGGGAAATACACCAGGTACTGCATCAGCAAGAGATTTCTGAGTTCACTTTGAAAACTGATCAGGAGAAAAACCGCAATCGCAATCAAGGAAATCGGTAATGCAAGATACCAGTGCAATACGCCTCCGAAAGCATTGACCAATGGAATGACAGCCAATAACATTGGCACACCCAGGAGGAATAAAAGGGGCTTGGTTATATAGTAACGGAAAATAAATTCCTCTACAATAGGCGCGATGATGACCGCAATCAAAAGTATCTGCCACTTATCAAATTGGTCAAGCAAAACATTCATCTTATGCTGATCGGTATCAAAGCCAATAAGATTAAACAACAGACCAGCAATGATAATTTCAGCAAAAAAAACGATGAAGAACAAGGAAATGAGATGTGCTATCCTCTCTGGATGATCCCTTCGAAAATCAATCCTTGGATAAATAAAAAATTGAATAAAATCCCTGATAACCCGTTCCAGAACAATGATTTTATTGCAATATACTATTATAGCTGAGCATGCAAATAGCCTTCACGAAAACTTCTATCATAGGAGCTTTTGATAGACCGGACAGGAATTGATATATTTTAATTTTTAATACGATCTTTACGCCATGCGAAAGATGAAACTGGGAGAATCTTACCTGAATGAACTGAATGATGTCCAAAGGCAGGCAGTCACCAACCTTGATGGGCCTGTCATGGTTATCGCCGGACCAGGCTCGGGCAAAACCCGTGTGCTGACATACCGGATTGCTCATCTGCTGAGGTCTGGTGTCCCCCCATATCAAATATTGGCTCTCACCTTTACAAATAAAGCAGCCCGCGAAATGAAGGAGCGGATTGAAAAAGTTGCAGGACCGGACGCACACAAGGTATGGGCGGGTACATTCCACTCTATTTTTGCAAGGATTCTGAGAGTCGAAGCGCATCGCATAGGCTTTCCCAACGACTTTTCAATCTATGATACCGATGATTCCAAAAGTCTGATTAAAGAGATCATTAAATCCATGAATCTGGATTCAAAGGCTTACAATGTAGGTGCTGTCAGAGCACGCATTTCTGGGGCCAAGACAAATCTGATCACACCAAAAATGTATGGTGTAAATGCCGAGTTGATGGAACAGGATAAGATGAACAGACGGCCCATGATCTACAAGGTTTATGATAAATATGTAGCTCGCTGTCAACGTTCAGGCGCTATGGATTTTGATGACCTCTTGCTTCAGATGTTCAGGCTGCTGTATCAAAACCCCGACCAGGTACGCGAAAAATACCAGCGCCAGTTTTCCTATCTCATGGTCGACGAGTTTCAGGACACCAACTTCCTTCAGTACGAGATCCTCAAACTCATGTCAATATATAATGGAAGCCCCAACAACATCTGCATTGTTGGAGATGATGCCCAGTCGATCTATTCTTTCCGGGGTGCCACCATAGAAAATATTCTCCAGTTTGAACATGATTTCCCTGAAGTTCAAACCTTCAAGCTCGAACAAAATTACAGGTCGACACATCATATCGTACAAGCCGCCAATGATGTCATCACATACAATAAAAAACAGATCAAAAAAGAGATCTGGACAGACAGGATAGAAGGCAATAAAATAAAACTTCTAAAGGCGATGTCCGATACGGAAGAAGGGCGGATAGTAGCCAATGCCATCATAGAACAAAAAAACAGATTCTCCCTGGCTAACAGCGATATAGCTATCCTCTACCGGATCAATGCGCAATCCAGAGTTTTTGAAGAGCACCTGCGTCGCTTCAATATAGCTTACAGGATTTACGGAGGTCTGTCATTCTATCAGCGGAAGGAAGTCAAAGACGTGCTGGCATATCTTAGACTGGCAGTCAATACTCGCGATGATGAAGCGCTTAAAAGAGTGATTAATTATCCCAAGAGAGGGATTGGACAAACAACAATTGCTAAGTTGTCACAGCTGGCTGATGACAATGAAATATCTATGTGGCAGTGCTTGGCACAGATTCATCTGTCAGCACGGGCTAAGACTTCCGTCGGTAAGTTTGTCGATATCATAAAGTCTGCCCAACAGAAAGCCGCTACGGAAGATGCCTACAAAACAGCTCTTCATGTAGTGAAGAAGAGTGGCATAGTCGACCTCCTGAAAGCTGAAAACAGTATGGAGGCACAGAACAGGATTGAAAACATCAATGCCTTGCTTGACGGTATCCAGGAATTTGTCGAAGACGATGTGCTTGATGAAGGGGAAGATATCAACAGACAGGAACGAACACTGGCCAATTTCCTGCAAACCATTTCATTGATGACGGACCAGGATGAAGACAGTACAGATGCAGATTCTGTAACGCTTCTCTCTGTGCATTCAGCGAAAGGCCTGGAATTCAGATCCGTATTTGTTGTAGGGCTGGAAGAAAACCTTTTTCCTTCATACCTTTCTCTTTCTTCACCGGATCAACTCGATGAAGAACGGAGGCTGTTTTACGTAGCTATCACAAGAGCAGAAGAACACCTTTCTCTGAGTTATGCCAACAGCCGCTATCAATATGGTCAGATGCGCTTCAATGATCCAAGCAGATTCCTTGATGAGATTTCAAATGACAATATTGAAAACACGATCAGCCTCAAGAAAAAGGTCGAATTCGGTCCACCAAAAATATTGGGTCGCTTCAAACCTGTCGCAGCAGCCAAGCCAAAAGCCTTAGCTATTGACCCTAAAGATTTTAAACCCGATCCGAGCAGCAGCATAGAGGCAGGGCATAAAGTGCTGCACATGAAATTTGGAGTAGGAGAAGTAAAGTCTATTGACGAACGCAGAGTGGCTACAATCCTCTTCAAAGACCTCGATGACAACGCTGAAAAACGCATAATGCTCAATTATGCGCGCCTGCAAATACTGGACAAATAGCCCAGGTAAAATAATCACAATCGAAAAATGATAGGAGATATTATATTATGATTAATTTTAATAGCATAAGTAATTATACAGGAATTTTGAAAATTCACTGGTAATCAGTTTAATAATCGCTTGATATTCTTTAATAGATTGCAAAAATCTGTTAATATTGCATCACTAAGAAAAAAGGATAATTCCTAAGATTTTATACCCTTTAAAAAAGTTAAAACATAAGTTATGAAATACAGTGTCTTATTATTCTCTCTTATTCTTTTCGCTTCATGCGCAACCAATAAGAAAATAGAAGAAGCCTTGGTCCCCGTGCAGGCTGAACTTGATCTAGCCAACGAGCAATTGGGTGAAGCTGGTGAGAAAATCAATGAGTTGATGGATGAAAACGGCAAATTGAAATCTGACCTTAAAACAAACAGTACAACACTTGACCTTAGAGAAGAGCAAATGTCTGACCTAAGAAGTCAACTGGAAGATGTTAAAGCTCAGAGAGACAAGCAACTTGAGCAAGTTGGTGAATTGACAGTTCTTTCAAAGTCTGCCAATGAGAATATCAACAAAACTTTAGCTCAATTGAAAGGCAAAGATGAATACATTCAAATGCTTCAGGCTGCCAAGTCTAAAGCCGATTCAATCAACCTAGCCTTGGCGGTTAACCTAAAAGGTGCCCTGGCTAATGGCATCGCTGATGAAGATGTTAATGTGCAGGTTGACAAAACAGCAGTTTTCATCAACTTGTCTGATAAGATGCTATACTATAGCGGTAGTTCTAACCTGACTAAGAGAGCTAAAGAAGTTCTTGGAAAAGTAGCTCAGATCATCCAGGACAGACCTGATCTTGAAGTTATGGTTGAAGGTAACACCGATAACGTGCCTATCAGTACCGATGCCGTCCAGGATAACTGGGATTTGAGTGTAAAAAGAGCAACAGCCGTTGTTAGAGTTCTTGTTGATGAGTTCGATGTAGATCCTGCTAGAATTATTGCTGCTGGCAGATCTGAATACAACCCTGTAGCTTCAAACGATGATGCTGAAGGAAGATCTATGAACAGAAGAACAAGAATGATCATTCTGCCTAAATTGGGTCAGTTCTACGATCTTCTTGACCCTACAGCTGTTCCTGAATAATTGAATTAGAAACCGACTAATCATATAAATCGTGCAGTTTTTGACTGCACGGTTTTTTTATGCCCTGGCTGAAGCCTGCAACGAAGATTTCTATTCTGAACAGATAGATGACATATTGAGTTTAATTGGCCATTGAGACAACTACTAGCCCATTCAAGACTTACCAATCATGCTTAGGCTGTTCAACTTAAAATAACACCTATAGCTTAGAAAGCGATTAAAACAATATTTTGATCATCTGGTGCTAAATAATCAGGACATAAAAAAAGAGGATACTCCTCGCACGCATATTCTCCTGTTAATACCGAATCTAGTATCGGTCTGATCGATTGATAAGAACAGAGATCAATAACTCTCTCAGCATTTGATAAAAAAGCCGGCCTTTCAGCTTTCGAAAGGCCGGCTTAACTTACTAAATACAAATCATTCTTTTATTTCTTGACGATCCTTACAGGAACGGTATATTTCTTATAATAATCCAACTCACTGGACTTAAGTGTTTTGTAATTCAACACAGACTTGAGTGTCAAATCAAGATTTTCGTTGGACGTTGATAAAACAATAATTTCAGATTTATCATTAAGCATAAAATCGATATAGATCATGCCTTCGTCCAGGTTCTCTATGTCCATACCTTTAAGAAGCTTATAGATTTGTTCATTGACAGAAGCAGGGTCCTTTGCAACCGATTCTACAGCAAATGTGGCTGAAGAAACAAAGGCAAAAAGTATCAGACTCAACAAGCAGGATTTTCGTGTATTCATTTTTCTTTTTTTTGAAGAATTAGTTTCGAATGTTCAGTTTTAAAACGAGAACTTTTCAGGGAGAGTTACAACGATAAGATGAACGGCGGGATTTTTACGTCGAGTATACGCAAAATTCCTACTAAGGAAATAAGTCATGACTTATTGAATAATAGCCTCTAGAAAAATACCCTTAAATCAATCAATAAGACTGGAGATTCAATTTTGCATCTACGTAAAATCTGAAAACCAAATTGTTGAGAATAGGGCATCAGCTAGATAAGCGAGGGCTTATCGTTTGATTTTGGATTCAAATTCGGAGTATTCCTTCAAATGTTTGCTGATATAGTTGCGTACTTCAGTATCATCGACAAAATCAATCAAAGGGTCGATACTTCCCTGGTCATAGCTTTTGAAACTCTCCTCAACACCATTATCGTCATATTGCGTAGTTGGCGCAGAAGCCCAGCTTCCATTCTTTTTCAGATAACGGGTTCCGTTATAATGAAAACAAAACTGGTTGTATTTGTACTTATCGAGGGTTTTACCATGATTGTTGTACCAATAGGATTGAGAAATCGGAATGCTGAAAATATTTTCGGCAAATAAATCCTGACCATTAAGTTGATCATAACCTGCTTTCTTGGCCAGGGAATGGAACAGCAACCTTGAACTGGTCAAATGATTTTTGACGCCACTTTGATGCGTATCATTGTCAAGCCAGAAAATCGGAACTCTCGTACAAGCGTCTGTAACATTGGAAAAATGGTATACCCAGTTCTGGTCTCCAAAATTTTCACCATGATCAGAGGTGAAGACGACGAGATTGTTTTTATCCTCATGTATGGACCGTATAAATTCATCGAGGTCCTGTCTGATCAATTCCCAGCTCTTCCGCTGACGGGACTTCACCTTTTTTAATGCCTTTTGTGGTGGCAATGAATTTTCTTTAGTCAAAAAAGTCTGGTTCACTATATTAAACATAGTCTTTAGCTCCGAGATGTTTTTAAATGGATTGGAGCTTGATAAGCTAAACGCGTGATCTATGTGATACGGAAAATGCGTTTCCATAAGGTTTAAAAACAGGAAAGCCTTTTCATTCTTCTTATCATGTTCGGCCATTATGGTCCGTGCATGATCAAATATGATCTGGTAATACGATCTGAACCACACACTTCCGGCACGGATATCGGAAGACAAACTCTCTTTGATAGCATCCTGGGAGAATAATTTTTTTCGGATTCTACGCTTCCCAAGAAGTACAAAGAGCTGAGATATTTTCAATCCCTTTTGCTCAGCCAGGTCCCAAGTCTTGATCACTTTGTCAAAGCCTTTGTGAAGACCAAATATTTCAGTGGTGGCAATGTTTGAGCTCAGCTGATATGTGCTGTATCCCTGTTGTTTGAGGACCTGCGCCAGCGTCAGGGCACTGTCTTTTAATGCTCGCGTCTGTGTAGTCGCCTTGTGCTCATGAGGCAGGCAGCCTGTAAACAAGCTCGCTGTAGATGGCAGCGTCCAGCAGGCCGGAGAACTGGCATTTAAAAATTGGATAGCATTCTCCTCGAGGTAATTCGCCCCTACCCCATCACCAGAATAAACTGAATCATAACGCAAACTATCTGCAACAATGAAAACAATATGATTAGGCTTGCTTGCCGGAGTATTATCCATCAATTATTCTTAAGCTGAAAATTTTGTCCTTCTATAGGAGGGATTTTTTCTTGTACCCGAATCAAAGGCAAGTTTAAGAAAATTTTATCAGTTTACATTTGGACTTGGCTATGAGCTTGTAATCCTATTTTTTGGTTCAGCTTCCGGATGCCTCAAGGCATACGACAATCTCTCCTTTCGATTGGTTTCTTTCCTCAAGTTGTTTCAGGACTTCCTGAACTGTCCCACGTATGTTTTCTTCATACACTTTTGAAATCTCCCTGCTGATACATATGCGCCGTTCTCCCGCTCCTGCCTCCGACAACTGCTGCAGTAACTTACCAATACGGTGTGGTGATTCGTACATCACTACAGTACACGGCATCTCAAGCAGAGCATTAATCCTGGTCATTCGGCCCTTTTTGTGTGGTAAAAAGCCTTCAAAATAAAAACGATCACATGGCAAGCCACTCATTACAAGAGCCGGCACAAAAGCCGTTGCTCCCGGAAGGCATGTCAACTCTATTTGCTTTTCAATAGCTTCCCGGACCAATAAAAATCCTGGATCCGATATGCCCGGAGTCCCTGCATCACTAACTAGGATAATATTCTTTCCAGCTTCCAATTCATGCATAACCGCAGATAATTTGCCATGTTCGTTGTGTGCATGAAATGAACGCATCGTATTCTTGATGCCGTAATGATTGAGAAGTTTGGCCGTCACTCTCGTGTCTTCAGCCAGGATGATATCGGCCTCGGAGAGCAGCCTGACAGCCCTGTAGCTTATATCTTCTAAATTGCCTATAGGTACCGGAACCAGGTAAAGCATAATTATGACTTAATTTTAATGGCTTTAAAGCCTAAAAATATGTCTTCAAGACAAAAAGTTGGTCTTACCGCCCTTTTGCTGGACAATAAACCTATTAAAAGTATCTTAATTAATACAATTAAGGACTTTACAATACCTTGTGGACGTTAAACAAAATGGATACTGTAAACATTAAACTGTAGCAGTCCTTTTAATCAACTGTATGAATAAATATTTATGCATTCCGATCATCTTTTTTTGTGTGTTTGGCTACAGCCAAACGCCCAGCAATGATGATTGTGTAAGCAGTATCAATATTGCATCTGTAGATAATTACTGTTCTGACGATGCGGAATACTCCAATCTGGGCGGAACAATTGACCCACCATTCAATGATATTTGCTTTATCAACTATCAGAATGCTGTGTGGTTTTCTTTTGTTCCAAGCGAACCGGCCATAATAGTTCGTCTCTTGAGCGGCGGAGCCTTCGGAACATTGGAAGATCCCAAAATGGCTCTTTTTACCGGTGATTGTAATAACCTACAGTATATATCGTGTTCACCGGGCCGTGCGCGCTTCGAAGATGAATTTACCGTATCGGGTTTGACTATAGGTCAACGTTATTATCTATTGGTTGAATCGGGCGTTGGCTTCGAAGGCACATTCAAATTATGCATCAATGATTTTATTGCGCCTCCTTCCCCTGAATCCGATTGCCCTGATGCTGTGATTCTTTGTGACAAATCACCATTCCAGGTTGAGAGCCTTACAACGGCAGGTAATGATGCCACAGAGCTCAATGGCTTCCCTGGTGCTTGCCTGACCAGCGAATTCAATTCGTCCTGGTATAAATGGACATGTGACCAGCCAGGAACACTCAACTTTATACTGACACCCAACAACTACGTACCTGGCTTTGAATCCGATGATATAGACTTCGCCTTGTTTGAATTACCCAATGGACTGGACGACTGCGCCAATAAGGAGCTTATCCGGTGTATGGCTTCTGGCGCCAACGGACAAAATGGGGTGACGGATCCCTTCCCTACCTGGGAAATATGCAACGGACCGACCGGATTATCGCCAACGGATGGAGATTTATCTGAACTCCCCGGCTGTCAGCCCGGCAACAATAATTTTGCTTCGGAAATAGTCATGGAAGCGGGTAAATCGTATGCTTTAGTGGTCATGAACTTCTCTACATCGGGACTGGGATTTTCTATTGAATTTGGCGGGACAGGAACTTTCCTGGGCCCCGAACCAGATTTTGATCTTTTTGCCATTGATGCATTCGAATGCGATAAACGGATAGAGATAACAAATAGCTCACAATCCCTGGCTGACCCTATAATCAACTATGCCTGGAATTTCGGTGTGGGTGCCGAGCCTCAGGTTGCTGCCGGAGAAGGACCTCATACCATAATCTATGAGTCCTTCGGGACCAAATCGATTGCATTGACAGTAGAGACAACCATGGGCTGCATAGTAACCAAGATACTGGATGTCGATGTCGCTGCCTGTTGCATGGATACATCAACACTGGATATCATCGCCAGTGCGACAGACGTTTCATGTTTTGGAGAAGGCGATGGATCAGCTACTGTCAATGGCCTCATGGGAGCGCCAGAATACAACTATAGCCTGAACGGAGGTGAATTTGTTCCCAATAGCCTATTCAACTCTCTTGATCCAGGCACTTACGAACTAACGGTACAGGATATTAAAGGGTGCGAGGTCACAACAACAGTTGTCATAGAAGAACCAGAGCCCATCCTGCCTGATGCAGGTCCGGATATAACCGTAAATCTCGGTTACTCAGGCAACCTCAATGCACAATACAGTCCTGTCAACCCGGGAGACAGTATCTTCTGGACACCGCCGGATGGCTTGAGCTGTACAGATTGCCTCAACCCTGAAGTGGTATCTCCGGGGACAACGACATATGCCTTTACTGTCATAGACGAAAATGGATGCAGCGCCCAGGACTTTGTAACAGTAACCACAGAGATCATACGTGAACTGTATTTTCCAAATGTCATCACACCTACAACTCAAGATGGCAATAGTGTTTTCACACTGGGTCTTGGAAGGCAGGTTGAGCTTGTCGAAGAGCTGAGTATATATGACCGTTGGGGTAACCAGATATTTATCTGTGAAGGTATATCACCTACGGATACAGGAGTGGGTTGGGATGGTCGATTCGGAAGATGTGGTAATACAGACGAACTGGTTGACCCTGGTGTATTTGTCTGGCTGGCAAGAATACGCTTTATTGATGATGAAGTCATCACCTATTCTGGAGATCTAACTGTACTGAAATAATGCGTAGCCTTTTCTTCATATCAAGCATACTCTTTGTCCTAGCCTGTACCAATGAGCCCAAGGAATTAAGGGCTGTATTGCCTAAGCATGATATGAAAATAGAAATCGCTGAAGATGTTACGATCCTTTACAGCGATTCTGCCATCGTACGCGTCAGAATTACAAGCCCTGCTCTGAAGCGTTACGAATCAAGAGGTGAAAATTACGATGAGTTTCCGCAAGGTCTGCTTGTTGAGTTTTTGGATGATCGTAAAAAACCGAAAAGCTGGCTCAAAGCCGATTACGCCATCAGGAAGGAAAACGCAAAAAAAATATTCGTTGAAGATAATGTGGTGCTCTACAATAAAAGAAACGACCAATTGATGACCAGCGAATTGATCTGGGATGAAAATGCCGAAGAACTGTATACCAGCAAAGCCGTCAAAATTGCGCAACCCGCCCAGGGCGATACCAGCTTCGGATTTGGCTTTAAAGCGGATCAGGAATTCACTCGATTTGAAATTCAACGGCGATTCTCGGCTATCAAAAATGTTGATGAGCTGACCAGCGAATTAAACAAGTGATTTCAAGAATTTTAAGAAATCCGTTAAAAAGCTATTAAATGCCAGCTCCGTAGTAACTTTAACCCATAATCTACCCATCTCCCTAGTGACATAGTTTTACTGAAAAGTTTGGTTTGATTCTAAATTCAAAAACAGCTGATTATGAAAAAACTACTCTACTTTTTTAGCTTACTGGTCTTGATAAGTTCCTGCAAGTCTGTAGAAAAACTTGTAGACAAAGGTCAATATGATGAAGCCATATTTCTTGCTGCCGACCGCCTGTCTGGCAAAAAGCACAAGAAGACTAAACATGTCAAAGCTCTGGAAAGAGCCTTTGAAAAGATCAATGAAAGTGACCTGAGAATAATAGCAAGTTTGAAAGCGAAAGACAATCCTTACTATTGGAAGGATGTGGTATCTATCATTGAAAAAATAGAAAGAAGGCAAAACCGTATTGAATCATTTTTACCATTAATTAGTAAGGATGGTTACCAGGCTAAATTCAAGTTCGTCAGGACAGCAGATATTAAAAATGAAGCATTGGATGGCGCCGCCGGATATCATTACGATCGCTCTTTAGCCTGGATGGACCAGGTCAGATTAGATGGTGATATGTACCTGGCACGAAAAGCTTTTTACGAACTGGAGAAAGTTTCCTTTTACAGGAGAAACTACAGAAATACAGCAAGGCTTTTAGCTGAAGCGCGTGAAGCCGGCATAAGTGACATAGAAATACGTCTGGCCTCAAACAAGATAGAATATCGCGAAGCGGCATGGACAAAGCGAATTTTGTCAGACTTACTGGAGTCGATGCCTTCGCGATTCTGGCAAAGGTTTTACACTACAGATATAGAAAATGATGACTTTACGGCAATAATTCGTATCAAAGACGCCTCTACCAGTCCTGAAAGACAGTATGTAAACAGGCATACCGATACTAAAAAAATCAAGGATGGCTGGGAGTATGTTAAAAAAGCCAATGGTGAAATAAAAACCGATAGTCTTGGTAACAAACTGAAAAGAGATGTTTACAGGAATATACGAGCTCATATCACGGAGGTATTCAGAGAAAAATCGGGATTCATCCGTTCTCAGCTGATCATAAAGGACAGCCGGACAGGGGAGCAGGTCATCAATGAAAAACTCTTTACCGAATCTAAATTCGAGGATGTAGCAGTCAGGTTCAGAGGGGATCGGAGAGCAATATGCGCCAACGATATAGGCAGGCTTAAAGATGTATCACTGCCCTTTCCATCTGACCCTGAAATTCTGGCCAGCGCCACAGAATTGCTGAGTGGTCAATTGGAAGACATACTATCTGATATTAACTTATAAAAAAATAGCCCTCAGCCGAGGGCTATTTTTTTATCTTTCCATGAAAAAGATGAAGGCCCTCTGCGTATTCCTTTTTTATGTAGTGCTCCTCTTTATGGCTTGCAAAGCTGAGCCCAATCAAATGAATAAAGATTTAAGTTCTGATAGATACAATGTAGCCTTCCTGATAATGGATGGTGTATATAATACAGAACTCACCGCTCCGTATGATATATTCCAGCATACACAGTACCGGGATGGTATCAAGGCCATGAATGTTTATACCATTGCTCAAAGCCTGGACCCGGTCAGAAGCTTTGAAGGATTGAAAATATTACCCGATTACAGCTATAAAGGCAATTACCCAAAACCTGATATTTTGGTGGTACCCAGTGCAGAGCACCACCTGGACAGTGACCTTGACAATCATGAAATGATTAATTGGCTGAGAAAGGAAGCCATGGAAGCAGAATATGTTACCTCTCATTGTGATGGAGCCTTCGTACTCGCTAAAGCGGGTTTGCTGAACGGAATAGCATCTACCACATTTCCATCAGATATAGGGGCATACAAACAAATGTTTCCCGCATTGGATGTAAGGGATAGCATACTCTTTGTACATGATGGCAAGTTTATTACCTCCGTGGGTGGTGCCAGGTCTTTTGAGGCAGCTTTATATCTCTGTGAACATCTTTATGGCAAGAAAATTGCCGAACGCCTGGCGGAAGGCTTGGTTATAGACTGGGACCTCCAAACTCTTAATTACCTTAAAATAGAAGATTAAAACCTAAGGTCTTCTATAATAATATCTTCGTACTGTTCAGGGTCAAAGCGAAATGTACCTTCTTCCAGTTTTACATCCTTTTTATGAAAATTCAGGATCATGGTAAAACGACTGCCATCTTTTGCAAAGATCTTGAATCTTTTGACTGCATTGATGTGGTCTTCAACAGTCAACCGCATCTTTGAATATTCTGAATCAGGGTCACGGGGCTTGCATTCGATTTGAGTGATGGCCTTGCCATTTTCATAGCTTTGTTGGAATATCGCAAAGACAAATTCATCGGACTTGTACAAATTGAAAATCGTATTAGGTGACATATACTCGCCATCTTGACCAAAATCCGCATCATTTATTTGTACTTCATTATCGTTTTTAAGATAAAGCCAGACAGTTTCATCATCCGAAATAATAAGTTTATCATCGATATCCAATTCAAATTTCTCACCTGACTGGATGAGGCTTCCCTCTTTCGTCTGGGGAGCTTCTCCTGGGAGTTCAATTTTTAAATCAAAGCTTATGTGATGTGAATTATGAGACTCATAGTCATCCATGATTTTCTCCAGAATATCAAGGGCTTGCTGGTCTGAAAGCTCATTGCTATCCCCAGAAGATTGCCCAATAAGGCCATGGCTCAGGCACAGCATCATACTTAATAGGGGTAATATCTTCATATAAGTCTAAGTTCTACGAAACACAAATTTATGTTTAGTAACAATTTAATTCATTTAAAAGCCTGTTAAATGTCATAGGGCTTATCAGCCAGGAATTCAGCATGGGTTTGAAAACTTGCGGATTCGGCATGCACTTCAAATTCTCTCATAAGGCTTAACCAGGGTTCACTGACATTGTCCATAGACATGGCTGTAATTTGCAGTAAAGGCAATTCACGTTCAGAAACCAGCTCTTCACACTGCCGGCTTTATTCTCCCACAGTAAAGACCCTGGGAAGCGTGTCCAGAGAGCTTGGTTGTAGCTGGACTACTGAAATGACTGAGAACAAAGAGATTAAAGACAGGAAGCTTTCTTTCGGGTTCATAAGATCAATTAAAACGTAAATCCATGCAATATGTACAAAAATTCAGGCCTTTGGTATAAAGAGCTTTCAAATACATACATATTTAAATAATTTCAGATAAGAAATCCAATATATGATAATCGATATAATTGCAGGCATACTTGTGGCAATAGGAATTTACCAGGGCTTTAACCAGGGACTCATCAAAACTGTCTTTGCCGTCTTATCACTTGTAATTGCCATTGTAGCAGCCCTTAAGTTGTCACCTATCCTGATTCGTCTCCTACAGAACAATCTGGATTTCAATCCTGCGGTACTTTTTGTCATTGGGTTTATACTGACATTTATTATTGTCATGGCTCTCATCCGTTTCCTTGGAAAGAAAATAGAATCTGTCTTCAAGGATCTTAATATCACCTTATTCAATAAAATCATGGGAGCTTCTGTCCTCGGTTTGCTCTATGCTGTCATTATCAGCTACGGCTTGCATTTCATGGACAGAATGGATCTGGTCAGCGAACTTCAAAAACAAAGTTCATTAAGTTACCCTTTCCTGGATCCTCTTCCTGAAATGACTGCCAGGACAGGTCATAACCTGAAACCTGTATTCCAGGAGTTCTGGACGGCATTCATGGATACCATGGATGATATTAAAGAACACGGGAATGAAATGACGATGCCTGGTACTGAAGACAAACCCCAGGATTAGACTGCGTTATTTCCGCGAAGGTGCTCAATATAATTAAGCAATTCTGCCTCCGTTGAGAATAGCACATCCCTTGGCTTGCTGCCATTGGATTCGCCAACAATGCCAAGAGCTTCCATCTGGTCCATAATCCTTCCGGCGCGGTTATATCCTAACTGGAGCTTTCTTTGTATCATGGATGTGGATCCATGCTGGTTGGCAACAATCAGTCTTGATGCCTCTTCGAACATAGGATCCAGATCAGACCATTTGAGATTGCTGTCGCCCATCTCACCGTTTTCATCTGCTACTTCCGGCAGGTAAAATGGTTCTGCAAATCCTCTCTGATCGCTGATATGTTTTATGACCTCTTCTACTTCAGGTGTATCAACGAAAGCACATTGCAGTCTGATAATATCACTGCCTACAGATAAGAGCATATCCCCTTTTCCAATCAATTGCTCGGCCCCCTTGTGATCCAGAATAGTTCGCGAATCGATCTGGGAGGTAACCTTGTAAGCAATCCTTGCCGGGAAATTGGCTTTAATCATACCTGTGATAATTTTGACAGATGGCCTTTGAGTGGCGATGATAAGGTGTATACCTATGGCTCTAGCCAGCTGCGCCAGTCGTGCGATCGGCAATTCTATTTCCTTACCTGCTGTCATAATCAGGTCTGCAAACTCATCAACGACAAGAACAATGAATGGAAGGAATCTGTGTCCATCTTTCGGACTTATTTTCCTGTTGATATATTTTTCATTGTATTCCTTTATATTCCTTGCTCTGGCTTTTTTAAGAAGATCATACCGCTCATCCATTTCGATGGTAAGTGAGGTTAAAGTCTTGATCGCCTTCTTGGTATCCGTGATTATCGTCTCCTCCTCCTCTTCAGGTAAGAAGCCAAGAAAATGTTTGTCCAGGTAGCTGTATGGAAACAATTCTACTTTTTTAGGATCAATCATAACCAGTTTGACCTGGGAAGGGTGCTTCTTATACAGCAAAGACATCAATATGGTATTGATACCAACAGATTTACCCTGTCCGGTGGCACCTGCTATGAGAAGGTGCGGCATCTTAGCCAGGTCTGCCACAAAAACTTCATTGGAAATAGTCTTGCCAAGAACGATTGGAAGATCCATTTTGGCATGCTGAAATTTATCTGAACTGGCTACTTCTTTGAATGAAACAATCTGCTTGTTTTTATTAGGCACTTCAATACCAACCGTACCTTTCCCCGGGATAGGTGCAATGATACGGATCCCCAAAGCTGCGAGGCTCAGAGCTATATCATCTTCCAGTTTTTTGATAGAAGATATTTTAACGCCCGGTGCCGGTACAATCTCGTAGAGGGTTACTGTAGGACCAATGGTAGCCCTGATCTTTGTGATTTTTATGTTGTAATTCAGCAGGGTCTTGATAATCTGGTTTTTATTTTCCTCCAGCTCTTCCCTGTTGATAGACTTTTTGTATTCGCTGTAATCTTCAAGCATATCAAAGTCAGGAAAACTATAGTTTGATAGCTCTTTTGTAGGATCATATGGCTCAAAGTCATCCGGATTCTCTTCTTCGACATACAATTTCTCGCTGTCCATATCCGGCACATTACTCTTATTCAAGGTGTTACTGCCCCCTGGAGATTGGGATGCTGCAGTTGCTTCAGGCTCCTCCAGCTCAAGTTCAAGCTCTGGTTGCTCATTCTTGTCTGTCTTGGAGGAAGGCTTGGGAGCAGTCTCTTGCTCCTGATCGACTGAGAAGTCCAACATGTTTGAATGGCTTTCCTCAGATTTATCTTCAGCAGGAAAATCACTACTTCCTGCAGTTGTTGGTTGCAATCCTTCTATGTCATCAAATAATAAAGAAGCTGTGGTTTGTTTCTTTTTTGATTTAGTGCTGCTGCCTGCCTTGACAGGAAAAATAGATTCCAGTGTGCCTACAAAATTGAGTCGGGATATGGAATAGTTGCCCAGGTCTGTAGCAAATCGAAGCCGTTCCAACTGCATCATCGGATTGATTATCCAAATGAAGCTTCCACTGATTAATAAAAGCATGAGCAAAACCACACCGATCTGACCAAGAAAGCTTGCCAGATATGAATACATGGCAAAACCCATCACACCTCCCCAACTGAATTCCGAACTTCTGAAAATAAATTCAAGTACCAATGAAAAAAAGCTCATCACAAGAATGGCCTTACAACTTAGATTTATAAAGCTGGCAAATGATCCTTTCAGAACAAGACATAATCCCAATCTGACCAATAGAAATAGACAGACGATAGAACTTAAGCCGAACCCCCAGTAGAAAAACAGATGAGCAGTGTATGCACCAAGTCGTCCAAGCCAATTCTCTACAGTAATATTAGGAGCAAAAAGGAGCTCACTGGACAGCAGGAGAACCTTATCCTGATCAGATTTCCAGGTGAAGAAATACGATATGAATGCAATGCTTAAATAAAGGGCAAGGAAGAAACACAGAATTCCCAATATCTTGAATATACGCTCATCCTTTAAATTGAATGAACCAGTTGATTTTTTCCTAGCGCTTTTTGTTTTTTTCTTAGCCATCAGGATCCGGGATTGAGATTAACAATTACTTTGCGAATATAGACGTATATTTCATATTATAAAAATATATCATATGTTTTTTATTATTAATCAATAAGTATACGCATTATAATATTATACAATATGTAATAATTATTTTTGCCCATCCTGCCTATTATTTTAATTTTGCGCCAAACCCTGAAGAATGAATAAACATAGCATTATGATTGCTGGAGCCGGTGGCATTGGCCACGCTGCAGCTGTAATTCTGAGCAACTACAAAGCAGAAGACCTCGATATATTTATTGGCGATAGATTCCTTGAAAATGCTGAAAAATCAGCTTCGGAAATCAATTCAAAAACGGGCCAATCAGTGTGCAGTCCTTTTCTTTTCCCTGAAGAAGGGGAAAATGATGATCTCTCAAAATTTTTGGAAAGAACAGATGTCATTCTTGATTGCCTGCCCGGCAGTCAGGCGCCAAGATTAGCTGAACTGGCAAAAAAATACAACTGCCATTATGCCAACCTCACCGAATATGTAAGGGAAACGGATATGGTAACTGAAATAGCCGAGTCATGTGACACGGGATTTGTCCTGCAAACCGGCCTGGCACCCGGATACATCAATGTCCTCGCCAATCACCTGTTTCAAAGATTTACAGAGAAATATAAAGTAGATAAAGTAGATACCATTGAGATGAAAGTGGGTGCGCTGTCAAAGCACGCTCCTGAACCGTATTTCTACGCATATACATGGAGTCCTATTGGTGTAGCCACAGAATATGTAAAGCAGGCCATTGTTGTGGATGACTACGAGACCAAATACATACCATCCCTTTCTAAAACGGAAATGATCCTCATCGATGGTGTAGCCTATGAAGACGATTACACTTCGGGAGGTGCCGCTGATCTTCCAAAAGCCTTAGCTGGTAAAACGAAGAATCTCAGGTATAAAACCCTTAGATATCCAGGTCACTATAAATGGGTCAGATCAGTTCTTAAAGAAACACCGGAAGGGGAAGATAAAGTTGCCTTCCTTAACAGAACCATGCAATCACAAATACCAGCCGTCGAAGATGATGTTGTTGTTGTATTTGCATCGGTAAAAGGACAAGACAGTGGCGGGCAGCTTAGATCATTGGAAAAAAGCATTTTTGTCAATCCCTCAAAAATAAATGGTATAAAACTGCGGGCGATACAGACAACCACAGCGGCACCTCTTTGCCAGATGGCACTTATGCTTCTCGAAAACAAACTTAAAGGGCCTGTATTTCAAAGTCAGATACCAGCCCTGGAATTTTTGAATGGGGAGATTGTAAGTTCGGTCTTTGGAGAAATCGATGAATAGTGAGGAGCACTATATCAGTGCTACAAAAAAGTGGATTGCAGAATTCGTAATCGGATTTCATCTATGCCCTTTTGCTAAATCCGTATTCGATAGCGGCTATATACTCTTCAGCCTGGAGCTTTCTGATGATGCACATATGCAATTGATTGCATTTTGGAATACCCTGCAACAACTGGAAAAGAATAAGGATTTCTCCACTTCAATTCTTATCCTTCCAAATGCTCCAGAAGATTTTGAAAGCTACCTTGAGGTATTTGAAAAAGCAGAAAGCCTGCTGGAAGAATCTGGATTGAGCAACACTTTTCAATTAGCTGGCTTCCACCCTGCATATCTTTTTAATGAGGAAAAAATTTCGGCTCCCACTCACTATACAAATCGCTCGCCCTACCCTCTAATTCATATTCTGTATGTGGATGATGTCAGAAGGACAATAAAATCGCATCCTGACATAGCCTCTGTACCCAGTATGAATATCCTTAAGATGAAGGATCTTGGCATTGAGTCTTTGAGTCAATTGCTACAGTCGTACTATAAAATTGATGATTGAATTCAGCGCCTTATCAGGAAGTCCGTGAATTCCTCGGGATTTGATTTGCTGTAATCCAGTTTTTTTACCTCTGCACTGGAAGGCCCGTAATGACACCATTCCATAAAAGCGTTGATGCCTTCAACTGCACCCTCTACAAATATTTCAACGGAGCCGTCACCCAGGTTCTGCACCCATCCCTTAAGGAATAGTTTATCCGCCTTTTTCTTGGTATAATACCTGAACCCGACCCCCTGGACTCTGCCTGTCACTATAATATGGTAAGCGTCCTCATTCATCGCTTGCAGTGTCACGGATGAGTCCGTCGACTGCCGCCTCTATCATTTCGAATACAGCTTGAAAACCACCTTCAAAATACGGGTCAGGCACCGCCCTGTTTTGTCCAGGATGACTGTAGTTGAGCAACAAATTTACTTTTTGCCGGTCAGAATCTTCGCGAGCCAGCTGGACTATATTATTATAATTGGAGCTATCCATAGCAAGGATCAGATCGAATGCATCAAAATCCCTTTGCTTGAATTGCCGTGCTCTCTGATCACTGATGTCAATACCATTTTCGCTGGATGTACTGATAGATCTTGGATCCGGTGCCTCTCCTACATGCCAGCTTCCGGTACCTGCACTATCCACCTGCCAATTCAGGCCCAGGACATGAATTTTATGTTTTAAAATGCCTTCAGCCATTGGAGATCTACAGATATTTCCCAGGCATACCATCAGTATTTTCATTCCAAACTCCTTAATATTTCTAAATGCGTAAGGTTATAGCAGTGTTCAATCAAGTCCTTGTAAATCCGATTTTTGACAAGTAATTCCTTGGTTCCAAATATAATAACATTCTCTCTTGCCCTGGTTAGCGCTACATTCAGTTTACGATCAATACCTTCCGATGATACATTACTTATAGACTCAAGGGCCTGTGCCTTGGAAACAGCCAGCGATATAAGAATATGATCTCGCGCTCCCCCCTGATATCGTTCTACCGTATCAATGCTTAGATCCTGTGTTAGCCTGGACCCAAGCCTATTTCTTATAACTGCGATTTGTGAACGGAATGGTGTTATAATACCTATTGAGCCTGGCGTTAATGGCTTATTATTATAATCGTATATTTTCGTCCAGTGATCTATAATAATGGAAACAAGATCGGCTTCCGTTTCATTCGTCTTGTGAGTGAGCGTTTCATCCAGGGGCGTATCCACAAAGATCATCCTGTTTTGGATCAGAATTTGGGATAAACTATCAAAGTCTTTCAATGATAATTCTGAACTCAATCGAGCGATTCCATCAATAATATCCAACTTGCCTTCATAAAACTGAGGACTGACGAATGCAAGGATATCCTTATGCATACGCCCTTGTCGGTCAAGAGCTGCATAAGCCCAATCCCAATTCATGGCGCAGCAGCGCGCATACAGCCTCTCAAATAAGGAATTTGATAAATTCCTAAGTCCTGTTCTATCTGATAATTCCTCATCAGCGACAACACACAAAGCACTATCCTGGACAACAACAGCAGGCAACTGTTTGTGATCACCGATCAGGATAAACTTTTCAAAGCGCGCCAACATCCCGACCAACATAGGCTCAAGAATCTGACTTGCCTCATCAATAATGACCAGATCAAAGTTCTTAATCTTCCCAATCTCTTCACGTCCCTGAAAAGAGCTCACCGTAGATACGAATACGCGGTGAGACTGTAGCAAGGACAGTACTTCCTCCCTGGTGTGAATGCCCTCCATGCGTGCTGATAGAAGCTTGTCGGTAAACTTCTCTGAACAAGAATACCGTGAACCTAGCCTTATATACCGGCCTTCCAATAGCTTGTCAATCGATGCGCAGATTTCATCAACAGCCTTGTTCGTATATGCCAGAAGTAAAATGTTATAATTCGAATTATTGAAATAATGATCCAAAAAGCATCGCAGCATGATGCTTGTCTTTCCTGTTCCCGGCGGACCCCACAGCAAAAAATAATCTTCAGCTGCTATCGCTTTATTGATAACTTCACTTTGGTATGGACTTAATATTGAATTCTCATATCTCTGCAGATTGACTTCTTTTTTACCGGGAGCTTCAAGTCCCAACAAGAGTCTTCTGAAGTCAGGACTTGAGGAGATAAAGCCGAAGAGACCGTGAAACTGTTTAAGAAAACCACTATCCAGAGTGTCCGATTCAATATGCCAGAATTTATATTTCCTGAAAGAATCATGATTCTTCTGACGGGCTCTCAGTCGAACAGTAAGGCCCTCTTGTGAGATGTCGATGATAGTGCATTTAAAAATCTGATGCCTTAATACAGCTCGGTAGGAATTCGTTTCAGGATAGAGCACGGCAATATCACCTTTCCTGAATCTGCTCAGCCGTGAAGACTTTTCTGAAAATTTAAGACTAATGGTCGGATTATCGTTGGCCGCCTCATTGCTTTCAATAACCATATCCGAAAGGATCATGAACTTCTCCTTTTTGTTATCTATGGTGTCAAGCCAAAGTGAGGCAAGCCCGCTATTCGTATATAGACCGTGCTGCCCTTTTTTCGAAAGATGATATTCCCGGTTTATGAAAGAAACAAATTTCCTGTAATACAGTTTTTCGAGATCGGTCAATGCATCGTAAACGGATTTAAAGTGCCTGGCATCCCGAATCAGAAAATTAAAACCCTCAGGAATTTTTTCAGGATCGAGATAGGATAACAGGCTCTTAAGAATGTCATCATTATCTCCTGACAAAATCCATTCAGACAATATAATATCATTCCTTAGATAGAGCGCATTCATCTGCCTGTCGCGAACTCTTGGCGCATATTTAAGATTCCCTTCATCCAGATAGGAATACAATATGTAGTTATTTGATCTTACCTTGCCCTCGTGAACAGACTCCAGCAAGAGATCATATAAGAGGGTTTGAATGAAATGGTTTTCATTGAGTCCGTAACTGTTAGGTCTGAAGAGCTTACCGCTCTTAAGTTCAACAATATCGGACTGCTCATCATCCTGATTAAAATGATAGAGATCCAGTCTACCCTGCAAGCCATATTCACAAGAATAAAAACTGGGTTCAAGAAAAGACCGGTCAGGAGCCATAGCCGTTTCTGGCAATTCATTGCTGACAATGCGGACCAAGTGGGTATAATGTTGTTTAAGCTTCGCAAGAAATCGTCTTAAATCCTCATCATGCATAAGTGCAAAAGAAACTGCCGTAGTGTTGAAAACTTGTTTGACCAACTCATCATAAGGTGTATCAGGCTTGTGGATCAATTCATCAAAAATGTAATTGACTACATTACCCATCAGCAAGTGATGATTGGCTTCCACAGGTATCAACTTGCTTGCTACTGCATTTATAGCATGTGCGTCATTGCCTTGAAAGCATTCAGAAATACTTGTTACGCCAACAAGGAAATCAGGCTCCAGGACAATGCCGGATGCCTCCCAATAAGACTCTTTTTTTCTCAGGTCAATAAGACTCGCTGAAAAGGGTAATTCCAAAAACTGTTTTGCTTTCAGTAATTGCCTTGAAAACTGATCATTATTGACATAGGCCATTTGCTCATGCTGCTCTTCAAACTCTTCAATGAATTTTAGCTGCAATCCATGGTGCTGATGTTCTGAAATATCGATAATATATGCTCTGACCACACGCCGGTATTCCCAGCTCTGGCTTTTATTTTGTTTGAATTCGGGAAGTATTGAATAGGCCTTGGGAATATTGAGTTTGTAAAAATGCCGAAGGTTGTGCCATAAGAGCGTTTTACCAAGCTCCTCCATATCTCTATTTGAAAAGCTGTGATCCTCCCTTTTTTCTGAAAGCCTCCTGAAATAGTGATTTAATCCGGTAAGGGTGCGATTATAATTAAAATGCACTGACGTATAAACCATCCTTGAAAACAGGCTGGCAAAAGCAACATTCCTGTTTTCAGTAATGCACTCGAAGAAAAAGCTGAACAAATGGAGAATCTTTTCCAGCTGTAAATTCCCCCCGTCAGCATTATCTTCCATCTTTAAAAGTGCTGCCTCTATTTCTTTTAGCTTCTGGATATCCACTGATTGAATTATGTCACAATATCAGATATTCATTAATAATAGTAAATAAGCTTAAAAGGAATCCCTAGTTGGCGATTTTTCTGCGATCTTAGACAAGAAGAAAGACCAATTTTATGTGCCAACAAATCTCTTTACACTGAAAGCATGAACATTAAAATTTGAATACAGCAGCAAGAGAATCATTCAAGAATACAATCATTGATGCCGCAGAATATCTCGATACAGCCCCGGAAGACATTCATACTATTGCCGGCATATACATTGATGCAATAAGGCAGGCGCTCTATCGCGTCTTACTGGATAGTAAGAAATCCAAAAGCGTAAATTATATATGGGCAGCTATGAATTCATCCGGTGAAAGAAACAGCTTGAATAAATCTAGCGTTCGCTCGACAGCCTTATCGATGAACCTGGCTACCAGACTTATTCCTGACGTAATAGGCAGGAAGCAATTCAATCAATGGATTGAATCATCAAAAAGTATTGAGCCCTCTAAGAGTTCCGCACTCTTCAAACTCATATTTGCCGACTGCTTCAGGCATTTTATGATTGCGAGAAGTGACCTGAAATTCAATTACAGCTCAATCTTACGCTTCGCACAATATCTTGTTTTTTCAGTGCTGTGTCTCTTGCTTTTAGCCTTTATATTCAATTAATCTTGTGTTATTCTCCATAAGGATCGTCATAAAATATACAATTGTTATTTCTTTATAGTTACTATACACTTAGACACTCATCTATATAAATGAGCCACAAGGTCGAGGTACAATGATAAAATCAGGAATTGGCAGGATTATAACAATGATAGGTTTCATTTTGGTGATGACCGGCCAAATTGCGATTTCCCAGGTACTGGGCCCCGAAATACTCAAAGATAAAGAGCCGGCAGAGATTGATTTTGAATATTCACAGGGTTTTATCATCCTGAATCTGCGCTTCAGCAAAGCATTGCCTTTAAAATTTATCCTGGACACCGGCGCTGAACATGTCATTTTATTTCGCCGCGAGATAACAGACATCTTAGGTATTGAATATGAAAAGCGCATCAATCTGGTAGGTTCCGATCTGGAAAGGGAGGTCTATGCATTTATTTGCCGTAATGTGGCCTTGCAGCTTGAAAAAACTCAAACCGTCAGCAGGGATATAATCGTTTTGGAAGAAGACTTCCTCCATCTCGAAGAGCTCACTGGAGAAGCCATACATGGCATTTTGGGAACCCGCTTTTTCAGGAATCTGATTATGGGAATCGACTATAAAAAAGGCAAGTTGACGCTGCACAGTGCAGACAGTTTTAGGCCACCAACTGAACCGGATTTCAAAAAAATCTCTATTGAAATTGACAAATACAAACCCTATGTCAGAAGCAAGATGAAGCGTGCCGATGGACTTGAACTCGATCTGAAATTATTAATAGATACAGGTGCTGCATTGCCATTCATGCTCTTTGTAGACACCCATCCTTCATTGACCCTGCCGGATTATTTTGTCAAAGGCAATCTGGGAAAAGGACTTGGTGGCGACCTCATGGGCTACCTGAGCAAAATGCGGGAATTACAATTCACTGAACATTTCAGTTTCAATAATATCATTACAAGTTTTCAAAAATTAGACACGCTTATAAATCCTGAGGTTTACAAAGGACGAAACGGCCTGATAGGAAATCCCATTCTTGAGCGATTTCACATTATCCTGGATAATGTCAATGGCATCATGTATCTCAAAGCACGAAAAAATTACAACAAGGATTTTAAATACGATAAAAGCGGTCTCGTCATCTATGCTTTTGGACCTGAACTCAATGACTATTATGTAAAAGAAGTTATCGAAGGTTCACCCGCCTGGAATGCGGGAATCCGATCCGGAGACATGATAAAATCACTCGGAATTTGGCCCATTAATTTCTATTCCCTGAGACACATTCTCAACAAATTAAAAGGGCGAGAAGGCAAAAAGATCAGAATGAAGCTGGAGAGAAATGGACGCAGTTTCAGAACAAACTTAGTTCTAAATGATTTTCTCTCTCCGAAAAAGCTAAAAAAAGCTAAAAATAAATGACACTATACTATTGAAAGTAGTATAAAATAAGCATATCTTTGCAGTCCATTTTTCGGAAGCTAAATAATATGACATGTTTGCGATAGTAGAAATAGCAGGTAAACAAATAAAAGTTGAGGCAGAAAAGGAATACTTTGTCAATCAACTGAATGGAGAAGCCGGTGACAAGCTGAGTTTTGACAATGTACTCTTGGCTGGTGGAGACAAAGAAACCAAAGTTGGAACCCCTTCAATCAAGGGTGCCAAAGTGGATGCCACCATCGTTGAACATGTCAAAGGTGATAAAGTGATCGTTTTCAAGAAGAAAAGAAGAAAAGGATATCGTGTAAAGAACGGACACAGACAACCTTTCACTAAAATCAAGATCGAAAAGATCAAAGCGTAATTAATTTTAGAAAAGAAAATCTCAAACAATGGCTCATAAAAAAGGTGTAGGTAGTACGGATAACGGACGGGACAGTAATAGTAAACGACTTGGTGTCAAACTATTTGGTGGTCAGGAAGCCAAAGCTGGAAATATCATCATCAGACAGAGAGGAACAAAATTCCATCCAGGTTTGAATGTTTACATGGGTAAAGATTTTACCATCCATGCTGGCGTTGACGGTACTGTAAACTTCCGTAAGAAACGATTGGGCAGAACTTTTGTCAATATCATTCCTAAGGGTGAAGAAGTGACAACTGCACCTGCAGTTAAGAAGACTGTTGCAAAGAAAGCAGAAGCTGCACCTGCAGCTCCTAAAGCTGAAGCCAAAAAGGAAGCTCCTGCAAAAGCAGCTAAAGTTAAAGGAGACGATATGAGAAAAATTGAAGGCATAGGACCTAAAATAGCTGAAAAACTAGCTGAAGCAGGTATCGCCTCTTTCGCTGATCTGGCTAAGTCTGAAGTTTCAAAACTACAGGAAGTTTTGGATGCAGCTGGTTCAAGATACGCATCGCGTAACCCATCAACCTGGCCAATGCAAGCTGATCTTGCTGCTGCAGCCAAATGGGATGAGTTGAAAGATCTTCAAGCCCGAATCGAGAATGGCGTTTTAAAATCCGATGACGCCTCCGGTGATGAAGGATAATTACTACGTGTAAGACTGAATAAAGCAATATATCAAACGCCTGGGATTCTCCCGGGCGTTTTTTTATATGCCGCTCAGAACTGTGGAAATCACCCAACCCTCCTCTTTGTTCTCCAATATCACCTTGTGCCAGTCAGAAAGACTATCCAGAATTTGGACATGCGTTCCGGGGACCAAATCCCGTATAGCTTCAGACCTCGCATCTGCAGCTCCATAAAGCACTTCAGGCAGCATCACAAGGGCATGAGCATCATCGTGGTAGTAAGCGTCTGATGAATAGCCCAGCGCAAGAGCAAATAAAAACAAGCAAAGCAAAGCAAGAGCACGCAGAAAGTCCCTCAGCTTGAGATGACGCTCACGCCCCAACTGCCAGCGATATAGCATATATAGAAAAAGAATGCCTGCAATAAGCTGGATAATAAACCAGCTGACAGGACTTATACTCAAGCTCAGCTTTTTCCAATAGACCGAGAGAAAGAAATCGGGTACTTCAAATATATCAATGCCGGCTTCAATCCGTAAACCTGATAAAGCCCTGTTTATACCCGAGTCATATGGATATAGTTTCCTAGCCTTCTCGAGATAATAGATGGCAAGAACCATCTCTGAATTTTTATAGTGAGCCAGTGAGCGGTTCATATATAAGGCTTTGGAATAAGCGGACCGAGACTCCAGTTGATCATATACATTGATGGCCCATTGATAATCGCCCTTTTCAATGGCCTTTAGGCCTTCTTTCATGAGTGCTTCAGCTGATGGCTGTGAGCCATCCATCGCAAAGGGAATCAATAATAAAATCAGTATGTATTGAGACAGCGTTTTCATTTCTTTCCTCCTTTTATCGCATTTGCCTTTTTTATTATTTCATTGACATCTTTTTCGTATTCATCCTGCGGTTTTCTGGAAACATCTGTTCCTGCCAGACTTCTGCTCACTTTTAGAACGTCCTGCCATCGCTTTGGTTTCAGCTGTTCCGACCATTTAAAGTCTTTTAGTCTCAATTCATCTGCACTTGCTTTTTGGATTGGAATCAGCTCCGAATCAGGTTCTGCATAATACCTGACCGTAAGCAGGTCACTGGCATTAAAATAAAAAGCCATGTGGCCGCATATTGTCCTTGTAGGTCCCAGCATTGCATCTTCTTCGTCTCTAATAAAATATAAACTCTCGGAGTTGCCCCGCACTATCATCTTTTGAAGTCGATTACTGTCGAGGTAAGCATGAATGTATGAACCCTTAATCTGATTGTAATATTCATCTACTTCATTAGAAATAATAAAGGCATTGGAACTGGCTATAATCTCCTTGATTTCATCATCCTTTAGCACAAGTTTGATCGTATCGGCCGTAAACTGGGTAGTATCTGACCAGACAATGGGACTCCCATGCAGAAAAATAATGGAGTCCCTTTCCGAAAAAAACATGGAATCACACACCGCCTGCAAATCGGATTTGAATATTTTAACATACCTGACGGCCTCCATGAATTGGGTGCCATCCAAACTATCTTTGGCACTTATAAGCGTATCGGCACTGAAATAGAGCGTATCCTTATCTACCAATTGCTTTACCAAAGGTCTTCTAGATTCGGCTATGGCCTTAAAATACTCATCCTTCTCCCTGTATAAGAATACATCCGATTCTATTTCCCTGTTGTCAATGGTGTCACGCCAGATGGCACCACCCATAACCTTTCCCAGGTCTGATAAATTGATATAATCAAGAGAATCGCCAGAGAGTATACCTTCTTCCATTTCGATTTTTGCTTCACCGCCAATTCTTACATCGCCTGTTTCCTGGTTGTAGCTAATAATTTCTCCTTCTATGAATTTATCAGCCTCTGCGTAGCTGGCATCACCTTCCAGTATGATGTCATTTGTTTTTTCATCAAGACTTATCTTTTCGGCTCTGGCCTCACTGACACTATCTTTTACATATGCGTCCCCATATAAAATTGTCAGACTATCAGCACCCGAGAAGCTCATGTGCTTAGACCGCGCCAGTTGATCTTTGCTGAAGTACACTGGATTCCCTGAAAAATAGGCGCGCTTATCCAGCAAGTCATAAAAGCCTTCCTCACAGTAAATACGCTTGTCTTCTTGCTGTATATACGTGGATGTAATAAAATAGGCTCTGTCAATATCTGTATCATAAAGTAATGAATCCGACTTGAAGCTTGTCTGGCCATCGATAGCTGTCACCTCTTCGTAAAAGTATGCTGTGTTATTTCGGACATTATACCTCGCGCGAAGGCTACTGAGCTTCAGATCCCGATTTATAAGAAGGCAGGTATCTGGAAATATGGCAAACTTATTTTCAAGATCATAGTATAGTCTCTCGGTAAACATCTTCTTTTCCTTGTTCTCAAGTACGACGCCATAAAACAGTTCCGCGTACTTGCTGTCTCCATCATAGTATAATGAATCTGAAAATATACGGATGGTATCATCCTGGATAATAATAACATCACCTATTGCCTGTAGTTGATTTTCATATAAGATTGCTGAATCACAAAACATAAAAATGCTATCGTGAATAACCCGAACATTCCCTTTCAGATATTGCCTATTTTTTTTGTCCTTGATCTCATTGATGGATTTGTCAGCATTTTCTATAAGTACCCTTGACTCAGATGTCGTGTCTTTACTTTCCTGCGCTGCAAGACCCAGGCTCCAGATGCAGATCAAGCTTGTAAGTAAAATTTGTGGAATGCGTATGACTGTTGAAAACCCCATTCAATTAACCTTCCTTGTAGTAGACTTTCTTGCGCACGGTATTGGGTGGCATATGGGTCCCAAAATGCTGCACCCAATACTTACCATATCTGGCCATACCCGTTTCCTTCATGCGTGGATTCATCAGCATCTTGCAATGCGTTTTACTCTCAAGCCAATCCAATATCGTCTCATTAAAGCTTTTTTGTCCCTCGGCAAGGTTTTCGCCGGCAAATTGCCATTTGTACCCAGCTGCATCCAGTCTTTGACCTATATCCTTGCCATCTCTGGATTTGTGGGAAAAGTAATTGTACCTGGACATTTCCAGCGCATGCCCATAGGCTGTGCCTTCCAATACATTATTCCATTCCAATGGGTTGACAGGTGCCATATATTCAGAACCACAATAACAACCTTGAGACCTGATTTCATTCACTTTTTGCAAAGCGTAATCCGGATCAAAATACTTTGATGGTGCACAGGCACCGAGTATCATCCAAACGGTTGAGGCTATTGTTAAAAACAGCCCATTTTGCGATATGTATTTTATAAAAGAAAAATCTCTTTTTGTGTATTTAAATACCATAGCAGTACAGCTAACGTTTATTAATAATTACCCTCTCTTAAACTTTTAAAAGATAAAAAAGCAATCATTCCTGCCAAATTCTCATGGAAATATAAGCTCAATAGAAGAAGTATGAAATAATTCTGAAGAATAATAGCTCTTTTATGCTTAAAACGGCTCATTTACTGATATACATATAATAACACCCAATCAACTTAAAATCTTGTAATTAGATCATTCAATGTTTAAACATTGTTCTTGAAGATTTGTTAATCTCTTGTCAATGCCAGATAGATTCTTGTAAATGTCCTATCCTGCACTGATTTTTGAATCAAATTCAACTGAATGAAAATCAAATTCGCACTAATGCTTTGTACTCTGCTGTTAGATTTAACAGTATCGGCGCAGAGACCTGGTACGGCCAGCAAAGTAGAACTGAGTGCTACTGTAGTAGATGGTGATACGGGTTCAGGGCTGGAGTTCGCCACGGTGACTATATTAAGCAAAAAAGATACTTCAATAATAGACGGAGCCCTGACAGGACCATCCGGTATGTTTAGCACTTCACTGGTACCTGGTGACTACTTTGCAAGGGTGGAGTTTATTTCCTATCAGACCATTATACTGGAAACAATACTATTTCCTGAAGATGGCTCAGACGTTAATCTGGGCACGATACGCCTGGTACCTGAAAGCACAGTACTGGAAGATGTTGTCATCACAGCCGATCGCAGTGAGACCGTTTTTGCTCTTGATAAACGCGTATTCACAGTCGGTAAAGATCTGGCAAATAGAGGTGGCTCAGCTGAAGATATCCTTGATAATGTACCTTCAGTAACCGTCGATATTGACGGGAATGTTGCTTTGAGAGGAAGTTCAGGTGTCAGAATCCTTATCAACGGGCGTCCATCTGGCCTTGCCGGATTGGGTAATGCCAATGGTCTGAGGAATATCGCTGCCAACATGATTGAAAAAGTTGAAGTCATCACCAATCCATCTGCGCGTTATGAGGCAGAAGGTATGGCCGGTATTATAAACATCATCCTCAAGAAAAATGAAAACAGTGGCTTCAATGGTTCATTTGATCTGACGGGTGGGTATCCAAGCCGAAATGGGGCAAGCGCCAACCTGAATTACCGCAAAAACAATATAAACTGGTTCGTTAATTATGGCGTAAACCATAATGAAAATCCGGGAGGCGGATACAATGTGCAGGATCAATCCTTCATCGACGAGACAAGCATGTCAGAACTCCGCAGGTTTACAGAACTGGACAGAAGCAGGCTAAGGTCGGGACTTTCAAACAGCCTTAGACTTGGACTTGATGTATTCTTTACAGAGAAGGATCAATTAACCGGATCATTGTTGTACAGGAAATCTGACGATGAAAATGAATCGACCCTGATTTTCGAAGATTATATTGCAGAAGCCGGTGATTTCGATTTTGCGCCACTTTGGGACAGGGATATTTCTGATCTTGTGCGTGGCGAAGGTCGAGATATTGCCAATACAATCAGTGATGATCTATTGTATTCTGTTACCAACAGAACAGACAATGAATTTGAAGATGAACTCGATTTCGAGTACAATCTGAATTACCGAAAAGAGTTCAGTTCGAGAGAACATAATCTGAATGCCAGTCTTCAATTCCGTGAAAGTACAGAGACAGAAGGCTCTGAACTGGTGAGTCAATTCAGAGATGATCTCCCTGGTGCGGGTGACCCACTCAAACAAAGGTCCAATAACACTGAAGGACAGGAAAACTGGTTGTTCCAGGTCGACTATGTCCACCCATTGGGTAAGGACCATAAGTGGGAAGCTGGATTGCGAAGCTCATTCAGAACCATACAAAACGATTATATCGTTGAAGAGGAAGTTAATGGCAGCTATATTCCTTTAGCAGCGTTCACAAATAACTTTGTCTACGATGAAGATATCCAAGCAGCCTATGGTATCTATGGAAATACATTTGGTAAATTCAGTTACCAAATGGGTTTGCGTTACGAATATTCCTTGATCAACACACGATTACTTCAATCAGAAAATGGTGCTGAAAATAAAAGAGAATATTCCAATCTGTTTCCTTCCGGATTCCTTAACTATAACTTCAGCGAAGAATTTGCTTTGCAAGCAAGTTATAGCCGACGTATCAACAGGCCTGGATTCTGGACACTTAATCCCTTTTTTACTTTTTCAGACAACAGGAACTTCTTTTCGGGCAACCCGAACATCGATCCGGAATACACTGATTCATATGAAATTGGCCAAATATTCTATCTCGATAATCTGAGCTTCTCAGGAAGCTTTTTCATGAGACATACTGATGCGTCAATTCAACGCGTATTAATAGCAGATAAAGTTGAAGCCACTACGCTCAGAGTGCCTATTAATATTGGTACCATTAATGACTATGGGCTGGATATTTCAGTCAATTTTTCTGGTCTTGAATGGTTGAGACTTGATGGTAACTGCAATATATTCCGCAATCAGCTGAACCTGACACAAGAAGAAACAGATCAGGAGATCTATAATTACTATACTACAGCAAGAAACTATGAAGGATCCCCTGAAGATTTCAGGTCGGTCTATGATTACAATCTTAATGAGACGGATAACATAACCTGGAATGGACGAATAACAGCACGAATAACTGTGTGGGATTCAGATCTCCAGATCAGAACCAACTATCGTGGTGGTCAACAAACTTCTCAGGGTAATTCCAATGCGGTAGCGACCGTAGACCTTGGATGGAGTAAAGATTTACTCAAGGACAAAAATCTAACTGTAACTATAAGTGTTAGAGATCTTTTCAACAGCCGCCGCAGAAATGGATTCACAGTTTTGGATAATTTCTTCCAGGAGTCTGAATGGCAATGGCGGGCAAGAACTGCATCTGCTACTATTTCTTACCGCATCAACCAAAAGAAAAACAAAGGTGGAAACCGTGGCGGTGGTGGAGACTACGGTGGTGGCGGTGGTGGAGAATTCTAAATCTTACCACTTAACAAGCAAAGGATATCATCCATATGCTTATCATAATTTTTTCTTTGATACTGCATGACCCATCTGGGGTGTGGTAATGCAATGATTTCGTCAAACCACTTGTGCTGATCATTTAATTGCTTCAGATATTTATAGTTCTTTCCTTTGCCAAGGCTGAAGGCTTTATCTCTTCGACAGTAGATATTCAACTGCTTTTCGATTGATTCCAGAATGAATGGCTCTACGGATCGTTCTAAATCGAGATCATCATAGTAGTTATAATTCTTACCATCCTTGATAAAACCCAGGGGACATGCCGAACTGATGATGAAATTCTTATAAAATGATTTTGGTCCACCAAGGCCTTCTATAAAATCATATACGAAAAGGCTGGACAATTCATTTTTTTTATCCCAATTGTTCCTTATACCACAATAATCCTCAAGGATTTTAGGATCTGTGAATGGAATACCGGTAATGCCTGCACCAAACCTGCCTGGATTAATACCAAATAGATAATATCTGTAATTTGAATCACTGAAATACTTCGTATAAAATGCTTCGAGGGTTTTCCGAACTTCTTCATCACCAAAAGGATAAATCAAAGAAACACCTTCCGGCAAGGGTAAATCAGATGGCAGTGAATGATAAAACTCAATTATTTTGTCTGAAAAATTCAATATGTATACATAATTAATGCCATGAATATAGGACAATTCGGCTTACAGCTCCTCGATCAACTCAAGATAGGATTCAGCCTGATCCAGGTAGGCTTGCTTTTTAGCATCATCCATTTTGTCCCAGGTCCTGTACATCATAGAGATCCGCGGATTCTTTGCCAATTTGTCCCTGTTGAGTTCATAGAATCGCCAGTACATGGAATTGAATGGGCAGGCTCTCTCACCTGTTTTTTCCTTGTGATTGTAGTGACAGTCGCTACAATAGTTACTCATTTTATGGATGTAAGCTGCTGATGACACATAGGGTTTGGTGCCTACAATGCCCCCATCAGCAAATTGGCTCATCCCACGCGTATTGGTAATCTCTACCCACTCGATAGCATCAATGTATATCCCCAGGTACCATGCATCGATCTCATCAGGATTCACACCGGCCAACAGCGCAAAGTTTCCTGTAACCATAAGCCGTTGGATATGATGGGCGTATGCATCATCAAGAGACTGAGAAATGGCATGGTGCATACAATTCATTTTTGTCTGTCCAGTCCAAAACCAAGCCGGTAAATTTCTCCTGTGATTAAAAAAATTCAAACTGCTGTAGTTCGGCATATGAGCCCAATAGATTCCTCGCATATATTCCCGCCAGCCAATGATTTGCCTTACGAAGCCCTCGACAGAGGCTATCTCGATATGCTTATTCTTATCCCAATGTTCCAGGGTTCTTTCAACAATTTCTTTAGGCGAAATCAACTTGGCATTCAAAAGAAAAGATAGCCTGGAGTGAAATAGGAATTTGTACTCATTATGCATGGCATCCTGGTACTTTCCAAATTTCGGCAGACCCTTATCAAGCCAATAGTCAAGCCATTCCAATCCTTCATCACGTCTGCTAATCCACTTGAATTTTTCAGCTTCGACACGCCCTATATACTCGATTCCTGAATCTTTAATCTCTTTGAACAGACTTTCTAGATTGCGGTCTGCAAGCTCCAGTTCTTCAAGCTGTTCTCCCCTCTTTAGTGATTCTCTATTCTGATGATCATAATTCCATTTACCCCCCATCGGCTCGCCATCATCCATCAGGATATCATGCCGACGTCTGATGTCCCTGTAAAATGCCTCCAAAATATAGGTCTTACGCGTTGCAAAAAACTCCTTGAGCTGTTCTCTGGTACACATAAAATGTTCTGTATCAAAAGCACTTGATGTGATGTTCAATCCCTTACAATATTCACTTAATTGCATATCCAGCCTGTATTCATCCGGCAGCATATACTCAAAGCGTTCAATATTGTACTTCGTAATGAGCTGATTTAAGTTGTCGCCAAAAGATTTATTGGATGAGGAGTCAGAAATCTTTATATATTTCACCTGATGGCCTCTCTCCTCAAGGATGCATGAAAAATTTCGCATGGCATCAAAAAATGCCATAATCTTCTGTATATGATGCCGAACGTATCCAGTCTCCTGCTTAAGCTCCATCATGCAATACATCACGTCGTCTTGGACCTTAGAGAACCAGCTGTGCTTTTCATTCAGCTGATCCCCCAATATTAATCTAAGCACCTTAGGCATGAATTTATTTCTTTTGATTCTTGTTACGCCTGCATTTCTCGCTGCAGTACTTTAGCTCATCCCAGTGTCTTGCCCACTTCTTGCGCCATTTAAAGGGGAAACCGCAAACGACACAAATTTTTTCCGGCAAATCAGCTTTCTTCATAACTCAATAAACAACAACCCACAGGCTATGTTCAATAAAAAAAGCCACCATAAACAAATATGGTGGCCTCTACGATTTGGTTCGCTGACTGTATTTACTCGATGATAATCATCTTCTTGACCGCAGAAAAATCTCCTGCTTCAAGAGTGTAGTACAGTAAACCAGTGGCATTGATATCCCTTTCGGAGATAACAATTGATTGAGTGCCCTTATCAAATTCGTCTGTATATTTCCATACCACCCTACCCGTTACATCCGTAATGGTTAATGTGGCTTTACTTGCTTGTGGTAAATCAAAGCTTACAGTAGTGGAACCGTTAAATGGATTCGGTTTATTTTGATACAACTCAAAAGTTTGTTCAGTATTATTGCGGCCGGTTAGTTTTATGGGGACGATATCCAGTGCATTTCCTACATAGGCCTCAGAGCGCAGTGCTGCTGAGCTTATTGCAAGAGACTCACTTAAGATACCATTTTGTTGAGCTATAAACCTTATCCTTATAAGTTCGGATGCTTCCTGCAGTTTTCCTTTACTCCATGATATGGCAGTCATGTTCTCATTGATCGGTGCAAAGTTGCTTTCACCAAGATCAACATCAATACCTTCCATATCAATCAGTTCAAGTGCATTGCTCTCAAGGGTAAACTGCATACCAGCTACTTGACTGGTATTTTTCATCCTGAGTACGAGTTCGACGATTTCGCCTTTTTCAAAAACCTGGTCGTCAAACTCCATTATAAGAGTATTGGCAGAATGGCTGTCATTACCCTGTCCTGAATTACTGAATGAAGCAGAGCCATTGACATCACCTACCTTGAGGCCCACAAAATTTTCCTGCATCATGTTATTGCCCAAGTCTTCAATAAACCTGGAATCAGGAACCGGCCAAGGATTATTGGCATCAATGATTCTGGATTCGTTAACAAATCTCCAGCTTTCGTTATTTGGAAATTCATTGTAGATACCCAAAATCAATTTTCTCAATTCCAATAAATCCAAAGATGAGATATTCTCGTCGTTATTGATGTCCGCAGCAATTAACTTGAATGGACTGTCAAGTTCTTCCAATCCAAGAATATGTCTTTGGATAAGAACCAAGTCCAGTGTGCTCACCCCATTAAGCGGATCCGAATTATTATGTCCTGACAGTTCATAGGAATTATACATCCTGTTGTTATCAAACATAAAATGTCCACTTGCATCCGTCATTTTAGATACAGGATACTCTGGTTGAGGACTTATTACTTCAACTTCTACATTTTCAAGAGGCTCACCTCCTACCCCTGAAATATATCCTCCGATTTGAGCCATTGGTGATGGCCCACCGTTGCAAGATTCATTGTTATCAACCAGCGTAAGGAATACTTTACAGAAGTCCGCATTGTCCTTCTCATCCCATACATAAACATCCAGTTCAACGGGTTCACCATTGGCCGCAACAAGATCATCACAAGTAAATATTCTTGATGAACAGTTGGTCAAAGGATTATAAGATGGATCATCATCCGGTCTTACATTTGAAAATGTAAATCTCAAATCTGAAGCGTCAGAACAGTTATCAAATGCACCAAGGTCAAAGTCACAGGCCCATAGTTCTACCTGTCCATTTTCCATCAATGCAGTACTCAAATTTACACAGTAAGGCGTAGGGGGAATATTATCGATAACCATGAAGCTGGTCGTACAGCTTGTAATGTTTCCACATCCGTCAGAAACTTTCCAGGTTACCGTGTGGTTGGACATACTTCCAAGAACTCCTTCAGGCAATGTTATTTTTATTTCTTCTCCAGAATTACTTGGAGGAATATAAAAACCACTGGATGGAGGAGATGTGGTCGAGAAAGTATAATCTATGTTCCAGTCACTGTTAATATCAACATAGACTGTCCAATTCAGTTTGTTGCTGGCACACAGTCCAATGTCTTCAGCTGTATTGAACAGCATGATACCATCACTTTCGCAGTTAGCGTTGACATTAAAACTTGTGTCTTGACACGCAATAAGCTGAGGAGGAGTCTCATCAATGATCTTAACCACTTGTACATGCGACCAGATACCCTCTGTAAGAGGATCTGTTGGATCGTAGGTACACCAGTTGATAACGGTCCAGTAGTTAAGCACTTTATAACAAGCTCCTTCAGCAAAGTGGAAAGTATCTCTTTCAACGCTGTAGGCCATCTGATCGCAAGGTCCGGATACCCATGTAGGATGTAGATCAACATAATCAGCGCATGTAATGATTGTGTCCTCTGGGAAATTAACTACAATCGGACCGCCGATAAGGCTGCCACTTAGATAAATTTTCTGATCACAGAAAATGTCATTGAACCCTTCTACATACCATCTTCTGGTAATAACACCTTCATTACAACTTGTCAAGTCTCTGTGGATATCCACAAAATAGGTACCTACAGGGCCACAAGAGCCAAATGCTGTAGCCTCACCCGTAATACTTAAATTGTTCGAGTCAGAATCACAATCTATCGTCTTGTCCGGAGGACACAGAATCGTAGGTCTTGATTTGTCTTCCAGTCTTACGAATGCCCATACTTCACTGAAGTTATCACCAGCAGTACCGAAGTAACCATCGTTATCACCATCATCCCATACACGCAACCATACTTTGATTTCTGCATAGTCCACATTGCCATCGCCGTTCTCATCAACACCAAACTGGGCAAGGTCATTACAACAAAAAGTCACATGACGGCCGTCATCTGGGTCACTGTTGTGATCGAACGGATGACCATCGTTATTATAAGTTACAGAGTTGGCGTAGCCACAAGACTCTACTTCTCGTCTGATTTCCAGTTTAACCGGTCCGCATCCATCGAATGATCCATTGTCTACATTCTCTGCATAAATCTTGGTCAAACCCGGCTCAAGCAAATTTCCCGGGTTGGGAATCAGCGATACAACAATATCTTTTTTGGTAATGGCTACTGGCGGTGTTGCATCATATACCGTAACTACGATACCATCAGAAGATGTGTTATCACAACAATCAAAGGCATTGTAGTAGAATATATGATCACCCACCGGTAGGTTCTCAGCATAGTAGCCTAAATCCGGGCTGTACTTGACAGTAATACTGCTTGATCCCGAACCGGTGACCGTATAGCTCACATATTGAGCACAATTATCTGACAGGTGCTCAGGTTCAGGAAAATAAACTGTAGCTGTACATCCCCAAGGGTCTACGGATGCCGAAAAGCTGTGAGCTTCAATATATGGCTCGGTCGTATCAGATGCTTTAATAACCTGAGAAAACCTAGCAGGTATCAAGCTTGGATCACACCAGTCATATATGGTCCAGGTCCTGATCACTTTAGCGTTACCATCACAACCAGGAGCAGAGCTGCAAATAGGCAATACAGTATCTGTGTATGTTGTTACCGTGCTGCAAATATTTCCTGATAGTTTGATACCATTGAAGCTTGGATACGAAAACATCAATGCATAAGCATGAACCGCTTCTTCGTAAGCTTCAGCCGTAGCTTCGTCATAGTAATAGCTGTTTGGATCGCATGAATAGTATGGACCACCGCAAGGATTATTTGTCCTGTACTCTGCGGCATAATATTCATAAATCTCTTCGGGTGAGGTACCAATGCCACAATCCAGCTCTACACTCTGATTTGGTCCCTGAATGGAAGCATTGAGCGCAAGCGGATCGATGCGGTACTCACTGACACAGGTGACATAGTTGCCATCATCATCAGAGAGTGTCCAGGTACGTGTTACAACACTAGTTGAACAATCGACACCATCGATTTCATCCGAAAAACTAATTGAAAAATCGTTGTTACAGTTGTCAACTGCCACAGGAGGATCAACAAGGATCGCATTGATGTCTCCCAGATCTTCGCAAAGCAGTGGTAAGACACAATCAGGATCATTATTGCCTTGAGGGCAAGGACAACTTACCAATCGCGGGGGCAGTTTATCCTCCACAAGTAGGTGCCCCCAACAACTGTTGTAAGGCGGTTGAAGATTGTTGGCTCCACCAGCAGCCTCTGAAACTGTTACGGTGTAAAGCCCTACTTCATCAAGAATAACACCGTTGATCGGGCCGTAAGGGCCTTCAATCTCGATGCTGTAATCCGATGGATCAAAATTTGGAATAGCAGATTCTCCCTCCAAAATCATGTCCACCGTAATCTCACTCTCACAATAACCATTCAATGCTACATTGATTTGGTCATCACAGACGAGAGTAGCGAACTTGGCTCCATCATAAGCTTGAACAGAGCTCATTTGACTGAAAAACAGCAGAAAGTAGCAAAATACCCATATAGGTACGCCACTACCCCTGCCGCAAAAATCGGTCCTCGACATGGGATAAAGTTTTGGTTAATAAATTAAGTAAACGATACTCCCCCCACTCGGGGAGCCTGTTCAGAAAATTAGATGGGAATATCTAATGTGGGAAAATCTGGAACAAATCTAAGTAGCAATACACAGTAAAAAGAAAATTACTGTAGGTAATTAATGCAATTTTATTTTACTAATAAAAGAGATTTATAATATGATCAGGACAAAATCAGTCCTGCACCCCTTTCTCCTACGTGGGACCCGATAGCTACCCCCATGCCTCCAAGCCGCACAGCAGCAACTATATTGTCATCCACTTTACGAATAATGGGTTTTTTAGACTTTCCGCTTGCTATAATGCCACTCCATCGGTATTCGACAAAGATTTCATGATCAGGACAAATATTTCTGAGTAATCCCTCAAGATGGTCTTCAACTTTCTTATTGGAACCAAAATTATCTGTCGTTTCGGCTTCAAGATCAATATTACGGGCGCCTCCCAACAATATCCGACCATCAATATCCCTGAAATAAACGTAGCCCCTGTCATAATGAAAGCATCCCTTCCAGGGCAATTCTTTCAATTTGTTGCTTACCAAGACCTGATTACGTGCCGGAACGATATCAGCCATATCAAGCAATCGGTTTGTAAAAGCATTCGTGCATAAAAGAAGTTTTGAGGTTTTTATATGCATACCTGACCGTCCTATAATATGAATGGCCGGCCCGGGTTCGAAGTCAAGGATTTCCATACCATTAATGAGGGTGACACCGGCAGATTTAAGCTTATTCAGGAGGAAGGCAATCATCTTGGCAGGATTAAGCTGCGACTCATATGGATTAAAGAAGGCCTTATGATAAAAACATGGGGGCGAGCTGTAAGCCATATCTTTTATTGTATCAGCATGACCTGTAGCTTCTTCCAGTATACCGTTGATACGATCAAGCTGATCAAGGTAGCTAAGGAATTGACTCTCATCAGCCAGCATTTCATAGCCTCCCTGGTTGATGTAATCCATGGCCTCTACAGGAACATTAGACTTGAGCAATTCAAGCCCAGTCCACCTCATCCTCACCGTTTCGACTACGTCATCCCTGCTCTGCTCCTTTAAATCATCCAGTAATTCACCAATGGTGCCAAAGCAGGCAAAACCAGCGTTTTTCGTGCTGGCTCCCATGGGTAACTCGGCCCGTTCAATAAGTGCTACTTTCATATTTGGCGCCGCCTTTACCAGACTAAGGGCTGCCGTTAATCCTACTATCCCGGATCCGACGATGACGGTATCAAATTTTGGGTACCAATATTCTCTTTCCCAGTAGCTTATCATTCCTGTTTCCTCTAGACTTAAATATCTTCCTAATATGATAAATTTGTAGCATAAACATTCAGACTATGTTACAAAGAATACAATCCGTATTTCTACTGTTGGCTGCCTTAGGCTTTGCCAGCTTACTCAAATTACCATTTGCCACGAGTACGACGGCCGAAATGCCCTATTTCGATGACAAGACATTTTCAACTACAGATCATTCAGTGATGCTTGGTATTGCCATTATAGGCATATTGCTCAGCATATTTGCCATATTTAAATACAATAATCGACTGCTGCAAGTGCGTCTGGGTATTGCAGGCATTATCCTGGCATTCTTTATGGCCCTTTTAGCGGTATGGCTTATCTACAGCAACTCCAATGAATGGTCCGAATCTCTTGAAATCAATTATGGACCAGGCATTTACATTTCTATAGCCATTCTGGTATTTTATGGACTTGCCAACCGGTTTATTGGAAAAGACGAAAAGAAAGTCCGGTCAATGGACAGATTGCGATAAAAAAAAGCGCCATCATTCCATGATAGCGCTTTTTTGGTATATAATACTGTTAAACTTAGTCAACTCGTTTCTTAGCTGAGTAATTGATTTTCAGCTGTCCCGCTTTTCTCAATTGGGTTTTTACATCAGTCACAATACCCATTGTCACCTTACCGTCTACACGTAAAGAGCTACTGATCGCAGGTCTTTGTACTTCAGGCACTGTACTTCTATGCTTTTCAAGAAACAATGGAATCTCATTTATCTCTGAAAACTTATCCCCCAACTGCAACCTGGGCTTGGTACCATAGGTAACTTGAAAACGCTCAAGAGGCTTACCGATATATAAATAATTTACCAACGATTTTTTCTCCAACTTGGTAAGCTCAGTAGCGTATGGTACATTGTTGGTAACTTTTATTTCTGCATCACGGAGCACTGTAACCACCATGAAGAAGAATAAAAGCATGAATATGATATCCGGCAATGAAGCTGTAGACACTTCAGGGCTGGACATTCCTCTCTTCTTTGTAAATTTTGCCATAATTAAATTATGTTTTAACCTTCATCACCGAAGTTAGTAGGTTCTGCTTCTGAAATTACAAGAGGTATCCTTGACCTGATCTCTCTTTGTTGATCAGCAGAAAGGAACTCAAATGACTTTCCATGACGCTTAAGAGCTTCTTCCTCTCTCAACTCGTTATAGGCTGCTTTAAGCTCGTTATACACTTCAAGGTAAGTTTCGTAACTCGTACCCCTGTCATTTTTTAGTGATATAATGGCCTTTCTAGGGTCCTCAGCCATGTCATCCATTTTACGAGGATTCATAATAAATTCCTTCGTATCACTTCTGAGATCACTGAGCTTAGACGGTTCCCCCCGGACCAAGAGCTCATTGTTTGCATTTACAAGCACGCTGTAAATGTTTCTTGAGGTCATTTTAAGATCTTCTGGTGGCTCATCAGACCATGGTGGTAATTTTACCAATACCCCTTTATCAACATCAATGGTTGTGGTTACAAGGAAAAAAATGAGAAGTAGGAAAGCAATATCCGCCATGGATCCTGCATTCACCTCATTTTTCATCCTGTCCTTTGCTCGTTTCCTGGCCATAATGTTATTATTTGAATAGGTTGTAAACTTCTCCTCCTACAGCGCTGACAATAGATAAGCCAATTAGAAGTATGGTGGTTTTGATGCCGCCGCTGATAAACTTACTGGTACCCTCTCCAATCGCTTCTCTTTGAAGCAAGGCGAATATTTTACCTGTAGTTTCACTTTCAGAAGCTGCGTAAAACACGAAGAAAACAACCAGGACAACGGCACCACTTACAATAACTTTCAAAGATCCCTTGGGATCTGAAACTATTGAAAGCACTCCAAAAATCACCAACGCAGCCACAGCGACTATAATCAAAGCAATCGGAATAGCTATCGCAGCATTAAAGAAGTCAAAGGTTTGTGTACTGTCCTTGTCCTTTAATATAGAGACAAGGTCTGTTCCCACATCATAGCCTGCGCTACCGATACCTGAGAATATGCTTCCCATTACGATGGCGATGCAAACGATAGCTGTCAATAGTGCTATCAGCTGGCCCTTGCCTGTTAAAAAATTAAATAAAGACTTCATAATATATCTTTCTTTTATACTGGCATGCTTACTGCATTGACAGTATTATTATATAATTATAATTACTTGAATAACCCGTTCTTGGCCATAACGTCAACAAGACCGATGGAAGCCTCTTCCATTTTGTTAACGATGCCATCAATTTTGGATACGATGTAATTATAAAATATCTGAAGAATAATCGCCACAATAAGACCGAATACTGTAGTCAAAAGGGCTACTTTGATACCCCCTGCAACAACTGAAGGAGAAAGGTCACCTACAGCTTCAATTCTATCAAAGGCTTGAATCATACCGATTACCGTACCCATGAACCCGAGCATCGGGGCAATAGCGATAAACAGTGAAATCCAGACTAGTCCTCTTTCCAGAAGACCCATTTGAACTGATCCAAAAGAAACGATAGCTTTCTCTACAGCTTCAGGACCATCACCTGCATTACGAAGACCTTCATAAAGAACGCTGGCAGTTGGACCAGGTGTAGCTTTAGCTACATCTTTTGCTCCTTCGAGGTCACCTTCAGCAAGGCGCTCGTCGATGTTAGAAATAAGTTTTGACGTGTTGGTTGTTGCAATATTGAGAGTAATAATTCTTTCAATACAAAATGCAAGACCTAGTATCAGCGTAACAAGTACAAAACTCATGAAGAACCAGTCTCCTTCGATGAATTTCTCCTTCAACATCTGAAATACACCTCCACCTTCACCAGATGCAGCATCTTGCGCAACTAAATCAGAGAATCCTAGGAATGATACACCTAGCATTACAAAACATACTAGAACGATTTTTTGCATGGTAAATATTTTTCTTAAAAGATTAGTTTAATTACTAAAATGGATTGAAGCCCTAAAATATAAATATTTGATTTAGTAGGGTAATTATACCCATCAAATTTATACGGCTTTGTCCTGAATAAGCCTGCAATTATTATTCTTTCACAACTAAATGAAGATGAAAAAATTCAGGCTTGTGGTGTGTGTAGAAATAAGGGGATTTGTATACATATCCGACAAAGTAACTGCCAAGACATGTATAAAGGAAAGCGGAGAATGAGGGATTCGAACCCCCGATACCCTTTTGGGGTATACACGCTTTCCAAGCGTGCGCCTTCAGCCACTCGGCCAATTCTCCGTGACTGCAAAAATGCAGCGATTAGGCTTCTATTCCAAATAAATTAAGCGCATTTATAGTGGTAAGTTCCATGATCTCAGAAAGTGCTGTGCCACGCAACTCTGAAATCTTGCCCGCCACGATAGGAATATAACTGCTTTCATTACGCTTGCCCCTGTGTGGCACCGGAGAGAGATAGGGCGCATCGGTTTCAAGAACCATATAATTTAATGGCATCGCTCTGACCATATCATCCAGACCGGCATTCTTATAGGTCACAACGCCCCCCAATCCCATCATGAAATCAAGATCAGCAATCTGTTTACACTGCTCAACAGTGCCATTGAAGCAATGGAAGATACCTTTCAGATTACCGTCCTGGTGGCGCGAAATAATTTCTATACATAAATCAAGTGCCTCCCTGGAATGTATAATAACCGGCAAGCCGGTTTCCTTGGCCATCTGAATCTGAATTTCAAAGCTGTCAATCTGAATGCCGCGTGTGGATTTATCCCAATACAAATCAATACCGGTTTCGCCGATTCCATAATACCGGGTATCAGCCATTGTAGCGAACATGGACTCGAGCTGCTCACGGTAATCATCTTTTACAGAGCAGGGGTGCAGGCCAACCATAGGAAAACAAATATCTTCATGATTGCGTGAAAGAGATAGTACATCCTCAAGACTAGCTAAATCAATATTTGGGAGAAATATCTTGCGAACATTCATATTTTTGGCATGAGCAATGACATCATCGATATCCTCATCGAATTTATCGAGGTAAAGGTGAGCATGCGTATCTACAAACATTGATTCATTTTAATGGCTAAAAAGAGCAAAGGTAAATATTATGTTGTTTGGGTAGGTCAAAACCCAGGCATCTATGACAACTGGACAGATTGCCAGGCCCAGATCAAGGCCTTCCCGAATGCACGATACAAGTCATTCAAGACAAAAGAGGAGGCAGAAGCCGCTTTCTACGATTCGGTGGAAGAACATATAGGCCGAAGCAATAAAGTAAAGAAGAGTGCCCGTATTGAAGATTTCAGATTGGAGGGTTCCGGCATTTTAAAAAAGAGCATCTCTGTCGACGCTGCATGCAGTGGCAATCCCGGTGTCATGGAATACAGGGCTGTGGATACATACACTGGTCAAGAAATATTCCATATGGGTCCCTACCAGGGAGGTACCAACAATATCGGCGAGTTCCTGGCACTGGTGCATGCCCTTGCCATACTCAACAAAAATTCTGATACAGTCACAGTTATCTATACCGATTCAAGGACGGCTATGAGCTGGGTAAGGAATAGAAAAGTAAAAACAACCCTCAAGCCCACTAAACATAATGCTAAAGTTTTTTACCTGCTTTCACGAGCAGAGGACTGGATAAAAAACAATCCTGTCAATTCTAAAATTATCAAGTGGGATACGGATCGATGGGGAGAGATCCCGGCTGATTTCGGTCGGAAATAATAATAGCTAAACTTTTGAAAAGCGCATGCGATAGTCTGTAGTAATATTCCCTTTCCGTATATTTTCCAATTTCCTCTTTATCAATCTTTTCTTGAGGGGTGAGAGCTTCTCTGTAAACAGCCTCCCTTCGATGTGATCGTATTCATGCTGGATAACCCGTGCCGTGAATCCGCTAAATAATTCTTCATGTTCATTGAAGTCTTCATCCATATAGCAAATGCGTATGATTTCATTACGCTGAACATCACCCCTTATGTCAGGAATGCTCAGGCATCCTTCTTCATAGGAAACTTCCTTGCCCAGCTCTTCGATCATCTCGGCATTGATAAAGGCTTTTTTTATTGGAATGGTTTGTTCGTCATCATCCTTTACCTGTTCTGTATCCACAAGGAATAAGCGTATTGATTTACCTATCTGAGGTGCTGCCAATCCTACACCCCTGGCATTATACATAGTCTCCCACATATCCTCTATAAGCTGATCAAGATCTTCGTAATCCTTGTCAATATCCTTGGCACTCTTTTTAAGAACCCTTTGTCCATATGCATAGATCGGTAGTATCATATATGTCTGAGATATCTTTGTAATATTAGTACAGCACTGATTTTATCAAGTCGTGCTTTGTCTTTTCTTTGCTTCCTGGAAAGCCCTGACTGAATCATGATCTCCATTGCCTCAGCAGATGTAAAATTCTCATTTTGATAATCAAATTCTAAATCGGGGAAATCCTTTTTTAATTTGTCTTTGAACCTTTCTATCTCATCCACCACATAGGTAGGGTTGCCGTCCTTATGCGTAGGATATCCAAAAACAAGCTTTTCAACCTCCTCTTCTTGGAGGTATGACTTCAAGAATAATAACAGACTTTGGGTATTTACTGTTTTCAAGGAATTGACTATGATCTGTTCAGGATCAGTGACAGCCAATCCTGTTCTTTTGATACCATAATCAATACCGAGTATTCTTGCCATACTAAGAGAATGTCTAATCCCGCATTAAAGTTCACTAAAATAAAAAGACCCCCTCCATTTACATGGAGAGGGGCCCCATCCCAAAAACAGTAAATCTTAATTATCTTATGACAACCATTTTAATGGTTGCCGAATGATCCGGCGTACTCACAGTCAGGTAGTACACGCCTGCACCATTCAATTCGTTAGCATTAATATTGTATACTTGCATTCCTTTCGCATATACTTGCTGTACATTATGAACAACCCTGCCCTGCACATCCGAAACAGTAATCTTCACATTACCTGAATTTTCAAGGGAGAATCGTACCTCTGTATCATTGGTGAACGGGTTAGGCGTATTCTGATACAGTTTAAATGCACTGCTTGCGTCATTGCTGCTTGATATGACTGGCTTACTGATATTACCATCCAGATCATATACCTCTGCATTTACAAGGCTTGATCCGAGGTTAAAGACTTCTGACATTTTACCGTCTGTATTGGCTATAGCATGGATTGTAAACAATTCCCTGTCGGTTAGTCTTTCAGCCGTATTCCAGCTGATAGCAACAATATTACCGCTGATCCTGTAGTTGCTGGCATTGAAACCATTCAAACTGGATTCGATGGATTGTATATCGATGGCGTCATTGTTGATTTCAAGTGTAAACTGCATACCTCGTATATCATCACGGTTCACTTTCACTGGTATATAGATAAATTCACCGGCTGTGAAATCCTTTTCATCCAACTGAAGCTCAGTTACGCCTGCTGTCAATTCTCTCTCATTAGCAATACGCGATGTGCCATGAGCATTGTCGTTAACGTCACCTACCTTGACAGCCACAAAGTCGACATACATGTCCTCAGACAATTTGCTGATCAGGTAGTCTTCTTTGAAATCTTCATAGAAAGGATTCAGTGGATCAAGGAAGTCATATCCATTATCAATAAATCTCCATGAAGTATTATTCGGGAATTCATCATAGATACCCAAAATGAGTTTTCTTAGTTCAAGTAAATCCTGAGCCGAAATCCTGAAGTCACGATTGATATCAGCCGCAATCAACTTGTATGGACTGGTAATCGGTTCCAACCCGAGTACGTGTCTTTGTATTTCTATGATATCCAGTGTTGATACCCCATTCATTGGGTCATTATTGGAATATGGCTTAATGATATAGTCGCCGCCAGTAGGCATATCAGGGAATGCATACGATCCATCCATATTTGTCATTCCTACGAGCTCACTGCCTTCAAGACGTACTTCCACATCTCCCATATTTTCAAGGTCCTCTGTAAAGATGTTACCACCTACAGTGACAGGTACATCCTTACTGCCTTCACAAGCATTATTGTTGTCCTGTATGTGTATAGTTGCAATACATGACGATTGATAAATACTGCCATTATATGCCGTGACAGATGCGTACACCCTGACTTCCTGTATCGAGTCCTGGCTTATATCCGCACAATCAAAAACTATATTTGGCACATATAAAGAATCACTGAAAGACAAGGTCACTTCATAACCGCATGGGTGAAAGCTTCCCGCATCAAAATCACTGGCCCATAATTCCACCATGGCAAGATCATTTCCCGGTGCGCTCGCAGAAGAATCTACCGGCATTAGATTAACGGCAAGACCATTATAACAGTAAGCTGTTGGGGCCTTACAGTTGTAAATTGTAAAACTCTGGTCAGAAGTAGTAGCATTTCCGCATCGATCAAAGAATGTCCATCGCACTACGTGAGACCCTATAGGGTAAGTACCAGAAGCATCAGCTTCCGGACCATTTCCAGATCCATAGGCCACAGGCTGAGAATAGCTTTTAGGTCCCTCGCCGAGAGCTCCAGCAAAAACTTCATATCGCCATGACAGGTTTGTAGAATCACACTCATCAAATGCTGAGACGTTCAATTCTATATATCCTTCGTAACAATCAGAATCAGTTATACATTCCTCCAAATCACTTACACCACTTATTACCGGTCTGTCTCCATTGGTAACCTTAATCACCTGAACACATGAATTAACAGGCAGGTGTGGTTGACACCAATCGATTATCTCCCAGTTTCTGAGTATTTTAAAGCATGTAGGTCCTGTGTTGGAAGAATTGAAAGTATATACTTCATCTTCCCAATCGGTACCAATCAAACCGCATGGCTCAGCTACAAATTCAGGATATCCGTAAATATCCGGACTAAAGTCCTCTGGAGTCATACAGTCAACAATCAACACATCTTCAGGACATTGTACATTATCCGGGTTTGTCGTTGGATATGGATTAACGAAAGTCAATACCTGTTTGCAAGTAGACTCATCCTCCTCTCCTTCAAATACTGTAAATATTCTTGTAAACGTACCCATATTACACTCCGTCATATCGTCAATATAGGTCTCTTCAATATTCATTGGTGTTGAGCATTCCATACTAAGCTCTGCTTCACCATAGATTAAAGCCAAATCCTGGAGATCAAATGGAGCGTCACAATTGATAGTTTGGTCATCCGGACAAGTAAGTGTAGGACCTACTTTATTCTGAACATCAACACTGACCATACAATCATTGAAGTTTCCAAAAATATCAACCACTCTGAATGTTACCATCAAATCATCCTGGTCCAGATCGGAACAGCAAAACGTGGCTGTCTGGCTGAATCCACATATGTCTTTTATCTCAAGAACATATTTGTTCTCATATAAACAAGAAACATCTTCCCATTCATTATATGAGTTCATAAGCACACAATCATAACCGGATGGTCCATAGTCAACCCAATTGCTATAGCTCAATGCCTGATGATCATCCCATAGATACGTACTTCCCAATCGTTTCATGCCAATCCAGAAAGAACCACCATATGATTCTCTCAACTCATCAATCAACCAATCCTCTTCTGCCTCAGTTTCAAATACAGCAAGACTACCTTCATAGGCAAAAGCCCGTTGCTTAGCAATATCAGCATTGACATTATAATCAGACAGGTAGTAATAACTACCATTATACTCTCCTATATAATCAAGGCCACAAAAGCTAGGTATTCTGCAATCACATGCCTGGTAATTATCATCATTGACTGGCATCCTCTTCACTAACATACAGTGCAGCTTACAATCATCGTAAGAACCGTCATCAAAACTTGTCGCATTAACTACTGCTTCACCACCAGTCGTTAAACTCACTGCCGTGTATTGGTCACAAACAGCAACCGGTGGTGTTCTATCTTCAACAACAACAGTAGTCACACAGGTCTGATAGTTATAGCACATATCCCATACCTTAAAAGTAACCTCAGTTTCACCCATTGGCAGCAGCACACTCTGCTGACCATCATAATAACTAAGACTGAAACCTGGATACGAAATATCATAGCGAAATTCAGAACTGCAGTTATCACTTGCTGAAGGTAAATCAAGGCTTATACTGGCTGCGCAATTCACTGAACCATAACTGCTATTAGTAGCACCAGTAATTGCATTTGTTGTAACTCTTACAAGTTCATCACAAACTATCTCAGGTTTTTCGTCATCATTGATCTCGATAACCTGTTTAATGGTGAATGGTACATTATCATTACAATGCCATTCATTGATAGTCCATAGTCGTGTTACTTTTTTCTTACAGTCAATCACAGGATATTCAATATCACTGTAGTAGATAGCGGCATTGCAATAGATATCTGGATATGGGTAAAGATCAAGTGACTCCATAGCACCAATAACGATACTAGGTACACCGATTTCCTCAGGATCCGGATATTCGTCACCATCATCATCCCACATCAAATCAGCATCCAGCTCACCATCACCATCTGTATCAGTATCAGGAATGCCTCTGTCCTGACCAGGCTTCCAGTAGCCATCGCATGATAAGGTTCCCAAATTGTTGTCACAACCGTCAAACAGAGGGTATTCAGTATAATCGGGAGGACATACTATCGCATTTGTATCAATTCGTAATACATTGAATCGGAAAGTACAATCTTGTCCTCTTGTATTATTGCTATCATATGCTGTGTAAGTAAGTTCTACATACTTTATATAGTCATCATGACAATCGTAAGGATCAATATTCTCTGTAACAAGTACTGTTTCTTTAATGCCTTCACAAGCATCAACGAAAACAGGACCTTCATATACGCCTAATTCAAAGCATGAAATTTCTAGCACAGTATTAGCATCAGGACAACCACCATCGACCTGTGGCCCTAATTCATCCTTGATAGTGATTGTTCCCCAACAAGAATTACCAGTAATTGGCTCCTGTACCTGTACATATAGATCCTGACCCACATAATCAGAAGGTACAGGGTTGGGAATGCTTCCATACTGATTAGAAACAGTGACTAAAAAAGTATTTATATCATAATTGGGGCAAGAAGTCATTTGCCCGTTCAATACTTCATCAGCTGTAATTAAGGCTTCGCAATTTTCATCCATAGTAACATTCAGATGACCATTGCAGGCAAGGGAGCAAGAATTGTTAGTTTGGGAATACGCTTGTGGACAGACTGATATAAATAATACCAGTACAATACTTGATACGTAAGACCATTTTTGAATGGTCAATTCAAAGTACTTCATGAGATCCTCTTTTAAAATTTTACTGTTTGGGAAATGGTTGATCCCCCTTTAACAAATAGTTTACTTCTTCAACAGGATCTATTAAATACTCGGGTAGGTTATCTCAGAAATCTCTGAATGATAGTTTACTTCATTCAAATCAATAAACAAATGTAGGAATTATCTAATATGTAATAGTACCTCATATTAGATATTTTTCATATATGTTTTTTTTAATATAAAAAAGCCCCCCTCCAAATTCATGGAGAGAGGCCATCCCAAAAACCGATTTTATTCTAGTACTATTCGATTATAATCATCTTCTTAGTAGCTGTGAAATCACCGCTATCTAATTGATAGTAGTATACTCCAGCAGCACCTAGATCGGATTTACTCAATTCTATTTCATTATATCCTTTAGCATAGTTACCATTAATAGTAGTGATAACTTTACCAGTAACGTCAAGTACAGTTAATGTTGCATCTGAAGCTTGAGGCATTTCGAATCCAATCACAGTATTAGTAGTGAATGGGTTAGGCTCGTTCTGGTATAGAGCGAACTCTACATCAGCATCAGCACCTTTAGCTAGATCGATATCAACGATGTCAAGATTAGAACCTACATAAGCTTCAGCTCTTGTAATTTCGCTGTTAACGTCAAGTAATTCAGATACAAGACCAGAAGTATTTGCTTTGAATGTCATTGTAAACAATGTTCCTGTAGCATTTACCGGCTGATCACTGTTCCATGATGTAGTTACAGCATTACCGTGAACTCCAAAGTTCTCTTCGCCTACATTTACAGCACCTGACTGTACAGTAACAAGCTCAAGTCCTTTAGTTTCAAGAGTAAACTGGTAACCATAAACATTGTTGAAGGCATCTCCAGCAACAGTCAAATCAAATGTCTGACCAGCTTCGATTTGCATATCTTCAAACTCGATGCTTATAGCAGCAGAAGATCTGTCTTCACCTGAAGTAGCAGATGTGTTAGCTACTACACTCTGGTTAACATCACCCACTTTGATACCTACGAAGTTCTCATCCATCATGTCAGTTGACAAGTTGTAGATGTCGATAGATTCGTCAAAGTTCCATGGGCTGTTGATATCTAGAGTTTGAGCAGCATCAACAAATCTCCAGCTTGAGTTACTTGGTAGTTCTTCATAGATACCTAAGATTAGTTTTCTCAACTCGATAAGATCGATAGCAGTAACGTTTCCATCGTTGTTAACGTCAGCAGCGATCATCTTATACGGACTGTCGAGAGTCTCCAATCCAAGGATGTGTCTCTGAATCAATACAAGGTCAAGCGTACTTACACCATTTAGATAATCATCATTCTTAGCTGCGTTCACTTGGTAATCCATGTTCAATAGATTAGCAACGAATGCGTAAGAACCATCATTATGGGTCATATCTGTAGTTTCGAACTCATAGAACATGTTTTCGTTCTTAACTTCAACATTTTCTACGCTTTGTCCGAATTCAGTTTCGATTACACCGGCAATGCTTCCAGTACCAGTTGTATCAGTACAACCATCTGGGTTGTTATCTACCAATCTTAGGTTAACCTGACAGAAATCATAGTTTCCACAAAGATCCCAAACATAGACTGGTATAGTCAATGTAGCATCAGAAGTACCTGATAGGTCATCACAAGTGAATACTCTAGCAGAAGATCTTAGATCAGCATTGTAATCAGGATCAAGTTCTGGTTGAGTGTCAGAGAATGTGAATCTCAAGTCTTCGTAAGCAACACAGTTGTCGAATGAACCATAATCAAAGTCAATAGCCCATAGTTCAACCATTGATGGAAGAGGACCGTCACCATCAGGATCAGCCATAAGTGCAGTACTTAGGTTGATACAGTAAGGTGTAGGAGCCTTCTTATCCTGTACAGTGAAGTATGATGTAGTTGAAGTTACGTTACCACAACCATCGTATACTTTCCATACAACTCTGTGAGTAGTCTCACCACAGTCAGCTGGAATCTGATCAGGAATATTAATAGTGTACTCGAATCCTGGAGGAGTTGCTAAATCACCTTCGTTATTATCAACACCACCTCTGTTACCGACTCTCACATCTGGGATCATGTACCCGTACTGAGCCATGTTGTCAGCTGGGTTATCCTCAGACCATAGTGGATCTGTAGAAGTATTTCTGTCCTCAGCAACGAATGAACTCCACTCTCTGTCGTACGTCCAGTCATTATAAAGGTCAACATATACATTCCACTTCAACCACTCAGAAGGACATGCATTTTCGATTACATTACCATCTGCGTCTACATTAGTATCGCTAGCTGTAGCTGACATTTGAATGCCAACGCCAACACAAGCTCTTTCATCTATAGAAGTACCAGATCCTCCTGAACCAGGAACAGCTTCGAACATATCATTTTCAGCTTCCACAGTTGGAGCATAAGTATCAATCAATTTACCGATTACAGTCCAAGACCAGATACCACCACTAGATGGATCGTTAGGATTGTACTGACACCAGTCAATCACAGTATAAGTATTGATGATTTTTCTACAAGCATCACCTTCGAAGTAGAAAGTATCAGAATCAAGAGTCCACCCAATAAGTGCGCATGTAGCATTTACCCATGCTGGCTCATCACAAAGACCATCAACACAGCTCAATCTTACTTCAGCATAATCAGGAACACCATCATCATTAGTATCAACCTGCTCAATATCACTACCACTTACATCCATTAGACCACAGTCGTCGCCATCATTATCAGCTAATCTGATGAAATCATCCTCAGAATAAGGCCAGTCGATAGAAACACTACCATCAAACCTTTGTGAAGTGAGTGGTTCTGCAACCATAATAGTTTGCTGACAGCTAATGCTAGTACCATCGATAGTCCAAGTTCTTACTATAGGACCATAGTGACAAGCTTGATTGAATGTAGCATCATATGCATCAGTGTAAGAAACAGATAGAGCACCACAAGTTGAACTTGCATGAGCAGAACCACCTGTTACTGACAAGTCTTTCTCATCCATATCACATGTAATAGTGACATCTGGAGGACAAGTAATTGTAGGCTGAAGTTTAGCTTCAACTCTTACAGTAGCCCATGTCAAACCGAATAGATCTCCCGGAGTACCTGGGATACCATCCATATTGGCATCATCCCAAACACCTAGTTCAACTTCGATAAGAACGTAATCATTGATACCGTCACCATCAAGGTCTTCACCATCACCATCTACTAGATCCTGGCAACAGAACTTAACGAACTGACCTTCATCAGTATCATCTCTGTCGTGATCTGTAGGCTGCTGAGAGTTAGGAAGATCACTGAAGTTGAAGAATGTAGAATTATTCTCATGATCGTCAAGACCATAGCTTCCACATGCAGCATCATCAGTTCTTCTGATAGCCACTCTTACTGGACCACAATCACCATCGTGAGATCCATTATCAACACTGTGTACATATAGCTTAGCAGAGCCACCTTCTGGATCAGTAGGTGAGCTTGTCAAGCTGATCACAATGTTTTGCTTAGCAATAGCAACTGGCGCAGCACCATCCACTACAGTTACCTGTAGAGTGATGTATGATACATTACCACAGCAATCGCTCAATTCATAAGTATAAGTATAAGGAGTATCAGCCTTAGGAAGACCTTCAACAACCCATACAGGATAACCGTTAGCATCGTATACTACGTTGTCATCTCCATCAAGAAGAATTCTAGGCCCAGCTAGGTATTCAGTTATAGTGCCCGGCTGTCCGTAAACTCTGTATGTAACAGTGCTTGAACAGTTGTCGCTTAGGTGCTCAGGAACTGGAAGCTGGAAGCTCGCAGCACAACCCCAAGGATTAGCACTTACAGTCATTGGAGCAAGAGGGCTTCCAGAAGGACCTTCGTTATCCTTAGCATGAATTACCTGAACAGCATTAGCTGTCTCACCAGTACACCAGTCAAGAGCTGTCCACGTTCTGATTACCTTATTATTTCCAGAACATCCAGCACCACAAGCAGGTAGTACTTGATCAGAGTAAGTAAAGAATACATTACAAGAGTTATTCAAGAAACTCTCTTGTAGACCTTTAGCATTAAAGTACATTGGATATGCATATCTAACACCAGCAGCATTAGCGTTGCATTCCCAGACAGATACGAATCCAGCATCGTATCCTTCATCTGTAGGATCACATGTTGGAAACGGACAAGGGTTAGCAGCTTCCCACTGAGCTCGATAGTAATCATAGACAGCATCAGGTTCAGTGTCAGCACCACAAGTCAATTCTACGATACCTTCTGGCCAGAACCACTCTTCATTAAGTTGTGCTAAACCAATTCTTTCTTGGTTAATAGCCTGAACTTTAGATGTAGTATTACCAGATGCATCCGTAGCAACCCATGTTCTCAATGTAGTTGTACCATCACAATCATTACCAACAACTTCTTCTTGTACAATTTCAATATCAACAACTGCACAACCACCTACACTAGAAGACAGGTAATCACTTACAGTAACTGTTTCACCGCACTCAACAACACCATCATTGAAGATTACAGTAACGTTAAGGAATTCTCCATCGTCACCACCAACAGTGTCATCCCATCTGAAAGTCCATGTTCCGCCCATTGGCTCACCATCGAAATCAGAAAGTTGAGAGCCATTGTTGTTAGCAAGTGTCAAGTTCAATCCTGAACCAGGAACAGCTTGACCACATGAGAAGTTAGCTCCTTCATCATCGAATACTACATTCATGTCATCAGCAAGAGAACACATATTGTCGAACAAGCTTACGTTTGTTCCTGATGGGGAAATGATGTTTAATTCAACATCACCCATCCAAGTGTGCTCAAGATCAACAGCTACATCTACGTCAGTGACATCACACTCAGACTCAACCTCGAAATCAAGGAATTGCTCTGGCTCAGATGAAGTAATTTCTTCACCTACGATATCCGTAATTGGCCATACAGCTGGGAATTCTTTACCAGCAGAAAGTAGACCTGGAATTTCATCCAAACATCTTATATTGATATCCTCGATTGGAGGCATAGCAGGAGGCAATTTATCCTCAACTAACATCTCACCCCAACAAGAGTTATCTCTTACAAAATCATAGACTGTTACAGTATATACACCAGGAGCCAACTCAAGTGTCTGACCATTAACATCAGCACCACCGTTAACACCAGAGATGTACACTTCGTAATCAGTAAAGTAACAAGCATATGGTCCACCTTCAAGAAACATGTCAGCCGAAATAAACGCTGTACAGTCCTCTGCTAGTGAAACATTAACCAAATCGTTACATGCTAGAGAAGTAACAACCTGATCAGCTGGAATTGGATTAACAGTCACACACCACTCACACGAACTTTCGTTACCTGCAAAATCAACAGCAACGGATGAGAAGCAGTGCTCACCAATTGGAAGAGCGTCACCTGAAGCATACTCGTTCAAACCTGGAGCCATTGGCGGCGGAGGCGCAACAACCGCACCAGTGAATGAGAAGAATGCATCAATACCTGTAAATCCGAATTGAGCAAAGTATCCGCTTCCACAAAGTGGAGAACATAGATATGTGTTAGTACCATTAGATACGATACCGTTACACATTGGACCATTCCATGAAATAGCACCACCTACTGTAAGAACCTCCATGTATAGACCAGGAGCACCAGGCTGAATTACAAATGGCTCACCAGCTGGAGTGAATACTGGAATACAAGCTTCCTCTCCTGGAGAACTAGCGAACATTGTTACATCAACAAGTCCAGAAGTTGCAACTGGAGTAGCTGTCATAACACAAGGCATTGGAGCCTGAGCAGCTGTCGCACCAGCAGGAGCAATATAGAAATTCACAGTGGCCATTGTCTGACCCCATGCAGTGTTATCAAATATGAAACAACCTTCGTTGATTTGTACTGGAGCTGTTGGAGGGAACGCTGAAATATCAAGCTCTTGTACTTGAGATGTTTGGGTAGCACCACAAGAAAGAGTAGATCCCTGACCAGGACAGTTTCCAATAGAACCGAAAGTAGCACCCGGCAACTCAATCTCACCAGACGGGCAGTTATCGGTTACATTAACTTCATAATCATATATAACTTCACACTCTCCACCTTGAAGGTTGAATGTAAAATCTCTTGGACAATCCAATACTGGCGCTTCGTCATCAACTACAGTAATACATACTTCACAGTTGATTGGGAAAGCCATGCCGTTACCAGAGCCAGTACCTGTGATGTTAACACAAGTTTCACCTAGTGGGTAAGCAGCAGGAGCATTAGCTAATCCAGTGTAGCTGTTAAGGAAGTCTACACAAGCAGTTGGATAAGAAACATCCGCACCAACTACAACAGCACCACAGAAGCTATCCACATCAGGATCTTCTCCAAGAACGAAATCCAAAGTACCATCAGCAGCAGCAGTGTTAAATAAAGCTACGTCTACACAGATTTGGAAATCTCTTTGAACACAGTCACCACCACCAAATGGCACTTCACCGATCTGCGTTCCTTCCAAGAAGATAGGCGCATTTTCAGTAAAGAATGAGTGGTCACCATTTGCTTCCATATCGAAGCATACTTCCGTAACACATGTTGCGCTAGCAGGTACCGGAGACACACCCTGAATATCGAAAGGTGTATCAATCAGACCTAGAGGACCATAGTTATAAGGTACTCTCTGACCGATAGCAGTAACAAAGTCACCAGGAGCTCCTAAAAGCTCGCAACCTTCAGGCAATGTTGGGTTAGGAATATCAACAGTTGCTTCACAGACACCATCTTCCGTTCCAACTTCGATAGTACTTGGTGGACAAGTAACTAGGCATGATGGACAGAAAGTGTTGAAAGCTACAGCTGTAGTACCACCTGGGCTACCATTACAAGAATATCCTCCTGTACCTGATGCACCTGTGTTTCCATCGTAAATAACTTGTGGAACACCAGGAGCGCCACCGTTAGGCATGCCGCAACCGCTTACAGCACCTGTTTCATTAACTGCGACAACAATATTAGCAGGAGGACACCATCCGTCACCGAATGTTTCGAATCCTCGCAACTCAATAGTGTTGTTATCAGTAACACATACTGACTGGGTACCAGCTGGTGGACCTGAACCACCGGTATCCTCGCATAGTAATTCTACACCAGCAGTTGCATCATAGAGAGACCATCCGTTCTCACCATTGAATCCACCCGTAGTGTAAGTGACATCGACTTTCGTCTGACCTACTGGACACTGAGCCGAAGCCACAGTAACCACAAGCATCATGACGACAAGACATGGCACTATGTTAGATAATAGGTTATAAATCTTTTTCATAATAGGATAAGATTGAGTTTGTTATAATCGAATTAAAATAAAATATAATTGAGTAATCATTTCAATCGCTCGACATACTCACGGGCAATATCATCAGCGCTGACAATATTCTGAGCCTGAGTATTATAATTAGCTACTTGCTTGGCTGTCTCCATGTGCGCCATAATCAGAGCATCCTTAACAGCAACATTCTTGAAGTTAATTGCTTCAAGTGCAACTGAAAGGAATCTGTGATGAGCTGAGACACCAGCTTCCTCCATAGGAGCAAGGTCTTTAGTTAAGTCTTTGCGAATGTCCTGGAATTCAGACTCCAATATTTCAACGGCCACCTCAACAGTAACACCTATCTGAGCTTTCATTGTAATAGAGTAATCTGCCTCCACAGCAGACCCAGCAGCAGCCCTGGAGGTTGCTAATTGAGCAGTTGCAGAAGAAGACATTCCAAAGAAAAAGAGAGTAAAAAAGAACATGACTGAAAGGAACTTCAGACCATGGCTCTTAGAACAAACGTTGTACGTCTTTTTCATGAGATTGAGTTTAAATAAATTTTAATAATCAAATAATACTATAAATAGATACCAGCACAACTGATATCTCGGTTTTCTAAAAAAACTTTAAAGTGGAATCTTTGATGATTTCGTCTTTTTCAAAGTTCCGCCTTACTACAATACAAATAAGGTCAAGTCTGCCTATAGCAAACTCTTAATCTTTACAAAGATAGTTTTTCAGTTCAGGGATTTAGTACCGGCGCATAGGTATATTTCATATATATAATTTTTATAATACGTAAATTCCCCATTTTAAACATCTTGACTGATAGACTATCTTCCATGTCTTTTATATAAAATTCACGCTACTGACCATTGTCCATTGAACCAATGTCAAATCGCAGCGATAATTCATGTGCTCCATTATTATAGGTCTGAAAAGCATTGCGACTGGCACTGTAGGCATAGGTGAACTGAAAGCCATTCAAATTAGTGCCAATTACAAAACCCAACTTTTCGTCACCTCCCACAGTATAAGTAATACCTCCTCTGAAACTATCTTCCAGAAAACGAGCCAGTATATTGAAGTCTGCATGAAAAGGAACATTCATCAACTTCTTTACAAATACGGATGGCTCCAATACAAGGTCCGAATCAAGATTGGTAATCTTATAACCAAGATTAAAGAGATACCCAATCTCCCTGTCCATACTTCTATCCCCGTCATCAATTCGTGAACTTACCAATGAAGGCAATGCAAGGCCATAGATCAGTTTTCCATCATATAAACCAAATATCCCGAAGGAAACATCAAAAAAGTTGCTTCCAGCTATCCTGTCATTTACAAGAGGATCTCCTGATTCCAATAGAGGATCAGAAAAGACATCTGAAGAAAGGCCATGCTGTATGTATTCAGCCGAAAGGCCAAAGCCTAATTTATTGGTTGGCGTTTCGATGCCATAAGACAATGAGCCCTGGAATTTGCTGGTCTCCAGATCTCCGTTACTGTCAGTCAACACCATAGCACCGAATGACAATCGGTCTGCAACGGGGCCATCATAACTTAGAATCAAGGATTTTGGAGAATCCTCGAATGACGCCCAGTTGTTCTTATAGCTCATGAAGATATTATGAGAACCTCCAAAACCTGTAGCCCCTGGGTTAACAATAACCGGGTTTAAGAAGGCCAGCCCCGAGATATATCTTTCATCAAAATAGCGCTGATTCTGAGCCTGAAGACCAAGGGCGATGCAGCAGAGAATCGAAATAGCAATTATATTTTTCATGATAATTTTCATCTGTCTAATCAAATTTCTGTCAGGGCAATCAATTTCTCAAAAGTGTAACTGTTCCTCTGTATACCTGGCTGCCCGTCTCAAGCACCCAGTAATAAGCACCTTCCGGCAATTCGTCACCATCAAGGTCAATTCCGGCCCAGTTATTCTGATAATTGCTGCTGGAATACACCAGCTCCGACCATCTGTCAAAAATGCTCAGGCTATATCCCATATTATTGACACAGCGGATAACAAAGAAATCATTGGCACCATCTTCATTCGGTGTTATAAGCCTTCTGGCTTCGAAACATTCACTAGCTTCCATGCAGTCAGTCAAAAGATCAAAACTAGCCTGACCCTGACATCCGTTAGAGTCCTCTACAATTAAGGTATAGTTTCCTGCGGCCAGGTTTTCATTAGTCGGGCCTGGAATAGGATCGTTGTTCTCAGGAATCCAGCTGTATACATATCCCAAACCAGTACCACCGCTTACAGCAGTTGATATAGATCCATTGCTCTGTCCCATATCGGGACAATTGATTTCATCTTCTGCAATAATTATGGGTCCTGGAGCACTTATAATAACTGTATTAGGCCAAGTAAGCGCATTGCCACTATTATCCATCAATTCCACCATATAGCTTCCTGCACATAAATTGTCTAGATCAAATAAACCCTCTCCTGAAATCTCGAAGCTTTGATCCTGGGCATTCTCATTTGTCAATATCACTGTGTAAGGAGCATCCCCTCCTGATATGTTTCCACTTATTGCCCCCATGCATTCATCAAGACATGGTGTCGCAAATCCACCAAAAGGTTGATCGACATCATCAACAAGCAAATCAAGCTCTTCATCGCCCTGTAGATTAATGGATAATGCAAAGCTGCATCCCAGGGCATCAATAATTGTAACGCTGTACACGCCTGTGACCGTCAAGCCGCTTAAATCCTCAGTATTCACATTTCCAATGAGGTTACCATCCGGATCCATCCAGAAAAAGCTGTATGGAGCCGTTCCGCCCAGGACATTGATGTCAATTGCACCATCCATGGCGCTCTGAACTGTTGCCCGTAAGACATTCGGAGATAAGGCAATTGTAAATGAGCTGCTTAGCTCCATACCTGTAAGATCATCCGTTAGGGTAATCGTGTGTGTGCCTACAGGAAAACTGCCGGAATAACTGCCATCGCCATTATCCGTCAGGCTGCATGCCTGAGTATTGGTGCCATTGACAAGAACTTCACATGAAAGACTTCCGCAAAGACCTGAAAGCATAAAGCTTGCCTGACCATTCATTCCTGTACATGGAGAATCGCTGACAGCAATATCAGTGACTATCAAATCTTCTGGTGTGCCTTGCAGCACTTCTATTGTTACTGTTTCTGTACACGCTGAATTTTGATTATCCAAACATGTTATGGCGTATGTTCCTGCAGGAACATCAGTAAATGCGCCATTGGCAAAGAAAAGAATCGGGTCAGAACTTATAGAATAGTCACCTGAACCTCCCGAACAATTGACTTCGATTCTACCGTCACCGCCACAAACTGCTGAAAAGACAACAGTGCTCAATTCGACAGGATTCGGACAATCAGGGCCTAGCACAAAGACTTCGCTTTCAGTACAACCTCTTGAATCAGTAACAGTCACTGTATATGTACCGTCAGGAACATTATTTAAATCCGCAATTGCAGGACTGATCTGATCCGTCAGCATACCATTACCGCCTGAATAGTCAATACTTACAGCATTTCCCATTACGTCTACATTAATCACTATTGGATCTGGCTCGGCAATATCATAGCAAGCGGTGGCTGTATCTCCAACCCCATCCGTGACGGTTACGCAGTATGTATCTGCACCCTGACCTACGATCAAGGAGTTTATTGTAATGCCATTATCAATCTGGCTGCCATTTCCGTTATCCCACTCCCATTCCACAGTATATGGTGCATCTCCGCCTGTAATCATCAGGTTTATGGAGCCATTGCTTTCACCATTGCATCGAACGTTATTGATTGTTGTGCTGAGATTGATACCACAAATAATCTCCACCCGGCCATCAATCATCATAACTTCGCTGTCTGGCAGGGACATAAATGAACCATCCGTTATTTCTATTGGTCTTCCTGTCTCACCTATAAAAGACAGAGGCGTGGAATCTTCACAGTCACCTACAATATCAAAACACACTCTATAAATTACTGTTTCATCGGGCAGAGTCAATCCCACGCCCGGAGGATTAGTCCAACTGTATCTCAATCTGTCATTACCTGGAGCATTAAACGTACTCGAAAATTCAGGTATTTCAGCTTCTACCCTGTTGTATGCCAGCACTGAAGGGTCCCATTGAAGCGTATATTGCATTCCTACAATATCATCAAAGTTGTTCGTGCTGAAATCGACACATACTTCTGAATTGATTATATCAACCAAAACAGAGTCTGCTTTTATTCCAAATAACTGAGGCTCAATCTCTTCTCCCACAGTGACACATCCTTCAACAACCACAAAATCCCGTATGCCAACTGGTGCCGGGCTGGAAATTTGGATACTGGCGCTGCCATCAAAGGCTTTTACTGTACTCTTGGTGCCCAGATCACCAATCACATCAAAACAAATCTCGAATATGCTGCCGTTATCCGGTATTGATGCCGGTGTCACCCCAGTATTGTCAAACCATACAAAAGCGGCTGTTCCATTAGCCGCATTATTTGTATTGAACGATCCAGCACTTAAACCTGGCAAGGCAAAGTTCTGAACGCCTGTGAATTCAAGAATCGCAGGGTCCCACATAATGCTTCCCTGGAAAGTCTCTATAGAATCAAAATTAACCGTTGTGAAAGGCAGACAAATGTTTGTGCCCGGATCTGCTGATGTATTTGAAAAGATCAAGCCCACTTCGTCATCTCCAATCACTGGGCCGCCACCACTACAGTTAGATCCAGGGATCATGGCATCAGCGTCTGTTGAAACCGCTCCTATATTTTGAAAATTCTGATCTGTAATCTCTGTTACAAGGTTGGGTGGAAATTCGACCACGCCGATCGTAGTGGAATCACAGGGCCCACCAAGCACATTGAACCGCATTGTAAACAACAAGTGGTCGTCGGGCAGGCTTTGGGGACTGAAGCTAAACCATAATAATCTTAATTGACCTCTGGTCATATTGGCTGTCTGTGCAGGAAGACTGAATGCATTGATGTCGAAATCCTGAAGATCCGTGCTGATAAATGGAAGTGTATCTATCTCTAGAATCAGTGAATCCCATCCGACAACTAATTGCATACCAACAAGCTGATCAAAGTCAGCCACTCTTACATCCACGTCAAATGTCGATCCTTCTTCCGGAGTGCCATTGGCTTCGAAATTTAGCTGCAATGGATCTTGCTGTCCAAATGCCGATTGAACCAAAAGAAGTGAAAATAAAATGAATATGTACCTCTTAATCATAAACAAGGGTTTAAATCAGTATACAAAGTTAATAATATCTTGGTCTTGACAACCTTCAGGCAGAGATATTTGGCAAAGTGATTAAAAATATGAATCAGCAGTCAAAAATACAGCGGAAATGCGCCATTTACAAGCGATTAAGCAGAGCACTACCCTTTTTTCCGCCATTGAAAGTCAGACATATAACGCCAGCACCCAACCATATGCTGTTCTACATTCTAAATGTCAAGAAAAAACTAAAATCAGTTCGTTTATATTTGCATCAAAAAAGCTAAACAGATGGTACAAAAATCAGTCCTTATCATCATGCTATTCAGCTTTGCATCATGCAATCAATCAAAAACCTCTGATTCGAGTGCTTCACATGAAGCTGGTTTTGAGATCGTTGATTCCGGTAACTCAGGAATTGATTTTATAAATGCTCTTGAAGACGACCCCCTATCGGACAAAAATGTCCTTTCCTATCCCCATTATTTCAATGGTGCCGGAGTAGGTGTTGGCGATTTCAATAATGATGGCCTGCAGGATATATTTTTCGCAGGAAATGAAGTGCCCAATGCGATATACATCAATAAAGGAGAAATGAAATTTGAAAAACTGGGTACCGAAGCAGGCATAAACACAAATAAAGTATGGGCATCCGGCGTGAGCATTGTAGACATTAATGCTGATGGTTATGATGACATTTATGTATGTCAACAGGGCCCTTATGAGGAAGATCAGAGGAAAAACCTCTTTTTCATCAACAATGGAGATTTAACTTTCACAGAAAGTGCCGCTGAAATGGGATTGGATGACGGAAACTACTCTACCCAAGCCTGTTTTTTCGATTATGACAAAGATGGAGACCTCGACTGTTATGTGATGAACGAATCAAAATATGCCCGAGTCATTCTACGGGCGATATATGAAGATCTTGAGAAGGAGGAAAATATGGTAGCTGCCAGCGGCAAGCTCTTCGAAAATACCGGTAATCTCAAATTCAAGGATGTTACCAAGCAGGCCAATGTCCTGAATTATGGTTACGGCCTGGGGCTAAATGTATCAGACTTCAATGGCGACAACTGGCCTGACATCTATGTTGCCAATGACTACACTGTGCCAGACTTTCTCTATATCAATCAGAAAGATGGAACATTCAAAGAATCAATCAAAGAATACACGAGGCAGATATCCTATTTTGGTATGGGTTGCGATGTCGCTGATATCAACAATGATGGACTTGTAGACATAGGAGTAGTGGACATGGCTGCTGAAGACCATTTCCGTGACAAAACACTTATGGCGGGGATGGATGTGGAAGCTTTCAAATACTATTTCAATCAGAAAGGCTATCAATTACAATATATGTTCAACAGCCTCCAGCTTAACAATGGCAACAACAGCTTTTCTAACATTGCAGCTATGGCCGGAGTCCTTAAGTCTGATTGGAGTTGGGCTGCCTTCTTCAGCGACTTCAATTACGATGGCTACAAAGATTATTATGTAAGTAACGGATACAGAAGATATGCGCGTGATAATGATTTCATGATCAGAATGGAAGAAGTACGACGACAGCACGGCGGGACCATCCCGTTACAGCTGAGAAATGAAATGTATGCCTTAATGCCAGAAGTCAAACTTAAAAACAAACTTTATATCAATGACAAGAATCTTCACTTTAGCGACGACGATGGCAACTTCACACATCCTGAATACGACAGTTACTCGTACGGCGTTGCCCAGGGTGACTTTGATAACGACGGAGATATTGATTTAATTGTCAATAATATAGACCAGGAAGCATTGCTCTTAAAAAATACAATTCTTGAAAATACATCCAGGAACTACATTAAAATAAAACTGAATGCCGATAACCCTGCACTTGAATTAACGTCAAAAGTGTACGTGGAAACAGGCGATATAGATCAACTGCAGGAGTACTATTTCGTAAGGGGTTACGAATCGTGTATGGAGGAATGTCTGTTTTTTGGATTGGACGACTATAGTACGATTGATAAAATAACAATCATATGGCCTGACAACACAACGCAAGAGTTGATGAATGTACAAGCCAATCAAATTCTAATTATTGATTATGCTCCAACAGGACAATTTAAGATACCTGAAAAAGCAACAGGCGTATTTGATCAAATAGACTGCCAATCCGCAGGGATAGACTTCGAACACAGAGAAAACCCCTTTGATGATTTCGCTACAGAAATTCTGCTGCCGCAAAAACAGACAGCATTTGGTCCAGCATTAGCAACAGGTGATGTAAATAATGACGGCCTTGAGGATTTCTTTATTGGAGGAGCCAAAGCCCAGGCTGGAGCGCTTTATCTCCAGGTTTCAGGGGGATCATTTGAAAAATTCACAAACCAACCCTGGACGAATGAGAGCTACAGTGAGGACGTTGATGCTCAGTTTATTGATGTCAATCAAGATGGAAATCTGGACCTCTTTATCCTAAGTGGTGGCAGCGGTGACTTTTTAGGACAAGAAGCAGGACTGGTAGATAGGTTCTATGCTGGTGATGGCACGGGCAACTTCTTCCGCATCGCTAATGTATTACCTGACAGCCCTAGCGCGAGCTATTCCATTGTGAGCGGAAATATTGACTCTGACCCTGAGCTTGAAATTATGATTCTTGGCGCAGCAAAGCCTGGCAAATACCCTCTTACAGAAAGATCCGTTTTATACGATTATGTTGATAAATCCTTCCAGGACATCACAGATAAGATAATCCCGCAACTGAACGACGACCAGGGGCTGATACGCGATGCCGTATTTGTTGATCTTAACATGGATGGACAATCTGAAATTATTACTGTAGGTGAATGGCAGGAAATTCATGTCTATGAATATGATGGAACCCGTTTCAAAAAACAATCAAAGCAATGGTTAGGCTCAAGTAAAAATGGATGGTGGCGTTCCATCACTGCGGCTGACCTTGACAACGACGGTGACCAGGATTTGATTGTAGGGAACGTGGGTAAGAACTTTAAACAGAAAGCCACTAAAGAATACCCACTATATCTATACTCTAACGATTTTGATGACAACGGCACATTGGATTGTGTCCTTGCCAAACCATATAAGGGAAAAGTGGTTCCGGCACGAGGGAAGGAATGTTCCACGGAGCAAATGCCTTTTGTAAGTGAGAAGTTTAAAACCTACAGAGACTTTGCCTCTGCCAGTATTGTTGATATATATGGCCAAGACAAAATTGAAGGCGGTATTTCACTGGAAGCCAATGACTTTTATTCTTACATTTTATGGAATAACAGCACTAAGCTGGAATACAAAAAACTACCTGTCCTGGCACAGGCTTTTCCGGTTAACGCTTCTGTAACAATGGATGTGAATAATGATGGATTGACTGATATAGTTCTTGCGGGGAACGATTACAATACCGAATATGAAACGCCTCGCCTGGACGCCGGCAACGGGCTGCTCCTTATCAATAAAGGCAATCACTTGTTCGAAGCATTAAGCGTGCCGGAATCAGGCATATTCTGCTCTAAAGATGTCAAGCGCATGGAATCCATTCTTATTGATGGTAAACCTTCTCTGCTTGTGGCTAACAATAATGACGCACCTGATCTATTAGCCTTAAGAAAAGATCCATCCTAAAATAATAAAGGGGGCTCGTGCTTTCTGCACGGCCCCTTTAAAATTACCGAGTACATTTATTTCTTATTCAATGACAATCATCTTACGTGTTGATGAGAATGTCTCTGTCTCCATTTGATAGTAATAGATTCCATTACCTTTCAAATCATCACTTCGAATAATCATACTGCTCCTTCCTTTTGGGTAATCACCGCTTCTTGAAAGAACCAGTCTTCCACCTGGATCAAAAACATTTATTCTTACCGTGGAGGTTTTTGAAAGTTCAAAATCGATACTTGTCAAACCAGAGAACGGGTTAGGTATGTTCTGATAAAGAACATTTTCAAATTCCCCTTTCTGCTTCTCAACAATTATAGAATGTGTGCTGAATGAATTATCAACTATTTCTGAAGCCAGCAATTGGTTTTTTGCGATAGTAAACAACGCATCACCGTGGTAAGCACTTACCCTAACAACAAGATAAAACAAAGCATCGTCAGGTGCAGATTCAATCGCACGATCATTATGCCATACCAGCGAAACCCTACCATCATGAATAAAGAAGTTGTCATTCTCAACGGACAATCGTCCTGATTCCAGGTCAAGTACTTCGACTTTCTTATTATCAAATTCAATATGTGCCTGGAGTCCCATGATATCCTTTCCACTGTTGAAATAGAATGGGACAAGGTATTCATCAGAGCCATCAAGCTCTAGCATGTCATGAGAAATAACCACTGGATCAGTAAAACTGTCAACATGATCTATCCTTATAGATTCAGGCTGCAAAGATGCAGAACCATTGACATCTCCAATCTTCACCGCAATGAAGTCATTGTTCATCATGTCGTCTTCAACATCATAAATATCGATGTTGTCCCTGTATGGCCATGGGTTATTGATGTCGAGAAAATTATATGACTTATCGACATATTGCCATGAAGTATTATTAGGTAGCTCATCATATATTCCCAGAATGAGTTTACGCAATTCGATCAAATCCAGGGCAGTAATATCCTGGCTGTTATTCACATCCGATGCGATCAACTGATAAGGAGATTCCAGATTCTCCATACCTAGTATATGCCTCTGAATTATAATAAGGTCAAGTGTTGATACCCCGTTAAGGTAGTCATCCGGACTGTTGACTTTCAATTGGTAATCTTGGTATGACCCTACATTGTTGAAAGCGAATTCACCCTTAACATCTGTTCTGTCAAAACGCATGGATTCATCAATCATAGCCTGTAGACCCACCTCTACATTCTCAACCATCTCATTAAATTCGGTTTGTATATGACCTCCTATCATCATACCGGCAGTATCCGGGCAAACGCCCAAATTATCCTGTATGCTAATTGTTGTTATACAAAAGTCCTGGTTGCCCATATCATCAGTTACCCATACCGTCACCGAGTTGATGCCCAGGTCAGAGCAGGTAAAGAGCTTGGATTTTATTGAAAGATCATCTTTGTCAAAGGACAGTTCAACTGAAGGGTCACAATTATCGCTGCTTCCCAGGTCAAAGTCACTGGCCCATATTTCAACATAAGGATCCAACTGCGGGTTGGCCGGTGTTGTCAATGATGTCGTCAAGCCTGCCCTGCAATATGGGGAAGGAGCCTTATCATCCCGGATAAGAATATCATGACTGCATGTGCTTACACTCGAACAAATACCCTCGGCATACCATGTGACTGTATAGGAACCCGTGCTCAATTCAAGATCTACTATAGGCCCTGATCCTTCTGCGACGAGCTGCCCATTTTCAGTTATCTCATAGTCAAGTTGCAGAGGATGCAGGAATGCTTTCTCACATTCATCCAGGGCTTTGGGTGGCTGGAAACTTACGAACTGACTACAGCTTTCAGGTGCAACCGACAGGCTTAGATCAACCGGACAATCTATTAACAGCGGACCTTCATTTTCGATAACCTTGATAACCTGAGTGCTCTCCCAGAATCCATTGCCAGAGTTGTTACCCTGTTGATAATGACACCAATTGTATACACGCCAGGTTCTGATAACCTTAAGACAATATCCTTCAATATCTCTGAATACCCTATCCTTATATGAGTATCCCAGATTGGCACATATCGCAGCCTCACTCACGGGCACGCCTTGATACAAGACGGCATCCCCAAGATCTGTGGTATAGTTTTCACATGTTGCGTCATCTCTGTCTGCAGGCCATGTAAAGCTGTGTTGATTCAGTAGCAAGTCTGAACTGAAGTTAAACTCCTGCTGGCATGATTCAAGTTCTATAGTTCTGTCAGGAAGATCCACATACCATCTCCTCATGATGGTTCCCTCTCCACAAAGTTCATTAACCGTTCCTGAATCCTCATATCTAAGTGTTCCGATACCACAATCGCCATTTATGACCGGCATACCGGTAATTGATGGATCGATTTGATCTGTTGTCTCACATTCAAAATTAAATACGAGTTGTTTTGGGCAGGATTCAATTTCAACGCCGGTTTTATCCTGTACGATGACCTGAACCTGACAGGTATTGCTTCTTCCACTTTCATCCACAACCCGCATGATAACTGGAACGGTTTGACCTGCTTCCTGACAACAGAACTGTACGTATTCGCCAAATTCGAGGTCGTTACCTTCATATTCCGGTAGATGAGAACAAGCAGTCATGACCCGCCGTATGGATAGTGTAACCGGTCCTCCGCAATTATCGTATGAGCCATCATCTACCGACTGGGGATATAGTCGGCCCCAACCGTTATCTGCTAATGACACCACAGTATATTGATCACATATGGCATATGGAGCCAAGTTATCCCGGACATATATTTCAAATTCACATTCACTTTCATTGCCGCACTCGTCGGTAACAATGTACCTGATATAGTTCTTTCCGTGTTGCAGCCCGGAAGCCCTATATACCCCGGAGGAGATTCGCGTCGCCGGGGTAAACACCTGTTCGGACAATAAAGGATTGATCTGATCTTCACGCAGGTATTCCACCCTTACATCCATACTGGCGCAATCAAAAACTGATCTTAATCCAGTCACATCATTTGCATCAAAAGGTCTGAAATCAACCACTGCCTCACAGTCCTCAATAGTATAGAAAATCAAACCATCTTCCGGACATTCGATATCGGGACCATGTTCATCCACCACCTTAATCGTCTGATATGATTGTGCATATTCCCCTTCACACCAATCCAATGCAGTCCATCTTCTTAGAATTTTTACGGTGTTAATTCCGCAAACACTAAATGTATCATCTCTGAAAGTCACATTGATATGACAGAAGTTGTTTGTATCTGTCAGTGGGAATCCATCAACAGTTGGTTGCCCGGTATTTTCAGGATCAAGATTCAATTCACCATCATCAATAATAGTGGGGTCATCACAATAGAAGACCACATTATCAGGGAATTCGAGATCTGTAAGAGATTTTTTCTCAAAATAGATGGAGAATGCGCATACCTCCGCACTCAATCCAACGTGATCTCTTGTATAATATTCAATATCTCTTCTGGCAGTAAATCGCCCTTGTGAACATTCCAGTGTTTCGGTATCATCCCTGTTGATGATGACTTCTACATCAGGGTCGCAATTATCGGACTCCTGGTATTTGTAAAATGAGACTGTGTTGATATCTATGCAAAGGCCCTGTGCTATGGCAGCCCTGTTTGCCGGCGTATCCCAAATAACAAGTGACAGGTCAGAGAGATTGTCATCAGTTGCCTGTACACCAGAAATATCACCGCGGTAAATATCCGGATCAACCGGGTCTTCGTCAAATTCATAGCTGCCTCCATTCGAAACAATGAGGCCTGTGCCTGAACCGGTACACGGCACAAGAGGTACGTTTACATCTATATAGTCAATGAGCTCCCAGGGCATGGTAGAACCAGGGTCTGTGACCGGGAATAAGTCAATGGTAATCGTATTGGGGTCCGTATCAGCATCGGCTGGTGCAAAATCCGAACAATAGCGAGCCAGTCCCATACTGGTATAAAGCTCCGATAAATCATCCGAGCAATCGACGGTTAGGTCATCGATACATGTAAGCTCTGGAGGTAATTTATCTTCGACGTTAAACCAGCCCCAGCACGAAATGATTGTACCGTTGTTATCCATAAATGATACGCTGGCCTTATAGGGAGCACCTATAAAAGAACCATCGATCACCGGGTGATGGGCTTCGTTATACATGTCATAATGGGTCTGGTCAATGATCACATCGTTGGCGGTAAGAATTGTAACGGTATAATCACAACCAGTCCTTTCGTCTTCCAGAACCAAATCGGGTGTAATAACAGCGAAACACTCATAATCAAGTGAAATCTGTATATTATCATTACATCCCAAGGACTGGGGGCATTGTGCTGATACTTCAAAGTTCAACACGAGAATCATAAAAACGATTAAGGTTTTTAGGATTTTCCCCAGATTACTGATACATAAATGTGTACTCATAAGTAAATCGGTTTTTGGCAAAGCCAAACTGTTTTCGTATTAAAGTTCGTTGTTCAGACTATCAGCGAGAGGGGATCTCCTGTTGTTTGGGATTGGCTTCTTCTATACAAGTTGATTTTCCAAAGCGAATTTTATAAGGTTAATGGTGTTTCTCACACCTAATTTTCGCATAATGTTCTTTCTGTGAACGCCTACTGTCTGATCACTTATGAACAATTCCCTGGCGATCTCTTTATTATTCTTGGCTTGAGTGATCAACTCCAGCACTTCATGTTCTCTGGAAGTTAATTTCTGCTTGATTACAAACCGATCTTCATAAGGCGTCTTTAATTTGCCTGTGAGCCTTTTTCCGTTAGGTGGCGTAATATGTAATCCTGGCGCGAGATAGGTTTGATCTTCCATCACTTGAAGAATCGCTTCATCAAGATCAGAGGTAGAATTAGATTTCAGTATATAACCATCAGCTCCATTTTTTAGAGCCTGCCCTACAAATTTATAGTCACCATATGCCGTCAAAACCAAAATTTTGACGTGTTTGAATTGCTTACGAATTTTGGGAATCAGCTCAAGACCATCTTCATCCGGCAAATTGAGATCCAGGATAACAAGTTCGGTCTTGAGGTTTTTGTGGAGAAAAAGCATGAGGTCTTCAGCAGTGTCTACATCACCTAAAACATTGACATTTAGATTTTTATGATTGTCAAAATAGGATTTCAGCCCTGCTTTGAAAATGCTTTGAATGTCCGCTATTACACTGTTTACTAAAGCCATTTGGTTTATCTCTTTGTAAAATTCCTTACTTAATCGGCCCACTACCGGCACCAATACAAAGCCTTAAGTACAAAACTAATGCCAAGTTTGTTCGAGAGATAATATACCATGAAAGTGGTATATGTACCAAATTTAGGGTATATGCTTCAAAATTGCTTATTTAAAGATAGTAATTGGATTCAAGCACTCGAATTCCATCTGCATCTGCTACGGTGTAAATGAATCCTTTTTGAATGGCATAAGCGCCTACCTCACCCTGCTTGTTTATGGCAATGAGACCAGCTTGCTTTCCCGAATAATCCTGAGTCTCGACAATCATTTCAATGGCGTAACGGCAAGCATTTTCAGGGCTCAAGCCTTGCTTCATCTTCTCAACCACCAAAAACGTGCTGCAGCATTTCATGATCAATTCACCAAGGCCTGTAGCAGTGGCGGCACCTACCTTGTTATCCACGTACAATCCGGATCCGATAATCGGCGAATCCCCTACTCTTCCGGGTGTCTTATAGGAAAGGCCGCTGGTAGAGCATGCCCCGCTCAGATCCGAGGCAGAATCCATGGCGAGCAATCCGATCGTATCATGCCGCTCACCATTAATCTCCGGTGAAAAAACAGGATTCTTTTTCCATTTTAGGTAGGCTTTTTCTGCCTGCTCACTCAGCATATTGGTTTTTTCAAAGCCATGTTCCAAAGCAAAATCCTGGGCCCCTTGACCGGCCAGCATTACATGCGGGCTTTCTTCCATGACTTTTCGCGCAACCGATACGGCATGAACGATATCTCTTAGGAAGCAGACAGAACCGGCATTATGCTTATGATCCATAATACAGGCGTCCAGACTGACTTTTCCCGAATTATCAGGAAGGCCTCCATACCCAACGGAAAGATCCTTTTCATTCTCTTCCACACTGTTTACGGCTGATTCAATGGCGTCAAGCAGTGCGCCTGGTTCTTCAATTAAAGCATCATAGGCAATTTGATTGGCCTTCTGATTATTCCAGGTAGAAACAACGATAGGGGAAGAATTCTGGGTCTTTATACTGAGGGCATTGACAGAATTCATTAATGATAGCCCCATGGCTGCTGAAATTTGGCTAAACCGCCTTCTGCTGATCATTAAATTTGAGTTACTTGGTCTGTAAATTAGGAAAAAGTCTAAACTTGGAAGGGAATGATCAACTTACTCCTTGACCATTTTGATGACAGTATACTGCTCACCTGATTGAAGCAATATATTATACAAGCCTCTTGGCCATGTTTCTTCGACATGAATCTTGAGGAAGTTTTTGCCTTCCAGCACATTTCTTGTTTCCTGGCTTAACAGTTGGCCATCAGCGTTGAAAAGACTGATAAGCACCTGACCCTCCTCATCTGCATTAAGCTTGATCGTGGTCCTGTCAAATACCGGGTTAGGAAAGATAGCTGCTGATAGAGGATCTTGGGTAAGCTCAGGACCATCAGGAATGTTTTCATGAGGCATGGCAAAGAAAAGATTCTTTTGCATGACAGATAAATCTGTATTTCTCATCACAACATCATACAGTCGGATACTCTTTATTTCTTCAATCTGGTCATCGGTAAAGGCGGGATCATTTTCAAAGTAAAATCTATCACCGTCACGCAGAAGCTGGAATTGTGTTTCCATAACGCGCATGACCAAGTCACCGAATATGGCACCGTCTATATGTCTCTCTGCTAGCATACCCACCCAAGGATCAACCTTGTCAACTGAGCCATAGAGGCTTTCCAGGGCTTGAGCGTCTTCCGGACTGGCAGTAAAGTCTTCGAATGATTTAACAAGGGGTAATCCAAAATCAAATCTCAATTGATTATAATCAGCTATTCCTCTGTCACGGCCCCTGAAAATGTTGATTGATGCAAGATCAAGGCCTCCCGACCCCGGTGGACCGAAAAGGAAATTACGCAAATCATCTATGACCTTACAGTCCAGTTTTTGCATTACCTGGGTACCCATCCCTTTAAAGAAAGGATCAATACCACCTGAGGCCATAACTGCGAATGGATTGAAAAAAGCATCTTTTAACCTCACACTGCCTTCTGCCAGCTCTTCTCCCTCGTTATCCATCCTTATCAGCTGACTGTTAATGAGGGTATGCCCTATCCTGAAAGCGGCACCAGAAAATACATTCAGTATTCCCGGGTTCATTTCTTCATTATAATAGCGGTATTCTGGAAGATGGACACCCATGGCAGGTAACCACTCATTGAAACAAATATTCTGAATATATGCGCCTACCAATTTCCTGGCACGCTGATACAACTGATCATCAGTCCAGTGAGGATACCTTTCTTTTAACTGATCGCAAAGCCTGTTGTGCTCACGAACAAAAATAGTATGCATACCTATAAGTAGCGGGTTCTCATTAGCCCTGATATCTCCAGCTACAAAGTACCTTGAAAGTAATCGCGTATCGTCCGCCATAAATGGCGCATCAGGATCGATTTCGTCGTCAAATTCTCCAGTGTAGGTGTTCCAGGGAAGCATATTACCCTGGGATGTCTTCAATTTTCCATTCTCGAAAGTTCTGAGCCATTGGGCTCTTTCCTCATTGCTGCCATAAACAGCTGAACCATCTATAAAGGAAGATATTTCATTAACAAATTGTCTTGGGTTATCGGAAGAAGTTCCAGTGCCAGGCATTGACTTGTTACGGGCTGTAATAATAAAGTCAGAAGGTGAGAAGTGTTGATCATCTGGCGGTATGCTCAATAGAACCGTTTCAAGAGGATTGTTTTCAATCAAGCTAAGGTCATGATCAATAAACTGTCCAAATAACCATACGTAATCCGACAAGTTGTAGTCATCCCAAATGAATTCCTGTTGATCGAACAGTCTGTTACTGATAAGTCTCGGATCTGGAAGCTCAGAGTCGTTAATGGAAGACACACCGTCCTTATAGTTGACCGAACTCATCCTGACCACACCGGAGTGTGCCGAACCCCAATCCCTGTTTTCGAGATTATTACCATAACCCGAAAAGGTCCTGTTTTCCTGCGCATCAAGGGAATAGCCAAGGAATACCAGGCAAGATACCAAAAGCATACGCAAAGGCATGACAGCAGCGGATTTATGTTCTGGGTTTATAGTTCTCAAATTGGGTCCGAAAAATTGAACTTCAAATATATTAAAAGCCAGCTTAAAAGTGGTTATAAAAAAGCTATAAAACAAAGCTTTCACACAAAGATTCTTGTCGCCCGGACCATGCTTTGTGTTTAATTGAGTATTTGCAGTGAGTTTCAATTTACTGAGTTTTAGTGCTTTTTAACATATTAATTATTTATTTAATGCATATATTAATCTAGATCAGTTATTTATAAATAATTAATACAGTAAATCAATAGTAAAAACCGTGCCAAAGAATCTTGTTTTTAACAAATCTAAATTGTATTTAGCTTGAGAAAAAATGAGGCTTTAGAGACAAGAATGTCTGAAAAATGTCTCGTGCTTGTCATAATGTGAATGAGATGCAATAAGGGCATGGTATTGCCTCTTCAGATTAATGAATACTGGTTTGAAACCCATTGGACATACAAATCTGATGCTGGAAGCAAACGGCCTAATGGAATTTACCAAGAAAACAGAATTAAGTCTGGATATAAGTTGGCGAAACAGTAACTATTCAAATCTTGAACTGGGATTCGAATTGGTCAATTTTAAGTTTGCTGGAAAAAGCAATAGTCCTATTGAATTTGAGATGCTGCAAGGATTGAGAAATGGACAGAATATGCTTTAGCGATTCGGTTATATCAAAAGAATATACAGCAGCATTGACTTGATCCAGAATTACATTGGCATAAAATCCAAGGACAGCAGAACCGTAAATACAGCCACCATGCAAATGAGAGCCATATTCTAAAAAAAGGAGGCTACAAAAAGTGCCTCCTCAGTTTAATAAACTCAATCCCGGCTTATTATTTGACTACGTCGCTCAACATTGGACCCAGATAATCCCTTACCAGTACTTCCAATGAGCTTGATTTGATTATTGTCAGACAATTCTGAGCATCATCAGGACTTGAGCATTTCAAAAGCGCAAGCTTATCCCCTGGCAGAATACCAAGATTATTACGTACATCCTTCGGAAGTACAAGCTGCCCTCTGTCATCACAACTGATAATGGCTTCTATTGAAAATTTTGTCTGACTCAAGAAATTTATTTTCGGCTCAAATATAATCAGTTATTTTATATTTTTCTGATTTCTCTGATTTTTTTGATTTTTCTTTTTTTACTTATTTAAATGTGTCCGCTCGACAACACTGATCAGAGGCATTATAAGGTGAAGCTTTCTATATTTGCAGGAAATTCTAATTGATGAAATTTGCTTGCATACTATTGGCTATATTTTTACAACTGCATTCATTCTATGGTCAATCTCTATGGACGACTATTCCTGATAATTCAGAATTGCGCAAAAGCGCCAAAGAACGCGAAATCATACCTGAAAAATTTGCAAGTTTCAAGCTGCAGTTCAATCACATGCAGCAGCTTTTATCCAAAGCGGGTAAGGAAAATTCTGCGGTGTCTGTGACCATGCCAATTCCCCTGCCTGATGGCAGTCAGAAAAACTTTTTATTTCAAGAGAATTCATGTATGAGTCCGGTGCTCGCGGCGAAATACCCGAACATCAAATCCTTTTCAGGTGTATCAAAAGACGATAAATCCTATTACGCCAGGATAGATTATGGGCCCATGGGCTTCCATGCTGTTATAAAGGGGCCGGAAGGCACTGTATATGTTGATCCTTATTTCAGAAACCCGGATGAAAACTATATCAGTTATTATGTCCGCGATCACATAGTCAGCACAGACCAATACGACCTTGGCTGTGGTCTGGATTCTTATGAAGATGCTATGGCCAAGGAAAAGATCCATAGTCAAGTTCCATATGCAAGAGAAAAAAGTGGTCAAGCGGAACAGATTAAACGCCAATACAGGTTGGCGGTAACGACAACTGGTGAATGGGGCCAAAGTTTTGGGACAGTTGAAAATGTCCTTTCCCGTATTGTAACAGGTGTTAACCGTCTCAATATGATTTTTGAAAATGAGATGGCTACCACTTTTGAGTTGATCGATCGCAACGACGAGTTGATATTTCTTGATCCGGAAACAGACCCCTTTGAAAATGCGAATCTGGGTAGAAGCCTCATAGGTCAAAATTCCATAGCTATAAATAATATTGTTGGTTCAGCTGCCTATGATATAGGTCACATATTTACTATCCAATGCAGTGATGGTGTAGCGGGTATAGCGGCTCTAGGCTCAGTCTGCCTCAACAATAAAGGCAATGGTGTGAGCTGTGTAGGTGGCAGTAATATTTCATTTTTTATGGTGAGTACCACTGCGCATGAAATCGGTCATCAGTTCAGGGGAAGCCATTCCTGGTCTAATTGCCCCAGCTCAATGGGGCAACTCTCACCTGGTTCTGCCTGGGAGCCTGGAAGTGGTTCTACTATACTATCCTATGCAGGTGTTTGCGGTAGTCAAAACCTGGCTGGCACCAATGATGATTATTTCCATGTAGGAAATATCGATCAGATGCTCAACTTCATCAATACAACCGGATCTTGCGCAGAAGAAGTACCTAGCGGTAATCAGATTCCTGAAATCACTATGGGCATTGGTGATGGATTAACCATCCCTATTGCAACACCCTTCGAGTTGGAAGCATCAGCAGAAGATGCTGATGGTGATATATTGACCTACAACTGGGATCAGTTGGATCTAGGACCAACAAGCCAGCTTGGCCAACCGGAAGGCAATTCACCAAGTTTCAGATCCTTTCCTCCCAGCACAAATCCAAATAGATTGTTTCCAAGACTGCCCGCTATCATAGGCGGTATTGGTTCAAATGTTGAAGTTTTACCTCTTTATAGCAGAGACCTTACATTTCGGTTTGTTGTCAGAGACAACCATCCTGGTGCTGGTGCCATTGCATGGGAGGAAATTGCATTTAGAGCTGATGAGTCAGCGGGACCATTCAGAGTGACGAGCCCAAATTCACTGACTTTTGCCACCGTAGGTCAAGAACTAAATATTGAGTGGGACGTGGCCAATACAGACAATGAGATAATAGACTGCCAGGCTGTAGATATTTACTTTTCTACTGATAATGGTGAGAGTTTTCCTCATCTATTGGCCAGTAATACACCCAATGATGGCAGCGAAACAATAACTCTACCCAACATACTGACGGACGAAGGTAAAATCAAGATTAAGGCCAGCAATAATATCTTTTTTCAGTTCAATCGTTCCAATATCCTAGTGAGAGAACCTTCTGAACCCGGATTCTATATTGACCTTGCCCAATCGGAATTTGACATCTGTTTACCTGAGAAGCTTGAAGTTGAAGTGAACGGAACGGCCTTCCAGGGTTTTGACACACCTGTGCAACTTGAAGTAATTGGTGCTCCCGCTGGTGTAAGCTTTACATTCACTGACAACCCGATGACTCCTTCAGGCAATTCAAGGCTGATCATGGATTTTGACGGTATCAATACGACACAGTCATTTACAGCTACTGTTCGAGGCAGCTCTGAAAATGCGGACACTATAAGTCAAAACATTACCGTGCATCTAACCGGGACCAACTTTGATGATATGGTCCTCCAGGAGCCTGCCAGTGGTATCGACAAGGTTAAACAAATTTCTGTCTTTCGATGGACCAAGAGTAAAAATGCAGAAAGCTATACTCTCGAAATTTCGAAAAGCCCAGAATTTGGCAGCAGTAATATTATAACAGAGAGCCTTTTGCCAGATACCTCATTCATTCCGCAGGTTGTCCTTGACAACAGCGAGCTGTACTATTGGAGAGTGCTCGCTACAAATGGATGTGCCACCACTGCGAGTGAGATAAGAACCTTTGGCACGGTGAGTCTGGATTGCAAAGATTATATCGCAGATAATCTTCCAACAAATATATCTTTCTCAGGTCAGCTTACCGTTGACGGAACTATCAGCGTCTTTGACATAGGAGAAGTTGCCGATGTGAATATTACAAATATCAAAGGTCAGCATTCTGATGTATTCCAGCTTAAAGGAAGCTTAATCAATCCAAGTGGAACCGAAGCTGTCATGTTCGATAACAACTGCTTTGCTTCTACAGATTTCAATATTGGATTTGACAGTGACTCACCAACTGATTTCACTTGTCCACTTAGTTCCGGACTGACTGTTAAGCCTAATATAGACGACCTCGGCATTTTTGAAGGGCAGCAAATAGATGGCGACTGGATATTCAGAATTGTCGATACTGAAAGTGGGGATGGTGGCCAGTTTACAGCATTTGAACTTGAAATATGTGCCTCTTTCGAAGTTGATGCCCCTTATCTGGTAAACAACAATGTTTTCGAGGTCCCTACTGATTTAGCGCCTAGGCTCAGCAGCGATTTTCTGCTTGTCGGAGATGATAATAACGGACCGGAAGAATTGATATTCACCCTTGTGGAGGCACCTTCTTTGGGAGATTTACTTCTCAACGATATAGCATTAAGCGTTGGCGACCAGTTTTCACAATCGGATATTGACCTTGGCAATCTAAGATATAGCCATCAAAGTGGAGAAGAAGGCTCAGATCATTTCTTATTTACTGTCATCGATGGCGAAGGCGGCTGGCTGGATTTAACGGATTTCGATATTATGATTGGTGATGAATTTACTTCATCAACAGAAGAGTTCGAATCGGGCTTCAACTTCAAGCTGTTTCCTAATCCTGCAAGCAACAGGATTTATATCCTGAATAGTTCATCGGCAAATGAGGATGTTATGCTGCATTTCTTGAGCATCGAAGGCAAGCTATTGATGATGCAAAAACTGGATAAGTCAAGTACGATTGATGTATCTTCTTATGAGGCAGGTCTCTATATTCTTGTTTTCAGAAGCAAAACAAAAACGGAAAGCCACAGAATTCAGATTCTGCATTAATCAAGCTATATTAAGTTAGCTCATCAGTCCTTTGAAGGCTCTAACACCAGCAATTTCCGTATTGGCAATATCTGCTCAACGATAAGGCACTCACATTTTGTATTGTACTTGCCTATAACTTCGACATGTCCGAAGTCATCGAATGAGAGGTCTTGGTCCATTTCATTTATAAAATCCAGCCGTGTCAGGGCCGCTGGTTCCATATCCTGAAGGTAGAATACTTTAGTTTTTGATTCTTTGAAGATATAACCATCCATGATGCGCATGGTACTCTCAACCGAAGTGCCCGGGGCACACGAATACAAAGCAATAATTAAAACTGGTGATAGGAATAACAGGCTCTTCATAGGATCAGATTGTAAGTACAAATTATAGGGCTTACAATTCAATCACCTCAGGCAAAACACGGTATTAATTTTAAGGGGTTACCCCGATCCGAATTCTGAAGCGTTATTCTAAAGTGCAGACCGGGGTAACATTGCTGCTCGATTAGGCATAAACACTAGCAGTGTCTTGAGAATGTTGATCATATAAATGGTCGAACAAGATCGGTCTAGGATACTCCTTTTTGAATTCATAAAGCAATATATCAAAAGATGTGACGATACCCAGTAATCGATTCTCTTCAGCGACTACAGGGAGAGCATGAAAGCGATTATCAAGAAACAGTTCAGCTGCTGTACCAATCTTATCTATTGGACTAATCCGAACAACACCAGTAGTCATAACTTCATCGACCCTGGTCTTCCCATAATCTTTAGGAGCAATCTCATTCTTCCACAGATCATACGTTGTTAAAATACCAACCAAACTCCCGCCTTCCACTACGGGCAAATGATGGATACTATGCTCCATAAATATCGACCGTACTTTATTCAAAGTAACACCTGGTGTTACAGTTGTAAGGTCTCGAGTCATAATGGTATGCACAGCTTCGTTAATCTTAATTTTTTCAATGAAAAAATTATCCTTACTGCTTCTAGCGTTCTGCTTTATCGCTATAAAATCCTGTCAGGATGATATTATTGATCAAGCTCTTGAAGGTATTTTAAATACCTCTCAAATCTGCCAGCATCTGCCATTGCCTTCGATTCATGATATACAATCCCACGAGAGTAATCCAAAGCTGTCGTTTCAATAAGTGAGGCCAACCTTTTCACGGTACCCAAATTTCCATCAACAACTTGCACATGTTGCGGAATAACAGACTGGATAAGATTCCTGAAAAATATAAAATGGGTACAACCCAAAACCAGGGCTCCAAACTCCTCCCAGTTGATTCCATTGAATTGTTCTTTGCAATAGTTTTTGGGTTTCGCCCCTTCAAACTGTTCATTTTCTGAAAAACACACCAGTTCAGATAAGGCCATCTTCTCTACTTTATCTTCGGCATCAAGACCTGAAATCAACTGACTCAGCTTCTCCTCTGAAAGAGTCCTTTCGGTAGCGCAGACAAGAATCTTCTTTCCATCCGCAATTTCAGCTGCAGGTTTGACAGCTGGCTCCATTCCTATAATTGGAAAAGAATATTCATTTCGAAGCTCCTGTACGACCACACTTGTCGCCGTATTGCAGGCTAGAACTAATGCCTTGAGATTAAATTGCTGTAAATATTCGACAGCATTCTTGACATATGAAGCAATCTCTAAAGAAGATTTGGGGCCATAGGGAAGATTATGAGAATCGGCGTAATATAAAAATGACTCTGATGGTAATAGCTTGCGTGCCTCATACAAAACTGTAAGGCCTCCGATTCCCGAATCAAATATGGCAATATGTTCTTTGTCCGTTTCTGACATCATCCGAAAATGACACAATTACCATTTGGATATGGTAAATGATTTAAATTACAATCTAACAAAGATGTAATAATTTAATGCTGAAGAAAAACAGCTTATTATCATATTTCATTAAAAAACTTCAAATATGCTTGACTTGAACGGTGATAATTATACCGGCACAGAATCAGTCATAGATCAAAAAAACGAATAGATTTTGCTTGAGCTCTGTAAATGGGATAGATTTCTCACTGTTATAGGGTTTTATTGGAATTGGCTTAATGGTGCTTTTCACGCTTGCTCTTGGAAGCTTAATGAGCCTCTTTAGGCTATTCATTTGAATCAGCTTATAACATTAGCGTGGGTAGAAATGAGCAGTGATTTGTTTACTCCTATATACCTCTTGATGGATATGGTATACTTCTTATCGTTGTTATATCCTTTTAGGTTCGCAACATAGACTAAGAGCGCTTTGCATTCCAATGACCTTAAATTTTTTAATTCAGGATTTGATTTCTTACAAAAGCAATACACGTTTTAAGTTGCCTTGCCGGCATAATCCTGGGATTATACGCTTTTGGATTTGTATTGGTCTTTTTTTTGCGAGCCTTGCAGTAATCAAATAGATACTCACCCGATAAATCAAGATTACATTTTTTCTATTTGCTTCATCAATTCCTCAGCTTCAGCATATTTGAGGTCTGCTGATTTACGATCTGACTTGGACAATCTGAAGGCCTCTTCCTGAAGTTTCTTGTATTTGTCCATAAGTTTTTCTTTCTCCGATTTCGATTTAAATAATCCAAACATTGTATGTATTTAAGTTCTTAATGTAGACATTCCTCCATCTATTCCAATCACCTGTCCTGTTATACCCTTCCCTGCCGGGGAGATCAGGTAACTGGCCAGTGATGCCACTTCTTCAGCTTCCAGAATGCGCTTCAAGGGATGGTTTTCTGAAATTCGTTCTCTGCTTTTTTCAGATCTCAGTATGGCAGAGGACAAAGGCGTTTCCGTGATACTTGGGGCAATACAGTTGACCCTTATTTTGGGTGCAAACTCTGCAGCGAGGGATCGAACGAGGCCTTCAACACCGGCCTTGGCAGCAGACACGGAACTATGAAAGGGCATGCCTTGCGAAACTGCAACTGTACTAAAAAAAACAATCGATGCACCCTCATCTTCTTTCAAAACCTTATGATATTTTTTTATTACTCTTACAGCTCCCAGTACATTAATGCTGAAATCCTTGATAAAATCTTCTTCTTTCAAAGAAGTGATAGGCTTCAGGTTTATTGAACCCGGACAATACACGAGACCTGATAATTCTGAAATATCCGGCAATTCATCTGTGAGTACGTCACAGGCATAAGTTTGAAGTCTAGAGTGATCAATCTCTGGCTCAGTTCTGCTTATATTAATGCAGTTATACCTATCCAGGTTTTGCTTTAAAACAGATGCTCCAATTCCTCTGCTACCGCCGACAATTAAAATATTTTCCATGCTATGCATTAAAGTTTTGACCAGATAGAAATTCTGCTTTCATGGACAGTACCTTACTCAGATACTTTTTGTCAACCCTTGAGTTAAATGGTGCTTCCAATTTAAAGGATCCTGATTTACCATAAATACTCAAAAGGCCTCCATTATAATAAATGCTCAATTCATAAAAAGGGATACAAAGAACAAAACTCCTCAGATGGGATTGAAAGCCAACCATCAACCCTTTAGGTCTTAATTCAAGGTAACAGTAGTGGCTGGCACTTCTGTCCTGGATCAAATCGGCTATATTCTGGGAGGCCTCTACAATTTGCAACTTTGAGGTGCCGACCCCACCCATTTTTATCCTTTGAATGAAGGAAAAGGGATCCCCCATAAGCGCATTGATTTCGCCCTCAGTTTTCTTACTGGAATAGCTAATATTAAACAACATCAAAGCGATAACAGAAAATCGGCTGAGATGTTTAGGCTTAAGAATACCGAAAACTTATTCAGGCTGCCAATTCCTGTTTCCTGCTAAATACGATAAAGTCGTTGGCAATCACTTCGGTAACATATCGTGTATTACCCTCCTTGTCATTATATGTTCTTGAAACTAACCTGCCCTTGACCAGAACTTCCGAACCCTTGGCAAGATACTTATGCATCAATTCTCCAAGCTTACCCCAAGCTACAACCTTGTGCCACTGCGTCTCCTGAACTTTTTCTCCTTTGCTGTTTTTATAATATTCATTTGTTGCCAGCGTAAAACTGACCATTACAGAACCCGAATCAAATTCCTTTATTTCTACATCTTTTCCGAGGTTACCTACCAGTTGAACTGAATTTCGTACTGAACTCATTGTTGTATTTAATTTTACCGAAATAAATATTGCTGCTGAACAGCTGTCAGCATTAAATGAAAAAATATAAAAAAGGTAAACGGACTGATTCAAAGGAATCAATCAATAAGTGAATTAGAATATAACAGGCAAGGACAGCACCACAAGGAAGCCGGTTATAATGATCATACATGTCATTAATGTCCAGGATTTGAAGGTTTGCTTTTCCAATAAGCCCAGGTTTTTTACCTACCAACCAAAAGACGTATGGCCAGAAGAGCAGACGCACGGGTGGAAAAAATTCATGAAGACATCCAGGACCTGGAAATGGATCTTAATGACCTGCGGCAAGAACTGGAAACAAAGCTTGATGATATACGCCGGGAGTGGATAGCTGTCGAATCTGGCATAAGCACCAAAAAAATCAAACCACGCCGTACTGACGTTATGATTGACAATATCAGCCTCTGCTGGGCACCTGCTTAATCGATAAGCAAATGCCTCAGGCTGCTGTAGTTTTTATCATCACGGATGGATATAAACAGTATTCCGCTCTGGCCTGCTGTATACTCTGTCAGATTCAGCGTGTTTTGCCCAGACCTTTTGATCTGGCCTGAAAAAATTAGGCGTCCCAATTCATCATTGATGTGAAGCATTAATTTTTCATTCCAGGAAGCCAGACCAGTTACGAAAACTTCCTCAGTTGCAGGATTTGGATAACTGTACACTGCCTCGTCAAAATAGAGATCTTCGGAAGACGAAATACTGCCCACTGTAAAATCATACTGGATGAAGGCACCAAAATCTGTAGCCACTTCTTTCCAGCTGCCTCCCTCTTGCTTGACTCTGATGTATCCATTCCCGTCATTGTTTGCCCACCAGCTGATGCCATCATTATCGGTATCGCTGATATACAGACGGTAGCAGCCATTGAGGTCAAACAATGTATCACGGTAAATGGCATTCCTGTTGAGGCCTCCTCCCAGTTTCTGCAGTAAGACATTTCCGGCCTCGTCTTCTACCCTGTAGGAAGTCTCCTGTGGTGTAAAGTTGGTGCGCCATTCAATAACGAAAGGACCATCATAATGATCCGCCATCATTATCTCCGTTTCATATTCGTTGTTGGATGTATTTTCATCCGTTCCTGCATTCAACTCGACGCGTGCATAAAATATATCGCCATCTTCAGCTACAGCCAATTGCGGATCGTATGGCAGTGTAATGCTTGTCTCAATAAGGAACGGCAATGATCCTTGCCACGCGTAGGATTTTTCTGTCTTTCCTCGTATGCCATAATAGATAGTCGCCTCGCGCAAGGTTTCTGAACCCCTGTTTTTGAGGATCAGCTCAGGAGCATGGCATGAAGGATTGAAGCGGCCATACTCAATTTTTTGACTTGGATTGATCATGTCCACAATCGCTGCATCATGCATTTTATTTGGAGCACCGTATTTAATCAACTGACTGTTCACAATGTATCGGCTGTCCCCCGAGGCTGTTTGAACCGTATAGTCAACCTCAGCCTCCTGCAAAAACTGGAAATATTCCGTCACATCGAATTCTCGCACATCAGTTGCCATGCCGGGACACCAGCCCGCGCGGTCATATACCCATGTTCCACCTTGGGGGTATACAGGGTTTTCAGCACACTCTTTCCATACGGACCAAGAATCTATAAAGCCACCTACATTGATGCTGTGATTTCTTGGTATAAACTCTCCTTCCTGGCCGTGTCCCGTGATTGCTGTCTTTATAACATACCTGCTTACAGAAGGATCATAGGTGAATGTAACCGGTTCGAAACGCCAGTCATTCAGTATGTTACCATAAGGAATCTGATCGACGCGCCAGATTTGCTGGATATCAATGACATCCCTGTCAGGTATGCCTTCAATAAATTCAAAACGGATATCCATATCCTCCTGCCATTGCCCTCCACGTGAAAGGAATATACGCTTGTCGCCCTTCAGGATCGGACCGAAATCAGTCACATCAAAAGTCCAGGTTAAGCCCTCTTCACCAAAGTCAATACCAATGCCATATGGTGTAACAAAACTCATGATTTCGTATCTCATTGGCGTCTTGTTGTAATAGATCAGCTCCCCTTTTTCATACTCGCCATCAGCCGGATAATTGACCTCATCCACTACATTACCTTCTGAGTCATACACCGGGTATGAACCTGCCTGATAAAAGTAATCTGTCCACTGAAGAGACAGATCGGTACCGTCCAAACCATAATGGTCAATCCTTTGAGGTAGAACAGGAACAGAATCAATAACTATTGAATCAGAATCTGAACTCAAATAAACCCCATTTATCAAACTAAGTGCAGGCAAAGAAGCATGATTTGTCGCATCAGCCAAAAGTTCTGCTGACTTCATTTTGGGGTAAACAAGGCGTCCTTCCTGCTCCGAGGTTCTTTTATATCTGGAAAGGTCTGTTGGTTCAGAATCCATTGATGCGCTATTAAAATTATAGAAGAGCAATAAGTCATCAGTTTGTTCCATCGCAACAATCCCTGATCGGTACATCAGATTTTGTATTTCCGTGGCATCCAGTGCCCTGTTCCAGATACTCAGGTCATCCATGTCACCATAATAATAAAGGCTTGATACATGATTGCCACCAATGCTGAGATCTCTAAGATCAATAGAATGTGTTTTGCCGGTTCCGGAATGCCACATCTCACCATTGAGGTATATCTCCATGATACCTGTTGTCGCGTCCTTGGTGAATGCCCAGTGATTCCATTGCCCCCTAAAATCTTCTGCCTGTGCGGTTTTATTTATTCTGTCATATGCTCCCCCGTCGTTACCACAATCCCAGTATACCTGGCTATTTCCCCATGGAAGGTGGATATTTATTTGTCTTCTGTTCTGATCATCAACGCCTTCCATTATCGTAGAATTAACAGGTAGCCTGTCGGATCCTTTTTGCCAAAAGGCAATTGTAACCGCGTCAGACAACTCTTCCAGTCCCTCCGCTATGCGTATTTTGCCACTGGAGCCGCAACGCATATACCTGGAATTATCATTGTTGTAGACCAGAATCTTTGATGGATCTACACTATCAGTCATCAATGATTCAAGGTTAGCATTCAATTGATCATAACTCATAGCTACAATCAGGTTAGATGCATCATCCCATCTGTAATCATCATGAAAAGGTATCCGTCCTGCATAATCTGATACAGAAATATCGCTTATGAAATAATTCACCCAATCCAGACCACCATTCGATAATGCATCGTCAATGCTTGTATCCTGGGTTTCTGCCATATTTATGATCAGGTTCTTGAACGAAGCATTCGCGCCTGAGTCCCAATTAAAAGCATTGATCCGATCAAGACCTTCAGCGACCATCCAGTCAGCGTCGATCATAAAATAGATCAATTTACCCTGGCCGCCAGTATAAAATTCATTGCTGTCGGCATTCGCAGAAGCCGAGAATGAATATACATCTTCCTTGAGGATATCATTGATGCTTACCTTCTTGTGAATGGCTTGATAAAAATCATAGGTGTTTGAATTCGTATAACTGAATATATCTGCGTCATAGCCCGGCATGGCATACTCCGGAGAAGATGCTTTTACACTGTCTACCCGGGTTGAATCTTCGATATAGGTATTGCAACTGTAATCCCATTCACCGCATCCCCTGTTTCGATCAGATCCTGTGGATACCAAGGCGTCCTTGCATCGCATTGAATAATACATAATTATACGCTCGTAATTATTATGATCCCCGTCAGGAAAGCTAATAACAGTATCCCTCGTTGTTGATTCATAGGTAAAGGTCTGAACACTGGTACTCTGAGAATACGCTAAAAAGGATATAAAAACACACAAAATGCTAAGCAATGCCTTATTCATGAATATAAATTTTGAGGAGTGAATATAAAAAAAGACCTCATCTTAGAAGGACGATCTGGCACAAAAAAAAGCGGCTACAAGATGTAGCCGCTTTATATATCGATTGTGAAACTAAGGGGCTATGCAAGGAACGGTGCCAAAACCAATGCCACTACAGACATCAATTTAAGCAGAATGTTCAATGAAGGACCTGAAGTATCTTTAAACGGATCACCCACTGTGTCACCTACAACAGTTGCTTTGTGAGGATCAGAACCTTTGTAGTACATCTGACCATTGATCTCAACACCTTCTTCAAACATCTTCTTGGCGTTGTCCCATGCGCCACCAGCATTAGACTGGAAGATGGCCATAAGAACACCACACACTGTAACACCAGCAAGAAGACCTCCCAGTGTTTCAGCACCAAATCCGAAACCTACAATTACCGGTGTTACAACAGCAATAAGTCCAGGAATAACCATTTCTCTGATAGATGCTTTGGTAGAAATTTCAACACACTTGCTGTAATCGGCAGTTCCGTCAGCAGCGTTGAAAGTATCAATGTCAGCTTGTGACCACTCAGTCATCTCTTTTCCTTCGTTCTTTTTCATCACGGAAAGTGCCGCATTCAAAGCTGGAATTTCTTTAAACTGACGACGTACTTCATGAATCATATCCATAGCTGCACGTCCTACAGCATTCATAGAAAGTGCTGAGAAAAGGAATGGAAGCATACCTCCTACAAGAAGACCTGCCATAACCTTAGGATTTGCAATGTTGATTGAATCAATACCTGCAGTCGCCATATATGCTGCAAACAAAGCCAATGCAGTCAATGCAGCAGATCCGATAGCGAATCCTTTACCAATCGCAGCGGTTGTATTACCTACAGCATCTAGTTTATCTGTTCTTTGTCTAACTTCTTTTGGAAGGTCAGCCATTTCAGCAATACCACCAGCGTTGTCAGATACCGGACCGTATGCATCCACAGCCAACTGGATACCTGTGTTTGAAAGCATGCCAACAGCGGCAATAGCAATACCATATAGGCCTGCGAAATAGTAAGCACCCATGATGGCAGCTGCCAGGATGATAATTGGAATGGCTGTAGAAATCATTCCTACACCAAGACCAGAAATGATATTTGTAGCTGAACCTGTTATAGATTGTCTTACGATAGAAAGGACCGGCTTTGTTCCTGTACCTGTATAATGCTCAGTAACCAAGCCAATCAACAATCCGGCGACAAGACCAATCAATACCGCCCAGAATACACCCATAGATGTGTAATCCATTCCAGAGTTGCTCCATGTTTCAGGAAGCATCCACTTTACAACAGCGAAAGTTGCTACAAGCATAAGGAACGCAGCAATAAATTCACCCCTGTTCAATGCTTTTTGAGGATCACCACCTTCTTTAACTTTTACGAAGAATGTTCCAATGATAGAAGTAATGATACCTACAGAAGCCAATACCAAAGGCAGGAGAACAGCATTCAATCCACCAAAGTCATTTGTGTCTTCAAATCCACCTGATCCCAAGAATACAGCACCAAGTACCATTGTACCTATAATAGATCCTACATAGGATTCAAACAAATCGGCACCCATACCTGCGACATCACCTACATTATCTCCTACGTTATCTGCAATTGTAGCCGGGTTGAGTGGGTGATCTTCAGGGATACCTGCTTCAACCTTTCCTACAAGGTCAGCTCCTACGTCGGCCGCTTTAGTGTAAATGCCACCGCCTACTCTCGCGAAAAGAGCGATAGATGAAGCACCGAATGAGAATCCTGTAAGGACTGTGATGACCTTGGCAATGTCCCAACCCATTTCTGAATAAATAAGAAATAGAGTTCCCAATCCAAGAACACCAAGTCCTACCACACCAAGTCCCATAACGGCACCGCCCGCAAAGGCAACTTCCAGTGCTTTACCAAGGCTTGTTCTGGCGGCATTTGTTGTTCTTACGTTCGCCTTTGTGGCTACACGCATTCCTATGAATCCTGCCAATGCAGAACAAATAGCTCCTAAAATAAATGAGGCTGCTACCAAAGGACTTGATCCTTCTTGCATTCCACCCCATCCCATTAATACTGCTACCACAAGAACGAATACAGCAAGAACCCTGTATTCAGCTTTCAAGAAAGCCATTGCTCCTTCAGCAATATTTTTGGCGATAGACGCCATTTTATCTGTACCCATATCCTGTTTGGATACCCAAGAAGATTTCCAAAAGGTGTAGAGCAATGCTACTAAACCGAATATTGGTAAGGCATAAGTTATTGTCTGTCCCATGTAATTAATTTTTAGCGTTTTTAGTTCAGGCTGCAAAAGTAAAAGAATTTCGATTATATGGAGCAATAAATATGGGCTTTATTGAGGCTGTAATCCTGCCTGAATATCAATTCAATTATAAAACATATGATAAATATTTATAATATATTAAATTTGATTTTAAGTTAAGCTAAAAATATGCTCAGCCATACAGAAGAAAATTACCTGCGAACGGTTTTTGATTTAACTGAACGGAACCGCGGTTCGGCCGGCACCAATGACATTGCTGCCGTTTTGCATACCTCTGCTGCGTCAGTGACAGATATGATTAGACGTATGGCCTCCAAAGACCTGCTCGTCTACGAAAAATACAAAGGCGTTAAACTCAGCCAAACAGGCATGAAGCATGCCAACAGGATAATACGCCGAGAACGCCTGTGGAAAGTATTCCTGTCTGAAAAACTGGGGCTCAGCTGGGATAAACTGGAAAGGATAGCCGACCAACTGAAACATGTCAAATCTGAAGAGATGATAGAAGCCCTGGATGATTTTCTTAGAAATCCTAAGTTTGATCCCCATGGAGAAGCCATACCCAATTCTGCCGGGCGCTTCACCTTACGCAATCAAAGCTCATTGGTGAGCCTCAGCAAATATGACCGTGCCGTGGTGGTAGGTGTCAGAAATCATAGCCCCGATTTTTTACGATATCTGAGCAGCTCCGGGATGACAATAGGAAGCCAGATTGAAGTCACCCGGCGGTTTGATTTCGACTACTCTATGGAAATTCAGGTCGGAGGCAAATCCAAAATAGTCTTGCCGGCCAAGCACAGCACGGAAATTTATGTTCGAAAGATTTAATTATATCGGCATTCTATTATTAGGTATTAAAAAAAGCTGAGCTAATGGCTTTGTTTACATTTTTATAATTTTAAATAACCAAAGACTGCAGATTTATAAGATGAGAAAAAGAGGGGCAAAAGATCAGGGTAAAAAGAATTTAAGAATTATCTACACCACACTCTTCATACTGGTGGTAGGCTGGTTTGTCATTAGCATCATTAAAAAAGAAAATCCCCTAAAAATTCTTAAAGGAGGATTTTCAAAACTCAGTGACAATTCGACCCTCAGCTTGCAGGACCAGCTGGCGGAAAAGGATTCAATCATAGCAGAACTGGAAAGTCGGCTTGCAGCCTATGAAGGCAATGGAATAAGTCGCCGGGCCCTGGTCATCATCAACAGCGAAACCTTGAACATGCGCCAAGGCCCTTCTCTTGAAAGCAATATCATCCAAAAAATCCCTGCAAACTCCGAGGTCCGGCTGATGTATTACGATACCAATACCTATTACATAGAAGGTGAGTCGGGCAAGTGGGCTCACATCGTATATGCGGGCCAGGAAGGATGGGTATGGGGTAATTACATACGGGAAATATGATCGTATGTCTCTAAAATCCAGTTTAACAAATCTTTTTGCCCGCAAGTTGCGCCGCGATATTCGCAAAATGGCGGATAATGCCCTTCATGACCAGGAAGCTATCATGCGATCCATCCTTCGAAAAGCTTCCCATTGCGCCATCGGCAAGAAATACCATTTCCTCGATATAAAGGATTATGAAGATTTCAAGCAGGCAATCCCAGTCAGAGGATATGAAGACATGCGTGATGAAATTCAGAGCATTATTGATGGTGATAAAGATGTTCTTTGGCCAGGAAGGCCTAAATACTTTGCCAAAACCAGCGGGACCACTTCTGGTGTGAAGTACATTCCTATAAGCAAGGAAAGCATGCCCTTCCATATCAATACTGCCCGCAATGCCATACTCAATTACCTGGCACAGTCGAAAAGAGACATATTTGCCCATCAGCTTATTTTTCTGTCCGGCTCTCCTGTTCTTGAGGATAAAGGAGGCATAAAAACAGGGCGGCTGTCAGGGATAGTCAACCATGAGGTACCCGGATGGGCTCGAAGCAATCAAATTCCCGACTATAGCACCAACTGCATAGAAGACTGGGAAGAAAAACTGGATCGCATTGTCGCGATCAGCCTCCATTCTGACCTGAGTCTGATCAGCGGGATCCCGCCATGGGTGCAAATGTATTATGAACGTCTTCTCGATCAGACAGGAAAGGAAACCGTCAAGGATATTTTTCCCAACTTCCAGCTCTTTATTCATGGAGGAGTCAACTATAAGCCCTATAAAGCCCATCTCGAAAAACTCGCAGGTGCAGGTATTCATACCTTGGAGACGTATCCTGCTTCGGAAGGATTCATCGCATTCCAGGATACCATAGGCGACGAATCCTTATTGCTGAATACCTATGCGGGGATGTTTTTTGAATTTATCCCCGTAGATCAATTCTTCGATGATGAGCCGCCAAGGCTGAACTTATCAGAAGTCGAGACCGGAAAGGATTATGCCCTCATCATAAGCAGCAATGCCGGGCTTTGGGCTTATAATATTGGTGATACAATTAGATTTACGAGCCTGAATCCATACCGCCTGGTTGTTTCAGGAAGAATAAAGCATTTTATCTCCGCTTTTGGTGAACATGTTATAGCCAAGGAAGTAGAAGAAGCCATGGATATCGTCAGTCGGGATTATGATCTCAAGGTAAAAGAGTTTACGGTGGCACCCCAGGTCAATCCGCCGGAAGGAGGCCTCCCCTACCATGAGTGGCTCATAGAGTGTGCCGGGAATGTATCACAAACAGACATACTGGCGCATAAACTTGATGAAGAGATGATAAGGCAAAACATATATTACAGGGATCTTATCGAGGGTAGCATCCTGCAAACCCTGAAGATCAGGCTTCTATCAGAAGGCAGTTTTGTACAATACATGAAGGAAAAGGGTAAACTGGGAGGACAAAACAAGGTTCCAAGACTCACCAATGACCGTGAAATAGCAGATCGACTGATCGAAATTTCAGAAAATTTAAAATAATCGACATTTCGCATAGGAGTAAAATGTAAAATACATGTCTTCACTTTGAGGACCGCAAGGTTCTTAAAAATGATGGAATATTTAAGAAGCTTATAGATCTATGTTTAAAGCTTATTAATGTCAGTAATGAAGACTACTAAGTTTTTTTTCGTAAACCCACTGAAAATCACCACAATTTGTCTGGTGATAAAAGCGTTTTGCCTCAGATAATTCATATTGTGAATACCATCTAAAAGCGCTACTTTTGTACCCCTTATGAAAAATCCTGGTATAATATTCATTTTAGCTGTTGTGATAATCCTGACCCAGTCATGCAAGTCAAGCTATGAGCAGGTGCGTACAAGTAATGACCCAGAGCTCATTCTGAAGTCAGCCAATGAATATTACGAAAAGGAAGACTATCTGAAAGCCCAGTCTCTTTATGAACTGGTCATTCCTTTTTACAGGGGCAAGGAAGAAGCAGAGGACTTATTCTATAAGTACTCATACACCTATTATAATTCGGGTCAGTATATCCTGGCGGCACACTATTTCAAGAATTTCACCAAGACATTCTATAACAGTACCAAAAAGGAGGAGATAGCCTTCTTGTCCGCCTATTCTAATTACCTGATGTCGCCTAATTATAAATTGGATCAGCAACCGACATACGCAGCTATTGAGGAACTTCAAAGCTTCGCAAACCTGTTCCCGAACAGTACGCGCGTCGATGAGTGCAATGAGCTGATTGATGAAATGAGATTGAAGCTGGAAGTCAAGGCATTTGAATCCGCTAAGCTGTATTACGATTTGGGTAATTTCCAGTCTGCAGTAGTAGGCTTTGAAACCTTGATAAAAGACTTTCCTGAAACAAAAAGAAAAGAGGAGATTCGCTACTTAAGCATTAAATCAAACTACGAATTGGCACGCAATTCGATTTTTGAAAAGAAAAAAGAGCGTCTTCTCAGCGGATTGGAAAAATGTGAGTACTTCTTGGATAAGTATTCGGATTCAAAATATATCAACGAGGTCAATAAGATTATGGCCTATTCTAAAAATGAGTTAAAAAGATTTGAACAATGACAGATATTAAAAACCAGGTTCAAAACATCGATCCAAACTCCAAGGCTAGAAATATCCATGAGTTTATCGAGGATTCAAACAATATCTATGAAGCACTGGCCGTCATAACAAAACGTGCTAAACAACTCTCTGTTGACATCAAGCAAGAGTTGCATGCCAAGCTGGATGAGTTTGCCATCACTTCTGAAACTATCGAAGAGATCCAGGAAAACAAGGAGCAAATAGAGATTTCAAAATTCTATGAAAAGCTTCCTAATCCTACCATTATTGCTACTGAAGAGTTTCTTGAGGGAAAGCTTGAGTACAGGGACAGGAACAGCTCTGAAGAGGAAGAAGAGGAACAGGAAGACTAAATCTTCTGTGGCTTGAAAAATAAGAAAATACTGATCGCTGTAAGCGGCAGCATTGCCGCTTACAAATCGGCTTCACTCATCAGGCTTCTTGTGATAGCGGGAGCAGAAGTGAAGGTCTTAATGACTGAATCTGCCAAAGAATTTATCTCCCCGCTTACACTATCCACACTTTCAAAAAACAAGGTATACTCCGATCTGATCGATGAAGACAGTTGGAGCAACCACGTAGAGCTCGGCCTATGGGCTGATGCCATGATCGTAGCTCCAGCCACCGCCAATACGATAGCACGCATGGCAAATGGCCTCTGCGAAAATATCGTGACCGCCGTATATCTCTCAGCAAGATGTCCTGTCTATATCGCCCCGGCAATGGATCTTGACATGTGGGAACACCCCTCGACACAAGAGAATATCAAAAAGCTGTTAAGCTGCGGGAATCAGATAATAGACCCGGAAGTTGGTGAACTGGCCAGCGGCTTGCATGGCAAGGGCAGGATGGCAGAACCGGAAAATATCATGGCTTTCCTGTCAGAAGCTTTTGATAAAAAAAAAGACCTTACGGGTAAGAAAGTCCTGATCACAGCAGGACCTACGCACGAACGAATAGATCCGGTAAGATATATTGGAAACAGAAGCTCCGGGAAAATGGGCATGGCCCTGGCTGAAGAGTGTGCCCGTAGAGGTGCCGAAGTGGTTTTGATTCTGGGTCCTTCAAGTCTCGACACAAATAGAGCTAATATTGCTATAGAAAGTGTCGTAACGGCTGAGGAAATGTATGCGTCGGCTCAAAAGCATCATCACAGCAGTACACTGTGTATATTTTCTGCAGCGGTAGCTGACTATAAACCACAAAATCCAGCATCCCGAAAGATCAAAAAATCAGAGGAAGCTTTTCAAATTTCCCTGCAAAGAACTCCGGATATTGCTAACGAGCTGGGCACTCTTAAATCAGAAGAACAAACCCATATTGGATTTGCCCTGGAGACTGAACATGAAGAGGAAAATGCTCTATCAAAATTGAATCGTAAAAACTTCGACATGATTGTTCTGAACTCTCTTAATGATGAAGGTGCCGGCTTCGGGCATGACACCAATAAGGTGAGGATATATGGAACAAAACATGATGTTATTGACATCAAACTGAAACCCAAAAGCGAACTAGCTGGTGATATAATCAATACTTTTGTTGAATTCTACGTTAAATCCTAATAAAAAGGACTAAAGGATAATGAGATACCTAATTGTATTCAGCTTAATATTTTTCAGTACACTGGTCAGATCACAGGAACTGAATATCAATGTAGATATTTCTGCGCCACGCTTAAACCTTGTAGACCCTAAGGTCTTTGAGACCATGGAAAGCCAGATTTCAGATTTCATCAACAAGACAAAATGGACTGATGATGAATTTGAAGAATTTGAGAAGATAGAAGGAAATATCAATATTACTATAACGGCCGAACTTTCGGCGACAAGCTTCGCTGCAGATATTTATGTGCAATCGATACGGCCGGTATTCAACAGCAATTACAAAACACAAGTCATCAACTTCCTGGATAAGGTTACCTTCACCTACCGGGAATTCCAGCCCATACAAAACAGTTATAATGCTTTCTACGATCCTCTGTCGTCACTTCTGACTTTCTATGTCTACTTGATTATTGGATCAGATTATGACACCTATTCACTGCTTGGAGGAGACCCCTATTTCGAGACAGCACAAAATATTGTAAACAGTATTCCCACGAGTAATCAAAGCCTGGTAGGCGAATGGGGCTCCCAGGGAGATACGAGGAATAAGTACTGGATAATGGAAAACATACGTAATGCACGTATACGACCAATTAGACAGGCACTATATGACTACAATATAAATGGTCTTGACAAGATGCATGAAGACGCCGCCAGGTCCCGGGCTGTAATGGTCTCTGCATTAACAACAGCCAAAGATGTTCACCGTTCCTATCCAAACAGTGCCTTTATGCAGATGTTTGTCAATGCCAAAAGAGAAGAGATTATTGAAATATTCAAGGGTGCCGGTCGTGGTGAGCAATCAAAAGTTTACGATATCATGGTTAAGCTTGATCCGTCCCAGGCATCCAGGTACAGCGGTATAAAATAGAATGATTCGCATTGCCATACTAGCATCAGGAGGAGGCTCAAATGCAGAAGCTATAATAGGGTACTTCAAATCGCATAATAGCATAGAGGTAGCTATGGTGCTAAGCAACAGGAAAAATGCCTATGTCCTGGAGAGAGCGAAAAATCATAACATCGATCACGACTCATTTACGCGTGAAGATCTTAACGATGAAACCAAACTCTTGAAATTATTGAAAGAAAAGGAGATTGACTATATCATCCTGGCTGGCTTCCTCATGCTCATTCCGTCTATTCTTACCCAGGCCTATATGAACAGGATACTGAATATCCATCCGGCTCTACTTCCTAAATATGGTGGCAAAGGCATGTATGGACATCATGTTCATGAAGCCGTGAAAATCAATGGTGAAAAGATTTCAGGCATGACTATCCATCTTGTGAACGAGCAATATGATAAAGGGCGTATTCTGTTCCAGGCAGAAGTAGAAATCCTGGTGAATGACAGCGCCGAAGATATCGCTGCAAAGGTTCTTAAATTAGAGCACAAGCATTATCCTCAAATTATAGAATCGTATATCTCCGAGAGAGAAAGCCGCTAATCAAGATTATCGAAATTTATATTCTTTTGAATACGCATGGATTTAGGGTAGTAATTATTGATTCGACCCGGAACAGCTTTCATCCCGACTAAAAATACTCCATGGCTTTATAGGCTCAATCGTACCGAGTTCCATCCCATCCGGGTTCCGGAATTTAATCATTGGGCTTTCTCTCCTTTCCTTTTTTGATTTGAGATTTACCAGGGTCTATCCTACAGGTAATAAGCTTCAGGATGCCAGGGAATTGGTTCGAAGCCGGATGTGTCGACCGATTAAGATTTGCATGAATTCAATCGGATGCTTGTTGTAGGCTTTTGATCCAAAGCATCAAACAGCTCATGTGCTTCATCGCCCATCAATTCAATCATGCTTGCCTAAAAAGCATCATCCAACGGTAAATATGCCTGGTCTACTTTCATAGCTCATTCTTAGCCGGTGTTTATTAATTCGGTTTTAAAACACCTGGTTCCTGCTAAGCCGCCTTGCTCACACCAAAAATAATTCATTATCATTAAGGCTTATTTACTCATTCTAAATCAGCGAGTATTTCTAGTATGCAAAAGGAAGTATACATCAAAAGATGGTATGACTACATCCCTCATTCAGTGGTCATACTTTTCTTCTTTATTCTACTCGTCAGCTTTATGTCACATATACTGCCTGCCGGTAGTTATGAGCGTATTGAAGTAGATGGGCGCATGCAGGTCGTAGCCGGATCATATGCACAGATTGATTCCAATCCTGCCAGCCTCTTGGACATATTCCTTTCCATTCCTTTAGGCTTTAAACTGGCTGTTGAAATCATTTTTGTTGTTTTTGCCGGGGGCATTATGTTTGGCCTTCTCGAAAAGACCAAGACGATTGAAAATATGGTTGGTCAGATTCTTTTCACCATAGGTTTGAAAAGGAGATATGCCATTGTCATAGTCACAAGCATCTTGTTCTGGCTCCTGGGCACCACCGTGGGCTATGAAACCAACATTGCGCTGGTTCCTCTTGCAGCAGTTCTGAGTCTGGCCATTGGAGGAGATCTCATACTTGCGGCTGGCATGTCAGTTGGAGCCATGACGGTAGGCTTCGGACTTTCACCCATAAATCCGTTTACAGTAGGAACAGGCCACAGGATAGCTGAAATAGACTTGTTTTCCGGATGGGAATTAAGATTGGCACTCTGCATAATTGGATTGCTAGTTATCAGCTGGTATAATCTGCGCTATCTCAAAAAAATAAGCAATGACCCGTCCAAGAGTCTGGGCATGCATTTGAATACCGAAGGACTGACCCTGGTAAAACCCATTGAATCGTATAAAATGACATGGAGGAACTGGCTATGTCTTTTAATTTTTATAACAGGAATGGGCGTTTCAATCCATGGCATTTTCAACTGGTCCTGGCTGTTCAATGAATTGTCAGCTGTGTTCATCATGGTTGGTGTTTTTTGTGCTATCGTATCAGGATTGAGTATGAGCCAAATCAGCGAATCTGTGCTGGAAGGTGTCGCATTTGTAGCTCCGGGAGCATTCATGGTAGGCTATGCCAGCGCCATCCGGGTCATTATGGAATCCTCGCAAATTGCAGATACTATTTCACACGGCCTTTCATTGGCCTTGCAAGAGCTGCCCATTTATCTTTCGGCCGTCAGTATGTGTTTGTCGCAGTGTGTATTAAATCTTTTCATTCCATCTGGAAGCGGTCAGGCTCTTGCCACCCTCCCGGTCATGATACCTCTCGGGCAGGTACTGGGGCTCAGTCCACAGGTCAGTATACTGGCTTTTCAAATAGGCGATGGCGTTACGAATCTCTTTAACCCGAGCCTCGGCGGATTGATTGCTATGCTGGGTATGTGTCGCGTGCCCTTTGACAGATGGTTAAGATTTATCCTGCCACTTACTTTTATCATATTGGCTTTCGCACTGGCAGGACTTATCTTAGCTGTTGCAATAGGATATCAATAAACTATGGACGTACAATCAATACTTGAAAAGCTGGTCTCCTTTCCTTGCCTGGGAGGAGAGACCAACCTGGAAATCATCGGCTGGATACATGAATTCCTTCACGAAAAAGGCATAAAAACCAGATGTGTATATAATGACGATAAAACTAAAGCATCTATTCATTGCCGTATAGGACCAGCTCAGAACGGAGGTATAATCTTATCCGGTCATACAGATGTCGTACCTGTTGAAGGCCAAGACTGGTCCACAAAGCCATTCGATCTGATTTTAAAAAATAATCGCCTGTACGGAAGAGGTTCATGTGACATGAAGGGATTCCTGGCCTGCTGCCTGGCGAGTGTAGATCAATTCAAAAATATGCCCTTGGAAAAGCCCGTATATTTTGCCTTTTCCCATGATGAAGAAATTGGCTGCCTGGGTGCCCCTGACCTGATCAATGATATACTTGACTACTACGATGAGACTCCTGCCTATGCCATCATCGGCGAACCCACCATGATGGAGCTTGTAGCTGGCCAAAAGGGTATTTGTGTCATGGAAACACATGTGAATGGATCTGCCGGACACAGCAGCCGTATCAAACAGGAAGTCAGCGCCATACATGAAGCAGCTAGACTTATATGCTGGCTGGAAGACTATATGGATACACTTTCAAAAGAAGGCCTGACTAAAGAAGCTTTTGATCCCAATCATTGCTCTATACATATCGGAAAAGTCAAAGGAGGCGTAGCGCCAAATGTTATTGCCGATTCCTGTCGATTTGAATGGGATATACGCGTGATCCCGGGGCAGGATGCCTATAATATTATTGATCAATTTGAAGACTATTGCAGGTCACGCGAAAAAATTGTTTCAAAAAGATTTCCAGGTTTTAAAATTGGAAACAAAGCCGTGATAAAACCCGTCCCCGGTCTAGATGCATTCCATGAAGATGGTCTTATTGGCTTTATGCACAGCCTAGGGTCCTTCGATGCCTTGAAGGTTGTTTCATACGCGGCGGAAGCCGGACAATTTGCTGAAGCAGGGATTCCTTCAATTATTTGTGGTCCCGGCAATATTGAACAAGCCCACCGTGCGGATGAATTCATCGCCATTTCTCAATTGGAGGAATGTATGAAAATGCTTACTACTTTAAGCCGAAAGCTGTCTTCGATGACTTAGCTGAGAAATTATTGGCCTGCAGAATAGGAACATAGTGGCAAAAAAGCTGTTACTTAATAAAATGACCTCAAAAAACACATTTCAAAGTCTAAGATTCAGGCTCTATGCCTGGCTGGTCCTTGTGGTATTTTTGGCCTCAGCTTCTTCAAGTATTTCCGTCGAACTGTGCCATCAAATATTGCATATTCCGGATTATTTGAGCCAGTTTGTAACTGTGCACGATCGTTCGCATAGCCATCAAGACCATACACACCGCTGGATGGCTCAACACACGGATCAGGGTTCCGAGGATCAACTTAATGAGACTAATAATCCAATAAAGCTGCAGTTGATAAAGCCTTCGCAATCCAATGCGATAAGGTGTTCCATATTTTATAAGAGACCCTTGAATATCTACGACTTAATCTTGAATTCTGAAATAAAGGACATTCCTGTTCCGCCTCCACTTTTTGTCTAAGGACAAAAACCGGTTACAGAATTAATCACTTTTAAATTTGATATCATGAAAATCATCATGAACCTATTGATACTGATGCTGTCAGTATCTGTCTCTGGACAAAATGTGGAGGGATATATTAAGAACACCAGCGGGGAAGCTGTTATGGATGCTATCGTATATACCGGTAGTTTGAAAAACCATACACACAGCAATTTAGATGGCTATTTCAAACTGGGTGGCTTGGCCTCCGGTGACACCCTAAATATTCAATACCTGGGTTACAAAAAGCACCAATACATATTGGCTGATACTGATTTTGAAAATGTTATTGCCATAATTCTCGAAGAAGCGGATTTTTTACTTGACCAAGTTTATATTGACAACAGCCTCAAGTCATTCAATACTGTAAGTAATATCGATCTGAAAAAAAATCCCGTCAATTCCTCACAGGAAATTTTGCAGCAGGTCCCCGGGCTTTTTATTGCCCAGCATGCAGGAGGTGGTAAAGCCGAACAAATATTCCTCAGAGGTTTCGATATCGACCATGGTACAGATATCGCCTTGACTGTCGATGGCATGCCGGTCAATATGGTCTCACACGCCCATGGTCAGGGTTATTCAGATCTTCATTTTGTCATTCCTGAAACCATTGCCAATATTGATTTTGGAAAGGGCCCATATTATGCCGACAAAGGCAACTTGAATACTGCCGGCTATGTAGACTTCAAAACAAAATCATCACTGGATGGAAGTCTTGTCAGTATGGAAGCGGGTCGATTCAATAGCTTCAGGATGCTTGCTATGCTGGATCTCATTTCTCAGGAAAACGATAATCTGTATCTGGCCTCGGAGTTTATTTCAAGCGACGGACCATTCGAATCACCTCAAAATTTTCGACGGACCAATGTGATGGGAAAATACAAGCACAATTATAGCAGTTCGGACTTCCTTGAACTCCAGCTTTCACATTTCACAAGCAACTGGGACGCTTCAGGACAGATTCCACAGAGATTGGTTGACAATGGCACAATAACTCGATTTGGAGCAGTAGATGATACCGAAGGAGGAAACACCTCTCGCACTAATGCCACACTAAGCATCACGAATGACTTGGGTCAAGAGACCTATAACAAGCTGAATTTGTACTACAGCCACTATGATTTCAGACTGTGGTCGAATTTTACTTTTTTTCTCGAGGATCCTGAAAATGGAGACCAGATAAGGCAGAGTGAAGGCAGACATATAATCGGCATCCAGGACAAAGTATTTACGAAGCTCTACCTAGGTGACAGGGAAATTGAATTTTCAGTAGGCGCCGGACTCAGATATGATGACATAAATGACAGTGAATTATCCCATACGCGAAACAGAACGGAAATTCTTGAAAGGATGATCTATGGGGATATCAATGAGACAAACATATTTGCTTTTGTAAACCCAAGTATTAGCTTTGGTTATTTTACGTTTAACCCATCGATAAGGGTTGATTATTTTAATTTCAATTATGTCAATCAGTTAAGCATAAATTATGACTCACAGGCTACCAGCCGATCTATCATCTCACCAAAGATCAACCTGTTCTATAATCCTAATTTGAGCTGGCAATTATATCTAAAATCAGGCATAGGATTCCACAGCAATGACACGCGGGTCATTCTGCTTGAAAACGCTGAAGAAATTCTGCCAGCCGCTTATTCAGTTGACCTGGGAAGTATCTGGAAACCCATACCTTCTATGTGGATTAATATGGCCGGCTGGTACCTTGAACTCGACCAGGAGTTTGTATACGTTGGCGATGCCGGGATCGTTGAGCCTTCGGGTCAATCGCGTCGCTATGGCATTGATTTGGGCCTCAGATACCAATACAACAAGCATTGGTATATCAATACTGATCTTAACTATACAATAGCCCGGTCTGTTGGTGAGCCCGAGGGACAAAACTTTATACCCCTGGCACCTGACCTCACGGCTCTGGCCGGTATATACTATGATTCGGGCAAGAAACTGAGTGCAGGATTGCGGACAAGGTACATTAAAGATCGTCCGGCTAATGAGGATAACAGCATCCATGCCCAGGGCTTCATTGTGAGTGATCTCAATCTGAATTATGCCATCAGTCATCATTTCAGTATGGGCATCGCTGTTGACAATCTCTTCAATACAGCTTGGAATGAAGCTCAGTTTGCCACACTATCCCGATTAGCTGATGAAGCAGCGCCTGTAGAAGAAATCCACTTTACCCCAGGCGTTCCCTTTTTCGCCAAAGTTCAACTCAGCTTGCGATGGTAAAAACACAAAACACATGCCCTGTTGAATCTTAATGTGAACAAAATTCACATTCCGGGATTATTTATGGTATAAATTTTAAATGATGAAAATTCTGGCATTCGGGGCAAGTACGAGCAGCAAGTCTATCAACAAAAGACTGGCCCATTACACTGCAGGTCTTTTCAATGATTTTGAAGTGACAGCAATAGATCTTCGTGACTATGAACTTCCATTATACAGCGAAGACTATGAAAACGACAAAGGATTTCCCGAAAATGCCCGACGGTTTCATGAGCTTATCAAAAATCATGATGGCATCATTATATCACTGGCAGAACACAATTCAAATGTCACAGCTGCCTATAAAAATCTTGAAGACTGGGCCTCTCGTTTTGAAGGGTCTACTTGGAGAGATCGCAAGGTGTTTTTATTATCAACATCCAATGGTAAGCGTGGAGGAGCCGGCGCCATGAAGCTGACACGTGATATCATGCCCTGGCGTGGCGGTAATGTAGTTGCCCATTTCTCCTTGCCGGAATTCTCCCAAAACTTTTCCGATAATGATGGTATCCTTGACGAAGATCTGAAAAGCCAGTATCTGGAGCAGGTAGATGCCTTCAGGAAGGCACTGCATGAAAACCAGGACAAGTCTTAGCCTCATTCCATCCTAATTGACTATCTTTTAGGGAAAGATGTTGTATGAAAAACCTTATCCCTATCCTATGGATGCTTTTGCTTATATTCCTGAGCATCATATTGGAATCACCTATTCCGGTAAAGCCACATGATTATGAAGGTTTTTCAGCCCTGAATGCAAAGAAGCATATGGATATAATGGCTTCAGAATGTCATTTCATGGGAACAGAAGAAAACCGGAAGGTCAGAGACTATATCCTTGGTGAATTTGAAAAGCTGAATATTCCTACAGAAGTATTCACCGGTTACTGTGAGCAAGCCTATGGCTCCTACAAACAAATCGCAAAAACCGAGAATATAATAGCCACCATAAAAGGAAGCGGCACAGGTAAAAGCCTTGTTTTGGCCGGACACTACGACAGTGTATTGAGCGCCCCTGGGGCTGCAGATGACGTGCATGCTGTAGCCTGTATGATAGAAACGGCCCGCTTACTGAAAGATGAAAATCTCAAAAATGATCTTGTATTCCTGATTACGGATGGTGAAGAACAGGGCTTATTGGGAGCCAAGGCCTTTGTTGAAAGCAAAGACCTCAGCAGTATCGGCATGGTGCTTAATTACGAAGCCCGCGGAAACAGTGGTGCCGGAATATTCTTTGAATGGTCCGAAGGCAATGCCTGGCTGGCAAAAGAGATGCGCAAAGCAGCAAGCAATCCCGTTGCCAGCTCAATGGCCTATGAAATATATAATAAGCTACCCAACGATACTGACTTCACGCACTTCAAGACAGCAGGCCTTAAAGGCATTAACCATGCTTTCATTGACGGCTTCAGTTTTTATCACAACCCGGCAGATACACCTGAGCGAATCAACATGCGATCCGTACAACACACAGGTGAAAACATGTGGCGCATGGCCATGCATTTTGGCAATGCCGACATCAGTGATATTCCAACAGACAACAACGCATCGTTTTTTAATTTCTTCGGACTCCTGGTGATCTATCCTGCAAGCCTTGATTTTATAATTCTACTTCTACTGCTTGCTGTTACCGGATTATGTTTTTATCGAGACCTCAAGACCGGCCTGTCAATCAAGAGCATCCTGTATCATCTCTTTATCATCATCATTTGCAGTATACTTTCCGTCGTGAGCTGCATAGGCCTGAGTTTTTTACTGTTTGATATATATCCGCAGTATGCACACTTTTATACGGGACAGTTTTACAATCACAAATGGTATATCCTGGCAGCCATCGGAATCGCCATTATTTTTTTAAAGCTCCTGAATTCAGACCTGGAGAATTTGAAAGCTCTGCAATCAGCTGGACTGACTTTATTATGCCTTATTGCTGTACTCAGCTACCTTGTCTTGCCGACCGCCTCGTATTTGATAGCAATCCCTGGGTTAGGACTCAGCCTTTATTACTATGCTTCACACTATCCCCTCAAGGATAAGCTCCTCAATAAAAACTATCTCAGATACCTTTTAAGTACAGTTGTACTTGGTGTATGGGGACCGGTTATTATTACATTATTCCTAGCTTTCAGTATCAAATTATTATTTGTACCTGCCCTTATGGCAATATTGATCCTATTGGCATCAGTTATTCTGTTTCCGGAAACATGGGAAGGCAAACATTATATTTACCTCGGCATACTATTCCTGCTTTCCGGTCTGGGAGCCGCACATTGGTATTCATCACCGACGCCTGAAAAACCTCTGCCATCCAGTCTTTACTATCAATACAATGTCGATAGTAAAAATGCTTATTGGATTACGAATGACCCGGATATAAATGAGGGCAACAGATCAATAATGGCTGAAGCTGAAAAAATAGAACTGCCATTACCAATAAGAAAAAAGCTCGCTGTAAAAACCACTGTACAACCCGCTGTATCAATACCGATTGTAGCAAGCGACAGCTCTGGAACTCGTATCTTTATAAAATCAGAAGATGAAGTCTTTAAATCAAGAATGCTGATACAAAACACCTCCAATATCAAGAGCCTCGAATTAAATGGTTACCCGGCATTGGTAAATAATCAATCAGAAAATATCTTCTATGTCGACCTGCTGGGTTTTACACAGGACAGTATTGAAATTAGATTTAGTAAAAAAGATACTTTGAAGATGGATACCCTATGGCTAAGTTCCAAGATGGGAACATTACCACAGGATGTAGACTTACCTGACAATTATATCAGAAAAGATGCTTACACCGAGATCATTCAAAGTATTATATTTTAATTTATAAAGGCCAAATCATTTTATTCAGGTATTCAAAAGCCCGGATACCCTGTAAGCCTCCTGTATGCAGGTAAAGAACGCGAGAATTGGATTTCAGTGTTCCTGACTTTATACAATCCAAAAGAGCATACATAGTCTTTAGGTTATATACCGGATCTAAAGGTACTGCATACTTATCAAAAAAAACCTTATACCATTCAACTAGAGCTTCAGGAACTTTTGCAAAGCCACCAAAATGATAGTTGTTCAATACAGACCAATTTGGTTTTTCACTATCCAGGCTGTACCTTATGGTAATTTCAAGTTCTGTATTCCTTAGTGCATTCACCACACAAACCTTGGTTTCAGGAGAGGACACTTCAATTATACCGCTCGCTGTCATGCCGGTACCAGCGGATAAAAAAATATAATCATAATGGTCTTCCAGCTCTGCTACTATTTCCATAACGCCTTGTTTGGCCATCGTATTGGAACCTCCTTCCGGCACGATAAAAGGCTTTTCAAATGAATCCAGAATCTTTTGAATCTCTTCACTCTTTTCCTTCAACCGATAGGCAGATCTGGAAACAGGAATCAATCGCATACCTGCCTCACGTGCATCATTTAGTGTAGGGTTGTCGGGATCATCAACCTCTCCCCTGACTATAGCCGTAACGGGAATATTATAGTCTTTGCATAATAAGGCCAAGGCATGGATATGATTGGAGAAGGCACCGCCATAGCTGACAAGTTGAGAATAGGAACCATTCAAAAAATGTGCGGCATTGTATTTCAGCTTACGCCATTTATTGCCACCGTAGCCGGGATGGATCATATCTTCACGCTTAACAAAGACCTTTATACCATCTTCAAATTGGTCAAGGAACTGTATCGGACTGGGAACTTGAGGCCTCATATGGATTGTCGAATAAAAGATTTTACGTGGATCAGGTATGATGTGCCCTGATCTTTTCGAGAGTCAATTTCCATACTCCCCTTTAAATAGTTTACACGTGACTTGATGTTTCCCATGCCCATACCCGCATAACTTTCACTCGTATCGAAGCCAACACCATCATCCTCCACGTGTATCACAATATTATCGTGTTCCATATTAAGCTGGACTAGGATTTCGGATGCCCTGGCATGCTTGATAGCATTATTCAATATTTCCTGTACAATGCGATAGATACCAAGTGCTACCTGCTGATCCATTTTTGTAGGAATATCAAAATGCTGAAAAGTAATTTCCGGTCCTCCTTCTATTTCATAGCGGTTGACCAGGTCATTTATGGCTGGAATCAAACCCAGCCTGCTCAGGGCCCCCGGTTGAAGGTTTTGAGAAATGCTTCTTACTTCTGAAACAGCTACATCAATCAGGTCGGTTGTGCTCTTGCGTTCATCATCCATCTTACCAGTCGAGTCCAAGTCAAGATTATCGACTTTCAATTTAATTGTGGACAAGAGTCCGCCCAGGCTGTCGTGTAAGTCCTTGGCTATACGTTCCCGCTCAATTTCCTGTCCATTGATCATCGACTGCATGGAGTTAATCTGGATTTTATCCTGCAACTCGTTAATTTTCTGCCTGTTGATTTCATCGTTTTGCTTTTCAATAATGCGTGCAGTCTCTATCTTTTCTTTATAAAAGCGGACTATGTAGTATATGCCAAGTAGCAGTCCGCCCAAAGCGATGATAAGAACTATAAGAGCTCTTTTCTGCTGCTGATTTGATTCGTGGGCAAATTCAATTTCCAGTTCCTTGAGTTTGATCTCAGTACTCTTTTGCCGGGTTTCAAACTTGTTTGTAATGGTGCTGACGGCAATAATCCTGTTTTCATTCAAAATGCTGTCTTGCAAGCTGGAGTAAAGCTTGACATAGCGATAGGCGTTCCCAAAATCAGATAAACTGTCATAAGCAGCTGCCAATTTATTGTACACCCCCAGGCGATCCTTATTGTAAGGAATACTGAAGAGTAATGACAGGCTTTCTTCAAAATCCAATATGGCCTTTAAAAATTCAGAATTCTGAAAATTTATATTCCCCCGGGCAGCCAGGCATAATGCCTTGTTAATAGCTGAGTTTAAGTGATGGCTCTTCTCAATACAGATATTGGCCAGAACCATAGCTGTATCCAGGTCCTGGACAAGATCAAAATACCTGATCTTTTCTATCAGGTAATTAATTTCCAGTTCCGGGTTATCGATTTGATCAATATATGCCCCCGCTTTATCCAGTGACTCAACTGCTGCTTTTACATCAAGATTTTCGAAATCAATTTTGAAAAGCTGCAATTCAATTTCCGCGGATCTCTTGGCATCACCAGAGCGTTTATAATATCCCGCCAACTGAACGAGTTCATCATATGCATCCTCGAACATAGCGTTTTCTATCATCTGCCTGGCAATGTGATACCGGATATTCTGAATGCCAGAACTGTCCTTCACCACTTTATAATAATCCAATGACCTGGACAAGTAATCAAACGATCGTTCAGAGTTTTTACGTATACGCTCTTCAAAGAGGGCCAAATGGAAATATGACCTTGCCAGTCCCGAAAAATCACTGGCCTCACGTGCATCATTCAGGTTTTGGATAATAGCATCATAGGAAAGTCGGGATTGTGCCACAAGATGATGCGGTTGCACAAAAGACAAAGCGATACTCATAAACACTAAACCGATAATATTCCTACAATTCACAATCATATAATCAACAGCAAATTAATCCTTGCCTTCATCAATTTCAAATCAATTATCCGAACTTCTATGCGGGACATAAAAAAAGAGCTCTCATCGTTATGAGAACTCTTCTTCAATTTTGCAATAGTCAATCCCAATGAGTTTATACTTGACACCCCGAAGGGTAATTCAATTCAAAAAGGAACCGGCACTGTTATCCTGGGCCGTGGGAAAAACTAAGTCTGTATTCGCTGAGCTTGAGATGACCGGTTCCAAACGTATTAACTAACCTAGAATTCTGAAAACCAACTAAAACTATTCTGGTCAATTTTTATGATGCTTCCATCATAAGTGAGTATCAAATCAATCACTTCATAAAGATCAATCAGTTCCTGCGTCAAATCGTCGTTGGTTTCACCCAATTTTTTATAGGGGATTACCCCCAATTTTTTATAGCTTGAGTTAATCTATCTTTATACCTATAATTCCAAGCCTGTCCAATGATTAGAATATTGATAGCAGATGACCATGCCATGTTTGCCGATGGTATCGCCTCCATCCTTAATAATGAAGACTCAATGGAGGTAGTGGGACGCTGCCTTAATGGTCCTTCTGTCTTAGAATATCTTAAATCAAATCCGGTGGATATCCTTCTTCTCGACGTTAACCTTCCCGGCATGAGTGGCATCGAAGTGTGTAAAGAGGTAAGCATAAAGTTTAGAGACACAAAAGTACTGGCCATATCCATGTTTAACGAAGAGAGCTTTGTCACAGAGATTCTCAATAATGGAGCAATGGGTTATATTCTGAAGAATACCGGCCGTGATGAACTGATGAAGGCCATCAATACTGTTCTTGGTGGCAAATCCTATTTCAGTGATGATGTAACCCAGACCATCATGAAGGGTCTTATGAAGCACAGGACGGCATCCAAAAAGAAAGAACCGGAACTGCCAAAAATATCCCGGCGCGAGAAGGAGGTCCTGGAGTTGATCATTAAAGAATATACCACCCAGGAAATTGCTGACGAACTCTTTATCTCTTTGAAAACCGTGGAATCACATCGTTCCAACCTCCTTGCCAAACTCAATGCCAGGAATACAGCAGGGCTTGTTCGTATAGCTTTGGAAAAAAATCTATTAGGCGAAGAGTAAGCTTCTAAATTGAATCAAATAATTAATTGAGTTCAATATGTAAAGCCACAGCTATAATTCCTTTATAACCATCAAATTCATCATTCCAGTCTTCTTCACTTCCATCAGTAAGTTCCTCGGCTTCTTCAGCTTTATCGACATAGGATTTAAGAATATTTAAGTCAGGAATATGATCATCATCAAAACGCATTTGACGCATCGCTTTAGTCTTTCCCTCCTGGGCATTGCCCAATATCTGGTTTTGATCTTAAGAAAGATACCATGGAAAGCTAAACTTAACTAAAGTAGATTTAAAGCCGCTTGTATTGCACCATTTGCCTGAACATATCACTTATGGATTCCTTAACCGGACGGTAATGGATATCTAATTTTTCCTTGCTTTTTGTATTGTCTGCTTTCCAGGTATAAGCTAAATTCCGGGAGACCATTTTTCTGGAGATACCTTTCAGTGGCCCAAATAACCAGACCAAAAACTTTGGCGAATGCTTTTTTGGTAAATGGTGACTGCATCCAAATTCATCCTGGAGGTAAGTGGCCAGACTGAGAAAGTCCTCCGTCTTGTGAGAAATAATGTGCCTCCCCTCTGCTTCAGGATAAAACCCGGCCCTGTAATGTGCTTCAGACAGGTCACGCACATCCACTACACCAAGACTGTATGCCGGGGCACCTAGACGCATATTTCCATCACCGATTTGCCTGACAATATTAAAACTCTCTGAACGCGCATAGGGATTGACCGCAGGCCCGATAACCAAAGATGGATTAATAACTACTAAATCCCAACGATCCTGCAAGGCAGCCAAGCGCCAGGCCTCCTTCTCAGCAAGTGTTTTTGAATAGGCATAGGGCTGATGTTTTAGTGAACTGCTTGTATTCCAATGGTCTTCGGTAAAAGCCTCTTCCTCTATATCCTCCAGATCTGCGTTATCACCATATATAGCGGCTACACTGCTTGTCAAAACAATGCGCTTGACCGATGGACATTTGTTGGCAGACTCCAGAACATTTTGTGTCCCTTTCAATGCGGGGTCAACCAGCTCTTTTTGGGGATCGTTGACATTCAAGCTAAAGGGAGATGCCGTATGAAAGACCAGCTCACAGCCATCCATGGCTTCATCATAAGAGCCATAATCTAGAAGATCGGCTTTATAATATCTTATGGTCCCCTCAAGTCTTTCTGCCAATGCATCCAAGTATTGAGTTTTTTCTTTGTTGTCAGGATTACGGATAGGCGCATGAATAGTGAATCCCTCCGCTAAAAACTTTTCTACAAGAGCTCCTGCAACATATCCTGTTGCACCGGTAAGCAATAACGGTTTTGATTTATCGATCATTGTCATTGTCAATTTTTTTATTTAGAAATAAAAAGCAAGCTTTATTTTTTCTTTGAAAAATATTTTATTTTCGAGCTTCATTCTTAAAGAACATTTAAAGTTAGTCCATTACAATTATTTAAATTCAAAACAAAAACACTCACATGAAAAATCACGTAGTATTATTCATATGCGCCCTCTTTTGTAGCATTGGCAGCATACAATCACAAAACGCCCCTTCCAACAATGCCCCATCTAAAGGCTATGACATAGGCTTGAACTCTTATCACAGCTATCTTATGATGGAGCCCAATCAAAACCTTAGAAAGCTTAAGGTATTGATGGAGTCCAAAGAAAAAGGCTTAATTCCTGATCGTTCTTTAACTTTTGGCTTCTCTTTAATTGGCATAGCAGACTACCAAAAATCAAATATAGACGATAAGTTTGGCTACCTGATGCGTCACCCGACATCCAACAACCAGATTGGAGATGTGGTATCAGAGGCCGTCTTACACTCCGCACAATTGTCCATGACGGCATCCATAAATTCCTGGATTACCGCCTATGGAGAACTTCTCTATGATCCACAACAAAGCTTCGGTGCCGGAACCATTACCACCTTGACACGTAACCAGGTTCAATTGAGAAAAGGTGTTGTAGTACTTGGTAATACAGCTAAATTTCCACTATACGTTTCGATTGGTAAAATGGATATTCCATTCGGCCAGACCAACAGTGTGAGCCCATTTACAAATTCAACGATGTGGCACGCATTCGGTGGTCTTGCTTATTCTGCCATTGTCGGTTTCAACAAGTACGGATTGAATGCCAATATTTCATTGATACAGGGTGGCGCGCAGTTTAGAGCAATCAATGCGCCTGTTCAAGGTACATCTGTTCCTTCAAGATTGAACAACTTTGCTGCTGATTTGAATTATTCATTCTCACCGATTCAAAACGTAGAAGTCAGAATAGGAGGATCCTATTTAAAAGGTACGGCCTACTGTCAGCCATGGCCTGTTGTACACTTCATGCCATGTGAAGAAACAAATGGTGCATATACATTCTATGGAAGCATTATGATCAATAACCGTCTTTACTTGAAAGGAGGATTTGCTGAAACGGAAGATGTATGGCCAGGTACATTTAACCCGGCTCCTCCGCTCAATGAATTTGCAGCTTCAAAAGTTTCGTCACTGGATTATGGTGCCGTATACCGCATAAATACTACAGGTGATATTCTTTATTCGCTTTCCGGAGAATTTTCAAACTTCGTTGCTGGTCCTGAAGGATCACCATGGGAAAGACAAAACCAGATTGTGATTGGTATCAATGGTGAGGTTCAACAGACAACACGATTGTTCGTTGAATTTGTTAGAACAGAAGGATATGTGCCACTTAATTGGATCAGCGGCGGAAACTTTGATGATCCTGGCATTACACACAGTAGCAATGAAGCAAACACATTTGGTTTTGTAATAGGCGCTATGGTATCACTCTAGAAAAGACTTCTTAAGCTTATAAAAAAGGCAGCTATCTAATGATGGCTGCTTTTTTTATTTGGGATAAATTTAAATACCTCATTAGATGTGATAGGTATTTATAATTAGATTAAGTTTTATAATGCTTTATAAAATGATTGAGGACAATCTTAGGCTTATGTGTACAGAGAGACATTTTTAAATAAATCCTTTTTATAAGACAAAAATTTGAACGAAAAGAGGAAAATTTCCTTAAATATTATAAGCATATTCACTTGCTTTTGCACTGACAATGCTTATGGACATCACCAATAAATAAGAATACATTAGAATCATGCACAATCTAAGATACCTCGTCTGCCTTTTACTTTGTTCGCTAGGACTCCATGTGTCGGGCCAGGCTTTATTCTCTGAAAATTTTGAAAGCGGTGCTTTGCCATCTAACTGGGAAGTACAGACACTGGCTACTGATGGTGGCTGGCGCGTTGGGAATTCACAATCTCTGTCAAGCGGCTATTTCCCGATTCAAAGCAACAACTCCTCATTTTTTGCGGGGACAAATGATGATCAATGTAACTGCAATAAATCCAACGATCGCTTGATAAGTCCTTCCATCGACTTAAGGTCGGTTCAAGCTGCTGTTCTAAGTTTCGATGCATTCTATATCGACAGCGGATACCAGGGTCTTTTTGAAGATGCGCGTGTTCAGGTGTCAACAGATAAAAACAGCTGGGTAGATGTGTACGATCTTAAAGGGAATGCATCCTGGCAAACACATTTTGTCAATCTGACAGATTATGCCGGACAAGCTGAAATATATATAAGCTTCCTGTACAATGATGGTGGGGGGTGGTTGTTTGGCTTTGCCTTGGACAATATTTCAGTTAATGTCCCCGAAGCGCTTGATGTTGAATTGGACAAAATATCAAGCACCTCTTATGCTGAGAGAGGCAACCCTATCAACATTGAAGGCGTAATCAACAATAACGGAGCAGAGACTATCCAACAATTGGAAATGGCTTATGCCATTAATGGAATGGTTGAGGCCACAGAACAATTTGACAATGTAAACATACAGGCCTTGGAAAGCGAACCTTTCAGATTTACGGAAGCCTGGATTCCTGAAATGACTGGGAATTTTACGGTTGAAGTAAGTATTGTTTCCGTAAATGGCCAAGCTGACGTTGATGCATCTGATAATAATCTTTCATTCAGTGTCGAAATCCTCGAAAAACTTGAAAGGAAAAATATTATCCAGGATATCCTGAATTCAAGCCCGGATATACAAACCATTGCCGATGCCAGCAATCAGCTCAACAGGCCAACCGACCTGGACTTCTTCCCCATCCTGGGAAAGGATGAACTGTGGGTTGTCAACCAAAGAACTGAAAGTGATGGAGGAAGTACACTAACCATATCCAATGCCAGTTCAAACCCTGACAATATGTGGCTGCGTGTTGATGGAAACGCATGGCATTTCATGTCACTTCCTACGGGCATTGCTTTCAGTGATGATAATTACAATTTTGCTGTTTCCCCAGGTGTCCTGGATGCTAATCACTCAGGTGGTACGTTTACAGGTCCAGCTCTATTCTCAAGTGACCCGGCCATCTATGCTCAACCTTCGGGTGGCAATGGCAGTCACCTGGATATGTTGCATGGGAGTCCATACAGCATGGGTATTGCCCATGACAATGGCAATGCTTTTTGGATATATGATAATTACAACAAGGATATTGTTTACTATGATTTCGTAGAAGATCATGGACCGGGTAATGATGACCACTCAGATGGTATCGTCAGAAGGTACAGCAATATGGGTATAAATGCCGATACAGATATTCCCAATCATATGATACTTGATAAAAATTCTGGGTGGCTATACTTTGTAGATAATGGTAATGACCGGGTCGTCCGTTTGAATACAATCAGCGGTTCTTCAACAACGCCATTGGCACTTATTAACGAACAATTGGCTGAACACTCACGGGTTAACGGTTACACCTGGGAGGTAATCATTGAAGGACTTGACAGACCATGCGGCATTGAACTTATTGATAATATACTTCTTATTGGTGAATACAATACCGGAGAAATTATAGCCTATGATATGAACTCAGATTTTAGTGAAGTGGGTCGTATAGAAACAGCTGCAGTTGGGCTTACGGGTATCAAAGTTGGTCCTGACGGTAGCGTCTGGTACACCAACAGGATATTAAATAAGCTGAACAAAATACAAGTTGGTGAAACCACAAGTACTGAAGATATCTTGTTTGGAACTCAAATATCTGTATGGCCTAACCCCAGTTCAGAGCATTTAATTATAGATTTCAGTAAAAATCAGCTTGATACAGAGAAATATATTTCAATACTTGATCTATCAGGTAAGCTATTATTCAGACAAACAGTCAAGGGCGATCGTGCTTCGATTGATGTTTCCGGTTTCAATACAGGCGGTTATTTACTCAGACTTCGTTCAAATGGTCTAAGTACAACGAAGAAGATTCTTATTGACAACTGATAATAAATTTTAATTAATATTAAGGATGGATAACAGCTATCCTTTATATAAGCGCATTGGCTTATTTCTTGGGCCTCTCTTGTTCTTGCTCATCTTGTTCTGCCCTGTTTGCATCATTTCAGTGCTGGCACAAAAAGTATTTGCCGTAGCGGCCTGGATGATTTGTTGGTGGATAACAGAAGCTGTTTCAATATCAGTTGCGGCCTTACTTCCATTGCTTCTTTTCCCCTTGATTGGAATCCAGGATATAAAGTCTGTTTCTGCCTTTTATGGCAGCCATATTGTCTTCTTGTTCTTTGGTGGTTTCGTTATGGCCCTCGCACTGGAAAAGGTCAATCTGCATAAGCGGATCGCACTCAATATTATTAAAAAGACCGGCACAAGCGCTGACCGGGTCATCTTAGGTTTTATGCTTTCAACAGCACTTCTAAGCATGTGGATCAGCAATACGGCCAGTACCATTGTCATGCTGCCCATAGCCCTTCAGGTTATTAAGCTTCTCACAGAAGATGATGATGGTTTCAGCGCCAAAGACAGCAATTTCGCACTTAGCATCATGCTGGGTATAGCTTTTGCTGCCAATATAGGAGGCATAAGTACCATCATCGGCACGCCGCCAAATGTAATACTAGTGGGTATCCTTGAAAATGAATACAACATGCAGATATCCTTTCTCAACTGGATGCTTATGGGTGTACCATTTGCCATCATCATGTTGTTTATCCTCTTTGCAGTCATTGTTAAATGGATCTATCCCAGCCACTTAAGTTCCATGAACGATACTGAAAAAACAATTGAAGAAGAGATCGCCAAACTAGGGCCCCTGGATATAAAAGAGAAAATTGTGTTATCGGTATTCGCAGTGACCATATTATTATGGATTACCCGCGCTCAAATAAACAAGCTGATTCCGGGATTAGGGCTAAGCGATACAAGTATAAGTATGATAGGTGCTATTGCTATGTTTGTCCTTTCCCATGATTATAAAAATGGTGATTTCATAATCGACTGGGATGATACAAGCCGATTGCCTTGGGGAATATTGATACTCTTCGGGGGAGGGCTTGCCTTGGCAGGCGCTTTGTCGGATGCCGGAATTATAGATATGATAGGTCGGGGTATTGCTAATGCAGATGGTATCTCTGTATTCCTTGTTGCCGTGGCATTGATTACTGTTATGTTATTTATGACAGAACTTATGAGTAACGTAGCCCTTGTAGCCATTTTTGTTCCGGTAGTTGCAGGGATAGCTTTAGGCCTTGATGTGTCTATCCTTCATATGTGTATTCCTGTAGCTATGGCATCGAGTTGTGCCTTTATGCTGCCTATGGCGACTCCACCAAATGCTATCGTTTTTGCCAGTGGATACATTAAGGTTTATCAGATGGCACGCGTTGGATTCATTCTCAATATCCTGGCTATCTGCTTGCTACTCGTATTTACCCGTCTCATCATTCCGCTTTTGTTCTGATGCATCGAGATAAATTGTACACTGGTCAGTATTCAGAACATATGGTAAGCATATTAATGCCTGTCTACAATGCGGCAAAATTCTTGGATGTGACCATTCAATCCATTGTTGATCAAAGTTATAAGAATTGGCAACTGATTGCAGTTGATGATTTCTCTGATGACAACAGCTTGTCCATATTAAAAAAATGGTCAGAGAGGGATGCTCGTATCCTTTGTTTCTCAAATCAAGAAAAGGGTATCATCCACGCGATGCGGTGCGCCTACATCAAATCAGATGGTGAATATATCAGTCGGATGGATGCTGATGATATTATGCATAGTGATAAAATATCATTGCTAAAGAATACATTGAGTCAACAAGGGAAAGGCTATGTAGCCATTGGCCTGGTGGAATATTTCTCAGATGCCGGACTGGGTGAAGGATATAAGAAATATGAGCAATGGTTGAATGCGCTAAGTCTGGAAGAATCCAACTACACCGACATCTATAAGGAGTGCGTTATTCCGAGTCCATGTTGGTTGGTGCATCGGCATGACCTTGACAAAGCAGGAGCCTTTAATTCAAATCTGTATCCCGAAGACTATGATCTTTGTTTCAGGTTCAGAAACTGTGGTCTGATGCTAACCACTGTACCTCAAATAGTTCATTACTGGCGTGATCACCAAAACAGGAGTTCGAGAAATGATCCCAACTACGCAGATAACAGTTTTTTGAATTTAAAGATGTTTCACTTCACTCGCACTGACTATAACCCGGACAAAAGCCTGGTGTTGTGGGGGGCAGGTAGAAAGGCCAAGCGCATTGCACATTTATTACTGGAAGAAAATATCCGATTCGACTGGATTTGTGAAAATAGCAAAAAAATTGGGCATGCAATTTATGGCGTCCTATTAGAAGATGCAGCTGAATATGTATTCAAGGCAAATTCTCAATTACTTCTTTCGGTAGCCCAACGCAATGCTAAAAGTGGTATTTTTGATAGGATAGATGCTGTATTATCACAGGAAGAATTTGAATTGTTTGAATTGGCATAGTATTGCTACAAGCCTTCAAATTGGATATCCTTATAGATGCCCGATTCCAATTGATTCAACAGGGTATTAATTGTCCGGGTTGGCCCATGGGCCTTTAACAAATTAACCAGCCAGGCTGGTAGTATGCCTCCCGGATCTGCGCTTACTGTATACTCAATTTGAGTAAGACCATCCTCCGTCTCCAAAATATGGTAATGGGAATTGAATCTCTCAATACGCACATAACCTTCTCGTAAGTCTTTGACATTTGATACCGCTTTAGAGTATGTGTGCACTTCATGGGGTCCATCACCTAATTCTCTTTGATAGTTGATTACGATATCCCTGTCCTTGATAGGAAAGGGCATATCTATACTTACATAGTAATCAAAGTCATGATAGTTCCTTTTCGTTAAAATATAGGATTCATTAGTACCATAGACCCATTGCTTATGTTTCTCAACTGTTTCAAGAGCTGCTAGCACTTCCATCATGCTTGATCGTGTATGAGCCAATATCTTCAACTCCTGCAACTTGCTGTTCTCCATATTCCTGTAATAGACAGTAAAATTATCATGCTTCTTTAAAAGCACCCATTCTCTTTCTGTCGATGGTTCGCCAGAAACAAAAAGAACAAGAAATACAGTTAATAATAACATATCCAGAATATTGAATCACTGAGGGATTTCCCCCGCAGTTCTATAAGTATATGCCTTGGTCATTAAAACCACGACAGCAGTTTAGAATGCCAACTAAATAACCTGATTATAGTATTAAAGTTTAAACTATACTTGCACTATGAAAAATAAAGCCATAAAAGATATTGTGCTGTTACAGTGCAGTGCCAGGAATAATGGAGATACAGCCATATTATCTGCTTGGGTGGAATCAAAATTCGAAGTGACGGTTCTAAACCTGTGCGATTTTAATATTCATGCCTTTGATTACGAGAACAGGTTTGAGAATGATGATTTCCTTCCCCTGATTACAAAGATCGCCAAACAATCAAAAGCATTGGTTTTTACCACCCCGGTTTATTGGTATACCATGAGCTCCCAAATGAAAATTTTTCTAGACAGAATTTCAGATTTGTTGAAGTGGCATAAACCTATCGGAAGATTGCTCAGGGGAAAACATATAGGCCTCTTGAGTGTATGCAACGATTCGGAAGTAAATACAGCTTTCGAAATACCGGTTAAATTATCTGCAGAATATCTGGGCATGTATTATACGGGTCATCTTCACAACTGGATCATTGAAAAGGAAATTCCTGCGGAGGTTCAAAACGCCCTTGACGATTATTTTAAAAAACTTCTTCAGGATTTAACCTGACCAGTTCACTGACGGTTCTGAGCTGAAGATCTTTCATCTTTTCAAGATCGACATTAAACAGTGGTCTTAGGTTTTTGCCTGCAGCGGATATGACTTTTATATAACCCAATGATGAAGCCCAAGCTGTCAGTGTTGCTAACATGGGATCGATATCTTTTCGAATGGATCCATCTTCCATGCCACGCTGAATCTCTTGTACCGTAAGTTTGAATGGTAAATTCTGTATATCCTGAAGTTTTTTAAAGTAGAGGCTTTCCTTCGTACTATCGGTCATTTTCTCTTCATTATCTCCAAAGTCTGTCGACCGAATCAAAGCAAAATAGTTGAGCAAGGCTTCCGAGTATAAAAAGTATTCCTCGCAGAACTCTATGAACAACTTAAACAAGGCCATGCAACACTCGAAGCCGTTGTGCGATTTATATTCGCTGATCGTTTTGTAGTACTTTTCTATGAGGAGCTGAAGTGCCTTATAGGTGACAGCCATTTGGAGATTTTCCTTGCTCTTAAAATAAGAATAGAGCGTAACCTTGGTGATTCCAGCTTCCCGGGCAATATCCTCTACCTTTGCATTGGCAAAACCCACCTTCGCAAATATTTTCTCTGCGGCTTCTATTATTTTCTGTTCCTTCAGGCTTTTCTTAGAATCCCTCATGGGTTCGTTGTAACTTGTAACACTCTAAAATACTTATATTAACACAAACTCTGCGCACTATGATGAGATGGGCATTTTTAATTTCTGCGATACTGGAATTGGTTGGTGGCCTGGTGTTCTACCTCTATCCAGGACTAATTTTCGAAAATCCTCCCCTGGTTGCCAATAAACTTTATGCAGTTGCAGCCATTACCATTGCCATATTTAACTTCAGTTGCTATAAGTTGGGACCTGATACAGCGATATGGAAAAATGCTGTATTGGCTATGTTGTTTTTCCATGCAGCAGTTGCTATGATATGCTTTTCAGCACCTGCAGAAATCATTCCTGTACACATGCAGGCATGCCTTACACACTTGGCCATGTGGGTTCTCTTTTTTATTAGTTACATGAAGGACCTCAAACCTGAAAGTCCTTAATTATAAATTCCTGTACAAGCGAATTAAAAAAATTACTTTATTTTTTAACAAGCGTCTACAATGTCATTCTGAAAACAGAGTCTATCAAAGAGCTTGAGAAAATGACCGTTGCGCTGTAAGCAATCTTCGAAAAATAGTTCATGAGCTCATTTTGACTGAATCAGGGATATGCTGATATTAGAGTCAAAGAAACCGCATGTTTTTATCCTATCTCACATTAGGTTTTGAACATATACTGGATCCTGGGGGATTAGATCATGTACTCTTTATTGCAGTATTGACAGCACCCTTTCTTATCAAAGACTGGAAAAAAGTTCTGATACTAGTCACAGCGTTTACCACTGGTCATTCTGTTACCCTGGCCCTGGCAGTAATGAATGTAATCGTAATAAACGCGCAGCTTGTTGAAATACTTATAGCTGCAAGTATTGTTATTACGGCATTGATCAATATCCTGGACACAGGCTCTCAAAAGATGTTGCCCCGATATGCAACAGCTTCCATTTTTGGACTTATTCATGGTCTGGGATTTTCAAATTTTTTCAGGTCTATCCTCGGCAAGGATGATATAATCTTACCCTTGCTTTCATTTAATATAGGGGTGGAACTGGCACAGATCATCATTGTAATATGTATTTTGGTGTTTTCGTATGTGCTTGTTCAAAAATTAAAAATGAATCGCACAGTATGGCTATGGCTCATTTCAATACCGGTAGCTGTATATGCCGTCAAACTAATCCTGGAAAGGATATAGCTCATTCACCAATTTTAGTATTATGAAAAAAATAACAGCATTTTTTATACTCTCGATTGCCATTGCCTGTCAACCCGGAAAACCCTTTGAAGCCCCTCTATGGCAAAAATATGATGATGCAGCTTTTTTGGATGCTAACAAAGATCATCCCAACAGGCGCATGCGCTATAAACTCATTCAATCGAAATTTCTTGATAAGCAAGATATATGGAATACGATATCAGATCAGCTTTCAGGATTTACATCTGAAAAATATGCAGAACTCAAACCTTTCATCCTTGAAAGAACCATACCTGAAATCCAGGAATCAGTAGATGATGGGAAACTCAGCTATACTCAATTGACACAATGGTATCTCTACAGAATTATGCTCTTTGAAAATGACTCGACAAAGACTTTGCATAGCATAATCAGTATCAACCCTGTTGCCGTTGAGACAGCAAAACAGATGGATAAAAACAAGGGTGATAAAAATCATCCGATCTATGGCATGCCTGTACTTCTGAAGGATAACATCAGTACTGATGGTATGCCTACAACCGCGGGAGCTCATGCTATGAAAGACAACAACGCTCCGGATGCGGATATCGTTAAAAACCTGAAGTCAAATGGAGCCATTATTCTCGGCAAGGTTAATCTCAGCGAGTGGGCCTACTACTTTTGTGATGGTTGCCCGGTAGGTTATAGTGCAATGGGTGGCCAGAGCCTTAATCCTTACGGCAGAATGAAATATGAATCAGGAGGCAGTAGTTCGGGATCAGGTACTACCATTGCTGCGAATTATGCAACAGCTGCCGTTGGTACTGAAACTTCCGGTTCCATACTCTATCCATCTGCTATCAATTCAGTAGTCGGTCTCAAGCCCACTGTCGGACTGCTTAGTGGCAACGGCATTGTTCCCATTTCCAAAACACTTGACACGGCAGGACCTATGACACGCTCTGTAACAGATAATGCCATCCTCTTGTCGGCTATGGAATCAAGTAAGTCTACAGGAAAAGAATATCTCAATGCAGTCAATGAAGCTTCTATACGCGCAAGGAAACTTATTGCCATCAATGGCTTTTATGAAAATGACAGTTTATACAAGCAAGCCGTAGATTTGTTGATAGAAAACGGAGCAGATATAATATTCAGGGATCGTCCTGATTTCAATTGGGATGGATTTCTAACATTGCTTAACCTGGATATGAAAGAAGATATCCCTGTATATATGGAACACTTTGCTTCTGCTGATGTCCAGGCCAGGACTATTCAAGAACTTGCAGAGTACAATAAAAAAGATAGCAGTGCCTTCATGCCTTACGGCCAGGGCAGGTTTGATGCTATCCTCCAGGATTCCACAACGAATGATAGTTTTCAACTGGTAAGAGCTGAATTATTGAAAAGAGGGAAGGCGTATTTTGATGAACTTATTGGAAAATCTATGGCAGAAGCTGTATTATCAATCAATAACGCGCATGCCGGTCAGGCTGCTGTGGCCCATTTTCCTTGCTTGACTGTTCCGATGGGATACCGGGAGGATGGAGAACCTGCAGGATTGACTTTTGTGGGGTCCTCCGGAGAAGAAAAAAGGCTTTACAGTCTTGCTGCTGTGTATGAAAATCTGAGCAAACATAGAAGAATACCCGAAGCATTTCATTAATTTGTAATGTCATGCTTTTTTACTTCTACATATTACTTCTTGTCGTCGGTATAGCTCAGATATCAGGCTTCCTGATTAGGCTTTTCAATATGAAGTCGAAGCCGAGCGCTTACCGTCAAAGGCTTAAGACTTACGGTATGCTCGTATTGGGTTACTTTATTTTACTGACGGGAGCTTCGCTCCTGGAGATGAAAGGCTATGTCGATTGGTCACATACTTTTATAGTGATATACATTTTCGTCATACCAATACTTCTTGCCATCGTCTATTGGAACGCCGTATACAGAAAATATGAGCGCAAGAGGTCACGCAAGAACGAACGTCTCGAGGATTAAATTCTAGAAAGCGTACGCATTCTTTTCAATCAATACCTCAGCAATCTCACGTTTAATTTTCATACTGTTTTGCAATGGATATCGTGTCAGCTTTTTGATCCCTGATATGAAAGCTGGATACATATTTTCGTCCACTATAGCACCTGTCACTTCCATCGCATTCTTGTATATTCTGAAAGCCGCATCATTGAAAAAAGATTTCATGATTTGCTCATCAGAAGAGGTGCTGCGCTTGTCCTCTGCCCTTAATAAAATAGATTCGGCCGTGAATATGTCTACTATGATATCCGCGATACGCATCATGGGCTCTTGGGATTCTTTAAGATCAATACTCTTATTCATAGCCAATTGGCCCGCATAGCCCATCAGCATATAAAATACCTTCTTGAATCCGGCAAGGCTTTTACGTTCATCCTTGAATTTAAAATCATCAAATGAATCGGCGCCACTCCCCTGCATCAGTTCAGACTGTACGGCCATTGCTTTAGTAGCAATATCAAACTGACCTTTCATGGCTTTTTTAAATAACAAGTTGAGCATAAGAAGCCTGTTGATTTCATTGGTGCCTTCAAAAATCCTGTTGATACGCGAATCCCTGTAGGCCCTTGCCACAACGCCTTCCTCTGAATAGCCCATACCACCATGTACCTGTACGGCTTCATCGACCACATAATCCAATACTTCGGAACCCAAGATCTTGATGATTGAACATTCGAGAGCATATTCTTCTGCAGCCTTCAATTTAGCTTCTCCGTAAGATTCGCCGGATGCGCTCAAGTCACTAATGTGATCGTCCATCAGTCCCGCTACACGATATACCGATGAGTCCAAAGCATATATTCTGACAGCCTGCTCTGCAAGTTTTTCTTTTATAGCGCCAAATGATGAAATAGGCTTTCCAAATTGATGCCTTTCATTGGCATACTGTACAGAAGTTGTGGAAAGTCCCTTAGCACCACCAAGGCAACTTGCGCCTAACTTATATCTTCCAATATTTAAAACATTAAACGCAATAAGGTGCCCTTTTCCAATTTCACCTAATACATTTTCTACAGGTATTTCAGCATTTTCAAAAAAGACCTGGCGTGTTGATGATCCTTTGATACCCAATTTATCTTCTTCTTCCCCAAGCGTTAATCCCTTTGTATTTCTATCAACTATAAATCCAGTAAATTTTTCACCATCAATTTTAGCAAAGACAATAAATAGATCAGCAAAACCTGCATTTGATATCCACATCTTTTGCCCGTTAAGGATATAATGCGTGCCTGCATCGTTCAAGTCAGCTCTTGTTTTTGCTGCTAGCGCATCAGAACCAGAAGACGGTTCTGTAAGGCAATACGCGGCCTTAAGTTCACCTGTTCCGAGCTTTGGGAGATATTCCTGCTTCTGCTCCTCAGTGCCAAAATAGAGAATGGGCAGCATACCAATTCCTGTATGCGCATTATAGCTGACAGAAAACGCTCCTGCCGAACCCATACCCTCTGCAATCAGTGAATTGCTTATAAAATCCATATGCATACCGCCATAGGCTTCAGGCATATGAGCTGACAGAATACCCAGCTCACCAATCTCTTCCATCAAGCCAGCACTCAGACCCTCTTCCTGCTTATCGATACGATCCGCATTAGGTCGTATTCTGTCTTCCACAAAATCATCAACAGTCTGCTTGATCATTTTGTGCTCTTCTGTAAAATCAGCAGGGATGAAGCTTTGTGCTTCCGTGGATTCCTTCAAAAGAAATTCTGATCCTTTGAGTTTGTCTGTTTGCTTAATTGATGTTTCCATAATTCATTTTCTTTACTCGAAGTTAAGTTTTTAGGCCCAATGAGGCAATAGCTCACATAAATCTTAACATATTTTTTTAACTCTGAGTTTAGAAAAGACTATGAATTCTCTGAAAAGGACATTTTAGTAAAGCAGAGATACAAGACCTGTCACATATTTGGAATGCTTGGATAAGCGGAATGGCCAATCATGCATTATTGCATCAAACTGATCGGCGTGTGCCTGATCAAATTTAATTTCAACAATAATACGCTTATCGCTGATCATCCTGTTACTGTCAAAATTTCCGTCCTCTGAAGGTAAAACATACCGTAATTCCCTGTCCAGTGTCAGGCGAAACCTGCCCGTATAGTCTAAATAATATGACCGAAGATAACTATTGACAAGGCTTGGATTCAAGACCTTGTCAGGAATATTGTCCTTAACCCACTCCGCCAGACTTACAGGATTATCAAATGCTCCCGGATCATGATATGCTTTACTTCCCAAAGCATTCTTTTTTATCTTCTTCTCAAGGATACCTTTGGAGAAATTCTCTATACCATTATACCACCTGTATCGATATTTAATACGATCAGATATTCCAAATAAGTTATCCGTCGCATAATTAAACATCACATTATCAAAATAGATGTTATTGATTTTTCTGTCCGGATGCTTGAGCCTGAATCCCGCTGAATGTGTTTTAAGTGTCCAGTATAGAGAATCAATCCTGTCAGGATCAACTGGATATTTCAGTTCATAACGGTATTTAAATTCACTGGTAGACATGCTGAAGTATTGAATTTTCTTCAATCATGAACTCCCTTTTAACGTCAGCAACCTGGTAGGCTCCCAGTATAAATGTCGATGGTCCAAATTCGGGCTTTTTCTGATAGGCGGCAAAAGCGGTTTCCGCACTTTCTATTTCTATATTTTTAGCATAGACTACAGATCTGTCTTTGGAAGCAATACCAATAACTGCATTTTCCACCCAGATACTATCCAATGACACGGTGCTTTCCTCACCAACACTGACACCTTTATCACCGGCAACAGATATACTTATATTCCGCCCTTCAATCTTGCTGCGAGAAAAATCCAAGCCATCATTCCCGCAATTTATAAATGTTGAATTCACTATTTCACCCGTGCAAAAATCGGCATCAAAGGCATCTCCATATGTATCCCGAAATGTGCAGGCCTCGAGTTTGAACCGTGATTTAATAATATTCAATGCATCTTCACAGACATTGCCATCAAACTGTACATATTGCATATCGACATCACTTTCATAAAAGCTGACAGCACCAGTCAAATTCCAACCGTTTACGTCAAGTGTGTTCATTCCACCCAGCACTGTGTACGACCAGTTTGATTTATCCCTGGCATTAATTACGGAAATACTGCCCGAAACGCCATCAACAGACTTGACAATGATGGGTTCTTTTTCAGTGCCTTTCATATCCAGTGAACTGTATGAAAGGATCATTCCATTATTAGAAAATGTTATGTGTGCTCCCCCCCTAACAACGATCTTTTTTCCTGCAGGAAATACCAATGGCTTATCGATATTGATTTTCGCCTTAGGAAGAATTATGGAGTCATTCCTGGAAATGACTTCATCCGGCCAGGATGTATTATCAGCAAGAATATCCTGCCGGGTTACTTTGCTTCCAGGTACAGGCATATTGACTACGCCTGCTGTAAATAAACTGTCAAGACCCGGAACAGCATAGTTTATCTTGGCAAGGTCAAATCCTTTATCAAGGGTATAATAACTTGAAGGAAAGGCAGGGTTGCCCGGCAATACAATCAGACTATCCTGCCTTGAAGCACCATAGATGACCAAAGGGAAACTATGTCTGTTGATACATTGCAATCCTGATATGGAGTGTCTATATACTTCCAATGCATCCTCGTGGGGTATGAAATTCCTCTGAATGCGTTTTGCTTTATTCAATATCTCCTTTCTGTCATAACTGTAACCCTCAAAACGCGTCCTGAGAAATTTTTCTCTCAATGCAATACCTTCTTCAAGTTCATCCAGAATCCTTCCTATAAATCCAGGTTTTGAATACATGTAGAGATACCTGAAATAGAGGAAAATAAAATCATCATCCTCAAACAACTTTTCAAGAGGCTCATAAGTGTTCTTGTTTTTAGCATATACCTCTTCACTCCAAATAGCTGAAGCATAATTGTCGGGGTCTTCATGCGAATAGGCATCAAAACCTATCGGTTCCAAAACAGCTGTCACCGGGTTATAATAAAAGCGTTGGTTGTGCCAGGTAATGGCGTGATGTGCCAGGCATATATCTGTCATAGCCAGATAACGTGCCATGCGATCCAGGTCAAATATATCTTTGGGTTTCGCCAGCCCATACTTATATTGAAGCATCAGATTCTGAGCCTGCTCATATTGTTCCTGTAAAACCGGATTATTCAATGTCTTCTTCTCCTTGAAAGCAGTTATACCTGAAGCCCAATAACTTTTCTCTTTCTCTTCCAGTTCAGGCAACTGTCCATTGAAATATTTAATATGTCTTTTTGTGATATCCCACAATCGTGTCTCTTCAAACTTCAGAATAGGCCCCTCCCTTCTTTCCTGTGACTCCAATAGATTCTTGGTAAAATGCTCTTCAAAGGAAAAGACAAATCTGTCATTATTATTCTGCTTCATCAGAATGAAGTCCGTTCTGGGATGCAGAATGTCTATATGCTCCATAACTTTTGCAAAGACCCAGTTTCGCAGCATACCTCGCGTCATGGGTTCCTGGACAGAAAAGCTCTGCATACCGAGCCAACTTTCAGTAGCGTTCATTTCAATGCGGTAAGAAGGAAAGGATGAAATATGGTCCAACCAGTCTCCCTTGATTCTCAGCGATGCCATTTTTGGCTTGCTCTGGTCAGATATTCTGACTTCAATGTCTTTACCACCATGATAGATAACACCTTGCGAGATCGATTTTTTCTTGACCTCTTCCAGGTAATCCAAACCCTGGTTGTCAATATATAGATCCAGGAATTTAGCCTCAAAGCCGGTATCACCAAGGCCTGGTTCCAGTCTTTCAAGTTGTCGTATTTCAAGCTCATCAACATACACTTCGTTGGGGCCGTCATCCTTTTCAAAGTATATGACAATAGAATCGCCTTGCATAGACATGGGTACCTGGAAACTCAAATGGCGTTTATCCCAGTAGTCTTCGCTCCGTTGCTCGAATTCGTTTGACTTTTTATAGAAAAGATTGCTGTCAGCAGCACTTGCTACGATCCATACATCAGCCGGGTGAGGGTTTTTAGTCCATGCTGTCACCCTGTATCTGTCTCCGGCAGTAACATTATAAAAGACGTATCTCAAAGCTCTTTTTCGCTTCTGGTTAAGTAGATAAGAATACCGCCCAGAAAACGCATCCTTTCTGATTCTGTATTTGGAAGAATCAAGAGCAATCCCGGAAGCATCAATCATACCCCTTTTGATATTTTCCATGCCACACTTGAAATAAAATTCGGGGCGAGTTTTTAAATTTTCTGAATACTGATCATATATGCGTACTGAAAACAAGATGACCAGAATCAGCAGGATCAACAAAAAGGGGCTGAAAGCAATGGAATTACGGTTTTTCTCTCCTTTCAGGATCATATAACCATTTCAGTCTGGTCCATAATATGGATAACGGCGTCCTCATCCTTTTTCCTTGCTTCAGCATTCAAGGCAGAGACTGCCTCAAGGCTGGCTCCAATCACAAGAAAGGTAGCATTGAGCCCTTTGGAATCATCCTGGTATCTCTTTAATTCAACCATATCAAAATGGCTGTTCACAATCGATGCCATATCATCAATGCTCAAGGATTTTGATACGAGATTGACCAAAATCTTACCCCTTGAGTGTATGATTTTGGACTTATCCAGGCTTTGGATTACAAATATCAATAACAGGATAAGCAGTATAGCCGCAATCGCCAAAATAGGTTTATTGGCACCGCAGGTCAAACCGATTCCTATCACAAGAAATATATAAGTCAGCTCTTCAGGTTCTTTGATGGCTGCCCTGAATCGAACTATGGATAAGGCACCTACGAGACCCAGAGATAAGGCAATGGATGCCTGTACCACGGTGATGATCAGTAAGGTCGCCAGTGCCATCGGCACAAAAATGTCAGAGAAACGCTCCCTGTTGGAAAATGCCTTGCCATAACGGATATAAAAATACCTGACCAGCAAGCTGAGCAAGGTGGCTACCAATAGATTGATGATGAAGTCAAGTAAATTGACGGTATTCGTAAAATCGGAAAGATATTCTTCAAATCGTAGCATTAAAATCGATTGAATGTGACCCAAAAATTAAATCAGTGCTAATTTATCGTAAATTCTCTACAGGGATAAATTTGTGGAGGTATCTCTTGGATGCCGTGTCATAATCAAACACTAAAATGGAGTCCGGATTGGTGTTAAAACCATCCTTAAGTTGTGAGCCGGATACTGTATAATTGGAATCATTAATACCCGTGACATAGGAGTTATTAATGCCAGTGACATAATAATTGATGCCACTTTCAGCTGTTTCATAAAAACTCTTTTGGTATTGCCCGCCATCACCAGACACACAATGCACCTCCACGCCTTTTCGCTGAATCTCTATGAGTGTCTCCAGGTATTGATTTCTGAATTCCCCATTCCACTCACAAATCATATCAATCCAGCCAGCTTGGGCATTACCGATCAATTCATATTCTCGAAGGCTTTCTTCTGCATCGGACCATATGGGATTATGGCTTAGGACAAACAAATGCTTGATATCATTATCCTTAGAAATTTTATCTAGAAAAGACCTGAAATCCTGGTCCTGCAATTGCTTGTATGCACAACTGTCCTTAAATAGATAATGCTGCATTTGTGAGTTAAGAACATAAATGGCAAGGTTAACTTCTATGGACCCATAATACAATGGACGTCCGGTGGTATTACTGATATAATCCAGATTTCCATTTCGGATATCATGATTACCTACCGCCCATTTTGTTGAGTTAGAACTCAAGTCGAAGATTTCGTCCAGATACTCTAAAGTGGCTTGTTCTCGTGTTGTTTCGGAACACAGGTCTCCTAAAAGCCACAATTCTTTGAATGCAGCATATTCTTTGTTTTCGAGACGCTCATCTATTTTATTCCCTTCTGTATGCCATTGATAGATATGTCCTAGCACCAGAATGTCGTGTTCCGTAAGGGTTTGCTTTTGAGAACATGAAAGGAGAAAAAGAAACGAGAAAATAACTGTTCTGACAATCACACTATTTGTAAATCTGTGATTTCAAGATACCCATTTTTTGCAAACGATATTGAAGGGATACCATCAGGACGCCTATTCCGTAAATAGAACTGCGTTTGAAATTGATCGACGAAGCTTCTTCAAAATATTTGGTTGGGCATGTGACTTCGGCTATATCAAAGCCGTGGAAAATAATTTGTGAAAGCATTTGATTATCAAATACGAAGTCATCAGAATTAGCATTGAAATTTATACGCTCCAGAACTTCCTTGCTGAATGCCCTGTAACCAGTATGGTATTCTGAAAGTTTGTAGGAAATGAGAATGTTCTGAAATAAAGTCAGCAATCGGTTGGCTATGTACTTGTAAATGGGCATGCCTCCCCTGAGTGCTCCTTTCCCCAAAATTCGTGACCCAAGTACTACTGGATAAAGATCATTGGCAATGATATTTACCATCGACGGAATCAGCATTGGTGTGTATTGATAGTCTGGATGCAGCATGATCACTATGTCACCACCTAAATCCAATGCTTTATTGTATAATGACTTTTGATTGCCACCATATCCCTTGTTCTTGTCATGTTTGATGATGTGTTTTATGCCAAGACTTTGAGCCAGCTGAACTGTATTGTCACTGCTGGCATCATCGCAGAGGATGACCTCATCGACGATGTTCATTGGAATCTCGGCATACGTCTTTTCTAAGGTAGTCTCAGCATTATAGGCTGGCAAGACAACAATCACTTTTTTGGACTTATACATCCCTTAATTAGTTTGGTAATAGTTCCTAATTCTTGTTTTAAAGCCAAAAATGTACCAAATAAAGGCATTCAAGGGCTACAGCAGACAAATGACCACTACAGGTCATTTGTCATTGACAAATATACTGAGTCTATGCGCTTTAACTTGATGCAAATCATTATAAAGCATGACCATTCTTAGGGCATCTGAAACCGGTCTGACTGAGATTTATAATCGGTAGAGCAGTGGATGGAAAATAAACATTTGAGATATGAAAAAGTGCTTATTTTTCTTGTTTGCATCGGGACTGATGCTGTATGCATGTGAGACAACTACCGATAATGATCCAGTAGAAGAAGGGGTGCTTGATGGTTTTGTTCGCCTGGAAGCCCGGCTTCAAATCAATGATTGTGAAATAACACGTGAACATCCATCTGGTGTGGTTTTAGAGCATGTATCAGATTTCATCAACATTTATTTAGATTCCAGGGATGGGCAGGTATCTATAGATGAAAACACCAATAAACTACCTGTAGATCTTGACGGAACAGGATTATTTGGAGAGCTTCATGAAGGTCACTTTATTGCGCGGTTATCAAAGTCAGGTGAAACTTTCAAATTGGATTTCGAGGGAAGGCGAAAAGATATGACTTCATCGGTGACTGAAGAATACAGTTTTGCTGTTTCTGAACTATCACATACCGCAGATAGAACCGAAGGCGATCCAAGCATTTACAGGCATCTCGAATTTGAGCTTATTGACATGTATGTCTGCAATGCTTTGGATGCAAATTATAACCCATTGGCTACAGCGCCTACAAGTACAAACAATGTGTTGCCGAATGCTCTAAATAAGCCATTCTACTACTGGCATTCTGAGAACAGCATCAGGGAAAATCTTACCAACAGGTTTTGTACGAGCGGAGCCAACTTGAAAATTACCCTGTTATTTAATGTAGACGGATAAGCGGCCGGAATGCAAAAAATACCGATTGTATTCATAGCTTAGCTTTTTTTAAGCGGGCTATGAATACAGGATTTTTAATACGTCTCATCAAACTAGTCATCACCTACAGCCTGGCAAGTATTGCCATTGGCTACAGGCTTTTTGGTGATATCCTGTTTAAATTAAATTCGGTTCAGCTTGACCATTCCGGGGATGGCTTCAAAAACTACTTCAGTTTTGCCTATCAATATAATCACGGCAAAGGATTATGGTTTGAGGGCATGCAATACCCCTATGGAGACCTGGCGGCTTATGCCGATGCACAACCGGCTCTGGTTTTCATCATGCAAGCATTGCGTTACCTGGGCCTTGATATAGCCGGGAAAGAATTATTCTTTATCCAGGCTCTCCCTGTTCTATGTCTTGTTCCGGCAGGCATCTGTCTACATCTCATTATGAAGCATTATGACATGCCTCAATGGTGGACCATAATTACTGTAACAATATGCCTTGCCTTAAGTCCCCAATTATTTCGTTTCAATTCACATTATGCCCTGGCCTACACCTTTGTGATTCCTTTTGTCTGGTATCTGTTTATAAGGTATAATTCGAACGGCCTTCAATCCTGGAAATATTTTAGCCTGTGTTTCCTGATACTTTTGCTGGCTGGTTTTATCCACCCATACCTCCTGTTGGTGGCCTCTGTATTTATTCTGGCATTGTTTGTATCCAACATACTTGTTAAAAAGCAAATCCAATACACTACTTTGCTCAGTGGTTTATTGCCCATTGCTGCATTCATGCTCATCAATAGTTTTATTGATCCTTATCCATTAAGGCCAGCTAACCCTTTTGGAATATGGGAATACAAAACGGAGTTGTCTGACATGCTGCCATTCTACGGTTGGTTCCCCGATTTGTTGTCATTTCTGCCAGGATTGAGAAGCAGTTATCATGAAGGATATACCTATCTGGGCACCCTGATTTTTTTGACTCCATTATTGGGCTTATTAATCATAAAGAGAAAAATACAGCTCGAAAAAAACTTAACATCAGCGACTCTGGCAGGTTTGTTTTGTTTGTTGTTTGCTATGGGCATACATGTACTATTGACTGGTGGCAACATCCTCGATTGGCTAAGTCCTCTTAAGCAGTTTCGTTCGCTGGGCCGCTTCGCCTGGGCGTTCTATTATCCATGGTTTATCATTCTGTCTATTCTATTTTACCGTTCAACAAAGCTGCTCAAATCGGCTGCGATAAGGTTCAGTCTTATAGCTCTTGTCTCTGTAATCTGGATCCTTGATGCTGGCGCTTACACCCGGGCATTCAACAATCATATCCAGCCTTATACAGCACCGAATCTATTGCAAAGTGACACCAGGCTTTTGGATGCTCTAAGTAATAATGGCTATTCAGCTGAAGACTTTCAGGCTATCCTCCCATTACCCGTTCCCGTTGAAGGCGCAGAAAAATTCAATGTCTACGACAATTGGTTTGTAAAGATGCTGGCTATTCCCTACTCGTTTCAGACTGCAACACCATTGACAGGAGCCTATATGTCACGTACTGAATTGCCGAACATTTTGAAGCAGGCACAGGTGGCCTCTTCATTCAACATAGAGAAAGAACTATTAAGTGATTTGGAAGATGACAGGGATTTACTGGTGCTTGTCGCCAAAGAAGATACAAGTCTGTACCAAGATTTCATTCAAAGTTCATATGCCATAGCAGAACTGAAAGAAGTCTTAGTGCGTGGCACCTCTATAGAAAAATTATTCAGGCAAAACATACTTGAGAATCCAGCAGAATCAAGATCAGGAGTCCTGTATTATAATTCATTTAAAGAAGAAGATAATGAGGGACTATTATCAAAGGGTTCAATAAGAATCAATGGTCAATTTCAATTATTCAAATCCTCCCTGGATAGCCTTACATCAGATTCTTTGGTATTCAGTGTTTGGTATAAAATACAGCCTGAAGAGTCAAATGTCCCTTTCTTTCAGTTGATCACGAGAAACGAGAAAAACGAAATCCTCCAGGATATAAAATACAGGGATCGGGATATCAAGCGGATTGAGGTCTTGCAAGATTGGATACAGATAAAAAAAGACATTATTCTTGATCCCGGTTCCAGGGATATCGAGTGGAACATTAGGGCTGATAATTTGTTTGTGGATCATAGCCTTATAACTATTTCGAAGGATGCCGTGTGTATCCCTCTGGAGAATGGCTATTTTATCAGCGATCACTTTATCGCAAAATCCAAAGACCAATAGAATAAACTATGAAACAGAAAGTCGTTTTTGAATTGGTATGGTGCCTGTTTACCATCGTATTAATGGCATTGATCCTGAGCCCTATCTGGTTTATGCTAGGGGAGGCTTATCCTTTTTATACGGATAATATTCTATTGATTTTTATCGCTATTACTTTTGGGCGCTACCTTTTCTTTCTCAAGCATCACTGGCTCACCTATTCGATGTGGATCAAACTGGTATTTGTTTTTTTACCGGTGGGTATCTTCTTTTTCCTGATGGACAGCTTTTACGACTTCCAGCGTTTCTTTGATGAAGTAGGCATCCGAACTATTATGGATGAGCTTTCACCACAACAACAAAATCAAATGGCGGTTTTCATCAGGACCGAAATGATCCTATTCTGGTCAGCCGCTTTTATAAGCAATTTCCTGCTCCCTTTCAAAATGATTCGCTCTATCTACAGAAAGAGAAAGCTGGGAATTGATTAAGGACCACCACCCACCCCCTGGCCCCCTCTGAGAGGGGGCCAGGGGGTGGGAATGCATCACCATAATGATTACATTTACCCAAAAAAAGAACATGTCCAAAGTAGAAGAATTCAACAATTACAGACAGAAAATGAATGAGCGCATCATGGCTCAGGATAATAAAGTACTCAAGCGCTTTTTCAGCCTGGATAACCAGACCTATCAGGATGGTGCTCTGGATAAAAAAACCAAAGAACTGCTTGGCCTCGTCGCTTCCATGGTTTTGCGATGTGATGACTGTATAGCTTATCATTTGGGAACTGCGCATGAGTTGGGTGTCACCACTGAGGAAGTCTACGAAGTATTCTCCATTGCCAACCTGGTAGGAGGATCTATCTGTATCCCGCACACACGGAGGGCAGCAGAATACTGGGACGCCCTGAGCGAGTAGAAATCACTAGAATTTCAGTATGTAGTAATTGGCATCTTTGAAATTCATTACAAACCTGGTATTCCATTTCTTATAAACATCCTAAAAGCTTTCGGTCACCTTTGAAGCAGGTGGCTCCTTAGCTGTCAGAAACTGTATTGGATTCTGAACTGCAAGAAGAATACTCTTGCCTCTAAGCAAAGCCAATAGTGGTGTACAATCAGCGAAGAGAATATTTTCTTTGAATGGATAGCCCATGCTATTATAATCAAAGCCGGACTCATCCTGTATGGCGGTATAATAGAGGAAGTTAGAGTAGCTTTTTATCCCAATAAAATCAATGGTAAACATGATTTTATTGGGATAAAATTATCTGTCTTAAAGACAATGAAGTATAAGATGAGGTGAAGCACTGAAACCAATCCTGGGAGTTTGCCCTTCTTCATCATACCTGCCTCTTATCCAAAAACTAGGATTCTCAAGTAATTGAACATTTCTTTCACCAGGCTCAGATTTGAGATTTTTGACAGAACCACACCTTCCCTTAATTTAACAGGCACAACAGCTACATGAGCTTTACTGCGGGATAATTTCTTGAGAAATTCAACATCAATGAGATAGCGATCTGTGCTGGTCTTTAATAACAATTCTCGCTGAGTGATCCGGAAAGCTTTCAAGCCACATTGTGTATCATTGGTTGGCAAGCGGAATATGAGTTTATTGACAATCTTTAATATCTGAGAGATTGTTTTCCTCCGTGGAGAGATATGAGAATAATAACTTTCATCACGGTGACCGACAACAGCTTCTGTCCCCTCTTTCATCAAAGTATTGAGCATATTGACCATCGAACCATAAGTGTATGGAAAATCATAGTCCGTGTACATGATATAATCCGCATTGGCGTGTGAGGCTGCAGTTCGCAAGGCATGGCCTTTACCTCTATTTTCAGAATAGCTTATCCATTGCGTATCAGGTAAAAGAGATTTGATATACTCCCCATCACTTTCCAACTGCTTTTTACTGCCATCATTGACAACTATAAGTTTCGGTTCTATATTTTCTGGAAGACGAGACAGCAAGATCCTATACTGTACGATCAGTTCTTCAGCCCAGCCATCATGGGGCTCATATACAGGTATCAAAATATCTAGACTCAAATGGGATTCTGTTAATACACTGTAAAGAAAAGAAATATTAAAAACTGTTTTTCCACATCATACTCTCCACCGGCTTTTGCGTACGCTGGTTGTACTTGGCATTAGCCTTTTTGTTATAGTAGTTTTCGATATCGCCGTCGACGCGGAAATAGATGAGCTGACCGATTGGCATGCCGGCATAAACGCGTACGGGGTGCACGCAGCTGATCTCCAGGGTCCAGGTATTGCAAAATCCGACATCGCCCTTGCCTGCAGTAGCGTGAATGTCGATACCCAGCCGACCTACACTAGACTTACCTTCCAAAAAAGGTACACAAGTGTGTGTCTCGGTGTATTCTGCAGTTACGCCCAGGTATAGCGTACCCGGCTGAAGGACGAAGCCTTCTTCCGGGATTTCGATCTCACGGATCGGGTTATGCTTTCGTGCATCGAGCTCTTCAACTGCATAAACCGCCAAGTATTTACCCAGGTGCACATCATAGGAATTGGTGCCCAGGTCCATGCGTTTGAAAGGTTCAATGACTATATCGCCTTTTTCAATAGCTTCAAGTATCTGTAGGTCCGTGAGAATCATATCTTTACAATCTGTGCACAAATGTAGTATTTTTTATGCCTTTGATATTCCACAAAAAACTAGAAGATCAGCAAACCGAAGTAGCCGTTTGGAAGAAGACGGAAAAGGATGCCGACATGCACAGCCAGCTCGATCTCTCACCCGAACAAAATGCCTTCATTGAGTCCATGCCTGATCATCGTCGCCAGGAATGGCTTTGCTCAAGATTGCTGGTCAAGGAACTTATAAAAGACCAAAAATATAAGCTCTACAAAGACAGCTTTGGTAAGCCGTTCCTGATCAATAGCCCTTACTTCATATCACTCAGCCACTCGAATGATATGGCCGCTGTCATCCTCTCCAAAAAACTGGTTGGTATAGACATCCAGTTCGAAACGGAGCAATTGAACAGAATATATCATAAATATATTTCTCCTGAAGAACTGGCAGCAATTGATGCTGATCACCTGCTCGCTTCCTATCACTTATTCTGGAGTGGTAAGGAAGCCATGTACAAAGCTTACGGCAAACGACAGCTCGACTTCAGAAGTCACATGCACATCTATCCCTTCAAGTACTACCAGCACAAATTGGAACTCAAAGGTTGGGTCAGGAAAAACAACACCTCCCAGGACTATGATATCTTCTGTGATAGGACTGAAGACTATTATCTCGTATATGCGATTCTGGAAAGTTGAATCCACCTTATTGAGTTAGATTAAACCACTAAACTCAGAATTAGGATTATTTGGATTCTAGGATTCTAGGATTTTAGGATTTTTAATTCTTCCAAAATTTGAGTTTACCTGTAGTATTATAATTCATATTATACATGGATTCTAATAGGTCGATACTTTATAAAAGTAATTGGTAAAAAAATTAAAAGATGAACTGACTTTTAAAGTCATTGGATGTGCAATGAAAGTGCATTCTGTACTAGGAAATGAATTTCAAGAAGTGATTTATCAACGAGCTTTATCAATAGAAATGGAAGACAACAATATTGATCATGTTCGAGAGTTGGAAATGAAAATCTATTATAAGAAGACTCAGATAGGGACACGTCGAGTTGACTTTTTTGTAGAAAATAAAATACTCGTTGAGCTGAAAGCCATAATTCAATTGGATGATGTTCACCTTGCTCAGGCAATGAATTACTGCCAAGCCTGTAATCTGCCATATGGATTACTTATCAATTTCGGCTCAAGGAGTCTTGAATATAAACGTGTTTATAATCTTAATCACCCAAATAATAAAAACCGAAATCATTAATATTTCTTAGCCAATAATCCTACCATCCAAAAATCCTATTAATCCTAGTTCAAAATTTATCTGCTTATACTTTCTTAAGTTTGCATCTCAATCCAACAGAACCCAAACAATGAAATACCTCATAACACCTATTCTTTTCAGCATGAGCCTTCATTCCTGCAAACAGGAAAAAAATGACACTACTTCCTTTGCTGAAAACATAGTCGAAATTCCAGAAGACTTTATTGCCTTCTATGAGCAGTTTCACATAGATTCTGTGTACCAACTGGAACATATCGTGTTCCCACTGGCCCAAAAAACAGATGATTCCAAATGGCAAAAAGATACCTGGCAAATGCATAAACCCTTTGACAGTCAGGACGGCAATTTTGAACGGGTATTCGATAATTTTGCCGGCATTATGACCGAGACGATTATGGAAAAAAATGGGGCCTTCCTGATTACCCGCCGCTTCTCAAAGATTGGTGATGAGTATCAGCTCATTTACTATTCTTTAGAGAATAGATTGGAGGGATGGATTGATAAAGAGGAGTAAATATATTCTATCACTTTTCTTTATAGTTCTTTTGTCCAGCAACAAAAGAACCAAAAATGCCGTCTAAAATTAGGTGCTTAATCCCTTCCCGCAAAACATATACTCAAGAATGCTGCTTTCCGATTACTTCGTAATCTAAACCGCAACGCATTCTTTCGCCACGCACTAAATTTTAGACACTTAAGCAAAGGATTAGTCCCGGACAATCTGAAATATTGGTTCCAAGCTACAAATATAAAGCCTTACTCTTATGTATTGCTGTCCAAAATCTAGTGCGCGGCGAACTGAGATCGTTGCGGCTATTGGTGCGAAGTGCGTAGGAAGCAGGTCTCAGTGAACTGAAGGAATTTGGGATTGCAAAAGCTCCTTCTTTTGGACTAGATTTTCTAGCTACTTTTTCATCAATGGAAAAAGTAGCTAGAAAAAGATATAAAATAGATTAGAAGCTCTATTCTGTTACTTCTACTTCTTCGTAGGCACTGAGTGGAGGGCAGGTACACACCAAATTCCTATCCCCAAAAGCATTATCCACGCGGGCTACCAGTGGCCAGAACTTGGTACCTGTTTTCAGGTAATCGACAGGATAAGCAGCCTTACAACGGCTGTAAATGTGTGTCCACTCGTCATCTGTAATCTCATGAATCGGATGCGGAGCATTGATAAGGACATTATCTTCTGCATCAACGACACCATCCATGACTTCCTGGATTTCAGCACGAATGCTTACCATGGCTTCAATGAAGCGATCCAGCTCTTCCTTGCTCTCACTTTCTGTTGGTTCAATCATCACTGTGCCTGGCACCGGAAAACTCAATGTAGGCGCATGGAAGCCATAATCAATCAATCGCTTGGCAATATCTTCCGCAGATATACCGTGATCCTTGAAGGCGCGCAAATCCACGATCAACTCATGAGCACTGTATCCATTGTGATTGGTATAAAGGATATCATAGACACCTGATAGTTTCTGCCTGATATAGTTGGCATTAAGGATCGCATATTCAGTTGCTTCTCGGACGCCATCTTTTCCAAGCATGCGGATGTAAGCATATGAAATCAACAGTATACTGGCACTGCCGAAAGCCGCTGCTGATATAGCGGGTATGGCTGTGCTGCTATTCTCTTCATAGACATGACCTGGAAGGAACGGCTTTAACTTTTCATTGACACACACTGGACCCATACCAGGTCCTCCCCCACCATGAGGAATGGCAAAAGTCTTATGCAAATTAAGGTGGCAACAATCCGCATGTATAGCTCCCGGACTGGTCAAGCCTACCTGGGCATTCATATTGGCTCCATCCATGTACACGAGGCCACCTGCTTCATGAATCGCATCACATATTTCGATCACATCCTCCTCAAAGACGCCATGTGTTGATGGGTAGGTAATCATGATACCAGCCAACCGGTCTCTATGAAGAGCAATCTTTTCTCTCAAATCATCCAGAGATATATTCCCCTGGTCATCGCAAGCAGTAACAACAACCTGCATACCAGCCATGACAGCGCTTGCCGGATTGGTGCCGTGTGCAGATGACGGTATGAGAACAATGTCCCTCTGCGTATCTCCTTTATCAAGGTGGTATGCACGGATCATCATCAAGCCCGCATACTCCCCTTGTGCTCCGGAATTGGGCTGTAGGGTACATGCCGCAAAGCCTGTAATCTCTGAAAGGTAAGCACTCAACTCATCAAAAATCTGTTTGTAACCAGCCATCTGGTTTTGCGGTGCAAAAGGATGCATATTGGCAAATTCTGGCCAGCTGACCGGAATCAACTCCGTCGCAGCATTAAGCTTCATAGTACAAGAACCCAAAGCTATCATCGAATGCACCAGTGACAAGTCTTTATTCTCAAGAGACTTGAGATAACGCATCATCTCTGTCTCCGTGTGATACTTATTAAAGACCGGATGCTCCAGGTATGGCGTCTTTCGTATCAAAGCCGAAGGAATACCCGATTCTATGCCATTGCTGTAGTTGTCACCAGGTCTGAACTCAAAACAATACCTTATGTCTTCGTAATCTGAATCCAAAACTGTTTCATCCAGACTGATAGAAACGGTATTACCATTATAGAAGAAATTGATTTTTTTCTCTTCAGCCCTGTCGCGCAGCTTACGCATGTCTGCCTCATCCATCTCGATACTCAGGGTGTCAAAGAAGAAATTATTCAAAACGGTAAATTTCCGACCTTTCAGAAAGTGGTATAAATCCTTGGTCTTCTCATGCACCTGCTGCGCAATGCCTTTTATACCTTGAGGTCCGTGATAACAGACATACATGGATGCCATGACCGCCAATAGAGCTTGAGCCGTACAGATGTTGGACGTTGCCTTTTCCCTCTTGATGTGTTGCTCACGTGTTTGAAGAGCCATCCTCAAAGCAAAATTACCATGTCTGTCTTTGGATACTCCTATGATACGCCCGGGAATCTGTCTTTTGTATTTTTCCGCAGTAGCAAAATAGGCGGCATGAGGACCTCCAGCGCCAAGAGGCACACCAAATCGCTGTGTTGACCCGACGACAATATCTGCTCCCCACTCACCTGGAGCTTCCAGGACAGCAAGACTTAATATATCAGCTGCTACAATAAGCATTTGATCCCTCTCCCGGAGAACCTGGACAAAGGACTTATATTCATTCACTGCACCTTGTGCATTAGGATATTGAACCAATGCGCCAAAGAAACTAGCATCGGGTTCAAAGGACTGCCAGTCTCCCTGTACGACTTCTATACCTAATGGCTCTGCTCTACCGATGATGACATCAAGACTTTGCTTATATACTCCATTATCAACAAAGAATCGAGGTGAATCTACTTTTCTTTTATTCTTTATACTGAAAGCCATGATCATGGCCTCAGCAGCAGCCGTAGCTTCATCAAGCAGGGAAGCATTTGCCAAAGGCATGCCTGTCAAATCGCTTACCATGGTCTGGAAGTTTAAGAGAGCTTCCAGTCTCCCTTGGGCGATTTCGGCCTGGTAAGGAGTGTATTGCGTATACCATCCGGGATTTTCAAAAACATTTCTTTTAATCACAGAAGGTGTCACAGTACCATAGTAACCCTGTCCGATATAAGAGCGATATACCTTGTTCTTTGAGGCGATACCCTGTAGCTCACGCAAATAGGCATACTCAGACAAGTGCTCAGGCAAGTCCTGTTCTTTTTGAAGTCTGATAGCTGAGGGAATGGTTTTTTGGATAAGCATTTCAATCGAGTCAACGCCTATAACTTTTAGCATCTCCAAAGCCTCTTCCTGGCTTGGTCCAATATGCCTGTTTCTGAATTGGTCCACCATAATGTTTAGCAGGTTTTTTTAAGCCATACAGCTTAAATCAAAAAAACAGAAAAAGGTTTTTGGGATGATTCTTTATAGCTTGAAAGCCTTCTTCAGTTTGTTGACGTAATCCAGTTTTTCCCAGGTAAATGTTTCTACTTTCTTCTTGATAGTCTTACCACTTCCGTTCTTGAAACTTACCTCCTTAATTTCCGGTTCACGACCCATATGGCCGTAAGCAGCCGTATCGGAATATATCGGGTTTCTAAGTTTGAGTCTTTGTTCGATAGCATACGGTCTCATGTCAAAAACCTTGTATACGATTTCTGCAATCTTTGAATCTGACATATCCACCTTGGACGTACCGTATGTATTTACATATATATTGGTGGGTTCTGCAACGCCAATAGCATAGGACACCTGAACAAGAACTTCATCACATACACCTGCTGCAACAAGATTCTTGGCAATATGTCTTGTAGCGTAAGCTGCAGAGCGGTCCACTTTGGAAGGGTCTTTTCCTGAGAAAGCACCACCACCGTGTGCACCTCTTCCTCCGTAAGTATCAACAATAATCTTACGGCCTGTCAGTCCGGTATCACCATGAGGACCTCCAATCACAAATTTTCCTGTTGGATTGACGTGATACTTTATTTTGCCTTTAAATAATTTTTTAACTGATGCCTTACAGTTCTTAACCACTCTGGGAATCACAAATTCCTTGACGTCTTTTTTAATTTGGGCAAGCATATTTGCCTCCTTATCAAAATCATCATGTTGTGTACTCACAACTATTGAATCGATAGCCAGTGCTTGGTGGTTGTCATCATACTTGATGGTAACCTGGGATTTGGCATCTGGTCTTAAATACTTCATTTGCTTTCCTGCCTTTCTGATTGCAGCGAGCTCCAACAATATTTTATGAGATAGGTCGAGCGCCAAAGGCATGTAGTTGTCTGTTTCCCTTGTTGCATAACCGAACATCATACCCTGGTCACCAGCGCCCTGCATTTTCTTCTCCTTTCTTTCCACACCCTGGTTAATATCAGGAGACTGCTCATGTACAGCTGATAGTATACCACATGAGTCTGCATCAAACATATACTCAGACTTGGTATAGCCAATTTTGCGAATGACATCTCTGACAATGTCCGGAATATCAAGGTAGGTATTTGTTTTTACCTCTCCGGCAACTATAACCTGGCCTGTGGTGACCAATGTCTCACAAGCTACTTTCGAGTTTTTATCAAAAGCTAAAAAATGATCAACCAAGGCATCTGATATCTGGTCTGAAACCTTATCAGGATGACCTTCCGAAACCGACTCAGATGTAAATAAATAAGGCATGAAATGTATGTTTAATATGATTTAGTAAATGTTGCGCAAAAATCTCAATTAATATGGACTTTATCTAATAATTCTTCACCTAAGTAAGCCTCCAGCAAATCTCCAGACTGAACCCTTCCTACTCCCTTGGGCGTACCTGTGAATAGAAGGTCTCCTGCCTCCAATTTAAAGTACTGCGAACAGTAATGGACGAGGTAGTCAAATTTGAAAATCATTAGGCCTGAATGGCTGTCCTGAACGGTTTCGCCATTCTTCTTCAGACTGAAAGGAATGCTTTCCTTGTCATAATTTCTGATCGGCTTGAACCCACTTAGCGTTGCCGATCCATCAAAGGCTTTGGCTTTTTCCCAGGGCAATCCTTTTTCCTTGCATCGCGATTGAATATCCCTTGCCGTAAAGTCAATGCCCAAGCCGATTTCAGAAAAATAATCACTTGCCTCTTCAAGAGGTATTCGTGAACCTGTTTTTGAAATCTTCAGGACCAATTCCAGTTCATAATGCAAATCCGTGGTGAATGCCGGTATACTTAGCTGTGCTCCTTTCAAAATGGCTGTCGAAGGCTTCATAAAAATGATGGGCTCTTTCGGCACCTCATTATTCAACTCTTCAGCATGTTCTATATAGTTTCTCCCTATACACAGGATTTTCATATGCTTTATTTCTTTAGAATTTAACGTTAACGAGGCCACACAGGTCTTTCACTTCCCTGACCGTTTGCTGAGCGAGTTTTCTGATTTTACCGCTGGACTGTTTTATCCTGTATTTGACATCCTTCTTTTCTGCCAATACAGCTTTTTTCTTTTCTGTAAAAGCCAAACTCAAACTGACAAGAGCCTCTGCCACGGCCTCTTTCAATACCGAGTATTGCATCTGGCCATTTTCGTAATCCTCCATCAAGCTGGCATGACTATCCATATCTCCTGCGGCCTTAAGCAACTCAAAAAGATTTTTGACGCCATCACTCATCTCTCCTTCGGGTGTATCACCGGCATCGGTTACGGCAGATCGGATGCGCTTACGAATAACTTGTTCATCTGCGAAAACACTGATGATGTGTTTTTCACCTGCCGACTTACTCATTTTACGGCTTGGATCAGCCGTCGACCTGATCTTGGGTGTTTCTGTGAAAAGAATTTCTGGTAATGCAAAGTACTCGGTACCTACCTGGTTGTTAAATCGCTGTGCAATTTCTCGGGTCAATTCAAGATGCTGCTTTTGATCGGCGCCAACCGGTACATAGTCAGCTTTGTAGATAAGTATATCAGCAGCCTGCAAGACAGGATAGTCAAAGAGGCCCACTGAGATAAAGCCCTCAGATTTGGCTGTGCTCTGCTGGCTCTTATCCTTGAACTGGGTCATATTTTCTACCCTGCCCATAGCAGCATAGTTATTGAAAATCCAGCACAGCTCTGTATGTTCCGGTATTAGTGACTGGATAAACAGATTCTCCTCTTTAACACCAAGAGCGATCAGATTGAAGATCAACTCCCAGGTATTTTCTCTCAATTTCTTAGGCTTGTAAGGCATTGTCATGGCGTGGTAATCAACGACACCATATAAACATTCATACTTTTCCTGCAGCTTAACCCAATTCTGGACTGCTCCAAAGTAATTACCATAATGCATATCTCCTGTCGGCTGGATGGCCGATAAAACGCGCTTCTTCATTTCAAATTAATTTTCTACTGCTATCACCGAAATCTCAACATTTACAAATTTAGGTAGATTGGCTACTTCAACCAGCTCTCGTGCCGGAGCCGTCTCTTCATCAAAAAACTCTGCATAAACAGCATTGATTCTTAAATAGTTATGCATATCACTGACAAATACCGACGCTTTTACGATATTTTCGAAACCCATCCCGGCATTTGACAATATAGCCTTAAGATTTTCCATCACCTGTCTTGTCTCGTCCTCAATTGTACCTGAAACAATTTCTCCTGAAGCCGGATTGATGGCTATCTGACCAGACACATACAATGTATTTCCGGCTTTTACAGCCTGATTGTAGGGCCCTACTGGTGAAGGAGCTGCGCTTGTGTTCAATATTTTTTTATTCATACCTGATGCTTTGGCATAAAACTAAAAAACCCTTTGTACCTGGATACAAAGGGTCAATATATTTATTTTCAGGACAAGATTATTCCTCTGTTTCAGCCGCTTCAATAAGGACTTTCCCTTTGTAATACATCTCACCTTCGTGCCAGTATGCACGGTGATACAAATGGGCTTCACCTGTTTGCTTGCAAACAGCTATTTGAGGAATTGTCGCTTTCTTATGCGTTCTTCTTTTCCTTTTTCTCTGCTTGGATATCCTACTCTTTGGATGTGCCATTTTATTTCTGTTTAGTAATTTTCAAATTTTTTAACGCCTCACCGAGTGAACTACCAGATTCAGCTTTTCTTTCTGAATTCAGTATTTCAAGAACTTTAGTATTGCAGGGTTGTGGATCTTCATCTTCACAATCATAGGTCTTAATCATTGGAAGCGCGAGTATCAATTGCTCATGCAATAGATCAGCAATCTCAAGATGATGGCTTTCGGGATGTATATAAACTACTTCCTCTTCTTCACGCTCATCTTCATCAAACTTCACAATGAATTGGCTTTCGAATGAAAAAGGCAATTTGATATCAGCTGTGCACCTATCACATTCAGTCTGAATTTTACCCTCACCTTGAAAATCAAGCGTTATGTGATCCATTCTCTTATTTAAATCAAGAATGACATTCACAACAGCACCCTTCAAAGGTGATTCTTCATAGACTGATAAGAATGCTTTATTAAGCTCAAATTCAAACTTGTGACTGCCTTCACTCAAACCCCTGAAGGGAATCGAAAACTGCCTAAGCACCTGCATTTTAAAGATCTTTTTAAAGTGAATGCAAAAGTAGGTGTTTTTTGGTCAATAATGCAAATAGAAATACTTCTTTTTCCTGCAGTATTTATTGACAATCTTCAGGCAATTCGCCTTGCACAAGGACATGAATGACCTCGCCCATGGCTATTTTGCTGCTATCGGTATATATAGGCATCTGTTGTACGATATATGCTGAGTCCAAGTTGGCTGGCACAATACCCCTCTTCTCAATTCTTCCCAGCTTAAGCCTTGAGGTTTGAAGTTTCCATCGAGCAATACCTAATCGCTCACATACAAGATTAGGAACCGGAACCTCCCCTCCCTCTTTTTTACTCAATACAAATTCCAGTTTATCACCAGTTGCAATTTCGACGTCATCCTGCCTGCCTTCATTGCCATCAATACGTTTTCCGCGGTACCATACCTCCAGGATATGATCCGGTTCGCCAGCATCATAACTATAGGATTTCACTTCTGAATTGATCTCGAGGTGCGAAAGAGACCTCTTTACACTCTGGTACTCGCGTCCATACATAAACGGCAGATCTCCCAGCCTGTTTTGCGTCGCATTATACCTTGAAATATCGATATAGACCTTGCGATTTTCCTTTACTTTGGAACCCGCTTCCGGGTTTTGATTCAAAATAATGCCACCGGGCGTACCGACTCTAAACAGCGAGTCATTGACAATCAATTCGAAGGATTTCTTCCTGGCATCGATGCGCGCTTCTTCGACTGAGATATTCTTGTAATCCGGCAACTCGAGTTTTTGACCGTGATTGGTATAGATACGCAACCACAACATTACACCCAGTAAAACGATCAAAATGACCCCAGCCATAGCCAATAAATGAATAAGAAACCTCTTGATTGTCATTGATATGTATATAGATTATTCTTCAAATATAATTATTCTGCCTCTGGCAACTGCTTTAACAGCAACCATAATCAAACGAGATCATGTGCTGATTGATTTCATTTAAAAACAATTATTTTCATTGGCTATTTTATTATTACAAACAATCCTTCTCATGAAACATATCCTCATTGCATTTATACTCATTGCAATTGCCAGTCATCACCTCATAAGTCAGGATAAGAAAATGACTTTGGAAACCTATAACATATGGAATACCATCGAAAATGTAAATATCAGCAATGATGGAAAATGGCTTAGCTATGAACTGGTGCCCGGAAAAGGAGACCCGACACTCATTCTTGTAAATACAGAAACCGGAGAAAAAACCAGCTTTGAAAGAGCCAGTGAAGCAGAATTTGATTTCGGGTCTATAACCCTAGCTTTCAAAATAACTCCTCCACAAGTCATATTGGACTCATTGAAGGCGGCAGATATAAAAAAAGATATGCCAGCAGACACCCTGGGAATATATCATCTTGAAAAAACCACGTACGATAAGCTCGCTCCATTGAAATCATTCAAAATGCCTGAAGAGCAAGGCGGTTTACTGGCTGTACTGATGGACACCCAAAAGGACAGTACAGCTGTCAAGAAACAAGGAAAAAAGAATGGCTACGATATGATCGTATATAATATGAACAGACAATCGTTAGATGTATACCATTATGTATTAGATTATGAGTGGTCCAATAAAAATGGAATACTGGGATTCAGATCTACCGGTACGGACAGTGTCAATCACAGTCAGGTCCTTTTAGCCGATGTTCTAAACGGAAGCCTTGACACGATCCTGCTGGATCATGAGGAATTTCATTATATGGCTTTTGATGAGGGAGGCAATAAGATGGCCTTAAGCTATTCTGCAGATAGCACTGAAAAATCGTATGCCCCCGTCAGGCTTTCTCTTTGGGAAACTCAAAAAAAGAAACTCAAAACATTGGCTGAATCCAACTCTGAATGGCTGGGGGAAGGCTGGAGAATAAGCCCCTACACGGGTCCCTGGTTTTCAAAAAATTCAAACCGACTCTACATACCCATCCATAAACTGTTGCCTGAGATCGATACCAGCTTGGCTGATTCTGATAGAGCCAAAGTTGAGGTCTGGAACTGGAAAGATGAACTTCTATATACACAACAAAAAGTAGCATCCAAAAGAGAACAGGAGCGTTCCTATATGGTATTGTATGATTTTGAAAAAAACAATTTCATGCAATTAACAAGTCCTGAAAACACGCAGGGACTTTTTGATGAAGAATATACTTCAGATTACATAGTCACTTACGACCAGAAAAAGTATGAACGTTTTGTATCGTGGGTTGGCTATGCGTTCAGAGACATCTTCCTTACAAACCTCAAGACAGGAGAGAGAAAGATGATTGCGGAAAAGGTTGAAGGGCGCCCAAGAATGTCTCCTTCTGAAAACTATGTTTATTGGTACAACCGGCCTGACACTTCCTGGTACAGCTACTCTATAGCTGATGACAAGCTGAACAGGCTGACTAAAAATGCTTTTTACGACGAGCTCAATGATCGTCCCATGCCCCCCTACAATTCAGGCTTTCTTGGATGGATTGAAGATGACGAGGCCATGCTTATCTATGATGATTATGACATCTGGAAACTGGATCCCCAAAGTGGAGACAAACAGAGGCTGACCCAGGGAAGAGAGGAAAAAATCAGCTACAATCACATCAGCATCGACCGGGATATCAGACATTATCCTTCAGATACAAGCCTACTGGTCAGGATATTTGATGAGAGGGACAAATCCTCAGGCTACGCCTACCTGGACCTAGTTGATGGAGGGATATCCGTAGTGGAAAAAGCTGCTTACAATTACAGGAGTTCTATCCAAAAAGCGAAGGATTCGAATACCCTTGTTTTTACAAAAGAGTCCTTCAAACGCTTTCCGGATTTGATTCTCAGCAATCTCCAATTTGAAAACCAAAGAACAGTATCGGATGCAAATCCGCAACAGAAAGGCTATGCCTGGGGCAGCATTGAATTGTTTGAATGGACAGATTATGAAGGAGTAGAAACCGATGGACTGCTGGTCAAACCGCCAAACTTTGATCCATCAAAAAAATACCCTGTCATAATTAATTTTTACGAGCGCAGTTCTTCCAGATTACACAACCATCGTGCGCCATATCCAGGCAGGTCCACGATCAATTATTCCTATTGGGCCAATAAAGGATATGTCATCTTCAACCCTGATGTCCGCTACAAGGTCGGATATCCCGGACAAAGCTGTTACGATGCCGTGATGTCAGGTGTCGATGCCTTGATCCAAGAAGGATTTGTTGATGAGGAAAAGATTGGTCTTCAGGGACACAGTTGGGGAGGATACCAGATTGCTGACCTCCTCACACGTACCAATAAATTTGCGTGTGCCGAGTCTGGAGCACCCGTGGTTAATATGACGAGTGCTTATGGAGGTATACGTTGGGAGACCGGTCGAAGTCGTATGTTTCAATACGAACACACGCAGAGCCGCCTTGGTGCCACCCTTTGGGATAGTCCGGAATTATATCTTGAAAATTCACCCCTGTTCAGAATGGATAAGGTAGAAACCCCTGTACTCATTCTACACAATGACAATGACGGCCATGTGCCATGGTATCAGGGTATTGAATATTTTGTAGCCTTGAGGAGGTTGGGCAAGCCATGCTGGATGCTCAATTATAACAATGAGCCGCACTGGCCATTGAAAAGGGAAAACAGACTGGATTTCAATAAGCGACTTGAACAGTTTTTTGACCACTACCTGATGGATAAGGAGATGCCGATCTGGATGAAGGAAGGTGTTCCCGCACATTTGAGTGCCTTTGAAGATGGGTTTGGTTATTGATGCCGTTTGCACCAAAGATAGCTTGTGATGCATCTATTTGGAGACGGATAATTGATACAATCAGATGCCGTATAATATTTATAACTTTGGTCACGCTATGACAGAAACATCAAGAATATCATTTTTCTTTCTCCTATTGACAACCTGCTTATTGTTGTCGTGTAACAATGACATCACACGACAACTGGAAGCAAAGGGGGTAGCGCTGGGAAAAATGAATGAAATCGTTGTTATTTCTGATGAAAGCCTTTGGGAAGGAATGGTCGGTGATACCTTCAGGTTTTATTTCCAATCTGCCTACCCTATCTTGCCTACGCCAGAACCATTGTTTGATTTGCGTCATTTTACGGTTCAGGATTTAGAGGCACAACCTCTGAGAAAAGAACTTCGCAGCTATGTGATTCTTGCCAACCTCAATGACGAAGAATCACCAACTACAAAAATGGTCAAGAAGGATCTTGGTGATGAAAAATTTTATCGGGCTAAAAACGGATCAGAACTCAGCTCTTCGGTAGGTAAAGATAAATGGGCACGTAACCAGGTTTTGTTCTACCTCTTTAGTTCAAGTCATGATGAGCTGGCTGAATCCATAAAAAAACATTTTCCTGCTATTGCGCGACGCGTTAACGAGCATGATGAAAAGCAATTGAAATCTTCTATCTATGTTGATCGCATAAACAACGGGCTGAGCACGAAAGTCAACCAGTTATACGGGCTTGACATAGATGTACCCGGAGAATACCAGGTGGCCCTCGAGCGCAATCAGGAAAACTTATTGTGGTTGAGAAAAGATACACCTGAAGCCATTATGAATCTCGTCTTCAGAAAAGTCCCTTACCGGGATGCCGGTCAATTGAGTATGGATAATGCTATACGGCTCAGGAATGAATTCGGTGCTAGCTATGTGACAGCCGATGAAGAAGGTGACAATATGGTCGTGAATAATGATGACCTGCCTGTGTATGAATATACGCTCGATATCGATGGCCGATATGCGAAAGAATTCAGGGGTGTCTGGGAAATGACCAAGAGCTTTGCCGGGGGACCCTTCATTACTTATCTCATTGTGGATGAGGAAAAAAATGAGCTTATTTATGCGGATGTCTTTGTCCTAGCACCTGGCTCTGAAAAGAGAAACATGATGATGCAACTGGACTACATCATTAAATCATCAAGCTTTACACAAGCCGCGAACTTGTAAGGTATTCCCATTTTCATTTAATATCTTAGTATCCCAAAATCCTTGATAATGGAGAATACCCAAATCCGCTATGCCAAACTGCTATTGGACTATTGCCTGGAAATAAAGCCGGGAGACAAACTCTACATTGCGACAAGTATGCTGGCAGAACCCCTGGTAAGGGAAGTATATCGTTATGCCACTCAACTTGGTGCGCAAACCGAAATCGATTTTCAGTTCAGTGGAAAATCTAAAATGTTTTTCGACAATGCCCCCGATGAGCTATTGACTTCTGAACCGTTGTTTCATAAAAAAGCTCTTGAAGAATTTGATGCCTACCTCAATATAAGGGCACCCTACAATCTGAACGAAACAAGCAATATCGATCCTGAAAAAAGAAAGAAGCGATCCGAAGCGCTCCAGGAGATCAATAATATTTATTTCGAACGGACTGCTGACCGACATGCTCCAGGTGCATTGCGACGGTGCCTGTGTCAGTATCCGACGGAGGCTTCAGCGCAAAAAGCGAATATGTCCCTCGAAGAATACAGTGCCTTCGTTTACCAGGCATGCCACCTTAATGCAGAAAATCCAAAAGCGGAATGGTTAAAAATTCGTGAGGATCAGCAGCGCATTAAAGAATACCTCGATAAGGTCAAAGAGATGCAATACAAATCCGATAAAACCGATATACGCTTTTCCGTCGAGGGGCGAACATGGATCAACTCGGATGGGCAGGCCAATATGCCTTCAGGTGAGGTCTTTTCTGCTCCGGTTGAAGACAGCGTCAACGGTAAGGTCTATTTCAGTTACCCATCAATCTATATGGGCAGAGATGTCAGTGGTATCAGCTTATGGGTTGAAAACGGTAAAATCATTAAATGGGATGCTGAAGAAGGTGGAGACGTTCTGGACCAGGTCTTCTCAATTGCCGGCGCCAATTATTTTGGAGAGGTTGCGATAGGTACAAACTACAATATCCGACAATCCACCCGCAATATATTATTCGATGAAAAAATAGGCGGCACCATCCATATGGCTGTCGGTCAATCCTATAAGCAGTGTGGTGGACTAAACCGATCATCGATCCACTGGGATATGATTACCGATATGACTGAAAGTGGCCAAATCTATGCCGATGGAAAACTGATTTACGAGAAGGGGAAGTTTTTGATCTAGCCCCAAAATAGAAGTCAGTTCTTATATGATAAATCTGAAATAATAGAATCAAGAATTCGCGAAGTCGAGAAATCGAGACTTCTTGAAAAAATTAATCATCCAACTCACGGTCCCTGACAGCTCCAAAGCCAATAGGGTTCATACCCATTTTTTCAGGTACGTCATCATCAAAATCTTCCCACTCAATGATTTCCTGTAAAAACTCCTCTACATAGCGGATAATAAAAGGCACCTTCAATTCATGGGGCCTCAAGATTTCAAGCGTCTTAGGTGGTTTGGGCTGACCGTATCCTTCAATGTATGGATACATGATCATAATCATAATCTTGCCATTGAAGAGCTCCTGAAAAATTAGGGACCCATTACTTTTAATGAATGGTCTTTTGATCTTGTTACCGGGCAATTTTTCAGCTATCCCGCTGATCTCTGTACCCAAAGACATGCCGATGACCTCCAGGTTTTCAATCTCATCCTTTACTTCCACATAAGCATTGAGATTGCTTTGCTTTATTATTTTTCCAAGGGTGCTGTTAATCAGCTTTTTTACATCACTGTGCCATTGCTTTCGATACGTTCTGGTGTTTTCAAGTATCTCGTTGTACTTGGCAACTTTTGATTTTATATTGGCATAATCCATAGGGCAGTCTTTATTTATTCAGCTAGTAAGCTTTTAATTTATCTAACGCTTCATCAAGCCTGTTGTTTGCCAGGAACTGTTTTTCCAAAGCACTATTGAATGGAATGGGTGTATCCAAACTGGCCACCCGTATAACAGGACCATCAAGGCTTTCAAATAAGTGTTCTGTAATGTAAGCAGAAATTTCAGCACCAATACCGCCAAATAAGGTATCCTCATGCAGAACGATAGCCTTACCCGTTTTCCTTACACTCGATTCAATGGCTTCATAATCCAGGGGAACAATAGTTCGGAGGTCAAGGATATCGGCATCTATATTCTTTCTTTTAACAGCATCCACAGCCCAATGAACGCCAAGGCCATAGGTGATGATACTGAGTTCATTTCCCTCCCGTAGACATTTTGCCTTTCCAATCTCTGTATTGTAATAGCCTTCAGCAACATCACCTTCCAGTGATCTATACAAAGCCTTGTGCTCAAAAAACAGAACAGGGTTGGGATCTTCGAATGAGGCTATCAACAAGCCCTTCGCATCGCCGGGGTTTGACGGGTAGACAATCTTAAGACCTGGCGTATGTGCAAACCAGGCTTCATTGGATTGTGAGTGGAAAGGGCCCGCTCCCACAGAACCGCCTGTCGGCATTCGAATGACCACATCGGCATTGTGGCCCCACCGGTAATGTATCTTAGCCAGGTTATTGACAATCTGGTTGAAACCACAACTCACAAAATCAGCAAACTGCATTTCAACCATGGGCTTATAACTCTTCATGCTCATACCAAGGGCAATACCGATTACAGCACTTTCACATAAAGGTGTATTTCTCACCCGGTCCAGGCCATATCTGTCAATAAACCCTTCGGTAATCTTAAAAACACCTCCATAGTCTGCAATATCCTGACCCATCAGCACAGCCTTGTCCCATTTCTTCATGACCTCATTGAGGCCCTCACTCACGGCATCAACAAAACGCAGGTTCCTCAATGGACCTGATGCATCGACTTGTATATGCTTATACGGTGCAAATACATCACGCAATTCTGATTGCAATTCTATATCCACATCTGTTGCCTTTTCAGCAATTTTAAGTTCTTTCTTTATTTCCTTTTTTATGCTATCCTCGATATTATCTATCTCTTCACTCTCCAAAACTTTCTCATCAAGCAGGAAATTTCTGTAGTTCATGATCGGGTCCTTTTGAGCCCATTCATCCATAAGCTCCTGAGGCACATATTTTGTTCCGGAAGCTTCTTCATGGCCTCTCATTCTGAAAGTGCGACACTCTATCAATACCGGTTCAGGATTGGAACGTATCTCTTTTGCCACCTTTGAAAGTATGGCATATATCTCCAATACGTTATTACCATCAACAGAGTGTGATTTCATACCATAACCCAATCCCCGATCAGCAAGTGACTTGCATGCATATTGTTCTGACACAGGAGTTGAAAGGCCATATCCATTATTTTCTATGATAAATATCACCGGCAACTTCCAAACAGATGCTACATTGAGTGCTTCGTGAAACTCTCCTTCGCTGGTGCCGCCTTCGCCAGTAAAAGCAATACTCAGTTTTTTTTCTCCCGCTAGTTTGTGCGCCAGGGCAATTCCAGATGCCAGGGATAACTGGGGGCCTAGGTGTGAAATCATGCCCCAAATTCTATGTGCCTTTGTGCCAAAGTGAAAGGAGCGGTCACGACCCTTGGTAAAGCCCTCTGCTTTACCCTGCCATTGTGAAAACATGCTTGATAGGGGAATGCCTCTTACAGTGAATACGCCGAGATTTCTGTGCATCGGAAAGATCCATTCATCCTCTTCCAGGACGATAGCAGCTGAAACAGCAATAGCCTCTTGCCCGATGCCAGAAAACCACTTACTTATCTTCCCCTGCCTCAACAGAGAAAGCATTTTTTCCTCTATCATTCGTGGCCTGAGCATGGCTGTGTAAAGCTCTCTTAATAGCTCATCAGAAAGATCTTTCCTTTTAAATTCCATATACCTTCTTTTTCGCCTGTGTAGGCGAGACAAATATCAACATTTATACATAAGCGCAAAAAAATTAAGACAAAACTGACCTCAAAACAGGCAGGCATTTTAATTCACGGAATCCTTCCAGATGAAGTTTATAAAAATCCAACAATGCATCCAGCAATTCAGCCCTATCCGTTTTAGTCATATTCTCTACATTCCCATCTTGTAATAGAAGGTGCATACTGTAACTTAAAGACTCATCCAGGATGTGCTGGTGCCTTACATCATTGTCTTTAAAATCGCCTTCCAGCACATCAAAATACCGGTTTACATCAGAATAATTATCCATAGGTTCGAATCCCAGGAGCGCAGTCAATTGCAAGGCAAATCGATGAGGAAAAAACCTGAGATTCTGTGATCCAGAATCCAATAAAAGCAAAGAAGATCTCAAAAATGCATACATGGAAGGATTGCTTTCGCTTTCCCGAATCGCGTTGCGGGACAAGTCTATTATAAACATAGCGACTGCCGAGACAGCTACGTCAAAATTGATTTTATGGTATTGAGCGGCTAGTCCTGATTCCTTTATCCTGGATAATTTCTCTTCTGATTCATAAATCACCAGGTCAATGATGTTTACAGGGTGAAAGACGTTGGCCTGCTTGGATCGGGCTTTTCTGACGCCTCCGACTATGCATGATATCAAACCCTTTTCGAGAGTATAAATTTCAAGTATAAGGCTCGTCTCTGAGTATTTGAGGCTCCTGAATACTATCCCTTCTGTTTTTAATGTATTGCTCAGATCGTAAAGTTTAATTTAAAACTCCCAGCCCTCGATGGGATCTTGTTTATACTTTTTACGTGAAGCCAGCCTTTGTTTTTGCCGCTCCCATATCAAATTGGCAAATGTCACATGAGTCGGCATGATACTCGTTTCCAATGCTTCAGCAATACGCTTTTCTTCTACATCAAGTCTGTACAAATAACTGAGCAAAAGCTCAGGATCTCCTTTTAATAGTTGTTCTACCCTATACGAGATATGCCTGATCATTTCTTCATCACTCAACTCCTGAGGCAATTCGAAATCAAGGTCCTGAGCGATCGTTTTGGATATATGACGGCCTGATTCTTCCATGAATGCAAATTAACTAATTAGCCTCATTTGTGCTTGTCCCGGACTCATCCAGCGCATACAATTCTTCCAATATTTTACGATCGTTTCTCAGTCGGGGCACTTTATTCTGGCCCCCGTATTTTCCTTTTTTGCGCATCCACTTTTCAAAACTCCCGGGTTTGAGAGCCTTGATTATTAAATTGTCCAAAGCAAGGCTGTGACTCCGCTTGGCATCATAATCCGAATTTAACTCCCGTAAAATATTATCTAGGTCACGGGCAAACAGCTTTTGATCTTCAGGTGGATGTTCAAATTCTATATACCATTCGTGACCCCCTCTTCCAAGGTTCTCCATAAATACCGGAGCAAGCGTATAATCTACAGGAACGACATCGTGCTTTGCACAGCAGATGGCCAAACCCCTGTCCGTATTCTCAGAACTGAGCTCCTCACCAAATACGTTGATCATAGCACCTACCCTTCCACAGACTTTTATCTTGACAGGATGTGTATCTACAATCCTTACAATGTCTCCAATGAGATATCTGTATAAGCCTGAGATATTGCTAATCACAAGAGCATATTCCTGGTTCTTCTGAATTCCTTTCAAGTCACAGATATCCTCATAAAGGGCTTCACCATTCACCCAGGGAACAAATTCATAATACACTCCATGATGGCACATAAGCAGCATACCTTCTCTCTGACTGTCTGCCTGAAACCCAAAATATCCTTCAGAAGCATTATATACTTCCCGATAGCGGATTTTTGTAGAATGAAAAAGCCCTTCAAACTGTGTCCGATACGGTTCAAAATTGACGCCACCATGCAGGAAGGATCTCAAATTAGGCCATACCTGACTCATATTTTCTGCTCCGGATTGTTCAAGTATTTTTCTGAACAAGACCAGAAGCCAGGTAGGCACTCCTGCAGCCAGGACTACATTCTCCTTGGCCGTTATCGAGGCCATATTATTTATTTTCTGATCCCAGTCCTTTAATAGCGCTGTACCAAAATCCGGCGTATAAAAATGTCTTCCGACGGCCGGAAAATGCTTTATAATGATACCTGAAATATCCCCTGTATAAATCCCCTTACCAATGGATTGAATGCTGCCGCCCATTATCAGACTTTTATCAGAAAACAAAGCTGCATGCTGGTCTTCATGATATATATAGCATGCCGCGTCCCAGGCGCATTCCAAATGTCCTTTTTGAAGGTATTCCTTCGTGACAGGAATAAATTTACTCTTGCCTGTGGATGTCCCTGATGATTTAGCAAACCACTTTACGGAATTTCGACAAAGCACATTTTGCTCTCCCTGCATCATCCTTTGTATGAAAGGAAAAATATCCTCGTAGCTTCTTATAGGCACACTATGTTTAAAGCTTGTTGTGTCCATTATTCTTTTGAAAGAGTGTGCCTTTCCAAAAGCTGTATTTCTATTGTTAGATATGATTTTGTGGAGAATTCTGCCCTGCAATTCATCCTGCCTGGAAACACAATAATCAAGCCTGCGCTTGCGACGCTTGAAGTACTGTCTCATGACCCAATCCGAAATTTTCTTCATTGATCTGTCTTAACATTGATGAATTGATTGCCTTTCAATTTTCATTATGGCCACGACTTTATGATATTTGCAGTCCTGCTTATACACAATAGATAAAATGTCAGACGCAATAAAGATACTTGAACCAAAGGCATTATGGAATCATTTTGCCGAATTAAATGCTGTTCCAAGACCATCAAAAAAGGAAGAACGTGTCATTCAGTTCATGCTTGATTTTGGAAATACCCTGGGATTGGAAACGTATCGTGACGAAATTGGAAACGTCATCATCAAGAAAGCCGCAAGCCCTGGTATGGAGAACAGACAGACTGTAGCGCTTCAAAGCCATCTTGATATGGTCCATCAAAAAAACAATGATACCGTTTTTGATTTTGATAAGGAGGGCATACGAATGTTTATTGACGGAGATTGGGTTAAAGCCGAAGGCACCACACTTGGAGCCGATAATGGCATTGGGGTAGCGACCATAATGGCACTTTTATCATCTAAGAATATCCCTCATCCCCCTCTTGAAGCCTTATTCACCATTGATGAAGAAACCGGCATGACAGGAGCCCTCGAGTTGCAAGCAGGTCACCTTACAGCTCCCATTCTGCTCAACCTGGATACGGAAGATGACGACGAACTAACCATTGGATGTGCGGGGGGCATCGACATCAGTATTCATGGAGAATATGATCAGATAGATGCACCTCGTGATAACCTGACACTGGAGATCTGCCTGAAAGGCTGCACAGGGGGTCACTCAGGAATGGATATTCACAAGGGACGTGCAAATGCCAACAAACTTATGAACAGGGTCTTGTACACCCTGTCGTCAGAGATGGATATTTTACTTGTTTCGGTTGATGGAGGAGGCTTGCGCAATGCCATACCCAGAGAATCGGTAGCGCGTATCTTGTGTCATGTCTCAGATAAAGAACGCATTCAAGGAATGATCACACAATTGGAAACAGTCTTGAAGGCTGAGCATAAAAGCACAGATCCTGGATTAAAGCTCCTTATGCAAAGTATAAATAATTCTTCCAAAGCTGTCGATAAATCCTTTAGCCAGGCATTCCTGAATGCCGTTTACAGTTGTCCAAATGGTATCTACAGGATGAGTCCGGATATGGAAGGTCTTGTGCAGACATCCAATAACCTGGCCCGTGTTCTTATAAATGAGGGCAAATACGAAGTGCTCTGCCTGACACGTAGTTCTGTCGCATCAGAAAAAGAGGATCTTGCCAATGCCATTAAAGCCTGCTTCAAAAACATAGGTGCCCATACAGACACGAGTGGTGCCTACCCTGGCTGGCAACCCAAACCGGATGCTGACATCGTAATGCTCATGACTGAAATATATCGCTCGGAATTTAACGAAGATCCCCATGTAATGGCATGCCATGCAGGCCTTGAATGCGGCATTCTGGGTCAGAATTATCCCGATATGGATATGATCTCCTTTGGACCCAATATTCGAGGAGCTCATTCACCTGATGAAAAAGTGCAGATCAGCTCAGTCCAGAAATTCTGGCGTTTTCTTCTTAAAACCCTTGAAGAAATACCTTTAAGAGCTTAAGAATTAGCAGAAAAAATTGACATAATCATAGCCTGTGCATAATGTAATGCATAGTACTTTCGTTATACAATCACTTCTGGCACATTTTCAATTGAAATACATTTTGGCAATTTAATTCGTTGATTTATAATATTTATCATATTATAAATTTATTTAATACGATATTTAGTTTAATTTTGTAATGCTATAAATAGCCTTATCTGACTTATGTCCAGATCTAAGAAAACAAACAATGCAACAGCGCTGAATGAACAGCTGCCTTCAATGATCAGATGCTTGTGGATACTCTTGGTGTCAGCTATCTTATTGGGAGCCGCTTTCTTCATTCTGCTTGCGCAAACCAAAATGCCGGATACCAGTGAACTGGAAAACCCCGACCTTGAAGCCTCTACGATTATCTATTCCTGGGATCAAAGGGAAATCAGTCGCCTTTATACCAAGAACAGGGAGATCATTGACTTCGAAGACCTCAACCCCTATTTGGTCAATGCTGTAATAGCTGTTGAAGATGAACGCTTTTACGGTCACAGCGGCATTGATGCCCGAGGTACTGTGAGGGCAGTGGTAAACCTGAGCAGAAAAGGAGGAGGTAGTACCATTACCCAACAATTGGCTAAACAGTTTTTTACAAAAGGGTCTAAATCATTTGTCAAAAGGGTATGGCAAAAACTACAGGAATGGGTCATCGCTGTCGAATTTGAAAAGCGGTATACCAAGGAAGAAATCCTTGCGATGTATCTTAATAAGTTTGATTTCATTTATCAGTCTTTCGGAATAGCCGCTGCATCAAAAAATTATTTTGGTAAAGATCAGAGCGAACTCACCATCGATGAGGCAGCCATGCTGATCGGCATGCTCAAAAATCCATATTACTACAATCCGAAAAGAGCTCCTGAAAATGCTCAGAAAAGACGCAATGTGGTATTATACCAAATGATGCGCAATGAAATGATTGATTCTGAGGAATTTGAAAAACTCAAGGAGCGTCCTATTGACATGTCACAATTCAAAATGCCTGTCTACTACAAAGGTCTCGCTCCATACTTTAAATCCACACTCACTAAGTACCTGAAAAAAATACTGGAGGATAAGAAATACAGGAAACCTGACGGCACGCCTTACGATCCCTATAATGATGGCCTAAAAATATACACCACCCTGGATTATGAAATTCAGGAAGAAGCCGAAGCGGCCATGAAAAAGCATATGGCCAAGCTTCAGGACAAATATTTTAATCGCTGGGAGAAACAGGATCCCTGGACTTACACGGAAAGGGGCGCTAATAAGGAAAAACAAGTCGCTTACAGGAAGAGCTTTCTGAGCGCAGTGATGAAAAATTCGGATCGATATCAGAAAATGAGAAACCACTTAATGGGTGATCTATCCCAGGAAATAAAATCCAAATACCCCGAGGCCAGATTATGGGATACAGATATTGATCGGATGATTAAAGAGGAGGGTAAGCCTGGTTATTTGCAGCAACTGATACGGGAAGAATATATCAGTCAGAACCAGGCGGGGACCTATCGCCAGATTCTAAAGGACCCTCTTTGGGAAGATCTTAAAATAAAAAAGAAAGAACTTCTTATGAAGGCGAGAAAGGTTTTTAACACCCCTGTATCCATGAAGGTGTTTGCCTACACGCCTGAAGGCGAAAAGCAAGTGACCATGACCCCACTGGATTCCATTAAGTACCATATGGAGCATATGCAGCTTGCATCAGTATCCATGGATCCCAAAACCGGTCAAATAAAATCATGGGTTGGCGGAATAGACAATAAGTACTTTAAGATTGATCACGTGCTAAGAAATAACCAGGTGGGATCAACTTTTAAGCCGTTCCTGTATGCCACAGTCATTTCTCAGCAGGCCATGTCGCCGTGCGTGCGTGTAAGGGACATACCGCATGAAATCCCAGCAGGCGAGTCCAACTTCAAATTAATGAAGACCTGGGCTCCGGATAATGCAGACGGTAAACATACCGGAGAAGAGATGACGCTTAAAGAGGCCTTAAGGCTTTCCAAAAATTCTGTTTCGGTCTGGTTGATCAAACAACTGGGCAGCGTGGAATTAATCCGCAATCTAGCTGCCAATATGGGTATCGATAAATCCAAAATTCCAAGTGCTCCTTCCATCATTTTGGGAACGCCGGATTTGAATGTGCTCGAAATGACAGGAGCTTATGCATGCTTTGCAAACAATGGGGTCTATAATGAGCCAAATTTCATTCTTAAGATTGAAGACAGCAATGGAAAATTGATTTACAACAATATTCCTAAGCAAAGAAGAGTCCTGAGCCCTAAATACAATTATGCCATGGTTAATCTCCTTCAACATGCTACCAGCGCGCACGAATGGCGGTTGGATTCAAATTTTGGAGGAAAGACCGGAACAACAAATGATTATGTTGATGGCTGGTTTATCGGTATAAGTCCAGACCTGGTAGTGGGCACCTGGGTGGGCGGAGAGAACAGCTGGATACGATTCCTGTCATTGGGTGACGGATCGGGTGGAGCCATGGCCAGGCCGTATTACTTCGAATTTATGAAATCCCTGGAGGAGAAAAATCTGATTGATACGAAAGCTCATTTCACCATACCTGAAAGGGATCCTATCATCCTGGACTGCGAGCTTTACGATGCCCAACGCCTGCCTTCCAAAGAAGAAAAGGAACGCGAACGCAAAATCAAAGAGTTCAGCGACGAGTTTTCCATGGATGAGATAGAAGGGTAATGAATGCTTCAATGCTTCAATGCTTTAATGCTTTAATGCTTTAATGCTTAATAAGGTAGAAAAATAAACTTTCAATAAAGCAATTAGGCATTAAGGCATTATTCACAGAAGTCCTGCAATCACATTTTCTTCACTGATGCCTTCCGCTTCGGCCTTATAGTTTCTGACAATACGGTGACGCAATACATAATTCGCTACAGCTTTGACATCTTCTATGTCCGGAGAGTATTTGCCCTTAATAGCGGCATGTGTCTTGGCCCCCAAAACCAAATATTGAGAAGCACGCGGACCGGCGCCCCAGGCTATGTAATTATTGACATCATCTGTTGACCTTTCGGTATTTGGCCTGGTCTTACTTGCCAATGAAACAGCGTATTCGAGTACATTATCGGCTATAGGTATTTTTCGAATAAGGTTCTGGAAATAGATGATTTCATTTCCAGTCAAAATATGACCAAGCTCAGACTGGTTGTAAGTCGTTGTTTCTTTGACGACCTGGATTTCCTCATCATAGGAAGGATAGTCAAGTGGAATGTTAAACATGAAACGGTCCAGTTGAGCTTCAGGTAATGGGTATGTCCCTTCCTGCTCGATAGGGTTTTGAGTAGCTAAGACGAAAAATGGCTTTGGCAGTTCATGCTTTTTACCTCCGAATGTTACGGATCGTTCCTGCATAGCTTCAAGCAAAGCTGCTTGTGTCTTGGGAGGCGTCCTGTTAATCTCATCAGCCAACACAATATTGGTAAATAGAGGTCCCTCATTAAATCGGAAAGTCCTGTTTTCATCAAGAATCTCGGCACCGGTAATATCTGATGGCATCAAATCCGGGGTAAATTGAATCCTGTTAAAGTCCAGATCAAGAACTTCTGCAATGGTGCTTACCAGGAGTGTTTTCGCCAGACCTGGAACACCTACAAGTAAACTGTGCCCGTTAGCGAATAAGGAAATCAATACTGTTTTGACAACCTCATCCTGCCCAACGATAATCTTGGCTATTTCATCTCTTAGCTCTTTATACTTGGAGGCCAAGCCGTCGACAGCCTCTTTATCACTGCTATAATTCAAACTCATATGCTTTTTCTAATATGCTTTGCTGATTGAAGCGTAAAAATAACAAACCCCCATTTAAATGGGATTGACTGCAAAATAAATATGTCACTTAAACGATATTACCGCATTAATGGAAATATCCCGGTTTTTATTTATCGTGTAAAAAACTTTTGTGTTTTTATCAAGCGTCCGTCTGCAAATAAAGACATGACAATCATGGACTCTGAATCAAGATTCATCAAATGTTCAGACATTCCGGCTGCCACAGGGCGACTTGAAATAAGTCGTCCGTCCAGGCTATAAGCCTTCAATTCCAAATCAGATGATGAATAAGAGACTGGAATATCAAGGATAAGTAAATCATTGGCATAATAGATACCTACCTCGTCATCCAATTCAATATCATTAGCCGAGGTCAGCAACTGTTGCATAGAACCCCAAAAAAACACGACTGAAGTAGCTGCAGGCGATACACATTGCACATGATTCAAGGGAAAAGTATTGTCCATTCTTAATGCCTGGACATTGGGAGCCCCGTTTTGGGTCATAACATTGGCAGCTAATATGGCATTTTCAAAACTTACCTGTTCGTCTCCTTCACAATAGTATAGATTGGTCAAACTTTGTGGTGCCCAATCATAGACATCATTGTCCATCAATGCTTGATTCAATGGATATTCCGGATCTGACAATATACTGTTCAATACATCCTCTAGCAGTATTTCTCGACACAAAACAGCACCATAATCCGTCATTAGCCGGTTGGTAATTCTACTATTCAACTCGCCTCGTCCAATCGCTTCATCCCTGAAAGCTTTGATATCATCAAGATATTCAGGCTTGAATACTTTTTCCAGCGTAAAAGTATCCAGAAACTCAGGATAGGCTTCCATGTAGCCTAGAGCTACCCATACCAAATAGGAAACGGTATTGTATGGCTGATCACCCAGAGTGAAATCTATCATTACCTCTGATATGGAATATGGCCCCGACATATGTGCCGCTGCTGCAATATCAAATTCACCAGGGTACATCGTTTCAAGATACTTATGCGCCGCCATAGAAGCGTGGCCACCTTGAGAGTAGCCACCTATAAACAGCTGGTCGGTGACGTAGAAAGGCGGGTAGTTATCATCCTCCGACATTTCCCTGACAGCAAACAACAGGTCAATGCCTGCTGTAGCCTGTGTCGTAGCATGGACATAAGGGTGAATACCGGGAGAGTCTCCCAGTCCCACGAAGTCGGCAGCACAGGTGACATAACCAAAAGCAGATAGGATGAGGGGTAGCTGATATCCACCAGCCAACCTGGAAGGTACATCCTCCCTGCCATCCACGGTTCCATGCTGATAACAGGCTAAAGGAAATCGTACAGTGTCATCTTGAGGAATGCACGCCAAGCCAGACGCAATATGCTCCTCACCTCTTGCATCCGAGGTATAATAACGGACTTTGTATAAGTCAACGCCATAAGCTACCGGGATGCCTGCCAATGTGGAAATTTCCTGACTGCTGAATGAATTAATAAATTGGGCACTCTCCAGTTTTTGAGCCTGGACAGTATTGTAACTTACAATAGTAATGAAAAAAAGAGTAGTAGTTCTCAAGAATCGCAGAAGCTAAGAGCTTTCGGGTTAGGAAATTATGCAGGGTAAAATAAGGACATTTTTGTGATTTAAGATACTTTTGAGCTTTAATCGAAGTTCAATTCCATGCCCAAACGCATATTAATAGTTATATCAATATTTATTCTGGCATTTTGTTCAGCCTGTGTCCCGGAGTCCAAAAAAATCCTGACAAAAGTCGAGATCAATGTGGATGACCCTGTCTTTCAGAAAATTATGAATTTTGAATATTCCGAACGCGCAGACAGCCTGCTACCCTACCTCTCACATGAAGATCCCACGTATCGCTATCTGGCAAGTAAGAGTTTCGCCAGCTTGCAGGACGAAGCTGCTTTGGACAGTTTGTACAGTCTGCTTGACGATCCTGTCATCAAGGTACGTGCGATGGCAGCCTATGCTATTGGGCAAACAGGACAAAAAGAATCTGAGGAAGCACTCATTCGGGCGTTTCGCCAACGTGATACCATGTCAGTAGATAATTCTGCCAATGGAGCTATCCTTGAAGCTATTGGAAAACTGGGGAATGATAAACTTGCTGCCCTTCTGGCAACATCCCGCGGCTACAGGGATTCTGACACATTACTACTCCGTGGTAAAATGATGAGCCTTAACCGGTTTGCACTCAGGGGTATTCATGATGAATCGGTAATCAATTATCTCTTGGAAACGGTACGAAACACAAGACTTGATCCGATTACCAGACTGTATGCCGCGCATAGCATGGCACGTATTGCAGACCTTAATATCGATAAAATAAAATTCCAATTGGCTGAAGCCCTTACAGAAGAAAATAACAAGGATGTAAAAATGGCCCTGGCCCTCGTCCTGCGTCATACAGATAACGAAGAAATCCAGCAAACATTACTTGATGAATTGAAGAATGAAACAGATTCTCGTGTTAAGATTAACATTATTAAAGCACTCGCCAGTTACAGTTATATCGAATCCGCAGAACTGATAACTCAGCTGCTTAAAGATGAAGATATCAATGTCGCCAGGCAAGCTGCTATGTTTTTATATTCTAATGGAATCAAAGAAGACGTTTCCTATTACCGACAGATTGGCCGTGATGGTGTACCCTGGCAAGTACAGGCTGAAATCTTGAAAGCGACTACCAAATTGCTGCCTTACTATTACAGTAATACACTCAATTCCGTACGCTGGGAAGTACAGCAACTTATAAAAGAAGAAACAGACCCCCTTATAATAATCAACTACCTGAAAGCACTGTCTCATGATCCGGCTGCCTATGAGTGGATTATAAGCTATATCAAAGACCTTGAAGATGAGAGTATAAAAACAGCCGGTATTGAGGTATTGGGAAACATACTTTCTGATGAGAATTTTAACGGCACATTCCAGTCCTACTCGAACTATCATAGAGGCAAAATACTGGATTTCTTGAAGTCCGAAATGGAAGCAAGTTCTGATCAGGGTATCCTGGGAATGAGTGCCGAGATAATTGCTACTCGTTCAAGTTACCTGAGTGAAATGATAGATAGCACCGAATTTCTATTTGATGCCAGATCCAGGCTAGACAATCCTGGAAATATTGAAAGTATACATGCTATTGAAAGAGCTATTGCTGCTGTCCGTGGCGTTAATAATCCTGATTACACTGATATAGCTCAATCAAGAACTGTAGATTGGGAACTGCTCAACGGATACAATACCAATACCAAAGTGATTATCAAAACCAACCGAGGCGCATGCACAATTGATTTATACATGGCTGATTGCCCGGGTACCGTGCTTAATTTTCTGGAATTGAGCGCTTCAAACTATTATGATGGCAAAAGATTTCACAGGGTTGTTCCCAATTTTGTCATACAGACAGGAAGCCCAAGAGCTGACAACTACGGTGGAACAGATTACGTTATAAATTCTGAGCTGGGTCCTAAATATTATGATGGTGCAGCCTATATCGGAATGGCTTCGGCCGGAAAAAATACAGAATCGGCACAGTGGTTTATCACACATTCACCTACTCCACATCTCGATGGAAAATATACGATCTTTGGAAAAGTAATAGAAGGAGTGGATGTCATTCAGAGCATTTATCCTGGTGATACAATCGAAGATGTTATTATAAGTAATCTGCAAAACTAAAACCAATGAAAGAAACCCCTCTTACGCAAGAACACATCAATCTAGGGGCGCGCATGATGTCATTCGCGGGCTATAATATGCCTGTAAGTTATTCTTCAATCAATGAAGAACATTTAAGAGTTAGAAACAATGCCGGCTTGTTTGATGTCTCTCACATGGGACAATTCTTTTTGAGCGGTGAAGATTCCATTAAGCTATTGCAAAAAATCAGTTCGAATGATGCTTCAAAGCTGGTAGTCGGGCAAGCCCAATACTCTTGTTTTCCCAACAGCTCAGGAGGTATTGTAGACGATTTTATTGCTTATAAAATATCGGACTTTGAATATATGCTTGTTGTCAACGCAGCCAATATTCAAAAGGACTACGACTGGATTCAAAAGGCAAATACATTCAATTGTAAGCTTACGGATCGATCTGACGAATTCGCTTTACTTGCCCTTCAAGGGCCAAAAGCAGCCGATATCCTGGCTAAGCTTACAGATGTAAAAGTAGACCAGATCCCATACTACTATTTCGCCAAAGGAACTGTGTGTGGAAAGGAAGATGTCATTATTTCCGCAACCGGATATACGGGTTCAGGGGGGGTTGAGCTTTACCTGGATAATAAGGATGCCGTTCATGTTTGGAATGAAATCCTTGAAGCTGGCAAAGAGTTTGACATTTCACCTATTGGCCTTGGCGCGCGCGATACCCTGAGGTTGGAAATGGGTTATTGCCTTTATGGCAACGACATTGACGATACCACATCACCTATCGAAGCAGGCCTGGGATGGATTACCAAACTTCAAAAAGAAGACGATTTCTATTCAAAAAAGATATTCCAAAAACAGAAAGCCGATGGTATTTCTAAAAAACTAGTAGGCTTTATTGTGAATGACAGAAGGGTACCCAGGAATGGGTACGATATCCTTGATGAAACAGGAGCAGTTATTGGAAAAGTGACTTCTGGAACCATGTCTCCTTGCCTTGAAATTCCAATAGGACTGGGCTATGTCAATAAATCCCATGCCAAGTCCGGCTCTGAACTGGGCATACAGATTCGAAATAAGGTTCTTAATGCACGTGTGACGAAACTTCCTTTTTACAAAAAGGAGGATTAAGGGATTAGATAGCTGGTATTATACATATCGATGTGGAAAAGAAATCCGCGCTTTACTGAACCATTCCTTGAAATTTCTATTTCCCATATATCAGAGTTTCGTATTATGAAATTTGAAGACGCCAAAAAGCAGTTTATAGCAACATGGGGTGAATTGGGTATTAATTGGGGCATCAATCGCGCCATGGGTCATATCCATGCCCTTCTTCTTATCAGTCCTGACCCACTCACGGCAGAAGAAATTATGGCTGAATTAAAAATTTCACGAGGAAACGCCAATATGAACCTGAGAGCACTTATGGATTGGGGTCTGGCCTACCGCGGTTCCAAGCCAGGGGAACGCAAGGATTATTTTACTGCCGAGAAAAATTTCTGGAACGTCTTCAGAAAAACCCTTGAAAAACGCAAAGCAAAAGAACTCAATCCCATGCTGGATATGATTCGGGACATCTCACAAATTGAAGTATGCGACCGGCAGTCTGAAGAATTCAAAAATGTGATTTACGAATTGGATATGATCTCCTCTGCTGCTGATAAAGCTCTCGATAAGCTCATCCAGTCTGAGTCCAATTTCTTTCTGAATACTTTCGTGAAGGTTATGAGGTGATTTAATGCTTTAATGCTTTAATGCTTTAATGCTTTAATGCTTTAATGGGTCAACTCTTTTTTTTTGAACATAGTATTTCTGGCTGAAACAAATATTTTCAAAAGTTCAGTTGTCTCTTCAACAAAAGGTTTTACATCAAATTCCGTATGATCTTTATGAAGGGAGTCAAGTAAATCAAGCCAATAAATGGTTTCATTGGTTTCTTCAATTACAATGCTCAGCTTACTGAAAAACTCCTTCCTTGATCGTGCAACACAACAAGAGGAAGTAGTTCGCTCCTATCGATGAGGCTGACCTGATTAACTGATTGGCTATAATTCGGTTAGACATGCCCTTGGATAGTCCATTACATTTGACAATAACCTTCAATACAAGTGACTTTGCCCTCTTCTTAATTTCACTGATAAACAATTCTTTTTTCATTCCTTTTTCCTAAGAATGATGAAACTGAAACTAAGTAATCAAGTTGCTTCAAAGAAACCCTTCAGATAAGAAGACATTATTGCATCAAAGCACTAAAGCATTTAAAAACCAATAAGTCCTTATTGGCTTTTAAGATCCTCCCTGATCTTATTCAATGCTGAGCCGGCTCTCACCCACTCTATCTGAGCGTGGTTGAAGGTATGGTTAACATCAAATCGCTCTTCACTACCGTCTGCGTGATGAAGAACTATAGTCAGCGCCGTATCAGGAGCCATCGTCTCAAAACCTTCAATGCTCACTTTGTCATCCTGTCTAAGCTTTTCATAATCGGCTGGATTGGCAAAGGTCAGAGCCAACATTCCCTGCTTCTTGAGGTTTGTCTCGTGGATACGTGCAAATGATTTTACAACAACAGCCTTTACTCCCAGATAGCGCGGCTCCATGGCAGCATGTTCCCTGGAGGATCCTTCACCATAGTTTTCTTCTCCGAAAACGATGGTACCAATTCCAGCAGCTTTATATTTTCTCGCCGAATCTGGTACGGCCAGGAATTCAGCGTTTGAATCATTGTCAACATAATTGGCCACGCTGTTAGCCTTGTCATTAAAATAATTAATGGCGCCAATAAAACAGTTATTGGAAATATTCTCCAGGTGACCCCTGTATTTCAACCAAGGTCCTGCCATGGAGATGTGATCCGTTGTACACTTACCTTTAGCTTTAATCAAAAGACGCATATTACTTACCTCGTCTTTGCTTATCGGTGTAAATGGATCAAGCAATTGAAGTCTGTCTGAACCCGGTGCTACAACCACTTTGATATCAGATCCGTTTTCGGCAGGTGCATTGTAGCCAGCATCTTCTACATCAAATCCTTTAGGAGGCAATTCGTAACCTGATGGTGGATCCAATTTTACCTCTTCGCCATGCTCATTTGTCAAGGTATCCGTAATCGGATTAAAGCCCAATCGTCCGGATAAGGCTATTGCTGTCACCAGTTCAGGGGACGCCACAAAGGCATGTGTGTTGGGGCTTCCGTCGGCACGCTTGGAAAAGTTTCTGTTGAATGAGTGCACAATACTGTTTTTGGGTGCGGTTGTCGGATCAGCAAATCGTGCCCACTGGCCAATACAGGGTCCGCAAGCATTGGCAAACACCATTGCTCCCATACTTTCAAGATCATCTATCAGCCCATCCCTTTCAATTGTGAATCGCACTTGTTCAGACCCTGGCGTTACGGTTAATTGCGACTTGGCTTTAATACCTTTAGCTACAGCCTGACGAGCTATTGAAGCCGCACGTGATATATCTTCATAGGAAGAATTGGTGCACGAGCCAATCAGGCAATACTCCAATTCTGTTGGCCAACCATTTTTTTCAGCAGTCTCCTTCATTTTTGAAACCGGCGTACCCAGATCTGGTGTAAACGGTCCGTTAAGCATAGGTTCCAAGGTCTCCAGATCGATTTCGATAAGTTGGTCGAAATAGCTTGACGGGTCAATGTAACATTCGTCATCCCCTGTCAAGTATGGCATCATCGTATTGGCCATATCCGCAACTTCTGCTCTTCCTGTAGCGCGCAGATATCTGTCCATTGATTCATCGTATCCAAATGTAGAGGTAGTAGCTCCAATTTCAGCACCCATATTGCAGATCGTACCCTTACCTGTACAGGACATACTTGTAGCTCCAGGACCAAAATACTCGACGATCGCACCGGTTCCTCCTTTAACAGTCAGTATATCAGCAACCTTTAAGATCACATCTTTAGGAGTAGCCCATCCACTCAGCTTACCTGTTAATTTCACACCTATAAGCTTAGGCATTTTTAATTCCCATCCCATGCCGGCCATAACATCTACCGCATCAGCACCACCAACACCTATGGCTACCATGCCCAGACCTCCAGCATTCGGAGTATGCGAATCTGTTCCTATCATCATTCCTCCAGGGAAAGCATAATTCTCAAGTACCACCTGGTGAATAATTCCTGCTCCAGGCTCCCAAAACCCTATACCGTATTTGTTGGATACCGATTCAAGAAAGTTGAACACCTCAGAATTGATATCATTGGCAACTTTCAAATCCTGGTCTGCTCCGACTTTGGCCTGGATAAGGTGGTCGCAGTGTACCGTAGAAGGAACTGCCACCTTGTTTTTTCCTGCCATCATAAATTGCAACAGCGCCATCTGAGCAGTAGCATCCTGCATGGCAACTCGATCGGGTGCAAAAAAGACATAGTCTTTTCCACGATTATAATTCTGCAAAGGTGAATCCTGATGAAGATGAGCATACAATATTTTTTCCGCCAATGTAAGCGGTCGATTCAGGACGGATTTTGCCCTGTCCACTCTTTCTTTGAAGCTGTCATAATGCTTCCTGATCATGTCAATGTCAAATGCCATAGCCTTAGGAGTTTTAAATTAGTCGTCAAAAATAATCAATCCCGCCAAATAGAAGAAAGGGCTTTAAAAACTAACGCAGGCCTCATTTTCTTGTTCGAAAAGTGTTAAAAATCCATGTGGATTAAACTTCGGATAACAGGGCTTTTAAGTCAAGATACACCGTTTTGAAAAGACTGGTTGAATCCGACCTAAAACTCTGATTCGGATTATTCTCATTGCGGATTAGAAATGATCCAGATTCATTTTTATATACCTCTAAATTGTATTCAGCTCTTGTAGAATACAGCGTCAGCTTTGAATGCAAGGCCCCATCTATCGAATCCCTGTGTACGAAATCCAATCCCCGAGCTGAACTAAGCGCATTAATATAATTTGAAAGAGATATAGAGTCCAGCATAACCGACTCACCATCCATCCAACTAGCATCCAAAGTCTTTTCAATGGTTTGAGTTGTACCTCCCTCCATCAGGGTAATTTTATTTAATTCATCTGGCTTGAGGCCGGGCAATATTTCTT
>Ga0255766_10000007_pt1 | contig 232173 bp, 186 predicted proteins | sample 071ome_23_FD_179966 | JGI IMG/M metagenome (GOLD analysis project Ga0255766, IMG submission 179966) | Coastal salt marsh microbial communities from the Groves Creek Marsh, Skidaway Island, Georgia - 071403BT metaG (version 2) | ecosystem: Environmental > Aquatic > Marine > Intertidal zone >...
TCAGGAACAGCACCTTTTAAATAACTTAAACCCAGAAACAGGATAGCAAAACCAATTAAAAACTCTCCCCAATATTTAAACTTCCCTTTTTTAGAAAACATCATTGGAACCGCAAATGCAAACAATGGGATGGATAGGTGATGTAACTTGATCTTAAAGCCTAGGATAGAGACCAACCAACCAGTAATAGTAGTACCAATATTGGCACCCATCATAACACCTGCAGATTCGACCAAGGATAGAAGACCTGCATTTACAAAACTCACAGTCATTACCGTGGTAGCCGAAGAAGATTGAACCAATGCTGTTGTTAAAAAACCTGTAAATACTCCTAGGTATCTATTTTTGGTCATTGTTCTGAGGATGTTCCTTAATTGCGACCCTGCAGCTCTTTGTATACCATCACTCATCATTTTCATGCCGAAGATGAAGAATGCCAGAGCTCCTAATATTTGTAATAAATCATTGAAACCGAATTCCATAGTTTTGTGTGTTTTGTTGGTCTTTTAAAAATGGACGTCTACCTGAGTTCTCCAGATGAATTTATTTGAGGACATATCTCTATCTCTTAGAGTAAAATCCGTTTGTACCTTTAGTTTATGTCCTACAATATATTTAGAAATTCCAAGTGTGTATTGATTTTCATCAACGTCATCAACAAGTTCATCTACATTTACATTTGTAAATCTAGCTGCAATTTCCCAATCACTGGATAAAAGGTAACCGGCTTGGACATTTAAAGCACTACCGGTATAAAATGTACCTATTTGAGTACCAGATTCATCAAATACTATTGGGTTGTCGTCAGATGTTTTTTTATCTGCATATTCAGCCATCATAGAGAATCCCCTGTACTTAAACATCATGTCAATGAATAAGGTCTTTAAATCCTTGCCATAATAACTGCCGTTTTCATCAACAATAAAGCTTCCCAGGTTCCCTCTTTCTCTAACTGCATTATTATTGATGTCATAAGCAACTGCTAAAGCCAGTTTTGGTGTTTCTTCTCTTTTTAGATCAGAGCCTACATAGGCGCCTTTTGACTTAAAGTCACCAAAGGGGAAGAATTCTGCTTTAAATGTGTAGGCATATCCACCGTAAATGCCTTGGGTTACATTTCTACCTTCACCTTGGCTGAAGGCAATAGTTTCTCTGATTATAAATTGCTTACCTATTGTGTGCTTATTTAATAACTGAAGTCCAACATCCCGGTCAATGTTATATCTCGAATTCAATCTCGACCGGTCAACAAATTGAAGGTTACCTGATGAAACAACGCGTTCACGGTTCCCTGGAAGTTTTCTTTGCCCAAATTGAATGGTAAGATTTTTATAGAATTTATATGCAATCGATGCATCAAGAATAACATTGGCAGCTCTTCTAAATTCAGGTCCGGTACCTCCACCGATATCCCTGTTGGAAAGTCCGAGCTCAAGTTTGTAAGTCAATTTTGAAGAATGGATCCACCCATCGAATTTTAGCCTGGACCTTCGAACTAGGAAGCTCCCTTCATAATCACTGAATTCTCCATCATCTACATCCCATTCGCTTGTATGCAGATTTTGAAAACGGAATCCAAATTTTAGATAAAAACTGGAGTCTTTACCAACAACTTGAAACCCCTTGCCAAACTTTTGTGGTATGAATTGTGCGTGCGCACTTAATGAAAATGCTGATACCAAGATCAGGCAACTAAATAATCTTATCATCAGGACAATTGATTTTGGTGCAAGTTACCAATCCAATGTTAACTGATTATTAATATTAAACAATTTGAATATGGATATGAAGTGCTGTTCCTCATATAAATCATATTTCTAAAAAATGAGGGTCAAAGGCAAATCAATGTTTTGTCCTGATTGATTAACATACTCCTTTGACCCACGTGCCAAATATCATCATGCCTTATTAATCCTATATCACGGGAGTGTTAAGTTAAGGTTACTAAAGTTCAAGCTAAATCAACATATGTTACCACAGTATTAAGTAATCCACGATGAACTTAACATAGCTTTAAAACTGCCTTAATAAGGGAAAAATGTCCTGCCTTTACTTTTGTCTCAAATTAAAAAAAAGTATGATGCGAATAATATTTAAAATTACCTTTTACAGTTTTATCATAGGCCTTTTGTCATGCAGCAATAGTAATGAGTGTGATAATACTTGCCCGGCTGGACAAGTTCAATTGCTTGATTGTTCGTGCCTGGACACAACACCATGTGCTGGTGTTACCTGTGACGAAGGAGAAGTCCTAACTGCAGATTGCGATTGCTTGGATGGTAATTCAGGTGATTTCCCTGTAGCAGCAAAATCAGGAATCATTTCAAATGAAACATGGTCTAATGACACAGTCTACGTAATGCAAGGAAAAGTTGTTGTAGGTGAAGGAGCAACACTTACAATAGAACCAGGTACTATCATCAAAGCAGAAGATGATCCTGGTACATTAGCTTCAGCTTTAATTGTAGCTCAAGGAGCTCAAATCATTGCTGAGGGAACGGCAACACAGCCAATCATTTTTACTTCTATTAGAGACGGGATACTTCCAGGAGAAATTGTTTCTCCAAATCTGACTGAATTTGACAACAAACTATGGGGTGGTTTAATCATCCTGGGTTATGCACCTATTTCAGCAGGCGATGGTGATGACGTTGCCTTGATCGAGGGTATTCCTCCGGGAGAACCATTCGGCAACTATGGAGGTACAGACCCTAATGATAACTCTGGAGTTATCAAGTACGTATCGGTAAGACACGGCGGTATTTCAATAGGTGCTGACAACGAAATCAACGGTATCACTTTCGGTGGTGTTGGTGCTGGAACAACAGTTGAGAATATAGAAGTCATTGCAAACCTTGATGACGGTATCGAGTGGTTTGGTGGTACAGTTAACTGCACCAACGTACTTGTTGCATATGGAGAAGATGATGGTTTGGATATCGATCAGAATTACGCTGGTACAATCAATAATGCTGTTGTAATAACCTCTGGTGAAACGGCTGGTGATAATGCTTTTGAAATCGATGGACCTGAAGGTTCATTGACGGATGGATTTTTCACAATAATGAATTGTACACTTATTGATAAAGATGGTAATGCTGACACCGCTGCCGATCTTAAATCAAACAGTCAAGGTACAATCATGAACACTTCATGGAGAGGCTTTGGTGATAACATCAAACTGCGTCACTCTTGTGAAGATGATTGCACGACTGCAAAAGGTGACTCTTACCTGAATTATATCGACGGCAAACTGGTGATTGAAAATTCAGAATGGGTAGGCAATGCTGCATTGGCAGACTGGATATCAGTCTATGGTGATGCGGATTGTCCTAACGATGAAAGATGTACCATCACCGATGAAATTCAAAACACAGCGATCGATGTACTTTCAGCTGCTGGAAATGCTATAAATGGAGCCCCAACAACAGGAGCAGATATGTCAGCTTTTGAAGGCTGGTCATGGGCAGCCAATACAAATAATATTTAATGAATAACATTTGAAAATCCACAGTGAATAAGCCCTTATCAAAGTATGGGCTTATTCCTGTTTATAAATCAATACTCTTTTTAAAATGGAAAAATTGCACAAACTAATCCGCTTTGCCTTTGTATGCCTGTTATTAGTTCCAGGTATGCTCATGGCACAAAATGGTACCATTAGAGGAGATCTTATCGATGATTCGAACGGTGAAGCCATCATTTTTGCAAATGTCGTAGTCGCTGAAACCGGTAATGGTGTTTCTACCGATCTTGATGGTAAGTTCTCAGTTGAATTACCTGCAGGTATTTACACTTTTACTGTGAGTTATATCGGTTACGCTGATCTTGCTGTTTCTGATGTTGAGGTCAATGAAGGTGAAGTGACGATTCTAAATCTTAGGTTATCTGAAGCCAGTGAGGTTCTTGATGAAGTTGTGGTGACAGCTTCAGCCATCAGGACTACCGAGGCTGCTTTGATGACTATACAGAAAAAAGCGCCGGGACTTCTGGACGGTATTTCTACTCAATCCATCAAACGAACTGGTGATAGCGATGTAGGATCTGCGATCAAGCGTGTTACTGGAGTATCTGTAGAAGGAGGAAAACATGTTGTTGTTCGTGGATTGGGAGACCGTTACTCAAAAACGATTCTGAACGGATTGGATGTTCCAGGTCTGGATCCTGACAGGAATTCAGTGCAACTGGATATTTTTCCTACCAATCTTGTTAATAACATTATAGTATATAAGTCATTCACCCCAGACCTTCCAGGCGACTTTACTGGAGGTATGGTTAATATTGAAACAAAGGACTTCCCTGAAGCTGAAACATTCAACATTTCAATGGGCTTGGGGATCAACCCTTCAATGAACCTGAGGGATGATTATATTACCTACCCGGGTGGTGGAACAGATTGGTTGGGCTTTGATGATGGTACACGTATGAACCCATTGGCTCCATCACAAATTATTCCTGAACGAGCCTCGAATCACCCACAATTGACGAGTCTTACTGAATTGTTTAATCCGGTTATGGCTACTACGAGAGAATCAAGCAGCCTAAACTCTAACTTTTCTCTTTCTTATGGAAATCAATTGAACTTTTCTAAATATGATATTGGCTTCACGTTTTCTGCTAATTACAGAAATGAAACAGAATACTTTGAAAATGCTGAGTTTGGCGTATTCTTCAAGGATCAGTTGGATAATTCAGTATTTGAGTTGCCTCAAGACAGATCAGATCAAGGTCAGTTGGGTATTAATAATGTATTATGGTCTTCACTGGCCGGTGTAGCAATAAAAACGCAGAGGCACAAAATCAGCTTGAGTGCTATGAGAAGCCAGAATGGTGAATCCAGAGCAGCATTCATCAACAGCCTTAGAAAAGAGTTTGGCCAGGCAATCATTGAAAAGCACAACCTTGAATATACAGAGAGAAGTGTAACGAACTTTTTATTTAAAGGTGAGCACAGCGGTCAGACTGGCAACTTCGAAGTGAACTGGCAGATGTCACCTACTATTTCTCAAATGGATGAGCCAGATATTCGTTTGACTGCTTTTGAAATCAATCCCGATACACGAGCGTATGAATTGAATCCCTCTACGGCTGGACTTCCTACAAGAACATACCGATCATTGAATGAGAACAACTACGCAGGACGCATAGACCTTTCTCAAAAGTTGGTAACAGGGGCTATAAAAAATAAAATCAAGTTTGGTGTAGCCAGTGTTTACAAAGACAGGGATTTTACAATCCTTGATTACAACTTCGTATTATATAGAAGAGGAACTTTCGCATTGACCGGTGATCCAAACGAATTGTTCCTGCAAGAGAACCTTTGGTCTCTTGAGAACAACAGGGGCTTGTTCGTTGATGCTGCTTTTGAACCTTCCAAGTCTTATGAGGCAACACAGACCATTCATGCGGGATACCTTATGAATGAGATGCAGTTTACAAATGGATTCAAGGCCATATATGGACTGAGGGTAGAGAAGGCGGATAACTGGTATACGGGACGTAAGCAGTTCATTAATAATCCTGATACAGACCTTTTTGTAGACAGGAAAGTTCTGGATGAGCTTAACTTCCTTCCAAGTTTAAACCTGGTTATGCCAGTTATCGATAAAGATGGTAAAACGATGAATCTGAGATTGTCGGGTTCAAGCACGGTAGCGAGACCTACGTTTAAGGAAAAGTCTATTGCACAGATCATTGACAGGATTTCCGGAAGAACCTTCCTGGGTAATATTGATTTGAAGCAAACAACTATAATGAACTTTGACCTGAGGTGGGAGTACTTCTTGCCGGAAGGTGAGATGATTTCAGCGAGCACATTCTATAAGTCTTTTGATAAACCTATAGAGATGACCGCTTATGATGCTACAGCACCGAATAGTTTTACACCGAGAAATGTGGGCGATGCTCAATTGATTGGTGTTGAATTCGAATTCAGAAAGAACCTTGACTTCCTGGGTAATGCTTTCAAGCCTTTGAGCTTTAATGCGAATACGACTTTTGTTTATTCAAGTGTAGAAATGACTCAAAATGAATATGAGGGCAGGCTATTGACAGCGCGTCAGGGTGAAGTCATTGAGAATACCCGGCAGATGGTTGGTCAGTCACCATATGTGATCAATGCAGGACTAAACTATGTGGATAATGTAGACGGTATAGAGGCGGCTCTATCTTATAATGTACAAGGCGAGCGCTTATCTATAGTAGGTATAGGTAAGGTGCCGGATGTATTTGAAGTGCCATTTCACAGCTTGAATTTCAGATTGAGCAAGAGATTCCTGGAGGATCAGAAATTGCAGATTTCAATCTCTGCCAATAATATTCTTGATTCAAATAAACGAAAGGTGTATCAGTCATTTATGGCGACAGACCAATTGTTTGAGAACTTCTCTCCTCGAAGATCATTTTCTTTAGGCGTGTCCTACAGATTTATTTAAAATAAAAATCCCGCATTCATATTTGAGTACGGGAAAGATGCAATTTTTCCTTAATTGGAGTATTATGCCTCGTTTCGGCGAGGCTTTTTTATTTTATGTCATTGTTATTACAATGTTACGCTAAAGTTAACAAACTATTGGTTATTAACTCTGTTATATCTATATTTGGATATAGTGTTTCGGCAGGAGCCTTGATAATCAATGAGATATATATATTTAAATACAATTTTATGGACAGTTCTGTTAACATACAGTTTACATAGCATAGCTGCTATAGATAATACCTATAACAGGATCCCATTCGAAAAGAGCTCAGGACTGTTATTGGTAAATGCTGTAATTAATGGACTTGAAGGTAAATTGGTATTTGATACAGGTGCCGATCACATCCTCATTAATAATTCTGAAACAAAGTATGATACAAAGGCTGAGGCTTCTTTTCTTAGCCTTACTGGTGATAAAGCCTCTTCTGAAATAACCTTGGAATCTTTCGTCATGGGCGCGTTCAAAGCAAAGGATCTTACAGCCTATGCTGCCGATTTATCGCTTATTGAAAAACACCTTGGGCTTAAGATTCTTGGAATATTTGGAGCGGGCCTGCTTGATTCTGAATTGATCGAAATAGATATTGAAGAAGGTGTAATTGAGATTTACTCCAGGAAAAATATTGATACAAGATCTTTTAAATCACTCGATAAGTTTACTGTCTGTTTCAAGAATGGTATTCCATTGATAGAACTCAATATGAATGGTGAGTCATTTAAATTCCTTCTAGATACTGGTTCTTCAGTATCAATTGTTGATTCCGCTATCCTTGAAAAACATCCGGGCAATTTCATGCAAACCGATAAGAAATTTGATCTTCTGACGGCAGCCTCAGAATCATCCGATCGTTACTATTATAACTCATATGGAATGTCATTGGCCTCAATGCCTTTTGCAAATCTAAGAATGGCTGTTATGGATTTGAGCTCGGTTAATAATCAACTCGAGATTCCTGTAAGTGGTATTTTGTCACTTGATGACCTGCCTTTCGACTCCATTATTATCGACTACAAGAAAGGCTGGATTTATATCAAACAGTTTGAGACTGTTGCCCAAATGTGATTTAATCACTCAATTTACGTCTCTGTAAACGATCATCATTTTAAGATGGTAAGCCCTAAATTTAATGCTCTTGATGCCTCTTTTTGCTTTCGCATCTCCCATTTCATTTTTATAAATTGAAAGGGAACCATCATGAATACAATCAACATCAGGACTGCTAATTTTTGCTTGCTCATTTTTACACAATTTTTTCATTTCATTATTTAATTGTACGCAAATTAGCTGCTCAATATGAATTAAAAATAGTGCTAATATTAACTAATGTTTATTCTTAAGTTTACAGCATGTTAGGGAAGCATTTCGTTATGTTTTTTTATTCATAAATACTCTAAAAGAAAACCCATTTATACCGCTTGTATGTCATCAAATTCAATCAAAACCTACCTGCCAGGCTCATTTAAAAATGAGGACCATTGGTATCCAAAAGCACTCAATGCAACCATACACCCTATGGTTAATTTCTTCCTTAATCTTGATAAAAACAGGATCATAAACAGGTATTGCCACTTAAACCCCAAAGTGGACAGGGATAAACTGCGCGAGATATTATCCTATAGGTGCAAATACTTTCTTTGGAGTGGTGCTGACCTTTTTAATGCCACTTCTGAAGATGGCAAACGCCAGATGGTTGTTATTGAAAATAACTCATGCCCTTCGGGTCAGAAATCGATGCCTTTACTTGATGATAATAAAGAAGATGGTTCCTACCGGCTTTTGATAGAAAGAACCTTCAAGCCTGTTTTGAAGCCACGGCCAGGGCAGGCAAAGCTTGAAGGAGCGCTTGCTGTCTTTTACGATAAAAACCCTATGGAAACCACGGGTTACGCAGCTGTTATTTCTGATGTATTCGATGAAAAGGTATACCTGGTTCCATATTTTGACGACCAGGATAACCATCATGTCAAAATTGAAAATGGCATTATTCACATTAAGGAAGATAGCGAATGGATAGCTGTGCGTGCTATTTTCAGATATGTCACTCAGAAGCCATGGACGCGATTCCCGATTCAAACGCGTACCAAAATTCTGAATCCTATCATAGCCTGCCTTGCCGGAGGCCGTAACAAAATGGTGGCTGCGAAAGCCTACGACTTCTATAATACAGAGTTAAGTGCCTATGGCCTGAAAATCAGTATGCCTGAAACGATTTGGGATATCAGTAAAGATGAAATACCCTTGTGGGTTGAAAAGCTGGGTGGTCATGCCGTTGTGAAAATACCTTACTCCAATGCAGGGCAAGGTGTCTTCACTATTACCAATAAGTTAGAGCTTGAGGCCTTTATGGAAAAGGAAATAAATTACAAGCGCTTTATCGTACAAAGTCTTATCGGGAATTATAACTGGAGCTCAATCAGCAGCGAAGGCAAATTCTATCATGTCGGCACCATCCCTACCGGTAAAGGGGATACCTACGTGGCAGATATCCGGATGATGGTGTCCTCCACAGAAGTAGGCATCAGGCCATTGTGTATTTATTCAAGAAGGGCAGCTGAACCATTGGCTGATGATCTTGAAGATAGCAGTGACTCCTGGAATATGCTGGGCACCAATCTTTCCATCAAGCTTGGTAGCAATAGTTGGGGGTCTGATACCAACAGGCTGATGCTTATGGACAGACGGGACTTTAACAAGCTGGGGCTGGGTCTGGATGATTTGATTGAAGCTTATATTCAAACCGTGTTGTCCACCATTGCCATTGATAAAATGTGTGTCAACTTGTTTAATTCCAAGGGTAAATTCAGGATGAAACTTTTTAAATCCCTGAATAATGATGATACTCTTCTTGATGAAATCATGATTTAGGCTCATGCGCAAGTATAGATTTGTAGCCCTCACAGACCACTCTGATCACTCAGCAGAAAATTCTATATACGCAATTCTTTCCGAATTGGCCAGGCATCCACGCACACAATCTGTTGAATTGGTGACTAGAGGGCTATCAGTAAATAAGAGTTTCTTTGAAGGAGAAATGGAGGCACCAGTTCTTGCATACCAGGTTTCTGCTGACTTCTCTTTCGACGATTCAGGTACGCAGTATTCCGATTCGCATGCTTTGGACCGGAATGCATGTGATATCATTCTTATGCGTCTCCCGCGACCCATTCCAGATCAATTTCTTGAAAAGCTGTCCAGCACTTTTGGACAAAAACTTATTGTTAATGACCCCAGGGGGATTCTAGAGACAAGCAACAAGTCATTTCTACTCAACTTTCAGGAACTGTGTCCACCCGTCAGGTTATGCAGGAGTATAGAGGATATAAAAGAATTTGCATCACAGTTTGATCTTGTGTTAAAGCCTCTCAAAGAATATGGAGGTAAGGGTATACTCAAAATTAAGCAAGAACGTATTCATGATGGCGAACAATATTATAATACGGATGAATACCTTTCCACACTTGAGAGATACATCAATGAAGAAGGTTTTCTGGCTATGAAATTTCTCAAAAATGTGCACCTGGGAGATAAGAGACTATTGGTAGTTGACGGCGAAATTCTTGCTTCATCCCTGAGGTTGCCTGCAAAGGACTCCTGGTTATGCAATGTTTCACAAGGAGGAAGATCTGTATCTTCTGAACCAGATTCTGATGAAATGGCACTTATTGACAAGATACACCCAGTCATGAAACAGGCAGGTGTGATGATATATGGAGTGGATACTCTTGTTGGTGATGAAGGCCGACGACTGTTGTCAGAGATTAATACAATGAGCATAGGTGGATTCAAACAGGCCCAGGAGCAATCAGGAAAACCCATCATTTCCGCTATGCTGAATAAAATATTTAAATACGCCGATGAAAAATATGAGAACTGAAGTACCGCTGATCAAGGAGTTTGACCCCGCTGCATTACCTAAAGGGAGCATGCAATTCTTCTGGTTGGAGATAGTAACAGACAGTTTTGCAGAGCCTGTATCCATCCCTTTGATGGTTGCTAAAGGTAGATATGATGGGCCAACATTGGGTTTAACAGCGGCCGTACACGGTAATGAACTTAATGGTATTCCAGTTATACAAAGACTGTTCAGTGAAATCGATGTATCTGAATTAAGGGGTACTATTATTGGTGTGCCAGTTGTCAACGTTCCTTCGTTTATGCGTAAAAAAAGGAGGTTTAATGATGGTGTAGATCTAAATCATATCTTTCCTGGCAAAGCAGATGGAAATGTAAGCCAGGTTTATGCGCATCGCTTTTTCAATAAACTCGTGCCTCATTTTGACATTCTGCTTGATTTGCATACAGCCAGTTTTGGCCGTATAAATTCCTATTATATCAGGGCAGACATGGAGCAGGAAGAAACAAGAAAATTGGCCCTGCTGCAGGATGCTGAAATTATTGTTCATAACCCGCCATCAGATGGAACCTTGAGAGGTGCAGCAGATGCCCTGGATATACCAGCTATTACACTTGAAGTGGGTAATTCCAATACATTTCAGAAGAGGCTTATTAGAAGTGGTCTCGAGGGTATTCATAACGTATTGTGTCATCTTGATATGGTTGAGGACGATATCGCAGCCCCGTCAAAAAATACGATAATTTGTAAGTCTTCCTATTGGTTATATACGGATGCCGGTGGTGTTTTGAGTTTACAGGCAGACTTGTTGCAGATCCTTGAACAGGGACAACAAATGGCTTTGCTAAGGGATATTTTTGGAAACAGGATAAAGGATTACCTGGCGCCCGAGAAAGGTATTGTCATAGGTAAGAGTATTAATCCCGTTAATCAGACAGGAGGCCGTATTTTACATCTAGGAATTATCAAATAGCTGACATAAATCGAACAGGATTCTTATATTTATCCTTACCCGAGAGCAATTTTCAATACTATTAAACTAGCAGGTATGGTAAATCAATGTAAAGTCTTATGGCTGATATCGATATTCGTTGCAAGCACTATGAGTCTTGAGGCTCAGATTTATCTGGAGCTTGAAGCCAAGACCGATTTAAATTTTGAAGAAATCATAGAGCAAACAGAAGCTTTTTTTGATGATATAGGAAGAGAGAAGGGCAAAGGTTATAAACCATTTCGCAGATGGCAATATGAGGCTCAAAGGTCTCTTGATGAAAACGGTAACATTAAGACTGTTGCAGATGACATGAAGGCTTACAGACAGTTTAAGGCCAAAACCCCTAGTACCAAATCGGTGTCGGGGAATTATACCGAACTGGGGCCTACTTCAGCTGTCAATACTGTGACATGGTCATCAGCATTGGGTCGGTTTTCAGCTCTCGGCCTTGATCATAACGATCCCACTCATGTGATTACCGGATCGCCAACAGGTGGTATTTGGAGAACTAGAGATGGAGGAGTGTCATGGACCCCGCTTTACGATCACAGTTTGGATATAGATATCTGGGCTTTGGAGATCAGTCATTCGGATCGCAATAACTATTTTGCCGGTACCGGGAGTGAGATCCTTTATTCTACTGATGCTGGCTACACCTGGAATGCAGCAGTCACCGGGCCTACCGGTCAGCAAGTCAATACCATAGTTATGGATCCCAATAATGCTAACCAGCTTTTTGCTACGGATCGGTTTGGTGAACGCATATGGCGATCAACGGATGCAGGAGTCAACTGGAGCGTTGTTCATACACCCGGCGATGACAGTTATGATATTGAATTCAAACCCGCTAATCAATCCGTAATCTATGCTTCAGGAAGAGGGTTTATTGCAAAATCAACAGACAATGGAGCCAGCTGGACCAACCTGACAGGGCCCTGGTTAAGCAATGGTGTTATCATGCTTGCTGTTACGGCTGACGATCCTAATTATGTATATGCACTTCAAGAAAACCAGGGAGGTTACCATGCATGCTTTTTGTCACCAGACTCAGGTCAAACCTGGTTTACCCAATCTGATAATTCCTCAGGTACGAATAATATTCTTACTTATAACCAGGCATCGACAGGTGGGCAGGCGCCAAGAGATATGGACATCTGTATTTCTCCAATTGATAAAAATGAAGTTTATGTTGCCGGTACCGAGTTGTGGCGGTCAATGGATGGTGGTGAGACTTTCACTAAAATTGCAGATTGGCTTGTTAATAGTTCCTATCCTTTTATTCATGCCGACGTTGACCTTTTATATTATACGGATAACGGACTGTATGCAGGGACCGATGGGGGCCTTTTCGTCACAACAGACAATGGGGCTAGCTGGACAGATTGGACGAGCGGTACAGGAGTCCGTCAGTTTTACAGGATTGGAGTTTCAGCAACAGATGTGGATCGGGTTTCGGGTGGCTCACAGGACAATGGTACAGGAGTCCTACGAAATGGGGTATGGTATGATTGGGTTGGTGCCGATGGAATGGAAACATTAATAGATTGGTCCGATGAAGATATAATTTATACAAATATTCAATTTGGTGGTCTTTATAAATCAACTGATGGAGGCAATACATTTGCATCGATAAACCAGACACCAGGGCAAGGAGCATGGGTGTCACCACTTGAGATGGACCCAGTGGATCCATTGGTTTTATATCACGGGGTACAGGAAATATATAAGACCACCGATGGGGGATTGAATTGGTCCCCACTTACGTCTTTGGGTTTCTCATCCAATTGTACCGAAATTGAAGTATCTCCAGATGATAACAGTGTTATTTATGCCTCTTGGGGGTCTGTAATGTATAGGACAAATGATGGAGGTGCGAATTGGACGGAGATAACACCGGGTGGTTATATCAATTACATAGATTCACATCCGGATAACTCGGATAGAGTGATTGTAGCGCAATCCGGAGCCATCAAGGAATCATTTAATGGAGGCCTGGAGTGGACAAGCATTACGGCGAACCTTCCCAATATTACCTACCATTGTGCCTTGTACGCTGATGATGGTAATGATGGTATTTTCCTGGGCGGAAGACCTGGCGTATGGTTTAAGGACAACACAACGAATGGGCAGTGGTCAGATGTAAGTATGAATCTGCCTGTAGTGAGAGTGCGTGAATTAGAAATCAAGCACAATAGTCTTTATGTGGCAACATACGGAAGAGGCCTGTGGAAGGCAGCCTTGGGTGTATTAGCTGGCTATGATTGTCAAGCAGCTATTGAGATTACAGAAGCCGGAACCTATACGGCACCAGGCCCTACACATGGTAATGGTTGTGAAGATTGCAGCGGTACAGTACAACATGCCAACTGGTTCAAGTATACGGCTCCAGCAGATGGTACTGTGGATATATTCTCATGCAATGCGGGAGAGGACACCAATTTATTTGTTTATGACGGGGCGTGCGGCAGTTTAAACCTTCTCGCGAGTTCAGATGATGACTGTTCTATAGTATATAATTCACCCAATATGTGGGCTTCATTTATCGATAACCTGAGTGTCCAGGCGGGGCAAACCATTTTTATTGAATGGGATGATAAGTGGAGTGATGACAGTTTTTTCTGGACTCTTGATTTTTGCGTTGAAGATTATGCCAATGCGAATGCCTTATCAGGTATACTTGACTATTCGGAGCAATATGAGACAGATGGATTGATCGAATCAAGCCAGCAAGTTATTGGGTCAGGCCTTGATGTTAAATATGACTCAAAGGTATCCATCTCCTTACTGCCAGGTTTTGAGATTCCTACAGGTATAATTTTTAAAGCTATTATTGATGGCTGTGGTGGCCCGGAATGATATGAGAACAGTTTTAGAAATAAGCTATCGGTGGAATTTTAAAGTGAATTTTCTAAGCCTTGAATAAAGGGAAAGGATTTCCAGGAAATTTATTTTTCAAGCATATTGTATTAATGCTAATTATAGCATTTATTTGTATCAATTTTCAGGCTATTCATGCTGTCAAAATATAAATGAAAAATACCTACTTTGACTTGATTGATCAAAGTTATTACTTTCCCCAGGAAGGCTTTGATCTGAAAGATGGCTATCTCAGCTTTCACGGTGTTTCACTAAAATATCTCATAGAAAAATACGGTACCCCCTTCAAGCTCATGTACTTGCCTCGTATCGGTGAGCAGATAAGGAAAGCAAGAAACCTTTTTAACAGGGCTATCAAGCGCAATAATTATAAGGGGCAGTACAACTATTGCTACTGTACAAAATGTTGCCATTTCTCGCACGTAGTTAAAGCCGCTCTGAAAGAAGGTGTCCACATTGAAACCTCTTCATCTTTTGATATTGATTTGATTTACAAATTGTACTCAGAAGGCAATCTTGATAAAAGTACTATTCTTGTACATAACGGTTACAAGACAGAGGACTACCTGTATAAGATCATACAGCTCAATAAAGATGGTTTCAAGAATTCAATTCTTGTCCTTGATTCCAAGTCTGAAATCAATCGTCTGACTGCCAAGCTGAGTGATCTGGAAAAGCCCATAAAAATAGGCATTCGCATGGCAATTGACGAAGAACCCCAATCGGCCTATTATACTTCTCGATTGGGTATCCGACACAATGATATCATTGATTTTTACAGATCTGAAATAGAAGGCAATGATAAGCTTACACTTAAGATGGTACACTTCTTCATCGATACAGGTATAAAGGATAATATGTACTATTGGGGAGAGTTTCAGAAAGCTTTAAAGCTCTTTGTGGAATTGCAAAGGATTTCACCCAGTATTCGGGCCATCAACCTAGGCGGAGGATTTCCCATCAGAAATAATATGGGCTTTGAATATGATTATGAATACATGATCAATGAGATTGTGAGTAATATCAAATCCGCCTGTGTGGAAGCGGATATCTGCGAGCCGGATATATTTACAGAGTTTGGAAAATATACCGTAGGGGAGAGTGGTGCCATCATTTTCCAGGTATTGGAACAAAAGCAGCAAAACGATACCGAGAGATGGTATATGGTAGATAATTCTCTTATGAACACCATTCCGGATGCCTGGTCTATTTTTGAAAAATTCATACTTCTTCCAGTAAATAAATGGGATAATGAATATTCCCGCGTCAATATAGGAGGAATCAGTTGCGATCATTCGGATTACTATAATTCGGAGGACATGAACCAGCAGATATTTCTTCCGAGGTATTCGGATGATGATTCTGAACCTCTTTATGTAGGATTTTTTCACACGGGAGCCTACCAGGATTCTATCAGTGGATATGGCGGCATAAAACACTGCCTCATCCCTTCACCAAAATTGATAATCATTGACCGGGATGAAACCGGCAATTTCGTCGACACTGTTTACCGCAATGAGCAGAAAGTCGAGGATATGCTTCACATCCTGGGATACGCAATAGATTAATTGATTTAAGCCATGAAAACATTTGCAGGCATATCGCATGAATACTCCGATCGGGACAATTCAAGTGTATTTTTACAGAGCATACCTTATGACGGTACATCTACATGGGGTAAAGGCGCTGATAAGGGCTATCAGGCCTTCATGGATGCTGCTGAAAATATGGAGCTGTATGATATTGAAACAGATTCTGAAGTCTATAGACAAGGTATACATGTGCTTGAACAGCTAAAAGGCTTTGAATCTCCTGAAGCTATGTTCGAGGCAACATACAAGAATACCAGGGCATTGCTTGACGAGGATAAGTTTTTGACTTTTTTTGGTGGTGAGCACTCTATTTCCATAGGAATTATAAAGGCTTTTTATGAGAAATATGACAAGCTGACGGTCTTGCAAATCGATGCGCATGCTGACTTGAGACCAAGTTATGGTGGCACGCTCTATAATCATGCCTGTGCTATGTATGATGCCAGTAAAAATTGCAATCTTATCCAGGTGGGTATTCGGAGTATGGACATCTCAGAGAAGGAACATGTGGATTCATTCAAATGCTACTTTGCTCATGAAATGATACATGGCAAGTCATGGATGCAGGAGTCTATTGACCAAATGACCCAAAACGTTTACATCAGTTTTGATCTGGATGCATTTGACCCATCGATAATGTCTGCGACAGGAACGCCTGAGCCGGGAGGATTGAGCTGGTATACGACCCTGGAATACTTGTATAAAGTGTTTATGGAGCGCCATGTTGTTGGCTTTGATATTGTCGAGTTGGCTCCCATAGAAAATTTGCATGCACCCCAATTTCTGGTAGCAAAACTTTATTATAAAATGCTGAGCTATAAATTTCATGGCTGATTAAATTATTTGCCGGATTTATTTCTTATCAAATAAATACAATGACTCAATCAAAAGGTCCTGTTTCACAATTTATCTTAAAGCACTACAAACATTTTAATGCAGCTTCGCTCGTTGATGCGGCAAAAGCTTATGAAGAGCAAGTGAGAAATGGTCATAAGATGATGATTACATTAGCAGGTGCCATGAGCACTGCAGAGTTGGGTAAATCCCTGGCTGAAATGATACGAAGAGATAAGGTCGATATCATATGTTGTACAGGGGCTAACCTTGAAGAGGATGTTTTTAACCTGGTTGCCCATAATCATTACAAGCGTATCCCCGGCTACAGAGATCTGAGCCCTGAAGAAGAGCAAAAACTGCTGGAACAGCATTACAACAGGGTTACGGATACCTGCATACCGGAAGCCGAGGCAATGAGGCAGATTGAAGAGCACCTGCATGCCGTTTGGAAGAATGCGAGTGATAGAGGGGAGCGTTATTTTCCCTATGAATATTTTTATAAAATCCTGTTGAGTGGTGAGCTGGAAGCTAAATACCAGATCAATCCAGAGGATAGCTGGCTTCTGGCTGCAGCTGAAAAGAATTTGCCGATAATAGTTCCCGGATGGGAGGATTCTACCTGCGGGAATTTCTTTGCTTCTTATTGCATTGAAGGAGAGATAAAGCATTCTGCGATGAAATCTGGCATTGAGTATATGATGTATCTGGCTGATTGGTACCAAAGAAATGCCGGTGATAAAGGCGTTGGTTTTTTTCAAATAGGAGGAGGTATTGCCGGTGATTTCCCAATATGTGTCGTTCCAATGCTGCACCAGGACCTTCAATTGGAAGAAATTCCAATGTGGTCGTATTTCTGTCAGATCAGTGATTCTACTACCAGCTATGGATCTTACTCGGGAGCTGTGCCCAATGAAAAAATCACATGGGGCAAGCTCAATGTAGATACTCCCAAATTTATAATTGAATCAGATGCTACAATAGTAGCGCCTTTGATATTTGCTTATTTATTGGATTGGTAATTTTTAAATAATGAAACATTCAAAGAAATTCAAACTGAAAAAAAACGAGCAAGAAGATAGGATACTTAAAGGAAAATCGAAAAAGAAAAAGAAAGCTTCATTGAAACCAGGAGACACTGGTAGAATCAAGTACAGGAACCAATTTTTTAATGAATTATATGAAGAGGAATGAGCAAGCCAAGAGTAATTAAATACTTTGATAATCTGGATGATGCCACCAAAGCTGAACTGCTTGATCTATATCCCTACGGATTTGACCGGAATCTCATCACCTTTAAAAATCAGAAGGGCGAGCTGATTTCGGCACTGCCTTATGAGAACGAACAGTTCATGTATATGATCAAGATGTCGAAAGCTGAGGCACAGGAAATCTATAGCGACCTTGAGGAAATGGACTTTGACTCAGATGATGTCGATAATGATAATGACAATGATGATCTGGATTTTGATGAGATTCCATCCGATGATGATCCCATCGATGAAGCCTAGAAATTTTGATATAGTACAGTTATAAATGCCAATATTTAATAAAGCTATAATCAGCTATGGCTTGAAATGTCCACCTGTATTTAAATACTTAATTCAGATTTCAGGCTTTATATATGGTCTAAAGCTTGAATACTTTTCTATCTTTGTTTCCCGTAGTGAAAATTGCATAATCTCAATCTGCGCAATCAATGACCAAATATATTTTCGTTACGGGCGGTGTAACTTCTTCCCTTGGAAAAGGTATTATATCGGCCTCTCTTGCTAAGCTGTTACAGGAACGCTCTTATAAGGTGACCATTCAAAAACTGGATCCCTATATCAATGTGGATCCGGGTACTTTGAATCCCTATGAACATGGGGAGTGCTATGTTACCGATGATGGAGCTGAAACAGATTTAGACCTCGGACATTACGAACGCTTTTTAAATACAGCCACCTCACAGGATAATAATATCACAACAGGGCGCATTTATCAGACTGTAATTAACAAAGAAAGGGAAGGGGTTTACCTGGGCAAGACGGTGCAAGTCATTCCTCACATCACAGACGAGATTAAAAGAAGAGTCATGCTTCTCGCAGACAAGGGGGACTTTGACATAGTAATCACTGAAATAGGAGGAACAGTAGGAGATATAGAGTCTTTGCCATACCTGGAAGCCTTAAGGCAAATGCGCAGAGAATTGGGTATTGAAAATTGCCTGAATGTGCACCTAACTCTGATTCCATATCTGAGTGCAGCCAAAGAATTAAAGACTAAACCGACGCAGCACTCAGTAAAGGAACTCCTGCAGGCTGGTATACAGCCCGACATACTGGTTTGCCGTACCGAAAAGCCACTCACAACAGAATTGAAGCAAAAGCTGGCGCTTTTCTGTAACGTCGACCAAAAATCTGTTATCGAAGCTATTGATGCCAGCACCATATATGACGTACCTCTTTTGATGCTTAAAGAAAAACTTGATTTAAGGGTACTTAAAAAGCTCAAACTCAAAACAAGTCAAAAGCCAGAGCTCACAGCATGGAAAGAATTTCTGGGACGCTTAAAAAACCCATCCCATGACATTAAAATAGGCTTGATCGGTAAATACAACGAACTGCCTGATGCATATAAGTCTATATATGAATCTTTCGTTCACTCAGGCGCAGCCAATGAGTGTCATGTAAATGTGGTACCTATACACTCAGAAAGGCTAGAGTCTGATGAGCTGGGACCCTACCTCGACAGCCTGGATGGCATACTGGTCGCCCCGGGATTTGGTGAACGCGGAATCGAAGGTAAAATACGGGCTATACAATATGTGAGGGAAAACAAGATTCCTTTCTTTGGAATCTGTTTGGGTATGCAATGTGCAGTAGTCGAATATGCACGGAATGTAGTTGGTCTCAAAGGGGCAGCATCCACGGAGGTAAATGATAAAACATCCCATCCAGTCATTGATTTGATGGAAGATCAAAAGTCAATCAAAACAATGGGTGGCACAATGAGGCTCGGTTCTTATAAGTGCAGGATCGAAAAATCATCTATGGCTCATAAAGCCTATGGAAGACAGGAGATTCAGGAGAGACACCGACATCGATTCGAGTTTAATAATAAATACCTTAAGAAATTTACAGATGCCGGAATGATAACGTCAGGCATAAATCCGGATACAGGATTGGTTGAGATAGTCGAACTCAAAGATCATCCCTTCTTTGTTGGCGTTCAATTCCACCCGGAACTCAAAAGTACAGTCGAAAGGCCTCACCCGCTATTTGTTGCTTTTGTAAAAGCTATGCTTAAGAACAAGTTCAATGAGAAAGCTTAAGCTGGATGAACTGAACAGGCTGAGCCTTAAAGAATTTAAGACTGCAGATCGTATACCTGTCGTTGTCGTATTGGATAATATAAGATCTGCACTTAATGTTGGATCTATCTTCAGGACTTGTGATGCTTTTGCAGTCGAAAAGCTTTACCTCTGTGGTATAACCGCCAGACCTCCTCACAAGGAAATCAACAAGACAGCGATTGGAGCTACCGACTCGGTGGATTGGGAATATGCTGAAGATATCCTTGCACTTGCAAGAATACTAAAGTCTTCTTCGTATACCCTGATAGGTGTTGAACAAACAAATGAATCTGTCATGTTGCAGGATTATTTTCCCGAGTCAAAAGAAGAACGGGTGGCCTTGATACTAGGTAATGAAGTACAGGGGCTTTCAACAGATCTGTTGCCACTTCTGGACCGTGCGCTCGAAGTTCCACAATACGGTACAAAGCATAGCATAAATGTTGCCGTATGTGCGGGTGTTGTTATTTGGGATATACTTAAAAAATACCGTCTTAATTAGTATTTGTAATCGGGTCGGAATATCATCCTAATACCAAAATGCCACTGGTTGATATTGCTTCTGTTGCTGTCATTTTCCGGGTTGGCCAGCGCGTAAGCACTGTATTGTTCCGGCCAGGCAATGCCGAAATTCATACTGTACTGAATGAACGGAGTAAGTGTAATGAGGTTAGTCAGGCCCATATCGAAGCCGCCACCAATGCCAAGACGGAAACTTGTTGCCGTAGCATTCTCAGGTATAAAACTGCTGAGCGGATCCATCTCCGTTGATAAAGTGTGATGACTTATGCCAGGTGAAAACAGCCAGTAAAATCCTTTGGCAACCATGTTGCCATCTTTTGAAAATGTTGGACAATTGCAGTCACCATAAAAGTCAAGAGGGTACAACTGGATGTTTATATTAAAATTATACGATGTACGGGTATGCGCATTGACAAGGAATTCCTCCTGGTTGATTTCTGTTCTCGAACTGGCATAGCTGATTTCAGGAAGGAATTCCAGCCTGTAGTTTTTAAGTCGGAACCAGTAATTAATTCCAAATTCGTAGGACCTGTTGAGCAAGTTCTGACTGGTATCGCTTACTTCCTGGTAGTTATTATTCCATGCTTTATTGGAGTTGTTCTGTATTCTCGCAGATACACCAAACTGGGCATATGAGCTTAAAGGTAAAAGCAGTAAACATATGCAAATAAGATTTTTAAACAGGCTCATGCTCATTTTTTAGCTAATTTATTAACAAATAACGAAGCCTTCTGTTTTTAGGGTGATTTGAAGCGGTAGAATTATGCGTTCAATTCACATATATTTGCTCATTCGATGAATACAAAGACTAAAAATAACAAGGTAAGCGTCATAACACTGGGTTGTTCTAAGAACCTGGTAGACTCTGAAAATATAATTACGCAGTTACAGGCCAATGATTATGAGGTCGAGCATGACAAGCATTCTGAAGACTCGAATATCCTCATAGTCAATACCTGCGGCTTTATTGACAGGGCCAAGCAGGAGTCGGTAGACACCATTCTGCAAGGCATTGAACTAAAGAAGCAAGGGCATATAGAAAAACTTTATGTGACCGGTTGCTTGAGCGAGAGGTACAAGTCCGATTTGGAGCAGGAAATGCCTGAAGTAGATGCCTATTTTGGGACCATGGAGCTGCCGGCACTATTGCACAGGTTTAATGCTGATTACAAGCATGAACTCATTGGTGAGCGCTGGACGGCTACGCCACAGCATTATGCATACCTTAAGATTTCGGAAGGCTGCAACCGGACATGCTCTTTTTGTGCTATCCCCCTGATGCGAGGTAAGCATATATCCCGTAGCATAGAAGACCTGGTTAAGGAAGCCGGAAACCTAGCTCGCAACGGAGTCAAGGAAATCATGCTGATAGCACAGGAGTTGAGCTATTACGGTCTTGATATATATAAGCGAAGAGCATTGCCAGAATTGCTTAAAGCCTTATGCAAGCTTGAGGGTATAGAATGGATCCGACTGCACTACGCTTATCCCAGCAAATTTCCATTGGAGATTATCGAGACGATGGTAGAGGAAGCTAAAATCTGCAATTACCTTGACATGCCCTTGCAGCATGCTGCAGACTCCGTTCTCAAAAATATGCGCAGACAGATCACTAAGGAGGAGCAGACACAATTGCTCAATACCATCAGAGAGATGAATCCAGGTATTGCCATTCGAACAACAATGCTGGTGGGCTTCCCTGGTGAAACAGAAGAAGATTTTGAAGCTTTATGCGATTTTGTGCGTGAGCAGCAATTTGAGCGACTGGGTGTCTTTATGTATTCGCACGAAGAAGATACAAGTGCTCATGAGATGGAAGATGACATCCCTGATGAAGTCAAGGCAGATCGTTCAAATCGACTGATGGAGATACAACAGGAAATTTCATTTGAGAAGAATCTTGCCAAGCTTGGCCATAGTTACAAAGTACTGATCGACAGAAAGGAAGGGGAGTACTTTATTGGAAGAACAGAATATGATTCTCCGGAAGTGGATAATGAAGTATTGATTCCAGCTGAAAGTAATTATACACGCGTTGGGGATTTTGCCATGGTTGAGATCATAAATGCAGAAGCCTATGATCTGTATGGAAAAATTATCTAGGAGTTTTTAAACTTTAAATGTGTTATCTTATTTAAAATGCATCAGAATTCTATGAGCATAACAGAAAACCAACAATCTGTGTTTTCAAAACAGGTACATCCCGTTAAGCAAGTTGTTATTTGTTTGATTGCCCTCATTGCGGTAATGGGTGTTGCCAAGTTGGCCTTTCCAATGGAAACCTTGGCTGATAGGGCGGCATACTGGGAAATTGCATTTGCTATCCTGATGGGGTATGCTTTGTTTAACAGCATCTTTAGTCTGTCATATCATGATAAAACTGTCTATTTCAGAGACAGCATTTTATGCTTTATCGGCTTAGCTGCAGCAGGTGGCTTCCTGGCTTGGTATTTTTCAGGTTTGACTATGGATGAAGCAGGCTCTTTTAGATGGTTATATTTCGTCTTTGGCTTTTCATACCTCGTTTTTATAAGCATAGTGAACCTGATGCGAAAGATCATAGAGATAGCCAAGAAGCAGGATGCTCGTTTACGCGGCGAGCAATAGCTTTAATAAGCATCGCGTTTGTAAGAAATAAAAATAATGACCATGCGTATCAGTATATTTTTCACAGCTTTTATAATCCTGATTTCATGTCAGGAAAACTCCTCTGTTTTATCTGCACAATCGGAAAAAGCAGGCTCTGCCATAGATAAAATTGAAAAGACTGACTCTGAATGGAAAAAGCATCTGACTGAAATAGAATATTACGTACTCAGGGAAGAAGGAACTGAGCGTGCTTTCAGTGGCGATCTCTGGGATCATAAAGGCGATGGTGTGTATACCTGTGCAGCCTGCGCATTGCCTCTATTTGATTCAAAAACAAAGTATAAATCCGGCACAGGATGGCCCAGTTATTATCAACCCATTAACCGAACGAATGTAGGAGAGTCTACGGATTATAAAATCGGCTATCCCAGAACAGAAGTGCATTGTGCGCGATGTGGTGGTCACCTTGGACATGTCTTCAAAGACGGGCCTAAGCCAACGGGATTAAGGTATTGTATAAATTCTGTGAGTCTGGATTTTGTGGATAGACAAGATGTAGCTAAGGATAAATAATCAGATCATCCTTATCATAAATTTATTTTTTTTCCCATTTTCCAGAAAGATGTAGGCATCCTGCAACAGGTTTTCTGATGACAGGCTTAATTCATCGGATGTGACCTTTACTTTATTCAAACTTACAGCATTGCCTTTAATGGCACGTCGATACTCACTGAGTGAGCTGAATATGCCAGTTTCCTCTGTAACCAGGGCGTCCAGTTTAAGGCCTCCTTGAAGTTTTTCTTTATTAATCTCGAATGACGGAATTTCCTTGCTCACCATCTTAAGTGCCTGGGCAGAGATGCCTTTGATAGCTTTTGCATCGAGCTTTCTATTGAATATGATTTCTGAGACATCTTTAACAGCTTCAAAAGCCTCATCGGAATGAATACGTTTTGTTATCTCTTCGGCCATTAATGATTTAAGTTGCCTAGGGTCTTGACTCAAATCGTTGATCATACCCAGAACTTCATTTTTTGATTTCAGGCTGAAGTATTTAAGATACATGGGCACATCTGCATCGTCGGCGTTAATCCAGAATTGGTAGAACTGGTATGGACTGGTCATCTCAGGATCAAGCCAAATGTTTCCTTGTTCGGATTTGCCAAATTTCTTACCGTCAGATTTTGTCAAAAGCTTCGAAGTTACGGCATAAGCCTTTGATCCCTCTAGATTCCTGCGGATGAATTCGACGCCTGAAGTAATATTACCCCATTGATCTGATCCTCCCATCTGAAATGCGCAGTTATCCTGCTGGTAAAGTACCTGGAAATCATACGACTGCAATAGCTGGTAACTGAATTCTGTGAAGGACATACCTGTATCAAGCCTGTTCTTGACGGAATCCTTCGACATCATATAGTTGATCGTCAGTGTCTTTCCAACACTCCTTAGAAAATCCAGGACGTTCATGTCTTTGTAAAAATCATAGTTGTTACGTAAAACGGCCTGGTTGCCACTTGAGCCAAATTCCATGAATTTTTCCATCTGGGACTTCTGGAATCTCAAATTATGATCTATCTCCTCAAGACTTTTGAGCTCTCTTTCTTTGTCCTTTCCCGAAGGATCACCTATGCGGCCAGTAGCACCCCCCATAAGAACAATTGGACGGTGACCTGATCTCTGCCAAAGCGTCAATGCCATAATCTGAACATAGTTGCCTATGGTTAGTGAAGGGGCCGTAGGGTCAAAGCCTATATAAGCCGTACACATGCCCTTTTCGGTTTCTTCTTTAGCTCCGGGTATGAAATCGTGGAGCATATCTCTCCACTCGAATTCTTCGAAAAAGTTCATATTTAGGATTTAGCCTGCAAAATTAAAACAATGCGATATAACTATAGAGTATCCCTTGCCTATAATAGGAAATCTTTTGAAAATGAGTGGGGCAGTAAGGGCGATATGCCATCAAGCTTGATGATGTGATTGCCATCACTGCTTAGATACAGCGGTATTTCTGCCTTTTGACGTTCTTCAAATTCCCGTATGACCTGGCGACAGGCACCGCAAGGCATACAGATTTCTTTAAGCGGCTTAGCCGGATTCTTTGCGGTTATGGCCAAGGCTTTGATCCTGAAACTGTCATTATCAGCTCCGGCATTGTACAAAGCCACTCTCTCTGCGCACATGCATAAGGGGAAAGAGGCATTCTCCTGGTTGCATCCCAAATAGGTCCTGCCATTTTCCAGTAGAAGGGCAGCGCCCACGTAAAACTTTGAGTAGGGCGCATAGGCTCTGTCCATCTGGGATTGAGCAGCTTGTATCAATACGGCGATTTCATCCGGTAAATTTGACAGAGAATCAAATACCTCGCATTTAAAATTGTATTTTTCGTCCATAAGCCTCTTTAATGCTTATAAATATAAGTTTATGTTTTCAGAAGCTCCTAAAAAGAACATCTAAGCTTATGAGTGTCATGATGGCATGTAGCCCAAGTACGGGTAGTTCTCTGCTCAGAAGGATACTCAACAGGCATTCATCCATTTTCTGCGGCTCAGAGACTCATATACTGGCCAAGGAATCCTTATACCTTGATTGGAAAGCGAGTCATAAGAAACTTTTGTCGGGCTTTCCATATGGCTTGAGGGACAAAGCCTGGGTGCACTTCAGAGGTATTATCCTGGATGAAGAGTACAGAATTGATATATCTGAACTTAAAAATGTCTTGGCTCATTCTGATAGCATGCAGCAATTTATTGTCAGCCTGTCTCAAGTTATTCTGCAAAAGGAAAATAAAACCCTCTGGATTGAAAAAACTCCTACCAATGCCTTATGTGCAGAACATTTCTTGAATATGGATTCAGATTCAAAACTGATACATATCACACGTAATCCTTATGACGTCATAAGCTCATTGATGAATAGAGGCTTGAGTACCTTAGAAGCGGTCTGCAGATACTTAATCAATACAAGCCACTTGGCTAAGCTAGATGAACATGATCGTTGCTATTTGATCCGTTATGAAGATCTGGTTGCAAATCCTCAAAATGAGCTCTCTCAGCTTCTCATGTTTATTGGACTAGAATTCGAAGAAAGCATGTTGTCGCAGCACCATGGTGAAAAGGGAGTTGCACATATGAAAGGATGGTCGTATAAAGAAACAGCAAAAATAGAGAAGGGTAGTGTAAACAAATTTGAATTGTTAGATGCAAAGAGTAGAAATCAAATTTGCTCGTTGCTGAAGCATGTAAAGCTAAACGATAAGGATCTGCCATCTTTTCATGATATCTGTAGTACATTCAATTATAAGCTAAGACCCTTTGATAAAAATGAAAAATCATTGCATAGCGCAAAGAGAGTCTTGCTCCGCGATCGCTTGTTGCGCAGTATGAAATTCCGATATTTTAATCACTTTAATTATCCTTTTTATATTGATTGATGGAAAAGCTGCATGTGAAACAATATCTCGAAAATAAGCTGGATATTCCTGCATCCATAAGGGAGAAGGCCTCTATTGTTTCTTATTATATCGATTGTTATGAAGGCGATGAAGCTAAACTGGAAGATGATATAATACGTCTGAATAAGGGTGAACCTATTCAGTATGTCTGCGGGTATTCTTTTTTTTATGGGTACAAATTCCAAGTTGCTCATGGTGTTCTTATACCGCGTCCAGAAACAGAAGAACTGGTGTATTGGATTGAAACGGAGCATAAGACATCGCGAAATCTCAGAATTCTTGACATCGGATGCGGCTCTGGATGTATGTCTGTCAGTCTGTTGAATAAGCTCTCTGTTAAGCGGGCATATGCGGCTGATATCTCAAAAAGAGCATTGGAATTAACTCAACTCAACGCGCATCGATATGGCAGGGAGCTGGTTTGCATAGAATGGGACGTGCTTCAATCCAGTTTGCTGCCTGAATTCCTGGATCTGGATATAATTGTTTGTAATCCACCATATATTCTGGAATCTGAACGTACAAGAATGGACGATTCTGTATTGGATTATGAGCCAAAAGAAGCCCTATTCGTTGAAGGCGATGATCCGCTAGTCTTCTACAAAAGAGTTCTTGAGTTATTTTCAGGAGATGGCGTAAATCCTTCACTTCAGGTATATTTCGAAACCAGTGATCAATACCACGAATCATATATCAAGCTTTGTGAAACTTTAAAGTGGAAATACGAAGCGAGGAAAGACCTGCAGGGTAATTCGCGCATGATGAAGTGCTGGCGATAATTAGCTGCCTGACTTCTTGATATCCTTGGCTCCCTTCGTTTTCAGGAAATCTATGATCCTGTCCCTTTTGTCTCCCTGAATGATTATTTCTCCATTTTTTTGAGTGCCCCCGACACCGCAATGGGCTTTTAATGCTTTTTCAAGATCTTTCATCATAGTATGGGTCATCTGTAAACCTTTTACTATGGATACAGCTTTTCCTCCGCGACCTTTCTTTTCCAGGTGCACACGAATGCTTGATTGGCCTAAAAAATGCATAACTCCTTTATCCTGGCCTTTTGGCTCTTCCAGCGCCTTTTCAGGATTTCCTAAAGCCCTGAATTCATCCCAGTTTAGCGTTTTGTCTCCCACATTTTTGAATTTGAATCAAAAATAAGGGGATCATCAGTTCTTGATGAATATTTTAAAGGATTTCTGAGCATCCTGATAGCTTATGCGCAGTATGTAAATACCCGTTTGGAAATTTGTTTTACGCAGAACATAGCTGCCGTATGTCTCGGTAGCCAGGACTTGTCTTCCGTCAACAGTGTAGATTTCAAGTTTATAGGATTGCATTGAACTGCTTTCAATTCTAATTTCTGTATTCGTTTCTGAAACATTGAACTCTTCAGAATTTATTTCAATGATACTTGTTGTGCACTCGCAAGAAATATCCAATGCCGTCGCCAGGTAACAATCATCTATACCCGGAACTATCAGAGCCATTTCATTGATGTGATCTTCTTCATGGAATGGTCCGAGGGCAATGGGTAAATCAGCAAATGAATAATGACCATGGTTCATTCCGTTACCTCTTAACTCAAAAATATAGTCCGTGATTTCGAATCCATGAGAGGCGTCAATAACCAGATAGAAATGCCCATCATCGCAGAGGGTCTGGATTGCAGTCAGTTCGTACAGTTCGCATTCTACAGGCTGTTCTAATTCGACGACTGTTTCCAAACAGCAATCAGGATGATCCTCAAGGCACATCTTGATATGCATGCGATCAGGTACACCATCCAGATATCTGAATTCGAAAGGAGGGACAGTATTTAATTCAGTGCTGTAGTATTCTCCATTAACATACATGTCCAGATTTACTGGAGCATCAATGTCAATGTGGAAGTCAAAAATCAGGAGTAGTTCTCCTTCAGCATGGATGACTGTTTCTACCAGCTCAAGATCCGCTATGGGACAGCGTTCATTAGAGTCATCGCAATCAGGTCCCATAAACTCTTCGATGGCACAACAGTGAGGATTGTCATTATCGCATATCTTGATCAATTGATACACAGCATCCCTTAGTGGGAAGTTCTCAATTCGTACCGGTAGATCTGCATAGGCATAATATCCTACGAAGGTGTTTCCTGACCAAAGGTCAAAGAACGCATTGGTGTTTTTTTCATAATCAAAGTCAACTGATAAATTGTAGGTTCCATCGTTATTGCATTCAATGCCATAAACTCTAATGCTATCGATCTGACATGGCTCATTTTCATCACAGCAGACTGCATAATCGAATGTGAAAACATCATAACAATCATTATCAAAATCAATAACCTTCACTTCTGTTAACTGATCGCACATTCTTTCCAATGGTCCTACAGTATAATATGTAAAGCCATATTGAAAGGTGTCTACAATAACTCCATTGACAAGTACAGCGAAACCCAGATCACCAGGGTTTTTATATTCAAATTCAAGATCCAGCATAAAGGTATTGGCATCTGTACATTCATAAGCCTCTGCGAATAATTCAAATATTCCACATTCTCCATCTTGTTCGCATTCAGGACCCATGAATTCAATTGTTTCACAACATTCAGGAACATCATTTATACAAATGGTGATGATGTCATATTCAGCATCTCTGCCAGGAAATCTATCAATAAGCAATGGAAGCGTATCCAGTGCAAAGTAACCGATGAGTTGGTTGTCTGCAGCAAACACTTCAAAGAAATCATTGCCTTGATATTCATATTCAAAATCTATCCAAAGGGTGTAGGAGCCGTCTTCGTGGCATTGACCAGGATCGACAACAAGATCATAGATCTCACATTCCATATTAGCATCGCAACAAGGAGGCTCCTCAAAATAAGCTTCAGCATAACAGTCAGCATCTTCAATATCTCTAACGATAAACTCATAATTGGTTTTGCAATCTGCTAGAATAGGCCCTACGGTATAATAGACTTGACCGTATACGAAAGTATCATAAATGACACCGTTTCCTCTTACAAGAAATCCACTTGATTCTGGATTTTCCACTTTGAATGCCAGGTCAACATATATTGTACCACTGGCTGTTGTACATTCTTGAGCCTCAATGACCAAATCATTGATAGAGCAATCATCATGTTCAGAGCAATCAGGTGCATCATTCCATTCATTTCCCGTATAGCAGAAAATATTATTGTGATCCGTCAGGAAATAATAATACAGCATATTACTGTGCTCAAATTCACCCAGGAGGTAGGGGAAATCCTGAGTAGATACACGTTTTCTGTATTTGAAACTTCCGTTATAGTCGTTTGATTCATGGTAGAAAAAAGTCAGCCATAATGAATCTACCAATAGGTTCTCCTGAAAAGTGGCATAAGCCAGGTAGCTGCTGTCGCTGGTACATTCAAATTCCACAGTTGTAATAATATATCCTGAAGAGGAATCATGAAAACAGTCTACCGCCGCGTCACACTCTTCATTGCGAAAATCAAAGCGTGTAATGCAATCCCGATTGACCAGGTCCTGTACTGTAAATACTATGCTTTGATTATTGGAAGGAATCATGATATTGTATGGATTCATATCGTATTTGAAGCGTTCTACCGGTACACCATTAAACGAAATTTCAAAACCACGTTCGGAGCCTCCTTCTGAATCCACATAAAATTCCAGATTTCTGTAGCCCAAGGAATCACAAGCCTCCAAAGAAACCTCCTTGACTAAGATGAAACAATCTTCCTCACAGCATGCGTTTTCATTAAGTTCAATGAAATTGGAGCAGTTGTCGATTTCATTGTCTATCACAACAAATTCATAATGAGTCTCACAATCTGCTAGCATAGGTCCGAGCTGGTAGTTTTCATTTCCATATTCAAACTGACCATATTCCTGGCCATTACCTACAATCCGGAATCCTTCGTTTCCTGTATTTTCCGCTTCAAAGCTGATTGTGATATAAAAACTGTCAGATTCCACGCATTCAATGCCAGCAATTTCCAGCTCAGAGATCAAGCAATCCTGTCCTTCAAGAGTGAAGCTGAGAAGAGTAAATAGAATGAAGATGGAAGTGGAAAGGGATAACTTTTTCATGGTGGACATAGGTTTTAGTCATTTATATAGATAATATACAGGATAGAGCTAAAACGTTGCCTAAGCATCAATTCATATAAATATCATTAAAAAAATTAATAAATAATAAATAGGCTGATTTTACCCTAACTATATATTTGAGAGAGTATTATGAATTATGTTTTTGTTTAATATGAAAACACATTATGGATAGTCATAATGTGAAGGGTCTTTTGGAATAAATCTTGGTCTTAGTACCGTGACATAAAAGGGCTTGGTATATCAAAGTCCTTCCTGCTTGTATGAGCAAAAACGAATACATAATACTAAGATCAATGTTAGTAACTTATTTTACACACATTTCGAAAGCAGTCATAAAAGCCTTGGCTTTAAGTCTGCTTTTAACAACCAGTCTAGAAGCTCAAATTAGGGTTTCCTATTCCTGCTTCTGCGATGACAGCTTTCCCGATGGGGTAGTTGGATTCCAGATTACAGTATTCGGCAATGCCCCTGGTGAAACTTACACGGTTGATAATGTGATTAATCTCTACGAAAGTATTAATCCCAATATCATAATCAGTGATGGTACTGCCCTTGAAGCCGACGCCATAAATCCAGACCAGTATAAGCTGTCTGGATTTTCCTATGCGGGTATAATTCCATTTGTAAGCATTTTGGATGGCATGGGTGCAGTAGAGGACATCAATATGACAACGTGCATGATTCCTGATGGAGAAATCATCGGCGATACAGACGTCTGCATTGGGATGTCGGCTATGCTTGAATTTGACCTAAGCGCTCAGAATATTACACCGAACAGCACCGTGTGGAATGCTCCTGGTGCTGCCAGTGCTACACCTTCTGGTCCCGAAAACCTCGGGCTTGAACTCGAGTACGATATGCCGGGAACATATCTGGTAACAGTTTCTTCACGGTCATCAACCGGTTGTGAAATTACTGACGACATATTGATCAATGTTATAGATGCTGCTGATGGCATGTTTATTACAGGGCCGGATTATATATGTCTGGCTAACGCGGGGAGTGTTGATTATAGCGTAAACAATCCTGGAATGTATCCACTTGTATGGACGTATACAAGTTCAGGTACAGCAGAATTCAATCCTGCTTTTATGGGGGATCCGATGACAGGGTCAGGTTCTTCGGTTATGATTGATTTCCTTGTCCCAGGTCAATATACACTACAGCTTAGTAATCCCTTTAACGGTTGTGTCATAGACGGTGTTAACTATATGGTGAATGTTGCTGAAAGCATTGATACGGTTCAGATCATTGGGGAGACTTATGTGTGTGAAGAGAATGTTGAAGTATATACTATAGCGAATGCTGCTGATTACAGCGACCTGGATTGGACTATAGAGCCAGGGGCAGGGTCAACGATGACACCTGCAGACGGCATGGCAGATGAAGTTTCTTTGAGCTTTGATATGCCAGGTGTGTATATCCTGACAGTATCAGGTTTAACGCCGGATGGCTGTCCTTTTGAATCCGATCTTGAAATCACGGTACCAGACGAGTTTATTCCTTCATTGGCATGTAATAATTCTGTTAATGTTAGTTTGAATAACAATTGTATTCTTGAATTGCAAGCCGATATGATCCTTGAGGGCACGATCAATGATAATGCTGCCTATGAAATTGTTATAGAGGATTACGGTACAGGTGAAGTGTTATCAGGTAATATGATAACGCAAGACCAGCTGGGTCATGTGTTTAAGGTGACCGTTATTGAAAAATGTGGCGGTAACTCATGCTGGGGTAACCTGTTGGTAGAGGATAAATCAGTAACTCCTTTGGATCCGTTCTGTAGAACCGCTCCTGTCGTGACTACATGCTATGAGTTTGGAGCAGATTCTGAAAACCCTGCAGGCTTCCCTGATTTCCCTATGGGATCAAGTTGGGATTATAATTCAGATAATGATACATGGTTGGTCAGTGGTTTTGATAACTGTTCTGATGCACTTTTATCCTATAACGATGCAGTGCTTTCAAAAGATATATGCGATGATCCACAACAGATATTAAGAACATGGACAGCTGTGGATATAAATAATGGTTTGTTTACAACATGCGAAGTATTGATCCATGTTATACTAACAGATAAAAACTCTATTATATGGCCAAAAGATTTTGATTCTACTCTGGATTCAGATCCTATTGGCGCACCGGACACCGATGGTATATGTCCATCGCTTGATCCTTGTAACGATTCTCCAAATTCATATCTGCTATGCGGAGACTATTGGTATAATGATGCCAATGGTAATCCGTCACCGGAATGTACGGGTGAACCCATCAGTAATGGCTTTTCATGTCCTAATCTACAGGTAATCGGATATACGGATAAGGTTCTTGACATTTGTGGCAAATCCAAAAAGATACTAAGAACATGGACCGTGTGGGATGCCTGTGATCAAACAGATATCATGCATACGCAACTTATTGCGCTTATGGATACACTTGCTCCAGTTTGCGAACCACCAACTGAAACATTGGTGAATTCAGATATACATGAGTGTGGTGCGGATATTTACGTAGAGCCACCTCTAATCAGTGGCGAATGTGATGATTACAGCTATACAATCAGATATAAGATAAAAAATAACAATGGTTACCTGCCTCCTCATTTCACCAATGATAATGTAAGTTGGGATAAAGATGCTGAAAGATGGGTTATCCATGATGTAGACTTTACAACAGACTCTCTATGGGTTGAATACATCGTTCGCGATGTCTGTGGTAACAGGGCAGAACATTGCTACGCTGAATTTGAATTGATTGATGATGAGCAACCTGTGCCTGCTTGTGACCTAAACAATGTGGTTACTTTGAATCAATACGGAGAAGCATGGGTAGGGCCTGGCACATTTGATGATCACAGCTGGGATAATTGTGGCGTCTATCAACGTGTCATCCGTAGAATGAACGATGCGTGTGAGTGTGCCGAGCCACGCTTTGATTTCCTGCATTCACTTGGTGAATACAACGGGCATTATTACTTTTTGTCCAAGGAAAAAATGCATGCAGGAAAGGCTTTTGGTTTGGCAGAAGCTCTAGAGGCATACATAGTGCGTGTGGATAACGCAGAAGAGAACAGTTGGGTACGCCAGCAGGTAAATCAATTCACGGAAGAAGCTTATTACATTGGTCTTGGTGGTGTGTCAACAGATAAGTTATTCTGGCAAGAAGGTAATTCTTCTTATGACAATTGGTCAAGCTTAGAACCTGGACTCTCAGCAAGCCTTAAGAATGGTGAGCGTGTTTATACGGCTGTCGATGAAGAGGGAAAATGGTACGCTGAAGGCAGAAATAAGCTTAACCTGTATTATGTTATGGAAATTGAAGAAAAATGCCATTGGTCGCAAAAGGTTTCATTCTGTTGCGAAGATGTAGGTCAGGAAACTATGGTTGCTATGAAAGTAATTGACTGGCATGGCAATCACAATCAATGTATGGTTAACGTGCATGTTCTTGACTTCTTGCCTCCGCACATAGAATGTCCGGATGATGTTACAGCCAACTGCCAGGAAGGATTCGATCCAGATGACTTGTCTGAATTTGGTGAAGCAACAGCGATTGATGATTGTGGTGGATTTACCATTGAAGAAAACATCAAAATAACGTCATTGAATTGTGGAGAGTATATTATAAGAAGAATATTTACTGCCCGAGATCAGGGGGGTAATGCAAGCAGTTGTACACAACATATAGAATTGTCTAATGAAAGGCCATTTACTTTTGATGATATTGAGTGGCCGGCAGATATAACACTCGTGGATGTGGCATGTTCGCTTGATGGAGTCAAGCCTGCATTGACAGGAGAACCATCATGGGACGAGTCATTGTTCCCATGCAGTAATATAGCGTATACATATGATGACCTTATGTTTCACATCGTCGAAGGTGCCTGCCAGAAACTGGTAAGGATCTGGTCAGTGGTTGATTGGTGTCAGCAGGGCAGAGTGTGGGAGTACAGCCAGGTTATTAAGCTGAATAATAACATAGCTCCTAGCTTCGACAGCAATACATGTCGAACAATGGTTTACAATGATGCCGATAATATTGGTAACTGCCTGGTCCAGATCAACGACCTGGTAGCTGGATTGAATAACAACCCATTGAACTGTGCCGAAAGTCCGGCATGGAGTTATACAGTGGACCTCTACAGTGATGGTGTTATTGACTGGAGTGGAAATGGCAATGATGCCAGTGGCCAATATCCTTATGGCTCCCACAGAATTCACTGGACAGTCACAGATGATTGCCATAATGTGAATACTTGTACAAAAACCATCCGCATAAATGATAATGTACCACCTACACCGTACTGTCTTGGTGAGATTGTTATACCTATCAGTCATCCTGATGGTGTAGAGGTGTGGGCATCAGACCTTGATTTGGGTAGTGCGGACGACTGTCCTGATAATCCCGTCTATTTCTCATTTGAAGAAAATGCACTGGTTCAGCTTATGAGCTTTGACTGCAGCTTTTTTGAAGACAGTCTTTCAAACTCTGCTAATGTAGAACTTGAATTGTGGGTATGGGATAACATCAATCCAAACCTAGCTAACAAGTCTCTTTGCGTAGTGCAAGTCACGCTACAGGATAATGTAGGGGCATGTGATAATACAGGAGGTAGTTTGACGTCAAGGGTGTCTGGTATGGTTTATACAGAAGACATCGAAATGGTGAGTGAAGTCAATATGCATATTGAGTCCGAATCCATGAGCAATGACTATATGTCAATGAATGGGCAGTTTGCTTTCGATAACCTGGACATGTATAATGATTACCGCATACAGGCCAGTAAGGATGGCAATTACCTGAATGGTGTGTCAACGCTGGATCTTGTATTGATACAACGACATATCCTTGGTCTTGACAAACTGGATTCACCGTATAAAATCATAGCGGCGGATATAGATGACTCGCACAGTATTTCTGCTTTGGATCTTATTGAGCTCAGAAAGCTGATTCTTGGAATCTATGATGAATTGCCTAATAATGAGTCTTGGCGTTTCGTTGAGGAGTCCTTTAAATTCCTTGACCCTCTGAACCCATTCCCGTATTCAGAAAATATTCAACTGGATGATCTTGACCATGAGGTAAGTAAGGCTGATTTTATCGCGGTAAAAATAGGAGATGTCAATAATACGGCCTATTCAGGGCTCAAGTCAGCTTCTGGTAAAAGCCTAGTAGATGGCAGTTATACCTTTGATATTTCTAAAGAGCTTACAGCAAAAGGGAATACACGAGTACTTGTAACCGCCACCGAAGATATAGACCTGGCTGGCTTACAGTTTGAATGGAAATTCAATTCAAGGAATTCTGAGCTGCTTGCTGCCATACCAATAGGAATTGATATCGGGCAAAAAAATATCGCCTGGCATTCAGCACGTGAAGGTGTCGTGAGGTTGAGTTGGAACTCTGCTGGGTCATCAGCGATTCGCTCGGGGGAAGTCTTGATGGAATTCTTGTTCAGGGGAGAAGATCTAAATATCCTTACGGATAATGAAGAAGCATATGCTAGTAATGAGTTATATGTAAGTGATGTAACCGGACTGACCATTAAAGAAATCGAATTCCGTCAGCTTGGCACTACAGAGCTTGAATTTGAGGTGTTCCAGAATACGCCTAACCCATTCAAGGACGAAACAAGTATAAACTTTATCCTGGACAAATCGGGTCCTGTAAAGATTTCAGTTACAGACCAGACAGGACGACTATTATATTCTGATAATCAAATTTTTGAAGCCGGAGAAAATACCATACTTATCGACAGCAGAGAACTCAATGCTGCGGGCTTACTCTACTACCAAATCTCAACTGCAACACATACGGCGACAAGAAAGATGATAGTCATTAAATAACCATCAGGATACAGAAGTATGAAACATATGATTATTAAAAGCGATCAAAATATTATCAAGTCAATGATAAATATTCTATTTAGTATCTCTAAAACTGCTGCTGTTTGTTTTGGATTGCTCATCCTGATGATGCCGGACAGAATGACAGCTCAGTGTGAGAACATAATTCTGGCTTGTAACGATGTTGTTAATGTCTCCATTAATGAAGACTGCTACGCATCAGTCAATGCGGACCTAATCCTGGAAGATCCTCCATTCAGCTTTTTTGCAGATAATGGAGTAAACTACGACATACTGCTTCAGGATGAAAATGGATATCCCATTTTACCTTCTAACCAGCTTAGTGAGGAGCATGTAGGACGGAGAATAAAGGCTACTGTGAGTCTTGTTCCATGTAATATCAGCTGTTGGGGTTATATTCAAGTGGAGGATAAGATCGGACCCAAGATCTGGGGCTGTATCGATGGCTATTTGCCTGACATTGAGCTGGACTGTGATGTATTTTCTGATAACTATGAAATACCAGAACCGGTACTGGATGGTATATGCAAGAATATCGATGCTTTATCTTTTGAAGACGACACCTCAAGTCTGGATTGTAGAAATAATTTTGCATTCACAATAAGCAGACTATGGGTCGCAAGAGATGATGCCGGGAATAAGACTAACTGCAGGCAGCGAATTAATGTGAACAGAATTAATTTGGAGGATGTCATTGTCCCTGATGACTATATTGTCTATATGGATCCGGATGAGGAATGTCATGAGAGTCAGGATGTATCTCCTGAACGTACCGGTTATCCTACAGGACTCGCATGTCCTAATATTAAATATTATTTTTCTGACATCACATTTCCGCAATGCGGACGTCAGGTAAAGTTATTGAGAGACTGGTTTGTTATGGATTGGTGTACCGGTCAATCCATAACCTTTGGACAGATCATTAAAATAATTGATCATACGGCTCCAAAAGTAGTATGCCACCTGGACACCATCCAGGTAGCTAAAGCACCATATAATTGCGAAGCGAGTCCTTTCCTGAACCCGTTACGCATTCCGGGCTTCGATACGCTTGGTGCTGTGACAGTTCTGGACACCTGTCCAGAGGATATTTTTGTAGAAGTAGCCTATCTGCCGGCGGTGGAAGGTAAGGAGCAGCCACTTGATTCTCCATATTATACGATAGACCCTGACGAAGATGGCCTTTACAAGGTTCCTTATTTTGAAGAGAGAGTTTGGGTCAGGTATTGCTTTAGAGATGCTTGTGGCAATGAGACTGAGATCCCGGATAATGCTATCTGGGCAGATAGTGTAGGCTACTGCTGTTATTTTATACTTGAAGCGCAGGATAAAACACCTCCTACGGCTATTTGCGAAGGCTTTACCAAGATTCCATTGGGATCACAGGGTATAACGGAAGTGCCAGCCGAGCGCTTTGATGATCACAGTTACGATCCTTGTGATGGCGTGTCTCACTTCGAAGTCCGCAGGGAGAATTACTCCTGTGCCGGATATGAAGAGCATGGTAAGCTGGGATGGAGCGAGAGTTTGCACTTTTGCTGTGAAGATCTCGGCGATACAATTACGATACGCCTCAGAGTTTTTGATCATTCAGGCAATTTTAGTGAGTGCCTTGGATTGGTATGTGTCAGTGAAGCCGGACCACCGGTGGTACAATGCCCCGATCCATATGTTCAACTGGATTGTGATGAAGATTACAGGAATTATAATATTATTGGTTATCCCGAAGCTGAAAACGGATGTTCATACGACATTAATATTGGCAAGGAGGAATTTGACCTGTCCTATTTTGATATAGCCTGTGGCACAGGTTCGATTTTCAGGAGTATAGAAGTATTGGACAATAATGATAATGTGGCTGTAGAATGCCAGCAAGAAATCAAATTCAGAGATGATGTTTCAGTACAACTGGAATATGGTGATTTTGATTTTCCCGATGATATTACAATCGATATTTGCAGTACAGGTGGTTCCCTTGATCCTGGATTTACAGGACTGCCGCATTCGGACAAGGAGTTCGGTTGCTCAAATATTGCAATTAGCTACCAGGATAGTCCTCCAATTACTCAGAATTCAAACGGTATCTGCTACACAATACTGAGAGAGTGGCGCGTAGTTGATTGGTGTAATTATCATCCAGCTTATCCTAATTTATATGTGTTAAAAACGACTCAGGAGATTCGAGTGTCGAATTCCGCTGAGCCCGAATTCATATGTCCAGGCGATATCACTGTCAAGACCACTACCTTCGAATGCGAGGCAGAAGTGAATCTTGTTGTTAATACGGCTTCAGTATGTCCGAGCAGTTTTGATGTTTACTGGTCAATAGATGCATTTTCGGATGGTACAACAGATATCAATGGTGCTGGAAATGACGCTACCGGCGTATACCCGGTGGGTACGCATACAATAACATTTGCAGGATACAATTACTGTGGAGGAGGTGCTGAGTCATGCAGTTATAGCTTTACGGTTGAAAGTGATAAAGCTCCAGTACCTATTTGTGTTGCTGAACTTAGCTGGTCAGTTGGAAGTAATGGTACGGCTGAAGTGTGGGCCTCTGATTTTGATTTAAAGTCAGAATCAGGCTGTGCTCAAGGACCCATATCATTTTCTTTTGTTGCACCTACAGAAGCCACTTACCCTGAACTGTCAAGGTCTTTTGATTGCAGCGATATCCCGAATGGCATCTCTGAGGCTTTGGAACTTGATGTATATGTAATAGATGACGAAGGTCGATTTTCTTCTTGCCGGAGCACACTCAATTTGCGGGATACTGGAGATCATTGTCCTGATCAACAGGGTAATCTGAATACAATAGGTGGGGAAATCCACACGGAAATACTCGAACCTATGGAGCAAGTGATGCTTGAATTGCTTGATATGGATAACGAAGGCCTGATGACAGAGATCACTGGCATTAATGGAGCTTTTACCTTTGATAATGTTTCAAGTACAGGGCATTACGAGCTAAAACCGACTCATGATAAAGACTATCTGAACGGTGTCTCAACACTCGATTTATTGATAATTCAGAGACATATTCTAGGTCTTGAAAGGATTGAAAGTCCATACAAGCTGATTGCTGCTGATATAGACAAGTCTTTATCAATCACGGCCCTTGACCTGATTCAACTCAGAAAATTAATCCTGGGTATATATGATGACCTGCCTGAAGCAGATTCATGGACTTTTGTTCCTGCAGCCCACAAATTTGTAGACCCTTCTTCACCATGGGCTTATCCTCAATATCTTGACATAGAATCGCTTAAGGAAACTATGCTGGATGCTGATTTTGTAGCGGTCAAATTAGGCGATGTCAATAACAGTGTGAATCTGACTTCATCATTGCCTATTCAAAAAAGGAATAGTGATGATGTGTTCCTGAGCAGCTACAGTGCAGAATTCAGTACCGGAGAACTGGTTGATGTCCCGGTTATAATCCAAAATGATATCTCTGTATATGGTATGCAGTTTACTTTTGAATTTGATGATGAAGCCCTATTGTTCCAGGGCGTAGATAGTGGAAGACTTTCTGTAGGCGATGAAAACTTTGCTCTGCTTAACCGCGAAGCCGGAAAGATTACATTCTCTATTACTTCTTTGGATGCTCTAGGTCTGAAAGAAGGCGATGCACTATTTCATATCTATTTTGAAGCCCGCGAAAATGCTGTAACTGAAGAAATGATTGACATCAACTCTTCTGTTACAAAGGCTGAGTTGTATGATAGTTATGGACAGGTCAGACCTATTAATTTTGTCTTGAAGAATAAGGAGTTGGATAGGAGAGAGTTACAGCTTTTTCAAAATGAACCTAACCCTTTTACTGCCTCAACAAATATTTCATTCTATAATCCTGAAGCGCAAATGTTGAAATTACAGCTTATGGACTCTACGGGTAAATTATTGAAGACGTATCAATCTTACTTTGAAAGTGGTATGCAAAAGATAAATATCAGGTCAGAGGATCTGGATGCTACTGGTGTTTTGTTTTACAGGCTGCAATCAGCCGGGCAGGCAATTACCAGAAAAATGATTATGGTTAAATAATGTGTTCTATTTTTGTATTCGAAAAGCCGGTCTTTTAGATCGGCTTTTTTGTTTTTCTATGAAACGAATTGCACTTATATCTGACACACATGGTCCGTTGCCGGATGATGTAAAGCCATTTTTAGAAGACTGTGATGAATTGTGGCATGCTGGAGATCTTGGGCCAGGATTTCTTGATGATCCCAGCCTTGATGCATTGGTTTTCAGGGCTGTTTATGGAAATATCGATGATCGTAGTATCCGCTATGACTGTCCTTTAGACCTAAATTTTAATTGTGAGGGTGTGAGTGTTTTTATGACACACATTGGGGGATATCCTGGGCGGTATACGAAGCGGGTTAAAGATCAGCTGGCTACAATTAAACCTGATCTGTATATCTGCGGGCATTCCCATATTTGTAAGCTGATGAAAGATCCAAAATCAGGCCTTTTCCACATTAATCCGGGGGCTTGTGGTTATAAAGGTTTTCACCACATGAGAACCTTTGTGATGTTTGACTGCGCTCATGGAAAAATAGAAAACCTGAGATTGATTGAGCTTGGACCGAGGACTAAAAGAGCATATTAATCGATAGTTGATCCATGAGTAGGATATCGTTTATTTTATGCTTAAATTTAAATTGAATAGTTCTTTTAAGCTAAAGAACAGTTTTTACATTTTAAATTATATCACTATGAAACTTAAATTCTTATTTATTTTATTTGCTATTACCTCTATGGGCATAGTTGCTTGCGGTGATGATATTGATTGTTCAGATGAAGTTGCACTACAAGCTGAAATTCAAGATGAACAAGACGCCGTAAACGCCGCAATTCTTACATACACTACAGATCCATCTACTGACAATTGTGAAAGTCTTGTGGATGCCCTACAGGAGTGGATCGATGCACTCAAAGATCTAGAGGATTGTGCAAGAGAAGTTGGTGAATACGAAGAATTTCAGGAAGCGATCATGCAAGCGGAAGATGACTTAGACACCATTGAATGTTGATGAAAAAATAACATAAACTTTTTAAAGGGGCTTTAAGCCCCTTTTTTATTACGATTTATCAATGGCATTTGAAACATCTCGGATTATATCATCGATATTTTCAATGCCCACTGAAATACGTATCAATCCATCGGTGATGCCTTGTTCTTCGCGAATAGCCTTATCGATATTCAGATGCGAAGACGTTGCAGGATGCAATAATAATGTATCTACGTTCCCGAGGGTAGACGCTATAGTACAAAGTTTACAGGCATTCATGAAAGCCTTGGCTCTTTCGAGTCCACCTTTCAATTCAAAGCTCAATACGGCGCCGTACAGTTGCATCTGTTTGTCAGCTATTGCCTTGTATTTAGAGGATTCAAGGCCTGGGTAGTTGACTTTTACTACCTCCTCATGCGCTTCTAAATATTCGGCAAGCCTCAGAGCATTATGGCAATGCCTTTCCAGCCTTACAGCCAGGGTCTTTAGTCCGTTATGCAGCAGCCATGCCTCAAATGGACTGGCGTTGGTGCCTAGCAGCTTCATATAATTCCAGACGCTTTTACGCTCTTCCCTGGTTCTGCAAATGATAGCTCCTGCTAAGCCATTACCATGTCCATTCAAAAACTTGGTTGTTGAATAAACCACATAATCCACTCCAAGAGGCAGGGCTTGCTGAATATAGGATGTGGAAAATGTATTGTCCAGGACCGTCTTGATATCCAGCTTTTTCGCTGCATCGCAAATTCCCTGGATGTCGACACAGTCGAGACATGGGTTGGAAGGGCTTTCGAAATAGATCAGCTTAATGTTTGGATTCCTCGTGGCCATTGTATTCAGAGTCTCAGGCTCTGATAAAGAGCCATATATTATCTCTATGCCCTTACTGCCAAGCACATGTCTGATTAGATCCGATGACCCTCCATATAAGTTCTGTTGGCAAAACAAAGCATCTCCAGGATTCAGCAGGCTTAAGAGTAATGTTGCGATTGCAGACATCCCGGATCCTGTAAGAATGCAATGCACATCGGTATCCGTGCCGGCAGATTCCAAAGCAGCCAGTTTGCGTTCTACCGAATCAATGGTGGGATTGGCATATCTGCTATAGACAAAGCCATCGCTACTTCCTTCAAATACATCTATGGATGATTCGATATCTTTAAATGAAAATGCAGAACTCGCGTTGATGGGTAAAACGTGGGATGCACCATTTTCAATTTCCCTGTTTTCGCTTACGCAAATACTGTCTTGTTTTAAATTTAATTCTTTACTTCTGTTAGACATCTGTTTGCAATTTAGTAGAGATCAAATTTAATGCTTATAAGCATCTACAGAGCAAAATTATAATATAGCTTATCTTTATTTTGTAATTCAGTGGTTATGTCAATGGTGAGAATATTATTCGTGTTTCTAATGAGCTTTGTTTCTGGATTTTTAGTCCAGGCACAGGATATTAATTCGGCTTACAATGGGGATACCACCAAATTGATCAATTTTGCTGAGCTGAGCCTTGATATCAACAATCCGATATATAGTTTTGGTAATAGATTGGATAAAACACTCTATGGTTTGTCAGTCTCCTATCTAAGACAAAGAAATGTGACGCGACCCGATTGTTTTGGTGTTCAGTTTTCATATGCCCACATTGGATCTATAACCCAGAATTTCTTTGATTTTGAAGATCGTACAGGGACAAACTTGATGAGTTTACGTTTTCTTTACCGCTTTTATCCGGATTTTTACTTTTGGCGTATTGAGCCTTTCATCGAAACATCCTTTGGACCACAACTGGTATATACTGTAACAACGACCACCAGTTTCATAGATGATTCTGCAAGTCTTAATTTTGAAGAATCTGACATGGGTATTTCCTATGGGGTGGGACTTGGTTTCAGTACCTATATTTCCGGTCAGGTATTCCTTCTGACAAAGTTCAGCTTTAATGGTGGCAGCTCATTGACTTACTTTATGCCTGGAGATTATATCCAGGGACTGCCATTTGAAAACTTCTATGCCGAGACATCATCAATTAATTATTTAAATCTTCAACTGGGCTTGAGTGTTAGCTTTTAAATTATCGAATGAATTATACCCATGAGTGAGGAACTGTTTGAAAGCTATCGAATCAAAGTGGACCCCGGTCAGGCCAAACTGCGCCTGGACAAGTATCTTTTTTCACGGATGGAAAAGGTGTCACGCAATATTATACAAAATGGCATAGCAGAGGGCATGGTGTTGGTCAATGGAGAAGAGGTTAAGTCCAACTATAAGGTAAGGCCTGACGATATAATAACAGTGTATTCCTCAGGCTTCAATCCGGAACATTTTGAACTAAAGGCTGAAGATATTCCTCTGGATATACGATATGAAGATGATTATCTAATGGTTATTTATAAGCCTGCTGGACTGGTGGTGCATCCTGGTGTAGGAAACAGGTCAGGAACCCTTGTTAACGCACTGCTGCATTATGTAAGTCAAAAGGAACTGCCGATCATGGAAGGTAATGAACCGGATAGGCCTTGCCTTGTACACCGAATAGACAAGGACACATCCGGCCTCATGGTAGTGGCCAAAAGTGAGAAAGCCATGACGGGTCTGGCAAAACAGTTTTTTGACCATAGTATTGATCGTGAATACCAGGCTTTGGTGTGGGGTGCGCCAGAGCCAGAATCAAGTATAATTGATGCTCATATCGGAAGGCATCTCAAGGACAGGCTGAAGCAAGCTGTTTTTCCTGATGGCAAGCATGGGAAACATGCAGTCACACATTATGATGTGCTTGAAGACTTATATTATGTGAGTTTGGTGCGGTGCAAGCTTGAAACTGGACGAACACACCAGATCAGGGTGCACTTTGCTCATAGAGGACATCCTTTGTTTAATGATAGTAAATATGGCGGAGATAAGATAATGAAAGGCACAGTATTTACGCGGTATAAGCAATTTGTTCAAAATTGCTTTGAGCTTATTTCGCGCCATGCCTTGCACGCAAAATCAATAGGATTCACTCATCCGATAACGGGAGAGCGTATGCATTTTGAATCTGAATTTCCGGATGATTTGCAAGCGGTATTGGATAAGTGGAGGCATTATGTCAAACATCAAAAGTCGATGAAAAATGAAGCTGAAGGATAGGATCAATGACCTTGTCGAATTGGGCCAGTGGATTCAACAAGATTTATATTACAACTCTGAAGTAATCAGTAAAGCTATAGCTGATAACCCTTGGTTTACCAGAGATTCGATCAATCAGGCCTTAAAGGCAGTTTCATTACAGTATCTGAGTGCTGATTGTCTGAGTGCATGGGTTTCCGGGGAGCAAATAACTGAGACAACCAGACAGAAGATTATTGGCATCGTGATGGCAGGTAATATACCCCTTGTGGGTATTCATGATCTCCTTGCAGTTCTAATTACGGGGCATAAGGCATTGATAAAAGCCTCCGATAGAGATTTGGCTTTACTTGAATCTGTGGTTCATCGACTTTATGAAATGCATGATTATTGGCGCGACAGTATAGAACTCACCCATAAGCTAAGCGATTTAGGTGCTGTTATCGCTACAGGAAGCGACTCAACCGCTCGCTATTTTGAGAAATATTTCAGTGCGTACCCTCACATCATACGCAAGAACAGACATGGTGTAGGAATAGTTTTCAAGGACGACACAGGAGATCAGATGAAAGGTCTGGCTGATGATGTATTATCTTATTTTGGTCTTGGCTGTAGAAACATCTCAAAGTTATATCTGGAAAAAGGAGTAGAAATTGATTCTCTTTTTGAGCATTTTGAAAGCCATGGAGATACTATTCACCACAATAAGTACAAGAACAATTATGACTATAACTATGCTTTATTTCTTTTGAATAAGGATGAGTTTTATACCAATAATTTTCTATTGCTGAAGAAGCATGATCATATCAGCTCACGTATTGCGAGTGTGCATTATGAGTATTTTGATAATACCTATGATTTGAAAAACAAATTAAACAGACAGATTAGTCAAATACAATGTATCATGTCAAGCAGGGATATTGACGGCTTAAATTGCTTTCGTTTTGGATATGCCCAGAAACCCGGTTTGACCGATTATGCTGATGGTGTTAATACCATTGAATTTTTAAAATCACTCGATGGCAACAGCTAAGCAAAAGAAAGTGGAAGATATAATGGGTATACTTGAAGAGTTATATCCTAAAACACCTGTTCCACTAGATCACACTGATGAGTATACCTTATTGCTTGCTGTCTTGCTTTCCGCCCAATGTACGGATAAGAAAGTCAATGAAATAACTCCCCATTTGTTTGATGCCGCCGATAATCCCTATGATATGGCTCAGTTGAGTGTCGATCATATCAAGGACATTATCAGGCCCTGTGGGTTGAGTCCTGCCAAATCGAAAGCCATTCACGGTTTATCCCATATTTTGATTGAGGAGCACGGCGGTAAGGTACCATCCAATTTTGAGGAGCTGGAAGCGCTGCCTGGAGTAGGGCATAAGACAGCCTCTGTTGTCATGGCCCAGGCATTTGGATATCCTGCCTTTCCAGTTGATACACACATTCATAGACTGGCGTGGCGTTGGAAATTAAGTAATGGGAAGAGTGTTGCGCAAACCGAGAAAGACCTTAAGCGCTTGTTCCCGAGAGAGAGCTGGAATAAGTTGCATCTTCAGATTATTTTCTTTGGCAGGGAGTATTGTCCGGCCAAGGGACATGACGCATATGCTTGCCCTATCTGCAGCAAATATGGGCGTAAGAGTCTTTTTCCTAAAAAGGGTAGTTGACAGCCACGTTAAGGTTGCCAAATAATCCCTGCCCATCTAGTGGAATGAAATGGGAACCTGTATCCGGGTTGATGTTGGGGCTTCGTAATTTGTATCCAAAGTCGAACCGAATAAGGAAGTATGTGAAATCAAATCGTATACCCCAACCGTATCCAAGAGCTATCTCATTAAGAAAGCTGCTGCTGAATTTTGATCCCGGCCTGTCGGGATCAGTCTTTAATGTCCAGATGTTACCTCCGTCAAAAAAGAGACCACCGTCCATAAGCCAGAACAAATCAAAGCGGTATTCCATATTAAATTCCATGACGATGTCTCCCCGTTGGAAAAAGGAGATCGGATTAGGGTCGGGAAATTCGTAGGAACCGGGCCCCAGCTGCATAGGTCTCCAGGCCCTTAGGCTGCTTGGGCCACCTATGAGAAATTGTTTAATGTAGGACACAACATTCGGGTCTCCGTTGCGATCCTTCCCGTATGGTAGGGACACACCTGTCCTGAAGCGGGCAGCCAGCTGTGATTCTTTAAAGACCTTCTTGTACCAGCGCCAATCAAGGTCCAGTTTTACAAATTTCTCAAATGCTACGGCATCAGAGAGACGCCATACATTATCATTATTACTGGCCAGATTATATAACTCATTACCAAGATGAACTTCAAGTCCTGATGTTTCAAGGTTGGCAATAAAGCCAAAGTTTGACCTGAATGGACCTCTGTCACTCTGATAGAAATAGCTGATATCGCGTATAAGCATACCGGTGAAGAGGGCAGTCTGAAAACTTCTTTGCAGTAAGGGATTATTGTTCAAAATGACAGTAAAGCTGTCACGAACAACATAATCCGTATAGTTAAAGCCAATCTGGTTAAATACCAGTCTGTGTTTGTTGTTCAATTTTATATCAAAACCGAATCCCGTATTGAATGAAGAGATCTGGTAATTGTCAATAATGTCTAGATAATTGAATCCAAGAGAAATTTTGCTGGTTCCTTCCTCTTTCATTTTTTTGACGGACTTCTCTTTAAAAATGCCCCACTTTCCACCCAGAACGAGAAGGTTAAGCGGCTTTACAAATTTTGGCATATCCAGTGAGTTGTTGAGGCCAAGGGTGACGGCATTGATATCCTGGCTTTGAACTCTGAATTCAACACCTGTTTCCAGGCTGAATTTGAACAATTCAGATCCTCCAAATACATTCCTGTCTTCCAGGCCTGTTCCGATGGCAAAGCCTACAATGTTTTGGTCAACACGACTGATGTTAGAGAAAAAGAAATCCGACCCCATGTCAAAAACCCATTTATTTTTCTGGGGTGTCAACAGAATTTTGTAATCTATAAGGGAATCGGCTTGAGGATTTACTGTGGCTTGTAATTTGACAAAACGATATGTGTTCAGGTTGAAGAGTTTTCTGATTGTCTTATCGTAGTTGGATGACTTAAATATAGAATACGGCTCGAGAAATATTTTCTGGTCAATAACTGATGGTCTGACGATATAATCCTCGGATTGACGCAGATAAGTTTTTGCAAATTGTTCTTCAGCTTTGAGTAAGGACGACTTCTGAAACTGGTGGAAATCGGTATAAACAGAAATATTCCCGATTCTGTACCGCGTATGGCTTGAGCTGTCAGATGGTGGCAATATTTCAAAATAGATATCCCAGGCGTGATCGAGATCAGTACTGTCACCCTTGATGCTGACATTGCTGAGATTGAAATTGGCATACCCGAGATTTTGAAGACTGGATACAATTCGCTGCTTTTCAACATCAAAGGTCAGGGCATCGATAGGGTCTCCGACCTGCAGGAGACTGGTATTGTAAAGGGAGTCTACCTGATCTTTTAGCAAGGAATCCAGGCTTATGTATTCAAGTTTGTTGATGGTGTATTGCTTTCCCGGATCAACCATATAGCTGACGGAAGCTTTCTTGCCGCAATAGCAGATGTTTTCATATACATCCGCCTTGTAATAGCCCTTCTTGTTTTTTAGGTAATTCTCCATGTCCAGGGCAGAACGGCTGATAAGCTGTGTGTCCAGTATAGCCGGTTCCTCACCAAGGGTATTACGCGACCAGTTTTTTATCCAACTGGTGTCTACAGGCGCCTGGTTCTTGTAATGGTACCACTCACGCGGGATGAACATAAAATTACCGTTAGGTTTCTGGCGTGAAAACTGTTGGAGTTGATCTTTTAAGGATGAGCTGCTAGGCACTTTTTCTTCACTCTGAATCGCAATCTCAACATAGTCAAGAAGCACTTCATCATCTTGAAGATATTTTGTAGTATTACACGAATACATCATACCCACATATACAAGAATCGCAAGGCATACGATAGCATTGCGTAGAGGCAGTGTGTATGGCAACAAATATTTCAAATGAATCTGACTAATGAATTAAGGAAATACATCAAATCGCTTCAAGCTCTTAAGTATCGGCAAAAGTATAACAAATACATTGCCGAAGGTCCTAAAATTTGCCTTGAAATCATGGAATATGCCAAGGCAGATATTGAATATCTAGTATGTACCAATGAGATGCAGGAATTGTATCCTAACAGGCTGGCACAGCTCAGTGGAAAGACTATAACATGTAATGATAAGGAACTTAAATCTATTTCGTCACAGAAAAACCCTAACAAAATTTTAATAGTTGCCACTCCAAAGCATCATGTGGTCAGCTCTGATGAGCTTGATGCTTCCTGGGCGTTATACCTCGATAAAATACAGGATCCAGGTAACATGGGTACAATTATGCGCATTGCTGACTGGTTCGGTATTTCGTGGGTACTGGCCTCAGAAGATTCATGTGAATTCTATAACCCGAAAGTCATTCAGTCTGCCATGGGGGCCCATTTAAGGGTCAAATTCTCTGTAGTAAAGGTAGATGAGTTAGTGACTTTGGATAAGACCGGAATATATTCCCTTGCATTAGACGGGGAAGATATGTCGGAGATTGAAATGCCCTCCAGCGGTATTTTGGTTGTAGGAAATGAAAGCCGGGGCGTAAGACGGGAGATTATGGATAGCTCCAATGCCATATGGACTATATATAAAAAAGGAGGCGCTGAATCGCTCAACGCCTCCGTGGCATGTGGTATATCCTGTTATCTTATTAGCCTGGCGACTAGATAATTTTCTTTATTTCAAATTCCAAATTATTCTTATTCGGATTGACTGCTGATATATTACCATCCCGATCAATCAGGAATGTTGTTGGAATACTGCGAACGCCATACAAGGCTGCTGCGGCTGAGTCCCATTTTTTCAGATCGCTCACGTGGTTATCCCATTCCAGTTTATCCTTTTTTATAGCATCAATCCATCTTTGCTTCGAATTCGCCAATTGCTTGTCAAGCTGGTCGGCAGGAAATCGTGCTTTGGTTCTCTCGTCCAGGCCGTCAAGAGATACGTTGAAAACTGTAAATCCTTGGTCCTTGTATTTGTGATAGGTCTCTACTACTTTAGGATTAGCTCTTCGACATGGTCCACACCAACTGGCCCAGAAATCCAGAAGTACAACCTGTCCCTTGAGATCTGATAATTTCCTGGTTTTTCCATTTACATCAGCCATCGTGATATCAGGCGCAGGTTGCCCGACTTTTACCCGGTATCGGGATTGCTGCATATCATAGTTCTTTTTCATATTGGCAGCATAGTTTCCAAACCGTTCCGCAACAGTTGTTTCAGGATACTGCTCTTTCAATTTATCAGCTATGGCCTTGTATGTTTCATAAAGTGCCGGATTAGCCGGTGTTGTGCCCAAAACAACACCCATAGCCAGGATAGGATCGTACTCCTTGACCGCCTTTTCGTAAAGGGCAGGAACCGAAGTCTTCTGGTCTATCAGGTCTCTGACCGATTGTCTGAATACAGATGACATTTCTGATCCGGAAACAGTGTAATTAAATTGATCGAGGGTATTGAGATTACCCTTTATTTCGATCAAGCTTTCTCCACCTTTAATGATGACCTCAACCGCTTTGGCGCCCACTCTTACCCGGTACAATCCTGGCTCCAGGCCTTCAGGGAAATTGAAGGAGAAGCTGCCATTTTTTATTTCTTGCGTTTGTAATGACTGTATGGCATTGCTTAAATCCTTGCTGTCAAAATAGGCTGTAAGGCTTTCTGCATTGTCCAGCTGACCCTGTACATTCAGTCCGGGGGGATAGCCTTTGCAGGCCATAAAGAAAACTACCGATAATATTGAAAGCAACTTAAAAATCTTCATTGTATCTGTTTTGTTAAATCTATTCTTTTAACGGACTGGTGCTGATTCTGTTTACACGCCCGCAAATTTGTAATATTATAATATTTTGCAATATATAAATATCTGCAAAGATATGTATTAGCTCGTAAGCTAAGTCTTAAGTAAAGTTTAAAATATGGTATAATTATGCAGTTGCCATCCAATACGGCAGGAATTAAGCCAGTTTTGACTGGATGAATGCCCGAATCACCTCAAGGCTGTTTTCAAAGCTTTTATTATTGTTAATGATTATATCTGAATCTTCTCTGTAAGCTTCAATATATTTTTCGAATGCGGGCATGACGTGATGCTCATATCGGTAAATTACATCTTCCAGTGGGTAATTTCTTTCTACACGATCTCTTTTGATCCTGCGGATAAGCTTCAGGTTGTCTTTGGCATGGACAAACAGTTTCAGGTCAAAAAGGGATCTCAATTCCGGATAATGGTATATGAAGAGACCCTCGATAATCATAACAGGAGCGGGTTTTATTGTTATGGTCTTGCTTTGAGCCTTTTCATTGTTGAAAACATATTCCTTCCTACTAATCGCCTCATCGTTTTTTAGGTTTTGAATATCAGACAAAAGTTCAACAGAGCGAATAGATTGAGGTAAGTCAAAGTTCTGAATACCATTAGGGTCTGTATACTGCTCTTCGCGCGGCAGGTAGTAATTATCCAATGATATAAAGCAAACCTGCTCCTCACTGAAATGGGATTTAAGCATATTCAGAAAGCTGGTTTTCCCAGAACCGCTTCCACCCGAAATACCGATAATGTAATGTTCCTTAGGCATAACCTTAGCAAAAATATAATTTTGATTAATTTCAGCGCATAATCGCATTTCATAAAGCCAAATTTTTATTAATGGACAGATTTGCCGGCCTTCTGGGAATAGTAATTCTTCTCGGGATTGCTTTCTTATTGAGCAATAACAGAAAAAAAATCGATTATAAGCTCGTAGGCTGGGGACTGGGTCTCCAGTTGTTTTTTGCCTTATTTATCCTTAAGACGCCAGTCGGGCTGCCTTTTTTCAATTTTTTCGATAAGCTGATCAAACAATTGCTTGCCTTTTCCGACAAAGGGGGCGATTTTCTTTTTGCTTCATTTGTGAGTGGAACCGTTGAAGCACCATTGTTGAACTTTGCCGTACGGGTATTACCTACCGTTATTTTCTTTTCTGCTTTAATGGCGGCTTTATATCATTCAGGTATCATGCAATTTATAGTACGCATAATAGCCAAAGTAGTGCAAAAGACTATGGGGACAAGCGGATCGGAAACCCTCAGTGTCGTCGGGAGTATTTTTGTAGGTCAAACAGAGGCGCCTTTATTGGTAAGGCCTTTTGTTAAAAATATGACTAAGTCTGAACTGATAACAGTGATGATCGGTGGCTTTGCCACTGTAGCTGGCGGCGTAATGGCCCTGTATGTTAAAATGCTTGACGATATCCCGGGAATAGCGGGACACCTTATGGCGGCTTCAATAATGAGTGCGCCAGCAGCTATTGTAGTGGCTAAAATTATTTTTCCGGAAACGGAAATTTCGGAAACAAAAGGCACACTGAAAGTCAATGTCGAAAAAACGGCTGACAACTTGATGGAAGCATTAGGTGATGGCGCTACGGATGGCATGAAGCTGGCGGCTAATATAGGAGCTATGCTTATCGCCATTGTCGCTATGGTCGCTATGATCGACGGGATTTTATCTTTTGCCAATACATCGCTTGCAGAAATATTAGGTGTTATTTTCCGCCCTTTGGCATTTTGTATGGGAGCTCCGTGGGATGAAGCTGAAGTGCTGGGTACATTACTGGGTGAAAAAATCGTCCTGACTGAATTGATAGCCTATAAGGATCTGAGCGATATCCGGAAGCTTGGAGAATTGTCAGACAGAACGGCTATCATCGCCAGCTATGCGCTTTGCGGATTTGCCAATTTTGCTTCAATAGGTATCCAGATGGGAGGGATAGGCGGCATCGCTCCTGCTCGTAAAAAAGATATAGCCAAACTGGCTATGAAGGCTATGATTGGAGGTGCTTTGGCATCCTGGATTACAGCCTCAATCGCCGGAATACTTATAAGCTAGACCTTAAGAATTTATTAACCCATGATTTCACGGTATTATATAACTTAGCGCTAAAAATCAAATATGAGAAACTTATTGACTTTTGCATTTCTATTTATAGTGGGAACAAGCTATGCCCAGATTCAAACGCCAGCTGCTAGTCTTTCAGCCACGGTAGAACAAACCGTTGGTTTGACAGACATCACGGTTGAGTATTCACGACCGGGTGTTAAAGACAGAGTAATATTTGCCGATGATGGTCTTGTTCCTTTTGGTAAAATCTGGAGAACAGGGGCCAATGCAGCAACAAAAATTACATTCTCAACTGATGTTAAGGTCAATGGTGCTGCCCTTAAAGCAGGATCTTATGCTATTCTTACCATTCCTACAGCTGAAAGTTGGACTGTTAATTTCTATGCATTTGATGCGCCAGGCTTTGGAGGCTATGTAGAAAAGGAACCAACTGCTAGCGTTTCGGCAGAGACTATGGAATTGAGCTGGAAGCTGGAGAATTTCACTATCAGTATTCACAATTTGAAAAGCGATGGAGCGGATCTTATGATTGCCTGGGACACAACAGGTGTTGGTCTTGAAATCTCTATAGATACGGATTCGGCTGTTATGGCAAGTATTGAATCAGCTATGGCCGGTCCATCAAATAATGATTATTACAGAGCTGCTTCATATTACTATGAAGCTGACAAAGACCTGGATAAGGCGCTTAATTGGATTAACAAGGCAACCAATGTTGATCAGCCAAGATTTTGGCAGGTAAGAACCAAGGCACTTATTCTTGCCAAGATGGGCAAAAAGCAGGAAGCTATCGATGCTGCGACTCAATCAATGGAGTTAGCAATGGCTGCCGGAAATGATGACTACGTTCGAATGAATAAGAAGTCTATCGAAGAGTGGCAAAACATGTAAAAAAGTAACCCATTCACAGAATCTATATGTAGCCGGCATTTTTGATGTCGGCTATTTTTTTGTCAAGTCAATTTCACAAACGCCGTCTCAGTAGTTGAATTTTTATACAAACCCTGATTTGTCATTTTGGTGTTCCAAAAGTAAAACCCAAAAACAGGAAGACAGGTCTGGAGGGAGAGGCTTCAAGATTGAGTGAGCAATAGTGACCGGTTATCTATGACATGATTCATTTATGATAAAGGACTTCTCGATTGAGAGACTACACGATTTAGTGAATTATTGATTTTAAAAAAAAACTCATTTCAATAAGTGTCCTGTAGTGTCGAATTCTCGAAGGCGAATGTTACTTGATGTAGCTTAGTATTAATCTTGGCTTCATTTTTCTTTCTTTATTAGAAACAGACTCAGCAAATGCGCACAAAGGATAACGCCAAGAGCACCAATTACATTAAGCCACAGGTAAGGAATAATGTCTATAGTGTAAATGAAGACAACTACGACTTGTACGATAATACCTGAATAAAAAGTGGCATTGGCACCAATTTTCTTGTAATAAAAGGCGATAAGGAAGATGCCTAGGATAGTGCCATAGAATACTGATCCGATGATGTTTACAAACTGGATAAGATTTTCAAGGAGCTTTCCATACAAGGCAATGCTCAAGGCGATCAAGCCCCATACCCCGGTCCAGAACTTGGAAGCATCGAGGTAATGTTTTTCAGTACCGTTTTTAAAAACATTACGTTTGTATATGTCGACTGTTGTCGTACTGGCCAAGGCGTTCAACTCGGATGCCGTTGAGGACATTGCAGCAAAGAACACAACGGCAAGAAGGAGACCAACCAGTCCACTAGGCAGGTATTTGAGAATGAAGCTGATAAAGACGTAATCTTTATCATTGGATTCCCAGCCTTGATCCTGCTTTTCGATAAGCCGTTTTACCTCCTTTCTAATCTCTTTCTCTTCGATGTGCATCTGGCTGATTTGAGTCATCGTCTCGTCCACTCTTGATTCATTGCCGGATCTTCTGGCATCGACCAATTCTTTATGTGCATCGATCTTCCTGTCCATCAGGATATTATATTCAGTTTTAAGCGCATTATAGCTTGATGCAGCCTGGGAGGTTTCCAGTTTTTCGCTGACCTGCTCATTGAAAAATATAGGCGCTTTGGTGTTTTGATAAAACAGGAAGACAAGAACTCCTATGAACAAAATGAAAAACTGAAGGGGCACTTTCATTATCCCGTTCATGATAAGACCCAGCCTGCTTTCTTTAATCGATCTTCCACTGATATATCGCTGCACCTGGCTTTGGTCAGTGCCGAAATAGGAAAGAAACAGAAACAGAGCAGCCATACTGGACCAGATATTATAGCGTTCGTTGAGATCAAATTTAAAATCCAGTATGTTCAGTTTATCATTCGCTTTAGCAATCAACAAATTTTCGGACAAACTGAAATCCTTTGTAACAAAATTGATCAGCACAACAAAAATGATAAATAGACTGATGAGAATGACAATCATCTGATGCTTATGCGTTACATGCACAGCCTTTGTGCCCCCGGAAACGGTGTACAGAATGGCTACAAGTCCTATAATGAGCGTTGTGCTTTTTAGGTCCCAGTCCATCACGGATGACAGGATAATCGCCGGCGCATAGATGGTTATTCCACAGGCGATGCCTCTTTGGATCAGGAACAGGGAAGAGGTCAGCGATCGTGTTTTAAGATCAAATCGCCGCTCCAGGAATTCGTAAGCAGTATATACCTTTAGCTTATAATATAGTGGTATAAACGTGATACAGATTATTATCATAGCTACTGGGAGCATGAGATAGAATTGGGCAAAGCCCATACCGTCGTGGTATGCCTGACCAGGCGTAGACAGGAAGGTAATGGCTGAAGCCTGTGTCGCCATGACAGATAGGCCTACAGTCCACCATTTAGCTTCATTGCCACCCAGGAAATAGGATTGCATATCCTTGCTTCCCCGTGTCTTCCACATGCCGTATCCAACGATAAGGACGATAGTGGTGCATAACACAATCCAGTCCAGTAATGCCATCTTAAATCGAAGTGAATATCAAGTAAATCAAAGCCACAATTATGACGTTGACCAAAACGACTAGCAGATACCAGCTATTCCAGGATTCAAATACTGGAGAATCATCTCTTGTGGTAGAGTTCTTATCGTCGTGCATCAGGGTTTATTGAGGGTTTCGTCACTGAGAGCAAGTATATTCGCAAATAACCTGAAAGCTCCAGGCACTCCGGCTGGAAGTTGTCTGAACCAGGACAAGGATGTGTATACAAAATGCCCCTTTCCGTAGGGAGCAATCAATAGACTGCCATCCAAAGGGCTTTCTCCTTTATCATTGCAGGACAGAATAGCTTCATACTGGCTGTCCCATTCTTCAGGGAAGTAAAGCCCGCGTTCCTGTACCCAGGAATCAAAGTCTTTTTCACTTATTTTATTAGGGTAGTTCAGTACCCTGTGTGAGGGATTCAGAATTCTGACTTCCGCATATTCGTCGGTCACACGACTCCGTGAAAGTTTTATTGGGTAAGGAGCAAGCATGTCAAAATTCAGCCTTCTGGAGGTATTGTATTGAGTCACGAGGGTTCCTCCATTGTAAGCATAGTCAAAGAGCTGTTTGTTGTATATGGAAAGCTCCGGTATTGTATTGTAAGCTCGCACGCCTATGATTATAGCGTCATAGCTGCTGAGATCGGATGACTGGATGTCTTCAAGCTCAAGCATTGTAATATTGTAACCTACATTTTGAAGACTCTCTGGGACTTTATCACCTGCTCCCATAAGATAAGCTATCTTATGACCTGCAATGGTCATAGGAACTTTGACAAGCCTTGTTTCTGCGGGCATTAAGATAGTCTGAAGTGGAATGTGATCGTAGTTGATATTGATAAGAGACTTAGAATAGCTAGTACCATCAATATTTACTATGGCAGAGGCCATACCTTCTGATATTCGGTCCGGTGCCGTTACTGTAAAGCGGAAAGACCGTTCTTCACCTCTGTTGGGTATTTCAATCAGGACAGTATCGGGTTTTGCAGACCATGAAGCGGGAAGCTCAAGTGTCAATATCCCGATTAAGTTTTCTCTTGATGCTCTGACCCTGACATTAATCTCCATGGATTTTTCTGAAGAAAGGAGGTAAAGCTCTTTGTCAAATTTTACAGTCGCTGGAGGCAGTATCGCGAGCGGTTCTCTAATTTCACCAGCAGCCGGATTGACATACCTGTAATTTACTGGTCTTGTAATGGTGAGTTGCCGCCCTTCACATTCAATGGTGAAGACAGCAGGAATAGCAGGAGGGCTTTCAGGCATCGTCCTCAGTCTGGCATCGTTGACTTTGTACATGCCTAGACTTCCTTTCTCATTGAGCCAGTATGGATTTGAAAATCCAATGTCCTCATTCACAGCGATTTTATGATAGTCTTTTATGGTGGTAAAAGCCTCGAGATCTTTGTTCATTGTAAGCGTGACCCCATTCAGTTCCACATCGACCGCTTTGGCCTCGTATAATGAACGGTTGGTCCATTCCATTTCAACTTCTATGCTGTCAGCTAGTGTGTATTGCTGTCTGTCTGTACTGGCTTCGACAAACATTCCTGTACAGGCAACTATTATTTCATGGAGTTCTGCAAGTTTGATCGGTTTCCAGTGTTCGTCTTTTATATTTTCGAGTATATCGTGAACCTTTAGTAAATCAGGTACAATCCCTGATGGGTCCCTGAAGTCAAACTCATTCATCACTCGATCCATTATTATTTGAATAGCATCACCCCCTTCAATCCTTGACCAGCTGGTATTGATGCCACTGAATAGTTCATCCTTATTGGGAGGCATATCTCCCTCGAGCAGCTCGAGGTATTCCTGGTAATTGCCACGATCTCCGGAAGATCCAAATCCTTGTGACCTGTGCTTGCTTCTTGCAAAGGCTGATATTTCATTGTTTGAAAGCCCCAAGGTCGGGTAGTAGACGCCGACGTCAATGGGGGCGAGTCGGCTTTTATCGGCTTCTGCAAATTTTTCGCGGCTGCCATAAAACCACCAGGAGGTATTGAAAAAGTGGCGTTTTACATCCCAGGTTCCGTATTCCTTTGTTTGCCATGCATAGGCATTAGGATCTGAAGCCAGTTTATTGGCTTCCAGGGCCAACATAGCTGATGATGTATGGTGTCCATGAGTCCTGCCCGGACTTCGGTGATCGAATCTATTGACTATGATGTCGGGTTTGAAAGATCTGATGACATAAACCATGTCTTCAAGTACGTCTTCTTTATTCCAGATTCTAAGCGTTTCATCCGGGTGCTTGGAATAACCAAAATCATTAGCACGCGTAAAAAATTGGCTGCCACCATCAACTTGTCTCGCCATCTGCAGCTCCTGGGACCGTAATACTCCCAGCAATTCCCTGATTTCAGTGCCAATCAGGTTTTGCCCACCATCGCCGCGCGTGATTGAAAGGTAAGCCGTTCGGGCATTGATGCCATTAGATAAATAGGATATGAGCCGTGTATTTTCATCGTCCGGATGAGCGGCGACATAAAGCGCTGTTCCAAGAAAGTTGAACTTTTCCAGTTTCTCATAGATTTCTGCTGAGCTCGGCTGTTCTGAATATTGAGCCATGCTGAATGGAATAGTAAAGCAGGCCTGTATAATGAGGAGGAATAGATTTTTCATTTGAATTCTAATGGTGCTGTTATCAAATTATTCTGCTTTCTCTGGCATTTTGCATTGTTCTTCGGGGTTTGCTCCACAAACCGAGCAGCTGCCATGCTGATCCTTGATCATTGGATTATTGGTAGCGCAGGTTCCCCTGAATTCCTTACCTGTAAAGATTTGCCGGATATTAATCAAGGCAAAGGCAACAGCAAAAAAGCCGAATATTATTAGAAAGCTTACGAGAAATTGATTCATCTTTAAACCACTTTAATCAGTAAACGCGAATTTACCTAAATCGTTGTCAAATGGAGGCTAAAGCCAAAGCATTTATGAGATTGGTTGAGATTATGGATGATCTGAGGGAAAAATGCCCATGGGATAAAAAACAAACCATACACAGCCTCAGAAAGCTTACTATTGAAGAGACCTATGAACTTGCTGATGCCATTATGGAGGAAGATTATGAGGGCATCAGTGAAGAAATAGGAGACCTGTTCCTTCATCTTATTTTTTATGCGAAGATAGGGAGTGAAAAGAAGGCCTTCACACTGGAGTCTGCGTTAAACAAGATCTGCGATAAGCTGATCAAAAGACACCCACACATTTATGGGGATGTAAAAGTTGATTCGGAAGAGGATGTAAAGAAAAACTGGGAGCAAATTAAATTGTCTGAAGGAAAGAAATCTGTTCTCCAGGGAGTCCCACAGTCTCTTCCTGCTGTAATTAAGGCACTGCGATTGCAGGAAAAAACAGCCACTGTTGGATTTGAATGGGATAATATAGGGGATGTGTGGGAAAAAGTTGAGGAAGAGAAGGCAGAACTTGAAGAAGCTGTTAATTCTCAGGACAAGGCTAAAATTGAGGAGGAATTCGGGGACCTGATGTTTGCTCTTGTAAATTATGCGAGGTTTTTGGATTTGGATCCGGAAGCAGCTCTAGAGCGTGTGAATAAGAAATTTAAAAGCCGATTTGAATACATCGAGGACAAAGCAGACAAGCCTTTGCAGGATATGACTCTTGGAGAGATGGATGCTTTGTGGAATGAGGCCAAGCAGAAATAAAAAAAGCGAGAATTTTAATTCTCGCTTTTTTAGTTTTAATTGAGGTTCTCTGAAATTATTTTCCTGGCCAGATCAAGGATCTGTGTATTTTCAATATGTACAATACCTCCGTTGGGTCCTGGCTGGATGTGCCTTCCAACTATTTCGTCCTTGTCATACTTGTTGGCGCCAAAATAATTTCTAACAGATTGTTCGTCTAGATTAAGTTCTTGAGCTATACGTGAAATACTGCCTGTCGGCAAACTGTGCTTGATATCACGCAACTCTTTATAAGTTAAGTACATATTGGATAGATTTTATTTAGAAGGAATAAAATTTTATTTACAGTAAAATACAAAACTTTTTAATTAGTTGAAACATATATTTGGCAAAATATTCTAAAAGTAAATTTGAATATGCTTGAAATAATATAATAAGGGGAGTAGGAATAAAAAAACCCGTGAGAAGATCACGGGCATTACTCAATTTAATAACCAAAACTCAATTACCAGTAAAATTTCAAAAAGCATGCCAGATATTATTATTTTATATTATATGTAAAAAAAAAGCTCGTGACATTTCACGAGCAAAAACGAATTTTACAATTTAATAACCAAAACTTACACCGAACAAATATATAACATATTAAATTATTTCAAAATATATATTTAATTAATTTACAATATAATATAAATAATGAATTTTTATAATTTGTATTATATTGAAAACCAGTATTTTGAATAAAATACTAAAGAGTGAAATATTATACGAAGACAATCACCTTTTGATCATAAATAAAAGGGCAGGCGTACTATCGCAAGGCGATATAACAGGAGATGCATCCATAATTGATCTATGCAAACAGTATATTAAAGAAGCCTATAACAAGCCTGGTAATGTGTATTTAGGCTTACCACATAGGCTTGACAGGCCAGTAAGCGGGGTCATTATTAGCTGTAAGACAAGCAAATCACTCGAAAGAGTGAATCGCATGATTAAAAAACGTGAAATACGAAAGATATACCATGCCCTTTGTCTGGGTCCTCCTCCGAACACAGCCGGAACGGTAGAATCCTATCTGAGAAAGGAAAGAAATATAAATAAAGTATTCAGTTTTGATAAGGAGGTCGAAGGCAGTAAAAAAGCGGTACTTCATTATAGATACCTTCGGGAGACAAAGGGTCATTATCATTTGTTAGAGGTAGAACTTCAAACGGGCAGACCCCATCAGATTAGAGTTCAATTGAATGCGATTGGCTGCCCGATTCTTGGAGATTTCAAATACAAAAAACAGGATGCCTTATCAGACCGGTCCATAGCCTTGCATGCCAGACGCATCGAATTCAATCATCCGGTAGGAGGCGAAACGCTAAATATAATTGCAGCGTATCCGACTAAAAACTGGTGGGATTTATAATTGGCTTCTTTTCTTTCTTTATAAGCTATAACTCATTACTTTTACGGCCGGTGAGGGGCAGACAGCCAGCTCCTGCTTAACTCCCCCAGGGCAGAAATGCAGCAAGGGTAGGCGGTTGAGCGGTTAGGTTTGTTTCCTCACTTTTCATTTCAAACCAATACTATGAGATTTTTTATTGATACCGCAGACCTTGACCAGATTAAAGAGGCCCATGACCTTGGAATCCTAGATGGTGTAACAACCAACCCTTCACTTATGGCTAAATCCGGGATCACCGGGGCTAAAAATATTGAGGAGCATTATAAACGCATCGCGTCTATTGTAGAAGGAGATGTGAGCGCAGAAGTCATTGCTACCGACTACAAAGGAATAATCAGTGAAGGTGAATACCTGGCATCTCTTGCTCCCAATATCGTTGTCAAAGTGCCAATGATTAAGGATGGTATTAAAGCGATCAGCTATTTTTCTCAGAATGGGATCAAGACCAACTGCACGCTTGTATTTTCTGCGGGTCAGGCCATTCTGGCTGCCAAAGCAGGGGCGACATACATTTCACCTTTTGTAGGGAGGGTAGACGATATCAATTGGGATGGTATTGCCCTCATTGAAGAGATCGCAGAAATTTATGCGATTCAGATGTATGAGACAGAGATTCTTGCCGCCTCAATTAGAAGCAGCCGACATATTGTACAGGCCGCTAAAGCCGGTGCGGATATCGCAACATGTCCTCTTTCAACAATTATGGGTTTGTTTAATCATCCTTTGACGGATATTGGACTGGAGAAATTTCTTGCAGACTACAATAAAGGCAATAGCTGATAGCTATATCTTTAAGGCCAGCTCTAAGGCTTGTTCTACAAGATGGTTGATCGTAGAAGACGGCTTATCAGAGAATTCCCCTGTATAACGGTTAGCTAATATAGCATTAAGTGATATGGCTTCATGACCCAGCATTCTGGCAAGTCCATAGATGCCGGCGGTTTCCATTTCAAGATTGGTGATGGCCTGATTTTCGAGTTCGATTTCAAGAACGGATTTGATGATGTCAAAACTGAAATCCAGTCTCAATTTACGCGATTGGGGTGCGTAAAATCCCGGCGCTGTTATAGTTATTCCTTCCTTACCTATTGAATCGAAATGATCAAGGAGATGTGATGACGCATCTATGGCATATAATGTATACATTTTCATGTGACTACGGATTATTCCTTCCAATGCAAGATTTCTTACATGACTGGAGTCGTAGAAGTGCATCAAGCCATCAAAGCCAATGGCAGAACTCGAACGAATGAAGCTGTCGATTTTGATTTCAGGACGTATCGCCCCGGAAGTTCCGACCCGTATGAAATGTAATATGGTTTTATCATCCTTGACCGTACGTTTTTCAAAATCAATATTAAAAAGAGCATCTATTTCATTAATGGCAATATCAATATTGTCCGTGCCGATCCCGGTAGAAAGCACACTGATGCGTTCGCCACGCACTGTCCCGGTAATAATGCGGAATTCCCTGTTGGTGATCTTGGTGTCGATTTTTTCAAAATGCCTTTCAAATAAATCAACCCTTTCCTGGTCTCCAACCGTAATAATCCGCTCTGCCAATTGACCTGGCTTTGCCTGGAGGTGGTAAATGCTTCCATCAGGATTAAGGATCAATTCTGATTGTGGGATCATATCAAGCTTGCAATGTTACAATGATTCAATGATACAATGATACAATGATTCAATGAGGGATGGCGGGATAAGTTTGATTTTCTAACTTGGACCTGGTGTATTTTGTAAATTCGCGGAAAAATTAGAAATGCCTACAGCCTACATACTTAACAGCTGTTCAACTTGCCAAAGAATCCTGAAGGAACTGGAATGGCCTCATGAAGTCCGGAATATCAAGGAAGAAAACATCAGTGAAGAAGTCCTAGACAGATTGGCTTCAGAGCATGGTTCCTATCAAGCACTTTTCAGCAAGAGGGCCATGAAGTACCGATCAATGGGTTTGAATACAATGGATTTAAGCGAAGATGATTATAAGCGCTACATGCTCGAAGAATATACTTTTCTTAAGAGGCCTATCTTCATTTTTGATGCAATATCATTTGTCGGTAATTCCAAGAAAACTGTAGATGCTGTGGAGCAATACATGAATCAATGATAGACCGGCAAAATATTGAATCCGAATTTCAAAATCTGCAGGACAGGATATGCAAGGGCCTTGAAAACCTAGATGGACTAGGGCGTTTCAGGCAAGACTTATGGCACCGAGAAAAAGGAGGTGGCGGCCGTACCCGAATAATACAGAGTCAACATATCGAAAAGGGAGGCGTAAATTTTTCAGCTGTTATGGGCGATATGCCTGAGCGAATATCAAAAGCTTTGGGCTTGGGACCAAATCGTTTTTTTGCTACGGGTGTTTCCATAGTTTTACATGCGCGAAATCCCCATGTTCCCATTATACACATGAATGTCCGATACTTTGAGACCTCTGAAGGGCCCTGGTGGTTTGGCGGCGGCATTGATATGACACCACACTATATAATTGATAAAGATGCAGCTCAGTTTCACAGGAGCTTAAAGGAAACCTGTGATAAATATGATCACGCATGGTATCCGGAATTCAAAAAATGGGCAGATGATTATTTTTATCTGAAGCACAGGAACGAAACCCGTGGTATTGGAGGTATCTTTTTCGATCGTATGGATTCTAAAAGAGCCAGCAAAGATCGATTGTTTGATTTTGTCATCGATGTTGGAGATTCGTTTTTAGACTGTTATTCTGAGGTGTTCAATAAATATTCCGATAAAGCATATACCGAGAGGGAGAAGGAATGGCAGCTCCACAGAAGAGGGCGTTATGTAGAATTTAATCTTGTTTGGGATAAAGGCACTCGATTTGGTCTGGATACAGGGGGTAATATAGAATCCATACTGATGTCCTTGCCTCCGGAATGCCGATGGACTTATAGCTACGATTACAACAAGATAGAACTGGATACCATAAATAAACTTAAGAAAGATATTGACTGGCTCAGTCGCACAGCAGAGTAATCGTGGAGCTGATTACTTTCCCGCTGCGATTCCCATTGTCGTCAATCATTTCAATTTCAAAACTCAATTCGTTGCTTTTGAAGTCTGGAGGATTAAGACAAGGAGGAGTGCCGTCAGGGAATATGCAGCAGGTTGTAAAAACCTTCATCGTGATTTCACCTTCTATACCGCTTTGAATGCCAGAAACAGGGATGTCAGGAATTTTAAAGCGGTCAAAGACGGTTCCAGTCCTTGAATCCGTCAGGACTATATTTTCACTTACCCCGTTTTTGCCGGTGCCAATATCGCCATCACCATCTCTGAAAGCAATCGTCAGAAATGTAGAGTCTGTATTCAGACTATTTTGTACCATTGTATCTTTGCTGAACGAAATGAATTCGATTTCCGGAGTATCACTGAATCCGGGATCTGTTGCACAGGATATGAAGCCCGCAAAGGCGAAGAGTACCAGGCTATTAAATTTCATTTTCAATAGAACTAAATTTGTGTCAGAACCGCTGATTGGTGAATATTAAATCTAAAATACTCGAATTTGTTGAAGGGAAAAATAAGATTTCCTTCAATGCACTTGCTCTTGACATTTTCAAGTATCAGGCAGAGCACAACAGTATTTACAGGGAGTTTCTACGCCTGTCCGGAAAATTGGATATTACTCCCCGAAGCTTTGAAGAAATCCCGTGTTTGCCTATAGGCCTATATAAAAAGTATGAAATAAAATCAGGCGATTGGTCTGATGGTCAGGTTTTCAAAAGCAGTGGAACAACGGAGATGTTTGAAAGGTCCATGCATCATGTCAAGGATATCGAATTTTACCACAAACTTTCTCATTCCATTTTCAAGAACTTTTACCAGGGAGATAATTATGAAATTTTAGGATTGCTTCCATCCTATATGGAGGCTGGACATTCTTCCCTGGTATCCATGGTGACTCACCTCATGTCAATATACAATAAAGATAAACAGGCTTTTTATATGTATGATTTTGAAGGTCTGCATAATGCTGTTAATCGATTGCTGGCTCAAAGCGATAAGACAGTTTTGATATTCGGTGTCAGTTTTGCCCTGCTTGATTTTGCAGAGAGCTTCAGAAACGATTCTAAGAGGTTGAAATTTATTTTCACTGGTGGAATGAAAGGCAGACGGCGGGAGCTTCCCTATGAAGAAATCAAGGATGAACTTCAAAGGGTTTTTCCATCGAGTAGTATCGACTCGGAATATGGTATGACAGAGATGTTTTCCCAGGCTTATACGGTAGAAGGGTACAGCGGTTTGTACCTTCCGGGTAAAAGCCTGAGACTGATTCCCAAAGAGATAAATGACCCTTTCAAAAATGCCAGGTATGGAAAGACGGCACAGTTAGCTTTTGTTGACCTTGGCAATGTAGATACGCTTTCTTTTGTCATGACGGACGACTTATGTACCTGTTATGCGGATGGTTCATTCGACCTTCATGGTAGGCTGAAGGACTCGGATCTGAGAGGTTGCAATATGCTTTATCAGAGCTGAGCCTCTGTAATACCTTCAAAGAGCCACTTGGCCAGAGCTTCCCGGTTGCTTGGTATGACGATCCTTTTATGGTCAAAGCTATTGCGGATGTTGGCCAATTCAACAAAGACAGATGTAGGCAGAGTGTAATTCAGCATGTACAGGTTTCTTGTGCTGACAAAGCCATGGTAGCCTCTGTTTTTTTGAAAGTGATTATACTTCTCCTTAAAGGTGGATTGCAGCGACTGCGCCAGTTTTTTACTGGATTTACTTGTTTTGTGGTGATAGAAGTACACGTCCTGTCTATGGCCTTTGTTATTGGAATCGATATGGATCATAACTGCTACCTGGTCGGTATATCCTTTTTTCTTATAGGACATGTACAATTCGTTGATAGCTTCAGCTCTTTGCCTCAACCTCAACTTCTGGTTACGCGGTATTTTGGTGCCCAAGCATTTTTCATCGTAATCGCAATCTAGGATCTCATCGTCTCTGATGCCATCGTTTTCATCCTGGATGATAATATGTACGATAGCATCCCGTGCGATAAGATATCGTGCTAACCTAAGGATAACATCGTAGGCATATTCGTCTTCGCAAAGCGTGTTAGAACATTCTCCGCACATAGCTCCAGGGTCAGGGCCACCGTGTCCGGCAACGAGGTAATACACTTTATCACTTAGGTCGTCGGACACGATTTCAACCATTTTGTGGTCATCCCCGAATATCTCAACTTGCTTGTATGTTCCTTTTTTTATGGATTCTTTTGGTTTCTCGCTGATTGCCTGAACTTCTGCACCGCTTTCACTTTTTACACATTCCAACTCATGGTGTGGCACCCACAGGATATTGCTATCCTCATACTTTGTTCTTCTGAGGCTTTTATCGAGAATCTTATCGTTGTAATCTTTAATCCTGACGGCCTGGTCCCAGTCATTGATACCTATTGTTGTTCGAATGCTCGTACCATTGTACTCATAAATTTTAATAGGCAATATATACTCCTTGCCAGCTATGAGAACATCATTCATCCTGAGTTCATTCAGTTCCAGAAACTTGGTTTTATTGCATTGGTAATCGATAAGCTGGTACCTTCTGAGTAGAGAATAAATGCCGTCACCGGGTTCTGCTTTTACAGAATGATAATAAGGTTCAAAAGCACCCAGAACAAGGGTATTTAAAAGCCATATAATTACTAGTCCATATTTCATAAGAACCGATTTTGGGTTTTCCTGTTTAATTCCCTGATACAAACATAATAATTAATGTATATAATTCAAAATGTGCCGTTTATACATTAATTAAAAATCTAATGTGTTTTCAGGAGCAGTTATAATGGGGGATTGATTGTAAATTAAACGGGAATATGACCATTCTATTTTGTTTTTCAGCTTTCGGGCATTTTGGAATTCGTAATTTTGAACCCAGGCATGATCAAAAATATTTATTACATCATTTCCAAGGAGTTATTAATTGAACGCAGGGACGCGTCTGTGTTTCTGAGTTCTTTGCTCTACTTGATTGCCATTAGCTTTGTTGTTTTCAAAATATTCAGCAGTCTTGAGGGGCCTGTAAAGATGGGGCTCTTTTGGGTGATCTTCCTTTTCACATGTATCAAAATTGTGGGCGGTGTATTCAGTTATCAATCCAGAAAAAGAAAGTTAAATATTTACCAGCTCTATGATCCGGTCGATTTATTTCTGGCAAAATTTGCGTTCAGCTACTTAAAGTTGATCATTGCTGGCCTCGTCTTGATTTTGTTGCAAATGCTTTTCAGTGGGTCAGCACTGGTGAATGCTTTTTTGTTTGGAAAGACTTTCCTATTGTGTGCCCTCGGTCTATCGTTAATCCTGAGTCTTGTTTCAGCTATAGCTTCATACAGTGACAGGCAAACGGGACTGGTGGCCATACTTTCTCTGCCGCTTGTCATTCCAATCCTGTTATTGGGCATGAGGTTGAGCCTGATTTCTGAAGGTTTTTTCCAGGATCCGGATTCGTCGCAGTATCTTTTGATCTTGTCGGGTATCGACTTGCTGCTCTTGAGTTTATCAATCATATTTATACCCTTAATCTGGAAATCATGAATCAGTTATTGAAAATCGAATGGTGGAAATGGATGGCGATTTTATTGATGCTGTATGTTTTGGTGGCTGGCTTTCTGATTCCGCTCAAGCCGGGTATTATTGAAGTCTTCAATTCAGATGCCAGGGTAGCTGAACCATTTACTACGGAAGTGAGAACCTACAATACGCGTCTCGGGCAAGCTGATGATATACGGGCATGGCTTTGGTTGCCAGGAGATAGGTTGATAATGTCAAAATCCGTTTCTGTGATCAATGATACCTATCTGAAAGCTGAATTTGATACCCTGGGTAATGGCATTGATGTTCAGAGTAGGAATGGCCTTATGGCTTCTTTAATGATAGATAATAGTCTTGAAGGACATTATTTTTTCAGGAACGCCATCAATATAAAATCAGCTGAGATGGCTTATATGCGACCACAGGTTTTTTATGGTCTAGATGAAATCAAGACGCGTAAACAACTTGCTTTTCCATTCCAGCATATCCTCTATGAAACAAGCCGGAATACTTATTTTCATGTGGCAATATGGATGGCAATGTTTGCTTTACTTATCCTTTCTTGCTACTATAGTATTCGTTACCTCATTTCCAAGAAATTTGAATTTGATATAAAAGCTTCTTCAGTTACAACGGCTGCTATCGTTTTCGGTATAGCCGGACTTTTGACGGGATCGATGTGGGCTAAATACACCTGGGGAGCTTTCTGGACTAATGATATCAAACTCAATATGACAGCAATAGCTCTCCTGGTATACCTGGCTTACTGGATTTTAAGATCATCGGTTTCAGATCCGGACACACGGGCAAGGCTCTCTTCGGTCTTCAATTTATTTGCCTTTGCCATGCTCATGGTACTCGTCATGGTTATACCGCGATTGACAGATAGCCTCCATCCTGGTAATGGCGGAAATCCTGCCTTCAGCAGCTACGATATGGATAACACCATGCGTATGGTTTTCTATCCAGCTATCGTTGCCTATTTTCTTATAGGATTGTGGATGGCTCAATTGCGGTCCAGACTCGAGCTTATCTCAAGGGATTGATTGCACATTTGTCCGGTCCTTAAAAGTTCTTAAATATGGTGTATTTAAATCGATCAAAGTCGCACGGATCTAAGTTTACTGTGTGTAGATTTTTTTTACGACAGAATGAAATAGAACAGCAAAAATGATTGGCTAATATTTAAATTTTAGCGAGATTCGTCCCCTAATATGAAATCAAATTTTATTTACGTTTTTTTAATTGCCCTATTCTTCTCGGAGGCACTTTCAGCACAGGCTCTAACCGATGACTTTTTCAGGAATACAGGTAAAATAAATACCGTTCTTGCAGTAGTTTTAATCCTCTTTACTGTTCTGATTGTATTCCTTATTAGAATGGATCTGAGGTTGAAAAAACTTGAAAAACATCAAAAAGATGAGTAACAAGCAAGCCAGTTTCTACCAAAGCGTAGGAAGAAGTTTTGACAAAGCTGCTGCTCTGACCAAGCATCCTAAAGGTCTGTTGGATCAGATCAAAGTGTGCAACTCCGTTTACCAAATGAATTTTCCCGTAAAGATTGGAAATTCTTACCAGGTGATAGAGGCATACAGGGTTCAGCACAGCCATCACCGCCAACCAACCAAGGGAGGTATTCGTTTCAGTCACCTAGTTAACCAGGAAGAAGTTATGGCACTGGCCAGTCTTATGACCTACAAATGCGCCTTGGTTGATGTTCCTTTTGGAGGTGCCAAGGGTGGTGTTAAAGTAAGTCCCAGAAAATATACTTCGGAGCAACTTGAAAGAATCACAAGGCGTTACACTGTTGAGTTGATCCGAAAGGGTTTTATAGGTCCTGGTCTTGATGTTCCGGCTCCTGATTATGGCACAGGCGCTCGCGAAATGGCATGGATAGTAGATACCTATCAGCAGATGAAAAACGGAGAGTTGGATTCGATTGCCTGTGTCACGGGTAAGCCCGTAGCTCAGAATGGTATTCGAGGAAGGACCGAAGCCACAGGTAGGGGCGTGTTCTATGGTCTGCGTGAGATGCTCAGCTATGATGATGATTGCAAAAGAATGGGAGTAGAACCAGGCATAGAAGGGAAGACTATGGTTATCCAGGGGCTTGGTAATGTCGGTTATTACACTGGAACTATTTCAATAAAAGAAGGCGCCGTTAAGGTCATTGGTGTCTCTGAAATCGAAGGAACGATTGTAAAAGAAGATGGCATAGATCTCGTTAAATTATTCAAGTTCCGAAAGGACACGGGCAGCATTCTTGGTTTTCCGGGAAGTAAGACTTTGAAGGTGAGAGAAGACTGGGTAGGTATTGAATGTGATATATTGGTGCCGGCTGCGCTTGAAAGTCAAATCCATAAAGGCAATGCCAAGCAGGTGAAAGCCAGGATTATTGCAGAGGCAGCTAACGGTCCTGTGACAGCTGATGCTGAAGCTATATTGCTTAAGAAAGGTGTTACAATCATTCCAGATATGTATCTCAATGCAGGAGGTGTAACGGTGTCTTATTTTGAATGGCTTAAAAATTTATCTCACGTTCGCTATGGACGTATCCAGAAGAGGTTTGATCAAAACGCTTTTTCAAATATTGTCGGTCTTGTAGAGAAGTTCACAGGCAAGACAGTAGGAGCGAAAGAAAGGGATTTTCTGACGCGCGGTGCTGATGAAGTTGACCTGGTTCGATCCGGACTTGAGGAAACCATGATTACAGCTTATGCTCAAATCAGGGAGACATTTAGAAGAAAGAAAAAGGTTGAAGATCTCAGAGCGGCTGCTTTTATAACAGCAATCGATAAGGTCGCTTCAGATTATATGACCTTGGGTGTATTCCCTTAATTTTTGAAATCATCAAATATTTCTGGATCTTTTTGCGTTTAGCTACATAATAGAGAGTTTTTTCATAGTTGGTTTCTAGGCCGAGGGCATAAGTCTTCGGCTTTTTTTATTTGATATTTAGAATAAAAAAATGAATAATTCAAAATACCATATTAAATTCTTCGTAAAGCATTAGAATTAAAGAATTTTATTTTATTATTGCTGTTCCAAAAAATCAATGAACATATGGCAGAAAAGCTCGATAAAATAGATTTGTCGATCCTGAGGATACTTCAGGAAAACAGCAAGATTACCAATCTCGAATTATCAAAGAAAATAGGATTGTCCCCGGCACCAACTCTTGAAAGAGTTAAAAAACTGGAGGCTACCAATATTATTGAAAGTTATCATGCCAAAGTGAATGCAGAGAAAATAGGCTTGAATGTCCGAACTTTCGTTCTCGTATCTTTAGCATGGAACCGGGAGAATGCCCTGGATAACTTTCTCGACAAGATCAACAAGATCGATGAGATAACGGAAGGATATGTGGTAACGGGTGATGGAGATTTTCTCTTAAAAGTTATCACTAAGGATATACCCAGTTTTGAGCAATTGCTCTTCAAAAAGCTGTCTCAGATTGAGGAGGTTGAGCGCCTTAAGACATTTATGACCTTATCAAAAATTAAAAAGACCAAACTTCTTCCTTACGACTACGAGTAAAGATGAATTATAACCTCCAAAAGTGGCTGTTTCTTTGAGGAGAAACGGCCATTTTTATTTTAAACCATTTGAAAATGCAGAATGCACTACTTTGGAAACTGAGGTATCCCTCAGGCATAGAATCTTACCTGTTTGGGACCATGCATGTACGTGACAGGGTAGCCTTTGCCTATGCTCAAAACGCATTGGAGTACATGGAGAAGTGCAGTCATTATTATGCTGAAATTGACCTCAGGAAGGCAGCCATTCAGATAAGTATGAACGATTATATGCTTCCTGGAGAACTCTGCTGGAACCATCTTTTGCCTCAAAGGGTGTATGGCAGAATGCTTAAACATTCCATGCAGGTTTTGAACTTCAATCTGGAAGAATGGGTTCGTTTTTTTCCCTTGGTAGTCAGCAACAAAATGGCTGAATGGATAATGGCCGAAGACGAAGAGCTCGCTCTTGATGCCTTTCTGTTTTTTCAGGCATTTAAAAAACGAAAACGACTTGGAGGCGTTGAGGACGTCAGTTTTCAATTAAAGCTGATGCAATCCATAAATATCAATGAACAACTCAGAATTTTGAAAAAGCAATGTCGCAAGCTCTCTGCCTTTAGGGCCTTTGTTGAAGAGCTGAAGATAGATTACAAGAACCAGGACATTCATAATCTGTTTAGTAAAACACGAAAGAGCCTTGGGGCTATGAAGTCTATAATGCTTAAAGAACGAAATACTAAGATGGCGCATACAATTGCCGGACATTCGGATAATGCCGGTTTCTATGCCATTGGAGCAGCCCATCTGGCAGGTCGCTACGGAGTATTGAGATATTTGAAGAAAAAATCGATTAAATTGGAACCCTTGAGTATATAAATAAATCACATGGAAGAGAAAAAATCAGTAATCAGTATTGAGGTGAGTCTCGATGAGCAGAATATTCCCAACAAGATCAACTGGACGGCAGCATCTCCTGAAGGCCCTGTAACACGTGAAAGCAAGGCCATGTTACTGTCTTTCTTTGACAAGGAAAACCTGGAGACGTATAAGATTGATCTGTGGACAACAGAAATGCAGATCGCCGAGATGGACCGTCTTATGTTTCACACCCTTAAAGCGCTTTCAGAAGCGTATTATAAGTCAACCAATAATGAAGAGTTATCCAATCATATGCGCAGCTTTGTCCAGCATTTTGGTGAGTTTACTGGCATTATTCCCAAGGAGGACAATGCCGATTAAATAATACATACTAATATTTTTAATATAAAAATCATACAAAATACAAGCGAATATTTATCGTAAGTAAATGATATACAATCAATTGTATCAATTGACTTAATTTTAAAAATATAATTTATATATTAACTTTTTTTAATATATATAATTTTCCTACATTTGGGTAAATCAATTCACAAATATGCAGGGCGAAGTCACCACGCGATTTATCCGGTGCGTAAACCATCTAAAGGAAAATCATCATTTTCCTTCCTTAAGACAGTTTTCTATGACGATAGGGGTGCATCCCCAATGCATGAGTGATGTCATGAGAGCCAAGCGGGAAGTCAATAGCGACATCATACACAAAACTATTTTACACTACAAGATAAATCCGGTATATCTCTACACCGGAGAGGGTAGTATGCTTATAGAAGATGGACCCGCTGATAGCTCAAGCCCAATCATAACTATTGTTACTGATGAAGGAGGCGATGAGAGAATTGTTCACGTTCCTGTATCCGCCCAAGCTGGTTATGGAGAACATCTTAATGATCGTGTCTACATTGGTGATCTGCCTCATTTTACCTTACCTGACAAGCGATACAAGACAGGAACTCATAGATGTTTTGACCTCGCCGGTGACAGTATGGAGCCCACGCTTTTCAGTGGCGAACAACTGGTGTGCAACTTTATTGAGCCGGACAATTGGTTTGGTGGTATTCGCAATGACTATGTGTATGTCGTCGTTAGTCACGACAGTGTTCTTGTAAAAAGGGTAGTCAACAATCTTAAAAAGAATGGAACACTGATATTAAAATCGGACAACACATTCTATACCCCATACGAAATAGAACTCAAGGATATCCTGGAGGTTTGGATGGTCAATGTGAAAATTTCGCCGTTTATGCCTTCTCCAAGTAATATCCGCAATAGTTTTCAGACAGAAGTCGATCTATTGAAGACGACCATATCTGATCAAACCAAACTCATCCAGAGCTTAAATGCTACTGTTGAGAAACTATTGAGGCAAAACAGGAGTTCCATGATAAGGTAACAATGAAACAAATAACAGCCATTACGATCTATAAAAGCTTTGAAGGCGGCTTCTGGGGTCTAGAAGCTGAAGAGAAGTACCTTCCTGAAAACTTCCCTGAACAATTGAAAACAGAAGGCATCAAAGTAGATTGTGTCATTGCTTTGCTGAAAGATGTTGACACAATTTTTAACTGGGGTCAACCCTGCCGTATAATTAGTTTTAAGACACCGCAAGTTATTTAAAATGAACACTTCAATTATTACAGGCCACATCATAGAAATCAATCATTTGGATCTTGGCCCATATACAATTGAGTCCTTTGATCTCTCAAGGTCAGAATGCATTAATGTAATAGCGTCAGATCGTGAGTTTAAGGAATTCATCCTGGCTGCCTTACTTCTAAAAACTACGGATCTGGCTGGTCTTGATTATTTTGAAGAATCTGTCAGGATTCTTAAATCGAAGGAGAAGCAGGCCCTACGCAGGAGGTTTTCCTTTTGGCCACGGCAGCAAGAGGAACTTATGGGTGATAATTTCATCAAGCTCAAGAAAAATATGCTTGGCAAAGAGATGTCCGAAGCAAGGCAAACCGCCAAACTGTTTTTGGATCACCTGATGATAGGAGATAAGCTGAGCCATAAATACAAACGCCTGTGCTATTCGCTTCTCATGAATGCGCCTGAGCTGCTGATTATTGATGAAGGATTTGATCTCTTGCCCGAAGCGACGACGAGAGCCTTACTCAGGGTATTTAACCGTTATGCCGAGAAATCAGGTATGGCCATCATCAATTTTACACGTTCTGAATCTTTGCTTAAGCTTTTATCAGGACGGCAATTCGTTATGAGGGATAAAAAGCTAGTCGAGATTATGCTCGATTAGTGATAAGGCCGACTCAACATCACTGACAGGAAGTTTGCAGGTTTTATTCTGACAGACGTATATCATCGTCAGGTCATCCTGTAACTTTCCTCTTAGTAATTCCAGGTTTTCTTCGCGGCTTGTTCCCAGGTAGATAGAATTACCAGTATAATTACGCTGTAGTTTATGAGCCATCTCAACGGCATTTTCACCGGCAACAGCAATCTCGAAAGGCGCAACTATATGATCCAGAAGCAGCTGAAACCAGTTGCTGTAAAAGCTCAGGTATCTGCTGCTGTTCATCCTGGGCACCATATTGTTGAGCATCTGCTTTGCCAAATCCTTGTACTCTTGATCGTATAACAAATTCCCTAGGAGGAAAAGACTTCTGGCCATGGAGGAGTTGCTTGATGGAATGACATTGTCTTCATATTCTTGCTTGTTGGCAATCAGTGGCGGGTCGAGTTTTGATGTATAATCAAACATTCTTAGCTCATCATTGTAAAAATGTTCTATCGCATAGTCTGCCAGCAGTTTTGATCGCTGGATCCATTCATAATCGAAGCTTGACTGATAGAGGTCCAAAAAGGCTGTTATTGTAAAGGCATAATCATCCAGGAAAGCATTAATACTTGACTTTCCATCCTTAAAGTTTCTATTTAATCTACCCGCTACATCCATTTGATTTTCAATTATAAAACTTGCACTGGATATAGCTCGTTCTAAGTATTTTAAATTCCCTGTAGCGTTATAGGCTTTTACATATCCGCTAATCATCAAGGCATTCCAGCTCGTGAGCGCTTTATCATCCAGACCTGGTCTGGTTTTTTTACTGCGGGCATCCATCATGATTGATTTAGCTGAATCAATCAGGTTCTGAAATTCGGTCTCCTTGATACCCAATTCCTGTGCAATATGGTGAGCAGAGGATTTAATATTGAGAATGTTCTTTTCTTCCCAATTGCCTTCAGTACTTACATTATAGTATAGTTTGAAGGCCGCATTCATTTTTTCATTGCTAAGTAAGGCATCGACTTCCTCCTCAGTCCAGACATAAAATTTACCTTCTTCACCTTCACTGTCTGCATCCAGGGAAGAATAAAAGGCTGTATTGTCATCGCTTAATTCCCGTTCAATAAATGCCAGTGTTTCCTCGACAATTCTCTTGTACTCTGGATTTCCAGTGAGTTGGTATGCCTGGGCATAGACACTTACCAATTGAGCATTGTCATAGAGCATTTTTTCAAAATGTGGCACCAGCCATTTTTCATCAACAGAATAGCGGGCAAACCCGCCTCCCAATTGATCATAGATGCCCCCGTAGGCCATATTATCAAGAGCTTTTTTAATCACATTGAGGGCAGCTGTATCTCTCGTCAGCCAGTAATATTTCATTAAAAACTCGTAGCAGTTAGGCATCGGAAACTTTGGAGAGCCTGTACGTCCCCCATATTCCGGGTCATAGGTGTACAGAAAAGCTGAAATTTGTTCTTTCAGATCACCAAACTGTATATCAAAGTCATTTTCGTTCACTTCGATGACAGTAGCGCTGGTAATGCCTTCTGTAATGTTTTCTGCCGTTTCTGTAAGTCTTGTTGGATTTTCTTCCTTTATCTTGATGATTTGATTGAGGATATTCAACCATTGGTCCTTAGGGTAATAGGTGCCAGCAAATACGGGTTTGCCGTCAGGCATGGCAATGGCATTAAGAGGCCAGCCGCCATTGCCTGTTAGTAGTTGTGCGGCGGTCATATAGACATCATCGACATCTGGCCGTTCTTCACGGTCTACCTTGATCGATACGAAATGCTCATTCATAACGGCAGCCACAAGTGAGTCTTCAAATGATTCGTGCTCCATAACGTGACACCAATGGCAAGCCGCATAGCCAATACTGATAATCAGTAATTTATCTTCCTCCTGCGCTTTTTTCAAAGCTTTATCGCCCCAGGGATGCCAGTCGACTGGGTTGTAAGCATGCTGCAAAAGGTATGGCGATGATTCATTAATCAGTCTATTGGCTTTTTTGTCCTGTGAGCTCATAGGAGTTTGGCATTGTTGAAGAATAAGAATAGTGCAAAATAAAGTTAAGAGCCTGCTCATATCTGTAATTTAAAAACATTAACGAAGCGCAAATATAAACTTATGTGGAACGCAGCGCCTGCTTAATACTAAATAATGCCTTAATACTGGTGTGTGCTGATATTAGGATAAAATGTCATATATTAAGGCGTAAATTTTTGACATGAACTGGAGACGATTAAATGGCCAGCAGCTTGGTACTGAAATCAAAGAGGTTGTCAGACAGACTATCATTGACGAAACAGCCAGGGGTAACAGGCTGAAAGTATGTATCGGATCGGATTCCCTGGACAGATCAGGTGTTGTCGAGTTTGCTACAGTCATTGTGTTCTTAAGAGAGAAGAAAGGAGGTTTCATGTTTATCTCCAATGAGAAAATGCGCAAGAAAATGTCACTTAAAGAAAGGATGATTCAGGAAGTGGCTAAAGCGGTAGAAGTCGCCTATTCGCTTTGTGATCTTCTGGATGAATACAATGTAGAGTTAGAGGTGCACGCGGACATCAATACCGACCCCAGTTTTAAATCAAACGTTGCTCTTAAGGAGGCTATGGGATATATTGTTTCTATGGGCTTCGTTTTTAAAGCTAAACCGGAGGCATTTGCCAGCTCCAGCTGTGCTGACAAGGTTATTTGAAGGCTTTCACGGTTTGAGGATTCCCGGTTTGTTAAAGCTCAAGACTATTTGACTACGATTTACCAGACTTGGTCTACTTTATGCATGTTTTTGACTGAGATTTCACTTTATTTGCAAGAAAATATCTAAATCATGAGGATTATAATAACTCTAACTCTCTGCCTTGGTACTTTATTCGGCTTTGGGCAAATGAACAACATTGAATTTGTCGAATATGACCTTGACAATGGATTGCATGTCATACTGCATCAGGATGCTTCTACACCAATTGTGGCGGTGTCGGTTATGTATCATGTTGGGTCAAAAAATGAAAACCCTAACCGAACAGGATTTGCACATTTTTTTGAGCATCTATTGTTTGAAGGATCCGAAAATATCGGAAGAGGAGAATACGATACGTATATTGAAGAAGCGGGTGGAACACTGAATGCCAACACAACGCAGGACAGGACCTATTACTATGAGATTCTTCCAAGCAACCAGCTGGAGCTGGGATTGTGGCTGGAATCTGAAAGAATGCTTCATGCACGTGTTGAAAATGTAGGAATTGAAACCCAGCGAGAAGTCGTAAAAGAAGAACGTCGTCAGCGTGTTGATAATCAACCTTATGGCAGCATTATGGAAGAGACAATGAAGCGTGTGTTCACCAAGCATCCCTACAGATGGTCTGTCATTGGATCTATGGATCACCTGAATGCTGCAGAGGAAGACGATTACAAAAACTTCTACAGTGACTTCTATGTGCCGAATAATGCAGTGTTAAGTATAGCCGGTGATATCGATATTGACCAGGCTAAGGAGTGGATAAATAAATACTTTGGAGCTATTCCAAAAGGAAAAGGAGAAGTATACAGACCTATGGTTGATGAGCCGGAAAAAACAAGTGAGATCAGAGATACTGTATTTGACAACATTCAATTACCAGCAATTATACAGGCGTACAGCTTCCCGGCGCAAGGAACTGATGACTACTACGCCATGGAGATGGTTTCCACGCTTCTTTCCAGGGGAGGATCATCACGATTCAGGAAATCAATAGTGGAAGAACAGCAATTGGCGCTTCAGGTGGGATCTTTTCCAATGGGACTTGAGGATCATTCTGTCAGCCTTGCATTTGGCATTGGGAATATGGGGATCGATCCTAAGAAAGTAGAGGACGCCATGGATGCTGAAGTCAGAAAAGTACAGACTGAACTTATCAGTGACGAAGAATTCCAAAAGCTGAGAAATCAGGTTGAAAATGATTTTGTGAGTTCCAACTCAAGGGTAGCAGGTATCGCCGAGTCTCTTGCTAACTATCATATGTACTTTGGAGATGCCAATCTTATCAACACTGAGATAGACAGATATCTTGCGGTAACAAAAGAGGATATCATGGAGGCAGCTAAAAAATACCTTCAGCCAGATAGAAGAGTTGTTTTGTACTATTTGCCAAAACAAGAGGCTCAACCATAAATCACTAACCAGCTATAAAACTGAATAAAATGAATACTAATCATATAATAATCGCATTCGCTGCATTGCTTTTCGTACAGTGTACTCCGAAGAGTGCCACTGTGTTGGAAGATAAAACTGGAGCAGAACCCTCTTCCCAGGATCTGTCATGGAGGTCTGAAGCACCAGAAGCTGGTCCTGCCAGGAAAATCGAGATGGGTGACTTCAATGTTATGACTCTTGATAATGGATTGACAGTCATTGTCGTTGAGAACCATAAATTGCCTCGCGTCTCATACTCGCTGTCATTGAAAAATGATCCAATCCTGGAAGGAGATAAATCTGGCCTGGTTGGCTTTGCCGGAGATTTGTTTGGAAGAGGAACATCTAACAGAACAAAGGCAGAAATTGATGCATCCATGGATTTTGTCGGTGCAAGTTTCAGCACCGGGGGGACAGGCATGTTTGGAAGCTCATTGACGAAGCACCAGGATGCGGTGCTTGAAGTTATGACAGACGTACTGTATAATGCTTCATTTCCGCAGGAAGAGTTCGACAAAATTTTGACCCAGGCGCTTTCGGGAATAGAGACGATCAAAACAGACCCTAACAGCATGGCTGGTAATGTAGCCTCTGTCGTCAACTATGGATCTGATCATCCTTACGGGGAAGTTCAGACGGCCGAGAGCTATAACAACATTACGGTTGCAGATTGTAAGGCTTATATAGATCAATACTTTAAGGCCAATAATGCTTACTTGACAATTGTTGGTGATATTACTGTGGATGAGGCTAAAAGCCAGGCTGAGAAATACTTCGGAAAGTGGGAATCCGGCGAGATACCAAGTAGCAGCTATCCTTCACCGGAACGCCCTGTCCAGACTAGAGTTTGCATAGCCAATAAAGAAGGTGCTGTGCAATCAGTCATAAGAGTTACTTACCCAGTTGAAAACAAGCCGGGTAACCCTGATATTCTACCGTCAAGTGTGATGAATTCAATCCTCGGTGGAGGAATTTTTTCTGGTAGGCTGATGCAGAACCTAAGAGAAGATAAAGCCTTTACCTATGGTGCACGTTCATCCTTAAGTTCTGATCCACTGGTAGGAACTTTCAATGCCTTTGCATCTGTAAGAACCGAAGTTACAGATAGCTCTGTAGTTGAGTTTTTATATGAAATGGAGCGTATTGCTTCCGAGCCAGTAAGTGATTACGATCTTATGTTGTCAAAGAATTCACTGGCTGGTAGTTTTGCCAGGTCGCTTGAGTCTCCGCAGACCTTAGCCAACTTTGCCAGGAATATTCAGCGCTACAACTTGCCTGAAGATTATTACGAAACATATCTTGAAAGACTGGAAGCTGTGACGATTGAAGATATTCAGAGAGTTGCTAAGAAATATGTCACTCCGGACAGGGCAAATATTGTGATCGTTGGAAATAAAGATGAGATAGCGGAGAAGCTACTGGGTTTTGATGGCGATGGAGAGATTGAATACTACGATGCTTTCGGTAAAAAACTTGAAAATAATAATTTGGCTCTGCCTGATGACATGACGGCCGAAATTGTGATCAATGATTACCTGAATGCTTTAGGAGGTGAGGCTAAGTTGAAGGATATCAAAACCATGGAAGTTCATATGTCCATGGCATTGATGGGACAGGAGTTCAATATTGAGCAATTCTATTTGGGCAATAACAAGTATTATATGAAGATTGGCAATGGACAAATGATGCTTCAGGAAATGACATTTGATGGAACGAAATTGAAATCAGCAGGCATGCAGGGTTCAGAGGTGCTTACTGAAGGTCCTGGTTTTGAAGAGGCTAAGAGCAATGCACGTATGTTCTCTCAGATGTTTTACACAGCTGATGAAGACTATACGCTGGAACTGAAGTCTATTGAGGATGTTGATGGCGATCTGTGTTACAGAGTGGCGGTAACAGACCCTAGTGGTAAGCAGACTACGGAATATTATAGCATGAAAACAAACCTGTTGAAAAGAACGCTGCAAACCTCTCAAGGTCCTGGAGGACAGGAAATGACAATCATCAACAATTACGATGATTACAAAGATGTTAATGGAATATTGATTCCTCACAAGCAGACGACAGTAGGAGCTATGCCGGTTCCTATCGAGATGAATATGGTCGATATTAAAGTCAATGAATCCATTGATGAGTCGATTTTTGACATTGAATAATTAAAAGAAATGACTGATTAAAGAAAGAGGTTGGCCTTGCGGTGAACCTCTTTTTTATTTTTGCGTATTATGTGTGAAGATTAGATAATATTAAACAGACTAACTGATTTGGATAAATTAAACAGAAAGTTCGTGCTCAAGCAAAGGCCGTATGGTGAACCTGATGCTAATACATGGTCACTGGAAGAATCTGCCTTGCCATCCCTTCAATCGGGTCAATTTGTGATGGAAATACATTTTGTGTCACTGGATCCGGCTATGCGTGGCTGGATGGATAATCAAAGGTCTTATATCCCTCCTGTGCAGATAGGAGAAGTTATGCGAGCAGGTACTATTGGTAAGGTTTTCAAGTCTGAGAATAATAAATTCAAGGTTGGTGACTGGATTGTCGGCTGGCATGGAGTGCAGGAGTTAGCCATTTCGGATGGCAAAAACGATTTCAACCTGGGCCCGCAATTGGCTGTTGCTCCGGAGAAATTTTTAAGTGTGCTCGGAATGCCCGGTTTTACAGCGTATTTTGGTTTGTTCGAAGTAGGAGAACCCAAAAAAGACGAGACTATTGTCGTTTCTGCAGCTGCCGGTGCAGTTGGTTCAGTTGTTGGTCAACTTGCTAAATTAAAAGGATTGAAAGTTGTGGGAATTGCAGGAGGCAAGGAAAAATGTGATTATGTTGTCAATGAACTAGGTTTTGATGCCTGTGTAGATTACAAGTCTATGTCCTTCCCCAAGGAAATGCTTGATGCAACAAGCGAGGGTGTTGATATCTTCTTTGATAATGTAGGAGGGGATATTCTTGATTTCATGCTGACACGCATCAACCGTAATGCCCGTGTAGTAATATGTGGCGCTATATCTCAGTACAATAATGAAGGAGCAGTTGAAGGCCCTTCCAATTACCTCTCACTATTGGTTAACCGGGCGCGTATGGAGGGTTTTGTAATACTAGACTATGTAGATAAATATCCACAGGCCTCTATGGAGCTGGCAAGCTGGCTTAGCCAGGGGCAAATCAAATCCAGGGAGCACATCGAGAAAGGCATTGAGAATTTCCCGGAAACATTCAAACGCCTGTTCAGCGGTGATAAAAAGGGAAAACTGGTGCTCCAGATGATTCACGATTGATTTTGTCCATGAAGGCAAGATATATTTATCATCCACTCAAATTCATTCGCCCGGGAGGGACATCGCGAGGCGTACTCACAGAAAAAGACAGTTGGTATATCATTCTTGAGGACAAGCACAGGCAGGGTATAGGTGAAGCTTCACTGATTGAAGGATTGAACCCTGAATCCAGAGTGGAATCCCAAGCTGCTATTGAGGAAATCTGTCAAAGAATCAATGCAGGAGAAGGCCCAAAGCCTGGAGAATACATGGGGTTTCCGGCAGCGCGGACCGGATTGGAGTCTGCACTTCTTGATATGGCTACGACAGAACAGCTTCAGTATTTTGACGCACCATTCACAAAGGGTAAAGCCATTCCTATTAATGGCCTTGTCTGGATGGGATCAAAGGAATTTATGTATGAACAGATTGTAAACAAGATTGAGCAGGAATTCAAGTGTATAAAGCTGAAAGTTGCTGCCATCGATTTTCATGATGAACTTGAATTGATCCGTTATATACGAAAACACTTTTCAGCGGATGATATTCAGATTAGACTGGATGCTAATGGCGGATTTCATAATGATAAAGCACTGAGCATCCTTGAGAAGCTGTCTGAATATGATATTCACTCTATTGAACAACCAGTCAAGCAGGGTCAATGGGAGCTTATGGCAGAACTCTGTGATAAAAGTCCGCTGGCAATAGCACTGGATGAAGAGCTGATAGGTGTTGATGGGCCAGAAACCAAGCGACAGCTGCTTGAAGCTATAAGTCCAGCCTACATCATCCTTAAGCCTAGTCTGTTGGGTGGCTTTAAGGCAAGTGAGGAATGGATACAGCTGGCAGAAGAACAAAGCATTGAATGGTGGGCAACTTCTGCGTTGGAAAGCAATATAGGGCTCTCAGCCATTGCGCAATGGGTGAGTACCAAGAACAGTAAAATGTTTCAGGGCCTGGGGACAGGTCTGCTGTTCAGCAATAATATCGATTCACCTCTATTTGTGGAAAAGGGCTTTCTGCATTATGGCGAGTCCGAATGGAAGCTGGATCTTTTCATGTAATTTGGTGTCATGCCTTTTAGGATTAACAATATAGCTGATCTTATCCCTTTCCAAGAGTATAAAATGCTTGCGGGTATCCTCGATGAGGCTTTGTATACCGATATCGCAAAAGTCCTTGATGACTGGTTTGATGAGGCATTGACAGAATTGGAGTTCTTCAGTTCAGGCTCCACAGGCCAATCCAAGTCAATCAGGCATTCTAAGGAGTCTATCCGGCAGGCTATCAGCTATAGTTCGAAACGTCTGAACTATGGTCGGGGTACAAGAAGCCTTTTGTCACTTCCTGTGAAATATGTGGCCGGCTCTATGATCCTGTTGAGAGCCGTAATTCTGGAAATGGAATTGTGTGTGGATGAGATATCCGGCAATCCACTCAATGGTATCAATTATAATATTGATTTTCTTGCACTTACTCCATTTCAATTTAACCAATGCTTTAATTTTAATTTTAACAAACTGAAAGAGGTCGGAACCATTCTTTTAGGTGGTGCGCCAGTTCCCGCTTCCTTGTATAGTAATTTTAAAGACTGGGGTGGAAAGATATACCAATCCTATGGAATGACGGAAACTCTAAGCCATGTTGCATTACGCAGGCTTGATGGGCCTGAGCCTGAGAAACTTTATACATCTATAGCAGATGATATTGTTTTTGAAGTGTATGATGAGGATTGTTTAGTAATAAAGGCACCTTACCTTCATACAGAGATCAGGACAAGAGATCATGTAAGGCTGGAGAATAAGCATCAGTTTGAATGGTTGGGACGGGTAGATTCCATCATAAATTCCGGTGGCCTCAAGATTAATCCCGAATATCTTGAGCACTTTTTTTCAGAAAGCATAACGAACAGGTTTTTTGTATTCCCTGTGCCGCATGAGCTTTTAGGCCAGAGACCTGCCATTCTCGTTGAGGCGGCATACTCGCAAAGCTTGTACAATCAATTAATTGAATTAAATTCACTTCTCGATAAAAAGTGGCGTATTGAGAAATTGTATTTGTTGCCAGAACTTGAATATACGGCTACAGGGAAGCTCCAGAGAGAGGCTTCTCTTAGGAAGCTTGATTTGTCCGACTTTATTCAACTTTAGCTAGTTTTTTGGGTTTAATATGGGCACATGAAAGATGAATTTGACCATGAAACGAATATTGCATACCTGGTCTTCAAGAGACCAGGTGATGCCACTCAGAATTATTATCAATGCCAGTATATCGAATCCCGGGATTTGTCTGATATTCATGATTGCGACTTCGTTTTCGCACCCTTTAGTACCCAGTCTGAAGCTATATTGTTTTTAAAGTTCGATAAGGAGCTGGAAAAGCATGAATTAGATTCCAGCCTTTTATGCTCTAAAATTCTGGAAGATATATCCAGAGCTGAATACGGCTTGCAATTTCAAAAACTTAAACGCAGAATCCTCAATGGGGATATATATAAGCTTGTGCTGTCCCGAATAAAAGCTTACAGGGCAAATAAGCTGTTGCCCCAGGATATTTTCAATCTGCTGTTGACTAATTATCCGGATGCATTCTCCTATATGCTATTGATCCCTGACCGTATGTGTTGGATAGGTGCAAGTCCCGAGCCTTTGCTTCAGGAGTCTGGAGGGGCATTCCTTAGTTCTGCTTTGGCAGGTACTCAAGCCTTGACACTGGAGCCAAAAGACGTCTTTTGGGGAGAAAAAGAGCGCGAAGAACATGCTTTTATCGAAACCTATCTTGAAGAGTCTTTTCGTCAGGCTAAGCTCACATATGAAAAGTCTGATTGCTACACAGTGGCAGCGGCAGAAGTATGTCATATTCGTTCTGATTTTTATCTGGATAAGGAAAACGATATTTCAGAATTGATTAAGATTCTGCATCCTGGGCCCGCTTTAAGTGGCTATCCCAAAGAACTTGCCGTTGAGATGATACCTGCCTTGGAAGCACATAAAAGGTCATATTATACCGGCTATTTTGGCTCATTATCAAAAAGTTTGGGATTGTGTTTGTATGCAAACCTGCGGTGTATGGCTCTCTACAAGGAAGGAGCTGAACTGTATCTTGGTGGTGGAATAACGAAAGATTCCGATGAGGAAAGTGAGTGGCAAGAGACTGAGTTGAAGTCAAGAACAATGGGCGCCGTCCTTGAAATGCTTTCAAATCAAAAAGTACAGTTATGATTCTATCCGATAAGAGAAGCATAGCTCGACTAGTAGATATCTGCCATCAGATGGGGGTAAAAGAACTGGTATTTTCTCCAGGATCACGCAATGCGCCTCTTGTCATTTCATTTGTTGAAAGTGGCTTATTCGAATGCTTGTGCATACCGGACGAGAGGACTGCAGCTTTTTTTGCTATGGGCATGGCCATACAGTCCGATAGGACAGTAGCCATTTGCTGTACTTCTGGATCTGCAGCTTTGAATTATGCGCCCGCACTGAGCGAAGCCTACTACCAGGGTGTGCCCTTACTTGTACTCACGGCAGATCGACCTGTGGAATGGATTGACCAGGGAGTAGGGCAGTCAATTAGACAAAATAATGTATATGCCAATTATATTAAAAAGAGCTTTGAGTTTATCCAGGAAGCCAGCAAGGAGGAAGATATAGCAGCAAATGATGAGATATCCATACAGGCTCTTCAAGCTTGCCAATCGGGTTTTAAAGGACCAGTTCATATAAATATTCCTCTTAAAGAACCATTATATGGCACAACGCTTTATAAAGAGACTGTAGAGCTTCCATTGGCGACAAACCATAATGCAGATGTTATTAAGCTTGATTTCGATCGATTGGGCGGACTCTGGCAAAAATGCAGCAGGAAAATTATTCTGTTCGGGATGTCTAAGCCAGATCCAGAATTACAAAAACTATTGCAATACTGGCACGGCAGTGATCAATTAGTAATCCTTACTGAAACCTCATCGAATTGTTATGTGAACGGAACTGTCCAAACCATAGATCGTCTTATAACTGGATTTGAACGTGATAGTAATAACTATAAGGCTGATCTTCTCATAAGTATAGGTTCGGCTGTTGTATCTAAAAAAATAAAAGCCCTTTTCCTCAATAATAAGCCCAACTACCATTGGCAGGTATCTGAGGATACACCAAAGGATACTTTCAGGGCTTTGACCGATTACATTCCAATGAAGGCATTAGACTTTCTAAGTGGCCTAAGCAATCTTGTTTCGCCCAACGAGAAGTTGTTTCAGGAAGTGTGGCTGGGTTATAATGATAAACTTAAACTCAATCACAATCAGTTTGTTGAAAACTGTTCTTGGTCGGATTTTAGCTTGTTTTCGCACTTGTTGAATGCTATACCTCAAGATGCTGTACTTCATATGGGGAATAGTACGGTGGTAAGATATATTCAATTATTTGATCCAAGAGAAGACCTTCAGTATTATGGCAACAGGGGTGTAAGCGGTATCGATGGATGTAGTTCTACCGCAATGGGCTTCTCCTACTTGTCGGAAAAGAAGAATGTCCTTATCACTGGTGATATAGCTTTCTACTATGATTCAAATGCGTTCTGGCACAAACACAGACCGCCATACCTGAGAATTATTCTTGTCAACAATGAAGGTGGAAGTATTTTTCGCATAATTCCAGGGCCTTCATCCACTGACCAGCTCGACACCTATTTTGAAGCACACCAGAAAATGAATGCAAGACATCTTTGTGCACATCATAGGATCAAGTATATGTTTGCAGCCGATGAATCTGAATTTCTGAGCTGTTTTAGTGCCTTCTTTGATGATGAACCAGGTATAAAACTTCTGGAAGTAAAAACGCCACGGCAACTCAATGACCGTGTCCTCGCGGACTATTTTGAGTATATTCAAAGTGCTTAATTTTATCTCAATATTGATTATCCTGGAAACAATCAATTTCCAGGATGCGCATTTATCTTCTACTTATCTTTCTAAGTCTGAATTCTATGAACCTGTATGTTTAGATATATAGGAATTCCCTCGAAAGCTCCACGTCTGCATATATTGACGGCATTGACAATGATGGAGATGGATTGACAGTGTGGTACAACACAGGACCTATGTATTATGTGTCGGTGTGTCTATTGTAATCGCTGATAGTATCATTAGCCTGCCTGGTGTATTCAGCTTTGACGAATATGATTAAAACGCTTGTTTTGAACGTCTGATCGTTCAGGTATCAGAAAGAATCGATTGTGATCAAAATGTATATTTTCAGAATCTTCATTTAACCCATCTGCCTAGGTCCTTATCGCTGTTCAAAAGATTTAAGCGGGCTATTACAATCTGAAATTTTGTACAATGATGTTTTCACTGGGATTCAGAGTATTGAAATCAACAGAATTGAAAGACATCGATTGTCTACTATACGTAATGCAGTTTAGGCCTTCTGACTGAATTTTGAAGATGGGATTAGGTATGTAATAACAGAAAGATTGTAATTCTAGCTTAAGGGCGACTTTTTCTCTGACCGGTAAAACTCCCTGAAACTGATCATTCTTTGCTCCTGCTCATCCCACAACTTATTCTGAATGCACTTCAGACTGTCTTTGAAAGTCAGGATATTGGCATATTTAGTCAGAATAGGATTTTCCTTCATGCACTTTTCCAGATTGTAATTCGGAATCCTGGCAGATAGATGGTGGATATGATGTATTCCAATGTTGCCTGTAAGCCATTGAAACATTCTTGGCAATTTGTAATAAGTGGCACCTCTGATTGCCGCGACAACAAAGTCCCAATTTTTGCGCCATTGGTTGTAAGCCGATTCGTGCTGATGCTGGATATAGAAAAACCAGAAAGCAATGATAGCAAACAGGAATATGGTAAACAGTTGAATGAAAAGGAATTTAGCCCAGCCCAGTAGAAAACCCATCAGAGCATATACTGCAAGAATGATAAGATTATTTCTTACCTGTGACCATTTTATGCGCTTGATCATTCCTTTAAAATTCATAAACGGAATGCGGTTTGAAAAAGTAAAATATACAATAGGAGAGATGACAAAAAGTACAAGGGGATTTCTGAAAATCCTGTACCTCAACCTATTAAACCAGTTTCTTTCTCTATACTCTTCAACGGTCAGGAAATTAATGTCTCCGATATCGCGCTCCTCGAGTTGTCCAGTGTGACCGTGGTGATGGTTATGCACCTTTGCCCAGTACTTGTAAGGTATTGAGCTAAAAAGTGAACATACAAAACCAATCATATTGTTCCAGCGCTTGGAACCTAAAAAGGATTGATGACCGCAATCATGTTGGATTATAAAAATCCTTACCAGAAAGAAAGAATTAATGAATGCTAATCCAATCGTCAACCAGATAGACCAATTGAGTGAAAAGTACATGAGCACCCACAATCCAATATAAGGTATGAATGAATTGCATATCTGGATAATTGCTTCCTTGGTTGACGGCTCCTGGTATTTCGCTATGATGCTTTTCCAATTAGCCAGTGCTGTACTTATCTCTTTGTCTAGGTCAAATTGCATGACTGCCTTTTTAATCGAGTAGTCAATTTATTAGAAAATATCAAATATATGATTTATCTGTTTTCTTCCTGTCGCTTAATAAAATAATAGGTGTCGTATTGAGAACGTACAGGTATTCCAACGTCCCGGCGATACTCATTGTTTTTCCTGAAATCAAGGTATCGTGCCTTTACGTTATCATTGGATTGTATGCGCATAATAACCTTGACAAGGTATTTTAATTTAGGATCCTTGATAGGGAACATAGTCTCTATCCTGTAATGCAGATTACGAACCATCCAGTCGGCCGAAGACATATATATTTCTTCCTGTCCGCCGTTATGGAATATGAATACACGCGCGTGTTCAAGGAACCGATCAAGAATACTGCTTGCTTCTATGTTTTCGCTGATGCCTTCAATACCGGGAACCAGCGAACAGATACCCCTTATGATCATCCTGATTTTGACGCCTACCTGACTGGCCCTGTACAACAGGTCGATCATTTCCTGGTCCTGTATGCTGTTCATTTTGAGGAAAATACGCGCCTCTTTCCCTTCTTCAGCCATCTTGATTTCCCTCTCAATCAGCTCTATCAACTTAGGTTTGAGATTGAAAGTTCCAACCCCTAGGTTTTCAAACTGTTTTTCCGGTCTTATTTTGTTCTCTACATAGGAGAATATAAGAAGTACTTCGCGGAGAAGCTGTTTGTTGGTTGTGAATAATCCAAAGTCGCAGTACAACTTTGCTGTAGTCTCATGAAAATTGCCGGTGCTCAGGTAAGCGTAGAATCGTTCCTTTGAATCTACTACACGCCGTATAAGAGCAATTTTAGAGTGTACCTTAAGGCCGGGCATGCTGTAAATAACATTCACACCGGATTCTTCAAGGGTTTCACCCCAACTCAGGTTGGCCTCTTCATCAAAACGTGCTTTAACTTCTATGAATGCTGTAACCTGTTTTCCATTCTTTACGGCCAGTTTTAAGGCCTCCATAATCCTTGAAACTTTGGCTACCCTGTATTGGAATAATTTGATGTGAGTAACTTTTTGGTCCTGGGCAGCATCTTCGAAAAAGCGGATGACCGACTCATAGCTGTGGAATGGGAAATATAATAGGTGGTCCCCAGCTTCGATGGCTTCAAAAAAATCCGGGCATTTCTCTAATGGCGTATATCCGATGGGGTCCATCGGAATATCCTTCAGGTGTTTCATTCCAAAGTCTGGGAAGGTGAAGAAATCAGAATTGTTATGGTATCTGCCTTCAGCAACAAGGTCTGATTCTTTCAGTTCGAAAACATCTTTTAAATAGTGTAAGAGCTCTGCGGGCATGTCTCTATCATAAATCAGTCGCGATGCGGGACCTACATTGCGCTTTTCTAGGCTGGTTTTGATTTTTAAAATGAGATTACCAGAAAACTCATCATCGATGTATAATTCAGCGTCACGGGTCAGCTTAATAGAATAGCTCCCTATGATATCAAATCCGGGGAAGATCTTGTCTATATTATCCCTTACAACATCATCTATGAGGATGAGGTCATGATTGTGTTTTTTGCTGGGAAGTATCAGAAATCGGCCTGCCTCCTCTGATGGTATCTTTATAATAGCGTAATAGGCGTTTTCATCCGAACTATCCTTGCTCCGCATATCCAGGGCCAGGTAAAGAGCGCCGTTCCTGAGGAAAGGCTTGATTTTTTCATCCATGAGTAGCATCGGCTGGATGTAAGGCAGCAATTTGTCGTCAAAGAAAGAATGACTAAATTGCTTTTGCTCTTTGCTCATCTTCTTTTGCTTGAGGATATTGATCCCTTCCTTATGTAAAGCCGGAATGACTTCTTCTTCAAAAATTCTTGAAAATTCCAACTGCTGGTCGTTGACGATCTGAAGCAATTGAGACAGGATAAGCTTTGAATCAAGGCCAAGCTTTTTTCGAGTCTTTTTGCCCAGGCGAACAAGGTTTTTATGGTTGGCTACCCGTACACGGAAGAATTCATCCAGATTTGAAGAATAGATAGCCAGAAATTTAATACGCTCCAGGAGGGGTACATTGGGATCTTTGGCCTCCTGCAATACGCGGTAGTTGAACGAAAGCCAGCTGATATCTCTATCGATGTATGGGAATGGTTCCTGCTTCATAAACGATGCCTAAAATATTAAAAAATGGCGCTTTAGATTCCTTTATCAGCTATAAAATAAATATCGCCCCAAAGCTCTGACAGCTATTCTATATTAAGCAAGCTAATATTGGTTACATTTGCGGCTAAAATTTCATCAATGCGAAAGAAAATAGCAGCTGGAAACTGGAAGATGAACCTTGGCAGAGATCAGGCAGTGGTCTTGACTCAAGACATAGCAGAAGGATCAATTCCCGAAGATGTGCATGTGATTTTGGGAACACCATTCATCTATCTGCATGAGCTGAATGCGATGCTCCAGGATGTAAAGGGGATAGAACTGGCTGCTCAAAACTGTCACCAGATGCCGTCCGGTGCCTATACCGGCGAAGTCAGCGCTTCCATGTTGAAGTCTATCGGCATTGAATATGTTATTCTGGGGCATTCTGAGCGCAGGATGTATTTCAATGAATCAGATGAGCTCCTAAGGGCAAAAGTAGATATAGCATTAAAAGAAGGTTTAAAGGTCATTTTCTGTTGTGGCGAGCCACTTGAAATACGAGAAGCAAATTCTCAGAACGGATATGTATCCCGGCAGTTGGTTAACAGTTTGTTCCATTTATCGGAAGCTGACTTTAGTAATATCGTGATCGCTTATGAGCCTATATGGGCTATTGGCACAGGTAAGACGGCCAGTGCTGAACAGGCACAGGAAATGCATGCATTCATACGTGCTTTGGTACAGGAAAAGTATAGCACTGAGACTGCCGTAGATCTCAGTATTCTTTATGGAGGTAGCGTCAAGCCAGCCAACGCCTCAGAACTTTTTGCAAACCCGGATGTCGACGGCGGCTTGGTAGGGGGTGCGTCACTGGACGCTCAAGGCTTTCTCAGTATTATCAACGCGTTTTGATATATCAAAATGGTTGAAAAGCTGATCTACCTTCTGGTAACGGTAATCAAAAATTTCTTTCAACCTGTTCTTTACATAAAGGGTATGAGCGATAGTCCCCAGAGGACCCAAAGGTAGAGCATATTCCAATTCATCATTCATTTTAACCGTATTAATGCCAAGCTCTTTGAATATGTGCTTATGTCTCCAGAATTTATATGGGCCTTCCAGTTGTTCGTCTACAAAATACTCCTTGTCTTTGACTTCACTGATCAGTGTTTTCCAATGTAAGGGTATGTTAAGAACAGGGGCTACCTTGTATTCAATCATCTGTCCTTCAAACATTTTAGGAACGGGCTTTTGGCTTGTTATTTCAAAGGCCATATTGCCGGGTGTGAGATTATCAAGGTTCTCTGGACTGGAAAAGAAATCCCAGACCTCTTCGAGACTAGCATGAATGATTTGCTCAGTGTGTAATTTATACTTTTTCATGCCGAATAAACATCCAAAGGGACGCTTGGTTTACATCAGAGCTCAATAAAATGATAAATTTTATTTACATCCTAACTGACAGAATATCAATTTATTATGATTTTTTTAAAATACAAGGGTAGGCGTAGGGGTGTTTTGTCGTTTTCTTATCTATAAGTCAAAGGGTGTTGTTAAAGATATTAAAAAACGGTTGGCTTAAAGAAGTCAACCGTTTTTTGATTATGTAGTATCTCTGTTCGGTAATTAGAACCAAATAAACTTAGATTTTTCACCACATTTTGCTTGTCCAACACCACCAATTCCCCAGTTCAATTCAAATACAATGCCTGCAAAGATAGGGTTAGTGCTGGACGCGTCACCGACGTAATTTATAGGCTGTCTGCTTGTTGGTTCAGCACCCTGGGCAGATACAATATCAGAGAAACCATACTCAAATCTGAGACCCAGGATTCCACTGAATCTGCCATCGTTCCCCAATACATATGTACCGAATCCTAATACAGCGGCCATAGGATTTTTTTCATAGAGGTCAGGATTTCTTATTTCCTTAGTTCCATTTTGAGGACCAACTTTTACATCACCAAGGAAAGATACTTTTGGTCCAACTTCGAAATATCCTTTCTTACGGGCATCTCTAAAAAGTAAATAAATATCAACAGAGTTGACTTCAACTTCGATGTCGTCACCACCTGATCCTGTCAGATCCTGGTATTTACCATTCATACTTCCTACCATTACATCCAATGAAATACCTGTATAGTTCCAGTTGATTCCCAGCTTACCACCTACTTTGCTTGAGTTAGCAATCGTAAGATCGTAGTTGGGGTCACTGTCAATAGCACTGTTGTAGAGCATGCTGGCTCCGTATTGAACCTTTGCTCCTGCATCCAGCCAAAAATCCATTTTTTGTGATTGTAGCTGCTGGATGAAGCACAATCCGATAATTAGGGTTAATACTTTCTTCATGTTTATTCGATTTGTTAATGTGTTATTCTTATTGGTTTTGGTGATACTCGAGCCATTCCTCATAACCTCCCGTCATATCGACCACATAAGGATACTCCAATTCACTGAATAATTTAGCGGCCAAAGCACTTCTGACACCGGCTTGACAATAAAGAATCAGCTTGTTATCCTGATTCAGACTATCGCGTATAATATCTGCATAGGTATATGAACGCACGTTCATCTCAAGAGCACCATCAATTTTGCCATTCGCAATTTCCTTGGGCGTTCTGCAATCTACAAAACGGTAACCTTGTTTTGATAATTCAATGGCTTCCTCAATGGACACTTTTGGAACTTCAGTTTTTTGAATAGGCGTCGTTCTTGATGCAGGTGACTCTGAAATATTTGCCGTATCATTGGCTCCTGTGGCTTTTGAATCCGAAGATCCTCCACATGCACTGAGCAGAGTGATTGCAAGAAATAATAGAGAGATATGATGCTTCATAATATTTTTTGTCACAATATTAATTAAAATTATCAGCCCGATGGATTAATTAATGTATGTAAGCAGTTGGCTGAATAGGGAGTGTAAATTACGTATTATATTTTATTCATATATGTATTGTATATCATATGTCTTTGCTTTATATTTAGAAAAGCAAAAAAACTTTAATAAATGTTAAAGTTTTAAAACAGACCAACCTTTTACACGTTTTAACTGTCTAAACAATAGCAAGTGAATTATAATTATTTTAACCCATGATCAAATTTTTTAAATCATTGATTTCTTTCTTCAAAAAATCTCCAAAGAAAATATCTTCCATTATAATGAGAAGGTACGATGATGAGTATGAAGGCTGGTTAGGAGTCTAACCAGCAGCTACCTAGTAGTCAATCCCCAAAGTGAAAAAAGAGGTCTCACTGAAAGTGTGAGGCCTTTTTTATTACAGATGTAATTTTGATTTTTTAGCAAGAAGTTGCTCTACAGATTCAACTCGATCTTCATCCGGCACGCAGCAATCAACAGGACAAACGGCCGCACACTGGGGTTCTTCGTGAAAGCCCTGACATTCGGTACATTTATCCGGAACGATGTAGTAATAATCTTCCTCTACGGGTGATTGCATTTCATCAGCATCCACTTCTTCTCCGGATTCAAGAACAAAACTGCCTTTGACATTGGTGCCATCAGAAACAGCCCACTCGATTCCCCCCTCATAAATAGCATTATTGGGACATTCTGGTTCGCATGCACCGCAGTTGATACACTCGTCAGTAATTATGATAGCCATGGAGTATTCTATTTATGTATTTTAAAACTGTATATCAATGACAATATGATGTAAATGATAACACCTATTGGCATAGACAGTTTATAGTTGATCATAGTTAACATTGCAAAAGTCAGGATACAAAAGAGAATAAACAAGTTGTAGTTTATATTTTTCCCCATTTGCTTGAATGAAAACATCTTGATCTTACTCAGATTGAGAAGCATGAGTATAATAGGAATACTTACATATATAGAAGGATGGTCAATAAGGGTTTGCATGACTGTACTGTCAAATTCGACGCCGATAAATAGACCAATGAGAAAGAAAGAGCTTGCCGGTGTGGGTAAGCCGGTGAAGTATTTAGTATCTGGCCTGATATTGAATATGGCCAATCGCAAGGCGCTGCCAATGAGGATGAAAAATGACGGGATATACATGGTCCAATGATCGTATGGACTTATAAATGTATATAGATAGGCTGGGGCTACGCCGAAGGATACAATATCAGCCAGAGAGTCGAGTTCTTTTCCAATCTCGGTCTGTACTTTGAGCAGTCGGGCAGCCAAGCCATCAATTACATCCAGGAACATGCCTGTTAATATAAGGATGCTGCTTAAGTGAAGGTCTGCCAACAGGATGGCAGCAAATCCGCAGCTCAGGTTGAGCAGTGTGAAGAATGAGGGGATTTTGGATTTAATATTCACGCTCTGCGTAAGTTTATCTGGTCTCTCTGCGTTACATGTACTTAATCATACATGTGCTGCTTCAATGTGTATTAAATTTAATAATACAGAGAGTTATAACAACAGCCACAAAATATAAAAAAATGAAATTGTCCTGCCGTTTACTATTGTTTTATCTTTTCGCTCTTAGTATTTTAAGTTCTTGTTCTAGGAATCCAGTCACGGGCAAAAAAGAACTTATGCTTATGTCCTAAAGCCAGGAAATTGCACTTGGTCAGCAATCGACCTTAAAGAGACAGGGCGTCCACGATGGGGATTTGGAAGAATTATCGATTATTAACGGGCTGCAACTGAGTGATAGTATTGAAGCCGGCGAATATCTCAATTTGTTTACAAGCAGGTATAGAAAACCTGATTGAATCAACTGAGCTGATCTGATTGCTGAAGTAATTCTGCGCTTATCATATAATGGGATGCGTGGTTTATAACTTCTCCATTTTTGAGAACAATAAGTTGAGGGGATTGGTGGTTCACCGACCAGACACGAGCTATGGTATTTGATATATCCCTGTATTTGATAAGATCAAGGAAATAGAATTCAATGCCTGCAGTATCCATACCTGCCAGTTCCCTGTTAAGTCCTTTAAGCACCATACTGCTTACTCCACATCTTGTGCTATGTTTGAATATAGCTATTGTAAGCTCGTTGGATCTCTCTTGCAAGAGTTCAAGTTGTTCCAATTGTGTTAAATCAATCCAGTCCATTTGAAAATTATTATACCGGAAACCATTGAAAGCTGAATTGGTTCAATAAAGCCATATCATAATTGATACGGCTTTTTGTTCTTAAAGTACTGCTGGCTTACCTGTATAAATCAGATTTTCTAAACCTCTTAGTAAGCAGGTATTAATACATTGCTCTGTATTTGATCCTGTTTGATAATCCAATTTGTTCAGTAGATCATTGATGCCTTCGTTAAGTTTTGGAGTATCTTTTAAACCGAGCTTTTTGAACTCTTTCTCATAGGTGTCCAAGCAATTTTGAAATTTGCCCATAATTTTCTATTAATTTTTTAAATATTTGACAGAAAAGTAAAACTTATATATCCTTTTTTTCTATTTGTAAATGAATATCTTCTTAAAGAGTCATGAAATTAAGTTCAGCTTGGGCATATATGCTAGTTATACGAATTTATGCTCCCTGTTACTGATGGTATTTTTTTCATCTTTTCTTCTTAATTCCTGCAGTTCCAAATCGGATATTGAATCCTGTGCCGGCTCGGAAAGGAATTATGAAAAGTATGCAATCTATAACACTGCAGCCGTTGCTACAGCACATCCTATTGCTACCAGGGTAGGAGTTGAAGTATTAAATAATGGCGGTAATGCCGTCGATGCGGCAATTGCCATCCAATTCGCCTTGGCAGTATGTTATCCGATTGCGGGTAATATAGGTGGTGGTGGGTTCATGATATTTAGGTCCAATGAAGGAGATGTTGACGCACTCGATTTTAGGGAAAGGGCACCTATGTCTTCTCATCGGGATATGTATCTGGATCAAGATGGAGAGCTTAAAAATGACAAGAGCAGAGAAGGGCATTTGGCTTGTGGTGTGCCAGGGAGCGTCGACGGGATGTGGCAGGCATTCAATAAGTACTCAAAGCAAAAGGACTGGAATGCCCTGTTAAAGCCGGCTATTGAATTGGCCCGTAATGGCTTTCCGATCACTGATCAACAGGCAGAAAATCTTAACAAGAATAGAAATAAGTTTGCTCGTGTCAACTACAGTCCTGTCTCTTTTATGAAAAAGAGTTTGTGGAAAGAAGGAGATATTCTCATCCAGAATGATCTTGCTAAAACATTGGAGAGCATTGCAAGACACGGCCGGGATGGATTCTATGATTCCTGGGTTTCTGATAGAATTCTGCATGAAATGAAAAAGGGGTCAGGAATAATAACCAGGGAAGACCTCGGGCAATATAAAGCCGTCTGGCGCGAGCCACTTACCACGCATTACAGGGGTTACCGCATGATAACTATGCCGCCGCCCAGCAGTGGAGGAGTAGCTCTGATTCAGTTACTGGAAATGGCAGAATATTTCAAGCTTTCATCGATGAGCCGATATTCGACAAGTAGGCTGCATTTAATGGCTGAATTATACAAGCGTATATTTGCAGACCGTTCTGAGTACCTGGGTGACCCGGACTTTTATGATGTGCCAGTAGATGATTTAATTTCTGAAGCGTACTTGAAAAGAAGGATTGCTGACTTTGATCCATTATGTGCTTCATCTGCCGGTGAGATAGATGCAGGCCTTTTTCATGAAAGTGATCAGACGACTCACTTTTCGGTAGTAGATAGTGAAGGAAATGCGGTTTCAATAACCACTACGATTAACACAGCTTATGGCTCAGGTGTAGTGGTCGAGGGAGCGGGATTTCTTTTGAATAATGAAATGGATGACTTCAGTGCAAAGACAGGCTTTCCCAATTACTTTGGCCTGGTAGGGGGCGAGGCAAATGCAATTCAGCCAGGTAAACGGATGTTAAGTTCTATGAGTCCAACCATAGTTGAAGATAATGAAAGCCTTTGCCTGGTCGTGGGTTCTCCGGGGGGCTCCAAGATAATTACCACTGTTTTCCAGGTGCTGATCGATCTCATTGACCACAATCAGGATCTGTATTCAGCAATAAAGGCATGCAGGGTGCATCACCAATGGAAGCCCGATTATTTTTATTACGAAGAGCAATGCCTCAACGCGAGTCTCATTGACAGTCTTGAGAATCTTGGGCATCAAACCAAAAGCAGAGAAGCATATGGAAGGGTAGACGCCATCAGAATCCTGTCAGATGGTCGGATTGAAGCTGCTGCAGATCCAAGAGGCGATGATACTGTGGGAGGTTATTAGCCTAAAGCGTTTTTAAATACTCAATGACTGCCTTCCTGTCTCCAACACTCAATGGATCACCAAATCGATGTCCCTGGTTTCCGTAGGCTTCGAGGTCCGTATTATAGCAATTGCAATCTTCAGGAGCCTCAAAGGCTTCGAATTGCCAGCCCAGTTTTTCAAAGTTATAATCCCTGCTGTCAAAGCTGCGTTTCCAGTAACGAGGTCTTTTTTCTGAATCCAACAATGAGGCAATATCAGGCACTGAACCATTATGCAGGTAAGGGGCACTCGCCCAGATGCCATCAAGCGGCGGCGCAACATATCCTGATTCAATAACCAATTGCCCTGGATTCTCACCCTGGACAAACCAGCTTTTATTGTACCAATTGATAAAGCTGATATAAAGGCTATCGGTATATGCCTTAGATAAGGCAGGGTCTGTTCCTATTATTTCAAGCTCAACAAGGTAATTAGGATATTCTCCATCCGGACCATATGTGCCGTGGCATCCAGAGCACTTCTTGTTGAAAATTGATTTGCCTATTACTGCAAGATCATAATCAATATCTTCAGGATACTTGGGTGGTTCCAGATCATTGATCCATGCCAGAACATCAGGAAAATGTTTGTCGATTTCTGCCGCTTGACTGGTGTCGCGCAAAGTCAAGATAGAAGATGCCATCAGAAATTTTGAGAAATCACCTCTTCCGATTGCTGTATAAAACATTGCATTCTTTTTCTTCAGCAGCCACCACGGAGGTACATCTGTGGGAATTGTTTTATCGGGTATTTCAAGCAATAGGCTGTCTGTCCATTCAAGGGTTTCAGGATGTCGATGGGCAATCAAAACGGCCGTTAGCTTGTCTGCTGGGTTCAAACCGCGGGATTGAGTGGTCAAATGCCCGTTCAATGCCTTCATGGATGCCATGAAAGGTTTGAAAGCCTCATATTGTTTGCTATCTGTACCGTATTTGTTTATAATCATCGTTTGCATAAACTGCCCAGCATATTGAGGATCAATGCGGTAGTCAAAACTATGATTGCCGAGACCTACAATAAATTCACCGTTTAGATAATCCGCATGGCAGTTGAGGCAATTAGGACTAATCATTTCAACACCATCTTGATCAACTGTAAAGTTGAATTGAGGAGGTATCTCTGAGGCTTCATCTTGCCGTTGTAGGAAATTATTACTGTCCTTCGGCGCAAATATTTTATAGAAATCCCAAGGAATTCCGGAAGAGACATAATTACCATTTACCAGATAGTCATAACCTTTTGCAGCATCCCCAGACCTCTGTACCGAGGCTTTTATATGTTTTTTACCAGGATTTTCTGAGATTGTGAACGAGATAAATAAAATCCACAGAATAGCGAGAATACCGTAAAGATTGGATTTTGTCATATTGGAAAAATATATATTGTATAAAATATGAGTATTTCAACGACAAAATGAAAAAAAACACGATTGGTTTAAACTAATCTGGTTTATTTTGGTCTAACATCTAAGTAAATAATCTCTATCCATGACAAAACCAATTTTCTTCTTTCTAGCGTCATTCTTTACATGCTCCCTATTTGCACAAAACAATGAAGGCTTCATCATTTATGAGGACAAGTACAATATTCACAAAAACTTGCCACCAGAAATGGAAGCTATGAAAGATAGGATTCCAGAATATAGGACCTCAAAGAAAATTCTCAGTTTTAAAGGACAGGAATCCCTGTATAAAGCCTATGTTGAAGAAAAGGTAGAAGTACAGGAGCTTAAACAAGGAAGGAGCTGGGGGCGTTGGAACAGACCTGATGTAAACGAATACTATTCAAATATGACGGATAAAGTGTTTATTGATCACCAGGAATTTTTCGGTAGAGAATTTTTGATTGAAGGTGAACGCGAAATACCAAAATGGAAAATTACTCCCGAACAAAAGCAAGTCGGGTCCTACCTATGCCAAAAAGCAATCCTCAATGATACAAGTACTGTAACCATTGCTTGGTTTACACCTATGATTCCAATTATGACTGGCCCAGATAATTACTTTGGTTTGCCTGGTGCAGTATTACATGTAGATGTAGATAGCGGAATGAGAATGATAACAGCTCAGACTATAGAATTAACAACTCTGGAAGAAGAAATAAGCCAACCTAAAAAAGGGAAGAAAGTAAGCAGGGAAGAGTTCGAGAAAATCAAAGAAGAAAAGCAAAAGGAGATGGAAGAGATGTATGGAGGTAATTCTCGAAGATACTTTTACATGAGGGACTAAAAAATCAAAAAACTTAAATGAACTTAAAATCAATTTTACTACTAGCAGGCGTCCTGTTTGCTGCAGGATTGGCTGGGCAGGCCAAGTATGACATTGTTGGAACAGTAACAGGTGATGGTGAAAATCTCATAAGCGCTACAGTAGTTCTTCTTTCCGAAAAGGATTCAACTATGGTAAGCTTTGGTCTGACAGACGCGGAAGGTAATTTTAATATTACAGGTGTTGCAGCTGGCGGCTACTTGCTTCAGGTTACTTATCTCGGCTTCGGACAATATTCTAAGCAAATTCAACTTCAAAATGCAGATATTGATCTTGGTGCAATATCATTAAGTGCTGCCGATACCAAATTGGATGAGATAGAAATAAAGGCGGAGCACACGCCTATGATGCTCAACAGGGATACACTGGAGTATAATGCTGCAGCATTCCAGGTTCAGCCTAACGAAGTTGTTGAAGATTTATTGAGAAAACTTCCTGGAGTTGAAGTTGAAAGTGATGGATCAATTAAGGCTCAAGGTGAGGATGTACAGGAGATTCTTGTAGATGGTAAAAAGTTTTTTGGCAATGATGTCAAGACAGCTACGCGCAACTTGCCGGCAGATGCTGTAGATAAAGTTCAAGTTTTTGATAAGAAATCCGATGCTTCTGAATTCTCAGGTGTCGATGACGGTGAACGTCAGAAAACCATTAACCTCGAATTGAAAGAGGACAGAAAGTCTGGAGCCTTCGGTAATGTAAGCGGAGGTTATGGAGACGATGAACGATACAGGGGATCTCTAAGCCTCAACAGGTTCAGCACAAACACACAATTATCTGTTATAGGTAATTTTAATAACATAAATGAACAAGGTTTTTCTACCAATGATTATGTCAATTTTATGAGTGGTATGGGATGGGGTAAAGGACGTTCAGCCATTCCAATGTTTAACGGCCTTAGCAATGGATTTGTGACTACAAATGCTGGTGGTATAAACCTGAATTACGATTTAAGTCCTAAGACTGAAATTTCTATCAGTTACTTTTTGAATGACATTGGAAATACCATAGAAAGTGCAACAGTCAGAGAAAATTATGCAGACATCGAGAATGTCTTTTTCACAGAAGAAAATACGGTTCAAAGTAATTCCAATACAAATCACAGGATCAATTTTGATATAGAGCAAGAAATTGATTCTACCCAGGACTTAAGAATACGTGGATCCTACAGTTTAAACACGGGTGACGCCCGTAGCTTTAGTCTAACACAGATCAGCGATTCTCAAAAAAATCTTGCCAATTCTACCGACGCTGAGTATAATGCTGATGGGGATAATAAAAACCTCAGTTTAAACGCAACCTATCGCAAGAGCTTTGGTAGTATTCAAAAGCGGACACTAACACTTACAGGGCAATATAATGACGCAGTGAATGAGTCTTTGGGCGACCTCTTGTCAGAAAACCTGATTTATGATGATTTCGGTATGGCTGTTCTAAGTGATTTGATTGTCCAAGATCAGATCAATGATAATGACCAAAACGATTATAGGTTTGAGCTTGGATTCGTAGAGCCTTTGGGAAATGAGAAATTTCTAGAGTTCAAATACAGAAGACAGAACTACAATAACGATGTTCTTTCTGAATTTTATGACATAATAAATGGTGACCGTGTACTAAATACAGATATCAGTAACGCATTTATTCGCGATTATTACTACGATAGATACTCTACAGCATTATATATCAATTCTGATAAATCGCAATTGACTCTTGAAGCGGCTTTGCAGAGCTCTCATCTCACAGGAGATATCATTTATCAAGATGAGAGAATTGAAACGGATGTGTTCAGAGTCTTACCTCGTGTGTCATGGCGATATGATATTCAAAGAGGAAGAAACATTCGAATAAATTACAATACAAGTATTAACGAACCATCTTTGCAGCAATTGCAGCCTAATCCTGACAACTCAAATCCTTTTAATATTTATATAGGAAATCCTGAGCTTATTCCGGAATACAACCATAGGTTGAGATTAAGCTACTTTAATTACGATCAGTTTACATTCAGGAGCTTTTACGCTTTCGCTAATGTTAATTACACGCGTAACGATATCACGAATGTCACAAGTTTTGATGAAAATTTTATACAGACAACATCACCTGTGAATGTTGATTACAATCTTAATTTAAGTACCACACAGGAATACGCTACGCCTGTCAATTTTTTAAAGACCAGGATTAGCTTGCGTAATAGATTTGGCTACACAAAATCAATAATATTTATCAACACCAGGGAAAGCAGCCTTGAAAGGATTAACGGAAATGTAAGGTTGCGTCTTGAAAATAGGAATAAGAAAGTTGTTGATTGGAATATTGGCGGTAGTTACAGTTATAACATTAATCAGTATTCTGATGCAAGGACTACAAATCTTGGCTTTAGCTCACAGAATGTTTTTGCCGACTTTAGATACAACTTGAAGCAATCTATGTCTTTTGAACTTGGTGCAAATGTTAATTTTTATTCGGAGGAACAATTTGGAGAGGCACAGACCATCCCGATCGTGCGAGCAAGTATTTCAAAATTTGTATTGAAGGATCAACGGGGCGAATTGAAACTAAGTGTTTTTGATTTAATGAATCAGAATCTTGGAATTTCAAGGACTGAGAATCAGAACTACATTGAAAACTCTGAGATCGTATCACTGGCCCGTTATTTTATGTTATCATTTACCTATTCATTTAAGCCAGGAGGTGGAGGTGCTACTTCAACTACCAAGATTAGAAAGTTTTAATCGTAAATAGTTGCTTACTTGAGGCTTATATATTGTATTTTTATATCTGTATTGGGATAGAAATTCAAAGCCTTAGTAAATGAGATTCCGAAATCTGTTTGTTTGTCTGGTTGTTTTATATTTTATTTCACTTGATAACATATATGCTCAGCAAAATCACTCTATAGCGAGAAGCTGGAATGAAGAATTGCTTAATGCGATAAGAAATGATTTTGCGAGACCAACCGTTCATGCCCGAAACCTGTGGCATACTTCAACAGCTATGTATGACCTTTGGGCAGTTTATGACAGTATAGCCCAACCATATTTTCTTGGTAATAACATTGGGGGCTTCACTTTTCAATTCGATGGAATCCCTCAAAGTGATACACCCCAGGACGATCTGGAAGAAGCGATAAGTCATGCTATGTATAATCTTCTTTTTGACAGGTTTATAACCGCTCCAGGAGCAGGTAATATCATATTAAGCATATCAACTCTGATGCAGGAATTGGGCTATAACGTAAACAATTTTTCAACGGATTACAGTACGGGCGATCCGGCGGCATTGGGTAATTATATCGCAGAGCAAATAATTGAATTCGGATTGCAAGATGGGTCCAACCAGCAATTTGGATATGAAAACCTCTATTATGAATCCGTTAATGACCCCCTTGTTATGGACCTTCCTGGTGCAGGTGACCTTAATGACCCCAATAGATGGCAGGCTTTAAGCCTTGAAGTATTCATTGATCAGGCTGGTAATGAAATTCCTGGTGCTACACAAGATTTTCTTTCTCCAGAATGGGGACAAGTTGTACCATTTGCACTAAGCACAAATGATCTGACGGTATATAATCGAGATAATTTTGATTACTTGGTCTATCATGACCCTGGTGATCCTCCATATATAGAATTGAATCAAATTACATCTGACTCGGAAGAATTTAAATGGGGATTTGCACTGGTATCTGTCTGGTCTTCGCATCTTGATCCTGATGATGGTGTAATGTGGGATATATCTCCCGGAGCATCCGGTAATCTTGAATCTTTACCGGATAATATATCTGAATATAAAGACTATTATAATCTTATAGATGGAGGTGTACCTACCCCTGGACATGATGTTAATCCTCATACCGGACAGCCTTATGAGCCCAACTTGGTGGCAAGAGGAGACTATACGCGTGTGCTTGCTGAGTTTTGGGCTGATGGGCCTGATTCTGAAACACCTCCAGGTCACTGGTTTACACTGCTGAATTATGTGAATGATCATCCAGAATTTGAAAGAAAATACAGAGGGATAGGAGATACATTAGATGCTTTGGAATGGGATGTGAAAGCTTACATGGTTTTGGGTGGCGCCATGCATGATTGCGCTGTATCAGTATGGGGGATAAAGGGATGGTATGATTATCTGCGACCCGTTTCAGCAATCCGGCAGATGGCTGACAGAGGGCAATGCACTGATCCAGCAAGACCAAATTACGATCCAGCAGGCATACCCCTCCTTGATGGTTATATCGAGCTGGTAGAAGAAGATGATCCTCTTGTAGGTCAAGGACTCCAGAATCTGTATAAAATTAAACTGAAAGCCTGGAGAGGGCCTGATTTCATAGATGATCCAGAAGTTGACGAAGCCGGTGTGGGATGGATATTGGCTGAACGTTGGTGGCCATATCAAAGACCAAGTTTTGTATCACCTCCTTTTGCTGGTTATGTTTCAGGACACAGTACATTCAGCCGGGCTGCTGCAGAGGTTTTAACGGCCATAACAGGAGACGCTTATTTTCCGGGAGGTATGGGGGAGTTTATAGCCAGAAAAAATGAATTCCTAGTTTTTGAAGAAGGCCCCTCTGAAGATATTGTACTGCAATGGGCGACATACAGGGATGCCAGTGACCAGACCAGCCTTTCAAGGATATGGGGAGGCATTCATCCTCCTGCAGATGATATTCCGGGGAGAAAAATTGGCATTGAGATCGCTATCGATGCTGTTAATCTAGCAGAGCAATATTTCTTCAGGGATGAAGACATGGATGGTTACTATAATTATGTCGATTGTGATGACAATAATCCGAATATTAACCCGGGACTGCCTGAAACCTGCGATGGATTGGATAATGACTGTAATGGTCAAATCGATGAGGCCCTGATTTTATTTACATATTATCTTGATTCAGATGGCGATGGTTATGGCGAAACATCCACGTCATTGGATACCTGTCTTTCTGTTCCACCAACAGGCTTCGTTCTCAACGATCAAGACTGTGATGATCAGTTCTTTGAAATCAACCCAGACAGTCCTGAGGTGTGTGATGGCATTGATAATAACTGTAGTGGTTCGATAGATGAAGGCTTGCCTTTGAATCGTTACTATTTTGACGCTGATGTTGATGGTTTTGGAGATCCCTCTGTATTCGCAGACACCTGTCTTTCTGTTCCTCCCGTGGGTTTTGTCTTTAATGACCTTGATTGTAATGACAGTTTATTTGAGATCAACCCCAATAGACCTGAGGTGTGTGATAGCATTGATAACAATTGTGATGGCAGAGCCGATGAAGGGCTGCCCAAAAACAGGTATTACCTCGATTTTGATGGTGACGGCTATGGTAATGAAAATGTGTTTGTAGATACATGCATTGGTGTTCCACCTGTAGGATTCGTTTCAGATTTCACTGATTGTAATGACGATGTAGCAGGCATTAATCCCGGATCTCAGGATCTAGCTGATAATGGCATTGATGAAGATTGTTCAGGTCTTGACTATTTTAAGCAATCGAAAGTATTTCCCAATCCATTCACAAATACAGTTTGGATTCACCTTGAATACATGGAAGAAGTGGAGCTCAGTCTGTATTCACGAATGGGGCAGCTGGTCTATATGCAAACTCTGGTCCCTTCGGCCAACAGGTTTAGACTTGATCTGAAGGAGTTGCCTGACGGGGTTTACTACTTCTGGGTAATACGAGCCGACAATGATGAAGAATTGTATTCAGATACAGTAGTAAAGCTCAATAAATGATGCTCAGCTTGGAATAATGACAAAGGACTATATTTGTAGCGCATAAATCCAGCATAAACAGGATGTCCTCCAAGCAGAAAATATACTTCATCATTAATCCAAAATCAGGGTATAAGAAGAAAGAAGATGTACCTGCTTTGATAAAGAGCAACCTGGACCTGTCTAAATTCGAGTATGAATACCGGTTTACTGAATCAAGGGGACATGCTGCTTTACTGGCTTCGGAAGCCGTCGCTAATGCATATGATGTTGTGGTGGCTTGCGGTGGGGATGGTACTGTCAACGAAGTAGCCAGTTCATTGGTAGATACGGATGTATTATTGGGCATTATACCTTTTGGCTCTGGTAATGGCTTCGCTATGCATATCGGAATGGGACGCAACACAAAAAGAGCCATTCTCAAGCTTAATGAATGCGTTCCCCAAGTTATTGACAGCTGCACTGTTAATAATTCCTTTTTTTTAAACCTGGCAGGGGTGGGATTTGATGCCCTGATTGCTTACAGGGCTGAGAATGACGAAAAGCGGGGCCTTCAGATGTATCTGTCCATGGTGTCTAAAGAGATGGCTCGATTCAAGGCTGAAAGATTCAAGGTAAAACTTGACGGAGAAACCCTTGAAGGTTCTTATACTACTATAGCTGTAGCAAATTCGGCTATGTATGGATACAACTTTACCATTGCGCCTTTAGCTGAACTCACTGATGGTTTGTTCGATGTCGTATTTGTAAAAGATGCACCTTTATTGCGGACCATAGGGGCTTCTTGGAGGATGCTCAACAAAAGCCTTTACAAAAGCCCGCTTGTCGAAGTCAAGAAGTCCAGAGAAGTCCTTATAACTGCCGAGCGGCCATATTATTTTCATGTGGATGGCGAGAGCAATGTATTTGAAAAGGAGTTACATTTTAAAGTCATGCCTAAGTCTATAAAAGTGCTTTTTCCCATGGACTCAAAAATTCTTAATTAATTCTGAATTGAATGCTAAGCCAACAGAATTTTAGCTTTCCATGACTGGACTGAAGAACTGATAATTACTCTTCCATTACGTATATTTGTGCATACACTATAATCTGCAAATAATGAGATTTTACTTTGTTCTAATAATTGGTTTTTTATTGTTTTCCTGCAGCAGCGATAAGGATAGTACTCGAGTTTACCCTGAAGACAGCAGCAGTATCAAGTTGCTTGAGGAAATACCTGTTGAAAAGTCAGGTCTGAATTTCAATAATAAGATCACTGAGGATGAAACAACCAATGCGATAAGCTTTGATGGTATGCTACAGGGAGCTGGAGTATCCGTACTTGATGCCAATAATGATGGATTGATGGATGTCTATTTTGCATCAAATATGGAGGGCGATAAACTGTACATCAACAAAGGAGACTTCAGGTTTGAGGATCAGACAGTCAAAGCCGGAATAAAGAATAAACTGTGGTCCACGGGAGTAGCCGTCGTTGACATCAACAACGACGGGTGGGATGATATTTACGTTTGCAAGTTCCTCTATGATGAGCCTGAACGAAGGGCCAATGTCTTCTATATCAATAACGGAGATGGCACATTTACAGATAAAGCAGAAGAGCTTGGACTCGCCAACAAAGGATATGGCATCATGGCAAACTTTCTTGATTATGACAGGGATGGCGATCTCGATGTTTACATTGCCAATCAACCACCTAATTCCTTGAGGGGTAAAGCCGCTTTAAAGGGTAAGATTGCATATGGCTATACGGATAAACTATACAGGAATGATAATGGAAGTTTCACCGATGTGACAGACTTGGCCGGTGTAAAGAACTATTCTTATTCCCTAAGTGCTACCACCTTTGACTTTAACCGCGATGGATGGACAGATATTTATGTTGCATGCGATTATGACGAACCCGACTTTCTGTATATCAATAATGGCGATGGCAGCTTTACGAATGTTACTGACAAAGCGCTCAAGCACATGAGCAACTTCAGTATGGGTGTTGATATTGCGGATATTAACAATGATGGGTTTTTGGACGTGTACGTGGCGGATATGGTGGCAGAAGATAATTTCCGCCAGAAGACGAATATGTCAGGGATGAATCCAAAGAGATTCTATGCCCTTGCCGAGGCGGGGTATCATTACCAGTATATGTTCAATGCCTTGCATCTTAATAATGGCGACAGCTCTTTCAGTGAAGTCGCTCAGCTTTCAGGTATCTCCAACACCGACTGGAGTTGGACGCCGTTGTTTATCGATTTTGACCAGGATGGATATAAGGATCTCATCGTTACGAATGGACTTATCAAGGAGATGCGTAACAAGGATTTCGAAATATGGAGGAAGGACTTTTTCAAGAAGAAGATGGAAGAAGCCGAGAAGACAGGCAATAAACAACTGTACGTTAACCCGATGGAAATATCCAAAAGAGCTCCTAGTGTCAAGATATCGAATTACGTATACCGCAACGAAGGAAACCTTGAATTCAGCAAGCAATCCTCGAATTGGGGTTTTGATAAGCCAAGCTGGTCTCAAGGCGCTGCCTATGCGGATTTTGATAATGATGGCGATCTCGACATTGTTGTCAACAATATGAATATGGAAGCCGGCTTGTACAGGAATATGGCCAATGAAAACCGATTGAATAATTATGTAAATATCATTCTGGAAGGTCCACAAAATAACAGGGATGCTATCAATGCGAAAGTTTATGTGTATAGCGGTTCATCTGTTCAGGCCTATGAATATTCACCATACCGGGGCTATATGTCAAGTTCGCAACGTATAGCACACTTCGGATTAGGTGCCAGTTCTCTGGTGGACAAGATTGAGATTGTTTGGCCTGATGGAAAGACAAGCCTTGTGCAAAATATAAAAGCGAACCAGACGGTAAGCATAAATTATTCTTCTGATGGCGCTCCTTACAAGGGGTATCAAGTATACAAGCCAGTTTTTGAAAAATTCAATACAGTCGATATTGAACACAATGAAAACGCCTTCGATGATTTTGAAAGAGAGATTCTGCTGCCATATCAGTTATCAACCTTGGGTCCTGTGGTTGCAAAAGCGGATGTCAATGGTGATGGCAGGGAAGACTTCTTTCTCGGTTCTGCGAGTGGAGAGGTATCCAGGGTCTGTATATTGAACCAGGATGGAAGCTTTGACATACACACCAGCGGATTTTTGCAGGATCGGCGAGCTGAGGATGGTGCAGCACACTTTTTCGATTTCGATGCTGATGGAGATGCTGACTTATATGTAGCCAGTGGCGGTAGCGAATTTATACCTGGTGCCAGAGAATACCAGGACAGGCTTTATATCAATGACGGGAAGGGTAATTTCCGAAAGGCTGCAGCGCTGCCTCAAAGTTTTGTAAGCAATGGCGCGGTTCAATCCTTTGACTATGATGGTGATGGAGATCTTGATCTTTTTGTAGGAGGGAGACAATTGCCGGGCAAATATGGCAAACCTGTGGATTCACAGCTTCTAGAAAATAATGGAACTGCTTTTATTGATGTAACAGATTCCAAAGCATCTTTCCTTAGAGATTACGGTATGGTAACCTCTGCTATCTGCGCCGATATTGATGGTGATGGAAATGAAGAACTCCTGACAGCGGGTGAATGGATGCCTGTACGGGTGTACCGCTATTCTTCTGATGGATTGAAAGACATATCTTCTGAGATGGGGTTTGACAATACAAAAGGCTGGTGGAATGTCCTGGCGACAGCAGATATCGATCATGATGGTGATCTTGATATCCTGGGAGGTAATCTGGGACTTAACATCAAATACAAAGCTTCTCCGGATAAGCCGTTTAAATTATATGTAGATGATTTTGATGGTAACGGATCCAATGATGTTTATTTGGGATATTATGAAGGAGATAAATGCTTCCCAGTAAGAGGTCGACAGTGTTCGTCAGAACAGATGCCTTTTGTCAAGAAGAAGTTTAAGAACTACAATGAATTTGGAACGGCAACGGTACTGGATGTCCTCGATGGTCGTATATCTGAATCTACCGTGGTCCAGGAAGCTCAAATATTTGCAAATACCGTTTTTATAAATAATGGAGGTATATTTTCCGCTCAGGCACTGCCCAATGAGGCTCAGATTGCCCCGGTTTACGGTATTGCTGTAGATGATTTTGATGGTGACGGTAAAAGCGAAGCTTTTCTAGCAGGAAATATGTATAACCGGGAGGTTGAAACCACTCGAAGTGATGCCGGTAAAGGGTGTTTGATTTCTTTTGATTCTGAAGGGAGTATCAAGGTGGACAGAACCCTGGCTACAGGAGTATCAGCAGATAAAGATGTGCGGGATGTACTCAGCCTCAAGTCAGACGATTACTCTTTATTGGTAATTGCAAATAACAACGACCCCGTTCAATTTTACAGATACTAGCATAAGGTTTCATGAGACAAAGCTATTTGTATTTATTGCTATCCGTATTTCTGGGTGTGCTTTGTCTTTCTTGTAGTCAAAATGAAAAGACGGGTTCTGTCTATATTCAGGATTCTGAAACGCAGCAGATGGTGGCTGAACTGGCAAGCCTGAAGACTCAGGGTAATGTTCTTGAAATGTGGCACCAAAATGAGGCAAGGGCTAAAAACTTTGAAAGCCAGGCTAATGCTGTATCTAACGCATCTGAAAAGTTTTCATTGGTATTTAAAGCAGCTATCGAATGGCTTAATGCAGGCAATTATAAGCGAAGTATATCATTGTTCAGTCAAGTGATTCAGCAACATGAATCCGGTAAGGTTAAGCTGAATAGCAAAAGTTTGAAACAGTTTTATGAACTGCTTGCCGTTTCTTATTTGAGGAAAGCTGAAATAGAAAATTGTGTTGAACATCACAACAGTTCCTCATGTATTATACCTCTTGTCGAAGAAGCACAGCATGTCAATCGTGAAGGATCGGAAAAAGCCTTGAAGATATACGAAAAGCTATTGGCGGACTATCCGGGAGATTTTCAGAATCGATGGCTTTATAACCTTGCCCACATGACACTTGGCAGTTACCCAGAAGCTGTGCCACCACAGTATCGACTTAATCCTTCTGTTTTTGATTCGGATATACAATACCCTAGATTCATTGATGTAGCCATGGGTGCCGGTGTCGCCGTTAATGATATTTCCGGATCCTGTATTGTTGATGATTTTAATGGTGATGGCTTTCTTGATATTATTGCCAGTTCATATGGGCTTGATGACCAGATTAGATTTTTTGTCAATACAGGTAATGGAAAATTCACAGACAAGACCATTGAGTCCGGACTGAAAGGTATTGTCTCTGGATTGAACCTGCTTCAGGCCGACTATGACAATGACGGTGATCTTGATTTTTTAGTCTTGAGAGGCGCTTGGCTGGGCAACGCTGGGAAACACCCCAATTCTCTTTTGCGCAACAATGGAGATGGCAGCTTTACAGATGTTACCAGGAGTTCAGGTATTTACTCACTCAATCCAACACAGACGGCCTGTTGGGGAGATATTAATAATGATGGCTTTCTTGATCTTTTTATTGGAAATGAATCTTCACCCAATAGTACCCATGCTTCCGAGCTTTTTATAAATCAGGGTAACGGTACGTTCATAGAGGCTTCCCGTCAATACGGTCTTGATATAAAGCTGTTCGTAAAGGGCTCTACACTTGGTGATATAGATAATGATGGCGATCTTGATTTATATATATCTAATATCCTTGGTGCAAATCGTCTCTATGAAAACCTGGGAGCCGAAAGCAATTGGCAGTTTAGAGATATAAGCAGCATGTCGGGTACCGAGTTTCCTCAATTCAGCTTTCCATGCTGGTTCTGGGATGTTAACAATGATGGTCTTCTTGATCTGTATGTGAATGCTTTTGACATTCGGGATTTTACAAGCGCATCGGCTAAGGTGGCAGCAGATTATATGGGACAGCCAGTCGATACTGAATTTTCCAGGCTTTACCTTAATCAGGGCAATAAGCGTTTTTTTGATGCTACGGTTGATTATGGTCTCAACAAGGTATTGTATACCATGGGCTGCAATTATGAAGATATCAATAATGATGGCTTTCTTGACTTTTATGCTTCGACGGGAACCCCGGACTTCAGGGCTGTATTCCCGAACCGTATGTTTCTTAACAATAGAGGAGATGGATTTTTGGATGTTACCACAGCGACAGGAACCGGTCATATTCAAAAAGGACACGGTGTAGGATTTGGAGATCTAGACAATGATGGGGATCAGGATATGTATGTCGTTCTGGGTGGATCATATTCGGGAGATAATTTCATGAATGCTTTATTTGAAAATCCTGGAAATTCAAAAAATAAGTGGATTAGCCTAAACTTGACAGGTACCAAGGCAAATCGATCAGCCATCGGTACACGTATAGAAGTGCTGATTGAAGATCTGGATGGGAATAGATCTACAATTCACAGGACAGTTAAATCAGGCGCTAGTTTTGGGTGCAATAGTTTGCGTCAGGAAATTGGATTGGGTAATTGTAAGCAAATTGTGGGATGTACCATTCGATGGCAGGGTAGTGGCACAGTGCAAGAATTCTCTTCACTTCCATTAAACGCTTTTTGCATTATTACCGAGTCCGATGATAACATCGAAATACTGAAACTCAATTCATTCAAGTTTTAGCATCAACGCCTTGGAATCAAGGTCTTTGGATAGACAACAATACTTTCATTGCCGTCATGACCCACGGACGATACGCCAAAAAGATAGTTGTCAATAATGATGTTATCTAAAGTAACATCAGTTTTATCACCTACCCATCTAGAAAATTCCCATTGCGGCGATGTCGTATTTCTCCAATATACTTTGTATCCAGTAAGTTGGTCAGCATTCACAGCATCCCATTTTAAACGCGTTGAAGCCTTAACGGCGCCACCGATCATTACAAAATCGGGGCCGGGAGGAGCCCATGCGATACCCGCCAAGCAAATGGCATTTACTGCAGTAAGTCTGGCAGCATAATCAAAATTGACACCTTCAATAACATCGCCATATTCGATTCCATCTTCCTCTCGGATATCCTGGTGCTGTCTGTTATAATTCTCGTGGGTTTCCATTATACGAACACCCGGAAACCCTGCGTCATTAAAAGGCCTGTGGTGGCCACCACGGCCAAAGCGATCCAGTCTGTAAATCATAGTAGCTTTCAGGTTGGTGAAATAACTGGATGTCATTCTTTCAACATAACGGGCCACTTGCCGCGATGGCCCATCGGTTTCACCGCCATAAAACCTGTTCCAGATTAATTCTCTTTCATCCGGATCGGGTGGAATGGCTTCAGAAAAGACTCTGAAACTTGTATTGTCAACGACCCCATCAATCCCTTCAATATTACCTATCATGTCATTGTTAAGTACGGCTACAATATCCCATCCTTGTTCTTTTGCCTCCTGCGCAAGGAATTTGCCTCCATACAAACCCTGCTCTTCACCCGAAAAGCCTGCAAATATGATCGAGCTTTCAAACTCATACTTCGACAGGACTCGTGCCGCCTCAATAACACCAGCCATTCCAGATGCATTGTCATTGGCCCCAGGTGAATCGGAAGAACTGTCTAGGGGGTCACTTACCCTGGAATCGATATCACCTGACATAATAACATATCGGTCCGGGAATTTTGTGCCCCTCTTTATAGCCAAAACATTCACTATCCATGTGTCCTGTGGGATTCTTCTTTTATTAGCCTCTGCCAATCCTTTATGGTATTGTACTTCAAGGCAATTATTACAGTCGCTTGAAATCTTCTCAAACTCGGACTTGATCCACCTTCGGGCAGCTCCTATGCCCCGCGATTCAGAAATAGTATCGGAAAGGCTGTGTCTGGTACCAAATGATACAAGCTTTTCAATGTCTTTTTGAATCCTGACGGCACTAACGGAATCAATAATATCATACATTCTCACATCAGTAGCAGGTGGCACCTGTCCGTAAGATGAATGAAGATAAAAGAGCAGTAGTGCAATGAGTAAAGTCTTGTAACTGAGATTCATAGAAAGGGGTGATTTTATATTGATCATATTATAAATTGGAATAATATTTGATCCCTTGTTAAATAAAGGAATTTCCTTTTGCCTTTAAATATCATAAAAATGAAAGACTTAAGTTCAGCCATATTCTCGGTTCATTCCATTCAAAAGATAAACAGATTTTTCAAAAACATATTGATCTCTGTTGCCAAGCTTTTGTGTGTATATCCTTATGTGTTTAATGATGATTATATGCCATTCTAAGAGTACTCCGGAGCAATTTTTGTAAAATCTGCAGTCAAAGACCTGCACGAATTACTTTCAAAACTTATTGATATTGTGAGTTGCGCAACAGAACAGCTGCTTAGGCAGCTATTTTTGATTAGTGCAGGTACAAAAGCCTGGAACTTTGTCTCCCATCAATTCTAAAGCTTAAATTGTATACGGCTTTGGGAAGCTTTCCAAGCTGTAGTGCTCCCGTAGTGGTATCAAAAGGAAGCCCGGATCTTATCAGATTGCCGTTAGCGTCATAGAGATTTATTTCAGTCAGAATTTCATCTGTTTCCAGGTAGATGGTTTCAGACCCTGGATTCGGATAAATCTTAATCTTCTTTGGTAATTCATGTAAAGACCCCGTACTCATGGATGTTAATCTAAAGTCAGCAATCATTGGGAGATGATCAGAAGCTGTCTCCGAATCCTTAGCTTCAAGTGTGTTTGTATTCAGTACTTGTGTTGTTAATACCCGTGTGTCCAGAACATAGCTGTTGATCGACTCCAATACTGACCCTGTGAACATCATATAGTCCAGTCGGCCAGCGGGAAAGCTGCTGCTGTCGTTCAGCCAGGTGTAGACACCATGCGTGTTACATGTATAAGGCTTAAGATCTTCCAGGGGGCCATTCCCATAGTCCATATCTATATCGGGGCCATAGATGAAGTTGGAAACAATATCGCCGTTCATCAGACGGCGCAGCTGGGAACTTTGTCCTACAAAATTCATATCGCCAAGAATTATAAGTGGACTTTTTTCCTCTATTTGAAAATTATTCTCTCTACGGCGACTGGCACCGAGGAAACCCAGAATGGCGTCAATTTCACTGTTTCGCCCATTATCATTATCACAGCATGGCAAGTGGCAATTGAATACAATAAGATCAGATTCGGGTAGTGAAATTTTTACCACAGAATTACCATCAACTTCCTGATGATCAATAATAGGATATTTGCTTACCGTAATCAGGTCCGGACCATCTTTGGCGGCATACCAAGTAAAAGACATGTCTAAAATACCCAAGTTTTCAAGATGCTCCTGAAGATTGAGAGCAGACCTGTTATAAACCTCCTGAAAACAATAGATATCTGCGTCTACAGCATTTAAGATGTTCTTGTATGATTCAGCAGCACTTGATTCAAAGATATTATCGCGCTGAACATTGTAGGAGACTATTCTGAAATCTGTTGGTGGGGCCTTCGCCAAGCTGCAATCTGATTGGGTAATAACCGGGCTGGATATCATCTGGTAGGTGGCAAAACCATTGTTTGATGGAATAACATCTCCGCCATTTGACCTGTCTCGAAGCACAAGGTAAATCGAATCCGATATGCTAGTATAGTTTCGAATAAGATCAAGATCGATGCTGAGCTCAAATACAGGTGATGTAACCGTAGGACAGCTTAAAAGGCGAATATCATTATGGTATGTAGGCACATTATTTCCGATAAGCCCTGACCTGCTCCCGAAGTTGTATGAAAAGTCTACACCCATACCATTTATAGAGTTGCCGGTAGACGGGTCAGAGTCAAAGTCTATGAGGAGCTGAATGAGATTGTCGTTTTGAAGATTTACTTCCCTGTCGATTTCAAATTTTACAAACAAATATCGACTGTTATCAAAAACTTGTAGAGAGAATAAATCAATTATACTGTTATCTCCTTTGTCATCTATGATAAAGGCAATATTATTCCAGTCTTCAAAAGACTCATCAATAAATATATTTTGTGTAGAAACTGTTTTAGTTAGGCTAAGAAGTAAGAGCGTGATAAGAGCCTTGAGATACATAGACATGGACTATTTTATATTTGATGAATGATCAACTGAAACGTGCTGCGAATTTATCATTCTTGGCCCATATTTTGAGCTGGAAATTCTCTCTTTTGTGCATTGGTATACATATAATTTTATCTTGTGTTTCACGCAAGTTGAAATTCGGCTTTAAATTTAAACTAATGTAACCAAGGGTTACGTCTGATAATTAATTTAATTCTAGCTTTAAAATAAAAATATACTATGGGCATTTCATTGAAGGCTATGTGGAATTATAAATGTCCCCGTTGTCGGCAGGGTGATTTATTTGTTAAGCCATTCACATTATCCAAGCCACTGGCTATGAATCATTCTTGCCATCATTGCAATTTATTATTTGAACCAGAACCAGGTTACTACTATGGCGCTATGTTTTTATCTTATATCGTCTTCTCATTGATTATGCTTCCGTTTGCTCTTCTGCTCAATTTCTATTTTAAGTTGTCAGTTGACATGACCATGCTTATAGTTATTCTTGTGAGTGCAGTCGGATTTTTCAGGATTCTGAGAGGAGCGCGTTCATTATGGATTCATATCATGGTACGATATAAAGCTGAATAGCCCTGCAAATGACTCCTGTCAGAGATCTATCATCGCTGGTCAGAAGCCGATTCGGTTTCCGGCAATATTCTATGCTGTCCTATTTATAATTTTGTTGTTTATTGATATAGAAACGGCTCCTATTATTGTCAAACTCAAGAACAGAAGAAGCCCTTGCGATTATGTGCTTAATAAACATCAGTTTGCTTTTAAAATGAACCATAAACGCCAATGCACTGCTGCAGAACGATACCCAAAATACTATGGCTTTATGAACTCAAAAGGAGTAAGCACAGGACAGGAATCCTTATTTAGGCTGAGAATAAAATTATGGAAGAGGCTTTGAAGTCTGAACTGGAGAAAGTAGGTCCTCGATCTGTAAAGTGGAGGGGCATACTAAAAAGATCAGGCTTGTTCTTGCCTGAAAGTTCATTTTCATCTTTTCCAGGTGGGATATTGCTTTATTTTTGCCGATTAAATATAGAACACTATGAGGCTGTTTGTACTTGTATTTATTGCAGTATGCTATGGGCTGAATGCACAGGTTTCTCTTGAAGAGAGCTTGAATAATCTTGATGAATACATCAGCTATGTACAGGATGAGAAACTTTTCGTCCATACGGACAAGCTTAATTATATTCCAGGAGATACTATCTGGTTTAAAGCCTATTTGCTGGATGGTATCACCTTAAGACCCGGTACAGCTTCGAGCGTGGTGCATCTGGAGCTGTTTAGCCCTTCAGATACCCTTGTCAAGGCATTGAAGTTATACAGTGGCGCAAGTGGTCTTGTCGCTGGGGATATTGTTCTCAGGGAAGACATTGAAATCGGTGAATACAAGCTGAGGGCGTATACCAATCACATGCGTAATCAGGATAATGAGACCTTTTTCACTTCGCACCTGCATATATGGGATCCTCTCGAAACCAGCACTACTGTATTTTTAGCAGATGAGAGTTTAGGAATGCCGGCGGGCAGTACCAATACATCCTTAAAACCCCAGCTGCGTATATTTCCTGAAGGGGGTGAAATGGTAAATGGACTTAAATCCAGGCTCGCCCTGGAGCTTTCTAATATTGACATTGATCGTTATAATGTAAGTGCCAATCTGATGCATGCTGTGGGTGAGATTATTGCCCCGATTCGATTTTACGACAGAGGACTTTCTCTTGTTGAATATACGCCCACAGGAGCTGAAGGAGATTATATCGAGTTGAGTGTAAATGGTATTTACTATTCCTATGATTTGCCAAGGGCTCGTGAGGAAGGATATGTACTCAGCCTGACTACACGACCGGGGCAGCTCATCGTTAAAGTTCAGGAGAGCAGCTCGCAAGTAAATTCAAAGGCCTTCCTTATTGCCCATCTTCGTGGACAAGTCATATGGAGTTCTGAAGTAAAGTTTACTGGATCTCAGTATGTTGGGATTCTTCCTACAGAATCTCTTGGCTCAGGAGTGGTGCATCTGACATTATTCGATGATAGTATGCGTCCGCAATGTGAACGATTGGCTTTTATCTATAATGATGCACATGAGATAGACATGACGACATCTGCCGAGGTATACCTAAAGCAGCAGGAATTCACTTTGCGCCTGGATAGAGAGGCAGTCACCAATAGGGATACCAGCGATTTGTCATGTTCGGTTTCCATTTTTAAAATAGATAATGCGCAAGCTGGCAGTAGTACGCAGAATATTTGTTCTGCGCTACTCCTCAACTCTGATCTGAGAGGCGAAATTGAAAATCCGGATTGGTTTTTTGAAAGCGGATTGGATTTTAAAAAAGCCTATTTACTTGACATCCTTATGATGACCAGGGGGTGGAGGCGATTTACATGGAAAGATGTCAATTCCAGAAGAAGAAGGGCTCTTGATTATAGTTTTGAAAAAGGCATAATGGTTGAAGGCTGGACAGGCGGTGTTCTGAGTACCGACAAGGCCGTTCGCTCCAAGGTTGTTTGTTCATTCATGGACCAGGCTTTTTATGAACAGGAAACTGAAACCGATGAGAATGGACGATTCAGCTTTGGACCGTTCGTAAGCTATGATACCATAAAGACATTCTTACAGGCGCGGCGATTATTGTCGAAAAAAGAATTAGCTAAGCTTGAAGGAAAGCGAAACGTTTTGATACACAGGGAAGAGTGGGAGAGAGCCCCGTTTACAAATGAATCTGAAGGGACGAAGGAATCCAAATTCTACATTTCTGAAAGTTTCAAGGATGAAGAGCGTACAGCCTATTACCGTATGTCTGAATATAAGGACATGATGAAGGTGGATATGGATGCCCTTGTTGTATCGGCAAAAAAGAAAACGAAAAATGACAGCCTGAACGACATTGCCAATCGTTTGAGTGTTTATGGCGAACCATCTGCGCGATATGTGCCCGGAGAAAATGACTATCAAAGCGGGACTGTGTTTGATATGCTTCGCCGAGTTGCAGGTGTGCAAGTCAGCGGAACAGCTCCTTCGCAAAGTGCTCGTATACGGGGAGTGTCATCTATTAATGCAGACCAAACGCCCTTGTATCTTATTAACGGAATGGTAACTGACGAGGCGACAGTCAATAGGGTCAGCTCCTACGAAGTACTTTTTATTGATGTGTTGAAAGATGGAAGAGCAGCCATATTTGGTCTAAGAGGCTCAAATGGTGTCATAGCCATTTATACCGGACCGCGTGATCCTTCCAGCTATGAACGTAAACCAGGAATTATAAACTTTGAGTTGGAAGGTTTTTATACTGAGAGGGAATTTTATAGTCCCAAAAGGTCCTATGAATACCAAAGTGCTGGTCTTCCTGATTTGAGAACGACACTATACTGGAATCCGGAACTTATACTGAAAGCAAAAACCACAGAAGATATCCGCATGTTTTGTTCTGACAGGACAGGAACCTTCGTCGCTGAACTAAACGGCATATCGACTCAAGGTACGCCGGTATATGCCAGGAAAATCTTCAGGGTAAAATAAGTCAGGTCTCATCAGATGGCTCTGTGAATAATGGAGAGGACCAAACTAAGGACATCCGAGTCATGAGTCTAAATAAATAGAGTAAAGCTTGTAATAATACAGTATTTAAATACCTGACCAACAGTGTCCTTTTCATAGCATGCTATCTTCAGATTGTAATGTGCCAGTTTACTACAATGCTTTAAGATATCTGAAGTTCATGTGCTGTGGAATAATATAATCTCTGAGAATCGAAATCTCTACCATATCGTATGCAAAAGTAAATCAGTACCTTTTTGAAAATCAAAAAGGCACTTAATATCTAAGCCTTCATACATCTTCTTTATTATACCTTGCTGCGTTTATGTGCTTGATTCTTTTACTAGCTATGATTTACAGGTACTTATATTTGTAGATTTAAAATCTCTTTTCTCTGAATATTGTTTTTGTAAGACTCCATGAGCAATTCCACTTCAGTTTCCTGATCCTTGCCTTTATCCAAGGTCCCTGTGCTGAGCTGTATGTTCTTGATTTTATCCAGGTAGTAAAAGTCATTATAAAGGCTGAGAGCTTCTTCAAGTATTGATAAGTTTAATTCCGAACTTTTATTATTGCCATAAAATTGTTCCAAGACTTTTGCACTGGCTGCTTTTGATTTGAAGGCCTCAAGTTCTGGTCAATCCCTTCCATCTATGTTAACTATCATAAAGGGCGCTTTGCCTTTATACACCTTGCCTGTCTTGCGGTGCACAAGCTTAAGAACCTGACGACCGTCTGGGCCGGCTATGAACCCGGGTGCATATTCCATCAGGGGATCCTGATCTTTTTGATTGCATACAAGCCATTGCCTGGCGACAGCCACCGGAAACTCGGGAGTATCGAAGCGCAGAGTAATATCCTCAGACAGAAATGCTTTGGATTCAAATATGTTATGGAGTGTTTTCCCGGTATACCTGCTTGCTATTGACCCTGCAAGCAGAAATGGAGCAGCGGGAGCAAATATAGGAAGAGAACCTGCATGAGCGAAAAGTTTTGTCAGCGCCTTGCTAAATGATTTTCCAAAAGTATCAGCAACCAACTCAAATGAACACAATAGGCTGCCAAAATGAAGGGCAGGGGTATAGAAGACTATCGGACTGCCTTTTTCAAATGCGCCTATATCCATATAACTGTAATCTTCAGCACGTTCCTGTATGTGGTTGATCATTCGTGCCGATGCTGCATGTTCCAGATATGACTTGACACCCGAGAAAGTCATGACATCAGGTCGACGCCCCAGGAATTTCTTGGGAACATCCCCCGAATAGGAGCTCATTATTTCTATACTCAGAGGTTTGCCTAATCCTATATCGGAGAAAGAGTTTACAGATTGAGGATGCTTCGATTGAGCTCCGTTTAAATCGAATACACCCTTGCGAAATTCAATTTTGGCGACGCTTTTATTGTGTATGATATCGGACAGCTGGGATGCCTTTTGCCTCAATTCCTCGTAGTAAGCAGGAATTGAGCCAACATAATACGTAATGGCCATAATGATATGTTTAAAATGTTATTGAACCTTATTATAGCAGGCGATGCAGCCTGCTGAACCATTATGGCGTTGAAGGAAACGAATTGTTAATATAGAAATTCTTATAAGGCTTCTACAATATTGCTGATTATTTTTTTGAGGCCTTTACTGGAAAGGTATTTTCGTCGAATACCTCCTTTTACATTATTGATATCGAAATCGATAACAAAGGGCGCCAATACAATTGGATCCCGGTTATCGCTGGCAGCTGCAACACCAATAGCTATACTTGAGGTGGATAAAATACCATCATTGGCGCCCAGGACAGCCGCTCTGAGCCATTTGCTGCGGTGAATGTAAAGAACATCCAGATAGTTGTCCAATAGATTTTTGCTTGTATTCATAGTATTTCTCTAAAGCTTCAAAGTTGCTAGAATATTTGAAATTATCCAGTTGTGAGAAATTAATGATGTATTTGAATGCAGCTATTTTATTGGTTTATATCTCTATATTGATTCTCTGATTTAATAATAAACGCATCTTTTGATATATATCTCAAATCAAAAATTTATCACGATCGTCTTTTTGTTTTTGATCGTGTTTTCAAGTGCAGCTCTTTTGAGTCAATCAGAAGAGGTAGTATTAGAAACAAATGAAGAGGGTCATCGTATTCTGATAGATGGAAATCCTTTCTTTATTAAAGGAATAAATTGGGATTATTTTCCAATTGGTACCACTTACAATTTTGATTTTTGGACACAGTCAGATGATTTTATTGAAAAAGCGCTGGACTACGAGATGGGTTTGCTCCAGAAAATGGGCATCAATGCTATTAGGCAGTATACTGGTGTTCCTGCCCGATGGATCAGTCATATTTACGAAGAATACGGAATCTTTACAATCTTAAATCATCCATTTGGACGCTACGGTCTTGAGATTAACAACCAATGGAAAAGTCGGACGGTATACAAAGATGATCTGGTTAGAGAGAAGTTGCTGAAAGAATTGGAAGGCCTTACCCAATCTTACAGGAATACTCCGGGCTTATTGCTCTACTTACTAGGGAATGAGAATAATTATGGTCTGTTTTGGGAAGGCTCTGAAACTGAAGATATTCCTTTGGATCCTTTCTTGAAGGAGTCAGAGGCCGCTGCATTATATAAGCTTTTCAATGAGGCAGCACGGCTCATCGAATCTATAGACCCCTATCACCCTGTGGCTTTTTGTAATGGCGATTTGCAATATCTTGATCTGATTCAGAGATATTGCCCTGATATAGACATATTAGGTACTAATATGTATCGTGGTGAATCTTTCGGCGACACTTTTGATGAAGTAAAGAAGACGACAGGTAAGGCTATTTTATTTACGGAGTTCGGTGCAGATGCATATAACATGATTACAGGGGTAGAGGACAGCGATAGTCAAGCAAGATATTTTTTCTACAACTGGAAAGAGATATTTGAAAACGCCTACGGTTACGGCAAAAATGGAAACTGTATAGGCGGATTTACATTTCAATTTAGCGACGGTTGGTGGAAATATGGGCAGACCAGGAATTTATCCGTACACGATAATATAGCAAGCTGGTCCAATGGAGGCTACATAGAGGATTACACCGAAGGTCGTAATAACATGAATGAGGAATGGTTCGGCATTTGTGCGAAAGGCCATCCTGATGCTTATGGGCATTATGAATTAATACCGCGAAAGGCCTATTATGTAATCAAGGACATCAATAAATACAAGCTATTTGATGGTAATTATGATATAGATGAATTGAATGAATTTTTTAACAGAATCGAAGAGAGCCATTTTATTTATCGTGCTAAATCCAAATAGAAAGAATCAAAACTACTTAATTGCAGGCTGTTTTCAATTTTGTTAAAACTCAAATAGAATAAATACATGATGATAAATAAAACTCCAAGAATCGATCAGTTATATCTGAATGGAGAGTCGTATTACAGAATCAGTGACAGTGACTCAATGCGGCCTTTTTTTATGAGCATTGTCAGTGATTCCAATCACTGGATGTTTATTTCCAGTAATGGCGGACTTACAGCAGGTCGGAAAAACTCAGAATTTGCTCTATTTCCTTACTACACTGATGATAAAATCACCGAGGCTTTTGATACAACAGGTTGCAAGACTATCATTCTGGTAAACCATAATGGGGGTCCTGAAGTATGGGAACCGTTTTCATGCCGGGATGCAGGCAAGTATGATATCACACGAAATTTATACAAAAATAGTGTCGGAAATAAGATCCTTTTTGAAGAGATAAACAACGATCTGTCTCTGTGCTTCAGGTATGAATGGTGTTCCACCAAGATGTTTGGCTTTTTACGAAAAGCAAGCCTGGTGAATGGATCTGATTCAAAGCTTAAAATCGATATGGTGGATGGCATACAGAATATAATGCCATATGGTGTGCCAAGCGATGTTCAGAATGCTTCAAGTAATCTTGTAAATGCTTACAAGCGAGCTGAATTACATAAGAATACCGGTTTGGGTATATACGCTCTTAGTGCTATTATTGTCGATAAAGCTGAGCCATGCGAGGCCTTGAAAGCAAATGTTGTTTGGTCTTCTGGACTTGATGTTTTCAATTACCTGCTTTCTTCACTTCAGTTGGATAATTTTAGACAAGGTCAAAGCCTGACTCACGAAGATGACATTAAAGGTGAACGTGGTGCTTATTTTATGAACAGCATGTTTGATCTGAATGCTGGGGAAAAGAAAGAATGGTATATTGTTGCTGATGTTAATCAAAGCCATAGTAAAGTCTATGAACTCATTTATAAGATTAAAAGCAGCGACCAGCTGATTAATGATGTTGTCGAAAATGTAGAAGATGGTACTCGTACACTGATCTCGCTCAATGCCTCTGCGGATGCACTCCAATGCACGGCTGATTCTTTAAGAGATACCAGGCATTTTGCCAATGTACTTTTCAATAATATGCGTGGTGGGATATTCGATGACAATTATAATATCGAGAAGTGGGATTTCGAAAAGTACTTATCCCATGCCAATCCAACAGTGCTTGAGAATAACAGGTCATTTGTGAAAGGTCTTCCAGAAAAATTTACCCTTCATAACCTTCAGTCTCTATTGGCTGAAAGCTCAGATGATGATTTTAAACGCCTCGCCACGGAGTATTTACCTCTTAAGTTTAGCCGTAGACATGGTGACCCAAGCCGACCATGGAATCGTTTTTCCATCAATATGATAGATGAAAATGACGGATCAAAATTACTTGATTATGAAGGGAATTGGCGGGATATATTTCAGAACTGGGAAGCTATGGTTCATGCCTTTCCGGGTTTTATTGATGGGATGATATTCAGGTTTTTGAATGCTTCAACTTTTGATGGCTATAATCCTTATCGTATCACAAAGGGAGGATTTGATTGGGAAGTTATTGAGCCGGATGATCCTTGGTCTTACATTGGCTATTGGGGAGATCACCAGATCATATATATGTTGAAATTTCTGGAATTTTCGGAAAAACATCAACCGGGCAAGTTGTACAGGTATTTCCAGGAGGATCAGTTTGTATATGCTAATGTGCCTTATAAGATAAAGCCATATGAAGAGATAGTTTTAAATCCAAAGGATACCATTCTTTTTGATCACGATCAAGATTTGGCTATTCGTGAATCTGTTGGCAAAATGGGAGCAGATGGAGCCCTTTTGCAAAATGAAGAGGGTGATATCCACAGAGTTAATTTTATTGAAAAGATTCTGGCATCAGTATTGGCGAAAATGTCAAATTTTGTTCCCGGTGCCGGGATATGGATGAATACACAACGTCCGGAATGGAATGATGCCAATAATGCACTTGTGGGTAATGGCGTATCCATGGTCACGCTCTACTATATGAGACGCTTTTTCAGCTTCTTCGACGATCTTTTGAAAGGTACAGACATAGAACATATCAGTTTGTCTAATGAACTGATGGATTTCTACAAGCAATTGAGAAAGGTTCTGGAGGAAAACCAAGATGTGTTGTCTGCCCAATTATCGGATGAATCGCGAAGGGCAATGCTGGATCAGTTGGGAGAGGCTGCCTCGGATTACAGGCAACACATATATGCCAAATCTTTCTGGGGTAAGAAGAGAACGGTATCGATGGATGGCTTAAGGAGATTTTTTGAATTGGGCCTGAAATATATTGATCACACTATAGCTGAGAATAAGCGGCAGGATGGTCTGTATCATGCTTATAATCTATTGGCTTTTGAAAAGAACAAGCTTAATATATCGTATCTCAGCGAAATGCTGGAAGGCCAGGTAGCTGTTCTAAGCTCTGGAGTTTTGTCATCAGAAGAAGTACTTTCTTTGTTGGACGCTCAGAAGTCGAGTGCCTTGTTTAGAGAGGATCAATACAGTTATCTGCTGTATCCACGAAAAGAATTGCCAGGCTTTCTGGAGAAAAATATTATACCGGAAGAACTGTCAAATAATTCAAAGCTGATATCTGCCCTTGTTGAAGACGGCGATAGAAGTATAGTGGAAAAGGATGTGTTTGGTCAGATTCATTTCAATGGTAACTTTAGGAATCTAGGAGATTTACGGGCAGCTCTCAATAAGCTGAAAGGTTCAAAATATGAAAGCCTGGCTGAAATTGAAGCTGAACTTATGGATGATGTCTTTGAGGCTGTGTTCAATCATAAAGCCTTCACTGGACGTTCCGGAACCTTTTATGGGTATGAAGGCCTAGGCTCTATCTATTGGCATATGGTGTCAAAATTGCTTTTGGCTGTCCAGGAGTGTTGTGTCAGAGCTATCAAGAACAAGGCATCCTCGGAATTGGTAGGACGCCTTTTAGATCACTTCTATGAAATTAACGAAGGCATAGGCGTGCATAAGTCACCTGAGCTTTATGGGGCATTTCCCATAGATCCTTATTCTCATACGCCGTGGCATAAAGGTGCACAACAGCCGGGGATGACAGGACAGGTTAAAGAGGATATTCTTTCTCGGTTTGGAGAACTAGGAGTCTTTGTTGATAACGGAAGTCTGATTTTCTATCCTTGCTTACTTAGAAAATCTGAATTCCTTGCGGAGCAAAAACTGTTCAAATATGTCGATTTTACGGGCGCTACTGGAGAAATTTTGCTTGAAGCAAATTCATTGGCATTCAGCTATTGTCAAGTTCCTGTTATCTATAGAATTTCAGATCAAAGTCAAATACGAGTAGTTTTTGCTGATGGCTCAGATTCTATTTCTACTTCCAATGCCTTAAGTGTTTCTGAAAGTAAAATGATCTTTGATCGCAATGGTAATATAATATGTATTGAGGTTGATATTCCGAAAGAAATTCTAAAATGATCTTGAATATGCAAATAGCTAAAATGACGTACCGTGAAGTGCTTGGATTTATCTTGTTCTTCATGTCAATAGCATGTTCGGCTTTCCTTTTTTCTTGTGATAATAAGCATACGGATAAAACAGAATCAAAGATCAATTTAAGTACGGGTGATATACTAGGGGATCCAGGATATCATGCGATCTGTTATGGTGGGTACAGGGGAAAGACTCTAGAAGAACAACCAAGTATTGAAGAACTTAAAGAAGATATACTTATAATGCATGCGGCAGGTGTCAGATTTGTGCGTACCTATAAGCTCATGTATCCACATGCCGAGAATCTTATAAAGGCAATTCGTTCTGTAAAGGAAGAGGATCCAGAGTTTGAAATGTATGTGATGTTGGGTGCATGGATTAATTGTAAGGATGCATTCACAGCGAACCCCGTTCATAATGAAGAAAGTCCTCAAAATGCTGAGGAAATAACAAGAGCTATAAGAGTAGCAAATACCTATCCTGATATTGTGAAAGTGATTGCTGTTGGAAATGAAGCTATGGTGCATTGGCAGGCTGGATATTTTGTGACGCCGGCTATTATATTGAAATGGGTCAATCATCTTCAGAGACTTAAAAGCATCGGAAAACTAAATAAGGATGTATGGATTACATGCTCTGATAACTTCGCTTCCTGGGGTGGTGGGGGTGAAGAATATCACAATGACGATCTTGTTAAACTCATCAAGGCGGTAGACTATGTTTCCATGCATACCTATCCTATGCATGACACACATTACAATCCTGAGTTTTGGTTATTGAATCCAGGTGAGCAGGATTGGGAGGAGGATCAGCGCATTGATACATTAATGCTTAGGTCTCTGAATTATGCAAAATCCCAGTATAAGGCGGTTGTTGATTATATATCGAGCCATGGATTAAATACGCCTGTTCACATTGGAGAAACGGGTTGGGCCAGCTCGTCAAATGGACATTACGGTCCTGATGGTTCCAAGGCATGTGATGAGTATAAACAAAAAATATTCTATGATCACGTGCGCAAGTGGACAGATGAAGAAGGTATAAGCTGTTTTTATTTTCAAGCTTTTGACGAACCCTGGAAGGATGCTCAAAATCCGGGTGGCTCAGAAAATCATTTTGGACTTTTTACAGTAGAGGGAAAAGCTAAATACCCTATGTGGGATCTTGTTGATCAAGATATATTTAATGGTCTTGGAAGAGGGGGCCAATCTGTCAATAAAACTTTTGGTGGCGACAAAAATTCTATGATGCATACTGTTTCAGTTCCCGATTTATTTATAAAGGAGAAAACAATGAATGACCAATGAAACTTAAGTTTTTATTTGCTCTATGGATAAGTGGATTATTTATCATGGCCAGTTCTTGCAATGAAAAACCCGCTTTCAGAATGGAAGTTTTTGAAAGTTCAGCGGATGGAAAAAAGATGGAGCTTGTTAAGAGATCTGCATATTCTGAAAAGGCATTAAAACTAACTGTAGATACAAGTAAGAGATACCAGTTGATAACAGGCTTTGGTGGTTCATTTACAGAGTCTTCTGCCTATTTGCTTAACCAGCTCAGTAAGGAAAACAGAGATAAGATTGTTCAAGCATATTTTGGCGATAGTGGTGCGCGATATTCCCTTACGCGAACACACATCAATTCTTGCGATTTTTCTCTCAGTAATTATGCTTACGTAAAGAACGAAGGTGATAAAGAGCTGAGCGACTTCAGCTTAGAAGAGGATAAGGATGATATCATTCCTTTTATCAAAGAAGCTATGGCTGTTTCCAGCGATGGTTTTAAAATTATCGCTTCACCATGGACTGCTCCTCCTTGGATGAAAGACAATAACAGTTGGGTCGGTGGTAAGTTGCTTCCAGAATATTATGATGCTTGGGCATTATATTTTAGCAAATACATAGATGCCTGCAAGGAAGAAGGTATTGATATTTGGGGTATTACTGTTGAAAACGAACCCCTTGGTAACGGCAATAACTGGGAAAGCATGCATTATTCCGCAGAAGAGATGACCGAATTTGTGGCCAAGCATCTTGGCCCCTCCCTTGAAGCAAACAATCATGGAGACGTAGTACTGCTGGGATATGATCAGAATCGAGATGAATTAGAAGAATGGGTTGATGCCATGTACAAAGATGAAGAGTCTGGTCGATATTTTGATGGTACAGCTATTCACTGGTATGCTAGTACCTACGAAGTGTTTCCTGAAGTCTTACAATATGCCCATAAGAAAGCCCCGGATAAGTATCTTATCGAAACGGAAGGCTGCGTCGATGCTGAAGTACCGCACTGGCAGGATGATGCATGGTATTGGAAAAAGGAAGCAACTGACTGGGGATGGGACTGGGCATCTGAAGAAACAAAGTATAGGCACCCCAAGTATGCTCCGGTTTACAGGTATGCGAGGGATATCATTGGTTGCCTCAATAACTGGGTTGACGGATGGGTTGATTGGAATATGTTATTGGATAGACAGGGTGGCCCCAACTGGTTCAAAAACTGGTGTGTAGCTCCAGTGATTGTTGACCCCGATCAGGATGAAGTTTACTTCACACCTCTCTATTATACCTTGATGCACTTTAGCAAGTATATCCGTCCGGGGGCTCATCGTATCGATTGGAATATGGATTCTGAGCAAGTACTTATTACAGCTGTGCAAAACTCTGACAATTCAGTTGTAATTGTTTTATTAAATCCAAATGAGGAAGAATATACAATTAAGCTTGAGCTCCATGGGAAGACATCAACTTTTGTAATTTCTTCAAAAGCTCTTCAAACTGTAGTGATTAATAAGAATTAAAAACCAACACAATGTCATCACAAACCAACAAGGTCCCGTTAGGCCAAAAGATTGCTTTCGGTATAGGAATGTTTGCTAACCAGATGTTCCCTGCCATTTTAGGAATATTTATGGTTGTACTCATTCAGGATTTGGGGTTTACAGGTTGGATGTGGGGATTGATATTTTTTGCACCTCGGATATTTGATTCCATAACGGATCCTATAATGGGATTCATTTCGGATAATACCCGATCGCGTTTTGGAAGACGAAAGCAATATGTGTTCCTGGGTGGCCTTGTTATGGGAATTGCTTTCATAGTGATGTGGCAACTCTACAAGGAAAATACAGTATCGTATAATTTTTGGTATTTCTTCATTTGGTCTATAGTGTTTTATCTGGGTCTGACATTATTCAGTGTTCCATATGTTGCTATGGGCTACGAAATGACAGATGATTTCCATGAACGCACCGATATCATGGCAATAGCCCAATGGATAGGTCAATGGGCCTGGGTTATAGCTCCATGGTTTTGGATCATAATGTATGATCCAGAGTGGTTTCCTTCGGCTGAAGTGGCTACCAGGCAGCTTGCTTTCTGGGTAGGTATTCCTTGTGCTATTGCGGCAATGGTTCCTGCTTTATTTATTAAAGCTGAGTCGACTATCGACAAAGATTATCTCCCATTGAATGTTGCAAATATAGGATCCAGCCTAAGAAAGATCATTGATGGATTTATTGAAGCGTTCAAACTGGAGCCTTTCAGAAAAATTTGTATAGCTACTTTTTTAATATTCAATGCCTTCAATTCCGTGGCAGCACTAACATTTTTTGTAATTGTCTATAAGCTATTTAATGGAGATGCGGAGGCAACGGGTGTTTGGGTAGTGCTTTTTGGCTGCCTGGGAGCCTTGGGCACAACATTTATAGTAATACCTATTGTGACTAAAATGTCAAAGTGGTGGGGTAAGAAAAAAGCATTTATAGTTGCCCAAACCATCTCTATTGTTGGATATATTATGCTTTACTTCCTGTTTGTTCCTGGAAAGCCATGGATGTACATTTTCGGACTCCCATTCTTCTCTTTTGGAATAGGCAGCTTGTTTACTATTATGATGTCCATGACGGCCGACATACTGGATATAGACGAGCTCAATACAGGTCTTAGAAGAGAAGGTATTTTCGGAGCTATTTATTGGTGGATGGTAAAGGTGGGCTTCGCTATTGCAGGCGGATTAAGTGGTATAATAATCAGTCTTGTAGGCTTTAACCCTGAGCTGGCAACCGTCGATCAGCAGGGAGCGGTTGATGGATTACATGCCTTTTTCTGCTTTTTCCCAATGGCTGGAACGATACTGGCAATTTGGGTCATGAAAGACTATGCCATTACAGAGGAAAGTGCTAATAAGGTAAGGGCCAAACTCGAAAAACGCAAAGCTCTGATGAAAATGCCATGAAATACATTATAAATCTTATGGAGTGGCCTGTATACGATAATATAGATACTTTTTATTTTTCGTCCTTCGATGAATCCTGGAAGGTCCACTATGTTTTCTAGGAATTTAAATTGACTTTATGAGACTTGAATTCATAAGCATGTTCGTTTTGCTGATCGCTTTATCCTGTCGAAGTAAGAAAGAAGCTTCAATCAGCACTTCACCCAGGTATACAGCTATAGGAAATTATGCACAGGACTTATACGGGGCCGATTACCTACTGTCCTTCAACGGTGACTCCAGTTACGTAGTGGTATACACTTACCTGAAGAACAGACCTTCTGATGTTAGCCCGACGCTCAGCTATCAGATTTTGCAATGTTCGCCATTAGAGATTATCCATAAAGATATTGTACCTAGGGCTCAGTTTGCCTGGGTGGATTCCTATACCATTGAAGTAGAAGCGGAAAAAGGGATAAGCAGTAAAGATGAAGAATCAATTCAAGCAATAATTTATCGCTATCATGCCAAGAACAGGAAGAAATACACACCTGGCGTTTTTGGTAATAAGAATTAGAATGATATAAATCTCCGCAAGATGTTCCCAATCTTTTCTCTTGTGTATTATAAGGAATAGAGGCAATGCATATTTACTTGCTTTAGCTATATTCGGAGCAAATTATTTTAATGAACATCAAAATAGTAAGAACCGGCATCCTTCTTATCTGTCTGTCTGGCTTATTTGCTTCATGCAGTGAAAAGGCAAATCCTGAAATTACTGAAACCGGCAGGTCTGATATGGATCTTATCACCAGAGGTCCCGGACAGTTTTTGCAAGCGCACCACCTGATAAGAACCATGGATGGGGAATCTCAACCAGCTTATGAGACAGGAGATCTGAGAAAAGAGTTCAGGAAAGCCAAGAGTAAGCTTAAGTTCAATCCGAGGGAAGATTATGATTGGATAGAACGCGGGCCTGGTAATGTGGGAGGAAGGACCAGGGGACTCATTATTGATCCCGCAGATTCTACATCACGCACATGGTTCCTGGGGTCTGCCGGAGGAGGTATATGGCATACCACCAATGCTGGCAAGACATGGAATCAACTGACTCCCGAATTCGCAAGCCTGGCTACTTCAACATTGGCGATGGCAGAATCCAATAATGATGTCATATATGTAGGTACGGGAGAGAGCCTTGGGACTATGCACATTAACGCCATCGCCGGTGCCGGCATATGGAAAAGTATTGACCGAGGTCAAAGCTGGACATTACTTGATTCAACGGCCAATAATAATTTCACAAATGTAACGCGTATTGTAATTAACCCTGAAGATGAAAATGAAGTATTGGCCAGTACACGAACAACGATAGGCGCCAATAATACGCTTCGAACACTGATAATGAAATCGGTAGATGGTGGACTGTCTTGGAGGACGGTCTATGCGCGTTCCAGCTCCACTGTTGAGCATTTGGTTATTGCCCCTAATGATCCAAATGTTATATACGGTACTTTGAGAGGAGAAGGCCTCTTAAGGTCAATTGACCGCGGCGAAACATGGGAGTTGGTATGGCAGGCACCAGAGGATGAGCGGCGTATTGAAATGGCTATATCGCCCTACGATGACGGCGTCATATACATGTCCTGCGAACTGCCCAGTGGTGGATCCAGGTTATATTATTCAAGAGATACCCTAAAAACAGTCATAGAACCCTTGTTTCTGGGACGCCAACCGGATTGGTTGGTAAACCAGGGCTGGTATGACAACACAATTGCGGTCCATCCCTTTAACGATAGTATTGTGTGGGTGGCAGGACAAGGCCCCATGCTGGAACTTAAGATAGGTGACACCGTTCAAGTAATCAAATTTTTTGATAATCTCAGAAACCTTGCTGTCTTCGCTTCATTGATTGATGAAAGCCCTTTCTCAGACGAACCAGCAGGTACCGCTTCTGACTTATTCGAATCACTGCCCATATCTACAGAAACCGGTCAGGAGGATATCGTAAATGTCGAGTTGCGCTTTGGGGATGGTGCGTCTTCTAAAGCACATCTGATCGAAGGAGCCTTTGATTTCACAGAATTCAGGTTTGTGTCCATGATTGATGTGCCATTTGAAGCCTGGGATAATGAAAACAACAGGCAGATAGCTATTTCTATTTTCGATATGAATGCCGATGGCGAATGGACTTTCGAGGACTTTAGTAATAACGGGAGCTTTCCATTTCACGATATTGTTATGACGAATAACCTGGATTACTCAGAAACGCCGCACCCCAGGATAGAGACTGAAAACGCTATTTATAAAGCCCAGTATTATGCCTTTATCGAAAGAGCGCCTAATTACGCAGGCCCAAGGGACACATTACCTTTTGGCTTAATGTTTTTCAATACAGGAGAACTGGAAGGCATTGTCGGGTCCTTTGATGTCATTCTCGACGGTTATCGTGCTTATTCCGATATCAGCGATGCAGGAACAAAAGGTGTGCATGTCGATCACCATAATATAGTTTTTGTACCAAAGGACTCAGCTAGCAATTCGTTTTTTGTACTTAATGCCAATGATGGCGGTGTGGCCTTTTCCGAAGATAGTGGTGAGAGCTTTAAACAAACCGGTGACTCGTATCAGGCTGGTATTTTTGAGACTATAGATGGTTATAATACTTCCCAGTTTTATGGTGTCGATAAAAAGAATGGCGAAAGTCGATATGTGGGAGGCACGCAGGATAACGGTTCATGGGTTTCCCCAGTAGATCCTGACAGTACAAGCAAGTGGGTAGAAGCGCCAAGTGGTGATGGATTTGAAGCGGCCTGGCATTATCAAAACACTAAACTTGTATTGGAAACCTCTCAACGCAACAGGCTGTACAAATCCTATAATGAGGGTGAAACGTGGAAGTCGGTGGATTTACCTGAATCGAGGGGCCCATTTATTACACGCCTGGCATCGTCCCAGATCAATCCTGATCTTATCTTTATGGTTAGTGATACGGGTGTTTTGCGATCTGCTGATTTTGCCGAAACATGGGAAATCATTGAGATGCCCGAAAATTGGGAGTATCAGGGGGCTTGGGGACCTCCCATTGTTATCAGTCTCGCGGATCCTGATTACGTTTGGACAGGCAGTCGCGTCAATGAGGCATCACGAATTTGTTATTCTGTGGATGGCGGACTCAGCTTTCAACAAACGCGGATATTTACTGAAGTGAATACAGGTCTGGTAACTGGCATTGCTACCCATCCATATGATCCCAATGTCGCCTATGTCTTATTTTCGCAGAAGGGCGCTCCAAAAATTCTGATGACTGATGACCTGGGGATGAACTGGCGTGACCTGTCTGGCTTTGCTCCTTCATCTGATTCCAAGGGCTTTCCTGATGTCGCTGTTTATTCGTTGCTGGTTATGCCCTGGGATGATCAGGTTCTTTGGGTAGGTACGGAAATAGGTATATTCGAATCCATTGACGGTGGTCAGAATTGGGAATATGCCGATAATGGCCTGCCGCCACTTTCAATATGGCAAATGAAAATTGTAAATGATGAAATTGTAGTGGCAACACATGGCAGAGGGATTTGGACCTTAAATACCGAACAGTTTGATGTGTCTTCCGTTGCTTTGATGGATACACCCGCTGCCAGGCTGGATGTCTTTCCCAATCCTGTAAATAATCTATCACAACTCGAATATGAGTTGAATGAAGGAGAGACTATAAAATTATCTTTGTATTCAATGTCAGGACAATTGATTCAAGTGCTATATCAAGGAAATGCAGTAGCAGGGAATCACTCGATGGCGATAAATGCAGATGATCTGACGCCAGGCATGTATCTTTTGAAGCTGGAAGGGGAGAGATCTAAAGCTCTTAAGAAAATAATTGTTTACTAATACTGGTAAATCATATATTCCCAAAGAGTGAGGTGATTGGTATTTTTATTTTTGTTTCTTGCTTTGATTGGTGAGCCGTTAGATGCTCAGTCCCTTTTGCCCTTTATGGAAGATTCTGATTACCGGACTCTAAATTCATTTTATGCCAGAAAAACAAAATTCTTCTAAAGTAGTGCTTGTTACAGGTGCCAGTTCTGGCATCGGCAAGGCTACATCCCTGAGGTTGATAGCTGACGGCCATAAGGTCTATGGTGCAGCGCGAAGAGTAGAACTGATGAAAGACCTGACTGAACTGGGAGCTGAGGTAGTGTCTATGGATATTACTGTTGAAGAAGATATTGAGAGCTGTATCCATAATATTATATCGAAACACGGGCAGCTGGATGTACTCGTAAATAATGCGGGTTATGGTACTTTTGGTCCGGTTGAAACTATAGCTCTGGACGATGCACGTCATCAATTCGAAGTAAATCTGTTTGGCCTGGCATCTCTGACGCAGAAAGTAATACCCCGGATGAGAGAAAAGAACTTTGGAAGGATTATTAACATCTCATCTATGGGCGGTAAAATATATACTCCTTTCGGGGCCTGGTATCATGCCAGCAAGCATGCGCTGGAAGGCTGGAGTGATTGTTTACGCATTGAATTGGAAGAGTTTGGCATTGATGTGGTTTTAATACAACCCGGCATGATACATACTGAATTTGCAGACCGCATGTTTGAGCCGATGCTGGAGCGTTCCAGGAATACTGCTTATGAACGAATATCTTCTATGTTTGCAGAGGCTAATCTGAAGCTGATGGCTAATGTCGATGCTTTCTCTCCTCCAGAAGTGATAGCTGATGTTATTTCAAAAGCTATTCATTCCAAGAAACCGAAGACGCGTTATGCAGCGGGAAAAATGGCTAAGATTTCTCTGATGGCTAGGAGTTTACTTAGCGATAGGATGTTCGATCATATGATGATGAGTCAGCTGAAGAAAATGATAGATAAGCATTAGCACATGAAAGAAAAATTCAGTTATCCAGTCCCTTAAAACACGATAAAACTGCTGATTTATTATAGCTTTTAGGTGTAAATGAAGCATGAACCCTCATATAAATCATATCCTCAGTTATACTATTCTTTTTACTGGTCCATATTCGTTTTTGTTTTGTTGTCAGGTATTTAAATACTAAGATTATTCGAATGACATATAGTCTTAAACCACTTTGGATACATATCGTTTGATATAATTATTATGAGGAGCTTTTAAGTATTTGATACTTACTGTTGTTTATTAATTCTCGCTTGGCTTACATAATGTCCTGTTGTTTTGAATCAAAACGACACATATAATTACATTTGCGGCTGATGAATAATGTCGACTTGAAGATAACCTGGTACATACTATTTGTTTTATTAGTTTTTTGGTCCAATCTCTTGGGTCAGGGGCCCAACAAACGGGTTTCTGCTACGCGCACCAGTGAGAAAATCAGTATAGACGGTACCATGGCTGAGACCAGCTGGCGAAATGCGGAAGTGGCTACGGATTTCCTTGAACGAAATCCGACTGAAGGCCGTAGGCCCAAGTTCAGGACAGAGGTCAGGATTTTATACGACCATGACAACATATACATTCTGGGCTATTGCTACGACAGTCATCCTGATAGTATCCTTACTCAATTGGGTGAACGGGACGACAGATTAAATGCAGATCTGTTCAGTGTGTTTTTTGATACATATAATAACATGCTTGATGCCTTCCGGTTTTCAGTGAGTTCCTCAGGGGTGCAGTCGGATTCGAGGACGTCCGATTCACAGTTTAATGCGGTTTGGGAAAGTGCTGTACAGATTGTTGAAGACGGATGGATTGCAGAAATTAAAATTCCATATTATTCACTGAGGTTTCCACATTCAGAAGAGCAGCTTTGGCGGGTTCAGTTTGAAAGAGAAATCAGACGCAGCAGGACGGAATTGCAGTGGTGTCTTGTTCCTAAAAATGTGGAGACCAATCTCAATTACTGGGGTCTTCTATCTGGGTTGAATAATATTAAGGATCCCTTAAGGTTGTCCGTGTCACCATATGTATCATCATTCGCAGAATTTGCAGACAATCAAAGTACTGTAGGTTATGGTGCAGGAGCTGATTTGAAATTGGGTTTAAATGAAAGTTATACCCTGGATATGACTCTCTTACCCGATTTCTCGCAGGTACGTTCCGATAATATCATTAAAAACCTGGGAGCCTTTGAAGTGGTCTTTGATGAGCAGAGACCCTTTTTCCAGGAAGGCGTTGAGCTCTTCAACCGTGGTGGCCTTTTTTATTCTAGACGCATAGGTGGTGTGCCTATTCAATTCAGTAAAGCGTTTTCTGACCTTGGCCAGACAGAACGACTCATAGATAATCCGATCACCTCACAATTGATAAATGTGGCCAAGGTGTCTGGAAGGAATAATAAAGGTTTGGGGATAGGAGTCATGAATGCCATCACCGATGAAAGCAATGCCATTATACAAGACACTGAATCAGGACGCCGACGTGAATTGCAGACTAATCCTCTTGTTAACTATAGCATTGTCTCTCTGGATCAGAACCTGAAAAATAACAGTTCGGTGTATTTTATAAATCTGAATACGACGCGCTTTGGAGATTATGTCGATGCCAATGTCTCAGCAGCTGGATTTAATCTGGTGTCTAAGAATTCTGCTTATTCTCTTTCAGGAAACATTAAAGTTACACAAAGAGATACCAATCTCCTGGAAAACATTTTCAGCGCCGATGCCGATGATGGTATGAGTTATTTTTTAAGTTTCGGTAAGATCAGAGGGAATTTCAAGTTCAACCTTTCAAGTGAAAACAAGTCATCCAATTTCAATCCCAATGACCTGGGAGTTAATTTCAGAACTAATATAAGAGACCATTCTATAAGACTGGAGTACAATAAGTACAATCCATTTTGGATATTGAACAGGAACAGCAACAGGGTTTCTTTCAGCCTTGAACAAGATTATACCACAGGGGAGATATTGAAGAAACAGTACAGTAACCGGTTTTTCTTTTTGTTTCCCAGCTTTACGGCTTTATGGGTAGAGATGAGTTCACAAATAGGTGATGGTATAGACCTTTTTGAGTCAAGGGTGCCGGGCCAAAAATTCATTGTTCCTGAATATTATTATAACGGTATCGGAATATCTACAGATTACCGAAAGTTTTTTGCACTGGATGGTAATATCGGCTATGGAGAGGGTTACTTCACCGATTATGTGGTCAATCATTATTTTCAGGTGGAATTGGAACCCATTATCCGTGTCAATGATAAATTGACCTTAAGGCCTAGTTCAAACTATTCCTTTCTTCTCAATGGAGCAGGTTATGCGGGTACATTCGATGGTGTTCCGAAATATGGTGTAAGAGATGTCAGAACACTGACAAATATCCTGCAGGGTAAATATTTATTTAAGAATAACCTCTCGCTGACTCTGCGAATACGCCATTATTGGTCTTATGGTATTTACAGTTATTATGGTGATCTTGATGAGGACGGATATATCATACCTGATTATGAATTTGCCGACAATGCGGACTTTAATTTCAATGCATTCAATACCGATTTGATTTTTGCCTGGCAATTTGCTCCTGGAAGTTTTCTCAACTTTGTCTATAAGAATGAATTACAGCGTGATGAGCAAAATATTAACCCTTCGTATTTTTCAAACTTGGGTTCTGTATTTGATGAAGACCAGCGTAATACCATTACGCTTAAGGTAATCTATTTTTTGGATGCTGTTTCCAGCTTCAAGAAGGTATTCAGTAAGTGACCCTGTCCGGGGCAGTCATTTCATTTTAGTGCTACATTATCGAATTCAATGACCAGAATTAACCGGTACATTAATCCAGATCAATTCTATTGCAGTGAATATCTAAGGCCATTTTGAAAAAGGAATAGCTGTTATTAAGATATCGGTATATTATACGAAATCGAAAGTCGAGATACAATATTTAATCCGAAGAATAAATAGCTTTATACCTTTTGTGAATAAATACAATAACAAGATTATAAATAACCACAATGACTGATAATTCTCAGATAAATACAGACTCGCATTTACGAAGTATACTGAAAGGCTTGACATGGCGAGTCATAGCTTCGACCACGATTTTTATAATTACCTATTTGACCACTGGCGAGACAGCCACAGCGATAACGGTAGCCGGGATAGAATTCCCTGTGAAGCTGTCTATTTATTATCTGCACGAAAGGGCTTGGCTCCTGGTGCCCAGGGGTAAGATTAGGAAATTAAATCCTTTTTCAAATACTTTCTAACAGCGTATCAGGTGATGTGAGGATAAAGCCAGGACGATATCAATCCGAAGTCGATTAACGTCTTCGTAACGGACACCACAGGCAAAGTTTGGTTAAATAACAGTTTTGACTCCATGGATGTTAATTTCAACTTGGGCGATATACCGCTTGGCATTTACATAATTACTGTTCAACAGGGAAACAGGATTCTCAAGTCGAAGAAAGTAAGATATAGCCGCAAATAAAGGGAAAATTAAAGTCAAGATTCATTCTATGAACGCATCAGCCTGTAAGCCTACATATTTTAATATTCAAGGCATACATAGGTTTGTAACTTAAAACAGCAGGATATAAAAACAATAACTAATAATAGTTGTTTAAAATCAAATAAATATTGCTTGCATATTCTTGCATTGCTTTCTATTTCGATTAATGTAAAGGACATAGAATAGAAAGGATATAGAAATAGTATTATGGATAAGAATCGTAGAAATTTTATCTCCTTTTTAGGGAAAGTTAGTTTGGGTACTATGGTCATGCCCCCGTTTCTGATCAGGTGCGGTAATTCAAGCAAGCCGATACCATCAGGTGATCTGAGTCCTGAGGTATTGGAAAGGCTGATCAATCTGAAGCTGGAAGGCATTAATGCCTCGGATAAGGACGACTTACTTCTTGCCAATGGCCTTAACTACCATGTAATAGCCCGATGGGGTGATAAGATAAATGACCTTGATAGATTTGGTTTCAATTGTGATTTCACGGCCTTTATACCATTGGATGAAAAGGATCCAAACGATGGGCTATTGTGGGTCAATCACGAATATGTAAACTCCCTTTTTATTTCAGGTTTCGATTACAAGAAACGCAATAACCCTGATAGCCTTCGTACGAAGGAGCAGGTGGATCTCGAAATGTACAATGTTGGCGGCAGCATTATTAGAATCAAGAAGGAGGAGGGGATATGGAAACTCGTTGCCAATGATCCCCACAATAGGCGGATCTCAAACCATACCCCCATTAGATTAAACTGGGATCATCCCATTAAAGGTAAAAGCACGGTTATAGGTACCAATAGTAACTGTTCAGGGGGCATCACACCTTGGAATACTTTTCTTACCTGTGAAGAAAACTATCACAACTTTTTTGGAGAGACCGTGTATGATGAAAATAATGTGCCCCGTCTGAAGAAAGGACGGCATGATTGGGAAGAATATTATGACTATCCTCCAGAGCATTATGGATGGGTAGTTGAGGTTGATCCAAAAACAGGAGACGCTCAAAAACATATTGCTCTGGGAAGGATTTCTCATGAATGTTGTACCCTTTATCAGTTAGAAGACGAAAGGATAGTTGCCTATACAGGAGATGATCAAAACGACGAACATTTATACAAGTTCGTTTCTTCAGAACCGAACTCCCTAAAGCACGGGACTCTCTATGTAGCAGATACGATCAATGGTGTATGGTTGCCTTTGGACTGGGAAAGCCAGGATATTCTAAAAGCAAAATTCAGGGACCAGACAGAAGTATTGGTCCGGGTCAGAGAAGCTGCTAAACTATTAGGTGCTACGCCATTGAACAGACCGGAGGATATCGAAATTGATCCTATTACAGGACATGTTTTTGTATCGCTAACCAACAATAAGCCTAAGGGTGACTATCACGGTTCTATTTTAAAAATTGAAGAATCTGAGGGCGCTCATGATGCGCTTAGCTTTAAAGCTTCTACCTATAAAGCGGGTGGGGAAGAAAGTGGTTTCAGTTGTCCTGATAATCTGGCCTTTGATCATTCCGGTAATCTCTGGATGACATGTGATGTCTCTGGTAGTGAAATGAATAATGAAGATAAGCCTTACATGGCTTTTAAGAACAACAGTTTGTTTGTCATTCCGCGCTATGGTAATGATGCTGGACGTGTCATACGGGTTGCTTCCGGCCCAATAGATTCTGAACTGACGGGACCTTGGTTTTCTCCTGATGGGAAAACACTTTTTTTGAGCGTTCAGCACCCGGGAGAACAAACAGTGGATATCGACAATCCTACAAGTCAATGGCCCTTTGATGGCGATAATTTGCCTAAGCCTTCTGTAGTAGCTATTACCGGAGATCTCATCGAGAAGATGAACAGGCTGAGGGAGATTACTGGGTAATCTTAAGCTATATTTAACTTATTTACGTTTATTATAATGTTGATTTGTTTTTATCAAAGGATGATAATGATGTTCAAGCCGTAATACACTCCAAGGCTTCTGCAGCAGCAACAATTTATGAACCACCGACAGAGTTTGACCAAAAGACACACAATAAACAAAAAAAGCACCTAACATATTGAATGTTAAGTGCTTATGAATTTTATTCGTAGCCCGTAGGGGATTCGAACCCCTGCTACCAGGATGAAAACCTGGCGTCCTAACCCCTAGACGAACGGGCCTCCTTCTATAAACCTTTGCCTGTCTTTTAAGGCGTGGCAAATATATAAATAAATAATATTCCTTTGCAAACAATTGTTTAGCTGAAATTTAAATTTTTACGATCTTTTTACTGCTGACTTGCCCTTCTTGATCGACAATTTTAAGAATATACTGTCCCGCTTTTATCAGAGGACTGAGTTCGACGGTTCTGGCAGCACTTTTCATGCCCCATATTCTGCGTCCATTAAGGTCAAATAATTGAAATCTCCGTTCTTCCGAATCAGTAAACTCAATCCTGAGATTATCACTAAATGGATTTGGTGAAAGCTCAAATTCAACAGCTAGGTTGTATTCTGTACTGCTGACGAACTCTTCTGTGATTGATACGTCATCAATGGCTGCCTCCACAATATGTCCATTGTCGATATTGTCAGCCGTATAAAAGCTGATTTGATAATCCGTACTATCAAGATCAAAAGCACTCAGGTCAATATCGATGACACTACTCCATTCAGGATTGTCCGGTAACAAACGCATAAGTTCTATGCTGTCCATACCCGAAGGATGCAAGAAAACTCGTAAGCTGTCATCGACAGGGCCATTGCCCCCTTCAACAACAAACCAATAGTGAAACTTGAGATGGGGTTCCTGCATGTGAGCAGTATTTATCAAGGGCGATTTCAACTGCACATAACCATCATCTACATCGTCCTGGGCAGCTGTAGATGTACTGGCATTTCCCGTCACGTAGCATAGGATGCCTTCATCATCTGCCAGGTCGCTTCCCGGAGCAATTTGCTCCCCATTGAAATTTGTGCCACGCGGTTCTCCTCTCTCCCAGAACCCGCTGGTTGCATTTCCGGTACTTTCCCATCCCAGGTCCAGTCTGAAGTCATCATGATATCCTGCTTGGAGGGGAAGTGTTATATCTGTTTCTGTACCTGCTGCCACCGCCATTTCTATTGTTTTGTAAGCCCAGGCTCCAGCCGTAATTTTATAGCTTCTGACAGCAAGCAATTCTGCTATCTGACCATTTTCGTCAGTGATGAATTCAGTCATGCCTAGGTCTGACTCAAGAAGCACATGCGCTCCCGAAATCGGGCTTCCGTCTTCCTGGTTGATCACAGTGAAAATGTAATCCGCTTTTATAATTCGACTCATCTGGATGTCAAGGATCGTCACAACACCATTGTCTATTTCCACTTCTGCAGTAAATGTCTCGTATTCAGGATGTGTCACGCTTACAGTATAGCTTCCCGCTGTAGCAATCCCTGTCTTGTATTCTCCCTGTGCATCGGAATTGGCATAATTGAATTGTCCAGCTTCGATTTCCAAACGAGCGTTATTGATGGCTTGACCATTAACCGCATCAGTTATGGTACCTTCCAGGAAGGCTGCCCTCGTATAATTCGGATTAAGAACATATAAACCGGAGTTGATGTCACTGGCCAATAGAAGGCCTGAAGGTAAATACGGGTAAGCACCCCAACATCCGCTAAATCCTCCATGTGGTCCATCATAGGTGTCGTAAGCACCTGTTTTGATAAGATTATCCGGCTTGCTAGCGTCTGTGATCACAACACCATCCGTGTAGTAACTGGTAATAAGGTAACCGTCAAAGTAATGTGTGTTATGTGGAATTACACCTTGGCCTTGAGTCTCCAGAGGCTGAAAATGATCAAGAAAGTTTATATCTGATGGATTGGAAATATCGTAGGCTTCAACAAAGGCATTGGCTCGTTCATCTGTGGTGAAGACATAATTTTGATCTGTACTTGTCCAGGCATTATGCGTGAAGGTAAATCCAGTTCTTTGAGTTCCCATAACAACCAGACTGTCCTTTATCGTCACATCATAAATGCCAAGCTGGCCTTCGTAGATCTCTGATGCATAAAGGATGTTATTTTTTACATAAAGATCATGCGCATAACCGCCGCCTCCAAAAACCTGACCGTGAGCACCAACCACTGGTGGCGTCCATTTGTCCTGGTTGAGGTCAAAAATGACAGCCTTATTGGCATATCCTATTGCACATCCAGCAAGATATGCAAATCCATTTTCATCTATGTAAATATTATGACACCTTCCTAAGCTTGTAGTATCTGCACCGGATATGATAGGCGGTTGTAAGTATTGAAACCTAATACTATCTGGTGCCATACTCATATCAATAACGAGTAAACCATCATTTCCTCTGTCTGTAGTGACATAAATATGGTCTTCCCAGGATTTGATATCTCTCCAGGTAGACGAAGCTCCTGGTATTTGTTTTCTTAAAGTGGGGTTGGCCGGATCTTCCAGTGTCCATATCCAGGTTTGCGTACGGCTGCCCATGATAGCGTATTCTGTGCCATCTTTATCTACCCATCCCCAAATGTCATTACCGTCCTCTCCGACCGGGACATTGGCGATGAAGTCAATATTAATATTTTCCTGGGCAGTGATAAGGCCGGCCAGGCATAGACTTAGAATAGTCAGGATATATTTCATTATCATTTTTTTACTAAAAAAGTGAAAGATACAACCATTGTTTAGTAATAGGGATTTATTAGGTTGCTCAAAATGACAATTTATGTTACTAGGTCAACAATCATGCAGCTTAGGCGAGACACACAGGTGGTTTTTCCTTCTTCATTCCTTATTACTATTTGCCATGTATGCATTTTCCGACCGATTTTCAAGGCTTCAACGCGCCCGGTAACATATCCACTCCTTGCGGACCTTAGGTGACTTGCATTTATGTCTGTGCCTACAGCTGTTTTCTTTGTCAAATCCTCGATCAACAGGGTAGAAGCGACCGAGCCAAGAGTCTCAGCCAATACCACCGATGCTCCTCCATGCAGTAAACCCATCGGCTGTTTTGTTCTTTGGTCTACAGGCATTCGTGCCTCAAGGTAATCCTCCCCGATTTCAGTAAACTCTATGCCCAATGCTTCGTTTATGGTATTAGAAGACAGATTGTTGATGCCTTCGAGCTTTGGTGTGTTTTTCCAGATCATTCCTATTATTTTTGAAAGTCTAAAATTATCCAAAAATATGAGTATCCGCATATTCCATAACCCCAGATGCAGAAAGAGTCGCGAAACATTGCAGTTAATCCAGGACAAGGGCATCGAGCCAGAAATATTTCTTTATCTCGAAGAAAAACTGAGCACGAAATTGATACAAGACGCTTTGAAAGCATTGGGCTTTCCTGCAGAAAAACTGATACGGAAATCTGAACCTGCTTATAAAGAAAATTTCAAGGGGAAATCTCTCAGTGAAGCAGAATGGATTGATGCCATGCTTCAATATCCCAAATTGATAGAACGACCTATCGTGATCAAAGACGGCAAAGCGGCCCTTGGTAGGCCACCTGAAAACGTATTGGACTTGATAAAATGATTATCACTTTCTAACTCTTAGCAGCTCTTATCATTTATGTGGTCATTGATGAGCTTCCTCATGCTATCCAGTTCTCTTGGATTGAACCTCGGGCCCGGCAAATACTTTCGATTCCAGCTTAATTGGCGTTTGGCATATTGCCTGGAGTGGGCTTTTATTTGATCTACGGCTTCATCTAGAGAACACTTGCCATCCATATATGCAAAGATTTCTTTGTATCCGACAGTATCAAGGGCTTTAAGCGTTTTATAGGGATAAAGTTTTTCTGCTTCTTCAAGTAGACCGGCAATCATCATCTTGTCCACCCTTTCTTCAATGCGTTTGTATAGTTCCGAACGTTGTATATCCAGAACTATAAGCATTTCTCTGAATTGCCGTTTCCTTGTTTTTCCACTCAAGAATGAACTGAATTTTTTCCCGGTCTGATCGATCACAGCAAGGGCACGACTCAATCTACGCGGATTATCCAGGGCCACCACAGCAGCGTATTCAGGATCCAGTTTTTTGATTTGTTCCTGCAGGAATACCAGGCCTTTCGCTTTTTCGATCTCAGCCCATTTTGATTTAATGGTTAATTCAACTTCAGGGAACTTATCCAGTCCGTCCAGTAAGGCCTTTATGTACATGCCGGTACCACCACACACTATTGAAACATTTTTATTGCTATACTCTTCATCAAGCAGCTTTAAAGCATCTTTCTCAAAAATGCCGGCATTGTATTCGTCATGAATACTTACATAATCACACAAGCTAATTCTGTGTTGCAGAATCACCTGTTGACCCGGCTTGGCGGTTCCAATATTCATTTCTTTATAAACCTGTCGCGAGTCTGCGGAGAGAATAGCGCAATCAAACTGAGATTGTAATCGGCAAGCCAATTCTGTTTTGCCGATACCTGTTGGACCTGCAATAACTATCAAGGTGTTGTCATTGTTATCTCTCGCTTGCAAGTTGCTTTATGTCATTAGATTTGATTACAAATGTATAATTTAAGGCTCATTAAATATTTGAATAATGATTTTAAGGAATTCCAATATACTGCTGCTTAGTGCAGTATGCGTATTATGTATTTCTTCTTGTGATAACAGCAACAAGCCAGGCTATCAAAAATCGGATAATATGAATAATACCACTCGGAAAGCAGAATATGCCATAGTTATACATGGAGGTGCAGGTACCATATTAAAAACGAATATGACTGAGGAGCGAGAGCAGCAATATCAAAAAGCCTTGGATGATGCCCTAATGATAGGAAAGGCTATCCTGGAGGATGGAGGCAGCAGTGAGGATGCTGTGGTCGAGACAATAAAGTATATGGAAAACTCACCCTTGTTTAACGCTGGACGCGGTGCCGTTTTTACCAGCGAAGGAAAAAATGAACTGGATGCGTCTATTATGCGTGGTTCGGATTTGGAAGCAGGCGCAGTAGGCGGACTCCAAACCATCAAAAACCCTATCACTGCTGCAAGGGCTGTGATGGACTCATCTGACCATGTGTTTCTTGTAGGCGAAGGGGCAGAAGCCTTTGCCAAGCTCAATGGATTGGAACAAGTTGATCCCGGCTATTTTTATACAGAAAACAGGTACAAGAGTCTCCAGCGCATCCAGGAGAGGGAGAAGGAAGTAGGTATGCATATAACCGATATGGCAGACAGCAAATACGGTACTGTGGGAGCTGTAGCACTAGACAAGCACGGTAACATATGTGCAGGAACTTCTACTGGGGGTATGACGAATAAAAGCTTTGGTCGTATTGGTGATTCGCCCGTAATAGGAGCAGGCACATACGCCAATAACAATACCTGCGGCGTATCATGTACCGGTCATGGAGAGTTTTTTATACGCTATGCTGTGGCTTATGATGTTTCTGCAATGATGCAATACGCCGGCAAGAGTCTTGAGGATGCGGCGAATGAGATTGTCAACAAAAAACTGATGGATGTTGGTGGTTCAGGCGGATTGATTGCCCTTGATAAATACGGGAACATTACTATGCCTTTTAATAGTGAAGGTATGTATCGAGGCTATGTGACGGATACCGAAAAATTTATTGGTATCTATAAGGAAGACTAAAGCCTTACCTTAATTTTATATAAAAAAAATATATTTGTAAGGCCTTGAATCAGTTTCATTTAATCATTTCCAAAGCCGCTTTGGAAAGAAAGACAGTATTCCATGTTAGAATTTTTTAATAAGAAGCGATTACATTTTCTTGCCCTTCTCATTTTTGTACTTTTCAGTGTATTTAATTTTTATCCTGTCTTTGAAGGAAAACAGCTCAATTTTGCAGAGCGTAACCAGGGTATGTCCAAGGAAATGCTTGATTATGAAAAGGAGACCGGTAAGGTGACCAGATGGACGAATGCCATGTTCTCAGGTATGCCTACCTACTACATTATGAACAAGGCACCCAAAGATGCTGTCGAGTATGTCCGAAAGTATATTGGTTTGGGATTCCCTAAGGAAGCAGGTAATTTCCTTATGGGGATGATATTTTTTTACATCCTTATGATGACCCTGGGCGTGTCGCCATGGATAGGCATCTTTGCCTCTTTGAGTTTTGCCTTTGCTACAAATAATATGATTCTGTTGGATACAGGCCACTTTACCAAGTTGAGAACAATACTCAGTGCGCCCTTGATACTGTCAGGCCTGATTCTCACATTCCGTAAAAATTATATTCTTGGGAGCCTGATATTCACGCTTGCCTTAAGTGTAAATATCAAATACGATCATCCCCAAATGACTTACTACCTGGGCTTATCCCTGCTGCCAATGGTCTTTATCTACTTATACAGTTTCTATAAGAAAGGCGAGCTGAAGGAGTTTTTTATGATCGGATGTTTTCTTATCGCAGGCTTATTGCTTTCTGTGGCTACCACAGCTTCAAAGATACTTCCTGTCAAAGAATATACGGAGGATACTATGAGAGGCAAAGCTGTACTGGAGCAGGCTGGATCCAGTTTTAGCAGTAGCTCTGTAGACGGATTGTCATGGGATTATGCCATGAGCTGGAGTAATGGAACGATAGATTTATTACAGGGCTTTATTTCGCATTCAGTCGGAGGTTCAACTGGCGAGATGCTGCCAAGCGACAGCAATTTTGCTAAAGAGCTCCGAAAGTTTGGAGCCAGTACCCGAGGTGGAGTTCAGGCTCCCGTCTACTGGGGTGATTTACCATCTACTTCCGGTCCTATATATTTTGGCGCTGTAGTGTGCTGCCTGTTCCTGATATCATTATTTGTATTGAAAGGTTATGTACGATGGTGGGTTTTGGCTGCTGTCGTTCTTACATCCTTGATTTCTCTTGGTAAGAACTTTGAAATCTTTAACAGGCTGCTTTATGATTTCTTTCCGTATTTCAACAAATTCAGAACACCCAACTCCGTGCTGTCAGTAACGACCATATTTATGCCCCTGCTTGGGTTTTATGGACTGCATAAGTTATTGGAAGAAAAGCCGGACTGGAAAAAGGCTGTGTATCCAGGATTGGCACTGGCTGGCTTATGTGCTTTGTTTGCCTTTCTTGCTCCGTCGTTCTTTGATATGACCGGAGCTTACGATGCAAGGTATGCTCAATCGGGCCTTGATGTAGACGTTCTATTGAAAGACAGGGCCGATATGGCTTTCCAGAGCGGTATGCGCTCTGCTGTATATATGCTTTTGAGCTGCTTATTTATATACCTGGCCTTGAAAAACAAAATGAAATCAATATACGCCTTGACATTTATTGGAGTTTTGTCTTTGATTGATTTATTCTCTGTCAATTTCAAATATGTTAAGCCTTCAGATTATATCACAGATGCTGCATTGAAACGAACGTACCAGCCCCGTCAGGTGGATAAGGAAATTCTAAGTGATCCCGATCGATATTACCGCGTATTGGATATGAGCGTACCTACATTTGAATCGGCTTTCACTTCTTACTTCCATAAATCCATAGGAGGCTATCACCCGGCAAAACTGGTGCGTTACCAGGACATCATAGATTATCACATCAGCAACAATAACATGGCGGTATTGAACATGCTCAATGCCAAATATATCATTACGCCTGGTGATGACGGAGGCGAACGAGTGCAGCGTAATACGGCTGCTTTAGGCAATGCCTGGTTCGTGAGTAATATCCAAATGGTGAACTCCAATAAAGAAGAAATTGATGCTCTGGGAGATTTTGACCCACTGGCTACAGCCTTTGTTCATCAGGAGTTTGCCGATAAGGTAAGCCGTAATGCATTTGATAAGAATGGATCCATAGAGCTGAAAGACTACGCACCAGACAGATTGGTATATAATTCTCAAAGCACCTCAGATCAGTTTGCTGTCTTTTCAGAAATATGGTATGGCCCAAACAAAGGCTGGAAAGCAAGCATAGATGGTGTGCCCGCAGAGCATATTCGGGCCAATTACGTGCTCAGGGCTATGAATATACCTGCAGGCAATCATGAAATAGTATTCGAGTTTGATCCGGATAGCCTTAAATCAGGCACTTTGATATCAAGGGTAAGCTCTATTATTATAGTTTTACTCTTGCTCTTGTACCTTTATAACCTGAGCAGGCCTGAGGATAAAAGATGGATAAAGATGGCATGAGCTGAAAATTAGATTGAATTTAAAAACCAATACATATCTTTGCACCATATGCAAAATGGAAGGCAGATCATAAGTCCGCAAAGATTCAAGATTACCCTCACGCGTTTGGCTCATGAGGTAATCGAAAATTATCCTACTGAGGAAGATCTGCATATCATTGGCATACAGGAAAAAGGTGTTGTTCTCGCCAATCGTCTCATCGAAATAATAAGCAATAAGAATAAACGTAGAAAGGTCCATTTTGGAAAGCTTGATATTACATTCTATCGCGATGATTTCAGGATACGGTCAAAGCCATTAAAAGCTAGTGCCACACAGATAGACTTTGATATAGAAGGGCAGCGTATCATCCTGGTAGATGATGTTCTTTATACAGGTCGCACCATACAGGCTGCGATGTCTGCTTTGCAGGATTTAGGTCGGGTGGACCGCATTGAATTGCTGACCATGGTAGATAGACGATTTAACAGACACCTTCCCATCAAAGCAGACTATACGGGTATACAGGTGGACAGCCTAGATGAAGCTTATGTAAGCGTGCAGTGGGAGCATATAGAGGGCAAGGATGAAATACTTATTTATTCGGCAAACAAGAGCGTGGACTGATGGAAAGTGGAAGACTAAGCACCAAACACCTGCTGGGAATCAAGTACATAACGGGGGACGATATACGCCTGATATTCGAGACGGCAGAGCAATTCAAGGAAGTCATCAACAGGCCAATCAAAAAAGTGCCTTCCTTGCGTGATGTCACCATAGCTAACCTGTTTTTTGAAAATTCAACGCGTACCAAGCTATCCTTCGAGTTAGCAGAGAAAAGGCTCTCTGCCGATGTGGTGAATTTTTCATCATCTTCAAGTTCGGTAAAAAAAGGGGAGACCCTTCTCGATACAGTCAATAATATCCTTTACATGAAAGTGGATATGATCGTTATGCGGCATCCAGCACCAGGGGCTCACTTTTTTCTTTCTAATCACATAGATGCTCAGATTATAAATGCAGGTGACGGAACCCATGAACATCCAACACAGGCACTGCTAGATGCTTTTTCTATGCGTCAGAAACTGGGAAGCCTTCGGGGTAAAAAGATATGTATCTTCGGAGACATCCTTCATTCTCGAGTTGCGCTCAGTAACATTTATTGCCTTCAAAAACTGGGCGCTAAGGTCAGAGTTTGCGGACCACCTACACTTATACCCAAGCACATTGAAAAATTGGGCGTTGAGAAATCCTATAATGTCTTTGAAAGTCTTCAATGGTGTGATGTAGCCAATGTGCTTAGAATACAACTGGAAAGACAAGACATCAAATATATTCCATCACTGAGGGAATATGCCTTGTACTATGGGATAACTCGGGATATGCTTGACCGTCTTGACAAGGAAATTGTAGTCATGCATCCCGGTCCCATCAATAGGGGTGTAGAGATTTCTAGTGATGTAGCAGACTCCGAACATTCCATTATCCTTCAGCAGGTTGAAAATGGTGTAGCTGTACGTATGGCGGTACTGTTTTTACTTGCTAATCAAAGGGGTGAAAAGATATCCTGAGTATTAAATTTTTCTTAAACCAAATGGCTTTTGAAGAGTTTTGTCAAAACAGCTGTTTATAAGATTATGAGGAATATAAGATTTAAGACAGGTCTTGCCATTATCGCATTGCTTTTTTGTATCCGTGCCAATTCTCAGAATAAGATTTTTTTCAATATTGACAATTACGAAAACGATACTTTGATTATAGGTAATTACATACTTGATAAGCAATTGGTTCAGGATACACTGTTTGCCAATGAGGAAGATCAATTTGTCTTGCAGGACAGTTTGCATGAAGGGGTTTACCTGGTATTAACGCTGCCGGATAACCAGTTTCTGCAATTTCTTGTCAACAATGATGAACCTGAGTTCACAATGCACTTTGACTATGCCGATAAGTCAAATATTCGGTTTGAAGGATCTGAGGATAATACCGCTTTCCAATATTTTGTTGATTTTATTAATGAAAAGCGTCCCCTTTCAGATTCTTTACGTGTACAAATTTCGAACAGCAATGAGACAGACATTGATGTATCCGGAATACAGGAGCGACTAGCCCTGTTGAATGCACAGCTTAAAGCTGTACAGGATAGTTTGATAGAAGTCAATCCCGATTTTCTGAGTACCATCATGATAAAGGCCAACAAGGAAATTGTGATGCCCGAATTTGAAGCAACGGAGGATGGAAGACTGGCTCAATACTACTACTTCAAAAAGCATTACTTTGACTATATAGACTTAAAGGACCCAAGGGCCCTGAGAAGTCCTTTTTATTTCCATAGGGTAAATTATTATGTTGACAAATTGACGCCAAAGAGCCCTGACAGTATTGCTCAAAGTATTGATTCTCTCCTGCATTGGATGGGTGAGGACAGTGAGGCATACAAATACTACCTGAGTCACTTTCTTAACTCTTATGCCCAAACCAAGATAGTAGGACTTGATGCTGTCTATGTGCATATCGTGGATAACTACTATGGCAAAGGAAAAGCACCTTGGGTGGAAGAAGAAAATATGCTCAAAATACTGGACCGTGCCGCTAAACTGAGACCCGTATTGCTGGGCGAGATAGGTGAGGATGTCCAGGTCTTCCAGAAAGATGGAACGCCCGTGTCTATTTCGGATATTGATTACAAATATCTTGTTTTGCTATTCTGGGCACCTGATTGCGGGCATTGTAAAAAGTCTATGCCGGACTTTGTTGACTTCAATGAGCGATACAAAGACTTGGGCATCAAAACATTTGCAATATGTACAAAATACCGTGATAAGGTAAAAGGATGTTGGGAATCCGTTGAAGAAAAAAATATGTCAGGATTTATAAACGGGGCAGATGAATTCAACAGATCCAATTTCAAGTTGAAGTACTATGTAGATTCGACCCCTAAGGTCTACATCCTGGACAAGGACAGAAAGATTATCATGAAAAATATTGGGGGTAACCAACTGGATGCTGTTTTTGAGCAAATCTTATCGCGCGAAGAGAAAGCAGCCAGCAGTAATCCAGAAAAATAAGATCCTTTATTTACCGGTAGGTGTCTAGAACTGCCTTCATACGTCTCAGAGCTTCTGTTAGCAATTCCTCAGAGGTTGCATAAGACAATCTGAAACAGTTGGGATCACCGAAGGCTGTTCCGGATACTGCTGCAACGTGTGCTTCCTCAAGAAGAACATTGATGAAGTCATCCGCATCGCTAATTGTTCTTGTTCCATTGGATCTTCCAAAAAAAGCAGATATATCCGGAAAGAAATAAAAAGCACCTCCTGGTAGGTTGGCTTTTATCCCGTCTATTTCATCGAGCATGGATTTAACCAAGCTTCGTCTCTTTAAATATTCCTCCTTCATATAGTCTATCTTGGATGGGTCTTCCATCAGGGCGTTTGCTGCCGCCATCTGTCCAAAAGCATTTGCTCCTGAAGTAAATTGTCCCTGCACCTTAGCACAGGCTGAAGCAATCCATTCAGGAGCAGCCATATATCCCAGACGCCAACCGGTCATGGAAAAACCCTTAGACATGCCATTAACCGTAATGGTTCTTTCTTTCATACCTTCAAAGCTGGCTATGCTTGGATTCCTGTCAAGGAAGTTGATGTATTCGTAAATTTCATCTGCCAACACATATATGCTTTCATGCTTATTGATTACCCGGGCTAGGGCTTCCATTTCTTCGGTGGTATAAACGCTGCCTGTTGGGTTGCTAGGTGAAGAGTAGATAATGAGTTTGGTTTTATTGGTAATAGCTTGTTCAAGTTGTTGTGGCTTGATTTTAAATTCCTGGTCAATGCCAGCATAGAGCGGTACTGCTTTGCCACCAGCAAATTTTACGATGTGAAAATATGACACCCAATACGGTGTAAAAATGATGACTTCATCATCTGGGTCAAGCAAGGAGAGGCAAACATTGGCGATGCACTGTTTTGCTCCATTAGAAACGACGATCTCAGATGGCTTGTAATCCAAGCCGTTATCCCTTTTGAACTTATGGCATATGGCCTTTTTGAGTTCGGGATATCCGGCAACAGGAGGATACTTCGTATAGCCAGCATCCAAAGCACTTTTTGCAGCCTCTTTAATATAGTCAGGTGTATCAAAATCCGGCTCCCCCAGACTCAATGCGATCACGTCGATGCCTTTGGATTTTAACTCCCTTGCTTTTTGTGCCATAGCCAGAGTCTCTGACTCTGCCATATTCCTTAGCTTGTTGGATAGATGCGCTTCAGACATTAAAATTATATTGTATATCAAAAATATATTTTTGTTTTAACATAGCCTTCCTTTGATTTATTATTTTGCAGGATCTAAGTCAACCAAATGCATGAGCGATTCAATTGAGGTCTTCGTGACGGGAGGAACCTTTGATAAGGATTATAACTTTATCACTGGAGAACTTTATTTTAAGGATACGCACCTCCTTAACATGTTTGAACGCGGACGTTCAACTCTGGAGCTTGATGTCAAAACTCTAATGATGGTTGACAGCCTGGAAATGTCTGCTGAAGATCGTGACCTTATTGTCGATAGTTGCAAGACCTCCAAATCCAATAAGATACTCATTACACATGGTACTGATAAAATGGTGGAGACTGCTCATGTACTGGCTCAAAGTGGTATTAAGAATAAAACCATAGTTTTGACCGGAGCAATGGTGCCTATTGCCTTTGGTACCTCATCAGATGGATTTTTCAATCTTGGAAGCGCCCTTGCTTTCGTTCAGACCCTTCAACCGGGTGTATATATTGTCATGAACGGACGTTATTTTAATTGGGATAATGTGAAAAAGAACAGGGCTTCAGGGTATTTTGAACCCATTCGTTAAGTCCTTTTTTCTAATTCATTGAATATCAATACATAATAGATATAAGTGTAATTTAATATCTTTTATTTTGCAGTGATTATTCCATTGATATTTCTTAGTTTTGCATAATAAAAATACATCCGGCATGATCCGCAGTTGTTTAAGTACTTTCATTTTACTGTTTTTTCTGGCTACTTCTGTCACTGCTCAAAACGTCAGCTATCCAATTGGCTTGAGTGTGAAGAATTTATTTTTAGATTACCAATCTAGTAATGGCGGTGATATCAGCAATTTCAGCGCTTATGATCAGGGCTTTGAAATCAGTGTACAAAGAGCCATTAATGACAAAGTGAGCATTGTCTTGCCTTTCAGGTATGGTGTTATTGGTATTCCTGAGTTGGATCGGACGGTTTATCATCGAAATATTTACAGCCTGGACCTTCAGGCACAATACAATTTTTATAATACAGATAGAAAACTCAGTCCATATGCTATAGCTGGGCTGGGTGGAGTTATAGAAGATGAGGGAGAATTCAATATGCAGATTCCTCTAGGGATCGGTGTCAACTTCAAGATTGCTAATAATGCCTATGTTAACTGGCAATCTGAATTCAGATTTTCTTTGAAAGATGACCGCAATAATTTTCAACATGGACTGGGTTTTACATTCTATTTTGGAGAGAAGAAAGGCATGGATGATGATATAGATGATAAAGAGGAAATGAAAGAAAAAGAAAAGGATGATGAAATGCTCCAGGATTCTGATGGCGATGGCCTGGAAGATGATATCGACCTATGCCCGCAATTGTATGGACCAAAAGAACTGAAAGGCTGTCCTGACAACGATGATGATGGCATTCCAGATTACAGGGATGATTGTCCGTCGATAAAAGGGCTTGCCATATTTAAAGGCTGTCCAGATACAGACCAGGATGGCATTCCAGATAACGATGATGTGTGTCCAAATCTTCCTGGTGTTCAGGCCAATGGTGGATGCCCATCGGATGATGCCGACCAGGATGGTGTATCGGATGATAAAGACAATTGTCCTGATGAGAAAGGACTTCCTGAAAATAACGGATGCCCTGAACTGGCAGTAAATGATACCGATTCTGACGGAGTTCCTGATGATATGGACAATTGTCCTGATGAGGCAGGCACAAAAGAAAGTGGCGGTTGCCCTGACAGTGATGGAGATGGTATTGCTGATAAGGATGATAAATGTCCTGAATCTGCCGGCCTTCGACCAATGAATGGATGTCCTGACAGCGATGGAGATGGTATAGATGACAGTCGTGATAAATGTCCCAATACAAAGGGTACAGTCGATGCCAACGGTTGCCCAGGCATTGCTGAATCTGATTTGACGGTGCTTGAGACAGCGATGCGGGCAGTACAATTTGATACTGGTAAAGCGACGCTTAAGCCGACTTCATATCCTGTCCTTAATCAGATAGCCAACATCATGGAACGATATCCAGATTATAACCTGGTTATTGAAGGTCATACAGACAATGTAGGCAATGCTGCAAGCAATCAAGTTCTCTCAGAGAACAGGGCTAAAGCATGTTATGAATATCTTGTGAGGAAAGGCATCACGCCTGAACGTATGAGTTATAGGGGATATGGTGAAGCTCAGCCAATTGCCAATAACAACAGTCTTACTGGTAGGGAACTGAACAGAAGGGTAGAATTTAATCTGAAGCCCATGTAAAAGCTAATCAGGGCTTGAATTTTTCTACCTTTTCAGCTTTCTTGAGGACGGCATCCTTAAGAGATTTTTTGTATTTCATTAGTTTCCTATGAACTTCTGAATCTGTTGTTCCCAGGATTTCCAATGCTAATAAAGCCGCATTTTTTGATGCGTTTAAAGCCACAGTAGCTACAGGAATGCCGTTAGGCATTTGAAGAATGGAAAGGATAGAGTCCCAGCCGTCAATGGAATTTGATGATTTTACAGGAACACCTATAACGGGTAAAGTTGTGATTGAGGCAACCATGCCCGGAAGATGTGCTGCTCCTCCGGCTCCGGCAATAATAATTTTCAGGCCTCTGCCTCTTGCTGATCTGGCATATTCGAACATGCGTTCAGGCGTACGGTGCGCCGAGACAACTGTCATTTCATAATCAACATCGAATTCTTCCAGTAAACGGGCAGCATCACCCATTACAATTAAATCGCTGTCTGATCCCATTATTATTCCTATGCGTTTTTCTACCATGATATTACCCTTATACTTTTTTTAATTGTTTGAATCTTTTGCTGCAACTCATCTTTAGTATTGGCGGCAACTGTAACATGTCCCATTTTTCTAAAAGGCTTTACTGTCTGTTTGCCATAAATGTGTGGATATACGCCATCCAGTTTCAAAATACTTTCAAGACCTTCATAGTTTACAGGCCCTACGCCGCTATCAGCCTCCCCAACGAGGTTTACAATACCGCAATATTTATAAATAATTTTACCGGATACCAGGTCAAGGTTTAGTAAGGTGCGTAACTGCATTTCAAATTGCGAGCTTTCACAGCAATCTATGGAGTGATGCCCTGAATTATGCGTCCTGGGCGCGACTTCATTAATAAGCACGCGCGAGTTTTTGTCGATGAAGAATTCTATGGCCAAAAGTCCGGTAAAATTCCAGGATGAAACGAGCTTGTCAGCTATTTCTTCCATTTGTTTCTTTACTGAATCATCAATATCTGCAGGACAGAGAAGATAATCAAGGAGGTTTGCTTCCGGGTCGAACACCATTTCTACAGGGTCGAAATGTTGGATTTGAGATTTTTCATTCCGTGCAACTATCAAAGCCACTTCTTTGTGAATGTCCACCATTTTTTCTATAACTGATGGCGAATCCATGATCTTGCCTATATCTGATCGGTCTTTGACAAGCTGTACCCCTTTACCGTCGTATCCTGCTTCTCGTGATTTCTGTATGAAGGGCAATTGAATCTCGGCTTTGTCCAAAGATTCTATAATACTCTTTTTGTCCGCAAAGAGTTGGAATTCAGAGCTCGGAAGTTTATGGGATTTATAGTACTGCTTCTGCAGCCCTTTGTCCTTTATTGTAGCGATTATTTCTGCCGAGGGTATGACTTTTTTACCTTCCTTTTCCAGAACCAGGAGAGCATCTGTATTGACGTTTTCAATTTCAATACTGATAATGTCTTTTGTTCTGCCAAAGGCAAGCACATCTTCATAGCTCTTGAAATCTCCAATATCCAGGTTTGGATTTACTTTCCCCGCCGGGAAGTCCTTCGCCTTATCCAAGAATGCAATATCAAGGTCCCATTCCGAAGCTTTTTGAGCCAGCATACGCCCCAGTTGCCCCGCACCCAATATGCCTATTTGTATGTCAGATATACTTTTAATAAATAGTATTTTAGTGCAAATGTATTTTATATTCGAAAGCTTCTTATAAATCGAGCAAAGAAATTAATCTAAAACATCTAGTGAATTATGACGAAGGTGCTTTTTAAAAATGCAAGAATAGTTAACAGAGGTCAAATTACAGAAGGTGATCTGCTTACAGAAGCTAGCAGGATAAAGAAAATGGCGCCAGTGATTGATCATGCTGGTCAATCCGAAGAAATTGATTGCAAGGGGATGTTTTTATTGCCGGGGATTATCGATGATCAAGTGCATTTCAGAGAGCCGGGCTTAACGCATAAAGCGAATATAGCAACTGAATCGAGGGCCGCCGCCGCAGGTGGTGTTACCTCATTTATGGAGATGCCCAATACCAAACCTTCTGCCACAACACAGGAACTCTTACAAGACAAATACGACATTGCTGCTGCTACCAGCACGGTGAATTATTCCTTTTATATGGGCGCTTCTAATGACAACCTTGAAGAAGTGCTTAAAACTGACGGGGAAAACGTTTGTGGCGTTAAGGTTTTTATGGGTTCCAGCACAGGAAATATGCTTGTCGATAATTACAATACGCTCGACAGCCTTTATTCGAAAGTTCCATTACTGATCACTACACATTGTGAGGATGAGCAGACGATTCGGAAAAATCTGGCAAAGGCTCAGGAGGAATATGGAGACGACATACCGGTAAGCATGCATCCCGTTATTCGCAATGAAGAAGCCTGCCTGCTTTCGTCTTCACTCGCTGCAGGCCTGGCAAAGAAACATGGTACGCGCCTTCATATTCTCCATATATCTACTGCAGATGAAATAAAACTGTTTCGCAATGACATTCCGCTTGAAGAGAAGAATATCACGGCAGAATTATGTGTGCATCATCTGTTTTTTGATGCATCCTATTATGATACCTTGGGCGCAAAAGTTAAATGCAATCCGGCTATCAAGTCAGGAGAGCACCGTGAAGCTTTATTGAAAGCATTGAAGGAGGGATATTTCGATGTTATAGCAACAGACCATGCCCCGCATACCATGGAGGAAAAAAACAATTCCTATATGAGTTCACCTTCTGGATTGCCTCTCATCCAGCATAGTCTGACCATGATGATGGACTTTTACCATAGGGGAGAATTAAACATGGAATTTATCGTTGAAAAAATGTGTCATAGCCCTGCCCGGCTTTTCAGGATACAGGAACGTGGATATCTTGATGAGGGCATGTATGCCGATATCGTATTATTGGATGCATCTAAGGAGTGGGAGGTTTCTTCTTCGAATGTATACTATAAATGTGGCTGGACGCCATTGGAAGGCATGACGTTCAATTCAAAGGTTATCTCGACTATGTGTAATGGGGAATGGGTCTATAAGGATGAAAAATTGACAGGGCTCAGAGCAGCCTCAAGACTCAAGTTCAAAGCACCTTAATAGCCTATACTTTTCTTTTTCTTGACAAAGGACTTTTTCAAATGCACCATGCGTATGGCGGTGACTGCTGACTCTATGCCCTTGTTTCCATATTTGCCGCCTGCCCGATCTTCGGCTTGCTGATCATCCTTCACAGTCAGAACTCCAAAAATAACGGGTGTGTCCGACACCAGAGATAGTTGGGTTAAACCCTGAGCAACAGCCATATTGATGTATTCGTCGTGACGCGTTTCACCTTTGATAACGCAACCCAGACATATGACTGCGTCCGGGGCATTATTCTTAATAAGAGCTTTTGCGGCGTATGGGAGTTCAAAGGAACCCGGTGTTCTGACGACCTCGATATCATCTTTGGCAACACCATATTCTTGAAGACTTTCCTGGCATCCCTTCAACAGCTTGTCAGTAATACTGCGATTCCAATCTGAAACAGCAATATGAATTTTGAATCCTTCTGCCGAAGGAACATCTGAGTGGACAGACAGGTTTTGATCTTTGGAACTCAAATTCCTGTATTTATTTATGAATTGGTTGCCAGTAAATTACTTGCTTTGGTAGCTTCTTCAGACTCAGGAAATTCACTTTTTATTCGATTCAATGCATTATTTACAGCGTCTGAATCTCCAAGTCTTCTGTTTAGTAATGCTAGTTTGTACAGGTAGTAAGGTGTCATAAGCGCATCAGCTTCCGCCTTAGTAGCTTTTTGGTAATAACTTTTGGCTTTTTCAAAATCCTGTAATTCGGAGTATGCATCACCCAGGTTTCCATTTTTCAGAATAGGCCCATACAAACCTGTTGGACTGTAGGAATCAAGATAGCTAACGGCATCATCAAAACGGCCTACATTCAGGTAGCTTATCCCTGCGTACAGCTTTGCAGCATTAGCTGTCTCTGTACCACTATAGTTTTCGATAATATCAAGAAATCCTTCATAGCCGCCGCCTGGATTTTCAAGTGCCAGGGCAAAGGAATCTCTTTGGAATTGCTGTTCAGCTCTGAACATAGCTATTTTCGCCTGGTTCTCCTTGGGCTGTTGAATCATGAATTTAAAAATGATGTACCCACCTACGGCAATAATTATTACACTAAGAATTCCTATAACCAGGTTTTTATTTTTCTCGAAATAATCCTGCGCCTGTTCTTTTACTTCTACAACATCCACAAGGGTTTCGTCTGCGTTTGATTTTTTTCTCTTCGCCATTATCTAACAATTGAAAATTTGCGCAAAAATAAATAAACTTAGCATATATCACCTGAATTTTTCAGCTAATATGCTTCCGGTAAAATATGAGTTCAAAACCTGAGTTTAATCCATAATGTATGGATAGTCTTCCTGGATATAGTTGCAATCATAAAGTTCTGAGGCCAAAGGCAGGTCAGACTCATCTGCAAATTTGACGGCATCCTCTATTTCCGCGGTTATTTTGCTTTTGATTTTTTCAAGATCCTTGTCACCAGCTATTTTCTGATCCAGGATGCTGTTTTCAAGCAATTTTATAGGATCTTTTTCCTTGTAGCTGTTCAATTCATCCTTTGTTCTATAATTACCCGGATCTGACACGGAATGTCCCCTGTATCGATATGTCTTGATTTCGAGGAAATAAGGCCCTTTTCCGGAACGAATATGTTTGGCGGCCTTTTCAAGCGCTTGATGAACGTCTATGGGATCCATACCATCTACGGCTTCGCTAGGCATACCATACCCAAGGCCTAATTTGTATATATCCTCAATATTGCTGGTTCGCTTTACTGAAGTTCCCATGGCATAGTGGTTGTTCTCGCATATATACAGTACGGGAAGCTTCCACGTCATTGCCATGTTAAATGATTCATGCAGGGCACCCTGACGAGCTGCTCCATCACCGAACATGGTAACGCAAAGATTTTTTGTGCCTTTGTATTGATCGGCCAGGGCAATGCCGGTACCTATCGGAATCTGGGCTCCTACGATACCATTACCACCAACATAGTTATGCTTAGCAGAGGAAAAGTGCATTGAGCCTCCTTTACCTTTAACCACACCTGTGGCCTTTCCAAACAATTCAGCCATGCAAGCTCTTGAACTGATGCCCCTGCAAAGGGCTATACCATGCTGTCTGTATCCAGTGACTATTTTATCATCTTTGGAAATAGCAGAGACAATTCCGGCAGCTATGGCTTCTTGGCCGATATAAACATGAAGAAAACCCCTGATTTTTTGCTGGCTGTAAGCCTTTAGTGAGGCTTCTTCAAATTTTCTGATGCGAAGCATAACTTCATACCACTCAAGATATTGATCCTTGCTATATTTTGCAGCAGCCGCCTTTTTACTGACGGCACTTGTTTTTTTGCTTGCTATCGTAGGCATTTTATTGAATATTTAGAATTAGAATATTTTTACACGAAATACAAAAATAAGCAATTGAAGCGTATTAGAATACACAGTTTGAGATTACAGAACTTTCGAAATTATGAAAAGCTAGATTGCATGTTTAATGAACATGTCAATGTTATCACTGGTTTAAACGGCGCTGGAAAAACTTCCATCCTGGACGCCATTTATTATCTATCCAACGGTAAAAGCTATTTTTCTCATCTGGATTCACATATTTATCGTAAGTCTGCGGATTTCTTCAACCTGAGGTCGACACATTTTATCGGTGATGATAAGTTTGAAATCAGTATAGTGTCCGGAGCTGAAGTTTCAAAACAGATTAAGGTCGACGAAAAGCAAATGAAAAGCATCGTAGAATATGTCGGACGTTTTCCAGCATTTATGATAGCGCCAAAGGATATTCTGATTCTTGTAGAAAGCAGTGTTGAGAGGCGAAAGATAATAGACAAAACGATATCCCAGGTTGATCCACTCTATTTTAAGAACCTTATTGAATACAATAAGTTGTTGAAGCAGAGAAATGCAGCACTCAAAGGTTTTTTGAAATCTGGCAGGCAGGACTTCTTGATGCTGGATGCTATAGATGACAGAATGGAGGAGCCTGCTGTATATATTTATGAAGCTCGTAAAAACTACCTTCAGGAAATTACACCTAGTATCCAGGCCCTATATGATAGGCTTTCCGATAACAGTGAGTCGGTATCCATCAGTTATAAATCCAATTTAGACAAGAACAGTCTCAGGGAGTTGTTTCAGGAATATCGCCAACGTGATTTGATTATGGCCAAGACACATCAAGGCATTCACCGTGATGATATTAAAATAAATCTTGATGGATTGGATATTAGGAAAATTGGCTCACAGGGCCAACTCAAATCTGCCATAATAGCTATCAAACTGGCACAGGTAGAGTGGGTAAGGGGTAAAACATCCAAGGCTGCCCTTATATTATTGGATGATATATTTGATAAACTGGACAGTACGCGTGTGATGAATTTACTCGATATTTGTGCGAGTCAGTTGAACGCACAAATATTTATAAGTGATACCGAAAGTGAGCGGGTGAATACAAGCCTGGATGCATTGAAACTGAACTACGCTCATTATAAAATCAAGGATGCAAAAATATTGAATGGAGGATGACAAAAACATAAAAGGTGTAATTGATCGATTGCTAAGCAGCAAGTCAAAGTTTTCGCATTCATACAACAAGCACACGATCGAAGATATCTGGCGTAGCAGTTTTGGCGAGTTGATCTCTTCCTATACAAGCAAGGTGAGTTATTCCAATGAAGTGCTTACAGTGTATATCAGTTCATCACCACTCAAGGAGGAAATCCTTATGAACAAGAAAAATATCATTGAAAAACTCAATACACGCTTACAGTACAGAAAGATCAGGGATATTATTGTCCGTTGATTAAATCAACTGATTGACAAGAAAGAATAAAACAAGGTATACCCAAAGTATATCGAGGAAGTGCCAGTATATAGTCAGCAGTTTGAGTCTTCGTCTCTTTTGAGGATCTGAAAAATATACCAGGACAGATACAGGTTCTTTCATTTTCTTGATAGACTGATACAGGAAAATGCTAAGAAAGGGTATGCCTGCTACAACGTGTGCAAAATGGATAATAGAAATGATGTAAAGGTATGAAGCCATATTGCTGTGATTTACAAAAACACCTAGCCCGTACAGTTGCTTCCATGCCAGGATCTGACTTCCAAGGAACACCACTGTTAAGCCGAGAGCCAGCATGAGGCTCCTTTGATACAATTGTGTCTGATCATCTTTGTAGTAATCCATGGCTTTCTTGAGGGCCAGGCTGGCAAGTATCAATATCACTGTATTAGCAATAAACAGCAGTGGCAGCTCCAAGGGATCAAGATTGTTCTGAATGCGTGTGTAGACGTATGCTGCAGTAAAGCCCAGGAACAGAGCAGATACGCCAGCCAGCAATAATCCCATAGCAATGTAGCTGGGATGGATCAGATAATTTCTTTCCTCAATCATTGATGAGTTCATAACATGAATGATTACTCAAAGTTCAGGATTTATTCTTTTTTTTAGGTTGACAAATGAGCATTGTGAAACACCATAAACTTAAAATAGAAAAGACGGGGCATATCTACAGCATTGCTAATCCCCAGGCCTTTAGACACTGGATGTTATGTCATGGCTACGCCATGACCGCTGAGCAGATTGTGCACAAGTTTAAAGATCTGGATGAAGACAATAATTTTTATTACGCTCCTGAAGCTTTATCCAGTTTCTATTATGAAGGTGATACCCAGAATATTCCTGTCGCCTCTTGGATGACCAGCCGCCACAGACTCGATGAAATTGCTGACTACAGTCATTATCTAAACACCTGTCTTAATTATTTTTCAAAAAATGTATCGCGTGTTCTTTTTGGATTCTCTCAGGGCGCTACGACACTATGGCGTTTCATCAATGCCATTAAACCTGATTTTGACATTTTCATCAATTGGGCGGGTGATATTCCCGATAATACAGAATACGATACCGACTATCTAAAAGGCAAAAAGCTGATATATGTCTACGGTGACAATGACAAATACTTGAGTCTTGAGAGGATAGATAATCTCAAGTGGCGTTGCCAAAAGCTGGAACTGGATGTTTTCTTTCATCCATTTAAAGGCGAGCACCGAGTCGACAGGAAATATCTCAGAATGATATATGAACGACATGTAAAGACACATAAAATATGAGTTTCAAAAACTCAGTTTTTAATGAAGAATGGGCATTCTACCTGGGACAGAATTGTAACAATAGAGTTTGCTGCCAGTCTTTACCATGCTTCTTTTCATCTGTATGTCCGTCTCAAAAAGTGGGATTTGCAGGAACTCAGTATTCATATTTCTTACGACCGCAGATCTATCGATGACTGTAAAGCTAGTGTTAATAGTGACAAGAGACTGGAATTCGTTGATACAGAGTTTAAGTTTGTAGGAAATATTTATGAACAGCAGAAAGCCCGTTAAATAGAAATGTCAGGTAAAGTGTCCCGTGCACAGAACCACTACCGGCAATCCGCAATGTACACCCAAGATGGTAGGCTGAGTTAGCCTACAAGTTCTTTTACCAGGTCAGCTGCTTCTTTTAGGAGAACAGCGGAATGTACTTTAAGGCCACTATTGTCAATAAGTTCTTTGGCTATGTCAGCATTAGTTCCTTGCAGTCTGACAATGATAGGAACATTAATGTTGCCTATGTTTTTGTAGGCATCCACAACACCTTGTGCTACTCGATCACATCTTACAATACCTCCAAAAATATTTATAAGTATCGCTTTGACATTGGGATCTTTAAGGATAATCTTAAAGGCCTGTTCCACTCGTTGAGCGTCTGCAGTCCCTCCCACGTCAAGGAAGTTGGCAGGAGATCCACCTGAAAGCTTGATTATATCCATGGTCGCCATTGCCAGTCCCGCTCCGTTAACCATACATCCTACATTACCATCAAGTTTAACGTAGTTAAGGCCTACTTTTTTAGCTTCTACTTCTGTAGGATCCTCTTCGGATTCATCTCTCATTTCAGCCAGATCCTTATGCCTGTAAAGTGCATTGTCGTCAAGACTTATTTTAGTATCTACAGCGATTATCCTGTCATCACCTGTTTTGACAGTAGGATTTATTTCTATCAGGGAGGCATCTGATCCAACAAAAGCTTTATACAAATTTGCTACAAACTTGGTCATCTCTTTGAAAGCAGCACCCTGAAGTCCAATGTTGAATGCAATCTTTCTCAATTGAAAAGCCTGGATTCCCAATTCCGGATCAATCCATTCTTTGAATACGAGATGTGGCGTTTCTTCAGCAACAGTTTCAATGTCCATACCACCCTCAGTGGAATATATGATGACATTGCATTTTTTCTCACGGTCCATAAGTATAGACATATAGATTTCATCGCACGCATCAAAATCAGGGGCATAGGCATCTTCGGCAACGAGTATTTTGCGTACAAGCTTACCAGGACCTTCCATGCCGCCAGGAGTCTGGGGTGTCCTAAGCATCATGCCCAGGATGTTGTCAGCTTCCATTCTCAGCTCATCTTCTGATTTGACCAGCTTTACACCTCCTCCTTTTCCTCTTCCACCTGCATGGATTTGCGCCTTAACGATGGCGATATCTGAATTGCTCTCTTTTCGTATTTCCTTGTAGGCTGCAACAGCATCTTCTACGGATCCTGCCATAATGCCTTTTTGAATAGGCACCCCGTAACTGTGAATCAATTCCTTAGCCTGGTACTCGTGTAAATTCATATTTAGGTTTTTTCTATTCTATAATGAGTTTTTCTACGATAAGCCCTTCCGAGCTGTTAAACTCCAAAAGATATATGCCAGGAGTCAATTCTGCGCTGGATAGTTCAATCGCTGATCTGTTTTCAAATATTGAAACCCATTGATCCCATATTTTTTCTCCATTCAGATTATATAAGCTTAATTGTCCACTAATGTTTTTTGAAGCTTCAAGGCTAAGTGTGATTTGTTCTCCACTTCTTGCTGGGTTAGGGTATAATGTAACAGAATTGACTGATTCTGTTTCATTGACTGAGGTGGACCCTGTGCCAGTCTGGAATAGGCGTCTGGTCACAGTGTTGCAACCTGTACCGAATTTGTTGACAGCGAATACGTCAACGAAGTATAGACTGTTAGGAAGCAATTCGGTAAGAAACAATTCACTATCTGTTGTGATAAAGCTGAGTTGCTGTCTGCCGCTGATCTGCACTCTGTATCCTTCTGCTTCGGCAATGGGTTCCCATTCGATAAGAACACCATTGAAATCCTCATAGATCTGATCGCTGACTGGACTGATGATATTCACTGAATTAGGTATAGGATTATATTCTGTTACCTCACCTGTGCGTAAATAAGATCTGAATGGTGAATCAAAATCCGACTGCATGGTTATGATCTGTTCCTGCGAGAAAAGAAAAGGGTCGCAGCCATTTGAGTAAGACATGACATTGTCTATCATTGGTTCAATCTTATCACCGTTACGGTCCCATACATCGTACACCATAGTGCAGCATCCGCAAGATTGTCCAAATCCGTAATCAGGAGGCGTGTCACAAATTCTATCGCCTGCAACATTACAGTTGGATCCGTTGACCAATTCGACTTCTACGGGTCCGGATTGTGTTGATCCAGTTATAATCTGGATTCTTACTGTATCACCATGTATGTCAGGCTGATAGCCTCCATTAGTAGATCCTTGAGATATGTCTCCTTCCCAGCCGACATGTGTGTGCGGTAGTGAAAAGAAGTGACCTATTTCATGTTCAAGTACAAAACTGTCATTTCCCAGCGTCGTTTTGAGCATGACAATAAAGTCGTTGTTTGATCCGCCGGAATAATAACCTGCTGCCCCGGAAGGTGAACCATCATTTTGAAGGATGTCGGTAACCAGGTAAACATTCATGGCGTTACTGTTACGGTTTTGCCTCATCAGTGATACACTGCTGCTCAATCGCGGCCTGCTGTTGAGGTTCGTGCTGTTGATGTAGCTGATCTCATCGATGTAAAACAAAATGTCAGCTTCCTCGTAACGGTTGTTCAGCTTGCAAAGGTCTTTTATCAATTTGTCCTCGTCAAGTGAGTTGGAACCGTCGTTGTCTGTGACAATATGAAAATGTACCGGTACGAAGCGGGTTACATAGCCTTTTTCTACTGTTTTATTGGCTTGCTTGAGGTTGTATTCAAGTCTTTCAAATAACTGCTCATCCTGTTGTGTTATGCAGCCTTCACTTTGGCTGTAAAGACCTATTGAGGCCACAAAACAGAAAAGCATAGTTGTGAATAAATACTTCATTATTCTAAATTTTGCACAAAGGTAATTACAATCAAACTTTAAATTGATGCTAGGGAGAACATTTCAGCATATTAGCTGTAATAATTTTATACTTTTGCAGCGCAATATTATAACAAATTAAACAAATAGTAATATGTCTAAGGTAACAGTTGTTGGTGCAGGAAATGTTGGTGCAACGGTGGCCAATGTTCTTGCTCATAAAGATATTGTCAATGAGGTAGTTCTTATTGATATTAAGGATGATTTTGCAAGGGGAAAGGCTCTTGATACCTGGCAACAGGCTCCGGTAGATTACTACAGCACAAAAGTTGTAGGTACGGGAGATTATGCAGATACCAAAAACTCTGATATAGTTGTAATAACAGCTGGTATTCCAAGGAAACCAGGAATGAGTAGAGATGATTTGATTTCTACCAATGCCAAGATTGTAGTTTCCGTCACTAAGTCTATCCTTAAATATTCAAAGAATCCCATCTTCATTATCGTTTCCAATCCACTGGATGTGATGTCTTATGCATGCCTTAAAGCTTGCAAATTAGATCCGTCTCGTGTTATTGGTATGGCTGGTATTCTGGACACAGCTCGTTACAGGGCTTTTCTTGCTACGGAATTGAATGTATCACCAAAAGACATCCAGGCCATTCTTATGGGAGGTCATGGCGACACTATGGTTCCGCTGCCTCGTTTCACCACTGTTGCCGGTATTCCTGTTACTGATATGATCAGTAAAAGAAGTCTTGACAAAATTGTCAAAAGAACACAAGGAGGCGGAGGAGAATTGGTCAAATTGATGGGTACTTCAGCCTGGTATGCTCCAGGAGCGGCAGCTGCCCAGATGGTTGAGTCTATCGTAAAAGATGATGGAAGAATTTTCCCATGCTCTGCATGGTTGCGGGGCGAGTACGGTGTAAAGGATATGTTTCTCGGCGTGCCGGTCCAATTGGGTAAGGAAGGCGTCAAGAAGATACTCAAATTGAAATTAAACTCTGAGGAGAAAAAACTGTTAAGAATATCATCCAAGGCAGTTGGTTCAGTAATTTCAGACTTCCAAAAAATGAAATTGGTATAAATCTATGGCATTAGACATCCAAAATGTCTTTACGAATACGCATGAATCCCTGGAAGATTTATCTTTTTCCAAGCCTGTCATGCTTGTTTTTCTTAGACATTTTGGATGTATTTTTTGCCGTGAAGCGCTAGATGATATCTCGGACAAACAGTATAAGATCAAAGACAAAAATATTGATCTTGTTTTCGTACACATGTCTGCTAATGATATCGCCGAGAAGTTTTTCTCGGAGTATAATTTCAAGGATGTTAAGCACATCTCGGATCCCAATTGCCAGCTATACGCACAATTTGGCTTGACTAAAGGAAATTTTGGTCAGCTCTTCGGTCTTTCTGTGTGGATCAGAGGATTTGAATTGAAGAAAAAGGGTAAAGGGTACTCTATAGACCAGATAGGCGACAGTTTTCAAATGCCTGGTATCTTTGTTCTTAAAGAAGGTAAAATTGTCAACAGTTATATTCACAAAACCATTTCTGACAAACCTGATTATGATACTATGATCGAGGCATGTAATCCCTGATCTGTTGCAATGAATCAATCCCTGAATTCGTTAACTCAAAAAAAGAGTGAATGAGGTTTTTTCTGTCATTAGTATGTATTTGCCTAAGCCTGTCTGCTAAGACACAGGTTAATATGGACGATATTTCTGAACGCCTGAGCTACTATGGCGATGTAATGGTCAGTGCACTCGAATACAATCACAGAGAGTATGCTTCAAGCCAATTTTACAATGACTTTATCCAGTTGCTTGATAGCACAAATTTGTACAATGCCAGTCTTGATAATTTGAGGACTATATCTGTCATTGATGAAGATGCAGGGCGATTCAGATTGCTCAGCTGGCAACTGGAGAAAGCAGCTTTCGAATTCGAATATCACGCATTTCTGGTTTGGCCTGACGGCACTTACGTGGAATTCAAGCAACCACGGAGTCCGGATAAGTCTATACAGTATATGGAGCTGAAGCCTGATAACTGGTATGGCGCTTTATACTATAACCTAGTGGCATTTGACAAGGATACTTACTTGCTGTTTGGCTATAATGGCTATGGTCAATATGACCATATTAAAATAGCTGATGTGCTTAGAGTTGAAGGAGAGAATATTGTCCTTGGAAAAGAAGTGTTTGAAGATAGAAAGGATAAGGGGATGTACAACAACAGGATCCTCCTCAAGTATTCTTCTGATGCAGCCGTAAACCTGAATTACAACCCAGGATTAAAGATGATTGTCATGGATCATCTCGTGCCGCGCATGGGTAAGCAAGATGGGCAGGGTCCAACAATGATACCAGATGGAACCTATGAAGGTTTTGAAATGCTGGAAGGCAAGTGGAAATATATCTCCAAGCTTTACAATCACAGCTATGGAGAGAATAATGCGCCAAGGCCTAAGCCTGTATTTGATGACAATAAGGATAAAAACCTTTTCGGTAAAAAGAACTAAGGTAAGCCTAATGCATAGTGACCGTGAGGTATCTGCCGGAGCCTGCAATCCTGCAATATCGCTCATCTTTTCTCATGCCGCATATCCACATGATATCTCCATTTTCATGGCATAACAACACTTGCTTTGCTTTTGAAAAGCGGTCCATCTTGATATTAGTGAAATACTTTTTTAGACTTTGAGATTGCATGTTCATCCCTGAAGGATAAAAAACATCTCCCGGTCTCCATAGTCGCAGAATGACTTTTTCCCTGACGGAGCTTATCGGAATCTGGAATCGCATCTTACAGGTGAGTTCATCTGCTGATTCAGAAATTTCAAATTTGAACTTGGAGTCCGAGAATTTCATTGTACAGGGCATGGATGACAACGTGATAGATATTTCTTCAGCATTAACCCCGCTGCCAAGCTTTTCAACGATTAGATTTTTTCTGTCAATCAGCGCTTTATGCGTAGACGACTCAAAGAGTTTACCCGTTTCTGAAATACTCCGCACCATATCATAAGACTGTGATGTGTTGAAGCCATAGGTTTTTAGAGCCACTGAAAGAATTTCTGCAGCATCCTCCTTCAATGATTGGATACTTTCAATTGTGATGAAAATGAGGTCCGTATTTTCTCTTATGTCCAACACTTTTTTCGCCAAGACATAAAGTATCCTGTCTTTTTGTTCGAAGCGATTGCTCAAGGATATGAGTCTTTCTTCCAGCTTATCAATCTGCGTTTTGATTTGTGGAAGACTTTCGTTTCGCACAAAATTTCGAAGATAGTTGTTGTCGAAATTGGATTCGTCTTCGATAAAGGGTATGCCTTCACTATCTGAATAATCTATAATTTCAGCTTTGCTGTATTGTAAGAGTGGCCTAACGATATTGTCATTTACAGCATCAATTCCTTTCAATGATTTGCCACGGATGAAGTTCATAAAGATTGTTTCGATAGTATCATCCTTATGGTGCGCAGTGACCAAACAGTCTGGATTCAGGCTCTTAAAAAACTGATACCTCTGATGCCTCGCTTCATCCTGGAAATTATTATACGGTTTGGTTTTATCGAATAAGCCTATATGGAATGGAAGTGATTTATCATCACAGATACTTTTAACAAATTCTGCTTCCAGGCTTGACTTTCCTTCACGTGTAAGATGATCAAAATGGGCGACCTCAAAGCTCAATCCACATTGATTCATCAGATGAAGGAGGCACATGGAATCTATACCAGCACTGGCGGCCAGGATGATTCGGCTTTTATCAGAGAAGAATTTTTCTTTTTCTATATGATTTGAAAAACTGTCAAACATATATATTCGTATTCAAAAATTTGTGGGTGTGAAAATATACATATATATCCTGTTTTCTTTGACTTTATCTGTCATGGCTTGTAAAAACGACAATCCCCAACGTCCTGACTCTATGCTTTCTGATGAGTCCGGTATTAAAGATAATCCAATCAAAGCGGAACGCTTGGAAGAGATGCGTAAGAAAAGTAAGCCTATGGACATTCCTGGCTTCAGAAAGCAAGCAGCTTCCATTCTTGATTTTCGTGCCAAGCAAGATTCAAACTCATATGCTATAATCGAAGCTGATATTTGGGAATATCAGTTCGTTTTCGATGGTGAAATGTCTGAGCCTGGAGCCTATAAAGGGATGTGGATAGACTTTAAAACGGACGGAACCTATGACTATGGACGATATGATCAAGTCCAGGGCTCGGGTAGATATAATTATCATTTTGAGAGAGGAGAACTTCTTATGCTTGATGATAATAACAGCTTGAAACCACAGGAGTGGACAGCTAAATCCGCTGGAGATGCTTTGGTTTTGATTGGTACAGCAACCTACAAGGACAATTCAGTTCAGATGAAGCTGGAACGAACAACTCCGGACAGACTTTCAAGGTAATTCAATTGTAGATCCGACTGCTATTTAACCATTCTCTGTAAGCCTGGGCATTCCTACTGTGTTCTCTGAGTGTTTTGGCAAACGCGTGTTCAAAGCCTGTTCCCGGTTTTACACAGAAATATATGTAGTCATGTTCCTGAGGGCTGATTACAGCATCTATAGTGCTTATATCTGGCATGCATATAGGCCCGGGGGGAAGACCTGGGTATTTATAGGTATTGTAAGGTGAGTTAACTTCGAGATGCCTGTTAAGAACACGCCGTATGTCAAAATCTCCTACAGCATATACTACCGTAGGGTCAGCCTGGAGAAGAATACCTCGTTTGAGTCTGTTCAAATATACCCCCGCTATGATAGGTTTTTCAGATTTAAGATTCGTCTCTTTTTGCACTATGGATGCCAGAGTATAGGCTTCTAGCTGTGACAGTCCGATGTTTTGAAGTTTTTGTTTTCGTTCTGTATTCCAGAATCGGTCATGCTCTAACTTCATCCTTTCCAAAAGCTGGCCTGGTGGCATATTCCAATATAACTCATAGGTGTTGGGTATAAAAAGACTCAATATGGATTCTTTTGTATATCCTATTTCTGACAGCATGAGTGAGTCTGTAAAAAAGCTGCAATAGCTTTCCGAACCATATTCAAGTTTCTCTCCAAACAAATCACATAATTCTTCAATAGTTCGCACATTATTGAATGTCAGAACAACCGGTTCCTGAACGCCGGATCGTAAAAGCGAAACCAATGCACGATTGTTCATGCCGTCTTGCAGTTTGTACCTGCCTGGACGAGGTTTGGTGTAGCTCATCTTTTCGCTGACCCATATAAATGATAGGCGGTCTTTGATAAAATTCTTTTCAACCAGGCTATCTGCCAGTACTTCCAGGGACATCTCCTCAGGAATGTCTATTGTGCTTATAGCACTGGTTACCCACACATTGTCCGAAAAGATAAAATTGTAGTACCTGTAAGCAATAAAGCCGGTTACTGCAACAAGGCTGATAAAGACGAGAAGAATATTCTTTTTCATGTATTGAGATCAATACTGTTCTTGATCATTAGGAAAGTCGCCGGACTTGACGTCTTTAATATAGGACTGTACGGCCGTTTGCATATCTTCAAACAGGTTCATGTACCTTCTGAGAAACCTGGGGTTGAAATCCTGGGTTATTCCAAACAGGTCATGGCTTACAAGCACTTGTCCATCACATCCTGCTCCCGCGCCTATCCCAATAGTTGGGATATCCAGGCTTTTGGAAACTTCTATAGCCAGTTTCGCGGGTATTTTTTCGAGAACTAAAGCAAAGCATCCCGCATCCTGTAGAATGGTGGCATCGGATAAGAGCTGTTTGGCCTCTTCCTCTTCTCTAGCTCGCACTGAGTATGTACCAAATTTGTAAATAGACTGTGGTGTCAAACCAAGGTGCCCCATCACAGGCACTCCGGCAGATAGTATGCGATCAACCGATTCCTTGATTTTTATGCCTCCTTCCAATTTCACGGCATGAGCTCCTGATTCCTTCATAATCCGAATGGATGATTCAAGAGCAATTTTACTGTTGCCCTGATAGGTTCCAAAAGGCAAGTCTACAACAACAAGAGCTTTTTTAACGCCCCTTATTACCGATGAAGCATGATAAATCATCTGATCCAGGGTAATGGGGAGAGTTGTTTCATGACCGGCCATTACATTAGAGGCTGAATCGCCGACGAGAATGACATCAATTCCGGCATTGTCAATGATTCGGGCCATACTAAAGTCATAGGCTGTGAGCATTGAGATCTTCTCTCCTTCATGTTTCATTTTTTGAAGAACATGAGTTGTTACGCGTTTGGCTTCTTTACTTACTGCTGACATTTTTACACTAATTACTTGAGGCAAGATATAAAATAGATTTATAAATGAGAGGTAAAGATAAATTGAGTTAGTTTTACGCCCAGCAAATAAGAAAGAATGAAATTTACCTTAAGCCTGTTACTGTTTAGTCTTCTTATAGCGTCCTGTGACAATGCATTGGACATCATTGAAGCGAGGAAAGATATACCTGTTGTATATGGGTTTATCTCCTTGTCAGATACGGCCCAATACATAAGACTGGAAAAGGCTTTTGTGGATGAAACTACCAGTGCGCTTGTCATAGCCCAGGATCCCGATTCTCTATATTATGATGACGCCACTGTTGAGCTTGTACGTACCAGCAATGGAGCTTCATTTGCCTTGGAAATGGTGGATGGCAAGCTCGAAGGTTACTCAAGAGAGGAGGGTGCTTTTGCTCAATCACCAAATTATCTTTACAAGATACGAACAGCTGATATAGCTCTTGAAGGAGACGAGGAGTATACGCTCAGAATAGGCAGGGAAGGTAAAGCTGAATCTATCGAAGCATCCACTGTATTGTTAGGTCAATCCCGGATAAGAAGGCCTGACCCTGTCACCGCTAATATTCTTGATTTTGATTACACCGATCGTACGCGCTTTTTTTGGCAGGTTTCTGAATCTGCGGCAACACACAACCTGTATGTGGATATCAATTACAGGGAACGTTCACCTGATACAAATGGCGTTTTTGAAAGTAAAAGCGTTACATGGGAGGTCGTCAAAAACCTGGAATCCAATTCAAGCGAGCCAACGCGTGTAGAGTATGAAGCAGAAGGATTGGGTTTTTATAATTTTTTGGCTGGTGCGATTCCTGTTGATGAAGATGCAGAAAGGCGCTTTGAAGATCTCACGGTGAGAGTGATTAGCGGGGGAGAAGAAATCAACAGTTTTGTTTCCGTTGGTGAAGCCAATCTGGGTATTACATCTACACAGGATGTGCCGAGTTTTTCAAATATTCCGGGTGGTCGTGGTATTTTCAGTTCGACCAATACCGCATTTGTTGAAAATGTCACCATTTCAAATCCTACGCGAGACTCTCTTGTTAACGGTACCATTACGCGAGCATTAAATTTTACGAATTGATTTAATATCTCCTGAATGGACATTTTGTCATATCTGATGTTTCTTTTGTATGAAATGTCAGTCCATTCTACATGTTTTCCATACAAATTGGCATGAAAATCCAATGGCACAGCTATTGATCTTATTCATCTGAGAAAAACATTATCTAAAGAATAAATTTGAGAAATGGGTAAAATTATTGGAATTGACCTGGGAACCACAAACTCTGTGGTTGCTGTAATGGAAGGTAACGAGCCGGTCGTTATTCCTAACGATGAGGGTAGGAGGACGACTCCTTCTGTCGTTGCATTCCTTGATAACGGAGAAAGAAAGGTAGGTGATCCTGCAAAAAGACAGGCTATCACAAACCCTACCCGTACAATATCTTCGATCAAGAGATTTATGGGACACAGATATGATGAGGTATCTACGGAGATTAAAAGATCGGCCTACAAGATTGTGAAGGGTGACAACAACACGGTCAGGGTTGAGATTGAAGATCGCAAATACACGCCGCAGGAAATTTCTGCTATGGTTCTTCAGAAAATGAAAAAGACAGCGGAAGATTTCCTCGGACAAGAAGTGACGGAAGCTGTAATTACTGTGCCGGCATATTTTAATGATAGCCAACGACAGGCTACTAAAGAAGCTGGTGAAATTGCAGGATTGAAAGTGTCCAGAATTATTAATGAGCCAACCGCTGCAGCTTTGGCATTCGGACTTGATAAAAAAGATAAAGATCAGACTATCGTGGTTTATGACCTTGGTGGTGGCACTTTTGACGTTTCAATTCTCGAGCTTGGTGATGGCGTGTTTGAAGTGAAATCTACCAACGGCGACACACACCTGGGTGGTGATGACTTTGATGAGGTTATCATCGATTGGATGGCTGAGGAATTCAAGAAGCAGGAGAATATTGATCTTCGAAAAGACCCAATGGCCCTTCAGCGATTAAAAGATGCAGCTGAAAAAGCTAAGATTGAATTGTCTTCCTCTTCAGAGACAGACATCAACCTGCCATATGTTACGGCAGTGGATGGTGTTCCTAAGCACCTTGTCAACAAGTTGACGCGAGCTAAATTTGAGCAATTGGCTGATGCGCTTGTTGAGCGCACTCTTAAGCCATGTGAGGAAGCTCTGAAAGATGCGGGATTGTCTAAATCCGATATTGATGAAGTTATCCTGGTAGGTGGCTCCACACGTATCCCTAAGATACAGGAAACAGTAGAAAAATTCTTTGGTAAGAAACCTAACAGAGGAGTAAACCCGGATGAGGTAGTAGCTATTGGTGCATCTATCCAGGGAGGTGTTTTAAGCGGTGATGTTCAGGACGTATTATTGCTTGATGTTACGCCACTGTCCTTAGGTATTGAAACAATGGGAGGTGTATATGATGTTGTGATAGAATCAAACTCTACCATACCTACCAAAAAGACAAAGGTATATTCTACTGCGGCAGACAATCAGCCATCCGTAGAGATTCACATACTGCAAGGAGAGCGACCTATGGCTCAAGATAACAGGACGGTCGGACGTTTTATTCTCGATGGTATTCCACCATCACCAAGAGGTGTGCCTCAGATAGAAGTAACGTTTGATATGGATGCCAATGGTATTTTGAATGTCTCTGCCAAAGATAAAGGAACAGGCAAAGAACAGAATATTAGGATTGAAGCATCCACAGGTCTTTCTCAGGACGAGATTGCTCAGATGAAAGCGGAGGCTGCAGCCAATGCCGACCAGGATAAAGCAGCACGCGAAAAAGTGGACAAATTGAATACAGCTGACAATCTTATTTTCCAGACGGAAAAGCAGATGAGTGAATATGGCGATAAGGTTCCTGAAGACAAGAAGGCAGCTATTGAAGGTGCATTGGTTGAACTGAAAGAAGCTCACAAAATGCAGGATGTTGATAAGCTTGATGAAGCTATGAACAAAATGAATACTGCATGGCAGGCTGCAAGCCAGGATATATACCAGGCCAGTCAGGAAGGTCAGGCCGGAGCTGCCAATAATGGTGACGCTACTGCAAGCTCTGATAATGGCACTGAAGAAGTTACTGATGTCGAATTCGAGGAAGTTGACGATAAGAACTAGTCGGTTTGACTGAATACTAAAAAGGGTCTGTGATTAATTTACAGACCCTTTTTTTATTCGATGTGTTATATCCTTTTTTGGAATGATGCACGTGTTCTTTTTTCCGAAAACGTAGCGTATGCGTGCAAAGAGCTTGTAAAGTGGATCTCGAATAAATCTGGGCACTAAGAGCAGTAGCTTTAAAGCAGGCCATAATCCGGATAAGCTTGAGACAATTCGAATAACGGCATCTGAATGATAATAAACCTTACCATCTGCTGCCTTCAGTATGACTGTTGATGTCTCTTTGAGGTATACAGGATTTATATCTTCAAAGGATTCTGCTTGCTGATCTTGAATAGCAGCAAATCGGAAAATATCATGTTTGTCCCTTTTGGCGATGAATAGAACCAGCCAATGACAAACCATGCAATAGCCGTCAACAAAAACAATGTTTCTATATACGTGCTCCATGTGTTTTTGCTAACGGCTCTGATTTTCTATTGCTCGAGTAATTCGTCAAGAATTCTATCGGCCTTATAAATATATTTCATGGCCGCATGGATACCTCCTGCATGAACAGATACTGTTCGATTATGCTGCTCGTCATATATGAAATTTCCTGGAAGGGACTCTATATTTCCATCGAATATCAGTCCTACTGCTTCAGCATTTGCATTGATAAGCGCTGAACCTGAGTTCCCTCCTATGATATCATTGGTGGACACCAGGTTGAGCGGTGATTTCAAGAGCTCCATAGGAGGATTCATCCACTTTTCAGGTAATGACCAGGGGAATTCACCTTTATTACTGTAGTGTCGGTCGTATAAGCCAAAATACGTCGTGTTTACTGGGGCCTCAGTACCGTTATAATCATAGCTTTTAACACGCCCATCGGATATTCTGAGTGTGAATGTGGCATCAGGCGGCAAGGAGTTGCCGAACACTTTGAAAACACGGTTGGCAATTTTTGACTCCAGGGACCTTCTTTTAGGTGATGAGCTTCCAAATGCCTCAGCGGACTCCTGGTACCTCTTAACTATGATATCGGCAGCCCGGATCATAGGGTCTTTTGATTTATTCAGCTTTTTTTCCTTGGAGATGCATTTCATGGCGGCTTTTTCAGACTCCAGTATTTTTGACTTGTCGAATAAGTGGGCAACATAATCTTCAATGCCTTTGCTGTCTAAGAGCCTGGCGAGAGTATTATCTCCAGGGTAAATATCTTCTTTTATCTCTCGCAGTAACATTTGCATCAATTGCATTTCCTTCTCTTTATCCAGGGAGCCTGCCATTTTTGATATTTCAACTATAGCTGCCTCCTTGTCCTCTTCTGTTGCTTCCTCGTTGTCGAGATTGGCCTTTATCTGTGCCAGCATGTGTATCATTCTGAAAACATCGCCTCTCAGCGGGCTGGGTGCAAGATGTGATACAGCCCAAGAATGAGGGGTCAATCGAGCGTATTCTTTTTCCAGTTCATCCCAATAACTGATGCCCGGGGATTCCGCCTTTATGCGGTATTCCATCTGGCTTTTTCTTCCCATGAACTCCTTATTGTGAAGACCTTTCATAATTCCGCCATAGGCTTTGATCGAATTGGACAGGTTGTTGATGCTCCCTAGTAATTCCTGCGCCTCTCTTTCTTTTTCCGGTATATTCACCATCCTTTCATACTGAATCTGGAGAAAATCTCTTCTGTTAGTCAGCCAGTGAAGAAGGTATTTGTATCTGTGATCTCTGTCGTATTCCAATTGAGCATATGTCCTATAGCGCTCGGTTCTGCCAGGGTTCCCGACAACGAATACCGGCGTATCTTCCGATATGCCATCAGGGTTGAACTTGTAATAGAAGTCCGAAGTATTTAATGGGTTTCCGGATTCATCATAGGCTCTCCAAAAAGTAAAGTCAAGGTTATATCGAGGATAGGTAAAGTTGTCTGGGTCTCCACCATAAAATCCCAGGTCGTTTTCAGGGATTAATACCAACCTGATATCACTGAACTTTTTATATCCATAGATTGAATATTTTCCTCCTGAGTAAAAACTTACAGTTTGCAATCTCAGACCTTGCCAATCTTCCTTTTGTGCATATTCATTTGAAATTACTTCAAGAGCCTTTGCTGTTTTCTCTGCCTTGTCATCATCGTTTTCATATGAGCCGACGCGATCTTCAAGCATATCACTTATGTCTGCTACTTTGATCAATTGTTCCACAAAAAGATTCGGCACTTTCCGTTCGTCTGAGAGCTGCTTTGCATAGTACCCATTATTGTCAAAGTTTTCTCCTTCCATTTGTATCGATAATGCAACATCGCGAGAGCAATGGTGGTTGGTCATGATAAGGCCATCAGGCGATACAAAAGATGCAGAACACCAGCTTGCGAAACGCAATGAAGACTTTCTGACATCATCAAACCAGGCTTGATTGAACTCCATGCCGTATTCTTCTTCAAAATAACTTATAGGTGGATTTTCGAAAGTCCACATCCTTCCAAAGTCAAATGGGCTGGCCTCCTTTTCCTGTGCAAAAAGAGAAATTGTGGATAATAAAAATACAAATATGATTAATCTAGCTTTCATTTGATTTTGAGTTTTGGTAAGCGAATAGCGTATTTTTTTAAAATCTTACTACAAATATATTTTATTATGAGACAAGCTAAATTCCGCTCATGTATTTTGTCTTCTAAATAAAACTTTCAGATATTAATTTCTCTGGTTTAGCAATTCAAATTGCGATATATAGATTGCTGTTTCTGGCCCGATGTTAAAAAGGGCATCCAAAATGCTTAAATTTTGTACAAAAGCGTATCGATTGGAGAACACCTGGACATAGGTACTGGCCTTAACATATTCTGTAACATCATACTGCCTTAGGTCAATGCATTCAGGATAGTTGTCTATATATCTATCTGTATATTCAGGTAAGGGCAAAGACAATTCATTAAGGATAATGAACAGACTTTCCTGGGCCAAATCAAAGAGCAGGACGTGTTCTTTTCTGATAGCAGATTCTACTAGAGAGAAATAAAAATCGAAATAAGGTGCATTGGCATAGGCTGATCTAATTGCCTGTAAATAATCCTTCATCCAGTTTTCCGCGTAGGATATTTTTACTTCTGTGATGGGGGTTTTTGTTTTGCCTTTTCTCAAAGGAATAGATAAATTCATAGGGCCATTGGCGCTAAGAATGCGTGTGCGATTACGCATTGACCTTTTTTGATAGTTTTCATGCTTCTCGATGATTGGCAGATGGGTGTTGTACAGACAAAACATAGCGGCAGGTCCGAATATAGAGATTGGACACACAAGGTTTTTCTTAAGTCTTAAAGACTCCTTCATACAAGGGATAATAAATTAAATATCTTCACAAGCTACGTAATTTAACCAAGCTGAAATATTTACGATCATACCTGGATAACAGATGTCTTGATGCTCTGAACTATGATGCAAGACAAAATTATGGAATCACTGTTGTTATTCCGGCATACATGGAAAAGTATGATGTCCTTATGGATAGCTTGAGAAGTCTTGACTTTGCTGCGAAAAAGTATTCTGAAGCAGTTTCCGTATTAGTGCTTGTGAATGTAAAATCAACGGATGATTCCAAAGCAAAGCTCGAAGCCAAAGCTTTGTATGATAAATTGAGGAGTGTTAAATTTCATTTTGATTTTTATTGCTTTTATCATGAGATGGATATTCCATCGGCCGGCGTAGGGTATGCGCGCAAATTATTGATGGATTCGGCTTTTAGATCCTGCAATAGCTATGGGACTGATGGGCTTATTATTAATCTGGATGCAGATACCCTGGTTGATTGTCATTATTTCACTGAAATTCAAGATTGGTTTGATCGCAATCAGGATATGGAAGCCGGTAGCATTGCTTTCAGTCACAGATTTGATCATAATTCGACATCATCAGTGAAAGCGATTATCGACTACGAGTCTCATCTCCGATATTTTATCAATATGCAACGCCTGCTAAACTTACCGTTTGCATATCAGACTATTGGTTCAGCTATGGCTGTACGATCATTTGCTTATGCCAAGATGGGTGGCATGCCAGTGCGTCAGGCGGGAGAGGATTTTTATTTTTTGCATAAATACACAAAAAACTTTCGTTTGGGTGATATTAACGGTGCGATAGTGTATCCTTCAAATCGTTCCTCTCAGCGAGTTCCTTTCGGTACGGGGAAAGCCATTGAAAAAGCTTTGAGTGAAGAAACAATTATGAGTTATAATCCAAAGAGTTTTGAAATACTGGCGGCCTGGCTTTATCATCTATTAGCTTGGGAATCTTCGTTAAAAAAGACATACGATGATAAGTTGATGCGACAATACCAGGAGGTTTCAAATTTTGCACAGGAGTGGGAGAGAATTAAAAAGCACACAGCCTCAAAAAAGACATTGCTTAAAGCTTTCTTCAACTGGTTTGATGCATTTCGACTCATGAAATATCTTCATTTTATGAGAGACCAGGGATTCCATGATATAAGTACACAGGATTGTATGGCTTATGTACTTACAGAGTTGCAACTACCGGTTGATTCCAGCGCTCTTATTAATCTTGAACAATTAAGACAATATGATCAAAAGCAAAGATACAGGACTAGTGAAGAGCTGATCTGATTTTCAACTGGTCAAGTATTTCTGCTTCTTTTTCTACCCACCATGCCAATCTTTCATATACAGTATCATTGTCAAAATAATTCAAAGCCATTTTTACATAGATATGACCATGCTTGGCCTCTGATGTCCACAGCATTTTATAGAATTTTGCCATTTCAGGGTCTGTTTGGGCATTCGCCACCATTTTAAAACGTTCGGCACCCCGGGTTTCAACCAGAGAGGCTATAAGTAGCCTATCCATAAATCTTTCGTTCCTTCCTGAATGACACAGTTTTAGCAAAGCCTTTATATAGGGGTCTTCACCAATGGAATGACTTAGATTGATGCCCCTTTCTTCCATGATTTTATAAACCATCTGAAAGTGTTCTAGTTCTTCGATGCCTGTCTCTATCAATTCCGGAATGATTTCTTTTCTGTCAGGGTATTTGGCGACAAAACTCATGGCCATAGCCGACGCTTTTCTTTCGCAATCTGCGTGATCCTGTAAAAAGCTGTCAAAATCAGCCATAACAGCATCAATCCATTCTTGCTTGCTTTCGGATGCAAGGTCAAGTGTAAGCTTCATTATAGCTTATTAATCAGTTATTTAATTGAAAGATAAGGTAGAGAAGTATAATCAAAACGATGGTGACGTTAATACTCACCATGAAAAATTTTTTCTCTTGCTTTTTATTGACTGCTTCAGATCTCCTCTTTCTTCTCGATTTGGACATAGTTTTCAGTTTAACATCTTCTAATATAAAAAGTCTGGCAAAAATATCACTCAATTGAGTTCAATTATGACTTAGTGATGATGGTGTTGGTGACCCGCAGGTATTCCAGGAATCTTGTAGGTTGGTAATTCAATCAAGGCCACATTATCATTCTTTTCAGTGATGATATGTAGCGTATTTCTCTTAAGGCCAAGTATTTGCTCCCGGTGACCGGATGGCCATACAATATCCAGCGAAAGTGGCTTTTCGTTTTCCTGAAGGCTGAAATTTTTTATAAAAGGATTTTCACCAAAACTGCTCGAATTGGAGATGCTGCTGTGATATTGTGTTATTATTCCTTTCAATTGGGTTTTAAGTATAATCCTGGTGCCTAAAGCAGCTTTGTTTGATGCAGTACCCTGCAATTTAAACTTGACCCAGGCAGAAACTTTATGTGGATTTTCAAATAGAGCATTAAAAAATACATCGCCTTCATATGCTCCTCCCAAAACGCAATATACATCTTCGTCGCCGTCATTATCTATGTCAGCAAATGATACGGCATGTCCTTTCTGTATGTGTCCAAATCCACCCTGTGTAGTTACCTCAGTATATTTGCTTCCTTCGATATTTAGGAACATGCGGTTAGGGATAACGGCTTTGTAATCCGGTTCTCCCGTAGCCAGATATATGTCTGGGAGGTTATCAGCGTTTATATCTCCGAAGTTTGCACCCATAGTAAAGCAGGGCGTATCAAAACCATAGGACACACTTTTATCAATAAACCCACCTTTTTGATTGTTTATGTAAATTTTAGGGGGTGAGGTAGAGAAAGCTTTACCATTGATGGCTTTTGTCCATTCTGAGGCGTACTGATTATAGTTACTTGTTGAATATCCCGAAACAAAAATGTCATCCCAACCATCATTATTGGCATCAAAAAACCAGCAAGGAAAGCTTTCCATTGGTTCGTTTACACCAAGTTCATTGGCCTTGTTTACAAATTTCAGTTCACCGGTTTCGGTCAATTGATTCTGTAAAAGATAGTTGGGTCCTTTAAGAACGGAGATATAAATGTCCATATCTCCGTCATGATCATAATCTGAAGTTGCTGTGCCTTTGCAGTATAACATCTGGGCCGCTCCAAGTTCCTGGGCATTATTGATAAAAGCCTTGCCATCCTGATTAATGTAGAGTTCGTTTGGGTGGGCTCCAGCTGTACTGGACTCATTAGCGATGTACAGGTCCAGGAAGCCATCATTATTAAAGTCTGCCCATACAGCTGTTTGCGTCGGGTGAGCTGCTGACAGTCCTGTTTCGTATGTTACGTCCGTAAAGCTTTCATCGCCATTGTTGCGCAACAGTGAATTTGGTGGTCCCTGTTTCAGCCAGCCACCTCTTAAAACATATAAGTCAAGAAAACCGTCATTGTTATAATCTGTGTGAATCAAATTAAGACCCCCAGTGATGCCTTGGAGTAGTTCGGCATTGTTTTCTTCGAATTCTCCATTTCCTCTGTTGTAGTATATTTTAATAGGATGAAGCAGCGACCAGGAAGATATGGCAATGTCAAGCAGGCGATCGTTATTGAAGTCATCTATGACAACGCCGCCGGATAATCGATAATCATCGATACCAAGTTCTGCAGCTTTATTTTTGAAGAACGGAATAAGATTAGGGCTTTCTTTTCCGGTCATTTTACGCAAATACGGGGTAGGTACACCATCCGGGTATTGTCCTAATGTCATATAGGCAAGATTGAGGATGTATATAAAATTCTCATCTTGCGGATTCGATCTAAGGACCTCAAGAATCATTTCAATAGCTTTCATAGAACCCTCTTTTTGAATGTGCATGGCTTCGTCCGATAAGGGTATAATACATGAAGTAGGGCTGTGGTTATCCTGGCAATTGGTCTGTTCTCCAAGTCGCAAATAACATACGGCCAGGAATTCATTGATCATTCTTATCCCGGCTGCATTAGCAGGATTATTCACCTGGGCGATCATGTTTTTCAAGGTTTCAAACTCCTGGATAGCCTTTTGGGTATTGCCAGCAAGTAGCTCTTCCATAGCAGCTCTCATTTCAAGACTTGCGCGTTGATTCGGATTGGCCTGGGCTGCCTGGCTTTTGAAAGCATGTGCTCTTTCAGCATTCTTGTAAGGAGATGCCAGGGGACTTAGATTTTCATAGAAGGTTGCAAGCTTTGTCGCCATGTGCTTGGTGCCCTCATCAGGGGCAATAACTTTCCCGGTATCAGCTATTGGTGTTTGCCCAGATTCGTTAATACAAGCTGCCATGATTGAGAGGCATATGACCGTGCAAAGGAGCTGCTTCATGGTGTTTTTTCTGTTTTTCTCACCAGCGTCTCTTCTTATTTTCATAGTAGTCAACGATTCTCTGATCTACCATTATGTCGGAAGGGCTGATTTTTTTCTGCAATATAATACCTTCAAGCGTTCTGCAGCGACTTAATGCTACATAGGTTTGGCCGTAGTCAAAGGCACCTTTTCCAAGGTCGATAATAATATTATCAAATGTTTTGCCTTGAGATTTATGGATCGTGATGGCCCATGCCAGACGCAGCGGGTATTGTTTGAAGGTTCCTGTTGTATTTGTGGTAAATTTTTCAGGATTTGAAGAGTCTATTTCGTACCGTATCATTTCCCATTCTTCCCTTTCTACTTCTATGTATTTAATTTCACCTGATTCCGAGCTGGCCACAACTACTTTGTCATAGTCCAGTTCTACGACCCTTCCAAGTGTACCGTTTACAAATCTACCTTCCTGGTCATTCTTGACAAACATGACCTGGGCATCGACTTTCAACCATAAAAACTGATCTGTTGGAAAGTTGGATGGACTGAAATTTCCGCTTATAGAGGCGGTATATTCGAAGCTCTGATGCGATATTTGTTTGAGCATTTCTGAGTTGATCTTGTTGACCTTAGCATTCGTTGCGCAAAGGGTTATGGCTAATTCATTCTCTTCAGCCTCTGCCTGGTAACGCTGATTGATTTCTTCAAGATCATCATAATCGAATTGTCTTGTCCTTATGTTGTCAAGGAGATTAATGAACCGTCTTTCTGTTTGCCTGTAAACGGTATGCAATTCAATCATTCTTAGTTCAAGAGAATCTCTGAATACCTGCGCCGCAAAAAAATATGGACTGCCATATCGTTCTTGTATGAGTTGTTTTTCAAACTGGGATGCAACGACAGGTGGCAGCTGAAAGAGATCACCAAAGACAATCAGTTGAACACCCCCGAATGGTCTTGGTTCCTCAATGTTATTCCTGAGGAAGATATCAATGTTATCCATCATGTCGGCGCGAACCATAGATATTTCATCTATGATCAGAACTTGCAGCTTTTTGTAAAACTTGTGGTTTCTTCTTTTTCCCAATTCCGATCCATCCATCAGTTTAGGGGGGAAGCGAAAAAACGAGTGAATAGTTTGACCTCCAACGTTCAGAGCTGCAATGCCTGTTGGGGCAAGAATGGCTACATTTTTACGAGTTGTTCTCTTGAGGATGCTTAATAAAGTGGATTTACCAGTGCCTGCACGTCCAGTAATAAAAAGGTTCTCACCCTTTTCGACGAGGTCAAGAATGGCGTTAAACTCTTCATTGATTTGTTTGGGTAAATTCTTTATGCCGGCTATAATTTAAATCCAAAGATATAATCATAATTAATTAAAATTGAATTAAGCTTCAATAGGTATCTTAGTAAAAAGTTTTATCATGCCTCTTCGATTTTTCTTATTGTTTTATAGTCTCTTTTTAATGTCTTGTTCTGATAATGATACCAAAATGATAGATAACGATTCAGATCAAATGGACGATATGGACACGATGGTGGATGCTTTTGAAGATACCTTAAGGATCACTTCCTATAATATATCAATGTTTGGCAGTGCAGAAGGTCAAATTGCGGATCGAATGAATCAGCCAAATCAATATACGCGTTACAAGAGGATAGCTGCTGTGATTCAAAGGGTGCGTCCTGATATTTTGGTATTGATGGAATTTGATTATGATGCATCAGGAGAGGCCTTGAAAAATTTTAACGACAAACTACTCTCGGTGAGCCAAGCCGGTGATTCAGCTATACATTATGATTATGATTTTCAAATCATTTCAAATACAGGTGTTCTTTCCGGTGTTGATTTAGATGGCAATGGAGACGTCAGCTTGCCAGAGGATGCCTTTGGTTTTGGTAATTTCCCGGGACAATATGCAAGTGCTGTATTATCTCGTTTCCCATTGGACACATCAGCTCTACGTAGCTATCGCAATTTTTTATGGAGGGATATGCCGGGGGCCTTATTGCCTCAGAATTCAGATGGAAGCTCTTATTATTCTCAGGAGGCCCTGGATCGATTTCGACTGTCATCAAAGAATCATGTGGACCTTCCTGTTATCCTTACAGAAGATGAGACTTTACATCTTTTAATATCTCATCCTACGCCTCCTGTATTTGATGGTGATGAAGATCGTAACGGAAAAAGAAATCATGATGAAATCCGCTTATGGGTCGATCACATCAATAATGCGTCATACCTCACAGATGATCTGGGGCAGTCAGGCGGCTTGCCCTCCAATGCTAAATTTGTTGTGCTGGGTGATTTAAATGCTGATCCAAAAGAAGGCGATTCCTACAATAATGCCATAATGCAATTGCTTACAGATCCGAAAATTAACCAGGAAATAGCATTGGGAACTTTGATTCCTTCGAGTAATGGGGGTCTGGATGAGGGATCTGGTGCTGATCCTGAAAATGACACCTCCTTTTTTGGGTTGAGAATAGACTATGTGCTTCCATCTTCCAATATCAATGGCTTATCATCCGGTGTATTTTGGCCATCTGAAAACGAAGATTTATATGCTATCGTCACAGACCGGAGAGCCTCGGATCACTTACTGGTCTGGGTTGATCTGACTCTAAATTAGACTGAAGCTTAACATCCAGCCCCCTTCATAGAATATCATATATATTTTTTACATATAAACTGATCATTTGGTTAAATTTGACTTCACAAGAATTATACTATGAAGTCTACATTTACTCTATTCCTTTTGATATTCGCATTGCAAATGGCCTCTGCTCAATGTGATGATTTGTTTTTCTCAGAATATGTCGAGGGCTATGCCAATAATAAAGGTCTTGAAATTTATAACCCAACAGGTCAAGCTGTAAACCTTTCAGATTACGCTATTGCACGAGCAAGTAATGGGTCGACAGCGCCTGCCTCTAATCAGATTATCTCCTTGCCCGATGTTATGCTTGAATCGAATGATGTATTTGTTGTAGTCGTGGACTTAAGAGATACAGCACTTTGGGATTCCCAATTTGATAAACCTGTATGGAATGGCTACAATTTGATCGATACTCTTTTTGATGCGGTTACAGGTGAAGCTATTACGGATAGCTTGGGAAATGTCATTTTCGGGCCTCAGTATACGGATACAGGCTCGGCCCTTTTTGGTACAGAATACAATGAGCGATATGATATGCAATGCAAGGCGGATGCTTTTCTATGTCCGGATTATGATCAGAATAACACGATGTACTTCAACGGCAATGATGCAGTCATATTATTAAAAGGTGATCAAATTTCACCTACAGGGGATAACATTATTGACGTCATCGGTGTAATCGGGGAAGACCCTGAAGAGACAATAATGGAAGATGCCTGGGTTAATGATGATGGTTTTTGGGTGACCAAAAACAGGACATTGGTTCGAAAAGAGGGTGTTACCTCAGGCAGGAATAATCTTCAGGATGTTGTTTTCGCTCTGGGAGGTACTTTCAAGGGAGAGGAATGGTACAGTTACAGAAACAATAGTTTTGAATACCTGGGCATACACAACAGTGTATGCAATAATGTGGATATGCCAAGTCAATATTCTTGTTCAGAAGGACCTATTACTGCAATTTATAGTCCGACGGGACTCAAGTTTAATTTGTATCCAAATCCTTTTGAATCAGGCCAACTCACAATTGAAACCGAACACGCATTTAGTGTTTTCGAGTTATACGATATGCTTGGAAGAAGGGTATATACGCAAAGCCTAAACGATGTGTCGCGTATTCATAATATCACATTAGCTGGTTTGGAAACAGGAATGTATTCTGTCAGATTGTTGAGCGGTGATAAGTCATGGGCTGTGAGTCCATTACTTGTGAAATAGTGCCTTGTTCTGATTCTTTACAAGCTTAATGATCCTATAATGATTTCATGTTTATCTCGGTTTTATGTAATCTTGATATTTGTTCTGGCTGTATCGGGTAGTACTCTGTATTCTCAAAACCCTAGTAAATACAATGTAAAGGGGAAAGTCGTAGATGCCTATACCGGAGATGTGCTCATCGGTGCTACCGTCAGTACTTTAAGAGATGGTACGACCTCAGATATTGAAGGCAACTATTCATTATTGCTGGAAGAAGGGTTGTATGAATTGGAGGTGTCTTATGTCGGCTATAAATCAAAGATCGAATCTTTTGAACTCAAGGATAATATGCAATTGGACTTTTCCCTTGAAACTGATGCTATTTTGTCCGAAGTCATTGTTACAGCCGATATCGCTATTGAAAGAGAAACTCCTGTTGCATTTTCCAATATTCCTACAATAAAACTGGAAGAGCAGCTGGCTGCTCAGGACATACCCATGATTCTAAATACAACCCCTGGTGCCTATGCTACTGAAACAGGAGGTGGCGATGGGGATGCTCGGATATCAATCAGGGGATTTGATCAGCGTAATATAGCTGTCATGTTAGATGGTATCCCGGTTAATGATATGGAAAATGGTCGGGTATTCTGGTCAAACTGGTTTGGCTTAGACCTTGTGACTCAAACTATGCAGGTGCAGCGGGGTCTTGGAGCATCTAAAATATCTGTTCCATCAGTAGGTGGGACTATCAATATACTCACTCAGGGTATTGATTCGGATAGAAGTATTAGATTCAAACAGGAATTTGGAAATAACGGCTTCAGCAGAAGCACATTTGGCTTTAACAGTGGTCGATTAAATAATGGCTGGGGCATTTCAACGGCCTTATCATATAAAAGGGGAAATGGTTGGGTTGATGGTACTTTTACAGAAGGATTTTTCTATTACCTGAGACTTGATAAACAGTTCGATAAGCATTTAATTAGTTTTTCTGCTTTTGGTGCTCCGCAAGAGCACGGCCAGAGGCCTTTCTCTGCACCAATTGCACAAGTTGATTCCGGATTTGCGCGTCAGCAGGGTGTCCCCGTATCTGTCCTTGAGGATTATAACATTGTTGACCAAGGCAGGCGCTACAATAGTCATTGGGGTTATCGAAATGGTGAGGTGTTTACATCTCGGAAAAACTACTATCATAAGCCCCAGATTTCATTAAGGCATAGTTTTCAGATATCTGAAAAAATATTTCTGTCCAATGTTGCTTATTTATCTATTGGTTCTGGTGGTGGCACATCACCTGATGGAGCCAGCTTTGAACGTACACCAGATAATCAGATAGATGTAGAGAAAGCCATTGAGAACAATCAGCCAACCATTTTTAACCCGGATGGCAGATCAAATACAATAATCAGAGCCAGCGTCAATAATCATTTTTGGTATGGCTTATTATCGACAGTCAAATATGATATTTCAAAAAACTGGATCTTTTCTGGCGGGCTTGACGGGCGTTCTTACAAAGGTGATCATTACCGACAGGTATATGACCTTCTAGGTGGCACTGGATTTCGTTCCCAAAATTTACAAGAAGGCGACAAGTTTGATTACTTCTATACAGGTTCAGTAGATCAGATTGGTAGTTTTGGACTGTTGGAATACAAAAAGCAAAACTTATCCAGCTTTGTTAATGTATCCCTAGCGCACAGTATTTATGGATTCGAAAATCACTTTACTGACTTTGTTTTGGATGATGTAGGAGTTAATACCTATACGGTTAAATTAGGAGCTAATTATGACCTGGATCAAAACTCAAGTGTTTTTATAAATACAGGTTGGTTGAGCCGGGCGCAGCGATACAGCAATGTGATAATTACAAATTTCTGGACACCGGCAGTGGATGCCCAGTTGGCTAATAGTTATGAGAATGAAAATATAAAAGCCGTAGAGTTGGGTTATACTTTTAAGAGTCCTAAGTTTTCACTGAACTTTAACTCATACTATACCATATGGGGCAATAAGCCCCTGGATAGACTACCAACCATTGCAGAGGATCCGGGTGACCCTGAATCAGACAGAATTCCTGTCAATATACCCGGGATAGATGCCGTGCATAAGGGAATCGAAATTGACTTTGCCTATAAGCCTACGTCAAGGCTCACTATTGAAGGACTGAGCTCTATCGGCGACTGGAAATGGAATTCTGGACAAACTGTTATAGGCGTCCTCCCCAACGGGGTAAGTTATGAATATGCTTTTGATGCCAAAGGAGTACATGTGGGTGATGCAGCACAGTTGCAGATAGGAGGACAATTCAGGTATGAACCTATTGATCGATTATATTTTACATTAAGGACAACTTACTTTGGAAATCATTATGCCAGTTTTCAACCGGAAGATTTGCAAGGAGCCGATGCAGGACGGGAGTCCTGGAAAATGCCGGCCTATACCACAAGCAATCTCCATGCTGGCTATCGCTTTAATTATCTTTCTATACGTTGGGCTGTCCGCTTGAATATGATTAACCTGTTTGATACAATGTATGTCTCTGATGCCAGAGATAATGATGATTTTAATTCACCGGCATTCAAGGATTTTGATGCCAAATCAGCGTCCGTCTTTTTTGGACAAGGCAGACGCTGGAATCTTTCGGTCCAAGCTAATTTCTAAAATGCATGAGAGTTTTTACACTAAGTTTACTAGTAATTATTACCCTTTTTCAATGCAAATTGTATGCACAACAAAGCATTGCAGATGCCAGGTCAATGGGAGAGGGAGAAGAAGTGATCGTTGAAGGCATTGTGACCAACGGTTCTGAATTGGGCATCATTCGATATGTCCAGGACAATACAGCTGGCTTGGCAATTTATCCAGGCTCGGGCTCCGTAGGTGATTTTCCTGGGGAGGTTCAGCGTGGTGATATTGTCAGGGTTCGGGGACCACTTAAATCCTTTAATGGTTTGCTCGAAATAGATCCTGTCCTGGAATATACAATCTTAAGTTCCGGAAATACTTTGCCAGCGCCTCTTATGATCACGCCGAATGATATAGAGGAAGAACTTGAAGGCCAGTTGGTTCAGCTTATAGATGTCACTTTTGAAGAAGGGGGTTCTGTTTTTGGCGTTGGCAATTATAGCTTCAGTTCGAATGGTCAGGAATCTGAGATTTATATCAGGAGTAATCACCCTTTAATAGGATCTGATATTCCATTAGCGAATGTCCAGTTGACCGGTATCGTTTCACAGTTTAATTCCATTTATCAATTATTGCCACGAGATAGTGATGATATACTTGTCGTTGATAATTTCTTTCTGACTTCTGCTCCCGAGCAAAGTAATTTAACCACTTCTGGTTTTACTGTTCGCTGGACAACAAATGTTCCGGCTAATTCAATAGTCAGATATGGATTGACGCCTAATTTGGGTGAGGAATTGGTTGTTGATGAAATGAAAACAGAGCATGAAATAGTGCTTGCATCATTAGAGCCTGGCGAATTCTATTATGTTCAAATTGCTTCATCAAATGGAAACTCAGAAATACAGGGACCTTTAGAGTATTATGCTACGGCATCACTTTCATCAGGTGAAATGCGTATATATTTTAACCACCATGTCAATGCCAATGTGTCTGAAGGGCATTATCCGAATGGAACAAGCAGTGCTGAAATAGAGAGAGTTCTTATCGATGCTATCGATGCAGCAGAGAACAGCATTGACGTTGCAGCTTATAATATTAACAGGAGGACGATAGTAGATGCACTCACGCGTGCTTATGACAGAGGTGTCCAGGTAAGATATATTGCCGATAATGAAACCGCTAATTTGGCGCTTTCAAACCCTACGCCACCTTTTTCAATACTCCGCGGCAATAGCGAGGGCTTGATGCATAATAAATTCATTATCATAGATGCAGCTGATGTGGATAAGTCTTGGCTTGTATCAGGTTCTATGAACTTTACAGAGCAGAATATAGCAAGGGACTATAACAATATGATTCTTATTCAGGATTATTCCTTATGTCAGGCATACAGAATCGAGTTTGAAGAAATGTGGGGATCTGTTGGAGATTTTCCTGGAATATTCAACGTTCGTTTTGGATCGAGTAAGGAGGACAATACGCCACATCTATTCTCCGTAGGAGGAGTAGCTATAGAATCTTACTTTTCACCCAGCGATAATACAACGACTCAAATAGCACGGGAAATTGAGGAAGCGAAAGATATGGTTTCGTTTGCACTCCTAACATTCACCAATAATACACTCGGTTCTGCTGTTCTTGATGCGCACAGACGCAGTCTTGACGTTCGGGGTATAATTGACAACATATCGGATACGGGTTCTGAGTATGATTACCTACAAGCGAATGGTGTTGAAGTCTCCCAGGATTTCACCAGCAAGCAAACACATCATAAGTATTGTATACTAGATGCTTTTCCCGGTGCAGACGACCCGATTATAATTACGGGGTCTCACAATTGGTCTGCGAGTGCAGAGACCCGAAATGATGAAAATACTTTGATCATTCATGATGCTATTGCGAGTAATGTTTTCCTCCAGGAATTTGAAGCGAGGTGGTGCGAGGTTATGGGAGGAGCGAATTGTACAAGTTCCAGTGACCTAATTATTCTTGATCCAAATGGAGTGATCAAAGTTTACCCTATACCTTCGCAAAATTTTATTAGTCTTGAACTACAGTCTGATATAAAAGGTCGTGCAGCATTTGAAATTATTGATCCTTCTGGCCGACTTCTTGAACTGAGGATACTAAATGATTTACACAGAGGACAAAAACTGAATTTTAATATAGCTCATTTGCCAAGCGCTCATTATTTCTTGCGTATGATTGATGGCAATAAACTATATGTGATTGAGTTTGCTAAAATCTGATTTATTGGTTAAGGATAAGGTCTTTCGCTTACAAAATATTGATCTTAATAATTTCAGGTCCGCATTTAAGATAAATACAGATGGCGTTCTTTTGGCGGCTTGGGTCAGAGACTTCCTGGGTACGGAATCTGTTCTTGAAATAGGGACAGGGACAGGCGTTATCGCTTGTATTATCAAATCCTGCAAGCCCTCCGTACGGCTTGATGCCATTGAGCCCGATCGCAATTCCTATTTAGAAGCCCTTAGTAATTTCGAGCAAAATGGGTTCGAAGATATAAAGCTTCGGTGCTTGACTGTGCAGGACCTGATCACGCAGAAAGCACTGAAGCATTATGACTGTATAGTCTGTAATCCACCTTATTTCATGGACTCTACCTTGCCAATGGATAGCTCACTATGGAATGCAAAACACAATATCAGTCTTGGCGCTGATAAACTTGCTGAGGCGGCTTCTTTGCTGTGTGTGCCAGGTGGAAGAGTATACCTAATCGTACCATTCATTGATTCAGGTCTATGGCAAAAACAATTTTACGCAAACAGTTTTGAACTAGCAGAACGAAAGGATGTTAAGGGAAGGGAGGATAAGCCTTTTATAAGGTCATTGCTTTGTTTTAAGTTGGGATCGGTACATTCTGCTCGCTATGATTCCATTACGCTCTTTGAAGATGATAATCGAAAGCGTTCTGATGATTACAATAAATTAGTAGGAGACCTGTATCTGAAGTGACTTAGCGAATGACCTGGAATAAAGCAGAGTATTGAGCTTTGGGATTGGATATCTGAAATACATAGTTGCCTGCCGATAGACGTATGGAGTTGTAATCGATAACCAGAGAACCATTTTCAAAGAGTGGTGGAGCAAAACTTTCTTCATACCATAATTTACCGGACATGTCATAAATTGACAGGGTATGCGAGTCAATGACATCCGATTGATATGTGAGTGAAATATACGCTGGTGGTGATTGCTCGGCAATGAAATTCGGAGTGACTTGAAGCTTAAGGTTTTCAATATCAGGACTTCCGCACACACTTCTCAATTGAAGCATTGATTTGAAAATATTGAGTCTTCCTCCGGATAAAGTTTGCGACAATTCCGGTATCAGATCAACACCATTAATTAAAGACGATTTTATGACCCGCGCATATTCCATAGGGTTGTCAATTGTCAATGAAGACAGGACAGGGCATGGCAGACTGGCAAGTAGTCCGATGGCGCCAGTTACGTGAGGTGCTGATGCAGATGTGCCGCTAATCGTTTCATAGTCATTGCCTATACTGGAACTGATGATTTTTTCTCCGGGGGCCCCAAGATCAACAGAATGATCTCCATAGGCGGACTGGATCACCTTTTTATCAAATTGATTGGTGTTTGTAACGGCAATAAGAAATTCGCTTTCACATAATGTAGGCAGATCGCCTTCAACTTCTACGTCGATATCTTCATTGGCTACTGCGATGACGGACAGTATACCGACAGTGCCAAGTAATTCATAGGCTTCACACCAATCCGGAAAGTCTTCAGGAAAAAGATATTTAAGGCCTCCCGAGAAATTACAAGCGACAATGTTAGCACCGCTTTTACCTCCTGATTGTATGTATCTGAGCTTAAACTCATATACATACTCCATACTTTTAATTACCTCACCTATATTGGATACGCCACTAACAATGAGTAAGCTTGAATCCCAGTTTAATCCGGCTATACCTATGCCGTTATTGCCTTTTGCTCCTATTATGCCTGATACCTGTGTGCCATGCTTTACTCCGGCATGGTTGGGACTATCCGTTTGAATATTGATGCCCATATTGTCATCAATAAACCCATTACCATCATTGTCAATCCCATCGTCAGGAATCTCTTGATCGTTTACCCAATAATTGTCTCTAAGGTCTTCATGTTGCAAATCATACCCATCGTCAAGAATAGCAATTACAACATTGTTTTTATCCGAGTCAGGTCGGCCTGTTGTCTGTTGCCAGGCTTTTCCTGCTGATATTATATCAAGGCTCCATTGGTCTTCCACAAAAAAATCATCTGGCACCCTGTTTCTTGTCTGCAGTTTTAAATTAGGCATATAGCTGATGGCCCCTGGTTCACTGCCAATTATTTTTTCAATGTCAGTTTCTTTCTTAAATTCAGAGAACTTGAATTCAAATATGTTAAGATGTTTACTTATCAGGTTCCGAGATACAATAGCATTATCCAGAGACTTGTTGTTAGGTGATTGACTTGTGGCATATCGTACCAGCCAGCTGTCAAACGACTGACTGTGGCCATACGATGCTGAAAACAGGCATATAGCAGAGAGTAATATTTTAAAGGATTGACACATTCTAAAGTATAAGAGCATAAATGTGGATGCTCATTAATTGTTCAGATACGAAACTAATATATATTAAAGATTTCAGCTGGAATAATGCCAGGGTATGTCGCTGTCATATCTTATCTGTCAACCAGTATAATAGAGTCATCTCTACATGCTATTCTTGAGATGTCATCAATCTTATAAATGTCAAGATTGCATACGGTTTGCCAGTTGCCAGAAGGATCTGAAAGGCGGAATATCATTAGTTCACTTCCTTTCCCACAAATCAGGGTATTGTCATCCAGGAAATCAAAGTCCTCTAAAGCTTCGGGTAACTGAATAATACTTTCTATTTTATTGTTCGGGATATCATATCTTTTAATAAACCAGGAGTCTGCATTTATTTTGTGAACAAAGTATAATTGGTCTTCTTTCACTTTAAGTGTCCGGCCTATTTTGTCCAAAACCACTTTTCTCTGACCTGTTAAGGCATCGGCGATGGAAAGATAAAACTCATTATCACCTTCAATAAGAAATAATGCCAGCTTATTTGAATTTAACCACTGATGATACCCTATATTGCTCGTTTGGTTGAGAAGCCTTCTGCCTATAGAAATTTCTTCCTGTTCATAAAGCATTAATACCTGTGAGGATCCATCCATTTCCACCCTGACGCAAGATATAAAATCTTTGCCAGGAACAGGGGTAGGAGAGTACTCGCTTTCAGGGGTATAGGTGATCCTTTTAAGGGTTTTTGTTTGAAGGTCCATCATGGCTATTTCGGTGGGCTCACTGTAGTAATCTGTTGTGAAATAGATTTTATCATTATTCAGAAATGATGGTTGATTGTTGTAACCCTTTGGATTGAAACTGCTTAAATAGGATGATTCAGTTAATTTGATTTTATCTTTTTCCAAGATGTACTTAAAATAGTACATATTGCTATTAGGTAATTGAGCTATAGTAAGGGCAGGTATAAGAATTAAAGCAATATGTAGGATAGACTTAATCAATATCTGCTGATTTAAACATCCTGCTGAATCGTATACCATCTTTAAGTGAAGCATTTTTTGTAGAAAACCATATGAACAGAGGCTTTCCTACGATATGGTCATGAGGGACAAAACCCCAGGCCCTGGAATCTTCACTGTTGTGCCTGTTGTCACCCATAGCCCAGTAGTAGTTCTGTTTGAAGGTGTATTCTCCGGCTTCCTGTTGATTGATGATAATCTTTGAACCTTTGATTTCAAGATCATTATCCTCATAAACATCTATTACCCTACGATACATAGAGATGTTCTCAGGTGTCAGGCTTATTGTTGCGCCCTTTTTTGGAATCCACACAGGTCCATAATTGTCTACGGTCCATCCCGGATAATTTTTAGTATCATGCGGGAAAAGCTGTTCTCCTTGTGGTGTATTGACTATGGGAGTAACGGCTACACCATCGCCCAATTCCTTTAACTTGGCTACTTGCAGGCTGTCGAGGAAATAAATGGCTTTCCCACGGCTATCTGCCCGTATATCAGCATGGTTCTGAGCAATATCGTATTTGTCAAGAAATTGCTTGCTGATACCACTTTTAGGTGGATTGATGTAGTATCCAAAACGCATTTTCTCAGGGTTCTTTGCTTTTTTGCCATTCACGTACACCTGCCTGTCAATAATTTGTATTGAATCGCCTGGTAGGGCAATACATCTTTTGATGTAGTGGTCTTTCTTATCAATGGGTCTGACTACATAATCCTCTTTTTTGACTTTTTGCCACAACTCTCTGTCAGGAATGGCTCCATCGGAGCGACGTGCTTGTCCCACTGTATATGACCTTTGGCTTGTTATGTATACACTGTCACCTACAGGCCAGTTGAAAACGATCGGTTTGTTTCTGTCAATTTCTTCAAATGCAGGCAGTCTGTTGTACTTCAGACAAGGCTTCCTGAAATAGGATTCTGTCCCAAGGCCTGGTACACGATTGTGCAATAGAGGCACCATAGCGATTGTCATTGGTGTCCTGATACCGTAGCTTGCCTTACTGACAAATAAGAAATCTCCAACCAATAATGACCCTTCCATTGATGGTGTTGGTATTACGAATGCTTCAATCAAGAACATTCGAATGAAAGCTGCTGCAAATACAGCAAAAACTATTGACTCTGTCCATTCTCTCAGGAAAGACTTTTTGTAAGGGTTCTTGGATATAAGGCGTTCTAACTTTTTCTTATCTCCGGCTTTTTCTGCCTTTTTCATCTCATCCATGTAATCCCTTTCCATTGTGACATTAGGGCCTAAGTACTTGTCGCTGTCTTTTTTAGATATGAGATAAAAAATGACAGGGGCACAAATTACAGCCAACGCACTATCTCCAAAACCGTATCTGCCAAATGACCTGACAAGGTTTACGGCCATACCACAGAAGATGAATATATTGAGGATAGGGATAAGTAGCATGAGTGACCACCAGGCAGGTCTGCCGATAATCTCGCACCATTTGATGAAGTTTTTTCCCGGGATTAACCCATCAACAGCAGCCAGATCCGCTTTTGGGAAAAGAAGGTAAAGGCTGAGGCTAAGAAGCACATAAAATATAGCTAAGTATAGTACCAATATCACGTTGAAAATTTTTTACAAAGATAATAATCGACTTGTCTTGGACCAGATTATTTAGGACAAGTACGGATTTTTATCTGACCAATAACGAATTATATCAATCCGTATCAAAGCGATAGCCTATATAGAATTCGAAACCTGGACCCGCATTAAAGACGGGGCCAGCATTGAAACCAGCAAGGACGCCTATCCGGAGGCTTGAATATCTGCTTCCTACATCATCGAGAATTACACCTCCATAAAAGTTGAAATCATTGTTAGAAGAGTAGTTAATTCCTGCCCAGAAAGTCTCTTCCATTTCATATTTAATTCCGAGCAGGATATTTATGATCTCTGGATTTACATAATTGACCTGAACGCTTGGCTCCAGGTAATAGTCATAATTGAAAAACTTGTTGCCAATATTGAAAAAATAGTGGCGTTCGCGTGGTGCCGAGCCTGATTCAAGTAATAATTCGGACGGCAGTAACTGTAATGTTGAGGCACCTATGTAAAAAATATCATCACGACTCCATTCTTCGGTGTTGGAAAAATAGGCAAAGCCAAAGCCTACACTGGGATTGAATTTAGTTTGGGTGGCTGCACTTAACAAAGGATCATCCATCTCATTTACAACTTCTCCATTGGGGTTAAATCTATACTGATAAAAGTATCCGTTTATCCCCAGGGCTAAATGGTCGTCGTCTTTAAACACTTCCTTCAGCATATAGGAATAGTTTAATTGAAGCCCCATCTTTGATATCGGTCCGGTTTGATCTCTCATGATCATGAGTCCTCCACTCATATTGAGATCAAGAAAAGGATATTGCAAGGAAACCAAGGCTGTATTCGGAGCATTATCAAATCCAATCCATTGCTTCCTGTAAAAGCCTGTGAGCTCAAGGTTTGTAGATGGAGCAGTAAATGCTGGATTCCAAATGTGCTGTAATTCCTGTAAGGGACTCGTCATTGGAATCTGTTGTGCTACTATTGGTAAGCTCCCTATCAAAAGAGCTGCTGCTATTATTAGGTTTTTCATATCAGTCTCGTAATAGGGTTATGCTTTTCTTGATTGTAAAATTCGAAAACTCAAGGATGTAGTAATAGGTGTCCGCCGGCAAGGGTTCTCCATCCCGGGTTCCGTCCCAGCGCTGACCGTCATTCTGATATCCTGACTTGGTATAGATGACATTGCCCCACCTGTTCATAACGGTTAATTTGTTTTGAGGGAATGCATCCAGTCCATTAAATTCAAGCACATCGTTACGACCATCGGCATTCGGCGTGATTATAGTAACAGCGGAGAGCACTGCAAAAGGATCATCCAACACACAGACCCGCACACTATCCTTTGCCTGACAGCCATTTTCATCAATTGCCGTAACAGTGAATGTAGTATCAGAAGGTATATTTACCGTAATACTCGCACGATTGGAAGGCCCAATGATGAATTCAGTATTGTTCCAGATATACTGTTGGGCACCGCTTGCAGTCAGCGTGATGTCGGCTCCGGAAACGGTGCACGTATCGCTGCCGGCATTTACAATTGGCAGAGGATTGACAATAACTTCAATGTCAAAGCTGGCAAAATTGTTTGGACAGTCATCTGTGACGCTTACTGAGTAATTTGTTGTTGCGGATGGACTGGCCACTGGATTCGAAATGTTTGTAGCGCTGAGACTGGAACCAGGATCCGACCATTCATAATATAAGCCACCATCGACTTTCAGTTCTGCAGACTCTCCAATGCATATGTTGACCCGGTCACTTAAAATACTTGCATTCAAAACAGGGTTGTAACTGATTGTGGCATTGGCTACCGTGCTACAACCATTATTATCTACTACCTCTACTGAGATATTCTGAGTAGTGAATTCATCCGCATTGTTATGCGCTAAATTAACAGTAGAACCATTTGCATTGATGCCTGTCCAGTTATATGCTGCAAATCCTGGATTCAACATTATTGTTTGCGTTTCACCAGGGCAAAGCTCTATATTGTCCAGGCTTATAAGCGGATTAGTATTTTCAATTACTCGTATCGATTGCGACAAGATGCACCCATCAGAAGACTCCACAGATACAAGATAACTGCCAGCTTGTGAAACTTCAATGGTATTTGTGTTTTGTGCTATCAGCTGACCAGAGCGTTCCCACCTAATGATACTGGCGTTTGTATTGACAAATAAATTGATTGAGGATCCTTCACAGAAGGCAGCACTGTCATCAATGTCTAGTGTTGGCGGTGTAAAAAACTGAAGGGTGACAACATCACTTGATGCGCATCCAAAACTATTAGTCATTTCAACAGTATAATTGCCGGGGTCACTGACATTAATTGAATTGCCGGTTTCGCCTTGCAGTTCAATGCCGTTATAAAACCAGCGGTATGTTGTGCCCGGTTCATCCGTCGTTTCAAGTACTACAGATTCACCAATACAGGCAGAAATATTATCCTCACCCAGATCTGCAAGTGGAATTGGATCGAAAAAGATATCAAAGCTTTCAGAACGTGGACAATCGATCTCATTATAACTAATGAATTCATAACTGCCTGTTTCACTGATATCCAATTCAAGGTCATTAGCTCCCTGGATAAGTTCTCCATCTTTTTTCCATTCAAAGCGTTGTCCATCACTCTGCGCTGTCATGGTGAAATTATCTCCGGCACATAGTTGTGGTACTGAAAGCAATTCTATTTCAGGCAAATCGTAAACAAGTACAGAAATTTCTGCCATGCTCTCACAGGATTGAGCGTTTGTGGCAATGACCAAATAAGATCCACCTTGAGTGATTTCATAGCTTGATGAAGTCTCTCCTGCAATCGCTTGCCCTGCTTCATACCATTGCAGATTGGCATTTTGATCTGTACTGATTTCTAGATTATAAGGCAATTCATCAGTGCATATTTGAGAGTCAGATAATATGCTTATAACAGGTGCGGGTATTAAATTGACAGTTATAGTATCCCTGTCTTCGCATTGGGTGCCCGGTCCAACAACGGCAATATATTCACCTGCTTCACTGACTTCAATCTCTATGCCGCTCTGGCCTTGTATCAATTCATCATTATAATACCATTCTACTACCGAAACATTGGAGGTCGCCATTATTATTTGATTTTCGCCCTCGCAAAACTCAATTGATTCATCAAGGTCTACAATTGGAGCATCAATAAATTCAATCCGAACCATCTCAATAGAACGGCAGTCATTATCATCCAACGCTTCAACTGTATATGTGCCTGTTTCATTAACGCTTAGGCTGCCCTCGGAACCATCCTTTATGACGCCAGTCTCATCAGACCAGATGTATCTGTATACACCATCCTGGCCGGCAACAAGATCAACAGTTTCTCCGCTGCAAGCCACTTCATCCTGTAAAGTGTTTAAATCGGGTAATTGCTGGAATTCAATGATTATGTCATCACTCACGGAGCAGTTGTCTCCAGAAGAGACAATTACAGTATATCTGCCTGATTCCATGACTTGAAGACTTTCCTCTTTTTCATCTGTAAGGATTTCACCATCTTTTTGCCATTCGATGTCAAAACCGGAAGCCTGAATAGCTAAAGTATAAGAATCACCTTCGCATAAGTTAGTAATATCATTACCGAGATTCAGGTCTGGCAGATCAGTGAAAGTGATAGTGACAGTATCCTTACTAACGCATTGGGCAGTATTGATAACACTGACATAGTATGTATCTGAGCTGCTTACCTCCAGTTGAGGACTTGTGTCCATCAATACACCCATTGATTCTGATGACCACTGAATCTGGTCTGATGCTTCACCTGCTTCAAGTATTATCAGTTCTCCAGGGCATGCTGACTGGTCAGAGCCTAATTCAATCGAAGGATAGCTTGAATAAAAGACATCCGTCGTGTCACTTACCGAACAGTTAGATCCTCCACTGATTATGGCAATGTACTGTCCAGAGTTTTCGGCTATAAGTGAAGGCCCGTTGATATTATCTATGAGTTCTCCATTGTAGTACCAGTCAACGCTAAATCCTTGTGCATTCGTATTAATGGTATAAATATCATCTTCACATCTAACTACGTTACTATCAAAGTCCAGCACAGGCAAATCAGTAAAGTTTATAATGACAGTATCTCTGGAGCTGCAGTCTCCAGCATTCGTTGAAATAACAGTATATGAACCGCTTTCAATGACTTCCAAGCTATTTCCTGTTTCTGATAAGTTTATACCATCACGTGACCATTCAAAGCTATTGGAAGCATCGCCGGCATCCAGTATTATGATTTCACCAGGGCAAGCTGCCATGTCGTTACCCAGATCCACTACTGGAGCATCAAAGAAGCTCACATTGATAGTATCTGATGTAACACAATCCTGGCCAGAGTCTATTCGGATCACATATTCGCCTGCTTCTGTTACGTCGAGTGCATCAGCTGAAACACCCATAATGCGTTCGCCGTCCTTATACCATTCCACAAGAAATCCATTTGATGGACTTGATATAGTGATGCTTTCTCCTTCACAGGCAGCCTGGTCATCTCCAAGGTCTAACACAGGAATATCCGTAAAATTCACTTCTATCGTATCTCTAATGATACAGAATGTAGATGTTGATCTTGCTTCAATATAATATGTACCTGATTCTGTTACGCTCAATGTGTTACCAGTTTCTGGCAATGTCCCAGCTTCTTCTGATGACCATGTAAATACGGCATTCATATCGTCTACTGTTAACTCAACTACCTCACCCAGACAGCTTGATATAGTTTCTGGAAAGTCAACATTGGGCACATCAAGGTAATTTACAAGAATCGTATCCGCTTCGATACATTGATCATTTACAAATATTTCACCGACGAATTCGCCAGATTCCATAGGGGTATACACTATCTCTGTCTCTCCCGGGATCAACACTCCATCTTTGTACCACTGAATATCAAACACAGATGGCTCTGCTTCGATGGTATAGAAATTTCCATTACACCTGGTAACATCCCTTCCGAAATCAAACTCTGGTAAAGGCTCATAATCAACTTCTATGGTGTCAAGGCCGATGCAACCATTGGCATTTGTAGCAACCACGGAGTATGTTCCGAATGTGGTGATATCGATAGTGGATTCATCGCCAGCAATCGGGAAACCGTTTCGTCGCCATTCGTATTCAGCGGCTCCAGTCCCCGCATCCAGCGTGGTTATGGCACCATTGCAGGTGAGGATATCGGGGCCGAGATCAGGAGTAGGAGAGTCGGCAAAGTTTGCTTCTATAATTTCTGTCGAGCTACAACCATTTTCGGTGCTTACCATTATTTCGTATGTTCCGGAATCGGTAACCTCCAGGCTGGAGCCTGTATTACCAAGTAATTCTCCATTCCTTGTCCATTGAACAGTCGGGTTATTAATAGAAATATTAGCATTTATGACGACGAGGTCGCCAAGACAGGCCAGAATCTCATTTCTATCCAATTCGATCTCCGGCAAGGATTCAAATTCTACTTCGATTTCATCCTCGTTAATACATCCTGATTCATGAGTAACCTGAGCTCTGTATGTGCCCGTTTCAGTGACATCAAGGAATTGACCATCATCCGGCAATACTTCACCGTTTTTAAACCATTGGTAGGCGGTAGCCTGATCACCTGCGTCAAGGGTAAGTACTTCACCATCACACAATAAGCTGTTACCGCCAAGGTCTATATCTATAGGGCAACAATTCGGTGCAGAGATGAAAACATCTTCATAAAATCCATCACAGCCGACATCGTCAGAAAATTCGAATTGAAGATCAACCGGTCGACCCGTTGCTACAAGGTCAGCAAGAGTAACTGTAGCTTCATCACCATCCAATGGAAAGCTCTGCCCATTGATAGTAACTGTCCCTGTCCCTGGGCCCATATCAATTTTAAAACTTATAGTCTGCTCATAAGTGTTTGTTTCGGGGTTGCACACTGTCTGATTTTCTGCAACAATATCATAGACGAAGCAGGACTGCAATACTGTCAGCGGTTTTTCATTCAGACTGGTGCTAAAACAGTCAGCACCAGCAAGTAACTCATCTATAGACAAACCTATCCATGAATCAGGATCAACATTTGGCGGGGGTTCAACGCCAGAGTTCTTGTAATAGGCGGAACGTATGTCATATTCACCAATAGCCAGGCTTCTGAAGTCGGCTTCAGGACTTTGAAAACTGATTAAATCCGTATTCCTGTCAATTGCGATGAAGGTAAGATCATAATCTGAAATGTCCTGGGATCTTAAGAGCGATCCAGGACCTGTAATATTGCTGATGGCAAGGTTTTGTGAAGAAGAACTCGTTACCTGAGCCGCAAGTATGTATTGTTTGCATGCCTCTAATTCAGTATTGAAATTAGTACTGAATGAATAATTCGAGTTTATAAATGAGGCATTTGATTCAATAAAAGAAGAACAGGCATCATCTGGGTTAAATCCATCTGCTTCAAATATTGTATAAGCCGTTACATTGTCATTAATGCTGTTGTCAATATTAAAAACATAGGTTCCAGTTGCTGTGACGTAAAATGGTATCTCCAGAAAAGGGTTGTCAATTGTATTTATTCGTGTACATGTGCCGTTGTCATTGTTAACGGCTGGGGACATGCTTTCAAGTGTTGAAAAATCAGGCATAGGCCCAAGGACATTAGTAAAGTTTGTCCCTTGCATAGCTTCAAGGTCAAGGTTTAATCCAGGATCTGCAAAATCAAAAATTTCCTCTTCAGTATCGCATAGCAAGTTAGATGGTGCAAAACAATTTGATTCTATAGTGAAGTTGTTATTATTGATATCAAAGAAAGCAAAACACTCATAGTCATCACAAGCTACCATCACCCTTGCTTCTTCTGAATTAGGAAAGCTTGCCGGTATGAGGACATCCGCAGAGCCTGCAGCATAATCAACATCGTTTGCAATAACAAGTGGAAAGCTTAATCCACCATCGGTAGAAAGTCTTATTATGGCTTTGTCGCAATGTGCTTCACTACCACCCGTGTTCCAGTTCACGGTAAGGCTTGTACCTGCCTGGACAATTTCACCTCCTATAGGGGTGTTTACAGAAAGAGGCCCTGTAACATTAGCCTGTATAACAACATCGTCCCAATCAATTCCTCCACCGTTAGGGTTATTGTCTCTTACGGTCAATCTAAACCTAATGGATCTGCTTCTTCTAGGCAATACTTCAAAGTCACTTCGAATATTATTACTCAGATCTGAAAGCTTAGGAATGTATCTTACCGGATCAGGGGTGGGAGGAAATGACCTGTATAGAGGACATGTTGCGTTGGAACCTGCTGCAAGGCCAATTAGTCCTATAGTAGGTGTACCAGGCCCATCCTCATCGTACTGCTCCCAGCAGTATGTAAGCATGTCGCCATCTATATCTGTGCCTTCACCTTTAAGCATGAAAGGAGTGGACCTTGGCAAATTATAAAACGCGCCACATGGATTGGCATTGGAAACCGGCTCATTATTATTGTCCATTATCCAGTCTACCTGGTTACATGTCGCTCTGGTTTCCAGAAAGTCAATCATGCGCTCCAGGCTGTTGGCATGGAAGTAATTGTCTGCAACACCGGAGCCTGGAATATTCTGATCTGCATCGCAAAGACCGTTATAGGACATTATTGTCGTTCCTGATCCAATTTCATAATTAGATACACCAGAAATATTAGGTGTGCAATTGGCATCGCCACTACCATTGAAAGTGTGGGTGGCATCATACATGTGACCAAATTCGTGAGCTGCTAATTGAATCCAGCCGTTAGATGTGTTATTGAAAGAACCAGACCAGCCGCTTGCTTTCCTGTTGTCAGCACAAACGGCTCCCAGTGCGGCAACACCTCCGGTATCCCAACCATCGCCTGGGCTGTGATTGTGAAATACATGTCCCACATCATAGCGGGCTATGGGAAAGGCATTGCTGATTGCATTCTGTGCCTGCGCTGTTCGGCTCCCAAAGCTTGGATCAAAAGGGTCGTTGTTTACATCTTGTTGCAATCTTGGTGAACCCACAGCCATATACATTTCTACGGCTACTTCATTTTCAAAAATAGCCGAGATGTCATTCAGGTTTGAAATCATCAGTTGCCGTATGGCTGTGGCGCCACCACCATTGGCAACAAAATATTCCCCCGTACACATGATTGCAGCCCTGTAAACGCGCTTGGTTGAGCCGTTTCTTTTTAGAATTTCCGAGTCAAAATCTATGGGGTCTTTATTTTCTATATCCTGGCTTTCCACACCTAGTTCTGGATGATTTTGACATGTGTGCAAGGATCTGTCCAGTTCGCTTATACCTATTTCCTGTACATAGTTCTTGCTCTTGAGGTCAGTTGGATTGGATTTATAAATCCTTATCATTCGACCATTTTTGAGATATATAATTGAAATACCTGCTGGGCCACTTGTTATTCTGCCAGCAGGGGCATTACTGGATCTGTCGTAAAGTTTATATGTTTTAATCTCAGGATATGGATTCTTTTCTTTGCCATAAATGGAAAATTTCTTGACTGAAAAGAGCTTTTGAGAGTTAAGGTAAGGTAACTCAACTTCCAAAGATTTACTTGCCAGCTGTCTCTTAATGGATGCCTCATCAAGGTTCACAGGATCCAGGCGATCCTGTTTTAGAATTTCATCAACATTAAGACTTTGCAATTCTGCATTGTAGCTTTGGCCATTAATGTTAAATGAACCCCACAAAAGGCTAACGGTGAAGATTAATAATCCTCGAATCATATCATCAGGTTTAGTACACTAATATACCGGTTCTTAAAGGAATCAAACTTGCGATCAGCAATATTTTAATGATAGCTTCCTAGCAATCTCATGATACTGAATTTTCACTTAACTACGGCTATAGTAACGTATAAATGTTTCTAAATGTCCATTTAGTTTACACAGGACTCACAAGGGATGACTTACGGCTATTGAAAGCTTGTTTCCCGCTATGAATGCAAAGGACCATCCCAATTGGATGATATAGGCCTTTTTACGCGTTTCAATTCCAAAACTTATACTTGATGTGCCTGTACTAAAACCACATTGCAGACTCAGGTTCTTTTGAATTTTATAGTTGACACCGCTGCTGAAATTCAAGCTATGGATATAGGATTTGTTTATACTGCTGTAAAGCTGGACTCTATAACTCAGCTTACGCCTTAATGCTATTGTAAATTCGGCATGGGAATAAATGTCTTGTTCATTGTTCTCCTTTGAAGGCAACAGTAACAATACTCCGAAGCTCGTTTGAGAATTCATCTGACCACTTAAACCTAGACTCAAGCCAATGCCTATCTTTGAGCCATACTGCTCAATACCCAACAGACTGGCACCAAAATTTGCAGAAATACAAAGGAAATCATTGAGCTTGCGGGCATAGGCAAATTCAAACGCTTTAATATTAAAGGCTGAAAAACCAAAACGTCCTATGCTAAGACGATAATGGTCGTTTGCGCTTTTGCCAGGCCAATATACTCCGATATACAGTGTCTTTAATTCTGGTAGAAATTGCTTGTTGAGTACCCCAACCGAAATATTGGCGCCTTGTGCTGCGTTCACACCCGCAACAGAGAGGTTGGAGGAAAGGCTAAGCTGATCATCCTGTATGGCTGTTATACCCCCGGTCCCTAACTGAAAGGGGGAAATGTATGTTTTTTGAACAAGTTGAGAATGCGCTGTCGCAGGTACGAAGCATAATATCATTATTGCAAATACTATATTTATTTTTAGTACGTACCAATCCATTTATACATGATCAAAATAGTTTCAAATGCCTAAGTTTCGTTCCTCGCATTCAAGAGCTTCTGGTAGAAACATATCTTATGTATTTCGCTTACTCGTTTTGATTGTCTTTTTGACGGCATTCATCATTTGGGGTTTACATTTTTATATGGATGATAGCCCCCAAAGGTCATCTCAGGTAAATGTTAAAGTTTATTACCCTGAGGAATTGAATTCAAAGAATGATCCCCACTTTGTAAAACCATTTGAACGCTGCTATATACCTAATGAGTTATATGAGCTTATACACCACAGATACTACTCATTGGGCTATGATGAAAGCATTGAGCAGGCCAGATGGGTGTCCTATGAGTTAACAGGTGCTTCACTGAAGGAAAAAAACGTGGAAAGAACGAACTGGTATATGGAAGATGGACTTATAAAAACCGGGTCTGCCAGTTATTATGATTTCAAAAACAAGAATTATTCGCGCGGCCACTTGGCTCCTGCCGCCGATATGGCCTTCAATGAAATAGCGATGAAGGAAAGTTTTTTATTGAGTAATATGAGTCCTCAGAAAGCTGCATTCAACAGAGGTGTCTGGAATGAGCTGGAACAGAATATTCGCCAATGGGCCAGCCTTAAAAGCAAGCTTCAAATTACAACAGGCCCTTTATTCTATGATCAAGATATAGAATACATAGGATCCAATAAAGTTGCAGTTCCACATGCCTTCTACAAAGTAATCCTTGATAAAGAAAATGGAGAGGGTATTGGTTTTATAATTCCAAATGCAGTGACAGATGTTCCAGTGTCATCCTTTGCTTACACTATAGATGTGTGTGAGCATAATACCGGATTGGATTTTTTCCAAGCATGTTATGCTAGGAAGCAAGATGAATTAAGCATAGAGTCTGACTTTGAATTGGAAAATTGGCCTATGGATCAAAACATATACCATAAACGGGTTAATGTGTGGAATAAAAATAATTGATTATTGCTTACCGTTTCCGACGGATTGAACTTCAGGCTGAATATCCTGTGGCGTTAAGGGACGTGTTTTAGTCTTACCGGTCCTGTAGGCGTGTTCAAATTTCTTCCATGGTACGGCCTTATAGTAGTTTTCAGCAAAAAAGGTCATGATCATTTCAAACTTCTCCTTTTGGAGAAAGCCTGCTACAGGCTGGATAACTTCCAGATTCTCATTGATGAAAACAACAGTTGGATAACTCATTTTACCCTTCATGATTTCATATGCCAGTTCGTGATAACCACGCCGGCTAAAACTACCAACGTACTTATAAGTCTTACCGTTAAAAACGATCTCTTCCTTTTGCTCTGCATTGAATTTAATGGGATAGTAGTTTTCGTTGACGTATTGAACAATGTAGGGGTCAGAAAGCGTCGTCTTCTCCATTTGTTTGCAATACCTGCACCAATTGGTATATACATCGACCAATATCTTTTTCTTTTCATTCTTATTCAACTCCAATGCTTCTTCCCAACTCAACCAGTTGACCACGGATTGGGCCTTAGCTGCCATGCTCGTAGCTGTAAAAAACATCAGTGTAAGAAAAACCCTCATTATCTGCTCTTTAAATCAATTTCAAATAAACATTAATGTAACCACATTGTCAAAGAATAAGTGGGGCATATAGCCTACATTAAAATTACTTTAACACTTATGCTAATTAAGCACTCTTATTTATGATATACGTACAAGTTATCATCCAAAAACCTTTTCATATACGAATAAGATTTGCCTAAATAAGGTGCTCTTACACCAGTATAAAGCTGTTTATTAGCTTTAAACTGCCATATTTCATCCCAAATATTGGATTTAATAAATGTGTTTATAGTCTTGGTTCCGCCCTCAACGAGCAGGCGACAAATATCATAGTCGGAGTAAAGTATCCGACAAAGACGGGGTATTAGATTATCGTCAAATTTTACTGTAACTATTTTCTTGATTGGATCAGGTGATTGTTGCTGACTTTCTGTGATAAAAAGAGTAGGATTTTCGTCGCCCCATAATGTATGTGTTCTCGGCAAACTAAGATCCCTGTCTAGAATAACCCTGATAGGATTTTCTCCAGGCACCAGTCGGGTTGTGAGTGAAGGATTGTCAATAAATGCTGTGTTGTAGCCGACTAAAATCGCGTCGGCTTGAGATCTGAGCTGATGACCTTTAATCTGACAGGCCTTATTACTTATACTGATGCGCCCTTGTTTTGACCCTATGTAATTATCAGTTGTTTGAGCATACTTGATTTGGACAAATGGCCTGCTTTCAAGATTTGCAATAAACGGAGCTATCAGTTGTCTGCCTTCATTCTCACATATACCTTTGCTTACATCAATGCCTCTCTCTTTTAAAAGTTTGAGGGAACTGCCCATCATATCAGGATTGGGGTCTGACACTGACACCACAAGTTTTTTAATTCCATTTTTTAAAATGGCGTCTGTGCAGGCACCGGTTTTGCCAACAGTTCGACAAGGTTCCAGACTTACATACATTGTACTTTTAGTAAGCAGTCTTTTGTCAGATTCTCTTACATTTTTTAAGGCTTCGATTTCAGCGTGGGCCTTTCCATATTCCTTGTGATATCCTTCTCCAATAATCCTGTCATTATAGACAATGAGTGCACCTACGTTTGGATTTGATCTGGTCTTTTTCCCAGCTGATTTAGCCAGGGCAAAGCAACGGCGCATATAGTGTTCGTGATTCTTGGACATTCAGCTGCTTAATGGACTGAGCTTTCCGAGGTGATTGATAAGGAAATCAATCTCCTCTTTTGAATTTAAATGCGAAAATGAAAACCGGACAGTTTTTCTGCCAGGCTTATGTCCAATATGTTGCAAAACGTGTGAGTCATTTTCAACACCTGAACTGCAGGCACTTCCGGAGGATGCACATACTCCCGCTATATCCAGATTCATCATGAGCATTTCAGCTTTATCCGACGCAGGAAATGATACAGAGAGGATATTGTACAGGCCATTTTCCGGATCACCATTAAACTGAATATCCTGGAGTGACTCTTCAAGCCTTTGCATTAGATAATCCCTTATACCTTTTGTGTATTCGTGTCTGTGCTTCAATTCTGACTGCGATAATTCAAAAGCTTTTGCCATTCCCGCTATACCGTATATGTTCTCGGTGCCGGATCGCATGCCTCTTTCCTGGTCACCACCGTGAATGAGAGCTTTTATAATGTTATCGCTATTTACATAAATGAATCCTGCTCCCTTTGGACCAAAAAACTTATGAGCAGAGCCACTCATGAAGGAAAGCCTGTTTGCATTCAGGTCCAAAGCTAACTTGCCAACCGTTTGTGCTGTATCGCAATGAAATAGCGCAGATCGATTTAAGCATATATGAGAAATGCGTTCAATGTCATGTATGGTCCCGATTTCGTTATTGGCATGCATGAGACTAACAAGTGTTTTTGTATCTGATTGATCCAACAATCCCTCGAGTTGATCATAATCGATGTGACCCTTATTGTCAACATCAAGGTATTGGATTTCTGCCAAACCCATTTTTTCAATATACTCCAGGCAATGTAATATACAATGGTGTTCAGTAGGGCTTGAGATGATACGTTTTACGCCCAGGTCTCTTACAGCACCTCTTAAAGCCATGTTGTTGGATTCTGTAGCGCCTGAAGTAAAAAATATTTCTCCAGTAGAAGCTTTCAGTCCTGTGGCTATAAGGGTTCTGGCATCCTCAATAAGAATCCGGGATCGCCGGCCCAGTTCGTGAATCGATGATGGATTTCCATAAATATTGTCTACCACATCATGCATGGCTTCCTTGACTTCAGGAAGAAGGGGAGTAGTTGAAGCATTGTCAAAATATACGCGCACTCTTACAATAAATCTTTATCAAACCAATTTTGAACAATACGAGATTCCATAATGCCGGTGTCTTTATGGACGAACTCATTGATAGAGTTATGATAGATGTAATCCTGTGACCATTCTTCATAATTATTGGATACCTGATTCAGGGCATCGACAATAAAGTCAAGCTCTTTGTTAGTCATGGTTGGATGAAGAGAAAGTCTTATCCATCCCGGCTTTAGGGTAAGGTCACCCGTATTGATTCTGTCTGTAATCTCCTTTGATTGCTCTTCTGTAACTGCCAACAAATAATGTCCATAGGTTCCGGCACAGGAACAACCACCACGGGTCTGAATACCAAACCTGTCGTTTAATAATTTTACAACGAGATTAAAGTGAATGTTCGGGAAGTAAAATGATACGACACCAAGTCGATCTTGAATGTTGTCAGCCAGAATAATCATATCCTTGACAGATTTCAGCTTTGGCCAGATGTACTCGATCATCTCTTCTTCACGCTTCTTGATATTATCCGTTCCAATTTTTTCTTTCAGCATGATGGCATAAGCAACCCTGATTGTTTGTAGGAATGCTGGCGTGCCTCCATCTTCTCGAGCTTCTATTTCATCATGATACTTGTGTTCACCCCATGGATTAGTCCAGTCTACAGTTCCACCTCCAGGATTGTCAGGTATGCGATTGCTGTAAAGTTTTTTATTGAATAAGAGAATGCCGGTACTGCCGGGACCTCCAAGAAACTTATGCGGCGAAAAATATACTGCATCCAGATAGGCTTCTGGCCTGTCTTCAGGGTGCATATCGATGTCAATATAGGGTGCTGAGCATGCGAAATCGACAAAACAAAGACCTCCATGTTTGTGCATGCACTCGGCAATTTCATAATAAGGCGAAAAAACTCCTGTAACATTCGAGCAAGAGGTGACGGCGGCGATCTTTATTTTACGATCCTTATACTCTTCCAGGATTTTCTCCAGTTTCTCGCAATCGACACGCCCTTCAGGACATGGATCAATGACGCGTACATCTGAAATTGTTTCAAGCCAACTGGTCTGATTGCTATGATGCTCCATATGTGTACAAATCACAAGTGGCTTTTCATCTAGATTAATCGAGTCGAGGTATTTTTCATGCAACCTGAAACCTAATATTCTTTGCAGCTTATTGACGACACCCGTCATACCAGAATTGGAAGATATCAATATGTCATCCTCATTGGCATTGACATGTCTCTTGATGATATCGCGTGCCTGCAGATAAGCAAGGGTCATTGAGCATCCCGAAGTTGTTGTCTCTGTATGCGTGTTTGCAACATAAGGCATGATCTCCTCAACGAAAATCTTTTCGATAGGGCCATACATTCTGCCACTGGCAATCCAGTCAGCGTAAAGCATTTTCTTTCTGCCGTAAGGCGTATTGAACCAAAGGTCATCGCCTATAATATTCTTCCTGAATTGCTGGAAATATTTCTCCAGTGAAGATTCTTGCTGTGGTTTCAATTGGTCAAGCATCTCAGTCGCTTAGATATTTTGCTATTGCCTGTATAAGTTTTTGTGCTTCAGCTTTATCTTCAGCTTCTGCAATAATCCTTATTACAGGTTCAGTATTAGATTTTCTAATATGCACCCAGGCTTTGTTGATATCAAGTCTGAGCCCATCCTCTTCATTGATAGGGTGGTCAATATAATCATTCCTGATTGAATAGAGAATGCTTTCTATATTCAAATCAGGGTCTATTTCTATCTTCTCTTTTATAATTTCATAGCTGGTATAACTGGCACGTAAAGCACTTGCGCTTATATTTTTCTCGGAAAGCAGATTTAGAATTAATGCAATACCTACCAAAGCGTCACGGCCATAATGAAGTTCTGGAAGTATGACTCCACCGTTTCCTTCACCACCAATAACAGCATTCTTCTCTTTCATGCGACCGACGACATGCGCTTCGCCAACAGCCGATGTGAAATATTGTTGCCCATATTTCTCAGCAATATCTGCCAAAGCACGACTTGATGACATATTGGATACGACAGGACCTGACTTGTGCTTGAGGTAATAGTCTGCAGCAGCGACCAGTGTATATTCCTCACCAAACATGCTTCCGTCTTCACAGACAAGCACAAGCCTGTCAACATCAGGATCAACAGCAACGCCTAAATCAGCATTATGTTCCTGGACGGCTTTGGATAGCTGTTTAAGATGAGCGGGCAAAGGTTCGGGGTTGTGGGCAAAATCACCAGTCATATCAGCATTGATGGCGATGACCTCACAGGACAGTTGCTCCAATAGAGATACTATAGAAATGGCACCGGTGGAATTGACACAGTCCACAACGACTTTGTATGCTTTATCCTGCACCCGCTTGTTATCAAGACAACTTAAATTCAATATGCTGTTGATATGATAGCTTATGGCTTTATCGTGCTTTGTATAGTTTCCAAGCGAATCGACATCGGCATATTCAATATTATTTTCGTCTGCTATTTGCAGCATCCTCTCTCCATCTTCGGCAGAAAGGAATTCACCCCTTTCGTTAAGAAGTTTCAAGGCGTTCCATTGCCTTGGATTGTGACTGGCCGTAAGAATAATGCCACCACCAGCCTTGAGTCTGACAACCTCCATCTCCACTGTGGGTGTTGTAGAAAGACCTACATCGACTACGTCAAAGCCCATTGACCTGATACTTGAGCAGGCCAATTGACTGACCAAGTCTCCTGAAATCCGTGCGTCACGGCCAATAACAATACATTTCTTATTACCTTTTTCTTTCAATAGTGCGGCATAGGCCGAGGAGAGTAGGACAACATCCTGGGGGCTTAGAGATTTTCCTGCCTTACCACCAATAGTACCTCGTATTCCTGATATCTTTTTTAGTAGAGTCAAATTGTACCGGATTTCACGCAAAACTAAGCATTAGCTGTTATTTATGACATATAAACTAAATCATAATATGATATTTTATTAGATCTATTATTTCTCATCATTTAAGTGGCTTTTAAAATTTAATATCTTGCAGGCAAGACTTGAGCTTTATTGTATATGGAGACTCTAATCCAACTCGATCATCAGGTATTTTCATGGATAAACCATGGATTATCTTCAGAATTCCTGGATACCATTCTGGTGCCTTTAAGGCATAAATTGTTCTGGATACCATTATACATATTTCTCCTTGTTTTCATTTACCGGAATTTTGAGAAAAGCAGATGGTTAATATTTCTCAGTATAATTATATGCATAAGCGTATCGGATATTAGCTCGAGTCGGTTAATCAAGAAAAGCGTAGAAAGGGTAAGACCTTGTAACCAGGAACAACTGGATGTTATGTCCAAAGTACCTTGTTCTTATGGTTATAGTTTTACTTCTTCACACGCTACCAATCACTTTGCTATCTCGGTTCTTTTATTTCTCTTGTTTGGATTCTGGAAATACCGTTTTTTGTTCATAGTGTGGGCAGCTACAATTGCTTTTGCCCAGGTTTATGTAGGATTGCATTTTCCTTTGGATGTAATAGCAGGGGCGCTTGTAGGATCATTTATTGGTTGGGCAAGTTTTTATTTTTACGATACTGTATTCAATAGATTTTTAAAACATAACAATTCCAATGGCATACAAATTACTTGACGGAAAAGCACTTGCGTCAACACTGAAATCTGAAATCAAACTGGAGGTAGACAGAATTATAGACAGTGGCAAACGCGTTCCTCACCTTTCAGCTGTCTTGGTCGGTAATAATCCAGCCAGCGAAGCATATATGCGCAATAAGGTTAGATCCTGTGAAGAACTTGGCTTCAGCTCGGATCTCATTAGAAAGGAAAGCACTATTTCCCAGGAAGAGTTAATTGATACTGTAAAAGCTTTAAATGAAGATGATAATGTAGATGGCTTTATCGTACAGTTGCCCTTGCCGGATCATATAGATGAAACCGAAGTCTTGCTGGCGATAGACCCCAGGAAAGATGTGGACGGTTTCCATCCCTTTAATTTCGGGTGTATGGCACAGGGTCTTGATGGGTTTTTGCCAGCTACGCCGTACGGTATCATGTTGATGCTCGAAAGGAACAATGTAGAAACATCGGGTAAAAATGTTATTGTTATTGGCCGCAGCAATATTGTAGGAACTCCCATGAGCTTGCTTCTAAGTCGAAAGTCTTCACCAGGAAATGCTACTGTTACCCTTGCGCATTCCAGGACTAAAAACTTAAAGGAGATCTGCCTCAATGCGGATATTATTATTTCGGCTCTTGGTAAACCATTTTTTGTGACTGCAGATATGGTTACTGAAGGCGTTGTGATAATAGATGTGGGAATCAATCGGATCGATGATCTTAGCCGGAAAAGAGGCTACAGGCTTGTTGGTGATGTTGATTTTGAAAGGGTCGCACCCAAGTCTTCATACATTACACCTGTGCCAGGTGGTGTCGGCCCGATGACGGTAGCTGCTTTGATGCTGAATACCTTGAAAGCCTACCATAAATATCAGGACTAGGCTATGCAGTGGTTGCGACTGGATTTTGAATTGAAAGGCAGAGACAGAGAAATTCTAATGGCCTGGCTGCAATATGCAGGTGCTGAATCTATTGTTGAGTGCGATGATAAACTTGAAGTGTATTGCAATTCTGATCATTACGATTCTTTTATGCACACATTGTCTGATCTGATCGATGACACTGGTCACTCAAAGAATATTATTGTAAATGAAAACTGGAATGCGGTCTGGGAATCAGGATTTGGACCTGTAGATATTGGCCCTGTGCATATCCGGGCGGAATTCCATCCACCTTCTCAAAGTGACTATGAGTTAATCATCAACCCCAAGATGGCTTTCGGGACAGGGCATCATGCAACGACATATATGATGATTGATGCCTTGGCTCAGATGGATTTGACAGAAAAATATGTTCTTGACTATGGATGTGGCACAGGTATTCTGGCAGTAATGGCGGCTTTAAGGAATGCGAAGTTTATTCACTGTATAGACATACAATCTGAAGCTGTTGTGAATTGTGTAGAGCATTTTGCACTTAACAATATCGATCCTAGTCAATGGAAGGTTGAGGAAGGTGATCTGGATATTTTAGATACCACAAGCTTTGATTTGATTTTGGCTAATATTAATAAATCGGTACTGTTGTCCCAGGTTGATAGACTGTCAGCTTTATTGAAACCAGGAAGCGAATTGATAATGTCGGGTATTCTGAAGGAGTATGCAGATGAGCTCAGGGGCATTTATGAATCAAAATCATTAATTACGAAAAGTATCGAGTTTCGAGGAGAGTGGTTATTCATTCATATGTATAAATGATTGAAGGGCTTCGAGCGTCTGAGATAAAGGCAATCCCAGGATATTTGTATAAGATCCCTTGATCCATTCGACTTTACATCTGCCAAGCCAGTCCTGAATACCATAAGACCCGGCTTTATCCGAAGGGTCATAATTGTCGTAATACCATCCAGCTTCTTCCACGCTTATGCTTCCGAATTTCACTGAGCTTTCACAAGTGAAGCTTTTCTGATTTGATGTGCTCTTCAGGCAGACTCCAGTATATACAAAATGCTCCTGATTGCTTAACATGCAAAGCATATGTATACTGTCTTTACGTGATACAGGTTTGCCGTATTCCTTGTTTTGAAATGCAACTACTGTGTCAGCCGTAATCAGGATCTCGTCTTCGCTCATAAGCTCGGTTTGAACTTCAGCTTTTTTGACTGCCAGGTATTCAGATATTTTATCAACAGTTAAAGTGTCTGGATAGCTTTCGTCAATATCCTTTTTACGGACTATGAACTGTAGTCCGGCTGTTGTGAGCAGGTCCTTTCTACGTGGTGATCCAGATGCCAGAACAAGCTTGCGGTTTTTTAGATCCATGAATCGAAGATAAGGTATATAAGGGCTTCGGCCATATTAAGTTTACATAAATTACTTAGTAGTTTGAAGTCCTTAAGACACCTACTGTAAGTATTTTGAATGAAAGAAATATAGCAGAACCAAAGATGAATACTTCGGCCATATTAAAGTTAATCTTCTTTTGAGAATATTAAGACTCATAAAGTCAGCAACTGATACTAGCCACAAATAACAAGCTACGAAAATGCAAAAGAAGCTTTATGGTTTTTGTTACAAAACGATTGGCGAAGGAGTATTCTCCCGCTTTCAAATCAATCTGTGTTTCGAGTTTATCCTTTACTATTTCTAGGATGAGTTTGGTATAAAGGCAAAGGCAATAAAATAAGTTGTGTCATTAAATAATTCAGATTGAAGGGTGGGTAATTCATCCAAAACCCTATGTACCAATGCAAATACCATTGGAAATACGATACAGGTTAGTATTTTTCCCAAGAGTATACATCACTTGAGATGCGAAGAATAGAGAAAAAGCCATGAGCTAATAGGAAATTTACAGGGCTAAGGGCGTGTAACAGTTTGTATTTACCTGTTGTTATCTCGCCATTCATAAACCCATTTGGCCTGAATCATTTCGAGATGACCTTCATTACAATCCTCTCGTTTTCCAACGAAGTTTGGAATTTCAAGAATCCACTCGAGGAAATCGGTAAACCTGATGCGGTATATTTGAGCTTCTCCAAATTCATCTCCAAATTTTTCATAAAGTCCCATGGCAATATCTTCATGGTCGCTCCAGCCAATTGGCAAATCATCTATGTCTTTAAAACTCATTGAAATTAATGTTCGTGGCCAATTATCAATTTTTGATCGGGGATAATGACTTCAATGTCAGCATCATCATCCAGGATAACACATTGGCAAGCCAATCTTGATTCTATGCGTGGATTTATTGCACGGTCAATAAAATCTTCTTCTCTGTCTGTGATTTCTTTCAAACTGTCTTCTCCTTTTTCAACATATACATGGCAGGTGGAACAAGCACATACGCAACCGCAATTGTGATTGAGGTGTATGTCATTATCTTCGGTGACTTCTTGTATTGTGAAACCGGCTTGCACACCATCCACAATTTTGGGAGAAATCTCCTTGTCTTCAAATCTGAATTTAATTCTAGCCATGTATTATTTTGCAATATCCACCAAGAATACCATTCAAAAGGCCATTTGGTTCAATTTTAATCTTAACCAGGCCTATTTTTTTCAAGCGTATAAAAATAAGGTGTTCCGGGATTTTAAATATTATTTTATCATTCTGTTCTGGTAGCACAATTTTTATTAATTTACCTTAAGCAATTACAAAATTTCATATTGTAAAGCCTATGGCCGATATCCCGGAAGAGAGTCAAGAAAAAGCTTTTAAGTTTAAGGAATTAAATATTTACACATCTACAGAGTGGCTTGCGAATAATTCCAAGCGTTACAGGCAGGTTTTTCTTTCTGATGAAACCAATTATATCTACGCTGAACTTTCATTCTACAACAAGGAATTTGATCAATCCAACTGGACGATAAATGTGAAGCTTAACTGTTATGAAGTAGGCAAGAAGAAAGCGTTATGTTCTCTTGAGTTCAACAAAAAAGTCAGTAAGCATGATAATATCGCTTACATCAGAGAGGGATGGGGCAACAAAAAGGTCGGTTCATTTTGGAAGAAAGGAACCTATTATTGGGAGGCGTGGATTGAAGGTGAAAAAGTGGCAAGTAAATACTTCTATATCGAAGATTATGATTCCGATTGGGAAAGCTTTGAAACCAAACGTCTTGAATTGCTTTCCATGAAATTATATGAAGGCTCATTCGATGATATACCAAAAGCTAAGCGCAAGTACTACAAGGTATTCAATGGAGAAGACACGCAGTATATCTATTCTGAAATGGTTTTCAATAATAAGGAAAATAGGAAGGATTATAATGTTGAAATCTTTCTGAAGTTCTACAACCAGGCCCGCGAGCTGAAGGGTGAAGTGTCGAAAATCGTAAAATTAAAATCGAAGGATGACAAAGTTCCTGTCACGGCAGGCTGGGGGAGTAACATTAAAGGATCATGGCGTACAGGAAAATATACGGCAGAACTTATTATACTTGATAGGTTGGTGGCCGTACTCCCTTTCGAAATCGACTATGAGAATGTAGAGGGTTCTGAAAATATGCAATTGTTCAAGGGTGATAAGACATTATCTATTGACCCCGATCTTGAAGTGGAGCAAAGCTATGAAGAGGTTCTTGAGAAATTTTCAAGCCTTATTGGACTGGAGTCTATAAAAAAGCAGATCAATGATCATTCGAATTATATCAAGTATCTGCAACTCAGAAAGCGTCGTGGACTCCAGGAAGAAGATGAAATCAATATACATTCTGTATTTACCGGAAATCCCGGTACCGGAAAGACTACAGTAGCCAAAATGATGGGTGCGATTTATAAGCATATGGGACTTCTTTCAAAAGGTCATGTGCATGAGGTCGACAGAAGCGATATCGTAGGAGAATATATCGGGCAGACGGCTCCTAAAGTTAAAAAGGCCATAACAAGAGCAAGGGGAGGTGTATTATTTATTGACGAGGCTTATGCCCTGGCCCGTACAAATGATGACTCCAAAGATTTTGGTCGCGAGGCGATAGAAATCCTTGTCAAAGAAATGAGTACCAAAAAAGGAGACCTGGCCATCATTGTTGCCGGTTATCCTAAAGAGATGGATCATTTCATCAATTCCAATCCAGGGCTAAAGTCACGCTTTAAGCATAATTTTGAGTTTCCCGACTATATGCCGCAGGAGCTGATACAGATAGCGGCTTATGCTGCTAAAAAGTATGGGGTGTTTTTTTCAAAAGCCTCCAAGGCTAAGCTTGATGAACTTATTATTGATGCATTTCGAAACCGTGGAAAAAACTTTGGTAATGCGCGCTTTGTATTTGACCTTGTCGAAAAAGCAAAGGTAAATCTTGGTTTAAGGGTCATGAAGCTGGATTCTCCTGAAAAGCTTTCCGACAGGACACTCAATCAGATTATTTTGGAAGATGTATATGAAATCAGCATTGGAGATGCCAAGGTTAAGCCACTCATACCTGTAGACAGGATTCTCCTTGAAACATCCTTGGCAGAGTTGGATGAGCTCATTGGCATGGAAAATATCAAGAAAGAAATTCATGAGCTTGTTGATATTGTCAATTTTCATAAATCGAGTGGCAAAGACGTGCTAAATAACTTCTTCCTCCACACACTTTTCATAGGAAATCCGGGTACCGGAAAAACGACCGTTGCCCGAATACTGGCTAAAATATACAAAGCCTTAGGATTGCTTGAACGAGGTCATATTATTGAAACCGATCGTCAGGGACTGGTTGCAGGTTATATTGGTCAGACAGCTATCAAAACCAATGAACGAATCAATGAAGCCTTTGGCGGTGTTCTCTTCATTGACGAAGCTTATGCTCTGAGCAACTTCAACGGCTTGCAAGGAGACTATGGGAATGAGGCGATACAGACCATACTCAAGAGAATGGAGGATAACAGAGGTGAATTTTTTGTTTTCGCTGCAGGTTACCCCGACAATATGGAAATATTCCTCAAGGCTAATCCGGGTTTAAGGTCACGATTTGACAAGGTTTTGAAATTTGAAGATTATTCAGCCCATGAGCTATTGAAGATTGCAGATACCATGGTAGACAAAAACGGTTACTTCCTTTCGAAGCCAGCCCAGGATGAATTGTTTGAAATACTTACCGACTTGCATTCGGCACGTAACAAGTATTTTGGTAATGCTCGTGAAGTCAGGAAGATCGTACATGACCTCATCAAAAACCAGAATCTGAGAAAGGCACATGATGATGTCAACAGCCGCAGCGCTGCTAATGAAATCATAATAGATGATTTGAAACAGATTTCAGCTCACGCAGATTCTGATTTATTCAGAAAAGAAAGTATAGGCTTTAAAAAATGATTACAAGTTGAAGCTAAGTCCTGCCCAAAACTGCCTGGTCAACACAGGATGATTGAACCATATATCATATTCGTTGGCCAATAGATTCGTTCCCCGGGCAAATACCTGTACATTTTTAACTACAGATAACTCGACCGATGCACTCAAATCCCAGAAAGAGTCCAATAATCCATCTGCATCCGATGGATGAGCTATATTTCTTGAAGAAGAATAATGGAGGCCCTGTTGTAATTTAAGTTTACCATCCATAAAGCTTTCTTCAAGATTTAAATTTACATTTGACTTGGGCCTGTACAGTAAGATGTTTTCAGTCCCATCAAGAAAGATATTATAAGTGTAGCCCAATTGTGCTGAGAGAATACTTGATGTGTATTGTATTCTGGGGTTTATTCTCCATTCATTTCTGTCAAGACTTTGAACCAGGTTTCGATTGAGATTGGCTCTGTCGATATGCATGTCATCACCAGTATAGTCATTATAGGAAGCTAGGATGGAAAATGTCCAATCTTTGTAGGCCTTTGAAACTTCCAGATTATAGGATCTCAGATAATTGACATCCATTGGTGTGTCAGATGTTATATAATATGGGTCTATGCCCGACAGGTAATGCATGCTGTTCCGGTTATACCTGCTGGACGTATAAAATTTTACCGAGATGTCGGCATAAATATCATCTATAAGCAATTCAAAGACAGGAAATATAAACCCTATCGAATCCGCTTTAATGTATTCCGCACCAAGCATGACAGCATAGTTTTCAGATCTGTACCTGATGTTTGGTTTCAATAATATGTCTGAGAGGGATTCTCTCGACATGTCAAGGACATTTAAAGAGTAATGTCTGTACTCGGCAGGTATTTCAAGGGCTATGTCCCTGTTTATTCTTTTAAGCACATTGATTTCACCTTTGAAGAGACTCTCGTCTACGGTATCGACTGTCTGTTCTAATCTGTCAAAATCCAAACGAGTCCTTAAGGACAGCCCCGCAGATTCAAAAACATTGCTGCTGAGGTTCAAGGCTCCTCCAAAGGACCTGAAAGCTTGCGCGGTAGCGCCAAGGCTATCTGAAGTAGTGGTGATCGGTGAAAAGTGATCGGAACTATTAAACCTGAATTCTGCACCAGCCTTAGTCTGTTGACTTAGGTAATAAGACCCATAGAACTGGGCTTTAGTTGTATTGTATTTTTGGTGAGGCAGGGAATTATCCTTGGCCGAAAAATGGTCTGCTTTTATGCCAAGATCCAGCCAATCTTCGATGTAATAATGATAGGCGGCTCCGAGGCCCAAACTATTGTAATTGCCATATGAAGCATAAACGTTGCCGTCTTTTATATCCTCGGTTTTTTGTATCGGGTCATAGCTGACAGGTCTGATAATTTCATCAGGCCTATCAAAATCAAGTCGGGCTTCAGAATTAAGTGCATAGTTGAAATCGATTACTCTATTCTCTATAACTGGAACTTCTGTATTTATCTTTTTTCTTTGCGCTTGCTTTATGATGGCTTCATAATTCTTAATGACTTCCACCTTTTCTGTCGCTATGGCTGTAGTGTCTTGAGCAACGGCACTTTGAGATATCACGCACAGAGCGCATATGTATACATATATATTTATAGTCTTCATCACTTTACTTGTTTTGAATTGTATCACTTATCATAAATGAACTCGTATCAGATTCAATTATTCGACTTTCTTTTTCGATCTGTTTTTGCAGAGCTTTTAATTTCTTGTCAGCTTCCTCACTCAGAGCGGTGTTGTCAGAAAAATTTTCAAATACAGACTCATAGGCTGCTGTAGCATTGAGGTAATCCTTTTTGTGGACATAAATATCAGCCAGAAGAAGAATGCTTTTGGCAACCCAATACGGAAATTTAGCAGACTTTTCAGCGGTAATGAATGCCCTTGATTCGGAGCCCTCAAAATCATTATTTTGGTACAGGATCTTGGCAATCTGATAATTCGATTCAGCAGCCTGACTGTTATCTGTCAGTTCTGTGACAAGTTTATAGTTCATTGTTGCTTCATCCGGCTTGTTAAGCTTGTACAATGAATTGGCCATGTAAAAGTGCGCCGAGGCTTTCAGTTCATCTGATGCTCCAATGTGACTGCTTATCAGCTCTCCATATTTGAGAATCGAACTGTCCGTTTCAAGTTCCTTGGCACAATATAAAGCTGGTTCCAGATATTTCAACTCAGGTCTTTGTTCCATTCTGCTGATAATGCTTTCATGTAAGCTCAAACTCAAGAGGCAATCTTTTTTGTAGTTGTGAGCGATCACAGCTGCTTTTTCCAAAGCTTCAGAAACAAATTGTGGATTGTCTGATTCGATTACATTCAGGTAGTTAGCCAAAGCTTTATCATAGTCCTTTAATACTAGGTATGATTCAGCCAAGTAATATTCAGCATCCTGCTTATAGAAGCCAATGGGCCTTTGGTCAAGGTATTTGTTCAGCTGTTCAATAGCTTTTTCATATTTCCCGTCTTTATAAATATCGAGGGCTACTCCAAATACGATTGAGTCTCTCGAAATATCAGATATTTCAACACCGGTAAGTGTTTCAGAATATTTAAAATAGGCGTCTGGATCATTTAGATCATACAGGTAAATATCCTCTACGGCCAGGATGGCTCTCCGCCTCTCATTTTTATCTTTACTCTTTTCAATGCCTTGCTTATAGGCATCCAAAGCGGCATAAAGGTCGCCCTGGTTATAGCTGATCAATCCTTGCCTCATGTATGAAGTGGGAGTGTATTCTGAGCGGTCTCCATATTCGATTATGATGGTGTTATAGACCTGGTAGGCCTGGTTGTTTTTTTTCAGTTGGACGAGCGTCTCTCCCAATTGGAAAAGGGCATCATCACGGTAATTCGATTCAGGATACGATTTCAATAGTTTTTCGAGGCTGGTGAGTTTTTCGATAATCTGGTTATTGACACCATAGATCATCGATTTCTGGTATAAAATGTAGTCAGAATCTTCCGCATTACTCTGGATGGCTAACTCATAGTATTCCAGCGCAGCGGTATAATTGTTTTTGACAAGCTCGAGATCAGCTAGACGTACAATCGCATCATCAATCAAGGATTTATTATCAGATTCCGGATCAAAGTTGTTAACGGCTTCTTCGAGATCTTGGATGGCCATATCATAATCTTCAAGAAATATCTCGATATAAGCCATCAGATAATACGATTCAAAGATGTGCTCAGAATGATCTGATGCGAGGTAGCTCTGCAGGTAGCTTATACTTTCGCTATAGTTATTGGCAAGTGAATATGCATGACCGAGTCTGTATCTCAATTCGGCAGTATCTATTAAATTCGACTCTACTTCTTCAGCTTTTTTGAATTGCGCAATAGCACTTTCATGATCGTTCTGTGCCATAAATTGCATGCCTGAACGATAGAGTAGTTCCTGGTAGGTGTTCTTTAGTTCTGTTGATTCACGCGGAATGGCTTCGAGTGCAGAAAGAGCCGCTTCCGTATCCTGCGAATTAAAGAATATTGACGAAAGAAGATTCTGTGACTCAGAATAATAAGGACTATCAGTGTTTATTCCGGAGAGTCCTCCAATTGCAATACGTTCATCACCAAGATCAGCACTAATCTTATAATACATGAACTCTGACTCCTCTCTTATATCAGGAAAATACTGGAGCTTGGATGCCTGCTTAAATGCAGATTGGGCGTTTTTTTTCTTTGCGTTTTCTATATAGCTCGATGCAAGGAGAAAATTACTCATCTGTCCAATAGGACTCTCCTTGTAAGATAGCTCAAGAAAGTAGGGTTCAGCCTTTTGGAAATCTCCCAATCTGTAATTGATAACGCCCAGCTGGAATGCATCATTCTCACTGAGATTTTTTGCTACTTGTTCATAGCTTTCTAGATACGTACGGGCATTTCCGTAATCTTCCTGGGCGAGGTAGGAGAGACCCATTATGCGATCCAGCAAGTAAGCATTGCTGTCCCTGCTATTGTTTTTGGTTTTAGCATATTTGATGGCCTTGTCGTATTCTTCATTTTTAAAATAAATCTGGGCCAGATAAAATGGGACAAGCCTTTTGAATTCGGAGCGACTTTCTATTTCAGTAAAAAGATTAATGGCCCTGTCCCTTTCTCCAAGATAAAAAGCACATACGCCTTCATAATATTTTGCTTTGTATTGAAAGCTACTGGAAGAATTTGATACAGTATTAAAATGGGTGATGGCTTCGCCAAATCTTTTCTCGAGCAAGTAGGTGTAGGCCAGCTTGAATTTTAATCTATAGCTTTGCTCTGATTCCAATTTTCTGTAATCGGCTTTTAGATAGTAAGCCCGTGCTGACTTGTAATCTTTCCTTTCGAAATATTTTTCAGCAATGAGATAGAAGATTTTCGAATCCCCGGTATAGTCATTCGAACGGCTTATGCTCTCTAGGAGTAAATCAATGGATCTACTTTCATCAAGACTATATGAAACCCTTGCTTGAGATGTAAAAACAGCATCATTGAATTCTGCTTTCTCCAATTCTCCGAGAGCAATTCCATATAGGCTTTTAGCCGCATATTCGGCTGAAGAAGGCATGTAATAATCATTTTTCAATAAGGAAATACTCTCCTGACCGTCAAGATGCGGTGCTAATGAAAATATGATCCATGAAATGAAAAGGTATATTTTGCGACTCATAAACAAATTTAATAATGCGTAAGTCATTGAAAAATGGCTAATTAAGCCAGTTAATTATAACGCAATTATATTAAATAAATTTTACATATGAGTCAGACCGATGAGACTATTATTTTACCGGTAATCGACAAACGCTACTTGCTGAATACCAGAATTGTTTTTTCGATAATATCACAGCAATCCATCAGCTGATCCTCCGTCATAACCAAAGGCGGCGCAAAACGAATAATATTGCCATGCGTTGGCTTGGCAAGCAAGCCATTATCTCGTAATGCAAGGCAGATGTTCCATGCTGTTTTTGAGTCTTCCGAATCATTGATAACAATCGCATTGAGCAGGCCTTTTCCTCTTACCAGGTTCACCAAATCGGATTTGTCAACCAGTTGCTGCATGCGTTCCCTGAATAGATTACCCAGTTTCCTGGCCTTTTCAGAAAGTCTTTCTCTCTCAACGACTTCAAGTGCCGCTGTCGCTACAGCGCAGGCAAGGGGGTTTCCTCCGAAAGTGCTTCCATGCTCGCCGGGTTGAATGCATAGCATGATCTCATCATCAGCAAGTACAGCCGATACAGGAAAGACACCTCCCGAAAGGGCTTTGCCCAGAATGAGAATATCTGCCTTGACTTCATGTTTGTTTTCGCATCGAGAACCGCAATCGCAATCACCACAAGTGGCTAGCAGACTACCCGTTCTGGCTATACCTGTTTGCACTTCATCAGCAATAAACAAGCAATTGTATTTCTTACAGAGCTCTTTTGCTGATTTCAAGTAGTTGTCGTCAGGGACGACTACGCCTGCCTCTCCCTGGATAGGCTCTACAATGAATCCAGCAGCATTTTCATCCTTTAAAGCCATTTCAAGGGCTTCCAGGTCATTGTAGGGAATCACCTCAATCCCCGGCATGTAGGGACCAAAGCCCTGGGTACTGTCCGGGTCTAGCGAAGCAGATATAACAGCCAAGGTTCTTCCATGGAAATTACCCGAGGCAAATACAATCTTTGCTTTGTATCTTTCGACAGCCTTTTTCTTATAAGCCCATTTTCGACAAAGCTTCAGCGCTGTTTCGACAGCTTCAACACCCGTGTTCACAGGTAATACTTTATCATAATGGAAATATTCGGCAATGAATTTTTCATAAGGTCCCAACTTGGCATTATAAAATGCCCTGGAAGTTAAGGTCAACTCTTCAGCCTGCCTTTTTAAGGCTTTTATTATATGAGGATGACAATGTCCCTGATTAACCGCAGAATATGCGCTTAGAAAGTCATAATATTTTTTTCCTTCAACATCCCATACGTATACGCCTTTACCACGTTCCAGCACAACAGGTAGTGGGTGATAGTTGTGCGCTCCATAGTTATCTTCTAGTTTCATGAGTTCTTCAGAACTCTTCATTGTGTTTATGGCTGGATTCATTTTTCCTGATTAAGATTTTCAAGAATCGACCTGTGGATTGAATGTACTTGTTTGACCAGGCTTTCTGCCCCATCATTATTTATAATATAGTCAGCAAGCGGAATCTTTCTATCATCAGGCCACTGATTGTTCATTCGGCTTATAACAGCTTCTTTACTGGTCGCATCACGGTCAATAATACGTTCTATTCGTGTGTCCCGATCTGCTACAACAAGTATAACGGCTTTAAAGTACTTTGCCAAGTCGGCTTCAAAAACAATTGCTGATTCTTTCAGTACATATTCTGCCTTTTGATTTTGTGACCAGGAATCAAAATCTTGCCGGACAGCTGGATGCACTATTCTGTTAAGCGCTGTTAAAATATTGCTGTTTTCGAACACCCTTGAGGCAAGGTATTTTCTGTTCAGTCGGCCATTTTTGTGATAGGCTTCATTGCCAAGGAGTTGTTTAATGGCAGCCTTTAAGTTTCTGTCGCTGTTCATAAGACGCTTCGCCTCTGTGTCCGCATTGTATACCGGGATGCCTAATGTCTCAAAAAGCGAGGAGACAAAGCTTTTGCCGGCACCAATACCTCCAGTAATAGCAAGTTTAGCAGCTTCTTTAGTCACAAATAAAACGATTTATAGTTTCGGTTTTCAGTTTCTGTTTCAGAAATGGCTCGATTCAAAGATCAAATATTTATAAATTTGCGAAAAAAATATTCGATGAATATTATAATGCCGGAAGGTCACGAAATTATATCTACAAAAGATGAGTCGGTTCCTTTGTTTAAATCGAGCCTGCTGGATACGTTTTCCCGGGTATACTGGTTTGTGCCTTTGTTGATATTTGTTCCTGTGATAGCCTATTTCATATATGTTTCTATTTCCGAGTTTGCTTTCTCGATTGGGAACACAGTTTTTTTATTCTTGGGTGGATTGGGGATCTGGACCGTGGTTGAATATCTGTTTCATCGCTTTATTTTTCATTATGAGCCCAAAAGCAAACCTGGTAAGCATTTGCATTTCATGATGCATGGCGTACATCATGCTTATCCCAATGATTCACTCAGACTTGTAATGCCTCCCGTCATGAGTATACCTTTATCTACAGGCTTTTATTTCTTGTTCTATTTTATTGCCGGACAGTATCATGCACCATTGTTCGCGGGATTTATCTTCGGTTATCTCTGTTACGACATGCTGCACTTCGCAACACATCACGCACATTTTATAAAGGCATCCTGGTTTACTGCATTGAAACAACACCATATGAGGCACCATTTCCAGGATCCTGATAACGGATTCGGGGTGAGTTCTGTAATATGGGATAAAGTATTTAGAACTGAATACAAGAACTAGGTGAAAATTACCGCTGAATTAAGTCTGTATCCTCTTAAGAACAATTACGAAGAATACATAATTACTTTCATTGAAAGCTTAAGATCGTACCCGTCAGTAGACGTGGTGACTCACAGTGTAAGCACATTTGTAAAGGGACAAAGAAAAGATGTGTTTGATGCTATTGAAATGGCTATGGCATCAGTATCCGATGTGGATACCTTCTCTTTGGTTATGAAAATTATTAATCGAGACCTTCCTATTGAGAATGGTTTTCTCATCTTTGAATAATTAAAGAGCCAAGATCTAAATTTTCTTGCCAGAAAGTGCTTTGCGAATATTATGGTTCATTGCCCTTTCTGCCAATGGGCGCGAGAATGCATTCATCTCATGAATCGCTTCATTGAGTTCATCCTTGTCTTCAAGGGCCATCTTTTTTTGTATCAGAGCCATTTTATTTTTCAGAACAGATTTTTCGTCTTCAGTTAAAATGTCTTTATTCTGTTCAATGAACTTCTCAGTGGATATGACGATGCTTCTGGCTTCGTTTCGTGCCTCTAATAATGCCTTGGCGGCCATGTCTTGTTCGGCATTTTTGATCGAGTCTATTAACATTTTGGCCATTTCTTCTTCTGAAATGCCGTATTGTGACTGAATTTTAAGCTCTTCGAATTTACCAGACCTCAGTTCTTTAGCCCGTACCTTTAATATACCATCTGCATCAATGATAAAGTGTACTTCAATTTTTGGCATGCCAGCAGCCATCGGCGGAATATCAGTGAGAATGAATTCACCCAGTTTTCGGTTATACTCTACAAGTTCACGTTCGCCTTGGTAGACACTTATTCTCAGGTTTTTTTGCCCATCCACCGAGCTAGTGTATTGTCGACCTGCAGCAACAGGCACTTTAGAATTACGTGATATAATTACATCCATCAAACCGCCTACGGTTTCAATACCAAGAGACAGGGGAGTAACATCAATCAGAAGATAATTCTGAGTATTACCGGCAAGAATATCAGCCTGGACGGCTGCTCCAAGTGCAACAACCTCATCGGGGTCAATATCATCCATGACCTCGATCTCATATCGTGACTCAAGTGTCTGTTTAACTAAGGGGACGCGTGTTGATCCGCCAACGAGTATGAATTTATTTATTTCTGATTTACTGATGCCAGCATTCTTTATAGCATGTTCAATGTGTACAATCGTCTTATCAATTAATTTCTGTATAAGTCTTTCGAATTGATCTTTGGATATTTTAAATTCGCCATCCTCAGATAGGTATTGGTCAGATACGCTCAATTGCTTTTTAGCCTCTTCGGCTCTTATCCTGAGTATCTGCTTTTGCTGATTGCTGATTTCTTCTTCATTGATGCCATTTGTTTGAATCCAGTAATCAATGATAGCCCTGTCAAAGTCATCACCACCCAGGAAAGTATCTCCATTGGTTGCCATTACATCAAAAACACCATTATCAATGCGTAAGATGGAAACATCAAAGGTCCCTCCGCCTAAATCATAGACCGCTACAACTTCTGATTCTTCAGCTTTTTTGCCATAACCATAAGCCAGTGAAGCTGCAGTAGGTTCGTTTACAATACGCAATACTTCAAGTCCTGCCAGTTTGCCAGCATCGCGCGTAGCTTGCCTTTGAGAATCATTAAAATAGGCTGGTACAGTTATTACGGCTTTGCTGACTTCTCGGCCCAAATGATTTTCCACACGGGATTTGAGATATTTCAGAATTTCTGCAGAAAGCTTGACTGGTGAGTGAAAACGCTTACCTATTTTGACTTTGACCAATTGGTCTTCTTCGTCAATGATTTCATACGAGAGCTTGGACGAATAATTCTCAAGGTCGTTATAGGATTTACCCAAAAGCCTTTTTACACTATAAATCGTGCGTTCAGGATCTGAGACGAGGTGCATCTTGGCTACCTCGCCGACTATTATATTTTCCTCAGAATCAAAATATACTATGGAGGGTACCAGGCTCGTACGACCAGCTACATCTTTGACTATCGTAGTTTTACCATCCTTCAGATAGGCTACAAGGCTGTTGGTAGTACCCAAATCGATGCCAATGATCAATTCAGACTCCTCGATTTCACCCGACTTCATGTTTATTGGTATCTTCGCCATAATATATTATCTGTAAATATTCCTCCATATTACATGGATACGCTAAGAAATGTTCAAAGATAAAGCAGTTATATTATTCCTGGTATTGGGTGCATTTTTTATTACCAATGCTCTTGTAGCTCAAATGATTGGTGTTAAAATATTCTCTCTGGAAGCCAGCCTTGGCTTTGATCCTTTTGATTGGGAAATACTGGGAGTTTCAGGACTTGGATTTAATCTGACCGCAGGTGTTTTATTATGGCCCGTCGTTTTTGTAATGACAGACATTGTAAATGAGTATTACGGTCAAAAAGGTGTACGCTATTTAAGCTTTCTAGCCGCAGGGCTCATTTCATATGCCATGGTTATGATATTCCTCTCGATCAATTTGACACCTAACGAGTGGTGGGCCTATGAAAGTAATGCCAATACAGAAAACCCGGGATTAGGCATACGGGATATGAACCTGGCATTCAAAAAAATCTTTGGCCAGGGCCTCTGGATTATCGTCGGCTCCCTTGTAGCATTCCTTGTTTCACAATTACTGGATGTTCTTGTTTTTCACCAGATACGTAAGTGGACGGGAGAGAAACACCTTTGGGCAAGAGCTACAGGCAGTACGCTGGTTTCTCAGTTTATTGATTCCTATATTGTATTATTGATAGCTTTCTATATCGGAAACGATTGGGAATTGGTACGCGTTCTGGCTATAGGCACAGTAAATTACATATACAAGTTCGGTATGGCTATTGTACTGACACCGGCGCTTTATATTGTCCATTTCGCCATAGATAAATTTTTGGGCAAAGAATTAGCAAACACATTGAAAGAGCAGGCAGCCCTTCCTCAGATACGTTGATTATGGAAAGACAACTGGCACGATCATTTTTCTTGATTCGTCCTTCTGCTTTTGGATATAATCATCAGACGGCTGATGATAATTCATTTCAAACACGGCCATCAAATACATCCTACACTAAAATTCATTCGGCTGCCCTAGCTGAATTTAATGTTATGTTGGAGAAATTAAATAGCTACGAACTGGATCCAATTGTATTTGAAGATGCTCAAGATCCTTTTACCCCTGATGCCATATTTCCCAATAATTGGATAAGCACGCATGATGGTGGGATTATTGTCACGTATCCGATGTGGTCTGAAATTCGAAGAAAGGAGAGGAGCGAAATCATTCTCGATTTCCTGGAATCTGAATTGTCTTATACACGCAGGTATTCTTTTGAATACCTGGAAGATGAAAATTTTTTTCTTGAAGGAACTGGAAGCATGGTGCTTGACCGCCCCAATAAACTTATCTATGCTGGCTTAAGTAATCGCACAAGCATTAAAGCCCTGGATAAGTTTGCTGTGCTGATGGGATATAGAGCCATTCATTTTCATACTTCCCTTGATAATAAGCCGGTTTACCACACCAATGTTATGTTGAGTATTGCTTCAGATTATGCGGTAGTCTGTCCTCAAATCATACGGGAGGAGAATGAGCAAAAGATGCTATTGGATACTTTAAAGCGTTCTGGTCGGTCAATTATTGAGATAGAACCGTCGCAGATGCAAAGCTTTGCTGGTAATGTGATACAGCTCGAAAATAAAAAAGCTGAGGCTGTAACACTGATGTCTGATACAGCTATGGCATCATTTAAGCCTGATCAGATGGATATCATAAGGAATTCAGGTCCTGTTGTCAGCTTGTCAATCCCTACAATAGAGAAATATGGCGGTGGTTCAGTGCGGTGTATGATTGCCGAGCTTTTTTGAGTCATATCCTATGTTTTCAACATATATTTTTCGTTACAAAATTTAGATCGCTCAATCCTTCTATTGGCAGAATTATATTTCATTTAATTTTATTTTGAATTTGTTAATTCTGTTGATGTAAAATCAATGTTTATATTTTTATAACATATATATATAAAGATTATATATGAATACTGTATATTTGCTCTGTATTATCAATAATTCTTAACCGGTGTAGGTTTATGAGTTTAAACCATACATCATAATCAACCTATTATGAGAAATCTTTTACTATTTTTTAGTTTGTTGTGTTCTACTGCAATGGTTGCCCAGTCGATTTCGGGTAAACTTGTAGATGGTTCATCAGGGGACCCACTTATCGGAGCTTCTGTGTCAGTTAAAGGCACATCTTCTGGTGCTCTTACCGATGTAGACGGTATGTTCAAAATTGAAGGACTGCAAGAAGGTACATACAGATTGATTGCATCATACCTTGGTTATGAAGAAAAATCAATAACTGTAGAGCTTGGCTCAAGCAATGTAGATCTTGGAGAAATC